>OJHM01000002.1_pt1 | contig 429007 bp, 394 predicted proteins | sample 1595241 | NCBI WGS metagenome assembly OJHM01 (sample SAMN05416781, study PRJEB24817) | seawater metagenome | isolation source: Sea water | place: Canada:Atlantic | collected 2013-11
AAGAGAAAGCAGCAAAAGAGAAAGCAGCAAAAGAGAAAGCAGCAAAAGAGAAAGCAGCAAAAGAGAAAGCGGCAAAAGAGAAAGCAGCAAAAGAGAAAGCAGCAAAAGAGAAAGCAGCAAAAGAGCAGGCTCAAAGAGAGCAGGCTCAAAGAGAGCAGGCTCAAAGAGAGCAGGCTCAAAGAGAGCAAGCATTGCGCGAGTTGGCAGCTCTAGAAGAGCAGGAGATTAGAGCGCAAGAAGCCGTTGCGAGCTATACTGATTTGATTAGGCAGAAAGTAGAACGAAACTGGATTCAACCGCCTGGAGATATTACCGGCTTAGATTGCGTGGTTCGTGTTCGCTTAATTCCAGGTGGGGATGTGATTGATGCGCAGGTGATAAAATCCAGTGGTAACGCACTTTTTGATCGTTCGGTTGAGCGAGCAACAAGAAAAGCCGCGCCTTTACCATTGCCCAATGACCCTAAGATGTTCAATTTTTTTAGAACGCTTGAGTTTTACTTTAGGCCAGGAGATTAATAAAGAATGCAAAAAATGATTAAAACGGTTTTATTTTTAAGTGCTTTTGTAACTTTTTCAGCGATGAGCGAAGCCTTAAGAATTGAAATAACGCAAGGTGTTTCATCTGCCCAGCCGATTGTGATTGTGCCTTTTTCAAGTGAACAAGTCATCGGAGGTTTGCCGGTTGATATTGCTCAAATAGTTAGTGATGATTTAGCGCGCAGCGGTCGATTTAAACCCCTGCCTCGGACAGATATGTTGAATAAACCATCATCAGCAGAGCAGGTTAATTTTCGTAATTGGCAATCGCTGGGGCAAGACAATTTAGTAATTGGTAGGGTGACACCTACCGCAAATGGCATGTTGACGGTGCAGTTTCAGCTATTTGACGTATATAAAGGCGAGCAATTAACGGGGTTTAGTATTCCTGCTAACACAGCTAATTTACGTGGTGTCGCGCACCGTATCAGTGATTTGATTTACGAAAATTTAACTGGTCAACAAGGTGCCTTTAGTACACGTATGGCATATGTCACATCAATGATGGGGGCTAATGGAAAGCAGGAGTATAAAATTCAAGTCGCGGATGCAGACGGATACGGTGCAAAGACCATTGTTACTTCAACTGAACCGTTAATGTCGCCTTCTTGGTCACCAAGAGGAGATAAAATTTCTTATGTGTCGTATGAGGGACTGCGGTCCTCTATTTATACGCAAACATTACGAACCGGTCAGCGTGAAAAACTGCGCTCGTTCAAAGGGATTAATGGCGCCCCTTCTTGGTCGCCAGACGGCAGCCAATTAGCGTTAACTCTTTCGAAAGATGGCAGCGCTGATATTTATATTTATAATGTGATTACTCGCTCATTTCGTCGTTTAACCAGAAGTTATGCAATTGATACTGAGCCTGATTGGTCACCTGATGGGCGGCACATTATTTTTACCTCTGACCGAGGTGGGAAGCCGCAAATTTATCGCATATCGGCTAGTGGTGGCCAAGCCGCTCGCGTAACATTCGAGGGGTCGTATAATGCCAGAGCCAGTTATTCGCCAGATGGAAAATATATCGTCATGGTACATCGGGTTAATGGCCAGTACCGCATAGCAACGCTGGATTTAAAATCAGGTTTTACCAATATTCTTACTAATGGAAGCTTAGATGAATCACCCAGTTATGCGCCTAATGGTAGTATGATTCTATATTCAACGAATGATGGCTTGAAATCGATATTGGCTGCGGTATCATCTGACGGTAAAGTACGACAAAAACTTCGCCTGCAAGAGGGTGAAGTTAGAGAGCCAGCCTGGTCACCTTTTAAATAGTAAATTGAGGAATAAAATGAAAATGTATAAAAATGTAGTAATGGGCCTTTTGCTTTCAACAGCGTTGGCAGGATGTAGCATGTTTGGTGGCGATGATGTTGCTACGGGAACTAGCGATGGAGTTAATGGTGTATCAACTGGCGGTGCAAGTACTTCGGGCGTAAGTGATGGAAGTAGCTTTTCAGGCCATCCGCTTGATAACCCAGCAAGTCCTTTGTCAACAAAGGTTATTTATTTCGCATTCGATAGCAGTGCAGTAGAACCACAATATGAAGCTGTTTTGGCCGCTCATGGTGCTTATTTAGCCGCTAATGCAGGCGTGTCAGTGATTGTTGAAGGACATGCTGATGAGCGTGGTACACGCGAATACAATGTTGCGCTTAGTGAAAAACGTGCAAAAACAGTACAAAACTTATTGTCACTCCAAGGTGCTGGCGAAAACCAAACAGAAGCAGTAGCACTTGGAGAAGAAAAACCAGTTGCTATCGGGCATGATGAATCGGCTTGGCGTTTAAATCGTCGCGTTGAACTTATTTACCCAGCGCATTGATCAGTAAAAAAACATTAGGGCAGTTTGCTGCTCTTCTAGTTGTCAGTGGGGCTGCTTCGGCAGCCCTACCGCCAGTTGTTGATGGAAGTGGTCGCGTAATAGCATCTCCTGCACAGCAAGCATCCGCTTCAAGTATGCTGGGAATGTATAACCGATTGGAACAATTGCAACGTGAAGTTCAGCAAATGCGTGGTCAGATTGAAGAACAAAATTACCTGATCGAAACATTAAAGAAGCGACAGCGTGATTTATATTTGGATATAGATGGTCGAATCGCACAATTAGAATCGGGTAATTCATCAGCCTCAATCAAAGCATCATTGGGTTCGCTAGCACAGGCAGCAAATAGTGGTATATCGGCTCAAAGCAGCCCTTCAGCACCTTCGCAAACGAAAGTAAGCGGTGGGCAAGATAAGGTTGCATACGACGAAGCGTTTTCAAGTTTGAAATCAGGCGATTATCAGCAATCAATTGCTGATTTTTCTCAGTTTGTTACCACGTTTCCAACCAGTGTTTATATACCCAATGCTTTGTATTGGTTGGGTGAAGCTAGCTACGTTAGCCGAAACTTTAAGCGCGCACTAGACGAGTTTACTAAAGTTGTTTCGCAATACCCAGCTCACTCAAAAGCTAAAGACGCGATGTTAAAAATAGGCTTTATTCAATATGAGAATAAACAGTGGCAGCAAGCCCGTGAAACACTAGGAAAGGTCATCGCTTCTTATCCTGATACAACGGTTTCAAGCCTTGCACAGAAAAGACTTGAACGTATGCGTCAAGAAAAGCATTAAACAACTTCTTAATTTCTAGTTTTAATCGCTATGCCCAAAGATACTCTTCGGATTACTGAAATTTTCTACTCACTTCAAGGCGAAGGGAAAACAGTAGGCCTGCCGACAACCTTTATTCGTTTAACAGGTTGTCCCTTACGGTGTGGCTATTGTGATACAGAGTATGCTTTTTATGGTGGGGAAACGCGGAGTATTGATGAGATTGTGCAACAAGTGAAGGAACTGGGTGCGCACTATATTAATGTTACTGGTGGCGAACCGTTGGCTCAGAAAAGGGTACATGAGCTGATGAAAACGCTGTGCGATGCTGGTTATCATGTTTCGCTGGAAACCAGCGGTGCCTTAGATGTGTCCGGCGTTGATCCGCGGGTTATTAAAGTGTTAGATGTGAAAACACCGGCATCTGGTGAAATGGCTAAAAATCGCCATGAAAATTACGATTGTTTAACAAAACAAGATCAAGTGAAATATGCCATTTGTGATAGAGACGATTTTCAATGGTCGAAACAACACCTGCAAGAATATGCCTTAAGTGATAAATGTGAGGTACTGTTTTCACCGGTGCAGGGTGAGCTGAAAGCAAGCGACCTTGCTAACTGGGTATTAACTGATAAATTACCAGTCAGATTTCAAATTCAATTACATAAATACCTATGGGGCGATGAGCCCGGTAAGTAGACAGTTATATACGGTTCAGAATGTTAAAAAAAGCAGTTATATTAGTGTCAGGAGGTCTTGATTCGGCTACTGTATTGGCTATTGCCAAGTCGCAAGGCTATGAGTGTTATGCGCTTAGTTTTGACTATGGGCAACGCCATGACTCAGAATTAGAAGCGGCTAGTCGACTCGCCAAAATTTATGATGTGCAAGAGCATAAAATCATTGAATTAGGGATGGGAGAGTTTGGTGGTTCTGCGTTAACAGACGACGAAATAAACGTTCCAACCGAAAAAGCAACGGGAATTCCCGTCACTTACGTGCCAGCTAGAAACACTGTATTTTTGTCAATCGCACTAGGGTGGGCCGAAGTTCTTTCGGCATGGGATATTTTTATAGGTGTTAATGCGGTGGATTATTCAGGTTACCCCGATTGTCGACAGGAGTTTATTAACGCATTTGAAAACTTAGCCAATTTAGCGACTAAGGCAGGTGTGGAAGAAGGTGGCTTTAAAATACATACACCGCTCATTAACCTTAGCAAAGCACAAATAATCCAAAAGGGTGAAGCCTTAAACGTTGATTACAGTGAAACAGTCTCATGTTATCAGGCTAATACTAAAGGTGAAGCATGCGGAGAATGTGAGTCTTGCCGCTTACGTCAACAAGGCTTTGAAAAAGCAAAAGTACAAGACCCGACACGATATCAGCACTAAATATTAATATTAGTCTTAAAAGTAACATTTAAACACTACATTCGACTTGCCTTTTTGCGTCAATCCGGTATCATTCTCGCCTCTTGGAGGGTCGTTAGCTCAGCTGGTAGAGCACCGCACTTTTAATGCGATGGTCGCGCGTTCGAATCGCGCACGACCCACCATATTTCCTCTTAGGAAACAAAGACTTAAAAGGATTTAAGTTTCTAGTAACTGTGTACTAAATAGTCGACTACAGTGAATACTACAGTAGTCTTATTTATCTCTAACTAATAGAGGGTATACGGATGCTAAATTTTCACATCAGAAAACTCACTTTAAAAAACGGCGAAAGTCGTTACCGCACTATATTTACCAAATCAGGTAAAGCGCTCAAAACCAAAACATTTCGGCGTAAGTCAGATGCTCGCTTATGGGGCAATCGCTACGTGCTTGAATATCAAGAATTAGAAGCAAGAGGCGTTAAACTTTGTACAGTTACATTTAACACACTTGCTGATGAGTATATGCAGTGGTGGACTGGTAAGGACCATGACCGCGCCAGACTCGTTCTATGGTGGGAGAGCCAACTGCGCGACATACTTCTATCTGAAATAACGCCTGAGCTTATTCGGGAGCTGTTAAAAGTTAAAAAATCCAAAGCAGCAGCTACTTATAACAAACACTTAGCGGTATTGTCTGCAATTCTTGATTACGCGATCTTGCAACAAGAAGAAGATGATACTACTACTGAATATATTAATAAGAACCCCTGTAAAGAAGTCCGCTCGTTAAAGGTGGACAACAAACGCGTTCGCTATCTGTCTGATGAAGAAAAGCCGAGACTGTTAGAATCCGCAAAGAAGATTGGTGGCTTGTTTTATTTGAAGGTGTTGATGGCGCTGACAACAGGTATGCGCAAAGGTGAGCTTGAAGAATTGCGATGGTGTGACATTGATTACACAAGAGGCTTAGCAATTCTTCCTGACACCAAAAATGATACAGCACGCCACACACCTATTCCTGATGTGGTTTTAGGGCTGGTGAAGCAACATAGGCAACTTGGAAGAGGGTTGTTGTTCTCATCGACTACCAACCCTGATAAGCCGTTTGACTATAAGAAACAATGGGCTAACTGTTTAAAGGCAGCGGATATTCATGACTTCAGGTGGCATGATATGCGACATGATACAGCTAGTACGTTAGCAAGAGACGGGCGAACGCTAAAGGAAATTTCAGAGATACTTGGACACAAATCGTTAGCTAGTACGGACAGGTATACACATTTGTGTACCGAACATAAAAGCGAAGTGCTTAATGAAACGATGAATAAGTCGATCGTTACTTGAAGTGATTTAACTGCACTCTTTTTAGAAAGAATTTAGACATAGCTTCTTGTTTGTATTTTAAGATTTAGAAAAGAATTGGAAGCAGTTAAATACAAAAAAAACACCGGTTTTTACTCCCACAGCTATTAGAGTTGACTCTGTGATTTAATTCCTCTCACGTACTTAAACAAACGGTGAGGCTACAAATGAACAGCATAACTTCTCAAACAAATTCAAACGAATCTTCGTTAAAAGAATATATTTCAAAAAAAGACTTCGGTATATCTTCAATATGCCCTGTTACGGATTCAGAACTTAACTGGATTTTTAAACAACGTGAGTATAACGGCTTCAAAAAAGCGTTCGTTAAAGTCACTGCCAGAAACTATCTGGTTCACATTCCAACATTTACTAACTGCCTAAGCGAAAAACGCGGACTGTAATCTGTGCATTACCCGCGTAATGCTGATGGCTACCGATATGGAATATCGGGCACAGATAATCGTTATCGCATGTGATATGCGGGTGATGTTCAGGTTCTTCAGTACTTTCATTAAGAAACTACAGTGATTTTGTAAAAAGGAGGAAGAATAATGACGAACATTAATTATGCTGACGTAAAGAGTAAGACTGTTTCACGTTTGCTTAAAAAGGGCAAATTAAGGGGGCGAATAGATGCGAAGTGTTGTGAATGTATCTATGACCCTATAGGAGGTGGTTCTTGGCGTTTTCAGGTTGAAAATTGCACCAGCTTGACCTGTCCGCTATACAACGTTAGAGCAATGACAATAAAAGGCGAAGTAATAAGCAAAGAAAAAGCCCCAGCCAGCGACCAAACCGAAAGGAGCTTATCTAATGCCGTTTAATAATACCGACATATTGATGAAGCCGCAAACGCGGCTAATTCATCCAAAAAACAGCCGTCTAAGAGTGGGTGAAACACCCTTATTTTCATCCCTAAGATTGTACCCCTGTTTTTATTGTTTGAAATCTTCCACAGCCCGTGCCGCACAAGGAGCAAAGGGTAAGCAAGAATTAGAAATTAGGGCGGTATTGTATAATATCTATTTCTTATCCTGCTCTTTATTAACTGCCAAAGTACAAGGAAGTGACGGCGGTTCAAACAAGCCATTAAGCGCGTGATTAAGTCGAGTTGTATTAACCTCAACAACCAACAGCTAGACATTAACGTGACAGCTAAGCAAGGATGCTATGTGGAAATACTGGAGCGAACTAAAAGCCAGTTAGACGCGATGTTGTCACACCATAGCCGCGTTATTGTTATTAGGCTAGATTTACACGTCAATCACTATGAAGATAAAAACACCCTACTATCAAAGTTCATCCGCAAATTAAGAAAGCGGTTATGCCGTCAATATGACTTAAAGCGCGTGGGCTTCATTTGGGTGCGGGAAATAGAGAAGGCTAAACAACAGCATTACCACCTAGCGATAATATTAAACGCCAACAAGGTAAGCCACCCGGCAAACGTTTATAGCTTGATTGATGATATATGGATGGGATGGGGTCAACCTAAACCCTTTCGGCCTGAATACGGTTACTACAAATTGACTCGCACCGATACGGAAACCTACCAAGAAGCATTCATGCGACTTAGCTACATGGCTAAGCAGAGAGGTAAAGGCTACAAAGCAAAGCAGGCTAACGACTTTTCGGCCAGCCGCCTAAAGCCACCATAGGGGCTTCAATCTCTCATTACTCCTTTTAAGTGTTCAGAAATAGACGTTATATAAGCCAAAATAGCTAAGTCAGGCATTTTGAATACCTTGAACGGTTAATGTTAACAAAGGGCTTTTTAACTTATGAAGCAAACCCCATGAAAGCCCCATGATTACCCCCATTATGGAATTAAGTAAATGGACAATAAACGAAAGCGCTTTAAGGCGTACAACAAACAAAGGGAAGAAGCGTTTAAGCAATGGTGTGATGATGGTTATAAGAGTCAATATCCGCCAAGATATACTCCAATGCCTGATGACCTAAAAGACCTACGCTGTGAGGCTAGAACAAAAGCGACAGGCCAGCCTTGTAAGATTAAAGCTATTTATTCAAATGGTCGGTGTAAATTACATGGTGGTTTATCCACCGGGCCGAGAACGGTAGACGGTAAAAAACACTCAGCTCAAAATGGCTTTAAGAAAGGCTGGCGTAAATGAACCCCATGAAAGGTTAACTAATGTTAAGTTTTTTGCAGGAGTCAGCTATGTCTTCGAGAGGGTTTTCATAGCAGTACGCGCGCGAGGGCTAACTAGCCCACATTGGCATTGGAGCATATAAACAAACCCCATGAAGAGGGTAAGATTAGGGGTAGGTAACTGTCAAAGTTGAACCTGCTTGGAAACTGTAAATAACCTTGTGTAACGCCAGTTAATTGAGCCTTGGCTATGGAACCTCTCAACGAATGCAATGATAGCGCTAATTCACGTTTCAACCAGTCATGGCTTTGCTTTTCGTCGTGGGTAATGAGTCCTTGCTTGACTGCATTTACTCCGTGCGAATAATATGAAGAAATGATCAACTCCATTATTTTATTAATCACCTTAGCACTGTTTATAGGCTACTTTTTAGGCCGTAACAAAGTAAAGAATGCTAGGCAGTTAAAGCGTTACCACTCAATGCCAGTTAACCCTAATGTTGAGAAAGATACAGAACCAGACTCTCTATCTGAACGGTTTTATTGTATACATCGAGGTAAGGGTAAAAGCTGCATCAGTGGTTACTTGCCTGAAGAATCAAAGAAATAAAATATTCGCTGCTATACACGTTGATATAGTGAATCAGAGAGTTGCTGCCACTGCTACAACGCTGCAAAGATCTATGAAGACATGGGCAATTATAGACTCAGGTGCTAAATAGGTTAAACCCTTGGTATTGGGCGTATTCAGTTGGTTGTTCATAAGTGGCTGTCGAGGCAAAAGGGATTAAATATAAAACTTTCATGAAATTGATTAAAGAATAATCCAACTCATTTCTTATGTCTGGCTGAGCGTAAAACTTCAGTCAGTAATTTAAGGATGGTCATGATGATGATTATGGTTTTAAATGGTATGCCTTTGGATTATAGATTTTGATTGATTGTTTTTGGTAAAAAGGAATTTTAATGATGAATGGAATGACACAGTACCATGCTAAATATTTTGCTTGGGAACTGACACGTCGTCGACGTGGTGGAGATGTAGACCGAATATCTCAATCGTTATTTGATGCCAGTGTTGATCTCAATCCTCACCAGATTGATGCAGCATTATTTGCACTAAATAACCCCTTAGCCAAAGGGGTGTTACTCGCAGATGAGGTTGGTTTAGGGAAAACCATCGAAGCAGCATTAGTGTTGTGTCAATACTGGGCCGAGCGTCGTCGAAGATTACTTGTTATTTGTCCTGCTGCACTACGTAAACAGTGGGCGTTGGAGTTGGCAGAGAAATTCCATTTACCGACTCAAGTGTTAGATTCAAAAACAGTAAAAAATTTAAAAAAAAGTGGGATCTATAACCCCTTAGATCAAAACACTATTTCCATCATTTCATACAACTTCGCTGTCACTATGGAAAAGGAGCTTAGAGCAATCCCGTGGGATTTAGTTGTCATTGATGAAGCACATAAATTACGTAATGCGCATAGAGAAAGTCATCAAACTGGTCAGAGTATCAAAAAATCGTTAGCTGGGTCTCGTAAGCTATTACTAACAGCTACACCGCTACAAAACTCTTTGATTGAACTGTATGGTTTATCGACAATCATCGATGAACATCTTTTTGGTGATGCTGTGAGTTTCCGTTCCTTATATATGAAAGGAGAAGGAGATGCGGCATCACTTAGGCAAAGATTAGCTGAGTTTACAAAACGTACATTAAGGCGAAATGTACTTGAATATATTAAATACACACAGCGTAAACCAATCACAATACCTTTTGAACCGAGTCCCGAGGAACAGCGGCTCTATGATCTTGTGTCAGGTTACTTACAACGTGAAGAGTCATATGGTTTCCCAGCAAGGCACAGGCATCTAATTGGCTTGGTCCTGCGTAAATTGTTGGCTTCTTCAACACCGGCAGTAACAGCGACATTAGAAGCGATATTAGATCGCCTCAAAAAGTTAGAACAAGAGCAAACGATAGAAGATGATTGGTTCGATAAGCTGGTCAACGAAGCTGAGTTAGATGAAGAAGAACTTGAAGGTGAAATTGATGAAGCAGAATCTACTGCTGCCATTGACATTGATAAAGTCAAACTACGTGGTGAAATAGCTGAATTAGAACAATATCTAATTCTTGCTCATAGTATTAATGAAGATGAAAAGTCTCACGCCTTATTAAAAGCACTGAATGTTGGTTTTGATAATATGGCTGAAATGGGCGCACCACGTAAAGTAGTTATATTTACAGAATCACGGCGCACACAAGATTATTTATCCAGATTTCTCGAAAACCACAGTCATGCAGGTAAGGTCGTTACTTTCAGTGGCACTAATAATAATGCTCAGCTAACAGGTATTTATCAGCGTTGGTTAAAAGACAATGTCGGCGGTGACCGTATTACTGGCAGCCCAGCCGTTGATCGTCGAACAGCGATCATTGATCACTTTAGAGACCGTGGTGAAATATTGATTGCAACTGAAGCTGCGGCTGAGGGTGTCAACCTTCAATTTTGTTCCCTAGTTATAAACTATGACCTGCCATGGAATCCTCAGAGAGTGGAACAGCGCATAGGTCGTTGTCATCGATATGGTCAGAAATTTGATGTTGTTGTTATTAATTTCCTGAATAAGCAGAACCAAGCAGATCGACGTGTTTTAGAGTTGTTATCAGACAAATTTCACCTGTTTGATGGTGTGTTTGGCGCATCAGATGAAATTTTAGGAAGAATAGAATCAGGTGTTGATTTTGAACGCCGTATTGCAGCTATTTACGATACCTGCCGAACACCACACGAAATTGAGCATGCTTTCCAAATTTTACAAAATGAAATGGGTGAAAGCATCGAACAGAAAATGCGAGAGACAGAAGAAAAACTGCTGGAGCATTTTGATGGTGAAATTCATGATCTGTTAAAAATACAGCGACAAAGGGCTGAGATAACTTTAGATCGTATTTCACGATTATTTTGGCTGTTAACATCGTTTATTCTAAAAGACAAAGCCGTTTTTAATAATGAGCAGCTTTCTTTTGACCTAAAAAAAGCACCCAATGAAGATATACACATAGGGAATTATTCACTAATACGTAAAGGTGAGGATATTCCAGAGTATGCTCATCTCTATCGTTTAAGCCATCCATTGGGTGAATACGTTATAGATACAGGGCGACGTATAGACACACCTGTGTCGGAAGTTAGGTTTAACTTAACTCAAAATGACGTAAAAATATCTGTATTAGAAAATTTAAGTAGTAAGTCAGGCTGGCTTGAACTTAATTTATTGGAACTACACAGTTTTGAAGTTGAAGAACATCTTGTTTTTAGTGCGTTGACCGACGATGAGCAGATCCTTGATCATGAGGCGTGTGAGCGATTATTTTCACTTTCAGCTACGAGCAACAATAGGGCTGAGATTGAAGCACCAGGAAAACTAAAAGAAATCGTAAATCGTCATATCAGCATAACGCTTAATCAAGCATTAGAAGAAAATGATCAATATTTCCAGCGTGAGCGAGATAAGCTTGAACAATGGGCTGAAGATCAAATTTATTCAAGTGAGCAGGTATTAGTTGATACAAAAGATAAGATACGAGATTGTAAGCGCCGTAGTCGCCTTGCCGAGACAATGGAGGAACAAGAGCATCTCCTGAAGGAACTGAGGGCATTAGAGCGTCAGCAACGTCGTCAGAGACAAGATATCTTTGATGTTGAAGATGAGATAGAAGCTAAACGTGACCAACTAATAGAAGCGTTGGAAAAACGATTAAAGCAGAAAACAATCATTCATCCATTGTTTAAAATACGATGGGTTTTAGGTTAAATATTCCCTATCGGGAATATTATCGTTGTGTTTGGCCAGTTTGCTGTGTATATTTACCGAACGGGAATATTTCTTGGAAAAGGTCTCTAAAAAATGAAAACGTTACCGAGCGGGAAAATATTAAACACTAAATCATTGGGTGATGTCATTCGTCAGCAACGAAAATCACAAGGTGCGACACAAGTTGAGTTTGCGTCGTTATGTGGCGTCGGTGTGCGATTTATTTCTGATTTGGAAAATGGTAAACCAACGGTTGAAATGGGTAAAGTCCTACAAGTGCTTAATAGTTTAGGCTTGGAATTAGCTATTCAGCCACGAGGCTGGACACACTCAGACTTCACTATTGAAACATCAGGTAAATCATCGTGAGCCAAGTACTTGATGTGTATTTATCAACAGAACGTGTAGGAAAACTATACTTAGATGATGAGCGACGTTTTGTATTTGAATATCATGCTGATTGGGTGGCAGCACATAAGTCACAGCCGTTATCGTTAAGTTTGCCCGTACGTGTTGAACCATACCATGATGCACGTGCCCAACCGTTTTTTGCTAATTTACTGCCCGAAGCAGAAATAAGGCACCTCATAGCGAAAAGCTTAGGCTTGTCAGAAAAGAATGATTTTGCGCTATTAGAAGCTATTGGGGGAGAGTGTGCGGGTGCTGTGAGTTTGTTTCTCGAAGGAACAGTACTTCCAACGCATAAGGGTTATAAAAAACTTAATGATAATGCATTAAACCAATTGATTGCTGATTTGCCGGTACAGCCAATGATGGTGGGTGAACAAGGTATAAGGTTATCGCTTGCAGGCGCACAAAATAAACTGCCCGTTTTTTACGATGGTAATACGGTCAACATACCAAGGGGAGTGGCGGCAAGTAGTCATATTTTAAAACCGCCAATGCCGCATTATCCTAATACAGTCGAGAATGAGTATTTCTGTATGCAATTGGCTGATAAAATAAATTTAAATGTGCCTGAAACGCAGCTTTTACATAAAGCAGTGCCGTTATATCTCGTCACACGTTATGACCGTATTCGTGATGAGCATGGTGATTTAATACGCTTGCCCCAAGAAGACTTTTGTCAGGCAATGGCAATTCCTCCTAATAACAAATATGAAAAAGAAGGTGGGCCAAGCCTAAAGGCGTGTTTTGAATTAGTACGAAATCATAGCATTCAACCTACCAAGGATTTACCAGAATTATTGAATTGGGTGATATTCAATGTCTTGATTGGCAATGCAGATGCTCACGGCAAAAATGTTTCATTAATGCTGACGCCAGCAGGACCGAAGTTAGCACCATTTTATGACCTTATGAGTACAGCGATTTATCCCAACCTTGCTCAAAAAATGGCAATGAAAATTGGTGGTGAAGATCGTCCTGACTGGATAATTGCAAGACGCTGGGAACAGTTTTCAAAAGATATTAGCATAAATCTAAAATTGGTTCGACATAGATGTATAACAATGGCTGATGAATTGTCTTATCAAGCAGTTAGTTTGGAATCTGAATTTCAGAAACAGCATGGCGAAAATGATCAGATTAAAAAAATAGTGGCGCTGATAGATCAACGAAAAAGGAAGCTCAACACCATCTTCAGCTCAAGTAAATAACTAAAAAATAATGGAAGTAAGGCATGGCTATCAAAAACAGCAAACTCACTAAATTCACAAGCTTATTGAAGGAGCTTTTTCAGCTCAATCAACCTGAGCTGGATTTTGGTATTTATCGCATCATGCATGCTCGAAAAGACGATATAAATCGTTTTATTGAGAAAGACTTACCAAAGGTTGTAAACACTGCATTTAGTGATTTTGAATCACAAGATAAGGTGGTAATACAACAAGAATTGGTAAAAGCAAAAAAAGCAGCTGAAGATGCAGGGTTTGATGCATCACAATCTCCAAAAGTACGGGAATTAGAAGCGCAATACTCACAATCAGTCGATACAGATCGTGAAGAAGGTGAAGTATATGATGCGTTACTGACTTTCTTTAGCCGTTATTACGACGAAGGTGATTTTATTTCACGTCGTGTTTATAAAGAGGGCACCTATGCCATACCTTATAGTGGCGAAGAAGTCACACTACATTGGGCAAACAAAGATCAGTATTACATCAAATCATCAGAATCATTACGAGACTTTTGTTTTCGCTTAAAGTCCGAGCAGCCAGAAAATCCAATGCGAGTTCATTTCCGTGTAGTTGATGCTGAAGCAGGCGCACAAAATAACAATAAAGAAGCCGATGATGCCAAACGTGTCTTTATCTTAGATCAAGAGAATCCGTGGGAAATTAAAGATAACGAGCTGAATATTTATTTCTATTACCGTGCGTCAAATCTTGATGATTGGACTGACGATGCATTAGAGAAGGCAACAGCGGCAGCTAAGAAAAAGCCGCCAACCTTAGATCACTTAAAGCAAATTGCCGAACAACACTTACTTAGTTTAAATGGGGGCGTACCTGATGAGTGGAGAGAGCTATTAGAAGTAAAGTATAAAAAAACAGATGGTGAACTGGCTGACTATAGCGTGTTAATGAGTCAGCTAAATTTATACACCAAGAAAAATACCTTTGATTATTTCATTCATAAAAACTTAGGTGAATTCCTAACTCGTGAACTTGATTTTTATATCAAAAATGAACTGTTCCGATGGGAAGATATCAGCAATATGAAAAGCAACCCTGCTCGGCTTGCACCCCTATTGTCCAAAATTGAAGTCATTAGAACGATTGGTGAAAAAATCATCGCCTTCCTTGCTCAACTGGAAAATTTTCAAAAGAAACTCTGGCTTAAAAAGAAATTTGTTACCGAGACAAACTACTGCATTACCTTGGACCGGTTAGCTGAACAGGCAGATTTATTAGCTGAAATTACCGCGAATGAATTACAACGAAAACAATGGCAAGAGCTTGTTGAGCTTGATTTAGAACAATTTGATCAAGAAATTAAAGCAGGAGATTGGATAACACAATCAAAATATCGCTATTTGATGGTTGATACAGGTTTGTTTGATGAGAAGTTGAAAGCCAGATTATTGTCTCAAATTGATGGACTTGATGAGCAATGTGGTGGCGTATTAATTCATAGTGATAATTTTCAAGCGTTACAGCTTATGCAATCGTCCTACAAGGGGATGGTGAAATGTATTTATATTGATCCTCCCTACAATACTGATAGTGATGGTTTTATGTATAAAGATGGCTATAAATCTTCAAGTTGGTTATCAATGATTAGTGCATCCACAGCATTAGCACAAAATTTTGCCCAAGAAGATGATGCCTTTTTTGCCATGAGTATCGATAAAAGGCAACTTTATGATGGGCAAAAACTATTGAACGATAGCCTATCTAATTTCAGTTTTATTAATGCAATAGTAAATGTAAATAATCCGAAAGGTAGGTCAGATCAAAAACATCTTCCAACAGCTCATGACAATATGCTGCTTTATGGGACAGAAGGAGCTGTTAGTAATGGTTGGTCTCCAACAGGGAAGGTTTTAAAGCGATATCGGAAACAGGATGAATTAGGAAAATATAGAGAAATAGATCTTAGAAAAACGGGAGATAAAGATTTAGCAACAGATCGTGCAAAGATGGCTTATCCCTTTTTATACAATGAAATAACAGAACATTTATATCCAGTTGAAATTGATGAAGTAGAGAGTAGAGAGGGTTATATAGTAATTTATCCCATGAAAACACATGAAACAAAAGGTCGTTGGAGGTGGGGTAAGAGAACTGCAGAAGAAAATCTCAATAGGTTGATAGCCAAGTACCAACCTCAAAAAAAACAGTGGACTGTGTTTGAAAAAGACTATCTTGGAGATGATGAAAGAGTTCTTCCTACAAGTGTGTGGGATGAAAAGCCATTTAATAGTGAAAGAGGAACAGAAACATTTGTAAACCTCGGGTTCGATAAGGAAGAATTTCCGAGACCTAAACCTGTAGGGCTACTTAGCTATTTATTAGAACATACAAATAGAGATGGAAAGTATACATTAGATTATTTTGCAGGATCAGGTACAACAGCTCATGCTACGATTAACCTTAACCGCGATGATGAGGGAATTCGTAAATACATTCTCGTTGAAATGGGAGTCCATTTTGACACTGTAATTAAGCCTCGAATTCAGAAAGTGGTTTTTTCTCAAGACTGGGAAGCTGGTAAGCCTTTACCAAATAACGAAGGTAATCTGAGTGGAATCTCTCATTGTTTTAAGTATCTAAGACTTGAAAGTTATGAAGATACCTTAGCCAATCTTCAATTAAAACGTACACCAGTTCAAGATGATCTATTGTCATCAAATAGCTCTGATGAACAGTCTGCACGCGAAGCCTATTTATTAAACTATATGCTGGATGTTGAAACTCAAGGTTCAGCTTCATTACTTGATATCAGTAAGTTTATTGATCCGACGGCCTATCAATTAAAAGTGCGTAATCCAACAGGTGATGAAACTAAGCTGATTAATGTGGATTTACTGGAAACCTTTAATTGGTTGTTGGGTTTAACGGTTGAACATATCAATGCACCTATCTATTTTACTGCTGAGTTAAAACAAGCTGATCATGGTCGTTGGCAAGCTGATGTTAAACGCCAAGCTGATGGGAAATGGTGGTTTAGAACGGTTGCAGGCACGAACCGAAAAGGGCAGAAGATTTTAATTGTTTGGCGTAATTTACCATCTGTTATAGCTAATGAAGCTAATGAAGCTAATGAAGCTAATGAAGCTAATGGATTGGTGATGGATAATGCTGTGTTAGATGCCGTGTTAATCGACAAACTCAGTGTGCGAATGACTGAAAGCCAAGATGATGAATTTGATATTTTATACGTGAACGGCGATCACAATATAACCATTCCTAAAAACCGCCAAGGTGGCTTGATGGAATCTCGCGTGAAATTGATTGAAGAAGACTTCCATCGTTTGATGTTTAGTAGCATAGAGCATTGATATGGCTAAACGTAGAACAAGAAGAAGGAATAACACCTTGCCATTTAGTGCCCAATTAATTGTTGCTCAGTGGTTATTTGCCAAATTTGGTTTCGAATCAACCAATGGTCGATTTTTAATGGATAATCGAGATGTGCCGTTAATTGAAGCACTGCGTGATCGTTATCAATTAAAAGGTGATATGACACTTCGTAATAGTGAAGGTGAGCATGCCATTGTGTCGCGCTTATTGGCTGAAGCGGATGGTTTGCCTGGTATCTCTGATGATGAATTGCGTGAATATGATCGGAATATCAAGCATCTTACTGAAAAGCTAAATGACGGTAGAGCGATTGCAGGTGAACAAGCGATTGAGTGGAAATATTTTCAATACTTAATGTTGCTGTTTACGGAAGTTTATCTTGATTGGCTATTTCAAAAGCCTGAAGCCTTGAGAGATGAATTGAATAGTCATATCGAGACATGGAATTTAGCACATGAAGATGAAACACCGCTCACGCTATTAGATACGAAAGACATGCCGTGGCTTGAGTTAAACAAGGTGGCGTATTGGAGTGCGACGGGTTCAGGTAAAACGCTGATCATGCATGCCAATATTTTGCAGTATCAATATTATCTTGAGCGGTATGGTAATAAAAAGGATTTAGGTAGAATTATCCTGCTTACACCCAATGAAGGGTTAACCCGCCAACATATTCAAGAGCTGGCGATTGCAGGGATTGAGGCGGCACCTTTTACTAAAAATCAGGGTTCATTGTTTGATAAGGCCGTAATCGTTATCGACATCAATAAATTTCGAGATGAAGGTAAGGATAAAACGGTCTCTACAGCATCATTTGGCAATAATAATTTAGTATTGGTAGATGAGGGACATAGAGGAACATCTTCTGGTGGTGATGGAACGTTTTTAAGACACAGAAATGCTTTATGTGAAAAAGGTTTTTCTTTTGAATATTCTGCCACGTTTGCTCAAGCAGCCATGAAGAGTGACGCTATTCGTCAACAATATTCTAAAGCCATCTTATTTGATTATTCTTACCGTCATTTTTATGCAGATGGCTATGGCAAGCAATCTCAAATTTTGAACCTGCAAAGTAGTTTAGATGATAGTGAACAATATAAATATTTGGTTGCTTCGTTATTAAGTTTTTATCAGCAACGGCGAGTGTTTGACGACAAGCAAGCCTTATGGAAAACATTCAATATTGAACCACCGTTATGGATCTTTGTTAGCAGTAGAGTTACTGCCAAAGGGATAAAGGGAGAAGAATCTGACAGTATTCAAGTTTTGAAGTTTATAGATAATGTCCTCAATAAACGCGAAGCTACAATTACTGCTATACGTAGATTACTTGAAGAAGGTTTAGTTGCCAGTGGTGGCACAAACCTTTTGCATGGGCGATTTGATTATTTAAAGGGGCTAACCGAAACGGCTGATGCTATTTACGATGATATGTTGGATAGAGTATTTCATACCACGGGTGGTCGATTGTACATAGAAAATATCTCTGGTGCGGCTGGTGAAATAGCATTACGTGGTGGTGTTGCAGATACACCATTTGGTGTTATTAACGTGGGTGACGATACTAAGTTGGTTAAGCTGTGTGAACAAAATGGACTTGAAGTGCAAGAAGCTCGCTTTAGCGGATCACTGTTTAGTGATATTAATAAGCCAAATTCAAAAGTGAATCTATTAGTAGGTTCGCGTAAATTCACTGAAGGTTGGAGCAGTTGGCGTGTATCTAATATGACGCTGATGAACATTGGTAGTAGTGAAGGTGCTCAAATTATCCAGTTGTTTGGTCGTGGTGTACGTCTTAAAGGCTGGAATGAAACTTTAAAACGCTCTGCTGAAGTCGTTATGCAGTTACCAGAAGGCATAGAACGTCCTAAAGAAATTTCTGTATTAGAAACATTGAATATCTTTGGTGTAAAAGCGGACTACATAGCCCAATTCCGTAAAGAACTTGAAGCTGAAGAAATTTTGGTTAATGAAGGCTTGCAGGAATATCGCTTGCCATTAAAACCTATGTCGCCAATGCCAGGTACGATTGGTTTAATCAGGTTGCAAGAAATGGTTGAAGGCCGATCGATTGGTAAACAAGGCAGTGCCTTTAGTAATTTAGCGGAACAAGTTTTTTTATTATCCCCTAACAAATTAACGGGTAGCGAAAGGGCATACTTTATTGATCTAGTAAAAGTAACACTGGATTGGTATCCAAAGTTGAAAGGTTTTGCTGCTGATGGTCTGGGGCAGATACAGGTAAACCGTAACACGGATAAGCTGTCAAAACTTCATTTAGCAATGCTTGATACTGATAGATTATATTTTGAGTTATTACAATTTAAGAGAGATAAACGCTGGGCAAGTCTGACCTTAAGCCGTGATGAAATACCACAAATTTTAGCAAATACAAATTGGTACACATTACATGTACCGAAAGAAGCGCTATCTATTCATGCATTGAACGGCGTTAAAGTTTGGCATGATATTGCAATCAGTTTGCTTAAAAAATATTGTGAAGTTTTCTATGGCTTAAGACGCAGGCAATGGGAAGCAGATAAGCTTGAGTATAGGCCCTTAAAAGATGATAAACGGATTTTACCTTGTGTTAGCAAAGAGACACCCGATGGTAGTTATATTGTAACGGTTGATCTTGGTCGCCATGAGGCGCTGATTAAACAGCTGGACAACTTACAAGAGAAAGTTAAAAACAATAAAGCGAGCGAATGGGCTGGAACAGCAACTAATGGCTTAGAATTTGTTTGGTGTGAAAGGCACCTTTACCAGCCTTTGATCGCTCAACATGATAAAGAGATTGAAGTATCCCCAGTGCCGTTAAATAAAGGTGAACAACAGTTTGTATCAGACATTCAAAAGGCAATAGAAAATGATGTTATGGCGAGTTATGACACATATCTATTGCGTAATGAAAGCAAGGGAGATGGTGTCGGTTTCTTTGTAGATGGCGGATTTTATCCTGATTTTATTCTTTGGCTAGTCAAAGAAGATCAACAGAAAATCATCTTCATCGATCCGAAAGGCTTACGTAATTTAGGTATTAATGACCCAAAGATTCGATTTTATAAAACGATTAAAGATATTGAGTCAGACTTGCATGACAAAAATCCAGCCTATAAAAATATTGAGATGCATGCCTTTTTAGTTTCAAACACTAACTCATCTGTCTTGGAAAGCCTGTGGTCAATTGATGATTTTAAAATCAGCAAAGAAGAAATGGATGCTCGGAATATATTATTTCCAGTCGAAGATTCAGAAAGCTATATAAAGAAACTGATTGATAAAGTGGAACTATGAAATATAGTCCTGATGTTGCTGTAATCCGAATTGTTCGTTAATAGATAATATTGATAAAACTGGAAGTATTAGAATCGAATCAGTTGCCAAATGATTAACAAGGATTAGTCAATTCAGAGTGGTTGCAAAACTACAGTAAAAACTACAGTGGTTTATTCTATTTCATACGCTTTCATACTTCTTTACAATCCGGCTAACTTCAGTTACTCTTTGTTTTATAAGGAGTTATAAGTTGTATGCAGTTTTTAGAATTAGTCTAAGACGAACTTTTAATGCGATGGTCGCGCGTTCGAATCGCGCACGACCCACCATCCTAATCAAAAAAAGCCGACATAATCGTCGGTTTTTTTGTGCTCGTAGGTTGGGGACGCTGCTTAAACTCAACACGCCAACCAGACACATTGTGATCCAGTACTCTTTGACTGGATCTCCAGCATTTTAGATTTGATGCGCGGCTTTGTACGAGACCAAAATATTACTGTTTACCGATAGTTCAACTAGGTAGTTTGATAGCACTTTATCTTGGGGTGTTTCTTTTTTTGCTACCGCTGTTATTTTATCTGGGTTTGTAACACTTATATCGAATAGGCCAAATGCTGTGCAGTATTTAACTTAGCTTGATCCTTTACGTTATTTTTTAATTATGATCAGATCTGTTTTTATGGAAGGAGTAGAACTTGCATTGTTATGGACAAAGTATTGACCAATGCTGGTTATCGCCTTACTTTCACTGATTACAGCACGGTGGTTAGTTAAATATCAAATGTATTAAGTAGACCTTATTAAATCGTTATATTCTCTTTACATTAGTGTGGAAATGGATATTTAATTGATTATAAAGGCAAGGAGTCATTATGGAACATAGAGACCCTAGTAAAAGTGTTAACACGTTAGACCGTATTATTCACGCTGCTGAAGGAAAAATAACGGCGGGGATTTCACCAACATCAATGATGTTAGCTTATATCGATTGGGCTATACATTTGGCTAATTCGCCTGGGAAACAAGGCGAGCTGATTAAAAAAGCGATGAAAAAAAATAGCCGCTTTTTGAGTTATGTTGTTAAGTGTTTGACTCACCTTGGAAATGATGTGGACAACCAGCGTTGTATAGAACCGTTGCCACAAGATAAGCGCTTTGAATCAGATGCATGGAAGAGATTACCGTTTTCACTTTATGCTCAGTCATTTTTATTGACTCAGCAGTGGTGGCACAACGCGATAACGGGTGTTAATGGTGTTTCTAAGCATCATGAGAATGTTGTTTCGTTTACGACACGCCAGTTGCTGGATGTGATCTCTCCCTCAAATTTTTTGCTGACAAACCCGGATTTATTAAAGGTCACCGAACAAGAAGGGGGGCAAAACTTAGTAAGGGGAATGCAAAACCTCTTGGAAGATTGGGGACGAAGTAGCAGGGGTGAAGGCCCTGTCGGTATTGAAGCATTCAAAATAGGGGAAAACCTAGCCACAACGCCAGGGAAGGTTGTGTATAGCAATCACTTGATTGAATTGATTCAATACAGCCCGACGACTGACAAGGTTTATGCGGAGCCGATTCTTTTTGTGCCAGCTTGGATTATGAAATATTACATCATGGATTTATCTGAACATAATTCAATGGTTAAGTTCTTGGTCGATAATGGGTATACGGTTTTTATGATTTCTTGGAAGAACCCAACAGAGGAAGATCGTGATTTAACACTAGAAAATTATATAGACTTGGGTGTAGGGCATGCATTGGAGCAAGTGTCATCAGTGATACCGAATAAAAAAATTCATACAGTTGGTTATTGTTTAGGAGGGACCTTATTAACATTGGTTGCCGCAGCATTGGCTAAAGAAGATAACAGCATTATTGGTTCAATCACGTTATTTGCCGCGCAGACTGATTTTTCTGAGGCTGGAGAGTTAATGCTTTTTATTGACCACAGTCAGGTTGCTTACTTAGAGGATATGATGTGGGAACAAGGTTACCTAGATACAAAACAGATGAAGGGAGCATTCCAGTTATTGCGCTCCAATGATTTAATCTGGTCAAGGGTATTACATGATTATTTGTTGGGGCAACGCGCACCAATGAATGACTTAATGGCTTGGAATAGCGATGCAACAAGAATGCCTTACAAAATGCACTCTGAGTATCTTGAACAGCTTTTCATGAATAATGATTTTTCAGAACATCGTTACAAGGTGCATGGTAAACCTGTTTCTTTAGGGGATATTGATTGTCCGCTCTTTGTTGTAGGGGCAGAGAAGGACCATGTGGCCCCATGGAAATCAGTTTACAAAATCAAACACTTAACGCGTACAGAGGTGACCTTTTTACTGACTAGTGGTGGACATAATGCAGGGATCATTAGTGAGCCTGGTCACCGAAACCGTCATTACCGTGTTTCATTAAAGAAAAAAAGTGATAAGTACCTTTCACCTGATAAATGGTTGGAGTCAACAGGTGTTAAAGAAGGGTCGTGGTGGTTGGAATGGGAGCGCTGGTTGGTCAGTAAAAATGAGGCGGAAAAGGTCGCACCACCAAAAATGGGTATAAAGGGTAGCGTGGCTAAAAGCTTGATAGATGCCCCAGGACATTATGTTTTAGAACATTAAGTGTTTGATCAGATCAAATAAAAATACTCACTAGGCTTGAAGAGAACTTAAGGTCAAACAAAGATTGTTATGTAGATGGGCTGGCTATTAACACGGAGGTGTTGGAAGCAGAGAACTTGCGGATACTAAGTGTATATCATCATTTAAGTGAAGCTAAAACAATATTAAAAGCCGATGTTAGTAAAGTTAATGTAGCTTTATATACGATAACTGCCAAAGAGGTGGTTTCGAGGTTATTGGCGCGGTTGGTGGGGTGGTTTTTCTCATCTTACCTTTATTTGCATTTTTTAATGCGGGTGATATATCTCTAAACCAAAGGCTGGCTCAGTAACTGTTGGCATCATGCTGGGTTTGTTTTTAGGTAAGCAATTAGTTTTTTTTGGTTTTAGTTGGTTAGCCATTAAGTTAAAATTAGAGGCACTATCTAGTGGAAGTAATTGGATGCAATTATATGGAGTCTCTATTCTGACTGGTATAGGTTTCATGATGAGCTTGTTTATTGTCTCTCTAACCTCCACCGATGCCAGCTTGTTTCAATATACTGATAAACTAGCTATCTTGTTGGGTTCTTTTGCATCGGGAGTTTTTGGTTACTGGATCCTTAATTGTTGCAGAAAACAGTCTACTTAGAAGGGTAGAGATATGTCATCGGGTTATCTTGAAGATTTAATTATTCTACTGGTGGCTGCCGTAGCGGTGGTGCCGATATGCCAAACGTTAAAACTGGGTGCTGTTCCTGGCTTTTTGATTGCAGGTTTAGCTGTTGGTCCATCCGGCCTAGGGCTCATTCATAATCTATCTGAAATCCGTCACTTTGCTGAAATAGGCATAGCCTTTCTTTTATTTGTGATTGGGATTGAGCTTAAGCCGTCGCGACTCTGGCAGATGAAACGAATGGTTTTTGGTTTAGGTACGCTCCAAGTGCTGATAACAGGCTTGGTCCTTGTTGCAGTGAGTTACTATGTTTTTGAAGTTCCATTACAAGCAGCAGCTATTATTGGTCCGGCATTAGCGCTGTCATCAACAGCTTTTGTTTTGCAACTTTTAAGTGAGCAACGTTTGTTGAAATCAACATACGGTAGAACATCATTTTCGATTCTCCTTCTTCAGGATTTGGCCGTTGTGCCGTTACTGGCATTGGTCAGTCTTTTAGGCGCGTCAGAAATAAGTATGGGGGATGATATTGGTTTAGCGCTGGCAGAATCTGTATTTACTCTGGTGATGGTGATTTTATTTGGACGTTATTTTTTACACCCTGTTCTTCATCGGATTGCGTTAACAAAAATTCCAGAAGTGTTTACGGCGTCAGCTATATTAGTTGTTCTTGGTGTGTCGTTGATTGCCGAGAAGGTTGGCTTATCAATGGCGATGGGCGCGTTTATAGTTGGTATGCTGATGTCTGATTCCTCCTATAAACATCAGGTTATTTCTGAAATTAAACCGTTTAGAGGGCTGCTATTGGGGTTGTTTTTTATGACAATGGGGATGTCATTAAACCTTGGCTTGCTGATTGATCAGCCGTTGCTTTCAATGGGGCTAGTTGCGTTATTGATTGGTATTAAAATACTGATTTTATTCCCATTAACTTATATGTTTGGTTTAAGTAAGGGGAAAAGCTTAGCGGTTTCATTGGTTTTGGCTCAAAGTGGTGAATTTGCATTGGTGCTGTTTTCCTTATCACTAGACTCAGGCATTTTAGCGCCGGCCCTTCATCAACAACTGTTATTAGTGATCTTAATTAGTTTATTAGTCACGCCAATATTGGCCGAATGTGCAAGAAAGGTGGTGACGAAGAAGAAATTGATAGGAATAAACCCTTCCGAAGTGCCTAAATCATCGCCAATAATACTAGCGGGTTTTGGTCGTGTTGGGCATCGGATAGGAGATATTCTAAAGTTAGCGGGAAAGCCCTTTGTTGCTATTGATATCGACCCTAATATTGTTCGAAAATCTCAAGCGAATAATCTTCCTGTCTATTATGGAGATGTTTGTAATAAAGGATTGCTTGATTCAGTTGGTGTCGGAGATTCGCGCATAGTCATTGTGACGGTTAATGATATGGAAACATCAAAATTAATTGTTGGGTCTTTACGGCAAACTTACCCAGATTTAGCGATTTACGTTAGGGGTGGCAATTCATTAGAGTGTACCCAGTTATTAGAAGTAGGGGCCTCAGCAGCTGTATCAGACACCATAGAAGCGAGCATTGAATTGGCTGGGATGGGGTTAACTTCCTTAAAGGTAGCGGAAAAAGAAAAGAAAAGTATTCTGACCAACTACGCTAAACATTATTATGAGCAAATAAAACTAGCGAAGAAAAACTAGCTTGGTTTGTTTAGATTAAAGACAGCTAGTATTGCCTTTGAATGCCTAGTGAGGAGCGGTATGAGATTGAATGTAGTTAATTTATTTAACTAAAAATCTTCTTGATGTCGGTAAATTTTTCGGTAATGGCATGGACATTACGATAGCCCATTTCATGTAGTCTGGCTGCGGCTAAAGATGCACGGCCACCACCTGCGCAATGGATAAGAATGAGAGTATCAGGGTCGGTGCAATGGTTTTGTACTTTCATTTCTAATAGGCCGCGAGGAATGTTGATGGCCTGTTCAAGCTTTGATTCGGCGGTCTCATGTGGTTCTCGAACATCCAAAATAATCAGGTTATTTGACTGCCCGGCAAGTTCTTTAGCTGCAACGGCATCAAGGCAATTGCATATTTTTTGGGCTTCTTTAATAAAATCACTGGCGGGTTTGATCATGAGATTATCCTTTTAAGTAGAAGTTTAATAATAAATTTTTGACAAAAAAAAGCAGCCGGGAAGGGCTGCTTTTTAATGTTACTTAAACATAAAAGCTTAGTGTCCAGCGCTTGCGTCAGGGAGTTGAATGGTAATCCATTTCCACTCCGTTAGTGCATCAACGTCGACCTCGATTCCTTCTCTGCCAAAGCCACTGTCGCCTGTGCCGCCAAAAGGTACGTGAGGTTCGTCATACAAAGTAGGGGCATTGATATGAACCATGCCAGAGTCAATGTTCTCGGCAAAATCTAAGGCTTTATTTAAGTCGTTAGTAATAATAGCCGAGCTGAGTCCATAGGGCGTATCATTTGCCATCTCGAGAGCGGCTTCATAATCTTTAACCGAATAGACCGAGGTTACAGGGCCAAAAGTTTCTTCGTAGCAAACATCCATCTCTTCTGTGATCCCGGTTAGGATCGTTGGCTCACATTTATTACCCTGCCAGTTACCGCCGGTTTCGATGGTAGCACCTTTTTCTACTGCATTGTCTATATGACGGCGTACTCGGTCACGCTGGCGTTGAGAGATAATAGGGCCAAGGATGGTGGACATTTCACGTAAGTCGCCCATAGACAGTTGGCTTGCCGCTTGTTTATAGGCTGCGATGAATTGATCATAAATACCTTCTTCAACAATGATTCTGCTGGAGGCCATACAGGCTTGGCCTTGGTATAAAAACATACCAAAAATAGCCGTTTTGACTGCTAATCCAAGGTCAGCATCTGCCAAGATAACGAGTGGGCTTTTTCCGCCAAGCTCAAGCACGGCGTGTTTCATTTGTTTACCGCAAATTTCACCAATATGTTTACCTACTCGGCTAGAACCAGTAAACATCACTGTTTTAACCAGTGGGTGGCTGTTTAAGGTATCACCTACGTCAACACCAAAGCCAGAGACAACATTAACAGAACCCGCAGGGAAGCCGGCTTCATGCAGTAGTTGAGCAAAACGGAAAGACAGTGTTGGTGCTTCTTCTGAGGACAGTAGTACAACGGTGTTGCCCGTTGCCAAAGGTGAGGCGACTAACTTTGCTGCTTTAATCAACGGTACGTTAAACGGTGTGATGGCAGCAACAACGCCTAAAGGTTTACGTACGCTCATGCTGAGCCGGCCAGGTGTGTCAGATGGCATGGTTTGCCCAGTAACACGGCGAGCAACGCCTGCAGCAGCACGTAAATGAGTAATAGCATAGGCAATTTCAAAATTGGCTTTGTTTATTGGTGAGCCGATTTCGTCAATTAGAATGTCCGTAAACTCAGCACGATCTCTTTCCATTAAATCAGCTGCTTTACATAGCATTGCTTCGATATCTTTTGCTAATGTTTTGCTATAAGTTTGAAAGCAACGATGTGCTGCTTCTACTGCTTTGTTAATATCTGCATCATTTGACTCAGCGGCTTGGCAGTAGAGAGAATCGTCTAACGGGTTTAGAACGTCAAAATATTTTCCACTGTCGGGTTGGGTGTGTTCACCGTTTATCCATAGATCATGTTTGGTAGTCATGTTTGTCCTTTAATATTAAAGTCTTTAAGTTAATGTTTTAATTGGAAAAGCTTGGTATTAGTGGGCTTGATCGTAGCCAGGCATTTGAATCGTAATCCATTTCCATTGTGTTAACGCATCAATATCAACATCAACACCTTCACGACCGAAGCCACTGTCGCCAATACCGCCAAAAGGTACATGTGGTTCATCGTAAACACTTGGCGCATTGATATGTATCATGCCTGTTTCTACTTCATGTGCTAACGATAGCGCTTTGTTAAGGTCGTTGGTGTGAATAGCACCGCTGAGCCCATAATGTGTATCATTTGCGAGTGCTAATGCCTCTTCGGCATTGTCAACAGAGTAAATGGAGGTCACCGGGCCAAACGTTTCTTGACGACAGACAATCATGTCCTCGGTGACATTGGTAAGAATAGTCGGCTGACAACGGTTGCCTTCCCACTCACCACCGGTAACGAGAGTTGCCCCTTTTGATACGGCATCTTCAATATGTGTGCGTACTCGGTTGCGTTGGCGTGGTGAAATAATGGGCCCCAAGATGGTCGACATCTCATGTAAGTCTCCCATTGATAATTGCTTTGCCGCAGCGCTATACATTTCAACAAATTGATCGTACACAGCTGCTTCTACAATAATACGGCTGGATGCAATACATGCTTGGCCTTGATAAAAGAACATGCCGATAATGGCATTTTGTACCGCTAATCCAAGGTCGGCATCAGCTAAAACGATATAGGGGCTTTTACCACCGAGTTCTAGAACACAGGGTTTCATGTTACGGCCACAAATTTCGCTGATGTGTTTACCGACTACACTGGAACCGGTGAACATAACGGCTTTTACTAGAGGGTGGTCGGTCAAAAAGTCACCAACATCCACACCGAAACCAGACACGACATTTAAGCTGCCGGCAGGAAAGCCTGCTTCTTCGATCAGTTTGGCAAAACGGAAAGAGACCGCAGGTGCTTCTTCGGAGGTTAATAATACAACAGTATTACCAGTCGCTAACGGCGAGGCGACTAATTTTGCAGCTTTTAATAAGGGAACATTAAACGGAGTAATAGCAGCAACAACGCCCAATGGCTTACGCACACTCATGCTTAAACGGCCCGGTGTGTCAGACGGCATGGTTTGACCTGTAATACGACGTGCGCTACCGGCAGCAGCGCGGAGCTGGCCAATTGTTTGAGTGACCTCAAATTGTGCTTTGTTGATTGGAGAGCCGACTTCATCAATTAGGATTTCAAGGAATTCTTCACGGTCTCTTTCGAGCAGGTCAGCGGCTTTTGTAAGCATTGCTTCACGGTCTTTAGCTAAGCATTTTCGATAGCTGGAAAAGCAAGCATGAGCAGCATCTACTGCTTTGTTGATATCTGTTTGATTAGACTCGGCGGCTTTGCAATAAAGGCTGTCATCTAGCGGGTTAAGGACATCAAAATATTTTCCAGAAGCTGGTTTTGTGTGCTCTCCATTAATCCAAAGGTCATAGGTTTTAATCATAATAAGTATCTACTGTTAGTAAGGTTTGAAGAATAAGTTAATTAAAATAACTCGGCGTATTGTTACAACTCAATTATGCTGAGTCGTGCATTAAACAAAATGCTTAGTGACACGACTCAGCAATAATAATATGGAGCAGTTTTAACCAAAAACAGACTGCGGATCGAGTGCTTTTTTAACACGGTTTTTAAGTGTTTTGAGTCCATCTAGACTGACGGCATCAACGGCTTCTTGCATGTCCGCATCCACTAGGCAAGTAGGGTATCCTTGAGCTGAAAAGTCGTCAATAAGCTGCTTAGTGAGTTGACGTGCTTGTGCTAGTTTTTCAGCATCACCTGTAGGGTAGAGCACTTGAAGCTGCGTCATCATGGTACGCCATGTCAGCGCAAACTGACCGATGATGTTAAGCTCCGCTGGGTTGTTAACGCTTTCTAGCAGCGTTTGCATCTTAACTGCATCGTCACCATCAATTGGGCTAGCAAAATGTACATTGATGGATGAGTAGCCTGATAAGTTTGGATTAATTGTATTGAATTTTCCATCCATCTTCATTTCACGCTGAGCCCAGATAGGGTTATTGGCTGTTTCCTCAGGCATTAAAAATTTAGCCCCTTCAATTTGGCTGAAGGCGCCATTAATAGCTTGCCATAAGAAATCAACGTTGGCTGGCATGTTATACAAAGCACCGTACATATTCCAAGCACCCAATTGGTGTTTTGTCGCCGCTTCATCGTTGTTGCCAATGTCTTCCAGCGCTTCAGTAGAGAATTGCAAGGCGTCAGACTTTGCGGAAGCGACAGTTACCGTATTTGGAACCAGCATATTAATTTTCATGTCGCGCATAATCTCAACGGCTTGATTCATGGCTGTTTCGTTTGGCAGTTGAATGGCAAACGGTTTATAAGCTGGTGCCTTGGGCATTAGCCAGATACCTACTTTGGTAATAATGCCTAAGCTTGATTGGGTAAAGGTGCCGTCAATATAGGGACCAAAACCATATTTAAATAATTGCCACGAGTCGCTGTTTGGCATCGCCCCCATACCTGTACGTATTAAACGACCATTCGCGAGCATCACTTCCATGCCACATTGCATCATGAGGTGGTCACCATACGGCGTGTAGCCATAACTTCTATTGCTGATCCCACCTGAAACCGATTGAGTTGAGTTTTTATCAAAATCAACGATAAAAGGAATATTATTGGTTTCTAAGTATTCATTGAGCTGAGCATAGCTAACGCCAGGCTCGATCAGTGCATAAGCAGCTTGAGTGTTAACTTCGATAATACTATTAAGCTTTTTAAGATCAATAACTACGATGGCACCTTTTGTGGGAATAGGCGCGGTGTTTATTTCTCCAGGGCTTAATAGGTTGAACAAGGAATAGCTTTCATCTGTGGAAGAGACCAGTAGATTTTTTAATTCCTCTAGATTGCTAGGCGTTACCACGGCGATGACTTCACGCTCACCATTATTGATGCGGTCTGTTAGAAATTGATATTCTGTAGGTTGATCTGAAGCGCTAATGACGTTGTCAGCACCTAATAAGCCGTTAAGGTTTTCTATAATATTTTTCATGCTGATAAACCTATTTATATTGAGCCGGAGGCATAATTATTGGATATGGTTTTTCAGGATCAACCCTGAAAAATGCTTCCCGTTCCTCGTAATCTATGGAAGTAGCAGGCTCACTATCTCGCCATGTAAACTCACAGGCGCTACAATGAAAGATTGTCCAAACGAGTTCACCTTGAGCATTGAGACCTTTATGTTCAACTCGGATTTTTTCTTCGGCGGCTTGGCAGCGTGGGCATAAACTCATGATTGACCTCCATTTTGTAATGATTGAATAACCTTAGCTAATTCATCAATATTTGCCCCCGATGGTGGGGTAACAATTTTTGAGTCGGAACCCAATTTATCGGGTGGCATAAAGCTTGTTGCATCAATAATTAAGCGATGACCTTTGCCCGCAACTTCTGCTGCCGGATCAATCGGAATCAATGGCATATTGGGGATAACAATCGTGTCATCAGCCCGGGTACGTGTTGATAAGGCCCACATCACTTCGTTTAGGTCGAAAGGATCAACATCATCATCAACCATGATTAAGTTTTTAAGGTACATGGTGCCATGTGGCGTGCCAAGTGCTCGCATGGCCACTGATTTTGCGAAGCCAGCAAACCGATTCTTAACCGATATTACGCCGGTAAGGCCATGCTGATACAAGGCGTTAACAGCAACAACTTCAGGAAAGTCTTTTTTAAGTTGTGCGTAGATTGGTGCTGATGTGTTTAGGCCAATTAAGGTGTCGTGCTCTGTCCAGCCGCGACCAATGTAAATATTTTCAAAAATAGGGTCGTTGCGGTGTGAAATAGCCGTTACTTTAAAGCGAGGTATTTTTCTAACGCCACTATAACTGCCAGGGAACTCACCAAAAGGCCCTTCAAAGCTACGCACACCATTCATTAGTTCTGCTTCGATAACCATTTCTGAATCAGCCAAAATATCCATGCCGTTGCCTGATTTTGTTAGTCGTAGCGGACTACCCATCATTTGAGATGCATAGGCAAACTCAGACTCTTCATAACCAACAGGTGTTGCTGCAAACATACACATAGCTGGGTGGTTGCCGAGCATGACGGATATTTTTAATGGTACATTTTCTTGTTCAGCAGCGACAATGTGACGACCCATATCATGTGCAGGAACTGACAGCAGGGTAAACTCGCCCGGTGCTTGTACTTGAATACGGTAAATCCCAACGTTTTGCTTACCAAAGTTTTCGGGGTCTCGTGGGTCACGGCTGACAACGTTGGCTTTACCTATATAAAAGCCACCGTCATATTCATTAATACGATAAAGCGGTAATAAATCATAAAGGTTGAAGTTGTCAGTCAGGCGATTTTCGTTGACTGGAGCAGCTTCTGGTTCAATAAAATCGAGTAGCGGTTTATCGTCACCCCAACGAGAAATAATGTCGTAAAACAATTCTTTTATAGTGGTGCCTTTAGGGTGCCCCAACAATAGTGCTAGATTGGTGAAACTACCATGTACGCCTAGGACGAGTTTTTTGCCTGGGTAGCCAGCGATATTATTAAATATAACAGCTGGGCCATTCATTGAATCACGACCAGCAGCAACAGCTATATTGCGAATATCTGGTTCAGGCATGACTTCATCAGTCCAAGTAATACATTGGCCATTTTCTTCTAAAAATTCTAGAAAATCACGTAAGCTGCCAATACGTTCGCCAACAGCTTTGGCTTCAGCGGATAACGGTTTTTTGTCGGTACTCATTATTTGCTTTCCTTATTTGCGTGTGCTTTAGCACTGTCAACGATATATGCTGCTAAGTTATCTAGTTCCTTATCATTAATGTCTGTTGGGCGGAAAGGAGGCATCTCTAGCAGCCCGTCTCTAACAATATATTTAATATAGTCAGGAACTAAGTCTGTACGTTCTCTGATAACGGCTAGATCCTTACCACGAACTAGAGCAAGTTGTTTGGTGGCCGCATACGCATTACCAGAATCGTGACAACCAGCGCAGTGTAGGTCAAAAATTACCTTTCCTGAGCGGTTGCTAGGCTCATAGTTTGAAGTAGGCTCTGCCACAGTTTCAGGAATTACGGCAGTTTCTTTTTGAGTGCTTGGTTCTGGGTTTGTTGCAGAATCTGTTGTTTGTTGATCGCAAGCAGTCAAAAACAGAAGACTTGTAATAATTAAAAAATATTTACTCATGACTCACCCCTTAAATTTTTTGGCCAAATACCCTGTTTTCCTGGAGAAAGGATTCCATTTGGGTCTAATTCATCTTTTAGGGCGTGATGGGTGTCCCAAAGTGCGTTGTCGTTCCATGAAAATGTGCCAGCGATTTGGTCCATAAAGGATAAGTGAGTACGGTATTCGCCGTATCCTAAGGCGGCTGCCTCATCAACTAAAATAGCGAATAGATCGTGAGCGCGCTTTTTCTCTTCTGGGCTCATGCGGTTAAACATCAGCATAAAGATATGGTGTTGATCTCGCCAGCCAATTAAGAATTCGCCAATGTAGTCAAAGCCGTATTCGTGTGCACGTTTTTCAATCATCTTGTATTGATTCATAGATGATTTGCCATCAGCGGCTGAAATAGGCGAGAAGTTAATATGACCACCGCCACCAACCCAATTCAGTAGGCTGAACTCAGTCATATTAGGAACACCTTTCATTAGTTTGACTCGGTAATCCCAACCGGGGTCACCTTTTCTGGTGTCGTCATAATGAAATTTTGCGCCTGGAATACTACCAAATGTATCTCTGATAACATCCATATTGTTTTTCATCATCGGGCCTGGGCCGTATACAGCACCGTAGTAATTCCAGATACCCAAATCGAGGTCCTTAGCCATTTTTTTACGATGACTGTCTGGCATTGGGCCTTTGCCCGTATAGTATTGACTACGGCTAACAGACATGGCTGATTCCCATAGTAAATCAACAGTCATTGGTGCATTATGAATGACTTGATTAACCCGAAGTGGTAACGAGAGGTCGGTTACTGTTTCAAGGTCATGCTCATTTTCCAGAGTAATCATAAAAGGTGTATAGCCCGGAGGTTCTGGCATTAACCAGATGCCCATACGGGTAATGACACCAAAGTTTGATTGGGTGAATAATCCATCAATCGCAGCGCCTTGACCGTACTTGTAGAGGCCGCCTGTTTTACTGTTTGCAGTAGTATCCATGCCGGTTTCAACGACAGTACCATCAGCAAGCACGACTTGCATACCACATTGCATTAATAGATGATCGCCATAAGGTGTGTAGCCAGCGCCGTGCTCAGAGGTGTTACCGACAATTCCGCCCCAGGCGGGTGCGGCACAATCAATCCAAAGCTTTGAGCCTTTTTCTTGAAGGTAGTTATATAAGTCATAATAGCTCACACCAGGCTCAACGATTGCGTAACCATGTTTCTCGTTAACCTCAAGAATTCTATTCATGAGCTTTAAATCCAGAACAATATAGCCGGGCTTACGAGGAGCGGGGCCACCGTAGGCAAAGTTTTTACCGGTGGAAATTGTCCAAACAGGTATTTTGTAATTATTAACGATGGCAAGAATTTTTTGGATTTGCTCAACATTATGAGGTGCAACAGCAGCGGATGGAGCAAAGTCAGCATCATTGGTGGTGTTATAAGGGTCGCGATAGCTGCGAAGTTCTTTTATGTCATCCAAGTAAACATATTCTTTGCCGACGACTTTTTCGATCTCGGCAATCGCCGCATTAAGCTGGCCTAAAGTGATGCCTTGTGGGAGTGGTTTAGTCATGGTTGTTCCAATTGTTATTTGTTTTTATTTGGGCTTAAAGACCAAGAGACTAAGAAGTCATGTTGATCGGTATTGGCTAGGCTGATCTGTGTTTTTTGCGTCACGAGTTGGGCATTTCCTCTCGGTAAAACTCGCATATGATTTGCAAGCCATTGCGGCCATTGTTCTTTTGCGTTTTTTAGTGATGAGGTAATCAGTTCAGCAGAGTCTTTCGAACTAGAGACTTCGTGCGTCAACATGTTTCCGGAATAATGATGTGTGGCTGAATATTGGGTGTAAAAACCAAAGTCCTTTGCGATTTGTTCAAGGGCAAAAAAATCGGAATCTCTGGTTAAGCCTGAAATTTGGCCCATAGGGGACTCTTTGCAAAACTCTCTAAGCAGGTCAAAGTGTTGGCCAATATCTAAATCGATATTAGACTTGCGCTCGGCAACATTGGAGATAAAATGTTTTGAGTGAGCTGAGTGCTCATCTGCAAAGACCAGTAATGGGATTTCTTCAGAGCCGGTTAAAACCTGTTGAAGCGCTTGAGATGGCGTGGCTAATAAGGCGACATTAGTGGCCAGTGCGGATTTAATAAAAGTGCGTCTGCTTAACATAAGCTCCTCTTCGAGTGTAATTATTTAAAGGTGGATGATTATTATTTTGAAAGACCTTGCCACCGGGCTACATAATCTACATTAGAAATGTCTAATGTGTCTAGTATTCTTCCAACTGAATGATTAACTATGTCGTCGATAGACTTTGGCTGAATATAAAAGGCCGGTACGGGCGGTGCAATGACGGCGCCCATCTCGGAGAGGGTCGTCATGTTTCTTAAGTGAACAAGGTTTAAGGGCGTTTCACGAACCATTAAAATAAGTTTTCGGCGTTCTTTTAGTATCACGTCTGCAGCTCTAGAGACTAGGTTATCAGCTATACCATTGGCAATGGAGCCGAGTGTTTTCATAGAGCATGGCGCAATAACCATACCGTCGGTGATAAATGAGCCGCTTGAAATTGATGCGCCAATATCTTTTGGGTGATGCGTTACGTCGGCCAGCGACATAAGCTCTTGTTTATCCATATTTAATTCATATTGAGCAGTTAGTGCACCCGCATTGGAAAGAATCAAATGTGTTTCAACGTCATCGACAGTTTGCAGGATTTCAAGTAAACGGGTACCGTAAATAGACCCGGTAGCCCCAGTTATAGCGATAATTATTTTTCTCATGGAATCTTTTTGTTGTTAGATTAAATGACTCTATCGCCTAACAAAAGCAGCGTCAATATTAAGTGAGAATAAAATGAGCCAAAAACCTCTTCCGTTAGATATTCAAAAAAAAATTGTTATTGATTTTCTTAAACAGTGTAATGATTACAGTGAATTGATGCTTAACAAGTATCAACAGCAACTGTCAGATCAAAATTTAAAGGATTCCGCCAGTCAAAAAATCCATGACTGGAATACCTATAAAGATTTTAATGAGTACGCTATTAATGAACTTGATGGTGATGAATTAGATGACTGGTTTAAATAACCCCTGGGTTAAATGACTTCATGGGCTCTATGCTAAGCTGTCGGTCCAACTTTATTCTTAACCCGTTTTGACTATGGTACATGTAAAGGATGATAGATTAATGCCAAGTGATGATTTGAAGGACCGCATACGGTTTTCCTTTGAGTCAGGGCATATTTGGTTAGGCGAACAACGCATGTTGTTGATGCATAGTGCAGCATCTGGGTCTATGCGTAAGGAGTTAGTGGAAACTCTGGGTGTCGAACATGCTAAAGGCATTATGATGCGTACTGGGTTTCAAGCAGGTGTGGCAGACGCAAGGCTAGCAAAAAAGTTACGACCAGAGGCATCTGAGCTAGACCAATTTATGGTAGGCCCCGAACTTCATCAGTTAGAAGGTTTGGTAAGCGTTAAAGTCAACCAAATTGAAATTGATGTGCTGAAAAAACGATTTTATATGGAGCTTGTCTGGAAAGACTCCTATGAAAGTGAGGCACATAAAAAAGCATATGGCATTGCCACAGATCCTGTTTGTTGGATGGAGGTTGGTTATGCCAGTGGTTATAGTTCGGAGTTTACTGGGCAATCTATTTTATTTGTTGAGCAAGCTTGCAATGGGTGTGGTGCTGATGATTGTGTAGTGATTGGAAAGCCAGTTGACGAGTGGGAAAATTCAGAAGAGTGGACGAAATATTATGAGTCAGAAAGTATTGTCGATAAAATTCTTAATCTACGTGATGAGGTGGTCAATTTAAGATCTTCAATAAAAAATATTAATAATGAACAGCAAGACATCGTTGGCGAGTCTAAATCATTTCATAGTGCCCTTGCTTTATTACAAAAAGCAACACAAGGGCCTGTTACGGTTCTCTTGTTAGGTGAAACAGGGGTTGGAAAGGAGTTGTTTGCTCGTTCACTTCATCGAAAGAGCGCTAGGAGCGAAAAAAATTTCATCGCTATAAATTGTGCGGCGATTCCAGAAGATTTATTAGAATCTGAATTATTTGGTGTTGAGAAGGGGGCTTACACAGGAGCACATGAGTCGCGCAAAGGCCGTTTTGAACGTGCAGATGGTGGAACGTTATTCCTAGATGAAATAGGAGATCTAACTTATTCAGCGCAGGCAAAACTTCTGCGAGTATTACAAGAAGGTGAGTTAGAGCGAATTGGTGGCACAAAAGTTATTTCTGTCGACGTGCGTGTTGTGGCGGCTACACATACTAATCTAATCGACAAGGTTGAAGCAGGTGATTTTAGGCGTGATTTGTTTTACCGCTTAAATGTCTACCCTATCGTTATCCCACCTCTTAGGGAGCGGCGTGGTGATATTGCTATGTTGGTTGAGAGTTTTGTTGACCAATATAAAGTGAAATACGAAAAAGATATCAAAGGCGTTACAGAACACGCATTGCTTCAACTGGAACGATACGAATGGCCAGGTAATATCCGTGAGCTTGAAAACGTAATTGAGCGTGGGGTTTTACTCTGTGAAAATGGTGGGTTTATTGAACTAGAACACCTCTTTGCAATGATCGGTGTTGATGAAAAATCTGATGGAATAATCAATGGAAATGGTAAGTTGAAAACATTAAAAAAGGGAGAGCATAATCAGTTTGTTGAGATGTTTTTTGACGCTAAAAACAACTTATTTGACATTGAAGAGGCGATCTTAAAAGAAGCGGTTAAAAGATCTAATGGTAATTTATCAGGTGCTGCTAGGCAGTTAGGTATGTCTCGGCCACAGCTGGCATATAGGCTTGGGAAAATAGAAGAAGGTAATCAATAGTTGTACCTAGTGTCGTTTCAAAATTTCAGTTTGTTGTTCACGGTACTGTTGCGGGCTGATGCCAAACCATCTTTTAAAGCTACGCCTAAAATTAGCTGGATCGCTGTAGCCAAAAATAACAGATAACGTGTCTATGGTTATTGTGCTTCTGCGTAAATAACTACTGGCCTGAAATGCATACACATCGTCTTTTATTTTTTGGAAAGACGTGTGTTGATCTTTAAGTCGCCTGATGAGTGTTCGAGGTGTTATGCCGAAGTGCATAGCAGTGTGTTTAAGTGTAGGTGAGTGACTTAAGTTTGCGGATAAATAATCGTATATTTCAGTGCTGATATTTACATTACGCTGCAATTGATGGTGTGCCTCTTGGCATTGCTCTAACGCAATTTGGTACATGTGTTTGTCAGCATTGGGGTTGGGGGTGTCTTTCCAAGATAGTGGAAGACGAATTTCGAGGTGACCAGAATTAAAGTGAATAGGGCAATGAAAGTATTGCCGGTAACTGTCTACATAACTGGGTGTGAAGCTATTCATGTATAGACTAGCCTCTGTCATCGGCCTTCCGAGTATGAACTCAATGATATGTTGCAGTAACATCAACATGGCTTCTATAAAAATAGTGTGGGCGGCTTTAAGGTTGTCAGTCAGCGTTAAACGGATGATATATTGATCACCTTGGGTAAGGGTTGTATATAAGATGAAGGGCGTTCGTACTTGGCTATATCGCTGAAAAATATTGATGGCGTCTGATAATGTCGGGCTATTGATAGCTGCCCAACCAACAGACCCGTGAGTTGAGGGGTGCAGTATTGAGCCCAGTAATAAGCCAATGGCTGGGTTGTTACTTAGTTTCCGTGTGTTAAGGATAACGCTAATGAATTGATCTAACGAGATATAATCATCTTCTTGTAATGAATGAACGCTTAGTTCGGTGTCTTCTAAAATCTGCTCAGCTGTAATGCCTTTGTTAGACAATTCTCGGATAGCTATTTGTATGTAGCTAACAGGGAGTATAATTGATTGGGACATAAGTTCCTTTGAGCGATGGTTGAAAGTTATTGTCACAAAATGACATGGTTATGTCAAATAATGACACTTATCTATTAGATTAAGTCTTGTTCTAATTGGTGGTTATAAAAACATAAATAGTCAGTTAATTTAATTCAGGAGAGATTATGAGTACAAAAAACCCAGCAACGAGTGAAGAATATTTCGAATCTCTTAGGGTTGCACCCAGTTTAGCCATTCCAACGACCCTTATTTTTATACTGTCTCTGTCTGGCATTATTGCTGTTTGGTATTATGCCTTAAACGGAATTTTGCCCTTATGGTCAGGGGCTATCATCAATGGGCTTTTAAGTTATTGGATGTTTAGCATTATTCATGATGCGTCGCACCATTCTTTGTCGAGCAATAAATTCCTTAATGAAGCTATCGGTTCAGTTGGTTTGTTTTTCTTATTCCCTTATGCGCCAATGGTTGCACTTAGATGGGTACATAATAAGCACCACATCCACGCCAATGGGCCAATGGACCCCGATGTTTACGAGCATGAGGCCAAATGGTGGCAAGTGCCTTTTAAATGGTCTTGTTTTGACGGGTACTACATCTATTATTTCTTTAAGTATGGAATGAGAGTTGTAAAAAGACATGCTAAAGCACTTATTGTTTTTTATACGCTACTAATAACAGGTTTCGTCATTGCTTTATACTTTGGTTTGGGACTTGAGTTGCTTATGTTGTGGTTCATTCCTAGCCGTATTGCTTTATTTATGATTGCAGTAGTTTTTGTTATTTTGCCGCATGCGCCTAATAAAGTGGGTCAGGAAGAAGATAAATATATGGCAACGACGATGCGAATGGGTTGGGAGTGGTTATTGACACCGCTGTTGGTTTATCAGAATTACCATTTAATTCATCACTTATATCCAGAAATACCTTTTTATAAGATGCATAAGGCCTGGTATTTAAAATATGATGAAATTAATGCGCATAATGTTAGTTTTCAAACAGCATTTGGCGTAGCTCCTGCTAACCTTGAATCACATCTTAATTTCGATCATTCAAAGCATACTGTTGAGCCTGCTTGATTAATTGCATAGATTGATTTATTCAATAAAAAAGCACTCCTAGGAGTGCTTTTTTATTGCCGGTAAGATAGACATTGATGTGATCTAGGGTTATAAAATTTTTTTAATGGCTATCATTAGGTTTCAGTCTAAGATTGACGAAAATTGTTATTTTTTTCTAAATTCTTCTGTAAACGGTTAAGTCAATAAAATACAAATTGTTGGTTTATTAGAACTACCATTTAATTCATCACTTATATCTAGAAATACCTTATTTAGAAGATGCATATTTGCATGAGGCAAAATAAGTGCTTCAGTGTGTGTCCCATTTAAGTCGCCAAAGGGGGTATCAAAACCATACGCTGCTTTTTGGGTGGTTTCACAATGCGCTGTTTGCCCAACTTCACACATATAGCATTCGCTTCATGAGCACGAGTAAGCCATGGATACGCGATCACCGACTTTGAATTTACCAACACTACTCCCTACTTCGCTAACACGAGCTAATAATTCGTGACCTATTTGTGAATGCCCGCGTTCCATCATCGAATCAAACTTGCCGCGATACAAATGTAAGTCTGAACCGCAGATAGAGGTCGCGCTTACCTCCACTAGAATCTGATGAGGCTGATCAATTTTAGGGCCGTTTTTCTCACCGCATCGAATATCTTGATGACTGTAATAGATGGAGGTTTTCATAATATTTTCCTGTTTTTGTAAATGTGAATTTTAATATAGCGCTTCTTAAGTAGTGATATGAGTCACTATTTGGTTAAATAATCATTTAATGATTTACTAAATAATCATTTAATAAACTGCGTTCGTTTAGCTTAATCAGGTCGGTAAGGTCCGGGGATGATTAATTAATGCGGTACGGATGTAAATGGCAGAGAAAGAATTTACTGTACCAACCTGGAAGTTTTAGGTTGGCACGGCAAATGCATTCTGAATTAGAATTGTTTTTAACCGAGGATGGACATGAGGTGTAAAGTATTACTAGGAGTGTTGACCTACCTAACGTTAGCTGGTTGTGAGGCACCGTTAGTGTTGGATGATGTTGAGCAAGCTAGGAAGCAAGCTATTCATAGGACAGATCGGATTCAAGCAGCAGCAAGCTTGGGTGATAAAGTTCTATTGGCAGGTATTGGCTTTATTTTAAATTCTAATGATAGGGCTAGTACTTGGAAAAGAACGCAACCAGTACAGATGCCATCTTTTATCGGTGCGGCTATCTGCCCAAATGGTCTTCAAGCGGCCGTATCTGCAGAAAAACAAGTGTGGATTTCAATTGATAATGGTGAGGCATGGCAGATTAATGACTTGAATACTGATGAAGCGCCGCAGTTTATCAGCTGTGGGCCAAATAATAAGTTATGGGTAGCGGCTAGTTTTAGTACGTTGTTCAGTAGTGAAGACGGCGGGAAAAAATGGAAGGAAAAGACGTTTGATGAAGATTTGATTTTTACTTATATAAAGTTTTTTGATCAACAAAATGGCGTTATTGTCGGCGAGTTTGGTAGTGTTTATACGACGGAAGATGGCGGTGAGACGTGGATGCTAAAAGAGCAACGCGTCCCTAATGAGTTTTTTCCATTAGCGGTTAGCTATTTAGATCGACAACACGGATGGATAGGTGGTTCGAACGGTGTGATTTTTCATACAGATGATGGTGGCAACACTTGGGAGAAAGAACAAACGGGGAGTATGGCGCCAATTTACGGATTATCAGCCAGCGCCTTGGGTGTTTATGCAGTTGGTGATTTTGGGACATTTCTAGAAAGACGTTCGGTAAATAATGAGGTTGCAAAATGGGGCCGTTCAACATTATTTGAAACACGTTCTTATTTAAGGGCACTTGCTCCTTTAGGTAATGATGGGATTGTTTTAGCTGGTGGTGCAGGTACGCTTCAAGTATTAAGGAAGGATAGTTCAGGGAAGTTAGTCGTTGTTAATAAGGGAGAGAAGTGATTATGGCTACGATTAAAAATCAACTAAAAAAAATTGATCGCGTGGTATTTGCTCATCCAAAAATTACGGCATTTATCATTCTAGCTATTAGTGCTTTTTTTGCAATGCAAGTTCCTGGGGTCAAAATGGTCTCAAACTTCGCCGATTTATTACCGCAAGGGCACGAGTATATCCAAACGCATAATAAGTTGACCGAAACATTTGGTGGTGCGAATACGGTAATTGTATCCATTAAGGTTGATAAGGGTACTATTTTCACAAATGACACATTAGCTAGAATCAAGCGATTAACAGACAAAGTAGATGCATTGCCTGCCGTCAATCATAACTTGGTTAATAGTTTAACGCACAGGAATACGCGCCGGGTGTGGCTAAATGAATATGGCTCGATGAAGTCCGCTCCATATTACGACCCACTTAAGGAGCATTACTCTGAGGAAGAGTTAAACACAATGCAAAACCAAGTGGCTTCAAATCCACGTGTTTATGGCTTGTTAGTGTCGCCTGACTTAAAGTCAGCCTTAATTAAGGGCACACTGAATGAAGGAGACTTGGATTACGAACAGGTTTTTGATGCAGTTGAAAAACTTCGTGACGAAGAGAAAGCGCAGGGTGTGACCATTTATGCCACAGGGCAGCCGGTTTTGGTTGGTTGGGTTACGTCTTATGTTAGCGAAGTTATTCAAATTTTTGGTTATACACTGGCAATTTTGTTAATTTTATTGGTTGCTTACTTTCGTAAATTTTACGGATTATTATTACCGCTGATTGGGATTGCTCTAACCACAACATGGGGGTTGGGCATGTTGTCCTTATTGGGTTATAACTTAGATCCCCTGATGCTCGTCGTACCATTTCTTGTATCGGCAAGAGCGATGTCACACGGTGTGCAAATTGTAGAGCGCTTCTATGCCGAATTAGGCGCATGTGGAAATAAACAGGAGGCGGCAAGAAATACGTTTGAAGGTTTATTTAGGCCGGGTTCTTTAGGCGTTATTTCTGATGCAATTGGTTTGTTGCTTATTTCATTAGGGTCGGTCCCTATTAACGATAAATTAGCTATTTATGCTTCATTGTGGGCGGGTAGCGTGATTGTTACGGTATTGATTTTTTTACCTGTCATGTTGGAGATTCTTCCGAAAAGAGGAGCAAAATCCACACCGCATCCATTGTTAGAAAAGCTGTTTCCAGTCGTGTCAAAAATTTCTTGTACACGCCAAGGGGCTTTATACACGCTATTTGTTTCACTGGGCTTGGTAATTGCTGGGGGCTATTTAAGTTCAAAAGTGCAAATTGGCCAATCTGAATCGGGTTCACCCTTATTGTATGAAGACCATGATTATAATATTTCGTCCAAAGCGATTAATGAAGCATTTCCGGGTTCTGAAGAAATGTTTGTTTTGGCGCATTCAACTAAGCCTCATGGTTTAAAAGACCCTAAGGCAGTAAAGGCTCTGGCTGATTTTCAAAATCATATGATGACGGATCCAAGTTTAGGTGGCACGAAAGGTTTGCCGGACTTAGTGACACAGGCTAGTCGAATTATACGTAATGATGATCCACGTTGGTTGGTCTTTCCAAAAGATGAAATGGAAATGGGTGGGTTGATGTTCGCCTATATGATGTCGAGTCCTATTCCTGGGGCATTGCTTGAGTTTATTGACCCCGATGAACAAAACGCGAATATTGTTTTTTACTATAAAGACCATAAAGGAGAGACCATTCGACGAGCTATTTATATGGCTAAAGAATGGAGCAAAAGTGCTTCGGCCCAAATTGAGGGCTTAGAGCTGCATTTGGCCGGTGGTCTTATTGGTGTAACAGCAGCTGTTAATGAGGCTTCATACCAAACTAATATAGTTGTTATTCCACTGGTATTTCTTTTGATACTTGCTTTTGTGACTGCATTTTATTGGTCTGTTCATGCAGGCTGGCTCATGTTATTGGCAATGGGGTTTGCTACAACCTTAACGTACGCTTATATGGGTATTGTTGGTTTAGGTATTAATGTGAATACGGTGCCTATTTTGGCAGCAGGTATTGGTATTGGGGTGGATTACTCAATTTACATCATGGACAGAATTAAAGAAGAGTACGGCAAAATGGGTAGTTTTGAAGCAGCAATTAAACAAGCCATTAATACTACCGGTGTGGCCATTGGTTTTACCGCATTCTCGTTAATTGCGGGGGTCATTATGTGGGTTTTATTATCGACTATGCGTTTCCAAGCAGATGCGGCAATGTTATTGATTGTTATGTTGTTACTGAATGCATTAGCGGCAATGTTCTTAGTTCCCGCGTGGGTGATGACATTTAAACCAAAATTTATTCAGGAAAAATGAAAAACTGATGCAAGAAAGTTAAGCAATTTAGGCCTTCATTTTAGGGAGGTAAAATTTGCCTGAAATCTGTTGCTAGTTTCCGGCAGAGTAGTAAGAAAGCAACATTAGATAAGCTTATGTAAATTTAAAGGATATAAAAAATAAAATAAAGGGTAGGGGGAAATGATGAATAATAAATGGAATATCAAGCCATTAGCTGTCGCTTTTGCACTCACTGGGTTGGTTGGTCTGTCGATACCACAACAAGCTGCTGCAGCAATTGATACAGGTGATGATACGCTTGAAATTAGTGGTTTTGTTGAAAATGCGACTTACTTTCGTAACAAAGTGGGTTTGTCAAAATTTCGTAATACGCTTCAGTTAGAAGGTACGAAATTACTGGGTAATTTAGGAGCATTTAGTGAGGTCAGTATTAATGGGACATTTCGTGCTACTTACGATGGTGTATATGATCTAAATTCTGATGAATATGGAGATGGAGCAGGGGGGGCGATTGCTTTGACGCCAGTTATACCAGCGACCCCAGCTGGATTTAACGTGCCGCCCGGTGGTGGTATTCCATTAGGTAACTTAACGGCTCGTGGACTAGATAACTCTGGCTTGGAAGTTCTTGGGCAAAGACGCCATACGGTTAAAGGGCATGGTGTTGAACTAGCTGTGCCTGTACGTCCGTGTGATAAGGATTCACGTGGTTGCATAGGTGGTTATATGGATGATAGTTTGAACGAGTTGCGTTATTCGGATTTTAATGACCGGTGGGATTTTATCCGTGAGCTATATGCAAATGCGACTATTGATATGGAGAGCGGCACCACATTTAACTTAAGTGTAGGTAAAAAACAAGAAGTGTGGGGCCGTACTGATTTGTTTCGAGTATTAGATATAATTAATCCGATTGATTATTCTAGAAATAATATTTACGACGAATTTGAAGATACACGAATCCCATTATGGATGGCAACGGCTGAATGGCAGTTTGGTGCGAACAATTTGTTAGATGATATGAATCTTCAATTTGTTTGGGTGTTTGATAAATTTCGTCCCAATAAGTTAGGCCAATCTGGTACCCCAAATCAAATATTGGGTGCGGGAGAGCTTTTTCGTTCATTAAACCTTTGTTGGGAAGAAGGGTGTACAACCTCCGTGTTTGCAGGTGCTGGGCCTGACGATGCTTCAATAGCAACAAACTTTGGCCCTGGGGTGTTGGGGATCCGCGAAGCTCATATGCCAGAATGGTCACTTGCAAATTCACAGTTGGGTGTCAAATTTGAGGGTGTTTATAAGGATGTAGGTTTCTCATTGAATGCTTTTTATACGCGCTCACAACTGCCTTCTTTAAGGGCTGGGATTCCTTCGGATAACCCATTTACGGGGTCTGTATTAACGGGCGGAACGTATGGTGACAATATTGAATCTCAATACTATAGTCACTTGATTTCATTTGATATTCATTTCCCACGTGTATTCTTAGTGGGTGGGTCATTGGACTACTATTCAGAAGCGTTAGATACAGCGATCAGAGTTGAAGGAGCGTGGACTAAAGGTGAAGAATTTGCCGACTCAACGCAAGAACGATTGTTTTCTGAGTCTGAGGTAGCACGTTGGGTTATTGGTGCGGATCGCAACTTCTTTATTCGCTCAATCAATAAGAATAAAGCGTTCTTATTGTCTTTCCAAACATTTGGGCAACATATTCTTCAGCATAATCGCGTACAACGTGCATTTGGTGAGGCGGGTATGCCTGATAGAGAAAATAACTACATTTCAACGTTATTGCTACAAGGTTGGTGGAAGCAAGATCGTTTAAGTTTTAAGGTCATTCAAGCTTATGACTGGGGTGCGGAAGCTTATGTGGTTTCACCTTCTATGGATTGGTTGATTGATGATAATTGGCGCTTCCAGTTGGGTGCAAACATTAAGTTTGATAGAGGCCCAGCTGAGTGGGCTGACTGCACTAAATGTAACCCATTTGACCCATTTACTGCTAGCACTGCGCCAATTCATGCAGGTGGCGCATCAGGTGAAGCTGGTTTAGGAGGTATCGAGCCACTAGGTCGTTTTATTGATGGGCCAATTGGTACAGCACGAAATGAAGACGAAATTCAAATGACCATTCGTTATCGCTTCTAGGAGTGTTGACAAGGGCGCTAAGTTGGGCGCCCTTGTTTATTCCTAAATACATAGATTAAAAGTTTTAAGGAGATTTAAAAAAATGAAAAAAATTACAAAAACGTTACTTGGAGCTGCTTTATTAAGTATTGCTGCAAGCGCGTCAGCCGTTACTGATGCAGACATTGAGAACACGTTTCACCCTTATAAAAATGGTTTTCCATCTGTGGATGGGGTTAACCCAGGCGATGTGATTACTAAAGACAACGTGGATCAATATGCCAGTGTATTAGATGAGGGCATGATTAAACATATTAAGGATGGTTGGGTAGAAATTACGGTTGGTGAGCCATTAGATTTTGTGCTAAACCAAGGTTATATAGACGCGACTAAAGCAGGTGCTAAAAATGTATCATTGGGCGAAAAAGTTGGGCAAATAGAAGGTTATGTTGCTGGACGTGCATTTCCACAGGAGCCTAGTTTAGATGATCCGCGTGCAGGTGAAAAATTAGCATGGAACTACCAGTATGGTTATAACTGGGGTGATGGTGCAGCTATTTCTCCGTTCTATTGGAAATACCGTAATATGAATACGGGAAAAATAGAACGGACCATGAAATTCAATTTTTATTTCTTAAATTTCGCTCACCGTGTGAATCATGAACCTTTGCCAGAAATCACGCCCAATCCAAGCAAACTATTTCGTGCTATTTACTTAAATGTAGAAGAACCGTTTGATGTTAAAAATACACAATTATTGATCCACCGTTCACAGAACGATTTGAAGCGTGATAATACGTGGTTGTACCTTGGGTTCCAACGCCGTGTTCGTCGCTTAGCAACAGGTCAAACAACTGACTCCTTCTTAGGTGCTGATTTAATGATTGAAGACTTTGAGGGTTATAATGGTCGTATTTCTGATATGAAATGGACTTACAAAGGCACTAAAACGATGTTATTGCCAATGTATGATTCTTCAAAACAGCAACGTACGGATGAGTTTAAAGAGTCTGATGGCTATACCTATACGACGTACCATGGGCAAGGCAATTGTTTTCCTAACGTAACGTATTCTTTAAGGGATGTGTATGTTGTTGAATCGCAACCTGTAGACCCAAATCATCCGGTAGGCAAACGCATACACTATATGGATAAGCAAACCTTCACGCTACCGCGTACAGTGGTTCATGACCGCCAAGGAAAGTACTGGAAATCTTGGATGATTGGTCAGGCGCACCCTGATAGTCATTTGCCCATCAATAAAGGATCAGGTGTATCAATTGATGATGCGTTTGGCATGATGGATGTGCAAGCCATGCATTGTACAACTGGCCAATTTAAAGGTATTGTTGATCCGAAACTGGTTAAGAAAAAACAATTTAGTGTTCAGTATATGCGCTCATTTGGTAAGTGATTTTTATTTTAAGATTATTTGAGCAAAGACCAGCTTTTAAGCTGGTCTTTTTTTGAAGAAGGATATAAAAAAACCAGGGTTTTGGTGAGGAATATAAACGCCAAGGCTAAAGGCTTTAAAAATGATTAAAGGGTAATATTTGGAAATTTATCAAGGAAGTGATGTAAGTCATGGCTGGAAAAGTTTATATTGATATAGTCCACTTACTCATGCAATATAGTTAGTTGAGAATAACATTAATGATGCAGCCGAGTTAACAGGCTGAGAAAAGGAGAATAATAGAATGGGTAAACAAAATAATATCGATTTTGCAAGCTATCTAATGGACGATAAAGAGAAAGGTATTTATCGTGCGGATAGAAAAGTGTTCACAGACCCAGAACTCTTTGAATTAGAAATGAAGTACATCTTTGAAAAAAACTGGATGTATTTATGTCATGAAAGCCAAATAAAAGAAAAAGGTGATTTTTTTACGACACATATGGGTCGACAACCTGTGATTATTACACGGGACCAAAGTGGTGAAATTCACGGTTTTATTAATGCTTGTGCACACCGTGGAGCGCAATTAGTTAATACCGCGGGTGGTAACAAACGATCATTAACCTGCCCTTTCCATATGTGGTCTTTTAGCATGGATGGTACTTTAATGGACTGTGGCGAAAGCAAAGGTAATGTGGGTTACAGTGATGCTTTTAGTAAGGATGAGCTAGGTCTTAAAAAAATTGGTAACATTGAAAGTTACCGTGGTTTTGTTTTTGGTGTGTTAGATGATAATGCTTGTACTCTTGACGAATATTTACGTGATGCAAAGCAGATGATTGACTTATTGGTTGATCAATCAGATGAAGGTTTAGAGATTTTACCTGGGGCGACAACATACACATACAATGGTAACTGGAAGCTTCAAGCTGAGAACGGTGTAGATGGTTACCATTTGGAAGCTATTCACGGTAACTATGTGATGACAATTGCTAATCGCGCGAAATTAAAAAAAGATGCTGATAAAGTAAAATCTGTCGCAGTGGGCGAGTTAGCGAGTGGAACGACAGAAATGCCAGCTGGCTACTTCTCTTACGGTAATGGCCATGTGACGCTTTATGGGGAGTTACCTAATCCACAACAGAGGCCCCTTCATGTAGGGGGAAGAATGCCCGATATCATTGAGAAATTTGGAGAAGACAGAGGTAGCTTTATGGGTAGTTATTTGCGTAATACTTGCCTTTACCCCAATGTTTTCCTAATGGATCAAATGAGCACGCAAATTCGTCACTTTCGTCCAATCGCAGTGAATAAAACAGAAGTAACGACGTATTGTATTGCACCAGTAGGTGAGTCAGATGTTGCGCGTGAAAGACGTATTCGTCAGTATGAGGATTTCTTTAATGCAACAGGAATGGCGACACCAGATGACTTGACGGCATTTAATAATAGTCAGTCGGGCTTCATGGGTGAAAAAGCAAAGTGGAGCGATATGTCTCGTGGTGCTAAAAATGTTGTCAACGGTGCCAGTGATTTTGCAAAAAAAGTAGGAATTAATCCTGATGAGTGTGGCATTGGTCTTGAAGATGAAGGCTTAATGATTGCGCAACATAGGCAGTGGGCTGAAATGATGACGAAAGCACAAGCAGAGGAGAAATAAGATGGATGCTTCTACAAAAGAACAAGCCATTGATGTCATTATCAATGAAGCGGCGGCTCTTGATCACAGACAATGGGATGAATGGATTAACCTGTACACAGAAGATGCAACATATTGGATGCCAGCATGGGTTGATGAACATAACTTGACCAGTGACCCAGCACGTGAAATCTCACTTATTTACTATAGTGATCGCTCAGGTATTGAGGATAGAATTTTTAGGATTCGTACGGAATTATCTTTTGCGACAACGCCTTTGCCAAGAACGTGTCACATTAATACAAATTTTAGAGTGTCAGAAAATGATGCTGGTGAAATTGTTGTTCATTCTTCATGGGTTACGCATTGTTATAGCTTAAAAACATCGAGAGAGGCTTTTGGTGTTCAAGAGCATCGTTTACGCAAAACAGACGATGGTCTGAAAATTTGTTATAGAAAAATTACTTTGCATAATGACATGGTTGATACGGTATTGGACGTATATAATCTGTAGGGCTGAAGGAAGTAAAAATACCGGACAAAATAAACCCCGCAAATGCGGGGTTTATTTTGTCCGGTATTTTTACGTTACCTTATTATGTGTTATTTTTAATACACTTTGTTTAGTGTTTATTTTTCAAAATACTAATATCATCTGAGTTAATTAAATCAGGAGCTGTCCAACCATTCAGGTCGTATTCCCCTAAACATTTGTCTGCAAAGCCTGTTAATTGGTCGGCTAAGCCAGACATTTTTGCACCACCTAATAGTTGTAAACGAATATCTTCATGGTTGCCCGCGTAGTTGCGCTCGTATAATTCATGGCGTCCACCAAATTCACTGCCAATTGAATCCCATAGTAGTTTTAAAACTTTTACTCGTTCTTCAGCGCTAATGCCATTTGAACCTCGAACAAAACGGTCTAAGAAAGGTTTGATTTCAGGGTTTTTAAAGTCGGCTGCATGAGATGGTAAATATATAAGCGCTGCTCCTAAGTCTTTTTGAATCAAATCTTTAATCATCGGGTATGCCATCGGGGCAAATACTCGATAAGCGCTAGCTGCTTCAGTATTAACTTGCAGAGCCCCATTCTCACCCCAGGGTGAAGGGTTTCTCGCCATCGCATCGGTTAGGCTCCAAAATAAATTTCGCCAAGCGAGGACTTCCCCAATTCGACCTTGAACACCTCTGAATTGATCGGCACCGGTTGTTTCAACAGCTTTCATTAGTAGGCCGGTTATAAAATCGAGTTTAACCGCAAGGCGAGTGCAACCATGGAACAATGCACGCATCATAAACCCAGACCCAAATATAAAGCGGTTAACCACCTCAATATCACGATAAGCAAAGACGTTTTCCCAAGGGACTAATACTTTGTCTAACACAAGAATCGAATCGTTTTCATCCATGCGGCTAGATAATGGGTAGTCGTAAGGAGATCCCATTGCACCAGCAGCATATTCATATGAGGTTCGGCATATGATTTTTAACCCGGGAGAGTTCATGGGTAAGGTGAAAATTACTGCGTAATTGGGGTCTTTAACCGGCACACCGTATAAACCAACAAAATTTTGATGAGTTAAGGCGGAGTTAGTAGCGACTACTTTTGCACCTGAAACAATAATACCTTCGTCGGTTTCTTTTTCTACATGGATGCAGACATCTTCAATTTCAGCGGCACCCTTGTGACGATCGATTGGTGGGTTAACGATAGCGTGGTTCCAGTAAAGCAAATTTTCTTGAGTTTCTTTATACCAGCGACGCGCATTACCTTCGTATTCACCAAAAAACTCTGGCATGGCGCCCATAGAAGCAATAAAACTAGCTTTGTAATCAGGAGCGCGTCCCATCCAGCCGTAACCAATACGTTGCCATTCGGCAATCGCATCGCGTGAAGCGACTAAGTCATCAACAGACCTTGGTGCTTTGAAGAATGGTTGTGTATAGCCACCGCTACCAGTATCGGTGGGTGTTCTTAAAACGCTAGCTTTAGATTCATCGTGCATAGCGTCGTACATACGAGCTGTCATTCTTGCAGAGTTTCTAAAGGCGGGGTGTGTCGTTACATTTTTAACACGTTCTCCAAAGATATAAACCTCCCTACCATCATTTAGGCTTTCGAGGTATTCATCCCCAGTCATGGGTCTTTTTACAGATTTTTTTTGCTTGTCCAACGTCTTCTCCTCTGATTAAATTTATTTTTTTAATACGTTATAAAGCTTGGAATACTATAGCTATAGTAATATAGTTTTATGTCATTAATTAAAGTTATTTGGGTGTCAAGCATTGAGAGTGCTGGTGCTTTTTAAAGCACCAGCTTAAAGAGTATTGTTTGTTATCATCAATAAAAATAAAAAGAGAGGGGAGGAGCGATGGCTGTTGTTTCGCATGATGAATGGATTAGAAGGGCTACCTTAATTGGCAAAAAAGCTGAACCGATGGTGGCAGAGGCTGAAAAAACGGGCTGTTTTTCGCAAGAGTTAAGAAACTATGTGCATCAGAACGAAATGCATAAAGTGCTACGCCCTGTGCAATACGGTGGCTCAGGCATGGGTGCCTTTACGTTCTCAGAAATTGTAAGAACGGTTGCTAATTACAATGCATCAGCTGCATGGCTTGTGTACTTTGTTATTTTGCATGAGCAATGGGTTGCCTACTTAGATGAAAAAGGGCGTCAAGAGGTGTATGACAGCAACGGTCTAGTGGGGGATATTTTTATGCCATTAGGTCAAGTTGAATACATGGATGACGGTGTGCGTTTAACTGGCCAGTGGTCATTTGGTAGTGGTGTTTTATGGGATGAATGGATGGGTTTGGGTGCTATTGTTGAAGTGCCTGGCGAGGACCCTCAACCCTGTTTGGTGAATGTTAACAAGAAAGATTTTCAGGTAATTGAAGATTGGAACCCGCTGGGTCTTCGTGGTACGGGTAGCCATAGTGTAAAAGTGGACGATGTGTTTGTACCTTGGCATCACGTGTTGCCAGTGTTAAAAGTGAAAAATAAGGCGGAACCAGTAGGTGGGCATTATTCAAACGAGCCGATTTTTAAAGCGCCTTTTATGGCCTTCTTTTGCCTAGGTTTTCCGGCTATATCAACGGGTATTGCACAACGCGTAACTAAAGATTTAAAAACACGCATGAAGGCAAGGCAGCGTATTCTGTATAATATGAAAGAGTCTGAATCACCAATTGCACAACGTAATCTTGCTGAAGTGATGGTTAAGCTGGATGCGATTGAAGCGATGAATAAAAAGTATATTGATCAGCTAGAAGAATGGATAGCTGCGGGTACACCTTTGGTTAATGAGGAAGAAAAGAATAAAATGGGGGCATGGCGTTCGCATATAGGAAAAGAGGCCTCAGAGTTAGCCTTCCATGCTATTAATTTATTGGGCGCTTCTGCAACGGGAAGTGGTGACCCTCTTGAAACGGCGGCTCGAGATGCGTTTATGGTGTATATCCATCTAGGGCAAATCTATGAGGATAATATGATGGCTTATGGTCGCACTCAATTTGGTTTGTCAGGGCATCCACTACTGTAGTTAATAATTTTTCTACATTATTGGGTGTATAAACCTCACAAATATCGTATTTGGTTTTTTAATTGTTAAAAAGAGAGTTTTGGATGGAAGTAACGCATAAGGGGCAAGTCGTTTATTCTGGCTTTGTCAGCAAGGGTATTATTTTACTTAGAATTGAACTGCTTGAACCTAAGTCGCTCGAATTTAAAGCCGGTCAATATTTGGCGGTCTTATTACCAAATTTGGATAAGGCGTCATATTATTCAATTGCCTCTTCACCGAATAAAAAAGGTGAGGTGGAGCTGTTAGTGAAAGAAGATAAGTTGGGAACTGGTGCGGCTTATTTATATTCACTAAAAGCCGGTGATGTTGTTCAATTACACATGCCAATGGGTGACGCTTATTTACGAGAAGACAGTAAGCGGAATTTGATCTTTGTGGCGGGGGCATCTGGTGCAAGCTATATTCGTTCGATGATTCATTATTTGGATGAAACCGATCAATTAGCTAATCGTGAAGTGCATTATTTTCTAGGTTGTCGTGAAGAGAGTGAATTACTAGAGTCTGATTTTATGCATGCTTTAGCAAAGAAATATAGCGGCTTCCATTATCACCCGGCTTTATCGCACCAAGAAGATTGGGAGGGGCATACGGGCTTAATTACAGAGGTGGTTGATCGACTAACGCCTAATGATTTGTCTGAGTGGCAAGCCTATAGTGCTGGTTCACCTGCAATGGTGAAAGCAGTGGCAGACGAACTGATTGCAAATAAAAATTTAAAGCCGTCAGCATTCTTTTCAGACTTATATACTCCAGAAGTTTAACGACTTGTATTAATGCTTATGACTGATGCAGTGCGTGATGAAGCTCAAAATTTTGTTATCACAATAGAAAACACAGGGGAAAGCTTTAAGTGCCAACCAGATCGACATCTTATATCTGCAATGTCGAGAATGGGTAAAAAAGGTATCCCGTCGGGTTGTCAGGGAGGGGGTTGTGGTGTTTGTAAAATACAAATAAATTCTGGAGTGTATGACACTAAAAAAATGAGCAGGGCGCATGTATCTGCCGATGAGGAAGCATCTGGCAGTGTCTTGGCGTGTAGAGTGTTCCCCCGCAGCGACCTGAGTTTGAGCGTTATTGGTAAGTTACAAAAAAACATTGTAAAGAAAAGTACTAAAACACCCTGGTCCACATCTTAATGACCTAAAACCGCAATAAATAACCTTGTATAGAAAAGCCCTTATAGATAAGGGCTTTTCTGATTTAAATCAATGCAATATGAGGTATATCTTGCCACCATCAGGTCGGTAATTATTTGCGATTTAAATCAGAAAGAGGAGGTGTTATGGGTGTCATGAGAATAAGCCATATCAATATCCGTGTTTTGGATATGGAGGCGTCTGTAAAACATTACGTAAATGTAATTGGTATGAAAGTAGTACATACAGATACGGCAGGCAATGTTTATTTGAAATGTTGGGATGAGTGGGATAAATATTCCGTGATTTTGACCGAGGCTGATATAGCAGGAGTGATAAACCTGGGCTATAAAGTAGAAAGCAATGCGGATTTGGATGAGTTTAAAAGGCGCATTACTCAGTACGGTGTTGTGGTAGAGGATATTGCGGAAGGGGGGCTGCCATTTGTTGGCCGCGTATTAAAATTTAATATACCTAGTGGGCATGAAATGTATCTATATGCCGAGAAAGAGTATGTTGGTACTGAGGTAGGTGCGGTTAACCCAGAACCCTGGCCGGATGGTTTGCAAGGAGCCGGCGTACATTGGCTAGATCACGCCTTGCTAATGAGTGAGTTCGACCTTGGTAACGGGGTTAATAAGGTTGAAGAAAATACGAGATTCATGATCGATGTTTTAGATTTTTATCTGGTAGAGCAAATCTTGGTTGGGCCTGAAGGCAATGAGCAATTGGCAACATGGTTATCGGTTAGTAATACACCGCATGATATTGCCTTTGTTGGTGGGCCTATTAATGGTTTACATCATCTCGCCTTCTATATGGATAGTTGGGATGATGTGTTAAAGGCCGCCGATGTTATGGGTAAGAATAAAGTGAAAATTGATGTGACACCACAACGGCATGGGGTAACAAGAGGCTACACAATTTATTTCTTTGACCCATCAGGAAATAGAAACGAAACCTTCGGAGGCTTAGGCTACTTGGCGCAACGCGATAGACCAGTGACGACTTGGACCGAAGACCAGATCGGCAGTGGTATTTTCTACCATACGGGTGTTTTGAATGAAACCTTCACAACAGTATATACATAAGCAAAAACGATATGTGAATCGTTGATTTGTTATATATCTAAAAAAGCCATGCAAGTATCTTGCGTGGCTTTTTTTATCAATTGAGTAAGTAAAAGTATCATAAATTAAGTGGATGAGAATTCATCATTTGATAAAAAATTCAGCTAATGATGATTAAAAGCAATGCCTAATTTTGCCAAAAAAGTGAAGAAACGTTGTATTTAAGTAGCTGGCATAAAGCTTGCTGTAACAAGATATTAAGGTGATAAAAAAAATAAACAATATATCTGGAATAGAAGGTCAACGATACGTTCGCGTGACTAAAGTGGTTAATGAGAAGTACGTTGAGTTTGAGTTTGCTATTGATGATCCAACGATCAACGTTGAGCTGGTTTTACCGTTCGAGCATTTTAAAACGTTTTGTGAAATGAATGCAGCGACTCATCTTACGCCTGAGCAAGAGGCGGCAGTCGAATACGATAAGCTCAAATGGCGATTTGGCGTGCCGGGGTTTGAGGATGGCATTTGAGAAGAGAACGGTCAGCAGAATGTTTTTCTGCTTGAGTCAATAAGGTAAATATAAATTTGGGAGGCGCATGAATGAGTATTGAAATATCAGCAAAATCCATACAGCCTATACGGCTGGCTTATGGGAATTTGCAAGAACGGTTTGGTAATAAAAAACCAGCTTCACGTTATCAAGAAGCAGTTTATGACGCTCAGCCAACGACCAATTTTCAATTCCGTCCTCTTTGGGATAAGAACCACAATATCTATGATAAAAATCGTACGGCTATTGTTATGGAAGATTGGTATAGCTTTGCTGATCCGCGCCAATATTATTACGGTACATATACTATAACTCGGGCTAAACAACAAGAAGTAGCAGAGCATAACTTTGAGTTTGTTGACAAGCGTGATTTGTTTGATTCAGTACCAGAAGCGATTAAGCAACAAGTGCGCGATATTTTAATACCGCTTCGTCATGTTGAATGGGCTGCAAACATGAACAATTGTCAAATTACGGATGAATGTTTTGGTTCTAATTTCAGTTCTGTGGCTATGTTTAACGCGATGGATCGTTTGGGAATGGCGCAATATGTCACCCGCATCGGGCTGTTAATAGATAAAAATGAAGAGACCAGTATTGATACAGCAAAAGTTGCGTGGATGGAGGCGCCTAAATGGCAAGAGTTGCGTCACGCGATAGAAGATATGTTTGTTTTAGATGATTGGTTTGAATTAATGGTTGCGCAAAACTTTGTATTGGATGGCTTGGTTTTCCCGCTTATTTACAATCGTTTTGAGAAAAAACTAACCAGTGAAGGTGGCGCAACTGTTGCGATGCTAACTGAATTTATGGACGATTGGTACGCTGAAACCGTACGTTGGACGAATGTGCTAGCTAAGATAACGGTTAAAGAATCAGATGCTAATAAAGCCCTAATTTCTAAATGGGTTGATAAATGGGCAACACGATTAACAACGGCTATTGAACCTATTGCTATAGAGGCTTTTGGTGCTGAGGGAGTTAGCGAATTATCAGAGGTTAAGCAAGAACTATTAACACGGCTTGGTAAACAAGGCGTGATGGTCTAAGTGGGAGATGATGGAGATGTCAGATAAAAAAAACACAGTGTTTTTAATTCTTCAAGATAATGAAGATGCGCGCCCAATTATTGAGGCGGTCGAATTAGATAACCCTAAGGCGAATATCCAGTATCAACCAGGTATGGTTCGAATGGAAGGTGCTGGGAAACTCGTTGTTAATCGCGAGACAGTTGAGGAGCAAATAGGGCGTGACTGGGATGTTCAAGAGCTACATTTAAACCTTGTTTCATTAGCAGGCAATGTTGATGAAGATGAGGATAAATTTGAATTGAGCTGGCACTAATCGCCAACTAAAAGAGGAGGCTAATATGCCGTCAAAAAAACTAAATTTGCGCAAACGTTACGAATTATTAACACGAGGTATGGGGTGGGAAACAACGCATCAAAAAATGGATGACGTGTTTCCGTATGACACGTTTGAGGGGATTAAAATTACTGATTGGGATAAGTGGGAAGACCCCTTCCGTTTAACGATGGATGCATACTGGAAATTTCAAGCGGAAAAAGAAAAAAAACTTTATGCCGTCATTGATAGTTTTGCACAAAATAATGGTCAAACTAATTTAGCCGATGCCAGTTATTTAAGCGCGATTAAATTATTTATTACTGGTGTGACGCCGATTGAGTATGCAGCGCATAGAGGGTTTGCGCACTTAGGCCGTCATTTCCGTGGTGATGGTGCGCGTATTGCCTGTCAGATGCAGGCGATTGATGAATTACGGCATCAGCAAACACAAGTGCATACCATCAGTCATTATAATAAGCATTTTGATGGGTTACACGACCCGTTTCACCAATTTGATAGAGTGTGGTATTTATCTGTACCTAAGGCTTTTTCAGAAGACGCGTTAAGTGCTGGGCCTTTTGAATTTATTACGTCGATTTCCTTCGCATTTGAATACGTATTGACCAACTTGTTATTCGTGCCATTTATGTCCGGTGCTGCCTATAACGGAGATATGGCGACAGTGACATTTGGTTTTTCAGCGCAGTCAGATGAATCTCGTCATATGACGCTTGGATTAGAAATTATTAAATTTATGCTTGAGCAGCATGAAGATAACTTGCCGATTGTTCAACGATGGATGGATAAGCATTTTTGGCGCGCATATCGCTTATTAGCGCTGGTGGCAGCTATGCAAGACTATATGTTAACGAATAGCCCGATGTCTTGGAAAGAAGCGTGGGATGTGTATTTTGTTGAAAATGGTGGCGCTTTATTTGAAGATTTATCGCGTTATGGATTAAGAATGCCTAAATACCATGAGTTGGCTACGGCAGAAGCAGAGCATATTAGCCATCAAGTATGGTCAGTCTTTTGTTCGTTAGGTAATGCAACAGGTTTTCATACTTTCTTACCAACTGCAGAGAAGATGGCTTGGTTATCTGAAAAGTACCCCGATACGTTTGATAAATATTATCGACCACGATTTGAATACTGGGCTAAACAACAAGCTGAAGGGACATTTGAGTTTCAAAAAGGCTTGCCGCAGTTATGCCAAGTATGTCAAGTGCCTATGGTTTTTACCGAGGTTCAAACAGACCCTATGCAAATTAGTTATCGTGTTACCGAACATGGTGGCGATAAATACCATTTCTGCTCAGATGGCTGTAAAGATATTTTTGAGTATGAACCTGAGAAATATGTGCAAGCTTGGTTGCCAGTACATCAAATTTATCAAGGCAATTGCGGTGGAGCAACAATTCCTGAAGTATTGCAGTGGTATAAGTTTACACCAGAAGATGTGGGGAACTATATTGGTTCAAGGGATCATGCGCGTTGGCAAGAATGGAAGAGTGGGAGCGAGGCTATGGTAAATAAAACTGGGTCTGGCGCTTAAAAAAATTGGGAGAGTAAAATGGCTGTATTAGCAAAAGACGGTTATGTCGATATAGTAAGAGATAAAATTGAGAACTTTCATGGCAACCAGTTAGTGTATGTTGGTTGGGATGACCATTTGCTGTTTTCAGCAGCTCAAGCTTTTTCAGTATCCCCTGAACTGACTTTCAACGCGTTAATGTCTGAAGTGATTTTGTCAGTATTTAATGATCACCCAGACTTTGAAAAAATTGATTGGTCAACTGTTAAGTGGGTGTTAGATGGAGCCGTTTTTATACCGAATATTGAAAAATCCTTGAAAGAAAACGGCGTGGGCCATAAGTCTTTGATTAGGTTTAAAACACCAGGGCTAATAGGTATCAATGGAACAAGGTTATAAACGATGACTTACGAAGTGACCATTGAGCCTTTAGGCGTTACGGTTGAGGTTGATGAGGATCAGACTATTTTAGACGCGGCGCTTAGGCAAGGTGTTTATTTGCCTCATGCTTGTGGTCATGGTTTATGCGGCACGTGTAAAGTGGATGTGTTGGAAGGTGACGTTGAGATTGGGGATGAGGCATCACCATTCGCATTGATGGATTTTGAACGTGATGAGAAGTGTCTAACGTGCTGTTCAAGGCCAGAATCAGATTTGGTGATAGAGGCCGATGTAGAAGAAGAGCCGGATGCGGCTAATATTCCGGTTCGTGACTTTGCTGGTAAGGTTGTCAAACTTGAAAAGTTGACGCCAAGAATTATGGGTGTTTTTATAGAAATTGAAGACGATGAGCTGGTGTTCCAATCAGGTCAATATGCAAATTTGCATATTCCGGGTTTGAATACGCCTCGACCGTTTTCTATGGCGCAATCACCCAACGAAAAAACAATACTAGAATTTGATGTGGCTTTAATACCTGGTGGAGAAGGTACAACGTGGATACATAATGAAATGCAGGTGGGCGACACATTGAGATTGTCTGCTCCGTATGGACACTTCTTCTTAAGGAGGTCTGATGACAAACCAATGGTGTTTTTTGGTGGAGGCTCTGGTTTAGCGAGTCCAAAATCAATGGTGCTTGATTTGTTGGAGTCTGGGGATACACGTAAAATTATTTTATATCAAGGGGCCAGAAACCTTGAGGAATTATATTATAAAAGCTTGTTTGAGGAGCTCGATACTAAACATGATAATTTTACCTATGTTCCAGGCTTGTCAGGGCCGGGTATTGAACCTGAGTGGGATGGCCCAACCGGTTTTATTCATGAGGTTGCTAGAGAACATATGGGAGGGAAGTTTGAAGGGTATCGTGCTTATATGTGTGGCCCCCCGTTGATGATTGATGCATGTATTACCATGTTAATGCGTGCTCGTTTGTTTGAAAAAGATATGTTTATGGAAAAATTCTATAACGCGGCAGATGCTGGTGCCGATAACAAAAAAAGCCCCTTGTTCAAGAACATTTAAGTAAAAATATAAGTGCCTTTATTTGCTAAGGTACGCCACCGAGGTTTGATCTAGTAGTTAAGTCAGTTGTATTTGCTGAAAGATGTGCTTAGGGGAAAGCTCATAACAAGCTGGGGATGCAAATTCTGAGAATCAAGAGAGCAGTTCTTTTGCACAATAACGGGTAGCTAGCCATGTGCAGATAGTATTAGAAGTTTTCAACAATATTATATTAAATGTAATTGGGCTTTTACAAAAAATTGTATCGCGTTAAAGTGTGCCAATAGCATTTATAGTATAGTGCAACGCAATTTTTAAAAATTAAATATAGAAAGGAGAGCTAACCATGGCAATGACAGGTATTTTACGCCCAGGACATACCCAGCTAAGAGTGTTGGATATGGAAGAATCACTAAACCATTATTGTGAAAATATTGGTTTGATAGAAACTGACCGAGATGATCAGGGTCGTGTCTATCTTAAATGTTGGGATGAGCAAGATAAGTTTTCGCTAGTATTGGAGCCTTCAGATCGCTCAGGTATGGACCACATGGCGTTTAAAGTCGCAACAGAGCAAGATTTGTGGCGTTATGAGTCTAATGTTAAAAACTTTGGTATTGAAACAAAAAGAATTCCTGCTGGCGAATTAAAGGGCTGTGGTGAACGGGTTCGCTTTGTCGCGCCTGCTGGTCATACCTTTGATTTATACGCTGAAAAAGAACAAGTGGGTAACGGTCTTCCAACCACTAACCCTGCTCCTTGGCCAAGAGGTTTGAAAGGAATGGAGCCCATTCGTTTTGATCATTGTTTATTGTATGGTAATAATTTTGAAGAAAACTTTAAATTTTTTACCGAAGCATTAGATTTCCAATTAACTGAGCAAATAGTTGATGGTGAAACTCAACTGGCAGCATTTTTAACGTGTAGCACTAAGGCGCATGATGTTGCCTTTATCCGTTCTGAAAAATCAGGTCAATTACACCATGCTTCATTTTTGTTAGGTTCTTGGGAAGGTGTCTTAAAAGCTGGTGATATTATTTCGATGGAAGATATTCCATTGGAAACTGGCCCAACACGACATGGTTTAACTCGAGGACAAACGATCTATTTCTTTGATCCATCGGGTAACCGTAACGAAGTATTCGCTGAAGATAGCTACGTGTATCCCGATAGCCCTGTCTTAACATGGACAGCAGATAATATTGGTCAGGCTATTTTCTATCACTCTCGTCAATTGGTTGAGAGTTTTATGGGCGTTACGTCTTAGTGTTATGTCTAGCAGTATTGTAACTAAAAATATTTCCACCGAAGCAGCTTTTACTGCGGTGCAAGCTGCGGTCGAAAAAGCAAAAGAAATTGGCATTAATATTTGTGTGTCGGTTGTGGATCGCGGGGCGTCAGAAATGGCATTTTTGCGTATGAATAAGTCGTTTCTACCCTCCATGACAATTGCTAAGGATAAAGCGTACACAGCTGCAGGCTTTGGGTTTCCTACAATGCAGTGGGGTGAAGTGCTTCAAGGTAAGACCCAGTTGCAAGCGGGCATAGCTGGGCGACCGAATGTAGTGACTTTTGGTGGCGGTTTGCCAATTTTTGAAGGTGAAGACGTTATAGGTGCGATTGGTGTCTCAGGTGGTTCAGAAGAAGAAGATATTCTTTGCGCGCAAGCTGGCGTAGATGCGATTGATTATGTCTTGGTTTAATTACATTATTATTTAGTAAAGGTTCTAAAAAAATATGAGAGAAATAAAAGGGTTTATTAATGGTGAGTTTGTTGGTTCTGGTGGTTTTGGTGAAATATATTCACCAGCAACAGGAGAACTGGTCTGCCAATATCACAAAACTAGCATAGAGCAAGTTGGCGAAGCAGTAGATGCTGCCCGCATAGCACTAAAAGGGCCTTGGGCTGGTTACTCTATCCAAGATCGTGTGGATATTTTATATAAAATTGCCGACGGTATTAATGCGCGTTTTGATGAATTTTTAGAGGCTGAGTGTTTAGATACGGGTAAGCCTTATTCCTTAGCGAGTCATATTGATATTCCCCGAGGCGCTGCTAATTTTAAAATTTTTGCAGATACGATTAAAAATGTTGGGGATGAAGCTTTTCACATGCCGACACCAGACGGTACAGGCGCGCTAAACTATACAGTTCATAAGCCTAAAGGTGTGATTGGTGTTATTGGTCCTTGGAACTTACCTTTGTTATTGATGACATGGAAAATTGCTCCCGCGTTAGCATGTGGTAATACAGTCATTGTAAAGCCTTCTGAAGAAACACAATTAACATCCACTTTATTGGGTGAGGTAATGAACGAGGCAGGGGTGCCAAAAGGCGTTTATAACGTTATTCTGGGCAAAGGTCGTGAAGTGGGTGAAGCCTTGATTACGAACCCAGGCCTAGATGCGATTACTTTCACAGGCTCAACAGCAACGGGTGAGCGTATTGCAGCTGCGGCTTCGGTAGGTGTTCGCGATTCATCGCTAGAACTCGGTGGAAAAAATGCGGGCATTGTTTTTGCTGACTGTGACATGGATAAAGCGATTGAAGGAACATTACGCTCGGCATTTGCTAACTGTGGGCAGGTTTGCCTCGGAACAGAGCGAGTATATGTTGAACGACCAATTTTTGACGAGTTTGTACAACGTTTAAAAGAAGGCGCTGAAGCGCTTAAATTAGGTCGACCTGAAGACCCCGAAACCAATATGGGGCCATTAATTAGTAAATCACACCGTGAAAAAGTATTGAGCTACTATCAAGCGGCAGTGGATGAAGGCGCAACAGTCGTAACAGGTGGTGGTATTCCTGACATGCCTGAAGACTTAGCTGGTGGTTATTGGATAGAACCAACTATCTGGACAGGGTTGCCAGAAACAGCTAAGGTTGTGCAAGAAGAAATCTTCGGCCCGTGCACACACATCACACCATTTGATACAGAAGCAGAAGCCATCGAGTTAGCAAACGATACTCCTTATGGTCTAGCTTCATCTGTTTGGACAGAAAATGTTACTCGCGCACACCGAGTTGCCGCTCAAATGGAAACGGGTATTTGCTGGGTTAATAGCTGGTTCCTAAGAGATTTACGTACACCTTTCGGTGGTGCAAAGCAATCTGGAACAGGCCGTGAAGGTGGCCATTATTCATTGGAGTTCTATTCAGAGCTGACCAATATTTGTGTAAAACTATAAGGAATAAAAATGGATCAAGATAAAATAATTCAATACGGCGATGAGCTGTATGAGGCGCTTATTACGCAACAAACAATTGCGCCGATTACCGAGCGTTCACCAGAGGTGACGATTGAAGATGCCTATAAAATTCAACATCAAATGATTCAACGTCGTCTTGACGCGGGTGAAAAAGTTGTCGGTAAAAAAGTAGGTTGTACCAGCAAAGTTGTGATGGATATGCTTGGTGTAAACCAGCCTGATTTTGGTTACCTATTAAGTGACATGGTGATGTCAGAAGGACAGGATATTCCTATCTCTGAAAAAATGATTCAGCCGAAAGCAGAAGGCGAGATAGCGTTCGTTCTAAAAAAAGACTTGTGTGGGCCAGGCTTAACCAATGCGGATATTTTGGCGGCGACAGAAGCAGTAATGCCTTGTTTCGAAATTGTTGACTCACGAATCACGGATTGGAAAATTAAAATTCAAGATACAGTAGCTGATAATGCATCATGTGGTTATCTTGTATTAGGTGGAACGGCCGTTGACCCACGCAAAGTAGATTTAAGCGTATGTGGTTTAACACTCGAAAAAAATGGCGAATTAATGCACACAGGTGCAGGAGCAGCAGCACTTGGTTCACCTGTTAATGCAATGACTTGGTTAGCTAATACGATGGGTGCCTTAGGCGTAACATTAAAAGCCGGTGAAGTTATTTTATCAGGCGCATTATGCATGATGGTTGATGCTAAAGCAGGCGATTCTATGCGAGTTAGTGTAGGCGGCATTGGTTCAGCATCTGTTCGCTTTGTTTAAGCGTAAAATTTTAGGAGATTAGTAAATGGCAATAAATTGCGCAATGATTGGTTCCGGTAATATCGGCACCGACCTAATGGCTAAGCTACAACGTAGTCCAAATTTAAACCCGCTGTGGATGGTAGGTATTGATCCTGACTCAGAGGGTTTATTAAAAGCTCGAGAAGCAGGCCTAAAAACCACGCATGAAGGTGTAGATGGCTTAATTCCACATATTGAAGAAGATAATATACAAATTGCATTTGATGCAACGTCTGCATATGTACACGGGGAAAATAACCGTAAATTGCAAGAAAAAGGCGTGTTAGTGATTGATTTAACGCCGGCAGCTATTGGCCCATTTTGTGTTCCACCTGTTAACTTGAAAGAGCACGTGGGTGAGCAAGAAATGAACGTTAATATGGTGACCTGTGGTGGCCAAGCAACGATACCGATGGTGGCTGCTGTGAGCCAAGTTCAGGCAGTAGAGTACGGTGAAATTGTTGCAACAGTTGCATCAAAATCAGCAGGCCCGGGCACACGGAAAAATATTGATGAATTCACAAGGACGACAGCCCGAGCCGTTGAAGAAATTGGTGGTGCTAAGAAAGGCAAAGCGATTATTATTTTAAACCCTGCAGAGCCACCTTTAATTATGAGGGATACTGTTCATTGCTTAACTGAAGAAGAACCAGATCAAAAAGCAATTACAGAATCAGTTCACGCAATGATTAAAGAAGTGCAAAAATATGTGCCAGGCTATAAGTTAAAAAATGGACCAATTTTTGATGGACATAGAGTTAGTATATTTCTAGAGGTTGAAGGGCTAGGAGATTACCTTCCAAAGTATGCCGGTAATTTGGATATTATGACGGCTGCTGGGACAAGAACAGCAGAAATGTTTGCCGAAGAGATTGAAAACGGCACACTGACATTAACCAAATTAGCTTAGGGGGTTGGTGATGAATTTAAAAGGTAAAAAAATTAAGTTACACGATAATGCGTTACGTGATGGTATGCACTCAGTCAGCCATCAGTTCTCATTAGACGATATGGTTAGGATGGCTGTTGCGTTGGATGAAGCTGGAATGCCATTAATCGAAGTAACACATGGAGATGGCTTAGGCGGCTCTTCAGTAAACTACGGGTTTGGAAAACATTCGAACCGTGAATATCTTGAAGCAGTTGTACCAAAAATGAAGAATGCCAAAATATCAGCATTGTTACTGCCTGGTTTAGGTACGGTCGATGATCTTGCGATGGCAGCTGACTGTGGTATTTCAACAATCCGTGTGGCCACACACTGTACAGAAGCTGATGTTTCTGAGCAGCACATCCAAAAAGGACGTGAATATGGCTTAGATACGGTTGGTTTTTTGATGATGGCGCATATGACATCACCTGAGGCATTGTTAGAGCAAGCTAAAAAAATGGTTGATTACGGTGCAAATTGCATTTATGCAACCGACTCAGCGGGTTACCTGTTGCCAGATGATGTAACCGATCGAATTGCCGCATTAAGAGCGGAATTTAGCGATGATATCGAAATCGGTTTTCATGGTCATCACAACATGGCAATGGGTATTTCAAACTCACTAGCGGCAATTGAAGCAGGGGCTACTCGTATTGATGGTTCTGTTGCAGGCTTTGGAGCAGGTGCAGGTAATACACCACTAGAAGTGATGGTCGCGGTTTGTAATCGAATGGGCATTGAAACTGGTGTTGATGTCGATAAGCTTATGGACGTCGCTGAGGATATCGCGCTTCCGTTAATGCCAACACCAACTCGTATTGACAGAGACTCTTTAACGTTAGGCTATGCAGGCGTCTATTCATCATTTTTGCTTCATGCAAAAAGAGCAGAGAAAAACCATGGCGTGCCAGCACGAGAAATCTTAATGGCATTAGGTGAAATGGGTGCAGTAGGCGGTCAAGAAGACATGATCGAAGATGTTGCCTTAGAGATTAAAAAGAAATCAGCGTAAGAGGAACTATTATGGCTTTAGATAAAGCAACAATTGAACAGTTAGCAGAGCACCTAGAAAATGCTGAGCTTAACTGCACAGAAGTAACAAAAATAACAAATGATTATCCAGAAATCACCTGGGATGAAGCACTCGATGTACAGTGGGAGATTCGTCGTCGAAAAGAAGCACGAGGTAACAAGATTGTTGGTCTAAAAATGGGCTTAACATCGATGGCAAAAATGCGCCAGATGGGAGTAGAAACACCCTGTTATGGTTTTTTGGCTGATTATTTTAGTATTCCTGATGGCGGTGAAGTTAAGATCTCTGAGTTAATTCACCCGAAAGTAGAAGCAGAAGTTGCGTTTGTAACAAAAAAAGAATTAAGTGGACCAGGCTGTCACATTGGTGATGTTTTGTCAGCAACAGATTTTATTGTTCCAGCCGTGGAAATTATTGACTCACGTTATAAAGACTTTAAATTTGACCTTAAGAGTGTGATTGCTGATAACTCTTCTTCATCACGCTTTGTAACAGGGGGTCGTATGCTACCGGTTGAAGATTTGGATCTTAAAACAATCGGTGTGGTCATGGAAATCAATGGTGAAGTAGTAGAGTTAGGCGCTGGTGCAGCTATTCTAGGTCACCCTGCAGCAAGTGTTGCAATGCTGGCTAATCTGTTGGCGGAACGTGGAGAGGTTATTCCTGCTGGTACGTTTATTATGGCTGGGGCTATTACCCCTGCTATTGCAGTTAAAGCAGGTGATAATGTTTCAGTGCGCTATCAAGATCTAGGCACTGTGACAATGCGATTTGTTGATTAACGGGAGAAAGTAAATGCCAATAGCACATATTCATATGATGGAAGGTCGAACTGATGAGCAAAAAGCTGCGGTTATTGAAAAGGTAACCGATGCGCTTTGTGAAGCAGTCGATGCGCCACGTCAAAACGTTCGCGTATTAATTCAAGAAGTACCTAATACACAGTTTGGAATTGGTGGTAAAACTGCAAAATCGTTAGGTCGTTAAGCGACGACACGTTTTAAGTTATCGGTTTTATTGAAAACACTTAAAAGCCCTAGCAATGAAAGTTGTTTAGGGCTTTTTTGTATTTTTTGATAACTGTCATCGACGAGAGAATACAAATCCATTTAATATAAATGCCTTTTTAAATTTCCCCTTAAATAATGAAAAACATAAAACTAAGCGTTCTTGATCAATCTCCTGTCCATGATAATCAGCCAGAATCTAGCGGATTATTTTCTACCATTGAATTGGCAAAAGCATGCGATGAGGTAGGTTATCACCGGTATTGGGTCGCAGAGCATCATGCAACCCCGGGCTATGCAAGCCCTTGTCCTGAAATGATGGTGAATAATGTCGCTCATGCTACAAAACGCATTAGAGTGGGCAGCGGTGGAGTCATGTTGCCGCACTACAGTGCGTTTAAGGTGGCTGAAACATTTAAAATGTTGGAGGCATTTCATCCGGGCCGTATTGATTTAGGAGTAGGGCGTGCGCCAGGTGGACACCCAATTTCATCGGCTGCTATTTCAGCGCCAAGGCAAACGGTTCCCTCCGAATACTACCCTAGTCAAACGCAAGATTTGATAGGGTATTTAAGTAACAATCTGCCTGAGGATCATCCTTATAGTCAAGCCGTTGTGGTACCAACCGATGTGGGCGCACCACCAGTTTGGATGTTAGGTTCGAGTGATGGCAGTGCTGAGATGGCGGGTGTGTTAGGCGCAGGTTTTGTGTTGGCGCTATTTATTGGAACACATGATAGACCCCCAGAGATCATACAACGCTACCGCAAGGCATTTAAACAAGGTGGTAGTCTAGACAAAGCAGAAGCAATTATTGCAGTCGCGTCTATTTGTGCAGACTCTAAAGAAGAGGCGGAGCTCATCGCAAGTAGCCATACATATTGGAAAGTTCAGGCCTTTCGTCATGGCAAGATTGACAGCTTTTTCTCGCCTGAAGAGGTGATGGATAAAAAGAAACAGTTATCCCTCTCTGATCAAGCGTACTACGATGAAACATTAGCAACAATGGTTACCGGCACACCTGAGCAATGTCAGTCACGTTTAGAGCAAATTGCAGAGTTATACGATGTTGAAGAATTAATGATTGTTAATGTGACTCATTCCTTTAAACCTCGCATAGCCTCCTATAAAATGTTGGCTCAACAATTCGGTTTATTAAATAACATCTAGGAGACAATCATGAGTTCCAATCCAGAAATTGCCAACAGCATTCAAACGGGTGCCTTTAAAACTAATTACCACGATGAAGGTGAAGGGTATCCAGTATTTATGATTCATGGATCTGGACCTGGTGTAACGGCTTGGGCTAATTGGCGTTTAGTTATTCCTGTATTGGCTGAGCACTATCGTGTGATTGCCCCTGATATGGCGGGTTTTGGTTTTACCGAACGTTTAGAAAACTATGAATATACAATGGATAATTGGGTTCAACATGCTGTTGATCTAATGGATGCATTGGGTATTGAGAAAGCACATTTAGTTGGTAATTCATTTGGCGGCGGCTTAGCGATAGCGCTTGCAATTAAGCACCCTGAACGAGTTAATCGTCTTGTTTTAATGGGCGCGGCCGGCGTTGAATTTGAATTAACAGCAGGCTTGGATGAGGTTTGGGGTTATGAGCCATCAGTGGCAAATATGCGTAAAATGATGGATTTATTTGCTTATGATCGAAGCTTAGTGACCGATGAGTTAGCTGAACTTCGTTATAAGGCAAGTATCCAGCCAGGGTTCCAAGAGTCATTTAGTAAAATGTTCCCTGCACCTCGTCAACGTTGGGTTGAGGCGCTTGCTAGTGACCCTGAAGATATTAAGAAGATTCAACACGAAACATTGATGGTTCATGGTCGTGAAGATGTTGTGGTTCCACCTATTACATCAAAGACCTTTTTTGAATTATTGCCAAACTCGCAACTGCATATGTTTGGAAAATGTGGACATTGGACTCAAATAGAACAAAATGCACGGTTTAACAAGTTGGTATTAGATTTCTTTGCAGAAGCGGATCAATAGACTTAGGTAAGAAAATTAAGTGAACTTTGCAATTATAGGTGCTGGCGGTATAGGTTGTTACTATGCCGCCAGGCTAATTCAGGCTGGTGAGAGTGTTACGTTGGTCGCTCGAGGCGCTCACCTACAGGCTATGCAAGGGCAGGGTCTAGAAGTTAAACACGCCGAGTTAGTGTTTAACCTACAGGTTAGTGCCGTTAGTCTTGATAAATGGTTTGAAACAACACGACCAGAACAGCTTGATGTTATTGTTGTGTGCTTGAAAAGTATGCAAACAGCGGGTTTTGCGCGTCAACTTGATGCTTGGTTAAAGAAGCATCCAAAAAGTGAATTGCCCTATGTTTTATCTTTGCAAAATGGTGTCGATAATGAACAGCAGCTTAGTTCAGTATTGCCAGCTGGTTTGGTTTTGGGTGGTATTGCTCGCCGGATAGGTGCGCATATTGTTAAACCAGGTGTGGTTGAGTCAATTGGCCCTGCGCAGGTCATTTTAGGTTTGTGGCCCAATCATCAAAAAATCAGTGCTAAAACCGAGCAAAGAATAAACGAGATAGCTCGTTGCTTTAACTCTGCAGAAATTCCAACAGAGGTCTCTAAAGATATTAATAAAGAACTATGGCGTAAGTTAATTATTAATAATGGTCTTAACCCAATATGTACCTTGTTAGAAAAAGAGACCGGGCAGGTAACACCTGATGTACGTCTATTACCACTCATACGTGGTGCAATGGAAGAATCAGTGCTGGCAGCAAAAGCTAACGGGGTTGAGTTATCTCAAGAAGATCTCGAGGATATGCTTGAATTGATTTCAACGTTTGATTCTATAAAGCCTTCCATGCTGGTTGACCGTGAAAAGGGTCGCCCGTTAGAAATTGAAGAGATTTGTGGCGTTGTCATTAAAGGCTGTGAAAGGATGGGAAAAGATGCGCCATATAACCGAACTATCGCCACGTTATTACGCCTTGCTGTAGAAACTTCTTAGACTTTAATGTCTTATCTTATAAAGGCTGCAGGGCCGTTATTAATACTTAGTTTTGTGTTAACAGTTTTTAATGCTTGGGTTCCAAATAATATTGAAGGACTTCAGGGCGTGTTTACATGGCTTGCCGGCATTATTTTATTTTTTGATTTGGCGGTTAAGCAAAAAAAGATCATCCTGACCATTGCGACTTTTGCCATCATGAGCTGGTTGGTGGCATGGCAAACTGGTGAAATAGCTCATATTGATAAAGCATTTTCAGCAAATCAGTTAATGATTGTAATGCTGATTGGGGTGCAGTTTTTACAATTAGTGGCCTTGCCCGTTGATAAGAAAACAAAGGCTTTACCGACAGGCGTCAAAGCCTTTGTTAGGACTTACCTAGGTGTTCACTTCTTTGGCTCGGTCATCAATCTATCAGCGGTATTATTGGTGGCAGATAGAATGGTAAAAGAGGCGCAGCTATCAATGAATCAACTGAAGTTGTTGACGAGAGCGTTTACATCGGGCGCCCATTGGTCGCCATTTTTTGCTGCTTTTGCAGCGGCGTTAGTTTTTACGCCCGAAGCTTCGCTGCCCATTGTGATGGGCGTTGGTTTTGGATTGGCCGTGCTTGCATTTTTGATTACATTTTTCGAAGCTAAGGCAAATAAACAGGAGGGTATCGAAGAGTTTATTGGTTACCCAGTACGGTTTGAAGCATTGTGGCTGCCAGTTGGCTTGGTCATATTAGTAGCATTGGCTCATTATGCTTTTCCTGCGGTTAGTGTGCTTATATTAATAGCAATGTGCTCCATGCTATTAAGCTTGGTGGTTTTGCTGTTAAGGCAGGGGTTAAGCAAAGGGGGTATGGGTTTCATTCATTATGGGGTGAACAGGCTTCCGCAAATGAAAAATGAGCTGCTTCTATTTCTTATTGCAGGTGTGTTTGGCTCAGGATTGGCGGCAGCCCTTGATGGCTTGTCGATAGTTATTCCGTTTCAGCACTTCGATGGTTTTGTGGCATCCGTTATTTTGCTATGGATGTTTGTATTAGCCATTTTGGGCGTTCATCCGGTTATCAGTATCGCAGTTATTGGGCATTGGATTATAAGTATTGAGCCAAATCAAACGTTACTAGCGATTACGTTTTTAATGGCTTGGGCGATTGGGGTGTCGGCAAGCCCAATATCTGGAATTAATCTTGCGCTACATGGGCGCTACGGTGCGTCAGGGCAGCAAATTTTCAAATGGAATATAGCGTATGCGTCAAAGTTATATTTATTTGATTGCGTTATTTTAATGGCGGCTGGTTACTTACTTGGTGTTTAAGATGCTCGCTCAATTGCTTGATAACAAGTATCATATAGCATTGTAAATCCATCATGGGCCATAACACTTTAAGGAAGCAGTATTTTGACAGAGATTAAGAAACAGAATTCATTTAATAAAGAAGAATTATTGAGCTGTGGAAGAGGGGAGCTATTTGGCCCTGGGAATGCACAGCTTCCTATGCCAAATATGTTAATGGTCGATAGAGTTATATCCATTACAGAAGATGGCGGTTCAAATGGTAAAGGGCAAATTATTGCGGAGTTAGATATTAATCCCGACCTGTGGTTTTTTGAATGCCACTTTCCGGGTGACCCCGTCATGCCTGGTTGCCTTGGCTTAGATGCAATGTGGCAATTAGTTGGCTTTTATTTAGGCTGGAAAGGTGGCTTAGGGCGAGGCCGAGCGTTAGGAGTGGGTGAGTTAAAATTCACGGGGCAAGTACTACCAACGGCCAAGAAAGTAACTTATAAGATTGATTTAAAACGAGTTATTATGCGTAAATTAGTGATGGGTATTGCTGATGCGGTGATGGAAGTGGACGGAAAAGTAATTTATGAAGCAAAGGATTTGCGTGTAGGGTTATTTACTTCAACTGAAAATTTCTAAAAAAGGGTTAAATATGAGACGGGTTGTTATTACAGGCATGGGTATTGTTTCATCACTTGGTAGTGATGTAGATACTGTTGCAGATTCGCTTAAAACTGGGAAATCAGGTATTAGCTATAGGGAAGCGTACAAAGAAAAAGGTTTTCGAAGCCATGTCGCTGGTGTGCCAGATATAAATCTAGACGAATTAATAGACCGTAAGGCTCGACGCTTTATGGGAGACGCTGCTGCTTATGCCTATGTGTCAATGCAGCAAGCGATTGATGATGCAGGTTTGACAGAAGAGGAAGTATCAAACCCTAAAACTGGGCTTATCATGGGCTCTGGTGGAGCGTCTACAAAGAATGTTGATGAAGCTATTAACTTATTGAATACGAAAGGTATTCGTCGGGTTGGGCCTTATATGGTGCCAAGAACGATGAGCAGCACAGTATCAGCAGGGCTGTCTACACCCTACAAGATTAAAGGCGTTAACTATTCGATAACTTCTGCTTGCGCGACCAGTTCACATTGTATTGGTAATGCTATGGAGCTTATTCAATTAGGTAAACAAGATCGTGTTTTTGCTGGTGGTGGTGAAGAGGAGCATTGGTCATTAACAATGATGTTTGATGCGATGGGCGCCTTATCAACAAAAAGAAATGATACTCCCGACACTGCTTCACGAGCCTATGATGCAGACCGTGATGGTTTTGTAATAGCTGGTGGTGGTGGTGTAGTAGTGGTAGAAGCCCTGGATGTTGCATTGGCTAGAGGTGCGAAAATATATGCTGAATTAGTTGGTTACGGCGCTACTTCAGATGGTTACGATATGGTGGCTCCGTCGGGTGAGGGTGCAACGCGTTGTATGCAAATGGCCTTAGAGAATGTCGATACACCTGTCGATTATATTAATGCGCATGGCACCAGTACACCGGTAGGTGACATGGCTGAGCTTAAAGCAGTAAAAGCCGCTTTTGGTGATAAGGTACCACCGATCAGTTCTACGAAGTCATTATCGGGTCATTCTTTAGGGGCAGCGGGTGTGCAAGAGGCCATCTACTGCTTATTGATGATGAAGGATAACTTTATAACAGCCTCAGCAAATATTGACCAATTAGATGAGGCAGCTGAAACGGCTAATATTGTTATGGAAACTCAGACAGGTGTTGAGTTGAATACAGTAATGTCAAATAGCTTTGGTTTTGGTGGAACAAATGCGACCCTAGTGCTAAAGCGTTACGAAGACTAACATTAAGGTTATAGAAGCAAAAAAAACCGGTCAATGACCGGTTTTTTTTGCTTTGAAACTTAGTGTTATTTAATCGCTAACAATTCCATTTCAAAAATCAGTGTTTCATTTGGTCCAATCGCACCACCTGCACCTTGTTCACCGTAAGCCAACTCAGAAGGAATAAAAACTTTCCATTTTGTGCCAACTTCCATCAGTTGTAGTGCTTCTTGCCAACCCGGGATAACGCCATTTACTGGAAATGTAGCTGGCTCGCCACGCTTAATAGAGCTGTCAAACACAGTGCCATTGATAAGGGTGCCTTCATAATGCACTTCAACAGTATCTGTTGCTTGAGGTTTTTCGCCTGTGCCTTGATTGATAACAATGTATTGCAGGCCGCTTTCTAGAACTTGTACCCCTTCAGTTGCAAGGTTGTCTTTTAAGAACTGAATGCTTTTATCAGCGTTGTTGTTTTTTGCTTCGTTAGCTTTTTCCTGCATTTCTTTTTGGAATGCTTCAATAACTGCTTGCATTTCTGCAGGGTTTAAAAGGCTAGGGTCGCCATTTAAGCTGTGTGTAAGGCCTAAAACGAGGGATTCGGTTTCAACATCTAGTTTATCTTGACGGATACCGCCACCAATTTGTTGGCCCATTGTGTAGCTAAGCTTTTGCTTTTCTGTTTCCAAAATACAGTCCTATTAAGTAAAGTTAAACGACCATTCTACAATAAATAGACGCAAAACTATAGCAGATGGGAATTCACCTTAATTAATGCTGAGCTTTAGTTGTGTTTTGAAGGGGGGGTTAGGCTCTAATATCTATTATGCTGCCAATAACATCGCCAGCTGTTTGTGCGACTCGGGTTGATACTTGAACTTGCTGTTGTGCTTGTTGTAACGCGAGGAGCTCTTTGGTTGTCTCTTGACTAGATTGCTCGCCGCTTAACTGCTCATTACTGGCCAGTTTCTGGCTTGCATTGCTTGCCTGATTAAGACCGTTGTTAATGCCTAAGAGGGCGTTTTGGTTGATAGAGCTAACGTTCATATCAGTATTTTAGAGTAATTTACGCAATAATTATAGTTAACAAACCAACACCCGTAATGTGAAAGAAATCACATTACGGGTGTTTTATCGCTTAAATTAGCTAACCTCACCTTGTTCTGCAGAGCATAAAGCGGTCATGTTCAGGATTCGCCTGACAGAGGCAAAAGGCTTTAGAACGTGTACGGGTTTTTCTAAGCCCAATAAAATAGGACCAATGGTTACCCCGTCACTTAAGATGCGAACCATGTTAAATGAAATGTTGGCGGCGTCTAAATTAGGGAAGATAAATAAATTAGCTTCACCGTTAAGTTTGGAGTCGTTTATCACGCCTTTTCTTAAATTTTCAAGCAACGCAGCATCGGCTTGAATTTCGCCTTCAACTTCAAGTTGAGGATGTTTTTCATGAAGAATGCTAACAGCGTTGGACATTTTTTTTGCATCATCATCATTAGCGCTGCCAAAATTAGAATGTGATAGTAAGGCGGCTTTAGGGGTGATGCCAAATCGTTTAACATGGTTAGCAGACTGCAATGTCATGGCAACTAGCTCATCAGTAGTTGGGTTGTTGTTTACCATTGTGTCGCAAAAGAAGAAAACGCCTTTTTGTAATGAAATGGCGCTCAGTGCCGCTACATTTTTTACCCCGTCTGCTTTATCTAAAATATCGGTAATATGACCAAGGTGTCGGTGATAATTGCCAACCATGCCACAAATCATAGCGTCAGCTTTACCAAGCTTGACAAGTAAGGAGGCTAAGACGGTTGTTTTTGTCCGCACATAATTTTGCGCTAAGGTTAATGAAACACCTTTTCGCCCTTTTGCTTTATGGTATTCGGCAACACATTCGCGAAAGTAAGGGTTGTTGTCTGGTTCAATAATTTCAACTTGATCTAGTATTGATGTTTCAAGGCCTAATCGATCAATTTGTTCAATAATGACCTTTTTACGACCTACAAGAATGGGCGAGGCTAACTGCGAGTTAACGATCTCTTGTACGGCGCGGAGTACTCTTCCATTCTCCCCTTCGGCATAAACGACACGCTTTGGTGTGAGTTTGGCTTGCTCGAAAATAGGCTTCATGACCATACCTGAACGATAAACGTAGCGTTCAAGCGAGGCTCTGTAATGATTAAAGTCTTTAATTGGTTTGGTAGCAACACCACTTTCCATAGCGGCTTTGGCAACAGCTAATGGTATTTCAATAATAAGATTAGGATCGAAAGGACGAGGAATTAAGTATTCGGGTCCAAAAACAGGGGTCTTTCCAACATAACTATCACTGTCGTCATTTACTGCTTTTTGTGCCAACTTGGATAGTGCGCGGATACACGCGAGTTTCATTTCTTCGTTAATGGTAGTTGCGCCCACATCAAGTGCGCCCCTAAAGATATAAGGGAAACACAGCACATTATTCACTTGATTTGGATAGTCAGAGCGACCAGTTGCAATAATAGCGTCATCCCTTACTTCTTTAATCTCTTCGGGTAGTATTTCGGGTGTGGGGTTAGCAAGTGCGAAGATGATAGGTGATTTGGCCATTTGTTTAACCATGTCTTTAGTCATCATGCCGGCACGTGATACGCCTAGGAAAATATCTGCTCCGACAGTGGCTTCGGCTAAGGTTCTGATGTCAGTTTTAGTCGCGTAGCGTTGTTTGCGATCATCCATTCCTTCAGTTCTGCCGTCATGGATAACCCCTTTACTGTCGCTGACGAGAATGTTTTCTCGTTTGAGGCCCATTTCAACAAGCATATCTAGGCATGCAATACCGGCCGCACCTGCTCCAGATGCAACAAGTCGAACCGTTGAAATGTCTTTATTGGCTACTTTTAAGCCGTTAAGGATAGCCGCGGCTGTGATAATGGCGGTGCCATGTTGGTCATCGTGGAAAACAGGGATGTCAATTTTTTCACGAAGCTTTTTTTCGATGAAGAAACATTCGGGTGCTTTAATATCTTCAAGGTTAATGCCGCCAAAGGTGGGTGCTAGGCTGGCCACAATATCAACAAATTTATCGGGGTCTTTTTCATTGATTTCAATGTCAAAGACATCTACGCCGCCAAACTTCTTAAACAGGACGCCTTTGCCTTCCATAACTGGTTTTGAGGCCAGTGGGCCTATATCCCCTAAGCCAAGGACGGCAGTACCATTGGTAATTACCGCCACTAGGTTGCTTCGAGCCGTATAAAGTGCGGCAGAAGAGGGGTCTTTGGCTATTTCTAAACAGGGTTCTGCCACGCCGGGGCTGTAGGCCAAAGCAAGGTCAGTTTGGTTACTCAGTGCTTTAGTCGGTGTAACTTCAATCTTTCCAGGCTTCGGATGTTGGTGATAATACAGCGCGTTCTTTATAGGCTTGTCAGACATAATTTAAGTAATAGTTTGGTTGATGTCGAAATGATAGTGTCATTATACGTTAAACTAGGCGGTTAATTGCTAACTTGGCTTACGAGTTAGATGTTTTATTTTTACAAATACAAGTTTTAAAAATGAATGCACTTGAAATAAATCAGCTATACAAGCGTTACGATAACGACTTTCTTGCGGTTAAAGGTATAAATTTAGAGGTCAAGCAGGGAGATTTTTTTGCACTATTAGGTGCAAATGGCGCAGGCAAGTCCACCACAATAGGCATTGTGGCCTCGTTGGTTAATAAGACATCAGGTACTGTTAAAGTCTACGGGCATGATTTGGATACTGACCCGGAAGGGGTGAAGCGCTGTCTTGGTTTAGTGCCACAAGAGTTTAATTTTAATCAGTTTGAAAATGTCTTTGATATCGTCGTGTCTCAGGCCGGCTATTACGGTATTCCTCGAAAAAAAGCGCTGGAAAGAGCTGAGATTTGTCTAAAACAGCTAGAGCTTTGGGATAAGCGTAATGAGGCAGCAAGAGAGCTGTCAGGCGGTATGAAACGGCGGTTGATGATTGCACGAGCATTGGTGCATGAGCCGAAATTACTAATACTCGACGAACCTACAGCTGGTGTTGATATTGAAATACGTCGGTCAATGTGGCGCTTTTTTAAGGAAATAAATGCTGCTGGAACGACGATAATTCTAACCACCCATTATCTAGAGGAAGCAGAAAGCCTGTGTAAGCATATTGCCATTATCAATAAAGGTAATGTGATTGAGAATATGGATATGAAGGGTTTGCTGGAAAAAGCAGATGAAGAGGTTTTTGTATTGAGCCTTGAGCGACCGGAAAAAGAGCTGCCAGTAATAACGGGTTGTAGAATAGAGCGTTTGGATGAAACGACATGGCAGGTTAGCGTGCGCAAGGAGTCGGGAATACACGCCTTATTTGATGAGTTAACTCAATTGGGTATAAAAGTATCGGGTATTCGTAATGAATCAAACAGGCTAGAACAGCTGTTTCTTAAGTTATTAGTAAAGAAGGGTAAGGATAATGTTTAATAAAGAATACTGTGTTGCGCTAGAAACAATAACGTATAAGGAAGTTAGACGTTTTCTACGTATTTGGGTGCAAACTTTATTGCCATCGGTGATTACTACAACGCTTTATTTTCTTATTTTTGGTACTTTAATTGGCTCAAGAATTGGGACAATGAATGGCTATGATTATATGGACTTTATTGTCCCTGGGCTTATTTTAATGGCGGTTATTAGTAATGCCTATTCAAATGTAGTTTCCTCTTTCTACAGTTCAAAATTCCAGCATAATATTGAAGAAATGTTGGTTGCACCTATTCCCGGTTGGATTATTTTGACAGGGTATATTTCTGGTGGGGTGCTGAGAGGGCTGATCGTGGGGGTTTTGGTGACGATTGTGTCCTTGTTTTTTACAGACTTAAATATTGCACACCCGGTGATGATGGTGGTTGTGTTCTTGTTAACAGGGGTGTTGTTTTCAGCGGCGGGCTTTATTAATGCAGCCTATGCAAAAAGCTTTGATGATATTTCAATTGTGCCAACGTTTGTTTTGACGCCGTTGATATATTTGGGAGGGGTGTTTTATTCGATTGACTTATTGCCAGAGTTTTGGCAAAACGTATCATTACTCAATCCAGTACTTTACATGATCGATGTATTTCGGTTTAGTATATTAGGGGAGTCTGATATACCGCTGTTATACGGCTTTATCGTTATTGCGACATTTATTGTTTTTATGTTGGGGGTCAGTTTAAGGCTACTTTCTAAGGGAATTGGTATAAGGAATTAGTTAACGAGATTGAATGATGCGGTGCGATAGGATAGAATTCGAAAAGTTTTATAAGTAATTTTTCTAGAAGTATTGACGGCAGGTCAGCGGGTTATAGTCGCTACTCGACATTAAACGTGCAGTCTGCTTAAACAAACAAACTTAAATCAATTAAGAAGCCTAATCAATGAACTACTTTAAGATCAAAGAAGGCTTGGACCTGCCAATTAAAGGCGCGCCAAGTCAAGTTATTTCAGAGGGTAATCAGGTTTCCAGTGTTGCCGTTTTTGGCGAAGACTACATAGATATGAAGCCTACCATGCTGGTTAAAGAAGGTGATCGTGTCAAGCTGGGGCAGATTTTATTTACCGATAAAAAAACCGAAGGTGTTAGTTTTACTTCGCCTGGTTGCGGGGTTGTCAAAAGCATTAACCGAGGTGCGAAACGTGTGTTACGCACGGTTGTTATTGAATTAGACGGTGACGATCAGGTTGAGTTTACCAAATACTCGTCTGAAAAATTAGCGAGCCTTGATGCGGTAGATGTTGTTAAGAACCTAACAGAATCAGGTTTATGGACAGCTTTTAGAACGCGTCCATTCAGTAAAGTACCTGCGCCAGCTACTCGACCTGTAGCGATTCATGTATCCGTTATGGATACTAATCCATTAGCGGCAGATCCAAGTGTTGTTATTGCCGAAGATGCAGATGCATTTAAAGATGGTTTAACAGTGATCTCTCGCCTGACAGAAGGAAAGGTGTATGTGAGTAAGGCTGTCGACGCAGACATAGCAGTTCCCGACGTGGTCGAAGTCGCTGAGTTTTCTGGACCACATCCAGCAGGTCTTTCTGGTACGCATATACATTTTATTGACCCTGTTCATTCGAAAAAAATTGCTTGGACCATTGGCTATCAAGATGTGATTGCCATTGGTAAATTATTTACATCGGGTCTTTTAAACGTTGAACGGGTCATTTCGTTAGCCGGCCCCAAAGTTCTTAAGCCGCGTCTTATTAAAACTAGACTGGGTGCAAATACAGAAGAGTTGGTTAGAAAAGAAATTGAGACGGGTAATGTGCGAATTATTTCGGGCTCTGTTTTGTCAGGTAGAAAAGCGAATAACTGGGCATCTTATTTAGGTCGTTACCATGTTCAGTTGTCAGTACTTCAAGAAGGAAGAGAGCGTCAGCTGCTAGGGTGGCTAAACCCGGCAGGCGAGAAATTCTCTTTTACAAATGCTCTGCTATCTAGTTTTAACCGTAAGAAAAAAATGGCAATGGATACATCAGCACACGGTAGCCCACGTGCCATGGTTCCTATTGGGGTATATGAAGGCGTGATGCCGTTGGATATTTTGCCAACACAATTACTTCGAGCCTTAGTTGTTATGGATGTTGATGCAGCTGAATCACTCGGTGCATTAGAACTAGACGAAGAAGATTTAGCGTTATGCTCATTTGTAGATTCAGGAAAGCATGATTTTGGTAAGGCGCTACGCGCTAATTTGGCACACATTGAGAAGGAGGGTTAATGTCTCGTTTAAGGAATTATTTAGATTCAATACACCCGAAGTTCGCTAAAGGCGGATCACTAGAGAAGTATTATGCGATTTATGAAATGGTGGATACCTTTTTATATACGCCTAAAGATGTAACCGCAGGCACAACGCATGTAAGAGATGCTATTGATTTAAAGCGTATCATGACGTATGTATTCATCGCGGCGTTACCTTGTGTGTTGATGGCAATGTGGAATACCGGCCATATGGCGAACATGGCGATGGCTGAGTTAAACATGACATCGTTAGATTCATGGCGTGGGTTTGTAACAAATGCGGTCGGCTATAACCCAGACAGTCTTGTGGCAAACATGGTACATGGTGCCATGTACTATATACCCATTTATGTTGTTACCGTATTAGTAGGCGGTATTTGGGAAGTCTTATTTGCAATTGTGCGTGGGCATGAGGTTAACGAAGGGTTTTTCGTTACATCAATGCTGTTTTCGCTGATTTTGCCGGCCACAATTCCTCTTTGGCAGGTAGCTATTGGTATTTCATTTGGTGTTGTTGTTGGTAAGGAAGTGTTTGGTGGTACAGGTAAAAACTTCTTGAACCCCGCGTTAACAGCACGTGCGTTTTTGTTTTTTGCTTATCCAGCTCAAATGTCAGGTGATGCTATTTGGACGGCTGTTGATGGGTTTAGCGGTGCGACGGCTTTAGGCATGGCTGCTGCGGGTGGTATTACAGCAGTAACGACCTCAGGAATTACTTGGATGGATGCGTTCTTAGGAACGGTGCAAGGCTCAATGGGTGAAACCTCAACACTTGCGTGTTTAATTGGGGCGAGCTTTTTGTTATATACCCGAATTGCTTCGTATCGCATTATGTTAGGCGTCTTAGCTGGCATGATAGTCACCAGTACTATGCTTAATTTAATTGGTAGTGACACAAACCCTATGTTTGCAACACCTTGGTACTGGCATGCTGTATTAGGTGGTTTTGCATTTGGTGCCATCTATATGGCAACGGACCCTGTGAGTGCGGCGATGACAAACACGGGTCGATGGGTGTATGGTCTATTAATTGGTCTGATGGTGGTTTTAATTCGTGTGGTAAACCCTGCTTTCCCAGAGGGAATGATGTTGGCCATATTGTTTGCCAATATGTTTGCACCATTGATTGATTATTTTGTTGTTCAGTCAAACATCAAAAGAAGGGAGAAAAGAAATGCCTAATGAAAATGAAGCGAAGCCAGTAGGCAAAATGAACTTCCTCGCGTTATCAAACGATAGTACGCTTAAAACGTTCATCATGGCGACTTTAGTGTGCCTAGTATGTGCAGTTTTTGTGTCGATTTCAGCTGTTGCACTTAAACCACTACAAGAACTTAATAAAGAGCTAGATAAGAAGAAAAATATTCTTCAAGTAGCGGGTTTGTATGAGCAAGGCGATGATATCGAAGCGGCTTTTTCAAAAATTGATATTAAGCTTGTTGATTTATCAACGGGTGAGTATGTCACCGATATGGATCCGGCAACATACGATGTAAGACGAGCTGCTAAAGACCCAAACTTGAATGTAACAATACCTAAGTCAGATGACCTTGCTAATATCAGGATGCGTCCGAAATATATGCCGGTTTATCAAGTGAAAGAAGGTGATGCTGTGAAGCAGCTAATTCTTCCAATCAATGGTTATGGTTTATGGTCAACCTTGTACGGTTTCCTTGCGGTAGAAAATGATGGCCAGACCATTGTTGGTTTAAGCTACTACGAACACGCAGAAACCCCAGGTTTAGGTGGGGAAGTAGATAACCCAAAATGGAAAAAAATATGGGATGGAAAGAAAATCTACGGACCAGAGGGTGATGTTGCAATTAAAGTCATTAAGGGAACGGTTGTTCCGAGTGCACCTAAAGCGGAATATCAAGTTGATGGTTTAGCAGGAGCAACATTAACAAGTCGTGGTGTGAGTAATATGCTGAAATATTGGATGGGCGCTGAAGGGTATCAACAATACCTGAATAAAGTTCAAGAGAATGGAGCGTAACGATGAATAAAGAAACTCAAAAAATTATATTAGACCCATTAGTTGATAATAACCCTATCGGCTTACAGGTTTTAGGGGTTTGTTCAGCGCTAGCTGTAACAACAAACCTGGGGACGGCACTCGTTATGTCATTAGCCCTGACATCAGTGACAGCGTTTTCGAATCTATCAATTAGTATGATTCGTAATCATGTTCCTAGTGCAATCCGTATTATTGTTCAAATGACGATTATTGCATCGCTGGTTATTGTTGTTGACCAAGTGTTGAAAGCCTATGTTTATGATTTAAGTAAGCAGCTGTCTGTATTTGTTGGGTTGATTATTACTAACTGTATTGTGATGGGACGTGCAGAAGCATTTGCAATGAAAAACCCACCAGGACTTAGTTTTTTAGATGGTATAGGAAATGGTCTGGGTTATTCGCTTGTTCTAATGTTTGTAGGTACATTTCGTGAGCTCTTGGGCTCAGGAAAATTATTTGGTATAGAAATCCTATCAACTGTAAATGATGGGGGTTGGTACGTACCTAATGGTTTAATGTTATTACCACCGAGTGCATTTTTTATCATAGGTTTAATGATCTGGGGTGTTCGTTCATTACGTCCTGCACAAGTTGAAAAGGCAGAATTTAAAATCAAAGAAGTTAACGGAACGGAGGTTGCGTAATGGAAGCTTATATAAGTTTATTTGTTAAAGCGGTTTTCGTAGAAAACTTAGCGTTATCTTTCTTCCTTGGGATGTGTACGTTCTTAGCTGTTTCTAAGAAGGTTTCTACCGCCATGGGTTTAGGTGTTGCCGTGATTTTGGTGCAAACGTTAACAATGCCACTGAATAACATTTTATACCAAGGTTTACTTAAAGAAGGTGCGCTTGAGTGGTTAGGGCTACCAGAAGTTGATTTAAACTTTTTAGGATTAATTGTTTATATTGGCGTTATTGCGGCGGTCGTTCAAATTCTTGAAATGGCGATGGATAAGTTTGCACCAGCACTCTATAACGCACTGGGTGTGTTTTTGCCGTTAATTACCGTGAACTGTGCGATTCTAGGTGGTTCATTGTTTATGGTAGAGCGAGATTATAATTTAGGCGAAAGTTTAGTCTTTGGCTTTGGCAGTGGCTTAGGCTGGGCACTAGCGATTACAGCCATTGCAGGAATAAGAGAAAAGCTAAAATATTCAGATGTACCTGATGGCTTACGTGGATTAGGGATTACCTTTATCACAGCAGGCTTAATGGCGATGGGCTTTATGGCATTCTCTGGTATTCAACTGTAATTAGGAACTCAGTATGTTAGAAATTGGTTTAGGTATAACGTTTTTTACCGGTATTGTCTTAATCCTGGTGATGATTATTTTGGCGGCAAAGTCAAAATTAGTAGCGCATGGTAATGTCAAAATATTAATTAACGGTGAAAAAGAAGTAGAGGCACCTGTGGGTGGCAAATTGCTAGGCGCATTAGCAGATGCTCAATTATTCGTTCCTTCAGCGTGTGGAGGCGGGGGCACTTGTGGCCAATGTAAGGTGCGTGTTCAAGAAGGTGGTGGCTCAATGTTACCAACCGAAGGTGCTCACATTAATAAAGGTCAGCAACGTGATGGCGAACGCTTATCGTGTCAGTTAACGGTTAAACATGACATGAAAATTACAGTGCCAGAAGAAGTGTTTGGTGTTAAGAAGTGGAAATGTAAAGTTAAATCAAACCATAACGTAGCGACATTCATTAAAGAACTGGTTCTTGAATTGCCTGAAGGTGAAGATGTTGGCTTCCGTGCGGGTGGTTATATTCAAATTGAATGTCCACCGCATGTTGTAGATTATAAAGACTTTGACGTTGAAGAAGAATATAGAGCCGATTGGGATCACTTTAATATTTGGCGTTATAAATCTGAAGTTGATGAAGAAGTATTAAGAGCATATTCAATGGCTAATTATCCTGAAGAAGAAGGGATAATAATGTTAAATGTTCGTATCGCTTCACCAGCACCTAATGCGCCAGAAGGCACCCCACCTGGGAAAATGTCTTCTTATATCTTTAACCTTAAGCCGGGCGATGAAGTTACGATATCTGGCCCTTATGGTGAGTTTTTCGCCAAAGAGACAAAGTCTGAAATGGTCTTCATAGGTGGTGGTGCAGGTATGGCGCCGATGAGGTCACATATTTTTGATCAACTACGTCGGATTAAAACAGATCGAAAAATATCATTCTGGTATGGTTCTCGAAGCCTAAAAGAAATGTTCTATGTGGAAGATTTCGATATGCTAGCGAAAGAAAACGATAATTTTGAGTGGCACGTTGCTTTATCAGATCCACAGCCTGAAGATAATTGGGATGGTTTGACAGGTTTTATTCATGAAGTTTTATTTGAAGAATACTTAAAAAATCATCCAGCACCTGAAGATTGTGAGTTTTACATGTGTGGGCCACCAATGATGAACGCAGCGGTGATTAAAATGCTTCAAGACCTTGGTGTTGAAGATGAAAATATTATGCTCGATGACTTTGGTGGATAATTGAGTTTACTTAAGCACCCCGCTAAAAATGTAATATTTTTAGCGGGTTTTTTAATATTTCTCAGCTTACTTAATGGTTGCGATTCGCAGCATAAATCAGCGTTTACATTAAATGGCGAAACGATGGGTACGACCTATCACATAACTATTGCAGCAGATCAATTAAATGAAACGCAAGAGTCATTAAAAAAAGCAATAGACTCACGCTTAGTTGAAATTAATCAGTCATTCTCGACGTATATTGGTTCCTCGGAAGTGTCTGTCTTTAACGACTCTAAGGACCAGCAGTGGCACAAAAAATCTAAAGAGTTTATAAATGTTTTAGCACACGCTCAACAGATAAGTGATATTACTGAGGGTGCATATGATATTACTGTCGGACCTTTAGTGAACCTATGGGGGTTTGGCCCGACATTTAATGTCGATGAGATGCCAACTGAAGTTCAGATCAAGGAAGTCCTAGCTAGTGTGGGCTATCAAAATATTGCTTATAACCTAGACACGCTTGAGATTAAAAAGTTAAACGATAAGGTGTATATCGACTTTTCGTCTATTGCTAAAGGCTATGCTGTCGATGAAATTGCAGAACTTATTGAGTCAAGAGGCTATAGCAACTTTATGGTCGAGATTGGCGGAGAAATGCGATTACGCGGTAAAAACGCACAAAATACCTTATGGCGTATAGCAATTGAAAAGCCAGACTCAAAAAATCGTTCAATCCATCGCGTACTTAAGGTAAGCGATACGGCTATTGCTACCTCAGGTGATTATAGGAATTTTTTCGAGAAAGATGGTGTTCGTTTTTCTCACACTATTAATCCCACAAATGGCCAACCCGTTCAGCATAAATTGGCCTCAGTTACTGTGCTGGCAGAAAATAGTATGAAAGCAGATGCTTGGGCAACAGCTTTTATGGTATTGGGTCATAAAAAGGGGTACGATTTGGCTGTGTACAATAGATTAGCTGTTTTATTTCTGGTGAAGGATGGTGATGGCATTAGAGAAATAGCAACACCAGAATTTACCTTAATGACCCAGGGGTTATCATCATGAATATATTTTTAGTAACGTTTTTAGTTTTCATGCTAGTAGTGATATTCATGTCCGTTGGTGTGATCTTTAGCAATCGCAAAATCAAAGGCAGTTGTGGTGGTCTTAATAGCATTGATGGGCTAGAAGGTGATTGCGCTCTTTGTAGTAAAAAAACCTGTGATAAAAAGAAAAAGATGGAAAAGTTAAACGCTTAGTCATTCTTACAATAAGTTTATAGGATATAAGGGGAGTAGATGTTTAAGTCAGTATTAATAAAAGACTACATGGCCACTAATTTAACGACCTTCACGCCAGGGCTGGAAATTTCCCAGGCGATTAAGTATTTAAATACGCATAAAATATCTGGCGCACCTGTGGTGGATGAGCGTGGCACACTAGTAGGAATGTTGTCCGAAAAGGACTGTCTTCAAGTGGCATTACAGTCAACCTACTATGAAGACTGGGTGGGTGGTGTCGTGTCAGAATATATGACTGAAGAATTAGAGACAGTGCCAGATACGGCCAGTATTGTAGACGTTGCTGAGAAATTTTTAAAATCATCATTTAAACGTTACCCAGTACTCGATGAAGACGGCGAATTGGTTGGTCAAATTAGCCGGAGTGATGTACTTAGAGCACTGGATGAACTTTGGTAAGCTTTGTCTGAAACATACTACTGGTACGATTACGAAACAACGGGCATTGATCCTGCTAGAGATCGTGTGGTCCAGTTTGCGGGTATACGTACGGATTTAAACTTTAATCCAGTTGCAAACCCCGATGTTTTTTATTGTAAATTGCATGATGATATCTTGCCTCACCCAGAAGCCTGTCTAATTACTGGAATTACACCACAACATGCAATCAGGGAAGGTTTATTAGAAAGCGAATTTATTAAGCGAGTGCACCGTGAGTTTAGTACGCCTCAAACATGTGTCGTTGGATACAACAGTATTCGATTTGATGATGAATTTACAAGGCACCTTTTATATAGAAATTTTTTCGACCCTTATGCCCGTGAATGGAAGTCTGGCAACTCACGTTGGGATTTAATAGACCTAGTTCGATTGACACATGCTCTTAGACCAGATGGAATTAATTGGCCACAACGTGAAGATGGCGCGGCTAGTTTTAAATTAGAAGAGCTGACTAAAGCGAATGGTATCTTGCATGAGGCCGCACATGATGCCTTATCAGATGTATATGCCACTATTGAATTAGCAAAGCTTATTAAGCAACAACAACCTAGAATTTATAGTTGGGGCTTATCACTGCGAAATAAAAAAAAAGCCGCGGAAAACCTTGACCTGATACACAATACCGCTGTTATACATGTGTCGAGTAAATACCCTGCCGCACAAGATTGTTTAGCAGTTGTTGTCCCCATTGCTGCTCACCCAGTGAATAAAAATGGAGTGCTGGTTTTTGATCTATCTGCTGACCCAACAGAGCTTATTGACTTAACAGCTGAAGAAATCCACCAGCGATTATACACACCTACGGCTGAATTAAATGAAGGACAGAAGCGCCTGCCTCTTAAGACCGTTCATATTAATAAATCACCAATGTTGGCACCCTTAAGTACCCTGACTACAGAGGTCAAAAATAAATTAAATATTGATTTACTGCGGTGCGAAGAAAATAGGCAAAAAATACTCGGTGCGGGTATTGAAAAAAAACTAGCAGAAGTTTTCTCTATTAATACATTCGAAAGCGCTACAGACCCTGATTTAATGCTATATAGTGGCGGTTTTTTTAGCCCTATAGATGTGCAAAATATGACGCAAATACGTGCTTGTCCAATAGATAAATTGGCAGAGTTATCGTTGCCATTTGAGGATGAGCGTTTAGAAGAAATGTTGTTTCGTTATAGAGCAAGAAATTACCCGGAAACTCTTAATGAGGTGGAAAAAACGCAATGGCAAGCATATCGCCACGATTGTTTTATTAAAGAACATAATGATGGACGTTTAACCTTAAAAGCATATTTTGAAAGGCTTGATGAGTTAGTGGTTGAGGGTGATTGGAGTGAAGAACAGCAAGTGCTACTAGAAGAATTAATTGATTACGGTGAAGCAGTTGCCGACAGTTTGGTATCAGACTAAATTTTTATTCATTGGCTTTAATCGCTAACAAACGTGGCCGGACTGCAAACAACTTGAAGGTATCATGAAAAAAGATTAAAGGTGTTGGTAGAATGTCTCCGATAAACCTTATCCCAAGCGTTAAATCATAATTGGTTTAGCGTTAACGATTAACAAAGCGCAGGAAATAGCATGGCAGAAACAGTAGAAGAGCTAACCGTTAGTTATACAGATGGCGGTATTGAAACAGTAAAAGAACTTGATAAAGTCGTTCTTTCAAAGGGTGCATGGGCGACCGTTATATACAAGCATCAAGATTGGAATCGTACAAAAGAAGAGTATGGCCCTGATAAATATACCATTCGTCGTTATCAAAAGCGTAATGGTGAGTACCAGCAGAAATCAAAGTTCAATATATCGAGTGCTGCCCAAGCGGAAGGTATTATCGCGGCATTACAAGGTTGGATAAAAGAATAAGAAACCCCTGTTAGTAGCAAGGGGAGTTAAAAACTTGTTAATAATCAAAGCCAGATAAACACCATTGAGTGCTTATCTGGCTTTTTTGTTATATCACCTGTATTGTTTTCATGTTTAAAGAAAAATAGGACGAGCAAATACTTAGTGAGAGTTAGTTTAATGCTGCTTTTCACCGTAAAGCTTAGCGTATAAGCCCTGTTGTTCAATAAGCTTGTTGTGATGGCCTTGTTCGCTAATAATGCCGTCTTCAAAAACATACACATGTTGGGCCTGTTTTATGGCACTTAAGCGATGGGCAATAATGATTGTGGTGCGGTCCTTTAAGAAAGACCGCATTGATTTATGTAATTGAAACTCAGTTTCGCTATCCAGCGCTGAGGTTGCTTCATCCAGAATAACGACCTTAGGTTGGCTAAGGATCATTCGAGCAATGGCAAGCCGCTGACGCTGTCCACCGGATAAACGTACGCCTTGTTGACCGATCAATGTGTCCAGTTGCTGAGGTAATTGTTGTATGGTTTGTTGGAGTTGTGCAATAGACAGTGCGTGCCACAGCTCATTATCATTTAAAGAACGCCCCATTGTTAAGTTGTCACGTATAGAAGCATTAAATAATACGGGGTGCTGAAGTACGGTTGATACATTGTCACGAATGGTATCAAAACCTATCTGAGTGACTGGAATATTATCAAAATAAATCATTCCGTCACTGATAGGGTATAAACCAAGTAGAGCCTGCACTAATGTAGATTTGCCGCCACCGCTAGCGCCAACCAAAGCAATTTGATCGCCTGACTTAATATCCAGTGTGATGCCATTGAGGATGTATTTGTGACGACCATACGAAAAATGAATGTTTTTCATTTGAATAGACACAGAGTGTTTATTTTTAAAGGGGTTAACTGTATGTGGATAACGAGGCTCATCTTTTAAAGTAATGAGGGAGTTTATCCGCTCGAGGGCGGCGTTTGCGGAGAAGAAACTTAATTGAACGTGCAGTATTTCTTGGACTGGACCCATCATAAACCACAGGTAGCCAAAAACGGCGAGCATCTGGCCAATACTTAGGTCGGCGTAGACGACCATGAACATTGCAAGAGCTCGAAAGATATCAAAACCGAATAAAAACACCATAAAACCCAGTCGGTTTGCAGTGTCACTCTTCCAAGAATAACTACTGGCACGAGTTCTAATAGTGTTGGCTTTACCAATCAATAGGGTTGTGTAATGTTTGCTTCGGTTATGAGCGCGAATTTCTCTTATCGCATTTAAGGTTTCAATAAGGGATTGTTGGAAGTCTTCAAAAGCCAAGTTTTCGTTAGCTTTTAAATGTTTAACCCGTTTGGCAAAAATGGTGGTGAAATAGATGACTGCAGGGTTGAGAAAAAGAATAAAGAGGGCAAGCTGCCAGTGCATCCAAAGCAGAACAATCGAGGTTCCAAGAACAGTAAGAATGGCCACTAACAGCTTACTTGTTGTACTGCCAATAAACTGGTCAACGGTTTCAATGTCAGTAATAAAATGACTGCTAATGGTTCCACTTCCAACGGTTTCAAACTCGGTCATTGAGATAAAAGGTAAACGTTGTAATAAATGCCGACGAATTTGAAAAGTGATTTCTTTAGCGGTCAGAGTAAATAGACGGCTTTGTAAAACGTTAAAAAAAAGTGAGATAGCCCTTAATAAAAGTGTTAATAGTAATAAGGCGAGAATATATAAGACAGGCCCGTGCCAAACAGTAGGTGTTATTTGTTGGATTGTTTGTACGGCAACACCGGGCTGTTTAAGTAAAACCTCATCGACTAATAATGGCATTAGAAGGGGCACAGGAACACTCGCTAAAACAGCGATCATGGCCATAATATTTGCTTTTATTAAAGAGGCTCGATGCTTTTTTGCCATGCTCAGCAAAGTTTGCCATCGGTAAGTATTATGGAAATGAAAATCTTCGTTTAGGTTAGTCAAAGTGAGCCTTATATCAAAGTATTTAACGGTTAAATGAATATTCTAATGGATAGGCCAATTGATGTTGAGCCAATTGCTTAGTCGTTAAATAAGCGCTTAAGTTATTAGCCCACCTATAGGCGTTGTGAGATAGAATAAAAATTGTAATGAAGGTCTTTTAAGTGAAGTGGAATATTTGCCAGGAGTTAAGTTAAATGAGTATTGAGTTATTGTTGGGCGTTGTAATAGGTACAGTTTTTGGTTTTTTCTTATCCTTGCTATTTAAAAAAGGAAAAGATGGCAGTTCAAAAATTAAAGCGCTAGAAGCTGAACACGAAGCATATCGCAAACAAGTCGATAATCATTTTGTTAATACAGCTGTCCTGTTTAAAGGCTTAACAGACCAATATCGAGATGTTTATCGACATATAGCGAACGGAGCAGGTGAGTTATGTTCTGATGAAGCAAAAGCACTTCAGGTCGATCTAGAAGAAACAGCTTTGCTTGCTATCCCAAATGAAGAGCTTGAAGTAGCACAGGAAGAAGGGCCGGTTATATCAAAAACAACGACAAAAAAAGAAGAGCCTCTTGAAGAAGACAGCGAGAAAGTAACTGAGATGGATGCACCTGAAAGTAACCCAACAGATGAGGATGATATTCCGCTGGCTAGCGAGGTGGAAATGTCTGCTGACATTGTTGAAGAAATTAAAAATCAGGCCAATAAAAAAAGCTAATGATGCCTGTCTTGTTGGTGCTGTAGCTCACCTAGATGTTAATCGGTTGTTAAGGGTGAGAGAAAAAGGTTATTTGCTTTGTCCAATGCTATAAAAGCCGACATTTTGTTGGTGCTGGTAACAATATTAGCGGCTATCAGTTGGATTTTTTCAAAAGAGGCAGTTTTGTTAATGCCTCCTCTTTTATTTATATGTTCGCGCTTTTTATTAGCTGGTTTGTTATTGTTGATAGTGGGTTTTAACCAATTGAGTGTCTTAAGTTGGAATCAGTACCGACAAGCTATTATCGTCGGGTTTATCTTTGCTTTAGGAATGTGTTTTTGGGTAATGGGGCTTCATTCAGGTGTTAGTTTGAGCGTAGCGAGCTTTATCACAAGTTCGGCGGTTATTTTTTCACCTATTATTTCAAAAATATTTTTTGCTGAGAAGGTGCCTTCTACTACATGGTATGCAATCCCCTTTGCCTTAGTGGGCCTAGCTTTCTTGTCCCTATCTGGAGAATTTGAGATACAAAAAGGGCAATTACTCTTTATTGTATCGGCGCTTTTTGTGGCCCTGTTTTTTGTATTGAATTCTCGAGCAGCTAATCATCGTGAAATAGTTGTATTAGGTGAGGTCACCCGGGTTAGTAAAAGAGTCCCAGCATTGCCATTAACAGCGATAGCCTTGGTAACTGTTGGTGTGTTAGTGGGTATGCTGTCCTTTATCACGGAGGGTTGGCTAGAGGCGGCAGAAGGGTTTTCAAGCACTTTGCTGGCTTGGGTATTGGCAAGCGCATTTATTGGCACGGCGCTACGTTTTTTTATGCAGACCCATGCGCAAAGCCTGTCAAGCAACAGTCATGGCGTGGTTATCATGATTGTGGAACCAATTTGGACAGCGCTTATGGCAGCCGCTTGGTTTGGAGAAAGCCTATCAGAAAAAGAGTTGATCGGTTGTGTATTAGTTTTTATCTCCATCATTATTATTCGTTGGACATTGATACAGAGATTGTTGAAACGTGCGTCAGCGTGAATAAGCTAGGTTCTGTTTCTGCTGAGCCGTTCTTTAGTCGTAGAAGGAATATAAAGTAGCTGATAGCAATATGAAGATGATTCATTGAGAGCTATAAAATATTACGTTATCCCTTTAAAATAACGGCTTTATTTTAATTAAATGGACAAGGGTATGATCATTAAACCAAAAACTCGTGGCTTTATCTGTACAACAGCACACCCTGTTGGTTGCGCTGAGAATGTCAACGCGCAAATTAAGCTGACACAACAACAAGGTCCGGTCAAAGATGGGCCTAAAAAAGTGCTGGTTATCGGGTCTTCAAGTGGTTATGGTCTGGCTTCTAGAATTACGGCAGCTTTTGGCTCGGGTGCTGCAACTATCGGTGTTTTTTTTGAAAAACCCGGTAGTGAGAAAAAGCCCGGCTCTGCAGGCTGGTATAACACGGCTGCATTTGATGTTGAAGCAAAAAAAGCAGGTTTGTATGCGAAGCATATTAATGGCGATGCTTTTTCAAATGAAGCGAAGCAAAAAACCATTGAGCTGATTAAAGAAGATTTAGGTGAGATAGACTTAGTTGTTTATTCACTGGCTTCTCCTGTCCGTAAAGTTCCGGGTGCCGACCAGCTGACGCGGTCATGCTTAAAACCCATTGGTGAAACATATCGGTCAACCGCGATTGATACAAATAAAGATACTATCATTGAGGCAGAAGTTGAGCCTGCAACTGAGCAAGAAATCAAAGACACTGTGACTGTCATGGGTGGGGAAGACTGGGAGCTGTGGATGGATGCGCTGAGTCAAGCTGGCGTGCTAGCAAAAGGCTGTCAGTCGGTTGCTTATAGCTATATTGGGACTGCCATTACGTGGCCCATTTATTGGGACGGAGCATTAGGTAAAGCTAAAATGGATTTGGACCGTGCAGCAAAAGCAATTGATGAGAAACTTAAACAGCTTAATGGTAGTGCGCATGTCGCCGTATTGAAATCGGTGGTAACGCAAGCCAGTTCTGCTATTCCAGTGATGCCGTTGTATATTTCAATGGTGTTTAAGGTGATGAAGGAAGCAGGTATTCATGAAGGTTGTATCGAACAAATAAACCGCCTTTTTAGAACGCAACTGTTTAATTCCGGAGCAGAAAAGAATTTAGATGATGCTAATCGCTTACGTTTAGATGATTGGGAGCTACGTGACGACATTCAACAACAATGTGTTGATATTTGGCCAACGGTAACAACAGAAAATTTATTTGAATTAACAGATTATGCGAGTTACAAAAAAGAATTTCTTAATCTATTTGGTTTTGAATTAGCAGCAGTTAATTACGATGAAGATGTCAATCCGCTAGTAGAGTTTGAATTAGAAACACTCTAGTTGTTGTCTTACAGGATGCTTTGATTAGGCAAAAATTTTATGGATAAAAAAGACGCGCACATCATTGTAGTCGGTAATGAAAAAGGGGGGACAGGTAAGTCCACCCTTGCCATGCACATCATTGTTGGTTTACTCGATAAGGCTAAAAAAGTAGCGGTTATCGATTTAGATGCACGGCAAAAAAGTGTAGCGAGATATTTGCAAAACAGGCAAACGTTTATGGCAAATGGTGGAACCAAAGTTGCTATGCCAGCGTTTAAAGTAGTTGGTCAATCGACGGCTAGTTTAGTTAAAGACAGGGAAGTCGAAGATCAACAGAGTTTGCAAGAGGGGCTTGATGAATTCAAACGTGATGTCGATTTTATTGTTATTGATTGCCCAGGAAATGACACCTACTTGTCACGTTTGGCGCATGCCTTGGCAGACACCTTAGTTACGCCTTTGAATGATAGCTTTATAGACTTGGATTTATTGGGTGAGGTATCGGCGGATTCCTTTCAAGTTAAAAAACTTAGTTTTTATACGGAAATGGTTTGGGATAGCCGAAAGTTTCGCTCAGCGAGTGGTAAACCGCCGATGGATTGGGTGGTGGTTCGAACGAGACTGGCATCGCTAGATTCAAGAAATAACAAACGTGTACACAGTGCCTTGGAATCATTACAAAAGCGAATTATGTTTCGTTATGTGCCCGGTTTATATGAACGCGTTATTTATAAGGAACTGTTTCCAAGTGGTCTGACGGTATTGGATCTCGAAAAGGTTAATAGTTTATCTCATGTCGCGGCAAGGCAAGAAGTTCGTTCGTTAGTTGATAGTCTTAACGTGGTGGAATGATCGCTCAGCTGACTGCAGAACAGGAGCAGCTGGTTATTGATGAAACCGCTCGATATATACAATTGGCGAACAGCTTATTGAGTACGGATTATCAAGTTATTCCAGTTAAATTTGATCTGACTGGTCACACGATTGGCATGTATAAAAGATCTCGTGAGCAAATATTAATCCGTTATAACGCGCTTATATTTTCAAAATATTTCAAACAAAATCTTCAGCAAACTGTGCCACATGAGGTTGCGCACTATATTATTGATAAACAGTTTAGTAAGAAAAAAGTGTTACCACATGGGCCAGAGTGGCGAGCTATGATGCAACAGTTTGGCGCTAAAGCGAGCCGAACAGCGCAATATGATTTGAGTGATATCCCTAAGCGACGATATTCAACAGTCCCTTATCGCTGCGATTGCCAAACGCATCAATTAGGTGTTCGTCGGCATAATAAAGTTGTTCAGCGCAAAACCAACTATTTTTGTCGTCAGTGTGGCGAGCTTCTTAAGGCTGTATGAGCTGGTTTGTCTACATTATTGAAGCCAGTGATAGTAGCTTGTATACAGGAATAACAACGGATTTAGACCGTCGTTTTCAGCAGCATGCGAAGGGGCAAGGTGCGAAATATTTTAAAGGTCGCCGACCTGTTAAATTTGTCTATAGCGAGAAGGTGGATAATAGAAGCAGGGCTAGTATTCGAGAGGCAAGCATTAAAAAATTAACGAGGCTGCAAAAACTGCAATTAATCAGGCCTTGAATGATGCTGAGTTTGGCCCCATATTTTATTCTATTAAAAACTTTATTAACGCTTAGCCTATGACTGATTCAATAAAAGTAGTTTGCACATCCTGTGATGTGGTTAATAAGCTGCCGAGTGATAAATTAACTGCTGGTGGGCGTTGTGGTCAGTGTAAGAAAAAGTTATTTGCTGGCAAATATGTCACCCTAAAAGCTTCCAATGCGCAACGCCATTTTGAACAAAATGATCTTCCAGTTGTAGTAGATTGCTGGGCAGGGTGGTGTGGCCCATGTCGGTCTTTTGCGCCGACATTTGATCAGGCAATAAAAAAGCTAGAACCCAAAGCGAGATTTGCTAAGTTGGATACAGAGCATGAGCAACGGTTAGCCGCTCGTTTTAATATTCGAAGTATTCCGACCTTATTAGTGATGAAAAATGGAAAAGAGCTTGCTAGGCAAGCAGGCGTCATGAATTTATCACAATTTGAGCAGTGGCTGAAACCTTATATTTCTTAGCGCGAGACTGGTAATTTATAGGGCGATTGAGCTCTTTTAGGGGGGGGGCTTTGTTTGCTGTATTAGTTTAGCTCAGCTGAGTGCCAATGTTAATGGAGCACCGTTGGCCCACTGGTTTTGCCGGTGGAAAATAGCTGTTCGATATCAATGGCGTCAAAATGATAATGCTGATTGCAAAAATCACAGTGTGTGTCGACAGCACCTTTTTCTTCAAGTAATGAGACTAACTCTGCATGCCCGACAGTTAATAAGCCCGCTTCAATCTTTTCTCTAGAGCAACTGCATTTAAACTGTATCGCTTGTGGCTCGTAAAGTGTGACGCTTTCTTCGTGGAAAAGGCGGTGAATAATGTCCTCAGCTGTTAACTCAAGCAACTCATTGCTTGTGATGGTGTCTGCTAACATTTCTACGCGCTCCCAATCAACTTGTTCGCCGTTATGTGCGGGCAACTCTTGTAGCAAAAAGCCAACGGCTTTGTCGCCATTTACGGCAAACCATAGGCGTGTTTTAAGCTGCTCAGATTGCTTAAAGTAAGACTCTAGTGCATCGGATAGGGCGTTGCCTTCCAAATTAACAATTCCCTGATAAGGTTTGCCCATAGTTGGTTTAAGCGTAAGAACTAGTCGAGCATCAGCAAATAAGTCTGCCAGGTTTCCGGGCTTCACATCGCCATCCCAATGGGCTAAGCCGCGCACGTTTTGACGGTCACTTGCTTGAGCCACCAGCATGCTAATCGGTCCGTTCCCTTGAATCTGCAGAATTAATGAACCATCAAATTTCAATGTAGCAGATAAGAGCAGCGAGGCGGCAAGCGCTTGCCCTAATTGTTCAGCAACACTGGTAGGGTAGTTGTGTAAGGCTAATGCAGCTTGGAAACTGGTATCTAACGAGACAATTTCACCCCGTACGCCTAGTTCTTTAAAAAGAAATCGAAAGAGTTGGTCTTTATTTTCGTTTGACATAGTAGAGCTGCTCGCCTGTGCTGTTTTATCTAAAAATAGAGCCAACATTATATGACGGAATGCCCAATAACAGCGGCCAAGGCGTTATTTTCTTTATTGTATGAGGTAAGATATAAAACATGTTTGATAAAAAACTTATATTGCCTACAAAAGATCAAGCCTTGCCGGGTCGTACCGAATCGATGCCTGTGCCAAGGGAGCATTTTGTTTATTCTGGTCATGTTTTGGTCCCGCCTTTCCCTGATGGCCATAAAACAGCCTTGTTTGGTTTAGGCTGCTTTTGGGGCGCAGAACGTAAATTCTGGCAATTGGAGGGGGTATATTCAACAGCAGTCGGTTATGCAGGGGGCTACACCGCTAACCCAACATATGAAGAAGTATGTTCTGGGCAAACCGGCCATAATGAAGTTGTGTTAGTTGTGTATGACCCAACAGTTATTTCCTATGACAGTTTGCTAAAAGTATTTTGGCAGTCGCATGATCCGACGCAGGGGATGCGTCAAGGAAACGATAGAGGTACGCAATACCGCTCAGGTATTTATTATGCGACAAACGCAGAAGCGACATTGGCCAAGCAATCTAAAGAGTTATTTGAGCAGAAACTTAAAGCTGCTGGGTTAGGTGATATTACAACGGAAATTTTGCCAGAGCCTAGCTTTTATTATGCTGAGCATTATCATCAACAATATTTAGCGAAGAACCCGGGCGGTTACTGTGGCTTAGGTGGAACAGGCGTTACATTTTAAAATACATGCCTTAATAAATTCGATTTCTGCCTTGTTCCTTTGCTTTGTATACAGATTCGTCCGCCATTTTAATGAGGGTGTCGACTGTTTGCCCTGTGCTGGGAATGCAAGTACCTATGCCGATGCTAATGGTGACATAATCAGCGGCAGTGTTACCAGAATGCTCCCAATGTAAATCAAAAACGGCTTTGCGAACACGTTCGGCTATGACTTGAGCACCATTTTTGTCAGTGTTGGGCAAAATGATGGTGAATTCTTCACCGCCATAACGAGCAGATAGGTCAGAAGGGCGAAAACATTGGCCAGAAATAACCGAAGCGACGGCTTTTAAACAATTGTCTCCTGTTTGGTGACCATAGATATCATTAAATTGCTTGAAGCAGTCAATGTCTATAAACAATAGTGATATAGGTGTTTGATTTCGTTCTGCTAAATTCCAATCGCCTTGAAGCCTTTGATCAAATGATCGTCTATTGGCGAGCCCTGTTAGTCCATCATATTGAGCAAGGCGTTCGAGCTTTTCTTGTGCTAATTTTGCTTCTGTCATATTTCGAAGTGATTCAACGACAGCGACTAAATCGCCAGCCTCGTTGTATATTGGCGCTGCATCAATTGCTAGATAAAAATGCCCAGGGACTTTGGGTATCTGACACCAATTTTCAACTCTAAGCCGGTGTTCGTTAACCGCATCGTCGATTTGTAGAGAATAAAGCTCCGCGATTTTATCTGTATCATTCTTTAATAATAAGTCGGCTAAGCAATCTCGTTTTTCATCATAAAAAGCCTGCCAATGATTCTTTGTGCCGATCATGTTTTCAGCCTTACAATTAGTGAGTTGTTCGCAGGCTCTATTCCAAATTAAAACCTCTCCATCTGCATCTAAGGCAAAAGTAGGGGTGACATGATCTTGCATGAGTCGATTAAGGTTTTCTTGCGCAAGCTTTTGTTCGGTGATGTCTCTGATGGTCTCAACAACAGCAATCAGTTTGCCTTTTTCATTATAGATAGCGCCAGCATCAACGGCTAAATAGAAGTGGCCAGGAACATTAGGTATTTGACACCAATTCTGAGCATGGACGCCGAAGTGGTTGTTGTCTGAGTGATAAGAGTATAGGGCTTTGAGTTTATCGACGTTACCGTTGACCAGCAAGTCAGCTAAACAGTCTCTTTTATGATCATAAAAAGCTTGCCAATGGCGGTTAGTGCCGAGCACTTGGTCGGCTTTAACATTGGTTAAGCGTTCACAGGCTTTATTCCATATCAGCACTTTGCCATTAGCGTCGAGTACAAACGCGGGGGTTACCAATTGACTCATCAGTGGTTCAAGTAGCTGATCTTTGTTTAACATTTTTAATGCCTTATTGTTTTTATTGAAAGTTAGAGAAGCATTAGCATTTTAAAAAATAAATACGCTTTTATAAATGCTAGCAGATAATGTTTTTTTGTTGATGGTTTGTGGGTTGGTATTAACTAACAGGTGCCGCTAGTTTTGGCAATTCCCAATGAATAGGGGGGATATTATGTTGTTGGAGGTAATGGTTGGTTTGACTAAAGTGCCGACAACCTAAAAAACCACGGTGGGCTGATAATGGTGACGGGTGTGGGGCTTTTAAAACAAGGTGCTGCTGCTCATCGATGAAAGCCCCTTTTTTTTGTGCGTAATTGCCCCAAAGTAGAAACACAACGTGTTCGTTTTGTTCAGCAACCGTATGAATGATTTTGTCTGTAAATGTTTCCCAGCCTTTTCCTTGGTGAGCGTTAGGCTTGTCGTACTCAACGGTGAGGACACTATTTAGTAATAAAACACCTTGTTTTGCCCAGCTCTCTAAACAGCCATGTAAGGCATAAGGAATACCTAAGTCAGCGTGTAATTCCTTATAAATATTTAACAGTGATGGTGGTATTTTGACATCTGGCTGAACCGAAAAGCACAGACCGTGTGCTTGGTGCGGCTGATGATAGGGGTCTTGGCCCAAGATAACAACTTTTACGTCGTTTAAAGGGCAGGCCTCCAATGCGTGAAACCAGTTGGCAGAATGAGGGTAGATAGTTTTGCCATCGTTTTTTTCTATGCGCAGAAACTCCTTAAGGACTAGCATATACGGTTGGTTTAGCTCGTCATCTAAAAAAGGTTTCCAGCTGGGTGCATTAGTAAGTGCCATCGGTTTAGTGTATTAGGGCCGCTAATTTTTCTGCTCTATTAAGCAATTTGTCTGAGTCTTCCAGCCCATCAATAAAGCGTTTTGGAATGTTTTGAATGCCTACCTGTGCCCCAACAAGGGCACCGGTTAACATGGCTCGCGCCATATTTTGCCCACCACCGTTTATGGCGTGTAAGACGGCACTTTCAAAATCATCTGAATAACGCGCAGCTAAGTAATAACAGGCTGGGAATTGATGGTAAACAGCACATGGCATACCATAGACAATAGAGACTTTCCATGCAGGTTGAATTAGGTTTTCGTGCGCAGCGCGAGCAATACTCGATGGGGTTAGTAAAGCATCTGGCGATGCAAACGTGCCAGCCCCCGACGGTTTGCTCCCCGGTATGCTCATTGCGTGAAAGGGAAGCTGGTGATCGGCAACTAATTGCATTAATTTACTAGATAAATCTTCATCTAGTGGGTGCCCTTGGACTAACATACCAAGGACAGCAGAATAAGCAACGGTCATGGCATTAATGGTTTCGTCACACTGGGTGAGCAGTGTATTGCTTGATACGTTACGAGCTAATTCTTGTGGTTTTGTTGCATAACGTACCGCTAAGGCCAAGACCCTTTCAGCGGCTTCAGTGTTATCGGTGAAGCCAGCTACTTCACCCCAAGGCTTATTATGTTGCGTGCGCAATACCCAAGCTTCACGGATGGATTGGCTAGTAAAACCACCGGGGCCGACATTGGCGGTTCCATCAAGTTGCGGAAACAATTCAGTATCTAGGCGTCGACAAAAATCTTCTTCGTTGTACTCTCCATCAGTGAGTATAGAGTCAATCTGCATATTTAAGATCAGCCCCGACTGTGATTGCTGGCCAGCTTTCATGCCGGCGTGATAACGGTCTGGTTGAGGATCTGTGTAGTCGTTTATCCAGTCGCCATAGAGTCGATATTGCTCATTAAGATCATAAAACCAATGCGGACCTAGACCTAAGGCATCGCCGATATATGCGCCCATAATGGCACCCATCGCACGATCTTGAAGATTAATAGTAGACATATATAAGACCTGTTGTTGTTTTTTATTGTTATAGCACTTTGCAAGCAGACATGCATCTACTTAAAGCGTGTGGATATTCTCTGTTAAAATGCGCAAATGAGCACACTAGATAAAACTAAAACACGCTATAACAAACTTCAAAAACGTTTGAGACGCGAAATGGGGCAAGCGATTGCCGATTATAATATGGTGGAAGACGGTGACCGGATTATGGTCTGTTTGTCCGGCGGTAAAGACTCTTATACGATGCTGGATATTCTGCTTAATTTGCGTAATAGTGCACCCATTAATTTTGAAATATTGGCAGTTAATCTTGATCAAAAACAACCCGGTTTCCCCGAGCATGTTTTGCCTGAGTATTTACAATCGATAGGCGTGCCATACCATGTGATTGAACAAGATACGTATAGCGTTGTAACCCGTGTTATTCCCGAAGGTAAAACGACTTGTGGCTTATGTTCAAGAATGCGTAGAGGGGCCTTGTATGCGTACGCGGAAGATAATGGTTTTAATAAAATTGCCTTGGGACATCACCGTGATGACATTATTGAAACGTTTTTTCTGAATATGTTTTATGGTGGTCAATTAAAGGCAATGCCCGCAAAACTTAAAAGTGATAATGCTAAGCATATTGTTATTCGCCCCTTAGCTTACTCAAGAGAGAAGGATATTGCTGAGTTTGCCGAGCTTAAGGGCTACCCGATTATTCCGTGTAACTTATGTGGTTCACAAGAAAATTTACAGCGCGTACAAATGAAGAATATGTTGACTCAATGGGATAAAGATTTTCCTGGTAGAGTGGAAATTATTTTCAATAGTATGAAAAATATAAAGCCTTCACAACTGTTGGATAGGCAGTTGTTTGACTTTGAAACCTTGTCGCAAACCACAGAAGCTAAAGTAACAAATGAGTTTCAACCGGTTATTTTTCCAGCCATGTCAGCAAGTAAACAATCGTGATGGGTCCTTTTTTGCTGCGTTGGTTGTTATCTTTTTGGGTTAAAGCAACAGTATTGCCGAAAGGTGAAAAATGGCTGGCATCACTTAAAAATCAAAAGGTTTGTTATGTCACCTTCAGTGATGCTTGTTCAAAACAAATTGTGCTGGAACAAACTTGTAAGAATCTGGGCCTGCCGCTGCCTTCCAATGGCATAGAAGTAGAGTCAGCGGTCGAGTCTGAGGCGCTATTTTCATTAGAAAGCCTAAAAGAACGTAAAGCAGATCCTGCACCAGCACGCTTGGCTAGATTAATCGATGCAGCACAATCCTCCGATGACGATATTTTAATCGTTCCGGTTTCCATTTTTTGGGGCCGTGGTCCTCGAAAATCAGATGGTTTTTGGAGCAGTTTATTTACCGATGAGGGGGTTAAATCTAATCTTCTTTCACGAGCGCTTTCAATATTATTCAATGGGCGTACTACGCTATTACGGTTTGGCGACCCGGTTTCGTTAAAGCAGCTTAATGCGGGGAAACCAAGTGTACCCTATACCACTAGAAAACTAACACGTGTGTTGCGGGTGCACTTTGCTAGAACGCGTCTAATCACGATTGGCCCTGACCAACTATCACCCAAGAAAATAGCGGAAGATTTACTGAAAACCCAAATTGTTCAGCAAGCTATACAGCGGGAAATAAAGCGCAAGAAGTTATCGAAAAATGAGGCAGAAAAACAAGCGAAAGCGTATGCCATTGAAATTGCTGCGGTGATTAATATTCGGGCGGCTATGGTGCTTGAAAAGGTACTAGGTTGGCTGTGGAATAAACTGTACGATGGTATTGTTTTGCACCATTTTGCCCGTGTTGAGCGATTGTCACGTAAACATCAGATCATTTACGTACCAAGCCATCAAAGTCATATGGATTATTTGGTCTTATCTTATACCTTGTATACCCGTGGTTTGGCCGTACCACATGTCGCGGCAGGTATTAACTTGAATATACCAATTGCTGGGCCATGGATTAGGCGTTGTGGTGCTTTTTTCTTGCGTAGAACGTTCAAAGGAAATGTTTTATATGGCTCGGTATTTGAGGCGTATATGGGGTATTTAGCTAATCGTGGTACGGCGGTTGAGTATTTTGTCGAAGGGGGACGCAGCCGAACGGGGCGTAAACTCAAAGCAAAACCAGGCTTGTTAGCGATGAGTGTTCGAAGTTACCTTAGAGATCATAAACGGTCGGTTGTCTTTATTCCGGTTAATTTTGCGTATGAAAAACTGGTTGAAGGTGAAACATATGTTAATGAATTAAGCGGCAAGCCGAAAAAGTCTGAATCAGTTATGGGGGTATTACGTTCATTTAAAGCCTTAAAAGATCACTTTGGCCAAGTACATGTGAATTTTGGTTCGCCTATTTATTTAGATAAATTAATTGAAGCGGAACGGCCGCAGTGGCGTCGAGAGGATTGTGCTGATAATAAAGAACTGGTTAATGCAGTTGTCAGTAAATTAGGTACACAGATTATGTCTGGTATTAATGAAGCAACGCATGTTAATTGCGTAGGCTTATTGGCGATGGCCTTGTTAAACACGCCAGAGCAGTCGATGAGTGAAGCGGACTTAATGACACAATTGGACTTATACTTGGCTTTACTTGACGCAGCGCCCTATTCAAAAGACGTCACACGTATTGAATTAAACGCCAAAGAAATTATTGCCTATGGTGAAGAGTTTGGCATTGTTAAAAGAGGTGTTGGCGAGTCAGGTGAACGCTTGTATGTAGAAGGTAGCGATGCTGTTTTGATGACATATTTTAGAAACAATATCGTGCACTTATTTGTTCTACCTTCCTTTGTTGCTTGTTGCTTCTTAAGCCATCAGTCGTTAAAAAAGAAACAAGTTGTTCATTGGTTTAGGTTGGTGTATCCCTTCTTGAAAGATGAGCTTTCTATGCATTGGACTAATAGACAAATTACGTACACAGCAAATAAGGTGATTGCTTGTTTGGTTGACCAAGGCTTAATCAACCAATCGGCGGACACATTTTCGGTGAATAAAAGTCATCACCAAACAATCGGCTTTTTATCACGTGGGGTGCTATTGAGTTTGGAGCGTTTCTATTTAACGGTGTTATTGTTGAAGAAGAATGGGGTAGGCCACTTTACGCGTTTTGAGCTTGAAAAAACCTGTGGCGAAACAGCACAAAGGCTTTCTGAACTTAATGGCCTAAATTCCCCAGAGTTTTTCGATAAAGTGTTATTTAAAGGCTTTATTGAAATGCTTTATAACCAAGGTATTATTTGGCTGAACGATAACCGAAAGTTAATGTACGGTGAGGTGCTTGACTCAATTGTTGACGATGCCGGTTTGGTAATGAGTCAGCAAGTGCGTAAAAATGTTCACGGTTTAGTCGAAGCATAATTTAACTTAACTGAGCTGCTCGAAAATTCTGAACCCCGCAATATAGGTGCCCGCTGCAGAGCCAATGGTGCTGAATAAAAACACTAGCAGGGTACGAGAAACACGGTTTTTCCACCAACCACGAATAGTCACTGTATCTGACTTTAGCGTAGAGAAATCTCCAACACGAGGTTTTCTTAGCCAGGCTTCGGTGGCAGCCGTTACCATGCCAGCCCCAACGGTCGGATTAAGTGATGTGAGTGGCGCCGCCAAAAAAGCGGTGATAATAGTGATAGGGTGTGCACCCGCTAATATGACTCCAAGGGCGGACAAGCCACCATTAATAACAACCCATTCGATAACTAGTTGCCAACCAAGCTCGGGTGCTCGATTAAAGCCGATACCAAAACCAATAAAAATTAAAGCAACAATCAGCCAAGGAATCAACTTAGGCCAGCGGCTAGTAGCAGGAATACTTTCAAGCTCTTCAATGTTTTTGGTGTTTTGGAGTTGAGACTCAAGGTAGCCTTTGATGCCCTTTAAATGCCCAGCACCAATAACGGCGAGAATAGTTTTATATTGACCAGAATGGGCATCATTGAATAAACGATGGGCCATGTATTGGTCACGTTCATTAACCAGTGGCATATAAATTTCGTTTGATGATTCGGCAAATTGTGAAAAGGTTGCCTCTAAAACATCCCCTTCTTTCAATTTTTCTATGTCTTCCTCGCTGACTTTTTCTGAAAACATAAGGCTTGCAAAGAGACCAGAAAACAGCTCCATGCGTTTCCACCAAGGGACATTTCGATAGACGCGTTTTAAGGTGATGCCAACGTCACGATCAATTAGTAAAACAGGTTTGTGTGATTGTTGTGCCAGTTCAGCGGCCATTTTCATTTCAGCACCAGGTTCAATACCCATCTCATCAGCCATTTTTTGCTGGAAAGCACCTAATGCCAAGCTGGCAGCGACCATTGCAGCTTTACCACTTTTGATCACATTAAATAAATCCATCTGAGCCAGGTTGTCAGGGTCAATCAGCGCATTGTAGCGACTAGGGCAAAGCTCTATTGCAACAGCCTCATAATGGTCTGATGAAAGTAGGCTGTGTACTGCGTCAGCACTGGCTTTAGATACATGAGCGGTGCCGAGCAACGTGACTTCACAGCCGTTAATATTAATTGTTTCTATCGGTTGGTCTGAGAGGTTATTCAAAGAAAGTCTCTGTTGATTTAAAGTTAATAAGAATTTGTATTATCGTTGAAATTGGATTCTTTCGCCCAGTCTTTTGCGACTAAAAAAATACGTTTAATTTCATGCCCTTTTGATGTCTCGGGTAAAAAACCAGCCAAGCATAATGGTGATGCTTGTGAGCGATCTAAAAAATACTGAGCGATGCTGTCTGTGTCGAGGTAGCTATTATCAGAGCAGTACAATTGAGAGGCCATCCATTGGTCTTTCTTTAAGACTTGCCATTGATATCTAGATGATTGGAAGTGCTTTACAAAGTGCTCTAAACGTGCCCATTGTGCGTGTTGATGGTCGCTTGCAACAAGTGAAGGGTGTGCGGGCTCAGTAGATTGTATGGGGTGAAACAAGCGGCCCTTCATTAGGCCAATATGTTCGTCTATGGTAAGGCCTAGTTGCTGAAGTTGTTGCTTTGCTGCGGGATGTTCAGATAATTTGCTTTGTCGTGATTGCATGGAGTCGTACTTGAGGTCTAAACGGTCTTTTAACATAGGCCCCACCCATGATTGAGTAAAAGCGGTATCGTTTATACCCAGGTAAAATTTACACGCGACTTCCCAGTGTTGGACTTTATCTCTTGCATGATCCTTGATAATGAAATCAAACTCGCCAATGGTTTTGTTGGTATCTTGTATTTGAAGGTTCTGGGCTAATATTTCGTAGCGATGGCTATGATTAAACCAGTATGTCAACAATGTTTCAAAACGGTGGCCTAATCGATAGTCCTTTTGCTTGGCTAATAACTCAACCAGTTCGGCGGGGTTTGCATCCAATTTTTTAAGCGGGGCTTTAAAGGCCTGATAGGCTTGCTGCCAATCGCTTGACTCGGTCCAATACTGGTGCTGCTTGAGTCCTTGAATAATAGGCGGATTGACGATGACCCAAGCGAGGTCTCTTACCAGTGCATGTTGTAAAAAAGTATCAGTGTGCAAAGTCGCGTTATGTACCTTCTGGGCTATTAAATAAAAGGTATAAATCAATCACACAATCAGGGATTTTTTCAGCCATATCGTCGAGTAGATCGTCATTTTGGGTGATCTCATCTATTTCATCATCGAGTAACTCAGAGCACGCTAGAATCGGTAGCGTGAGTTCGGCAATGTCTTCTGGCTGAGAGTTAAACCACAGATCCTCATGCATAAAGACACCCTGCATAAAACCAGACGACCATAGGGTGAGAAAGTCTTCATCAGGTTCTTCAGACTCGCCAATCATCGTTGGAAACTCACCATTTAATAAGGCTTGTTCAATATTTTTTTGTAAATCAAAAATGGCTTTTTCAATAGAGGCGTTGGCGTCATTATCTGCCAATATTTCGGATAGAATTTGTTGCTGTGACAAGCTGCCAGGTTGTACAACTAGGCTGGTTAAAAAACCATGCATTTCAAAGAAGTACATGGCTTCGTCACTCAGTTTTTCAGAGTTAAAGAATGTGTTTAAAAGGTCCATAGCGACTAATAATGATAATTTGAGAAAATTCTATTTTTTTATAATGTGCCAGCACAGAGGTGTATCTCGTAGAGCTGTCAACAGCCGCAAATAACGAGAGGCTAGTTTTTCTGTTTTGCAAATTTAAGACGTATACTAGCGGTTTTCTGTGTTAACGATCACATTATGCTACATATTGAGTGCTAGCGCATGGGCAGATATGAGTATCTTCATTCTGTAGAGCGTTGACTAAGTGAAGGGCGTTTGAAAGGGTGCAAGGCCATTAAGATAAGTTGAGCTGAATAAATGAGGCTGACCGAGCTTTAATACGCACTGGCTACTTTAAATGCAGTTAAACTTAAGCTAGTCGAGTGTTTATACTTAATTGGCTGTTAGTTCAAATAACACAACTAATTCTAAAATAAAACGTATGGAAACATTAACGCAGTTACTGAGCTCAATGAGTAGTTTTGTCTGGGGACCGGTGATTTTAGCTTTATTGCTAGGAACGGGGCTTTATTTAATGCTGGGCTTGCTCTTTTTGCCGATTCGCCAATTGCCGGCTGCTTTTTCATTACTGTGGCGAGGCCGTGTTAGTAATCAGTCTGAAGCAGGAGAGATCAGCCCGTTTAATGCCTTGATGACCTCATTAGCGGCCACTATTGGAACTGGAAATATTGCTGGGGTGGCAACAGCGATTTTTTTAGGTGGTCCAGGCGCAGTTTTTTGGATGTGGTTAACAGCTTTGGTAGGAATGGCGACTAAATACGCTGAAGCTGTACTTGCGGTTAAATACCGGGAAGTGGATGAGCGCGGTGCCTATGTTGGTGGTCCGATGTATTACATCAAGAATGGTTTGGCTGAACAATGGCACTGGTTAGGCTTTCTGTTCTCTTTATTGGGTGCCGTGGCTGCGTTTGGCATTGGTAATACTATTCAAGCAAACTCAGTAGCCGATGCATTAAGTAGTACATTAGGGGTGCCGGCTTGGCAAACTGGTTTGGTGATGGGGGTTGTTGTTTATATTGTTTTGGTTGGCGGCATTAAACGTATTGGTCATGTGGCCTCTAAACTGGTGCCGATGATGGGCATCGCTTATCTAACGGCTGCGGGTATTATTATTATTCAACACCTTGACGCAGTGCCAAAAGCACTTCAGTTGATCGTTAATGATGCTTTTACAGGCACGGCAGCCGTGGGTGGCTTTGCAGGTGCGGGGCTAATGGCAGCTATTAGGTTTGGTGTTGCAAGGGGTGTTTTTTCCAATGAAGCTGGCCTTGGAACAGCACCTATTGCTCATGCGGCAGCACAAACTAATAACCCGGTACGGCAAGGCAAAATTGCTATGCTGGGTACCTTTATTGATACCATTATTATTTGCACAATGACCGCCCTAGTGATTATTTTAACGGGTAGTTGGAGTAGTGGTGAAACCGGCGCATCGTTGTCTGCCTATGCATTTAAAATGGGGCTTCCCGGCTATGGAGAGTATGTTGTGAGTTTTGGTTTAGCCGTTTTTGCTCTGACAACCCTGTTAGGGTGGAGCTATTACGGTGAACGATGTGCGGAATATATTTTAGGTGTGGCTGTTATTCCTTGGTATAGAATTGCATGGGTGTTGGCGATACCACTTGGTGCAGTAATGGAGTTAGATTTTCTTTGGTTGCTGGCCGATGTGTTAAACGGCTTGATGGCTATTCCAAACTTAATAGCTTTATTGCTGTTGAGCCCGGTTGTATTTAAGCTTAGCAGGAAACCCTAGCGGTTTGTTTACGCGTTAATGGTTTGTTGGCGGGAGTGTTCGTCAGCAAAGGATAATAAAAACGTTAGCCATTTTTCAAAGAAATAATTTATAGCCCATTTGTTATTTAATATCTCTTTTGGTGACAGGTTTTGTTGTTGACCAGAGCTTACGTGTTCATCGATATGAATGACTTCGACTGATTTTGTGTCTAAATAAACACGGCATTTAAACCGCGATTTAGTTGCTTCCTTACTTGTGTGGGCATGCTGAAAATACACAGTATAAGTAAAGGGGCCGGTTGCGATCACCTGTGAATCAACAGCGATACTGTTGAAATCACCTTCGGTTATTTTGGGTATTAAGCGTGATAATCGGGTGTAATTTTCTTCACAAAGGACTTGTAAACAAAAAGACTTATTAATCGGCCGAACAAGGTTTAGCATTAAGCTGGTGAGTAGCTGGCACTGGAACTATCGGTTTCCCAAACAGATACCTTGGTGACTGGAAATCCGCCTTTAGAAACGTAGTTATAGATAAGTTTTGCAAGAAACTCTGCTGTAGGGTGCTCATCTACTACCATTAATCTTTCTCCTGCTTCTTGAAGAAGAGGCAGAACAGGGTCATTTTTATGCAAAAGCATATTGTGATCCAGCGTTTCATTAATCCATTGGCCGGCGAATTGTTTGATGTCGGCGAAATCACAAACCATGCCTTGCTCATTGAGCTGTTCTGACTCGAGTGTAATCTCTACACGCGCAGAGTGACCATGTAAGTGGCGACACTTGCCTGGGTGGTTCATCAATCGATGGCCATAACAGAAACTTAAATTTTTGGTAATACGGTACACATTTAATCCTGTGGAGTTGACTATTAAACGCCTTTAATGCCTTCGATGGTGGCCGCTATCTCATAGAGGTTATCCTCAATCGGCGTAACACGATTGATTTCAACGATAGCATTTAATGGGGGGGTGTTTGGGTTAACAGATTGGACCGAAATCTCAAGGGAGCAACCTTGGGTTAACTTTTCATGGGTTTTAAACAGAATGCCGGCAGCACTTAAGTTGAGACTGATGGCAGTGCCCTTAGCTCCGGTGCTGGGGTGAGTAAATACCATATTGCACTCGGTGGTTGAGCGGCTGAATTTTCGATGATCAGTTGATTCGGGCATATATAAAATGTCTGTCGAATGAGCAAAAGCTATTTGATCAATTCTAGCTTAAAAATTAAAGAATTATTAGTGAATTGATGAAAACAAGGTTCATTTTACATGGCTTTGAAAATGCATGGGAACTAGCGCTTCCTCAGGGGCTATTTCTCTTGTAAATAAACGATTATTTTGGCAGTATCAAGTAAGCTATATTTAAATGGCTAGGGCATCAAGGCTCAATAAAGGGCTTCATGGAGTAGGGTTACGTTATTTTATTTAAAATTCAACATACAATCTCAAAGAGGAAATCAAATGAGTCAACGAGTTGCATTGGTTACAGGCGGTACAGGAGGTATTGGTGAAGCAGTATGTCAACGGTTTGTAAAAGATGGTTATAAGGTGGTGGCAGCGTACAATAACAGGGAAAAAGCACAGGCTTGGCAGTTGGCTCAAAAAGAAGCCGGCTTTGATATTGAAATTGTTCATTGTCCCGTGACTGATTTTGAAGCATGTGGTGACGCCATCCAATGGGTTGAAAATAATGTCGGCCCTATTGATATTTTAGTTAATAATGCCGGCATTACTAAGGATGGCATGTTTAAAAAAATGCCTAGAGAAAACTGGGATGCAGTGATTGATACTGATTTGAATAGTGTATTCAATATGACACGTCAAGTTTTTGAAGGGATGGTCGAACGTGGTTTTGGTCGTATAATTAATGTGTCCTCGGTAAATGGTCAGTTGGGTCAAATAGGCCAAGTGAATTACTCAGCGGCTAAGGCTGGGGTGCATGGCTTCACTAAAGCGTTAGCACGTGAAACAGCGCGTAAAGGCGTTACTGTTAATACTATTTCACCAGGGTATGTGGCAACGCCAATGGTGATGGCCATTGATGAGGAAGTACGTAAGATGATTGAGAGTAATATCCCGACTGGCCGTTTATGTCAGCCGGAAGAGGTCGCACATGGAGTCTCCTTTTTGGCCAGTGACTTAGCGGCTTATACAACAGGTTCAGACTTGAGCATGAATGGTGGTTTATTTATGCATTAAACGATTAGATAAAGTCACTTTTAGATGGCTTTTATTTATTTAGATTAGACAAATTAGAGGAGAAGGAATGTCGGACGTTCATATACACAAAGTACCCAAAGCGGTAGCTGATCATGCGCATATTAATAAGGAAGTATATGAAGCAGAGTATCAACGCTCAATTGAAAATACTAAGGGTTTTTGGGATGAAAAAGCAAGAGAGTTTTTAACTTGGTCAAAGCCATGGGATGTAACAGTAGAGCATGATTTTCCAAAAGGTGAGGTTAAATGGTTTACTGGAGGCAAGCTCAATGTAAGTGTGAATTGCTTGGATCGGCATCTTGAAACGCGTGGCGATCAGCCAGCTATTATTTGGGAAAGTGATGATCCGGCAGTCGACAAAACATATACTTATAAAGAGCTTCATGCGGAGGTGTGTCGCTTTGCTAATGGTTTAAAAGCCGAGGGTGTAAAAAAAGGTGACCGTGTTTGTATTTATATGCCAATGGTTGCTGAAGCTGCCATTGCAATGCTTGCGTGCGCAAGAATTGGTGCGGTTCATCTAGTTGTTTTTGGTGGTTTTTCCCCTGATGCGTTAAAAGATAGGCTTCTTGATTCAGAAGCGGCGGTAATTATTGTCGCCGATGAAAGTGTTCGTGGAGGTAAAGCAGTACCGTTAAAGGCTAATGCGGATCAAGCCTTAAAAAGTTGCCCTTCAGTAAAATCAGTGGTGGTGGTTCAACGTACAGGTGGCAGTATAGATTGGACAGATGGTCGAGATGTTTGGTATCACGATTTACTTGAGAATGCGTCAGATGATTGCCCAGCTGAAGAAATGGACTCTGAAGATCCCTTGTTTATCCTTTATACATCGGGCTCAACAGGCAAACCAAAAGGTGTTTTACATACGACGGGTGGCTATTTGCTACATGCTGCGGTGTCGCACAAATATGTTTTTGACTATCACGATGGGGATGTTTACTGGTGTACAGCGGATGTAGGCTGGGTAACGGGGCATACATACATTGTTTATGGGCCATTAGCGAATGGTGCGCAAACGTTGATGTTTGAAGGCGTGCCAACTTATCCTGATGCTTCGCGCTTTTGGAAAGTGGTGGAAAAGCATAAAGTTAATATTTTTTACACGGCACCTACGGCTATTCGTGCCTTGATGGCTAAAGGTGATGATTATGTAAAGACTTGCGACTTAAGTAGTCTAAGAGTTCTGGGTAGTGTGGGTGAGCCGATTAACCCAGAAGCTTGGGAGTGGTATCACAAGGTGATTGGCGGTGGTCGTTGCCCGATTGTGGATACTTGGTGGCAAACAGAAACGGGCGGGATTTTAATGACACCCCTTCCGGGAGCGACTGACCTGAAAGCTGGTTCGGCGATGCAGCCTTTCTTTGGTATAGAGTTTGGTTTGGTAGATAACGAAGGTAATGAAGTAACGGGAAATCCTGCCGAAGGGATTTTAGTGATTAAAAAACCATGGCCTGGGATGTTTAGAACATTGTTTGGTGATCATCAGCGTTATATTGATGCTTATTTTGCGAATTATCCTGGGATGTATTTTCCTGGTGATGGTGCACGACGAGATAAAGATGGAGATTATTGGATTACCGGTAGGGTTGATGATGTGATTAATGTGTCTGGTCACAGGATGGGTACCGCAGAAGTTGAGAGCGCCTTAGTGCTTCATCCAGCAGTGGCTGAGGCGGCGGTTATTGGTTATCCACATGATATAAAGGGGCAAGGTATTTATACTTTTGTGACCTTGATGGATGGGGTTGAAGCAACGGATGAATTACGTCAAGAGTTAGTGAACCATGTGCGTAAAGAGATAGGGCCAATAGCCTCACCTGATGTTATTCAATGGGCGCCAGGCTTACCTAAAACACGCTCAGGTAAAATTATGCGTAGAATTTTACGTAAAATTTCTGAAAACTTAATTGATGAATTAGGCGATACATCGACCTTGGCTGATCCATCAGTCGTCGATGATCTTATCGCGAATCGCCCTAGTCAATAATCAGTATTTCTAGGTATAAAAAAGCCCGCTAAAATGCGGGCTTTTTTATACGATATGGTTAAAAGCGACTTACTTAGTGTGGCAATGATGGAAAGTCTAAGCCAACCATTTTTTGCATAATGCGAACCACTTGGCAGCTATAACCAAACTCATTGTCATACCAAAGGTAAAGAACGCAGGAATCACCTGTGGCAATGGTTGCTTTTGAGTCAATGGTGCAGGCTTTTCGAGCGCCCACTAAATCAGTTGAAACGACTTCAGTAGACGTAGTGAAATCAATTTGCTCGCGCATAGGCGAGTGAAGAGCCGTTTCACGTAGGAAGTTATTTAGTGTCCGTTTATCGGTTTCCTTTTCTAAATTAAGATTCAAAATAGCCATAGAAACGTTGGGTGTTGGGACACGAATCGCATTACCGGTTAATTTGCCTTCAAGTTCAGGCAATGCTTTTGAAACAGCCTTGGCGGCACCTGTTTCAGTTAACACCATATTTAAGGCGGCAGCACGCCCACGTCTTTCACCTTTATGATAATTGTCGATTAAATTTTGATCGTTGGTGTACGAATGAACCGTTTCAACGTGGCCTTTAATAATGCCAAGCTCATCATTTATTGCCTTCAAGGTAGGTGTGATAGCATTAGTGGTACAACTAGCAGCAGAAATAATTTTGTCTTCTGGCTTGATGTCCGTTGTATTGACTCCAAAAACAATGTTCTTAACGTCTTTACCGGGCGCGGTTAATAGCACTTTACTAGCGCCTTTTGATAAGAAGTGTTCACTCAGTTCTGCTTCATCGCGACGAATGCCAGTGTTGTCGACAATCAAAGCATCATTGATGCCATATTGAGCGTAATCGATTTCTTTTGGGTGGCTCGCGTAGATGACTTGAATTAAATTACCATTGGCCATGATGGTGTTGTTTTTTTCATTGACTTTAATGGTGCCTTTAAACGAACCATGTACAGAATCACGGCGCAGCAAACTGGCGCGTTTTTGTAAATCATTGTCGCCGCCTTTGCGAACAACAATGGCACGTAGGCGCATTTTATTTCCAGAGCCGGTGCGTTCTATAAGTAGGCGTGCTAACAAGCGACCGATGCGACCGAAGCCGTACAAAACCACGTCTCTTGGTTCAGAGGTGGATTGTTCGTGGACCTGACGGATGCCTTCACCTAGTTTATCAGCAAGGAAGTCCTCAATGCCTAAGCCGCTAGTGTCATTCTTAAATTGAACCGCTAACAGTCCTAGGTCAATACGGACAGGTCCTAATTTCATTTTTTCTAATGCGGTTAGTACTTTGAAGCTATCGTGGATGGAGAGCTCCACTTTTTCAAATTGACGAACATAACGGTGCAATTTAAGTAGGGTGACCGGTGAAGCGTTAATGAGCGTTCTTCCGTAAATTTTAAGAACGACGCCATTGGCACGGTACATCTTACCGATGATAGGGATCATGCTTTCAGCAATTTCTTGGCGGCTTTCCCACTCAGCTAAATATTGATCGTGTTGCTCTACACTCATATAAAAGATACCTGTATTTTTTTTAGGGTTGAAAGGAAATTATATCAAATATTAATGGCTAATAGTGCGGTGCAACTGGCGTTGCGATATTTTAAATTGTCGTTTTAAATTAACGTCAGCGCGTCTACTGCTAGTGGGAGCGTTGAATAGAAAATAGGGCCAGTTGCTCCATCGCGAGTTTGTAGTCGTTATCAACAATATCGCGTAATGCATCAATAGCTTTTTGTGCCTCTTTGTCTGCGAACTCGGCAGTGTAGGCTAACGATCCTGTAGATTTTATAATCGAGAGGATATCCATATGAGCGGTGCGATTACCTTCTTTAATTGTTTTTTTAATAAAGTCGGCTTGTTCTTTTGTTCCTGTCGCCATGGCATGGATTAACGGTAATGTTGGTTTGCCTTCGGCTAAATCATCACCCAGGTTTTTACCCAGTTTCTCTGCGTCGGCAGTGTAATCGAGCATGTCATCCATAATTTGAAAAGCGTTGCCCAAATGAAGGCCATATGCCGATAACGCTTTTTCAGTGTCCTCACCTTTGTTTGCAAGTACAGCACCTAGTTGAGTACTGGCTTGAAAAAGTTTGGCGGTTTTTCTTCTAATAACTTCAAGGTATTGAAGCTCATTTGTATCGGGGTTGTTAATATTAAGTAATTGTAAAACTTCACCTTCGGCAATGGCATTGGTGGCGTGAGATAAAATATCCATAACGCGCATGTTACTGACACTGACCATCATTTCGAATGAGCGTGAATGTAAAAAATCACCAACTAGAACACTGGCTGCATTACCCCAAATAGCATTGGCGGTATCGTCACCACGGCGTTTATCCGATTCATCAACGACATCGTCATGCAAGAGGGTGGCGGTGTGAATAAACTCAATAACGGCGGCCAGTATAATATGATCTTTCCCTTCGTAACCTAACGCACAAGCTGATAGTGCAACGAGCATGGGTCTTAAACGTTTGCCGCCACTATTAACAATATGAAAACCAATTTGATTGATCAGAACAACATCCGAGTTTAGTTCTTGCAAAATTTGCTTGTCGACTTGATTCATGGCTGGGGCCATGAGCTGTTGAATTGCTTTAAAGTCTATTTTAGGCGTTGCTGAGGATGCGTTTGTGCTGCTCATTTTTGAGAATTAAGGTAAGGTAATTTAAATCAATAGCGTATAATACCAAGTATTGACGCTTAAAAGCAGATAAGAAAATGCTTTTCCTTGTTTATTTGGGATTGACCAACCGCCCACTAAAGGATAAAATTCGCCTCTTTTTAAAACCACCCACAACACTAGGGAGTCTCTAGACAATGTACGCGGTAATTCAAACAGGCGGTAAACAATATAAAGTCGCCGAGGGTGATTTCCTTAAGATCGAAAAGTTAGACGTTGAAGAAGGTAACGAAGTTACGTTCGATTCAGTTTTATTAGTAAATGGTGAAGCAGGCCTGAAAATTGGCACACCAAATATTGATGGCGCAACGGTGACGGCAACAGTCAAATCTCAAGGTCGTCACAAAAAAGTGAATATTATTAAATTCAAACGTAGAAAACACCATATGAAAAAGATGGGTCATCGTCAGTATTACACTGAAGTACTCATTACTGGTATTTCGGCTTAATTAAACAAAGGACAGATTCATGGCACATAAGAAAGCAGGCGGTAGTACTAGAAACGGTCGCGATTCGGAGTCGAAACGACTTGGCGTTAAGCGATATGGTGGTCAAAGTGTTCTGGCGGGAAATATTTTAGTTCGTCAAAGAGGAACACGTTTTCATGCAGGTGAAAATGTAGGCATGGGCAAAGATCACACATTATTTGCGACAGAAGAAGGTAAAGTTGTATTTGAAGTTAAAGGCCCAAAGCGTAAAAAATATATTCGTATCGAAACTGTTTAGTATAAACAGTGCGCTGCGGTTATAGCGGCAGGTACGTATTAAAAAACCCTGTCTAAGACAGGGTTTTTTATTGCGTTAAAAGATTAAGTCAAAACAAGTGGCAAATAGATAAAACATTGAGACATAAACCATGAAATTCGTAGACGAAGCGACCGTTAGAGTTGAAGCAGGTAATGGCGGTAAAGGCCATGTCAGTTTTCGACGTGAAAAATATATCCCATTTGGCGGCCCAGATGGCGGTGATGGCGGTGATGGTGGAAGTGTTTACTTGCAAGGTACCGAGGCACTCAATACGCTAATCGATATGCGCTTTAATCGCTTAATTAGGGCGGAACATGGTGAGCGAGGTCAAAGTCGTAACTGTACTGGTAAGGGTGGCGAAGACTTAATAGTGCCGGTTCCACTGGGGACTATTGTTTACGACGATGGCACAGACGAGCTAATTGGGGATGTCACCGAAGAAGGTCAAAAATTGCTTGTTGCATCGGGTGGTTTTCATGGGCTTGGGAATACGCGTTATAAAAGTAGTACAAACAGAGCTCCTCGACAGTTTTCAAATGGGACAGAAGGTGAGCAACGTGTTTTACGGCTTGAGTTAAAAGTATTGGCAGATGTTGGAACACTCGGTTTGCCAAATGCAGGTAAGTCGAGCCTAATTCGGGCAATTTCATCGGCGCAGCCTAAGGTAGCCAATTACCCTTTTACTACATTGCACCCAAGCTTAGGTGTAGTGCGAGCAGATGAGCTACGAAGTTTTGTGATTGCAGATATTCCAGGCATTATCGAAGGGGCGGCTGAAGGAGCGGGGTTAGGTAATTTATTTTTACGCCATTTAGCGCGAAATAATTTATTGTTGCACGTGGTAGATGTTGAGCCATACGAATCAGATATTGACCCAGTAAAGGCAGCAAAAGCGGCGATAGAGGAAATTGAAAAGTGGGGTGGTGATTTAGCAAAGAAACCACGTTGGCTTGTCTTGAATAAAATTGATTTGTTACCAGAAGATGAAGTGGATAACTATTGCCAAATGATTGTTAATGAATTGAAGTGGGAGGGACCTGTCTTCAATGTTTCTGCCATTAGAAAGCAAGGTACAAACCAGTTGGTTCATGCCATTATGGATTACCTAGAAGAGCAAAAAAGGCTTGAAGTTGAGCAAGCAGACAAGCCAAAGGACGATAGTTAATTTATTCAAATGAAATCAAGAGTCGATTTAAAACGGGCTAAATGCTGCGTTATAAAAATTGGTAGCGCCGTTTTAACAAATAATGGTCAAGGTTTAAATCGTTCGGCTATTAATCATTGGGTCGCACAAATTAGCCAATTAAAAGCACGCGGAATTGATGTAATTATTGTTTCATCAGGTTCAGTGGCAGAAGGAATGGTGAGATTAGGTTGGTCCGCTCGCCCGCATGCGCTTCAGGAGCTTCAAGCGGCTGCTTCAGTTGGTCAAATGGGGCTTATTCAGGCATATGAACAAAGCTTTCAAGCAGAAGGCTATAAAACGGCGCAGGTTTTGCTAACACATGATGATCTGGCAAATAGAACGCGGTATTTAAATGCCAGAGCAACCATTAAGACCTTGTTAGATTTCTCGGTCGTACCAATTATTAATGAAAATGATGTGGTTGCAAATGAGGAATTACGTGTTGGTGATAACGATACGCTGGCGGCTATTATTGCTAATTTAATGAGTGCAGATTTGTTGATGATTCTCACAGACCAAGATGGTTTTTTCGATAGCGATCCAAGAGTCAATTCGGCTGCAGCCTTATTAAATGAAGTAGGTGTTGATGAAGAGTTTCTAGATCAAGCGGCTAGCGGTGGTTCTGGAACTTTGGGGCGAGGCGGTATGCAAACAAAGTTAACAGCAGCGCGAATCGCATCTCGTTCTGGAACGGCAACTATTATTGCTCCAGGGTTAAGGCAAAATGTTATTTTAAGTCTTATTGATGGTCAGGCGATAGGGACCTTGCTAATACCTAATGAAGCCCCTGTTTCGGCGCGTAAACGGTGGTTAACAGCGCATTTAGATGTCAAAGGTCGGGTTGTACTAGATGTTGGAGCTGCGCAAGCAATAAAAAGGTCTGGGGTGAGTTTGCTGCCAATTGGTGTTGTTGCCGTTAATGGTGAGTTTGCTAGGGGCGAATTAGTTGTTTGTGTTAATGAAAGTAGTGAAGAATTGGCCCGTGGCTTAGTGAATTACAGCTCAACTGATATAGATAAAATTAAGCAAAACAATAGTTCTGAAATTGAACGGTTACTTGGTTATGTTGGTGAGTCAGAAGTTATTCATCGCGATAATTTGGTCTTGCTATAGGCCGGCAATTTATGGGCAATAAAAAAGCCGACCATATGGTCGGCTTTTTTTATAAAACTTAATAACTACTTATGCTTGCTTAAGTTTAACAATGCGAGCATTAAGGCGGCTCTTTAGGCGAGCAGCTTTGTTTTTATGGATAATGCCTTTAGTGACAGCGCCATCAATGTAAGGAACAGCTTCATGATAAGCGGCTTCTGTTACCTCAGCATTACCTTCTTCCGCACTATACACAACACGCTTAATTTTTGTGCGTAATCGTGTACGCGCAGCCATGTTAAGTTGGCGATTTTGTTCTGATTGTTTGGCGCGTTTTAACGCTTGTGCACTGTTAGCCAAGGTAAATCCTCTAGTGATATTAAAAAAGATTGCGCATTTTGATGAAATAATCGGGCTTTGTCAAGCCCGAGGTGCAATAGGGCATTAATAAAAGCGAGTCTTTGATGGGATTTTCATGGGTTAAATAGGTAGGTGACGTTAAATTAATAGCTCTACTCTTGGCTTTGCTGTCGTTTCGTTATTAAGGTCTTTTTCAACACGGGGTTTGCAAGTAAATAAACGAGTTGCTTTTAAATGATAGTTGTTAACGAGGTGGGTTTTTACAGCAACTTGGCGTTCGCTTGCTAGTTTTAGTAAAGGTTCTTGCAGGGGTTTTTCATTGGGGGCTGTTGACGTTGAGGTGTCGGCGCTGTCACTGTTAGCTAAGTTTTGTAAAAACATGTGGTCATGTTGGGTAGCAAAACCACAGATGTGGATGCTTAACTGTGGTCTTTTTTGCATTAATTCGCCGATTTTATTTATCTGATTTATTGAGTTTTCTGCTAGCACGCTATCTCCAGGAGGGAAAATCAATGGTTCTAATTTGATAGAGGTTGCGATGCCATACGCTTTTTCTGCCGCCATAAACATCACGCCGTATGGCTGCAGTGCATATTTCAAAACATTTTTTACGGTACCTTGTAAGGCATTTCCTAGAGCGGTATTAATCACATCACTGATATTGAAATCTGGTGAGGCGAGATCTCCTTTAACAGGGATGTTGAGTTTAATATTGTTGTTATCATCACGTAGCATGGATAAAGCAGATTCCAGTGGCATTGATAGTTGTTGAGTGATTTTTTTCGCCGTACTTTCATTAGCTGGTTCTAGTGCTAATTGGTTTATTTCTAAGCTGGTTTTCCCGTCAAGGATATTGTCTTTTATATCAATATCCAGGTCTGCATTTAGTTGCCCGTTTTCGATGGTGTAACCGAGTTCATTTTTAAAAATGGGTGAAAAATCATGCAGTTCAAAAGCGGATAGCTGAGTTTGAATAGAGGTGTTTATTTTTTCACTAAGAGGGGCGACCTGGCCTTTTATGGACAGTTTAGAAAATTGATCTATTGTCGCTTGAATATTAATCGGTGTTGGTTTCTTTGGTGTGAGTGAATTAATATTACCAATGTTGAGCTGATCTATCATGATCTTCTTCTCAACGCGTTCCAGCTCAGTTTCTTTTGAAAATTTAATTTGACTGTTTTTTGAAATATCTATGTTAGCCACTTGAAATTGAAAAGGCTTAGCAGCGTTATTTGTCTCGCTGGTCTTTTTTTCATCTGCTGCGGGTAGGCTCTTGGTTAGTGTGTTGAGTAAAGGAATGTCACCTTGTTTATTGATATCGAGAACCGCATTCAAGCCATCAATGTTGATTTTTTTAATATCGATATTATTAAGATCATGCAATTGGAGTTTGTCGATAATCAGCTTTTTGCTCTCTAGGAGCGAATTGTTTGATGCTGTTTTGCCAATCGATAGATCGCCTACCTCTACAGATGAGATCGCTATGTTATTAAGTTTTTTAATGCTTAATTGTTTTACCGTTAATGTCTGAGTATTAGCTAAAACCAACTGGGTGAGTTGATTTGTACTCGAGAGCTCGCTTAGAGTTAGTTGGCCTTCAGCGTTGATGCTTGGTTTCTCGGGGCTTGTTATTACTTGTACCGAGCCACTCCAATCACCAGATCCCAATGTGTGCTGTACAGAGGCGCTCGTTATCACAGCTTGTTTGATTGATAATGAGCCCGTTTGGCTATAATCAATACTGTTTTTACCTAATAACAATGAAAACTTGATATCAGTATCGAGTAGCCCTTTTAACTCCTCAATGTTTTCTCCTGCTAATGCCTTAAAGGCATTAAGATTTAGGTTTTTAACGTTGAGCTGACCCTTAACAGAGGGCTGTTCAGAAAACAGAGAAGCACGAATGTGGCCGTTGATTGGTGATGTATTAAGCTGTGTATTAAAAGAGAGGGTGGACAGGTTATTTGGGTCCCAACTAAAAGCTTCATTAATGGTTAACTGGCTGATGGTGAAGTCGTCTGAGAAAGCGTCAGATTGAAAGGTAAAAGAATTGTTTATTATATTAAGTTTATTTAAGCCTAATTCCCAACTTGTTGATGCCTCTTCATTCGTGTCACGGCTTGCGCCGTTCAAAGGAATTTTAATGCTGCCAATATAGAGAGTTTGGGAGTCTTTTTGCTGAATTTTTATATGTGCGTCTTGAATTGTAAGAGAGTTGATGAGCAACCGTTTCTTAAATAGGGGTAGCCAATCAATTTGCAGGTTAACAGAGGCTATCGAGAGGTCGGCTTGTTGAGGTTCTTGCGTCTGTAAATGGCTAATGGCTAGTTTGCCAGTAAAAGGATTGAAGTCGACATCATCAATAATGATCGTTTTGCTGGCTGCATCGTTAAGCCCTTTGATAAGACCAAACTGGATGACGTAGGGCAGTGCAATAAGTAATGCGACGAATAGCAAAGAGCTAATAGTTAAGCGTTTTAGCCAAATAGTATGAGAAGTTTTTTTATGATCTGAAGCCAATTTCATTATCCGTTTTATGCCTGATTTGATTCTAAGTGTATTGTGGCGCCTGTTCAACGATAACTTATAATCGAAGGTGTGCTGATTGCCGTCAGCCCTTATAATAAAAGCCCGATAAGTTTGAATATAACTAGAATCGATTTGATACTAATAAAGCTTGCCTCTGAAGAGGGTGAGGGCTATTTAATAAACAGAGGTTAAGGCGCTGAGTAAAACGTTAATAAAATCGACTGCTATTGTGGGCAGCATGACGATGATTTCGCGTGTTCTGGGGTTTGTACGTGACATTGTTATCGCGCGTTTTTTTGGTGCGAGTGAAGGAACCGATGCATTTTTTGTGGCCTTTAAAATTCCAAATTTTATGCGGCGTTTATTTGCAGAAGGTGCATTTTCACAGGCCTTTGTTCCTGTTTTGTCAGAATATAAAGAAACTCAGTCAACCGAAGCGCTAAAAGAATTGCTGGCTAAAACGGCTGGTACGCTGGCAACAGTATTATTTTTTATAACGTTACTAGGGGTTATCGGTGCCCCTATTTTAATTTATATATTTGCACCTGGCTTTGATGCTGAGGGCTCACGCCATGATTTGGCTGTGGAAATGCTACGTTTGACCTTTCCGTATTTGTTGTTTATTTCACTCACTGCAATGGCAGGTGGCGTGTTAAACACCTTTGGTAAGTTTGCTATACCAGCGATTACCCCCGTGTTGTTGAACTTATCATTTTTAGCGGCAATATGCTGGTTGTCTCCCTTGCTTGAAAGGCCAATTATGGCGTTAGCGTGGGCTGTTTTGTTGGCAGGAATCGCTCAACTTGCCTTTCAATTTCCTTACTTAAAACAGTTGGGTTTATTGCCTAGAATGTCATTTGATCGTGGACATGCAGGCGTTAAGAAAATTATGAAGTTAATGTTACCAGCCTTATTTGGTGTGTCGGTAACGCAAATTAACTTGTTGGTAGATACTTTGCTGGCATCATTTTTAGTGGCTGGCAGTGTTTCATGGCTTTATTTTTCTGATCGCTTAGTGGAATTTCCGCTCGGTATATTTGGTATTGCCTTGGCAACTGTCATTTTACCTAATTTATCTAAAAGCCACGCGGCAGGTAAGACTAAAGACTTTTCTGCAAGCCTGGACACAGGCTTACGTTGGGTGGTGTTTCTTGGTTTGCCAGCAGCAGCAGGTTTGTTTTTTCTAGCTCAGCCAATGTTAGCAACACTGTTTCAGTACGATGCGTTTACAAGTACTGATGTCGATAATGCATCGTTAAGTCTTATGGCTTACTCAATAGGCCTGCCTGCCTTTATCCTTGTTAAGGTATTGGTGCCGGGTTTTACCGCGAGGCAAGATATGAAAACGCCCGTTAAAATTGGTATTATTGCCGTGGTTTCAAATATGTTAATGAGTGTTGTCTTAGTATTCTTTTTTCAACATGCAGGCCTGGCTTTGGCAACATCGTTAGCGGCTTTTGTTAATGCCGGTTTGTTATTTACTATTTTGATAAAATCTGAAGCGTTCAAACCTCAACAAGGGTGGGTGAGTTTTGTTATAAAAGTGTTGATTGCCAACCTGGTTGTCGGTGTCATCTATGCCTATGATTATTCGCCAGTTCAGTGGTATGAATGGGGTGCGTTTGACCGAGTTTTGCATTTAACGTTGGAAATACTCATGGTGGTTTTGTTGTATGTTACGACCGCGTTCTTAGTGGGTGTGCGTCCTCGGCATTTGTTACTTAAGGGCAAATAATTTATGAGATTAATTAGGTACTTGCCAGATGGGCAGGCTTTTCCAAATGGTAGCGTGTTAACTATCGGCAATTTTGATGGTGTTCATGTTGGACACCGGATGGTGTTGAGCGCCTTAATTGAACAGGCGAAAAGCTTAGGCTTGCAAGCAGTTGTTATGTGTTTTGAGCCACAACCTATTGAATATTTTCGGGCTGAGGCAGCCCCTGCACGTGTGTCGACTGCGAGAGATAAAATAGAGCAGTTGTCGGAAACCGGCGTTGATGCGCTTTATCTTGTGCGTTTTAATGACTTGTTGGCGAATATGTCTGCAGGGCAGTTTGTAGAAATGTTGGTACAACGGCTTAATGTTCAATTATTGATCGTGGGTGATGATTTTTGTTTTGGCAAAAATCGCCAAGGTAATTTTGAGTATTTAAAAGTCGCGGGAGAAAAATATGGTTTTTCCGTACAGCGCTCCCATTCTTTTAAAATTGAAAATGAGCGTGTTAGTAGTACATTAGTTCGACGTGCGTTGGAAAATGGGCGCCTAGATAAAGTGGCGGTTTATTTAAATAGGCGCTTTAGTATGTCGGGTCGTGTTATGCATGGGCACAAACGAGGGCGAGAGTTGGGTTTTCCTACGGCTAACATCCGGGTGAAAAATAGAAAAACTCCGCTTAAAGGTGTTTTTGCCGTTACAATAACACTCGAATCGGGCGTGGTATATAAAGGGGTTGCGAACGTTGGAACGCGGCCTTCCATTGAAGAAGCAACAGCGGTTTTATTAGAAGCACACCTATTTGAATTTTCTGGTGACTTATATGGTCAACGCGTTGTCGTTGCGTTTGCAAAAAAATTACGCGAAGAGAAAAAATTTGAAAATTTAGAACAGTTAACGCAGCAAATTTTAATTGATTCTGAACAAGCTAAAACATACTTTAATCAGACATTAACATCCTAAGAGCATCATGGATTACAAAACAACACTGAACTTGCCAAAAACCAGCTTTCCGATGAAGGCTAACCTTGCTAACCGTGAACCCAATGCGTTGAAACGTTGGCAGGAAATGGGGTTGTACCAGAAAATACGTGAAAAATTTGCTGGTCGTCCTCAATTTGTCCTACATGATGGACCGCCATATGCAAATGGCCCTATTCATATTGGTCATGCGGTGAATAAAGTACTTAAGGATATGATTATAAAGAGTAAAACCCTGCAAGGTTTTGACTCGCCTTATGTGCCAGGTTGGGATTGTCATGGCCTGCCTATTGAATTGATGGTGGAAAAGAAAATCGGCAAAGCAGGCGTGAAGGTGTCAGCAGCTGAGTTTCGTAAAGCCTGTAGAGCCTATGCGACCAAACAAGTAGCTATGCAGAAAGAAGAGTTTGTGCGTCTGGGTGTTTTTGGTGATTGGGAGCGTCCTTATCTGAGTATGGGTTTTCAATTTGAGGCGGATATTGTTCGCTCACTAGGCCGTATTATTGAAAAAGGTCATTTGCATAAGGGATCAAAGCCTGTGCATTGGTGTACCGATTGTGGCTCTGCGTTAGCAGAAGCAGAAGTGGAATACGAAGATAAACGTTCACCAGCCATTGATGTGCGTTTTACGGTCAATGATGAGTCAAGGTTTTTACAACAACTCCACAGCAGTGATAATGCACCTGGGCAGGGCCCTATCTCCGTCGTTATTTGGACGACTACACCGTGGACTTTACCGGCGAACCAAGCGGTTTCATTAAATCCTGAGTTTGATTATGTGTTGGTTCAAAGCGGTGATGAGCGCCTTGTTTTGGCGGAAAAGTTATTAAAAGATGCAATGTTACGTTATGGCATTGAAGATTACCGTGTGCTTGGGTATTGCAAAGGTAAAGATTTGGAACATATGACGCTGAGTCACCCGTTTTATGATCGTGTTGTTCCTATTATTGTCGGTCATCATGTAACGGCTGAGGCAGGCACAGGTGCAGTGCACACTGCGCCGGGCCATGGGCAGGACGATTATATTATTGGTCAGCAATATAAGTTACCAGTGGACAACCCTGTTGGCGATAATGGCGTGTTTTTAGTCAGTACTCCTTTGTTTGCTGGTAAACATGTTTTCAATGCGAATGATGAGGTGATTGACGTTTTAAAAGAACGTGGTGCGCTCGTGCATTCAGAAGTGTTAAATCACAGCTATCCACATTGCTGGCGACATAAAACGCCTATTATCTTTAGGGCGACGCCACAGTGGTTTATCTCAATGGATAAAAATAACCTACGTGAGAAGGCCTTAGCAGAAATTAAACGGGTTAACTGGGTGCCTGAGTGGGGTGAAGCGCGTATTAATAGCATGGTTGAGGGGCGGCCAGATTGGTGTATTTCTCGTCAGCGCAACTGGGGCGTGCCGATTGCTTTGTTTGTGCATAAAGAAACGGGTGAATTACACCCCAATACGGCTGGCTTGATTGAGCAAGTGGCGGTTCTTATAGAAGAGTCGGGTATTGAAGCCTGGTTTGATTTAGATGCTTCGACATTGCTAGGTGATGAAGCGGATGAGTACAGTAAAATTAATGATATTTTAGATGTATGGTTTGATTCTGGTGTAACGCATGCCTGTGTTTTAGAGCGGCGTGAAGCATTAACGTTTCCAGCGGATATGTATCTTGAAGGGTCAGACCAACATCGAGGTTGGTTTCAGTCATCTTTGCTGACATCGGTTGCCATGAATGATCAAGCACCTTATAAGGCTGTTTTGACACATGGTTTTACCGTCGATGCGAAAGGTATGAAAATGTCTAAGTCAAAAGGCAATGTCATTGCGCCTCAAAAGGTGATTAACTCCCTTGGAGCGGATGTTTTACGCCTTTGGGTTTCAGCTAATGATTACAGTGGCGAAATGACTGTCTCGGATGAAATTTTAAAACGAGCATCTGATGTTTATCGTCGATTGAGAAATACCGCACGTTATTTGTTATCAAATTTAAATGACTTTGATCCAGCAAAAGATATGGTAGCGTTTGCTGATATGTTGCCCTTAGATCGTTGGGCGGTTGAAAAAACCCGTGATGTTCAAAAAGACGTATTGAAACACTATGATCAATACCAGTTTTTACAAGTTCACCAAGGTATCCACCACTTTTGTTCTGTTGAAATGGGCAGCTTTTACTTAGATGTCATTAAAGACCGCCAATACACATTACAACAAAATAGCTTAGCAAGGCGTTCATCGCAAACGGCAATGTTCCATATTGCCGAAGCATTAGTGCGTTGGGTAGCACCAATACTCAGTTATACAGCCGAGGAAATTTGGTCAGCAATGCCAGGTGAACGTGAAGAGTCAGTGTTTTTGGCCACTGCTTATGACGGTTTCCCGATTGAGGATACTGAAGTAAGTAATGAGTTGGCGTTTTGGAAGCCGGTGATAGAGATGCGTGAATTGGTTAGTAAAGAGCTGGAACGCGTCAGAGAAGAAGGTCTAATTGGTTCTGGCTTAGATGCAAGCGTCATCTTGTATTGTGAGGGTGAATTATATGAAACACTGGCTAAGATGAACGATGAACTACGTTTTATCTTTATTACCTCATATGCCGAAGTAAAACCTCTTGCAGACAAACCCGAGCAGGCAAAGGCAACGGATAATGCTCAGTTATTCATCACCGTTACTGCCAGTGAGCATGAAAAATGTATTCGTTGTTGGCATCACCGTCACGATGTGGGTGAATCTGAAACGCACCCTGAACTATGTGGGCGTTGCGTAGAAAATATAGAAGGCAGCGGTGAGCAAAGACTGTTCGCTTAGAGTAAGCCGTATGTTTAAGTGGTTAGGATTGTCACTGCTGGTTATAGTTCTGGATCAGGTCAGTAAACTTTGGGTGGTTGCATCTTTTAGCTTATACGAGTCTATTGATGTTATGCCGTTCGTGAATTTAACGTATGTGCATAATAAAGGCGCGGCGTTTAGTTTTTTAAGTACCGCCGGTGGTTGGCAACGTTGGTTCTTTGTCGCAATCGCATCGATTGCAACACTGATTTTGGTGATTTGGTTAAGCCGTTTGAAGCCGAAAGAAAAATGGATGGCCGTGAGCCTGTCATTGATTTTGGGTGGTGCAATAGGTAATCTATATGATCGGGTTGCCTATGGTTATGTTATTGATTTTATAGACGTTTATTATAATTCTTACCACTGGCCCGTATTTAATATTGCTGATTCAGCCATTTCAATTGGCGTTGTAATGATGTTGATAGATATGTTCCGAGGCGAAGACTCAACGGCCAGTCAGTAGCGTCCTAAATTTTTGCCAATCGAAGCTTTCGCCAGGGTCAGTTTTTCGGCCCGGAGAAACGTCACAATGACCAACGATGGTTTCTGTAGAAAGCTCAGGATAATGTTGTATCAAAGTTTGGCAGCAGCAACTAAGTGCTTGGTATTGTTTCTCTGTATAAGGGATATGGTCCGCACCTTCTAATTCTATGCCGATAGAAAAATCATTACAGTTGTCCTCGCCGGCATACTGTGAAACACCAGCATGCCATGCACGTTCTTGAAACGGAACATATTGCGTCACGCTACCATCACGACGGATTAATAAATGTGAAGACACTTTAAGAGTGCAAATCTCTTGAAAATACGGGTGTTGTTTAGGGTCTAATTGATTAAGAAAAAAATCATCAATCCAACCCGCTCCAAATTGATCAGGGGGCAGGCTGATTCCATGCACAATAATTAACCGAATATCAAAAGGGTTTGGACGCTCGTTTTTATTCGGCGAAGCTTTAAATTCAGCAGTTTCTAGTAGACCTAGGCGAATATTTGTTGGTGTGTCAGGCATATAAAATGAGGGTATCTAAATATGTGCTCTAGCGCACAACTTTATACATAAGCTGACTATACTCTATGTATATTAAAGTAACTTCTTAACGTTATGAAGAATGTAAAAAATATAGAGACTCCTGCTCGTCAAAGTAATAACCAGCCTCCGAGGAGTACTATGGAATCAAATAAACGAAACTTAATTAATGCGTCAGTTGGTTTATTAAAAGGTTTTTTACAAAAAAAGTTGGAGAATGAGTTTGAGCAAAGCTTAAACGACCAGTTAGAGCAAATCAAGTTGCAAATATTTGATGGTAAAGGCAGTAAAAAATTGGATGATGCACTCACTGACATCAAAGTCTTTCAGAAGAAGTCGCAGCAAGTTTCGTCACGTTACATCGAAGAGGTCGTTAAAAATATATCAGGTTTTTCAAATGGAGGTAATGTAAATGTTCCTCGTGGGTTGATAGCAACGATTGAAGTGAAAGATTGGTCTAGTTTGCAATTAGTTGAAACAGATGACATTGAAAACCAATTATTACTTGATGAATATATATCTACTTGTACAAGTGATTTATCTGATGTCTTGTATGCTTTGAGGCACAGGGTTGGGTTTTTGATGAGCGTAAAAGAGCTTAAGGCAAGCGAAAACCCTTTTGGACCAGCTGTTTTACTAAATACGTTTACAGATTTAATGAGTACTGAGCTGTTTTCAAAAAAAGGCTTTGAGATCATTAATAGATCATTTTCACAAGCGGTCTTAAGTAATTTAGGTGATGTGCTTAAAGAGGTGAATGAGCTTTTTATTAAGGCTAATATTATGCCTAAGCTCCCTAAGCATAAGATTGCAAATCATGGCTCATTGAACATAAAAGATACACAGTCATTGACCCATGCAGATACGAAATCTTCAATGATAGGGCAAACTCAAATGCCAGAAATTCAAGGAGGGCACGTTGGAGTCGCCTCTTTAACATCAATGGGGATCGATCCAGTTATATATGCTGACTTAATAAAGATGGCGCAGTTACATCGGTCTCTACAGGGTGAAAATTTTGTGTCCGATGGTTTAACTGTATCTGGAAGTCAGTTGCCAACAACAAAGCTTATTGAGGTATTAACGAGCCTACAAAAAGAAGGTGCAAGGGAGGAAGTTGATTTATCTGAAAGTGTTCGATTACAAGTGGGTGAAAAAATCCAAGTTGACGGACAACGTCAACCGTATGCTGAACAAGATGACACGTTAATTGACGTTGTTGCAATGTTTTTTGATGTGATATTACAAGATCGGCAGTTGCCTGATACAGTTCGAGCGATGATTGCACAATTACAAATACCAATTTTAAAAGTTGCGATGATAGATAAGGACTTTTTTGCAAAAAAAAGCCATCCTGCTAGACAGTTTTTAAATGCGATGTCACAGGCAGGCCTAGGCGTCAGCGGAAATAACCAACAAATTAAAAGTTCGATCTTTGAGAAAATGGAAGAGTTGGTGATGCGGGTTTTGATGGAGTTCGATAATGATGTAGGTATATTTGTGGGGCTTTGCGATGAGCTTGGCGTTTTTATGGAGCAGCAGCAGCGCCAGGTTGATTTGTTAGAGGAGCGTTCTCGTAAAGCAACAAAAAGCTCTGAACAACTAGAGTTAACAAAACGTCAAGCCGCCTATGAAATTGCTTTGCGGATAAATGGTAAATCTATCCCTGAATTTGTTCAAATTTTCTTGGATGAGACATGGAAGGATGTGCTTGTGCTAGCTTTGTTAAGAAAAGAAAGGGAGCCGCAAGAAAGTCAACAATGTATTGATGTGATTGATAGGCTTGTGGTCAGTGTCGTTGAGCCAGTAGACTATGAAGCTAAAGAGTTGATTATTAATAGTTTGGCCAGATTACTGAAAGATATTAAAGTTGGACTGGAAAATATTTCATGTGACTTTCATCAATCAGCTACATTTTTTAAAGAATTAGAATCTTGGCATAAGCAACTTTTGGCGATGGGGCAGGGGGAGCCAAGCGATGTTGCTAGTGTCGAAAAGGTTGTAATGGTTGAGCTAAACGAGGAAATGTATGCCAGCCTAGAAGAGGACTTATTACAAGAGCTTGAAAGCAAAAAAGCACAAATGCCAAACGATAAATTCAGCAAGTTGGCATCTAAAATAGATGTTGGTGATTGGGTTGAGTATACGGGGGAAGATGGTGGTGTTTTACGTGCCAAATTGTCTTGGAAAAGTTCGGTTACTATGCAATGTCTTTTTGTGAATGATTGCGGCGTTAAAGCAATGGATATTAGTCTGGATGATTTAGCAGAAGCGTTTAGGCAAAAACGAATGACTATTATTGGTCAAGAAAGGGCGCCGCTAGTAGACAGGGTGTTAGCGGGAATGAAGAGCCTAATGACATCAAAAAGTGCTGAACCTGGCTTGGCATGAGATTCTTATTAGCATTAAATTATGTGATAATAAAGAGCCTCTAACAAAGAGGCTTTTTTTATTTTTCAGGTGAATGGATTTTTATGCTCGACCCCAAAATAATAGACGAAGATGTTTGTCGGTTTTTAGCAGAAGATGTTGGTAGTGGTGATTTAACCGCACTGGTCATTCCAGAAGATAAATTAGCTAAAGCAACTATTCTAACGCGTGAAGCCATGTTGGTATGTGGCCAAGCATGGGTGAATGCGGTTTTTAAAAAGCTGGATGAAAAGGTTGTCATCGATTGGCAGTTTAAAGAAGGCGAGCAGGCATATGCTGGTGATACCTTGTGTTACCTATCAGGCTCTGCACGGGCTTTATTAACAGGAGAACGCGCAGCGTTAAATATGTTGCAGACCTTATCGGCAACAGCGTCACTTGCTAAGCAATTTGCGAAAGCAGTTGAAGGTACGTCAGCGACCGTATTAGATACGCGTAAAACAATCCCTGGCTTACGGTTGGCGCAAAAGTATGCAGTTCGCTGTGGCGGAGCGTCTAATCATAGGGTTGGCTTGTACGATGGTATGTTGATAAAGGAAAATCATATTATGGCGGCTGGTTCAATTGCAAAAGCGGTCGCTGCTGCTCGTCTAAGCAGCTCGCTGGTTGATGTTGAGGTAGAGGTTGAAAACTTAGACGAGGTGAAACAAGCACTTGAAGCGAAAGCGGACATCTTGTTATTAGACAACTTCACTTTAGAGCAATTGCGTGAAGCGGTTGAGCTTAATAAAGGCGTTGCGAAACTAGAGGCGTCGGGTAATGTTAATTTATCGACTATCCGAGATATTGCTAAAACAGGTGTGGATTTTATTTCGGTAGGCGCGTTAACAAAAAATATTCAAGCTGTCGACTTATCAATGCGCGTGGACTTAGAAGCCTAAGCTAGTCATTAACCCTAGCGGCTAATACATCACAGGTTGCACCGTGTAGGACTGCATTAGCGGTAGAGCCGAGTAATAAACTAAGTCCACGTCGTCCATGACTTCCCACCACAATAAGGTCGCATGGCAGGTCTTTGCTGAGCTGATGAATCGTATCAGCGGGGCGGCCAATTTGGATTAATTGGTTTTCTTCTGCTAGGTCGATGGAAGCGGCGAGTTTACTGAGTTTCTTTTTTGCTGACGCTTCAATCTCATCTTGAACCGGTAATAAATCAGTTGAGATAGTCCCATCAAATGCCAAATGTGAGGACTCTACAAGGGGTTCAATAACATGAATAGCTGATAATTTGGCGTGGTTTTGTTGAGCAAGCTCGTGCGCTTTTTTTAAAACAAATAAGGAATGTTCGCTGAGGTCTAGGGCTACTAAAATATGTTGGTAAGTCGTCATGGTAATTCCTTACTGTTTGCTTCCTTACTGTAAGAATAAGGGTTAGTCATCTGGTTTGGCAAGCCATTTTATGCGTCTATTGGAAATACCTTATCCGGATTTAATAGATTTTTGGGGTCAAATTGAGCCTTAATTTTTTTCATAATGCCGATAGCTGTGGCTTCTAGTTCTAAATTAATATAATCACGTTTTTCAAGCCCGATACCGTGCTCGCCAGATAGGCTGCCATTAAGTTGTATGACTAATTCAAATACCTCGGCTAAACATTCTTTTGCTCTATCTAGCTGCTCAAGCTGAACGAGAAGATTAACATGAATGTTTCCATTTCCTGCATGACCAAAATTAACAATAGGGATTTGATAACGTTTAGATAGTGCCTGAAGGCCATTAATTAACTTAGGAATATGGCTAACGGGAACAACCACGTCTTCATTTATTTTTTTTGGAGCGACTTTTCGAAGTGATGGAGAAAGGGCTTTTCTAGCAGACCAAAGCTGTTTAACTTGTTCAGCTGTATGGGCAATATGAATGTCGATGAGGCCATCGACCGATGCACTCGCTGCGACTTTATCTGCAATGGCATCCAGCCCAAATTGATCACCATCAACCTCTATCATTAGTAAGGCTTGTGCATTATCAGGTAAATCTAATTGGGCGTCTTCTTTAACCAGTGAAATTGCGGTTCCATCCATAAACTCCAAGGCGCAAGGGGTGATTGGTTGTGCCATGATGCGTGCAATGGCATTAGCCGCGGCTTGAATAGAATCGTAAGTAGCTTGAAGTGTGCGTTTGCTTTCAGCCAAAGGTGTTAGTTTTAGGGTTGCTTGGCTAATAATGGCTAAGGTGCCTTCAGAGCCAATAATGAGTCGAGTTAAGTCGTAGCCGACGACGCTTTTTGTGGTGTTTGCGCCGGTTTTTAAGGTTTCTCCACTGCCGGTAATACAGGTTAGCCCTAATGTGTTCTCGCGTGGTGTGCCGTATTTCACAGCCCGTGGGCCAGCTGAGTTATAAGCAAGGTTTCCACCAACAGTGCAAATGCTTGCGCTGGTTGGGTCGGGAGGCCAAAAGAAACCATGTTCTGCCGCCGCTTGTTGAATGGCCTGATTAGTTACACCGGGTTCAACAATCATCATGCGGTTATCAGGATCTATGCTGATGATATTATCCATTTTCTCGGTGGATAAGATAATGGCACCATTCGATGGTACGCTAGCACCTGTTGTGCCGGTTCCGCTGCCACGTGCAGTGATGGCTATATTATGAGTGTTACATAATAGGACGGTATCAATTATTTGTTGATGAGAGCTAGGGAAAACAACAGCAAGGGGTTCTTTGTGTCGTCGGCTGTTATCATAGCCGTAACTCCAACAGTCAGCGGGGTCTAAGAAAAGTGATTTTTCGTGATAAAGCCCGGTTAACTGCTGTAAAAAGTCGTCATTTTTTTTTCTCATTAGTCAGTAATTTCAAACAACTTCACTACACGTTGAACACCGCCTACCCGCCGAACTGTTTCAATGACAGGGGTTACTTCGTGCTGTTTTAGAATACCTAATAAATAAACGACACCGTTTTCAGAAACAATTTTGACGCGAGTGGGATCAAACCCTTTTATTTTATTAAGGCTAAATAAAGCAACTTTAGCTTTGCTGGTAATCAGGCCGTCACTGCTACGAGAGACTAAGGAACTTGGCGCAGCGATTAGAATTTCATTATGTACTTTTCGGACTTTTGGTATTTTGCGCAATCTATTTGCAATATCGTTGCGCAGGCTTTCTGTTGGTGCTTCACCGGTTAGCAATAAGATACCGTTATAGCAAGTAGCATTAACGTGTGTGTTTATACGAATATTATCTACGCCATATAAGACACCCAACGCTTTAAGTTCAATGGTTTGATCATCAATGACGGTGCCAGTGGTGCGTCTGTCATGAACAACGGCAGCGCCTGTGGTGGCGGTTCCAACAGCAACAGCTGCACAGCCTGATAATAAAACGATGGACAGTAAAGCGGGTACTATAAAAGCTTTTTTAAAAAACATGTTGTTTATCCGAATAATTGAAAGTCGATCAGGTCACAAAGACAATGGGTGATTAAAAGATGGACTTCTTGAATACGGGCCGTTGAGTTAGACGGTACCCTTAATTCAATGTCGCTATCTTGTAATAAATCATTAGCGGCTATCGTGCCGCCATCTTTACCAGTAATGACGATCACCAACATTTCTCGGTCATGCGCAGCATTGATGGCTGATACGATGTTCTTGGAGTTTCCGCTTGTTGTGTAGGCTAATAAAATATCGCCCGCTTGCCCCAGTGCACGTATTTGCTTAGAAAACACCTCGTCATACGAATAATCGTTTGCAATGGAGGTTAGCGTTGAGGTGTCTGTGCTAAGTGCAATAGCTGGTAGGCTAGGGCGCTCACGTTCAAAACGATTAAGCATTTCAGAAGAAAAATGTTGCGCGTCCCCTGCCGACCCACCGTTACCGCAGGTTAGAACTTTGCCATTGTTAAGTAAGCTCTGGACAATAGCTTGGCCGGCTAATTCAATGGAGTTGGGAAGCGACTCTAAAGCGTCGTGTTTTGTTTGAATGCTATCGGTAAAGTGTTGATAGATTCTTTCTTGTAAACTCATGTTAGAACTCATCAAATGCGTTGGTAACCCATTGTATCTCATGCTGGCTAGAGGAGGGTGAAATTGCGATTACATCAAATCGAAAGTTTTGCTGGCCTGATGTGTTGGCAATGTAGTGTTGAGCACACTTTATAAGTTTAGCTTGTTTGCGTCGATCGACAGACAGTAAAGCGCCGCCAAATTTCGTTGAGGAACGGTAACGAACCTCAACAAAAACGGTGTAGTCATTGTCTTTCATAATTAAGTCAATTTCACCCAAGCGAGTACGATAGTTTCTTTGTATAAGAACAAGACCTTTTTGACGTAAAAATGTAAGTGCTAAGTTCTCGTTTTGTTGACCAAGAGCATTAGATGAGTCCATTAAAGGGGGGCAGTATTAACTTGTTCGGTGTGTTGAGGAGAAGGCACTACTGATTGCATATTCATCGTGCGCTCAAGGTGAGGTGCCAGGCCTAGTGATTTGACTTGACCGCGCTGGAATTGGCCGCAACTCAATTGCCTGTTAATGACGTTATTATTCATTGAAAGAATACCGGTTTTGCCATCAAGGCGAGCAAAATGGTTGGATTTCAAGTGTTCTAAATGTGGAATAAGTTGATACGCATCGTAACCAAAGGCAGTTAATCGACGGTGTAACCCACGAGTATTGGGCCATTGTTTTAGTGCCTGGTTGAGAGAGCTATTTTGTTGCTTATTAGGTTCGATAAGCCAGGGCATGTCACAGAAAAAAACGTCATCTAAATCACGGTTTGCCCCTTTGTTTTGCTCACCCTCGTAAATTTTGGAAGTACTAAAAACAGCAATGTCGGCAGCGCGGTGGAAACGTAATTGTGGCTTGATTAAGCGGCCTTCACGAGGGCTTGCCAATAAAAAGATAAAGTCTGCATCGTGACGACGTCTTTCTTCGAATTTGATGTTCAGGTTAAGGCGCTGACGAAGTTGTTTAAAGCGGTAAACACTGTCGTCAATTTGTAACAGGCTTTTAATGGCAGTGGAGTAGTCTGCTTGATTAGCTTCGTATGTTTGTACATCTAGAACTTGTCCACCAAGTTTTTGCCAAAGCGATGAAAAATGACCGGCTAATCGTTCGCCACTGTTTGATTGAGGCGTTAAAATTAATGCTTTTTGGTGCCCTTTTAGCCAAGCAAAACTAAGTATTTGCGTAATATCTTCTTCGGGTGACAACGAGAACTCAACGTAATGAGGGCTATGATGACTACCATTTTTATTGAGCCCAATAACAGGGATGGGTAAATCAGGTAATAAGGCTATTTTACTAAGGTTTTTTTTGTCCAGTGGGCCAATAATGATGTTAACGCCATCGCTTATGGCTTGTTGATAAAGCGTTTCAATGGGTGTAGATGAGGTGTCGTAAAAATGAATATTCAGCGGCCATTTGTTGGCCATGGAGTATGCAGCAGCGGTGATACCTTTACGAACACTAAAAGCAGCCTGTGAGAAAGGGCCTTGGCTTGGAAGGAAAACGCCTACTTTATTGGGTGCTATGAAGTTTTCTTGGGACTGTTTGGCCATGGTTAGAAGAAATGAACCATTCGCGGCGTGTGTGGGGTATTGTTGTTTCCACGATTCAACATCAGAACTGTTTGGAATAAAGGTGACTTGTTGTTTTTTTATAATGGCAAGGTCTACCCAGCCAGCCATATTGTTGTCAGCTGTTGGTAATAAAGCACGTAGAGCGTGCTCGGACAATAAAGATAAAACATTCACTAAGTCCAATTGATTATTGAGCTTGCTAGTGGGCTCATTTATGAGTGCATCTAATATAATGCGTTCGCGGGCACTTTCGATTAAATTACCAGCTTGGAAGAAAGCAGAGCTAGTCAGTGTGTGAAGATCAATGCGTTGTTCGTTGTTTAAATTAAGCTCACTTACGCTCATTAATACGCTAATAGCGTCTTCGGCTTTACCTTGCTCAAGTAAGAGTGTTGCGAGGGATAATTTATTATCACTGGTAAGCTGTGATGAACGTGTCAGTAAAGAGTCAATGAGCGAGTCAGCATTCGCTAGGTCGCCAGCATTAAAATAGGCCTCAATAGCAGATATTAGATATTGGTTTTTAAGAGGGGGCTGACTGTTTTTTGCCAGTTGTTTGAACAGCATTGCCGCACGAGAAAATTGTTGTTGAGACAAAGCTTCTTGGGCTTGAATTGCCAATGGGTTAGACTGTTCGACCGTGGGCGTTTCTATCGGTTCAAGAGCGCTACAATTTGCTAAAAGCAGTACGATAAACGCTATAACTACTAGTTTGAAAGGCGTAATTAAACTCTTTTTGTATGGACTCATAAACGAACGACTTAAACCGCAAAATTAAAAATGATCAAACCAGTGCTTAGTATCTTTTTCAGGGTCAACGATGTCAAACGATAAAGGCATACTTTATATTGTAGCCACACCTATTGGGAATTTATCCGATATCAGTTTACGTGCATTAGAAGTGCTTAAGACGGTTGATGTGATTGCCGCCGAGGACACGCGTAATAGCAAAGTCTTGTTGAATCACTACTCGATAAACACAGCGATGACGGCCTACCATGAGCATAACGAAAACAATAAGCGTCAGTTTTTATTAGAAAAGTTGAGCGCTGGCGAATCAATCGCGTTGATATCGGATGCGGGCACACCACTTATTAATGACCCGGGTTATTTCTTAGTTGAAGGGGTCAAGCAGGCTGGTTTTGAGGTGGTGCCAGTTCCCGGTGCTTGTGCGTTAATTGCGGCGCTTAGCTCATCTGGATTAGCAACAGATAGGTTTAGTTTCGAAGGCTTCTTGCCGCGAACATCGGCTGCGCGAAAAGCAATTTTTGAGATATATAAGGGTCGTCAAGGTACGCTCGTATTTTATGAATCGAGCCATCGCATTATTAAATGCATGGACGATATATTCGCTACGTATGACCCAACGCATAAGATATCGATTGCCCGTGAATTGACTAAAACATATGAAACAATTGCAACAGGGTCGGTTGCAGATATTTATCAATTACTTCAAGCAGATAGTAATATGCAGCGTGGTGAGTTTGTCGTATTGATAGAAGGCGTCAACAAAAAGCAGCATAAAAAGGATGAGCTGTCCGATGAAGACGTTAAGACCCTAGAAACTTTATTGCAAGAGTGTTCACTAAAAACGGCTGTTAAATTGGCAGTTCAATTGACCGGTCAGCCAAAGAAAGCGCTGTATAAAAGAGCACTTGAAATACAAGCTGATGATTAAAAAAAGGGCAAAAACCAGGGTGTGGTTATCCAGTTTTTGCTCAGGTTTAAAAAATTTATTTCCCTCGGCTGCGTAAAGACTGAACGGTGAAGTCCTTTAGTTTGACAGACGGGTCGTTGATTTTAGTTTTCATTTTGAGTGTCGTGCAGTGTTTAGCAGTAATATCAATCATTGAAATTAGTGTTGGAATGGCTACCCCTGAACCTTTGTTTTGCTCAAGGTGCTCGTCAGGGTGAGAAAAGGCACTAATACCTATACGCCAAATTTGACTGTTTCTATCATAATGGCGCCCGGCAATTGGAATATGTGTTTGAGCATCTATATAAAAGATACGTTTAGATAACGGATGATCGGTGAGTTTAGGCTCCGCCTGAAGAATATGAAGCTCTCTTAGTTGCCAAGGTACATTTGGGAAGCAGCCACCTTCTCCATGAAAGGTGCCAAATGTATAGTCATTCGAGCTTTCTGATTCAACATTTTTTATCAACGTACTGTGTTTATATATTGGAGCTAATAATTGCTGAGTTCCTAAGTAGCGCCATGTCATATCATTTATTCGGCCGTTGTAACCGAGAAAATCTTCTATCATGATATCGCTGCCTAAAAAAGCATCGGTTGTTTGTCCGGCAGGTAGTCGGCGAACACGCCGCTGAACGGAAAAGTACAGCCATGTTCTTTCACGTGCACTATCATCTTCTAATCGATGAACCAGTAATTGAGTGTTTTTTATATCAAAAGGTTCTTTTGCGAGAAGATAAATACCGTTAAAAATGTCAGCAGGGTTTTTAGGAAGGTTCGGTTTGGGCGGCATCAAAAGTCGGTGTTTATAGCGCATCGTTTTACCGATAAATGAAATACTTCTTTCAACTTTACCAGTTTTCATATTGATATAGTCCCAAATAAAAGGGTCAACAACTGAAGTATCACCACCATAAGAATAACGCATGTTCCACGCAAGTTTTAGTCCGGCCATAGGGTCATCAGTTGTTGGTTGTTCTGGAAAAGGTAAGCCCCCCTGATAGTTAATCATTTGACCTGTTTTTGAGTCGATTGAGACAGTTCCTTTATTTGCCTCAGTCAACGCTAAAAAAGAGGGGTTCGGGGACATATCAAACTGTTTGCCAATAGTTATTGAGAATGTGCCTTGTGTTATTAAATCTACAATAGGTTTATCTAAGTAAGGTGTAAACTTTTCAACATTTTGCTGATTAATGAGGTTCCCAGCAATTAGTGACGAATCGGCTTGGGCTGAAATAATGACACTGCTAAGTAATAAGGTTAATAATTGTTTCATTTGAAAGATTCTTCCCTAAATACGGTTACAAATTTTTGAGTGATAAGTTATGTAGTAATGTTATCTGCCGGTAAAGATAATTTAATGCATTAAAAATATTAGCTAATTCTAATAATTGAATCAATGTAAACTATCAAGAACCTTAATAATAGGTGTTTAAAATGATTTGGTGCATTCTTATTGCTTAACAAGGCTAAATAATAATTAATAAAATTGATCGAAGAGGTATTAGTTTGTACACTGCATGCGGAGTTGGCCAGGCAGTCGCTCTGCGCAAGCAGGGAGGAAAGTCCGGGCTTCATAGGGTAAAGTGCCAGGTAACGCCTGGGGGGCGTGAGCCTACGGATAGTGCAGCAGAAAGGAAACCGCCTAAGTCTACTGGTAGACCGGTAAGGGTGAAACGGTGCGGTAAGAGCGCACCGCGTGTACGGTAACGTATCACGGCGATGGTAAACCCCACTTGAAGCAAGACCAAATAGAGAAGTAGCAACGTAAGTTGCAACGTGTGGCCCACACGGCTTCTGGGTAGGTCGCTCGAGGTGCATAGTGATATGCATCCCAGATGAATGACTGTCCTCGACAGAACCCGGCTTATCGGCCAACTCCACTTACTTTTATAACGATTCTAACGCCTAAAAACAGCTCGCTTAAGTGCTAAAGGCATTGTTTTTTCATTGTTTGGCCTATGTTGCGTCGCGGTATTTTATGTAGTAAAATTCGCCTTAACGAACGTTAAGTAACCAGTTGGTAGATGAACGCACAAAGCAAAGAAATAAATACACGCATTAACATACTGGATAAGGCCACACCGTTATTTGCCGCTAAAGGCTATAACGGCGTTTCTATGCGTGAATTATCTAAATTGGTTGGCTTGAGTACCGCCGCAATTTACCATCACTTTCCCGATAAACACGCGCTATATTTTGAAGTGCTGAAACACTCATTTGTTGATAAGGCGACTGCCATAGCAGGCTCTGTTTCAAACACAGGGGCACCGCTAGAGCGACTTGAAAGTTTTATCGAGCGCTTTGCCTTGATGGTTAATGACGATCAAAACGTTAGGGCGTTAGTCATGTGGGAGTTGCTGGATGGGGATGAGGCGAGGTTGAAGTTAGTGGCTGAAGAAGTGCTATTAGAGCCCTTTAAAATGGTTCTAGCCTTGGTTCAGGATATTGCCCCTGAGGCTGACCATTACATGTTAACCGTCTCCAGTATTTGGTTGGTGCTATCGCACTCAGCTACCAGACCTATGTGTCAATACTTACCGGGATGGAAGACATCTTATAGTGACCCAAGTGTTATTTCGTCACACGTTATACAACTATTGAAAAACAATATTAATACCATCAATACAGTGGCCGATGAGAGGGGCCCTAATACATGAGTTTTTTGAAAAAGCAATTAACACTTATGCTGTCAATAGGTTTGCTGGTTAACCTATTAGGGTGTTCTGAGCAGCCTAAGGCTGAAAAAGCAGTGAAAGAACCTTGGGCACTGCAAACAGCACAGGTGCAAGTTGAGAGTCTACCAATAGTTTATCGAACAACAGGCTCTATTGTTTCAGATCATCGTGTTGATGTTGCCTCTAGAAGCACGGGCTATATTAAGAAAATCTTGGTGCGTGAAGGTGATTCGGTGACGACCGGACAAACATTAGTGGTATTGGATGGTGCGGATGTTGAAGGTGCTATTCGGCAAGTCACCGCGTTGGTGGATAAAGCAAAATCGGCATTAAAAGATGCGCAAACCGATCTGGAAAGCTTCCAAGCATTATTTGAGCGTGGCAGCGTGTCTGAAAACAAACTCAGAAAAGTACGATTGCAGCGGGATATCGCGCAAGACACATTACGCGAAGCTAAAGCAGCGCTACAAACAACTCAGGCGCAGCGTCAATATACTCAAATTACAAGTCCAGTTAGTGGTGTGGTAGTGGGGCGGCATAAACGTGAAGGAGATTTGGCAGCACCTGCTATACCTTTACTAACAGTTGAGTCAGCTGACGGTTTGTTATTTGAAACGTATATTGGCGAGGGACAGTTAAAAAATATCAGTCGAGGAGAAACTGTTGAGCTGGTTATTGATGCGCTTGATGAATCGCTTCATGGCGTTATTGCTCGAGTTGTTCCATCGGCTGATCCGTTAACGCGTAAATCACAAGTAAAAGTCTCGTTACCGGATAACAGTAAGCTACGGCCAGGGATGTTTGGGCGAGCTCATTTTAAAGTAGGCGTCAAGTCCTCGCCGGTTATTCGTGTTGAGTCCTTGATAAGCAGGGCGGGCTTAACCGGGGTATATATAGTTGACGAACAACAGCGCATTCATTTTCGCTGGCTACGCTTAGGGAAAACAACCCGCGGAAAAATTGAAGTATTAGTCGGTTTAACGGGTGGCGAGCAAATTGTATCAGCCCCGACTGAGCGGTTACGAGAGGGTGACTCTATTCAAGCAAGGGATGTAGTGGGTGAATAATAAGCGATTAAATCCGGCGGGATGGGTTGCCCATGCTTTCGTTACCTCCAAGTTAACCGTGTTATTTATGCTCAGCTGTGTATTGCTGGGTATTATCGCTATTTTGTTAACGCCTCGTGAGGAAAACCCGCAAATTGTGGTGCCGGGCGCCGAAATTTTTGTCAGCATGCCGGGTGCAACACCAAGCGAAATAGAAGAACTGGTGATCAATCCATTAGAAGGCATTATTCGAGAAATACCTGGTGTTGATCATACCTATGCAACCGCACTGAACTCTATGGGTGTGGTGAGTGTTCAGTTTAAAGTAGGGCTTGATAAGGAAGAATCGCTCGTGAAGCTTTACGACCGAGTTCTAGGAAAACAAGACCAATTACCTGCTGATGCTTCAGTTCCTTTAATTAGAAGTGTTGATGTTGATGATGTGCCAATTCTAACGGTTACCCTAGCCTCAGAAAAATATGATGATTATGCTTTAAAACGCCTAGCAGACCATATGGTAGACCGTTTACGTAGTTTAAATGAAGTGTCGGTTGCCTACGTTAAAGGAGGGCGAGACAGAGAGGTTCGGGTCGAACTTGATCCTGAAAGGTTGTTGGGTTTTGGTATTACGCTAGACCAAATGCAGGCAGCATTGCAAGCTGGTAATGTATCGGCCCCGGTTGGCACACAAGCAATTCAAGGAAAGGTTAGTAACCTCTACTTAGATGGGTTTTTAACGTCTGCTGAACAAGTCAAAAAACTAATAATAGGTAGCTTTAATCAACAAGCTATTTACATGGAAGATGTTGCAGACATCATTGATGGTCCTCGAGAAGAACGAGACAAACTTTCACGATTTGCTTATGGCCCAGCAGACCCAAGATTTGGTTCCACCGCTGCGGTAGAGATTCCCGCGGTTTCTATTGCCGTTGCAAAAAAAACCGGGACCAATGCGGTCTTCGTAGCGGATGATGTGCTAGATAGAATCGAGCGGATGAAAAACAGTTTTATTCCCGCCGGAGTAGAGGTCATTATTACGCGTAATGATGGCAAAAAGGCTGATGATGCGGTTAATAATTTAATTGAGCATCTGGGTATCGCTATCATTTCTGTTTTTGTTGTTATTGTGCTTTTTCTTGGGTTTAAAGAAGCGCTCATCGTTGGGATTAGTGTGCCTTTTATTTTGGCTTTAACACTGGGTTCTGACTATATATTTGGAATCACCATCAATAGAGTCACTTTGTTCGGTTTAATTCTCTCTTTAGGGTTATTAGTGGATTCTTCAATTGTGGTGATTGAGAATATTCATAGGCATTATAAAAGCTTATGGTTAAAGGATAAGGTGGATGTCACCGTTGAGGCCACTAACGAAATTGGGAACCCAACCAATTTAGCGACGTTTGCCGTTATGTTGGTGTTTGGTTCGTTGGTGGTGGTGACAGACATGGCAGGGCAATATTTTTTCCCCATCGCATTTAATGTGCCAATGGCTATGTTTGCGTCATTATTAGTGGCTTATATTGTTACACCTTGGGCTGCTAACCGTTGGCTCAAACCGGGTGAAGGGGAAGATTTAGAAACGCCTCATGACAATGATAAATTACATCAGTTTTACTACAACATTATTACGCCCTTATTAGCTCGTCGGCGTTATCGCTACATTACAATAGGCGTTATTGTCTTAGCTATTGTGTTATCCATGTTGCAACCAGCTTGGCAATTTATTCGCCCTGCGGGTGTGGGTGGCCCAGTGTCAGCGGGCGGTATTCCTTTAGTCTTTTTGCCGAAGGATAATAAAAACACCTTTAACATTACGATCGACATGCCTGAATTCACGCCGATAGAAGTGACCGATCAGATCACTCGCGAAGTGGGTGCTCTATTGCGTGAGCGTGATAACGTGCTTAATTATCAAAGTTGGGTTGGGCAAACGGGCGTTATTGATTTTAATGGCTTGTTAAAGGGAGCGGGTAATAAAAAAGGTCCATTTGTTGCTGAAGTGAGAGTGAATTTAACGGATAAAAAAACGCGAGATATGAGTTCTATTGATTTAGTTGCTCAGCTGCGTCCTGCAATGGAAAAAATTCAGCAACGTTACCCTGGCAGTGTTATTCAATTAGCAGAAGACTTACCCGGCCCGCCTTTACGGGCGACGGTTTTAGCTGAAATTTATGGTAAAGATCCTGAAAAGCTTCGTGAAATATCAGCCAAGGTGAGCAGGGTGTTTAAAGAGACTTACGGCGTTGTTGAGGTGCATGATTCTGAAGTGGCTGATGTGCCACAGTTTAGAGTGATTGTAGATAAAGAAAAAGCCGCTTTATCGGGTGTTTCAGTAGCGCAGGTTGTACAAGCATTAAGGCAAATGGTCAGTGGGACTGAGATGGGCCGTTTACATATTGCATCAGAAAAAAAGATTGTGCCAATACGCTTACATATTCCTTATCAATACCAGATAGACCCAACGCTTTTATCGAGTATTTATTTAACGAACAGACAAGGGCAAAGAATACCGCTATCTGAATTGACTCGAGTGGTTAACGATATTCAAGACCGGCCAATTTTGCATAAGGATTATGAGCGCGTGACATTTGTAGGTGCAGAACTGAGCGATACCACACCGGTGTATGCAGTGATGGATATAGATAAACGATTAGACAATCTGTCATTGGGTGAAGGAGAGGTGTTAACAACGGGTAATTTACAATTACAATCGGTTACCCCTGACACGATTGATGGATACCAATTGCTATGGGATGGCGAGATTCGTTTAACCTTAGATGTTTTTCGCGACATGTTAGGTGCGCTTGGTATTGCATTGGTTTTTATCTATCTTTTATTGGTCGGTTATTATGCCTCGTTTAAAATACCACTGATAGCCATGTCGGCTATTCCACTTGGGCTTATTGGCGTGTTTCCTGGGCACTGGATAGTTGGTGAACCTTTCACCTCAACGTCGATGATTGGAGTAATAGCATTAGCGGGTGTGGTGGTTCGTAACTCATTGTTAATTATTGATTTTGTAGTGGACTATATGAAAAAAGGTATGTCTGCACATGAAGCGGTTAGAGAGGCAGGGGCTGTTCGGTTACGGCCAATTTTATTGACAGCATTGGCGATTGTTTTGGGCTCTGCGGTGATGTTATCTGACCCTGTTTTTGGTGGGCTGGCGATCTCATTAATCTTCGGTACGATTGTGTCAACGGCGTTGACACTGGTTGTGGTGCCGATGTTGCTGTATTCAATGTTAACACGTCAGTCGCTTCATACTGGTTCAACAGGAGAAGACTAATGTTGTTTAAAAAGAACCAACTTTTTGCTCTTGTACTTTTGTTTGGCTGCGTGCTTCCCATGGCTTTAGAAGCAGAAACACTCGAGCAGGCATGGGATATTGCCATCAAGTATGACCATAGTCTTCAAGCGGTGCGTGAAAATACACAAGCTAGTCAATACCAGCTAGAGGCAGCAAAGGCAGCCCGTTTGCCTAATGTCACTGTTGGGGCAGGGTATAGCATGATGGAGAATGACCCAGAAGCAAAAGTAGATTTTGCGGGTGTATCAACACAATTCGCATTGGCTGAACGAGAAAGTTATTCGTACAAAGCGATGACGGTATTACCTATTTACACCGGTGGAAAAATTAGTCGTGGTATCGATGCGGCAACTTCTTCGTTAGAAGCTTCAAAAAAGTTTGAGGCGGGTAAAGTGCTAGACTTGAAGCTGAAAGTGGCTGAAGCCTACATCGCGGTGTTGCGATTAAGTAAAGCACTTGAGGTGGCAAATAGTCATGTGGTCAGCCTATCCTCGCATAAGGCAGATGTTGAAAACCTATATCAGCAGGGGATGGTATCAAGAAATGATTTATTAGCCGCGAAAGTTGCTTTGGCCGATGCAGTGCAGTCATCTATGCAGGTTGAAAATAGGCTTGATATTAGTCAATCTGCCTACAATCGTTTACTGGGGCGAGATTTTCAAACAGCAGTCTTATTGAAAGAATTAGAGCCGCAAAGAGTAGACCTTTCGTTGGATATGTTATTGGCTCAAGCGATTAAGCAACGTTACGAATTGCGTGTTTTAAAAGAACAAGCCGACGCACTTAAATCCAAAGCAAAGGCTGTTCGAGCAGGTAATGCGCCACAAGTTGCTTTAACGGGCGGTTATGATTTTCAAGAAAACGAGTATCAGGCACATGAGGGTCAATGGTTAGTAGGTGTCGGTGTGAAATGGACGTTGTTCGATGCAGGCCTAATTCGTCATCAATCGTCAGCAATGGCTCGTCAAGCGCGTTCACTTGAAAAACAATATTATGAAGTATTAAGCCTTGTTAAACTGCAAGTAAGGCAATATTGGCTAGACGTACAAGAAACACGTAAACGTCTTGGCGTAACCGAGCAATCTATTGATCAGGCAGAAGAAAACCTAAAGGTTAATCGTGATCGGTATGAGCATGGCTTATCAACCAATACCGATGTGCTTAGTGCCGAAGCACTACGGAAAAACAGCCAGAATAACCATGCAAATGCTGTTTATGATGCGGTCTTAGCAAGCATTAGGTTAAAAAGGGCTATCAGTGATTTATAAGCGCTCTATCAACTTACATAAAGAATTTTAATCAAGTATGGAACTATCGACCCCCGCCTTATTATTTCCCGCTATTTCATTGTTACTACTTGCCTATACGAATCGCTTTTTGGGCTTGGCAAACGTTATCCGCGGTTTACATCAGCAAATTAATGAGACGAATAAGCAGCTTATTGCACGTCAGATTATCAGTTTGCAGTTGCGTATAAAGTTAATCATCTGGATGCAAATTTTGGGGGTACTAAGCATTAGTTTTTGCGTAGCTGCGATGTTCCTATTATTTTTAGCGGCTGGTGATTTCGGTCAATGGGCTTTTACTATCAGTTTAGTACTCATGATGCTGTCGCTGGTTGTTTCACTATACGAGCTGATTATTTCAGGCCATGCACTTAATATAGAACTTGAAGATATCGATTGTTAGCCAATAAATGGTAGTCAGTAATACGACTGTTACCCGTGAGTGATAGGCGTATTAGTAATATCTTTTAGAATACCGTTCTTAATATTGTAAACCCAGCCGTGTACCGATAAGTCAGCACCACTTTTCCAAGCATTCTTGACGATAGTGGTGTCACAAACATTAGCTACTTGCTCAATCACGTTTAATTCACATAAACGGTGTTCCATTTCTTCCTGATCAGTAATTGCATTTAACTCAGTTGCGTGAAGGCGATGTACATCTTTAATGTGCCCAAGCCAATTATCAATAAGCCCATGGTCAACGTCCTCCAGTGAGGCTTTGATACCGCCGCAACCATAATGGCCGCAAACGATAATATGCTTAACTTTAAGTACTTCAATGGCAAACTGCATAACCGACAAGCAGTTTAGATCACTGTGGATAACCATATTAGCAATGTTACGATGAACAAAGACCTCACCTGGGGCAAGATTCAGTAGCTGATTGGACGGTACTCGGCTATCAGAGCAGCCAATCCAAAGGTACTCGGGTGATTGCAGTTTAGATAAATTTTTAAAAAAGTTTGGGTCTTCGTCTGTAATGGACTGAGCCCACTCTTTATTTTGTTTAAAAAGATGTTCCAGCTTTTTCATATTCATTTGCCACGATGATTTTTAATGGTGATTAAATTTTACATGAATTTGGGTCACTATCTCACCGATCTTTAGGCCAAATGAATCGATTGCTAAATAATTGTCGGTTCCGACTTAAAGGTATATGCTAAAAGTATCAACAAATGATAGGAGGATAAGATGAGTCATCATACCTATAAATATATTGAGCTAACGGGTAGTTCAGAAGTCAGCTCGGACGATGCAATAAAAAATGCCATTGAAGCTGCGGCTAAAACAACCCGTAATATCGATTGGTTTGAAGTGATAGAAACGCGCGGTCACCTAGCCCAAGGGCAAATTAAACATTGGCAAGTAACCGTTAAAATAGGCTTCCGGTTAGAAGACTAAGGAGTAAAGCGGGGTAGCAGATGGATTATAAAGATTATTACACCATTATGGGTGTTGAGCGCGATGCGAAACAAGATGAGATAAAACGCGCGTATAAGAAGTTAGCACGTAAATACCACCCTGATGTAAACAAAGCCGAGGATGCAGAAGCCCGTTTTAAAGAGCTTGGTGAAGCCTACGATGTACTAAAAGACCCAGAAAAGCGTGCGGCCTACGATCAGTTGGGTGCTAATTGGAAAGCTGGTCAAGACTTTAACCCACCACCAAATTGGGACGAGGGTTATGAATTTAGTGGTGGTTACAGCGATGGCGATGGTGCGGACTATAGTGACTTTTTCGAGTCTTTATTTGGCCAGCAGTTTAACCAAGGGCAAGCAGGTCGTCAGCAAGCCGGTTTTAACGCACGAGGGCAAGATCATCATGCCAAAGTAAGCATAGAACTCATGGATGCCTACTATGGTGCAATACATAGTATTACCCTAAACGCCGCTGAATTGGACGCTAACGGGCAAGTAGTCACTAAACAGCGAACCTTAAAGGTAAAAATCCCTAAAGGGGTTAAAAAAGGCCAGCGGATTCGTTTGGCGGGTCAAGGGTCGGCCGGTATAGGCCAAGGCGGCAAAGGTGATTTATACCTAGAAATTGATTTTAAAGCACACCCTTTTTACCGTGTCGATGGGCATGATGTGTACCTGGATTTACCTATTACTCCATGGGAGGCAGCCTTAGGCGCGAGCATTAAAGTACCAACGCCCGATGGGCCGGTCGATATGAAAATACCAGCGGGCACAAAAGGTGGCGGAAAAATGCGATTAAAAGGGCGGGGTATACCTAGCATACCACCGGGTGATTTATACGTAGTGCCACAAATTACCTTGCCAGCAGCGGATACTGAAGAGGCAAAAGCGTTGTACCAGCAAATGGAACAAACTTTAGGTTATAACCCACGTAGTAAATTGGGAGTGTAATGACGATGAACGATAAAATACTTAAAGGGCTCCTGCTAGATGAAGCAACGGTACTGTCTTTAGATGACTTATGCCAAGCGTGTTCAAGCAGTAATGAATGGGTAATTGAATTGGTGCAGGAGGGTATATTGGAACCTCAGGGGCAGCGGCAAACGCAGTGGCAGTTTAGTGCTCGTTGTCTGCAAAAAGCACACGCCGCCATGCGCTTGCAGCGTGACCTAGATATCAATCTATCCGGTATTGCCTTGGCGTTGGATTTACTCGATGAAATTGACAGCCTAAAATCACGCCTATTGCAGTTAGAGCAAGCGGCAAAATGACTAAAGCATCGGTTGTTGATCGCGCTCAAATCACCGTTTTTTATGATCAATCCTGTCCCAGCTGCGTTAAAGATCGTGCGTTATTTGAGCGGCTAGCCGGTCAGCGGTCGGCTTTATTTAGTTGGTTTGATATCACCAGTCAAGACCAAGCCTTGAGGCAACGTGGGATAGACCCGTTCAAAGCCTTGCGTGAATTACACATAGAAGATGCTCATGGGGTTATCCATTCAGAAATGGATGCCTACAGCATTATGATGAAGCAAGTGCCACTATTAATGCCACTGGGTGTGCTTATCTGCTTGCCGGGTATCAAACCCGTACTCAGTTATTTTTACCGACGCATGGTTGATAAGCGTTTGGCTTGCGAAGGCCGCTTATAAGTTGGGTAACCATTTGCAAACAAGTTGAGCCGCTTTGTATTGGTGCTAGGTTAATGGTGAACTCGCTACAGCAACAAATCCTCATCAATCGGGTGAAAAACGCTAGCCGCATCAATCAGAGACTTTGCCGTTAACGCCGGTACACCATAAACTTCCGTTCTTACGCCATACTGCAGGTTTATTTTCTCCAGCAATAGATCAAAATCTCCATCACCCGACAGTAAAATTACACGATCCACCTCTTTGGCTGCGTCTAGCACGTCAATTGTAATGCCTACGTCCCAGTCGCCTTTAGCGCTGCCATCAATACGTTGAATAAATGGCTTCAGCTTAACGCTAAAGCCCATGTGTTTAAGTGCCGATTGAAACTTATGCTGGCCATCGTCATCACGCTGGGTGGCATACGCAGTAGCCTGGGTAATCGTGCACTGCTGACTAATAATTTGCCATAATTTACGGTAATTAAACTGGCGACCATATGCCTGTCGGGTGGTGTAGTAGATGTTTTGTACATCAACAAAAAGAGCGGTTTTATTCATAAGGCAGTTGAAGCAGGGCTGATAGTTGGGTGTGAAAAGTAGTGCGTTAGGCTAGCATACACAGTGGTTAAATCGTGTCATGGGTTGAAGAAAAGACTGAGTAACGTGTTTTAAACGCAGTTGCAATAAGAGGATCTTTTTTTGGGTAAAAGGCCCCAAAGTGAAGTATAAGGAGAGGGCATTTTTGTTGTCATCTCTACCGTGTTGGGTATGATCAATAAGTATTTCATTGAAGCTAAAATTTAAGGAGATGATATTGTTTGAGTTTACGGATATGAAAGCTGTTTTTGGTGCAATTAAATGAAGCGTGCATATTACTCATCGACTATTTCAGCTTTCTGTAATCAAGAGCCCAATGAAATTTTAGGGCAAATGACTCGGGCTCATTCCTTTGATTTAACTGCTTTCCAAACAGCTGCATGGGTTGAGCAAACAATCTTATTAAGAGAGTGCTTGCTTGAGCATAAAGGGAAAATATACTTCGAGTTTTCAATACCAAGAATGGGTAGACGAATTGATGCTGTTGTTGTCACAGAGTCTGTTATTTTTGTCATTGAGTTCAAAGTAGGAGCTAGCACATATGAAAGTGCGGACTTAGAGCAAGTCATGGATTATGCGCTAGATTTGCACAATTTTCATGAAGGCAGTCACAACATAAAAATAGTGCCTATTCTAGTGGCAACTAAGGCGCCAGCAATTGAAATCATGCTAGAGGATGACGAGCTACTTTCTCCTATTTGCTGTAACAACAAAAATTTAGGTAGCACTATAAACAGAGCTTTAACTACATATTTTAAGCACTTAATTGACTGTAATGAATGGGAAGCGAGTAGCTACAAACCAACACCAACAATTATTGAAGCAACGTTAGCTCTATACAACGGTCACTCTGTTAGTGCGATTTCACGCAGTGATGCAAGTACGTTAAACCTGTCGGAAACATCTAAGACGGTTGCAGATATTATTACTCGTTCAAAGGCAGACTCTCAAAAATCGATAATATTTGTGACAGGTGTGCCTGGCGCTGGAAAAACGTTAGTGGGGTTAGATGTTGCAACAGCTCATGTTGACCCCGATGATGAGCTTTATAGTGTGTTTCTTTCAGGTAACGGGCCGTTAGTTAAAATATTGCAAGAAGCCTTAGCGCGTGACAAAGTAACTAGGGAACAGGCAGTTGGCAAAAAAGTGCGTAAAGGTGATGCATTGAGCGAAGTGAAGGCATTCATTCAAAATGTTCATCATTTTCGTGACGAAGGTTTGTTGGATTTGTTGAAGCCACCTGTTGAGCACGTAGCATTATTTGATGAAGCTCAAAGAGCATGGACGAAAGCGCAAACTGTTAAATTTATGCGCGAGAAAAAGAACAGCCCGGATTTTAACCAGTCTGAGCCTGAGTTCTTAATTTCTTGTATGGATAGGCATAATGACTGGGCAGTAGTCGTGTGTTTAGTTGGTGGTGGGCAAGAAATTAATACGGGTGAGGCCGGTATTAGTGAATGGTTTGAGGCAATCGAAACGTCTTTTCCTCATTGGAAAATATATCTTTCCGATCATTTGACTGACAGTGAGTATGCGGCTGGAAAAATCGTTAGTCAAGCTAGAAAGAATTCGATGGTTACTTTCAAACCTGAATTACATTTACGTACATCGGTTCGTTCTTTTCGAAGCGAAAAAGTATCGCTTTTTGTGAAACAATTACTAGACCTTGATGAAGATGCTGCTCGTGAAAATTTATCACTAATCCATGATAAATACCCTATCGTACTGACAAGGGATCTTTCTGTTGCTAAAAAATGGGTAAAAAAACAAGCTAGAGGTTCTGAGCGTTATGGAATGGTTGTATCTTCACAAGCAGAAAGATTGAAACCCCATGCTATTGATGTCCGTGTAAAAGCGAACCCTGTGCATTGGTTTTTGAATGATAAAAAAGATGTGCGCTCATCGTATTACCTTGAAGATGTCGCCACTGAATTTGATGTTCAAGGACTTGAGTTAGATTGGGTATGCGTGGCTTGGGATGCAGATTTTCGATATGACAAAATTCATTGGAAGAATTGGTCGTTTCGTGGCTCTAAGTGGCAACGAATCCATAAGTCAGAACGACAGATTTATCAAAAGAACGCTTATCGTGTTTTATTAACTAGAGCAAGGCAAGGCATGGTTATATTCGTACCAGAAGGTGATGATGGCGACCATACTAGGCCAAGAGAATATTATGATGGGACATATCATTATTTAAAAAGACTAGGCATAAGATCTCTTTGATATTCTTATAGACAGGCTCTATCCGCTAAGATATTTTTTAACCTAAATCCCCATTATCTAAAATAGTTAGCTAATAATTCCACAGCCCATGTCGGCACAGGCTCTTTAATAAGGTTTATTTGCCCATTACGTATTACAGCAACTTGTTGAAAAGGGTTATCTAAGCGAGAGTTATCTAAGAGATAGCTGAAATCACACAAGGGGAGCACTTGTTTAATATTTTTCATTACCCTTGGGAGTCTGCTGATTACCTTGTCACTGGGTACGTGGTGAGCACCTTCGCTGACCCGTTGTGATACGCGTGCTTGGTTAAGAGCGGCTGTTTCTAAGTGAATATATACTAAGACTATTTCGTAACCTAATGCTTTTGCTTTGGCGATAAAGTCTATTTTTGAGGGGTGTGAAAAAACGGTTTCAAAACAAAAGCTGCGACCTTCTTTAAGTAGTTCTAAACGTATGTTTTCTGCTATTTTTGCTGCCTCGTAACTGCGCTGTTCCGCTTCATTTGGGTAGAGCTGTTGGGCTAAAATATCGGCGTTAATAAAGGCCATACCTAGCGGTTCTAGGCGGGTTCTGTAAAAGGTACTTTTACCTGCGCCGTTTCCCCCAGCCAGTAGCCAAAGCTGTTTTTTATTGTGGGTATTCAAGCTTATTTGGCGATGAACTGCCCATTCTCAAATGTGCCTACGGTGATGTTGCCATTAGCCTCTATTTGCTCCAGATAACCGGGGTGGTTTGTTGACGCTTGATAGCGGATGGTGCTTTCAGTCACATGCTTGCTTAAGGTGTTGTCTGTTCTTTCGCGTTCTAGTGCATCAAACACATCGTTGGGATTAATGTTTGGGCTATACACTGGTTCGGTTTTAATTTTAGTTAACCCAGAAACCACGGATAACAAAACGTCTGGGTCAAGTGTGGATGATACTGAACGGCCTAGCTCGGCCCAATATTCAATTTGTTCTGCGGCACTGCGATGAAAACGCTTGGCGGTTAAGCTAGCGGCTTGCATTAAGTCATCTTGCAGACGAATGGGAGATGATGCTTTTGCCATGTGAGCCTCGTGATTTCGAAAACTGGCTAAAATTGTAGCATAATGCTACAAAGTAAACAAAGGCAATGTGATGGTGGCCCTTGTTCTTCATCGCCTAATGTAGAGCGACCTAATTGGTTTGTAAAATGGGTTCCAAGTGGTCCCAAATCTTTTGTGCAATAATTGGCTGGGCTTTTTCATTGGGGTGTAATTGGTCTGCTTGCATCATGTCGGGTTCGAGTGCGACATCCTCTAAAATAAACGGTACAAAAGGAACGTCCATTTCTTCGGCCAACTCTGGGTAGTTGTTGTAGAACATTTCGGTGTAGCGTTGCCCATAATTTGAAGGAATACGCATGCTAAGCAAGAGGGTTTGCGCACCGTTGGCTTTGATCCGTTTGACGAGTTCTCGTAAATTTTTCTTGATTAAGGTGGGAGGCATTCCACGCAAGCCATCATTTGCACCTAATTCTAATAGAACTATTTCGGGTGTATGTTGTTCTAAGGCTTGGTCAATTCGGGCAAGCCCGCCTGCGGTGGTGTCACCACTAATACTTTTATTTATAAGTGTGTAGGGCTTGTTTTGTTCGTTAAGTGTTTGTTGTAATAGGTTAACCCAGCCTTTTTCTATAGGCATTCCGTAGCCTGCACTTATACTATCGCCCAGGACCACGATGGTCTTAGCGAAAGGTGCGGACGAAAACAATGCAAAAACTAACAGTAAATATATTCTAATCATGTTGAAAACCAGTAATCCTATTATTGAAACAAAAAATCTAAATAAAACTGTACCTGTTGCCGATGGTGACTTGACTATTTTATCAGCCGTAAACTTAACTGTTGATGAAGGAGAAAGTATAGCGATTGTAGGAGCATCTGGCTCAGGTAAATCGACGCTGTTGGGGTTGCTGGCAGGTTTAGATAGCCCAACTGGCGGTACTGTCATACTAAATGGCGAAGAATTAACGGCGTTAGACGAGGATGGTCGAGCGGGTATACGAAATAAGTTGGTGGGATTTGTTTTTCAGTCGTTTCAATTGATGCCGCGTTTGAGTGCCTTAGAAAACGTCATGCTGCCTTTGGAATTACGTGGCGATAAACAAGCAAAAAAAACTGCAACGGCTTTATTGAAACGAGTTGGGTTAGGTCATCGTTTAGAGCATACGCCAATGAAACTATCAGGCGGAGAGCAGCAACGAGTGGCGTTGGCACGTGCTTTTGTGACGAGGCCGGCAATTTTATTTGCTGATGAGCCTACGGGCAATTTAGACAGTAAAACGGGCGATCAGATTATTGAGCTGTTGTTTGAATTAAATCAAGAGCAAAAGACAACGCTGGTGCTAGTGACTCATGATATGGCGTTGGCTTCTCGATGTCAGCGTAGTGTGCATATTGAAGCGGGGCAAGTTATATGAACCGATTGAGTTTAGCCCTTCGTTTGTTAAGCCGAGATTTTCGTAGTGGTGAATTAACATTATTAGCGTTGGCTTTGGTGATTGCTGTGACAAGCTCTACGGCCATTAGTTTATTTGCTGATCGCTTACATCGTACGATGAATTCACAAGCAGCAGAATTTTTGGCGGCTGATTTGGTGGTCAGTAGCTCTGATATCATCTCCAATACATGGCTAGATGAAGCAAAGCGGCTAGGATTAAAGCAAGCAAGAACGACTGAGTTTTCGACGGTCGTCATCGAAAATGATGAGTTGCTGTTGGTGGGGGTAAAGGCGGTTAGTAACGCCTATCCGTTACGAGGGCACTTAAAAACAAGGGCAATGCTTGATGCGGTAGAAACCGTTCATAAGCAAGGGCCAGAGGCTGGTAATGTTTGGGTTGATAGCCGTGTTTTGTCTACCTTAAAACTACAAGTGGGTGATGTTTTAACCGTTGGGGATCAGTCTTTGACGGTCAGTCATGTGCTTAGTTATGAGCCCGATAAGCGGGGTGATATTTATAGTTTATCACCAAGGGTTATGATGAATCAGTTAGACCTACAGGCCACCAATGTTATACAGCCGGGTAGTCGTGTCCATTATTTCTTTCAGTTTAGTGGAGAAGCTAATGCGATTAAACGCTTTAATGCGTGGGTAAAGCCTTTGTTATCGGCTTCACAAAGATTAATGGACGTGCAAGATGACCGGCCCGAACTAGGAAATGCGTTGTCTCGAGCTGAGCGTTATTTGGGGCTCTCGAGTATTTTGGTTATTTTAATTGCTGGTGTTGCTATTGCCATGTCTAGTCGCCGATATAGTGAGCGACATTTTAATTCTACCGCGGTGCTGCGTTGCTTGGGGTGTAAGCAGAATGATATTTTGTTGATATTCCTATATCAGTTTTTTTTAATAGGTGCCGTGGCTTGTTCGGCTGGACTATTATTTGGCTGGTTGACACAAGAAGCACTGTTTCATCTATTGCGTAATTTATTACCCGCTATGGTGTCAGATCCAAGCCTTATTGCTGTGATGTTTGGTTTTATGACGGGGTTTGCCATTTTGATTGGTTTTGCCTTGCCACCTTTGCTAAGGCTCAAACGGGTTTCGCCCTTACGGGTTTTACGCCGAGAGCTCGAACCGTTGAATAGTAGCGCCTGGTTGGTTTATGGTTTAGCGCTTACTTTGATTAGTGGGCTTATTTATCGATACACCGATGATTTAATGCTGTTGTTTTCAATAATGGGTGGCGGCTTATTGGCGGTAATTTTTTCAGCAGGCTTGGTGTACGTGCTTTTATTGCAAGGTCGCAAGTTATTACCGCATGTTGGCTTAGCTGGACGCTTGGGTTTGCAAGGCGTGTTAAGAGACCCCAAGGCCAGTGTGACCCAAGTCTTAGCGTTTAGCATCACGATTTTGGCTATGTTACTGAGTTTTACGGTGAGGAATGATTTGTTAACCGATTGGCAACAGCAAATACCTGATGAGGCACCGAATTATTTTGCGATTAATATTTTTCCTGACCAAGTGGCTAACTTCGATAATATATTGAGTCGCCAGGGTGTTCCCGCTGCTAGTTTTCACCCAGTTGTACGTGGACGTTTAGTGGCTATTAATGGAACGCCGGTGCAAAAAATTGTTAGCAAAGACTCCCAAGGAGAGCGTGCAACACATCGTGATTTAAGCCTGACATGGAATAAGGAGCTGCCGCTAGATAATAAAACTCTAGCTGGACAGTGGAGCGGGACGAAAAAAGGCGAAGTGTCTATTGAAAGTAAGTTAGCTGAAAGTTTGCAGGTGAAGCTAGGCGATCAGCTGACCTTTAGTATTGGTAGTGAGCAAATTAACGCCAAAATAACGCACCTGCGGAGCGTGCAATGGGACACGATGAAACCGAATTTTTACATGGTGTTTTCTGAAGAAACCTTGGCTAACTTTCCAACCACATACATCACGAGTTTTTATTTATCAGAAAATAATAAAACGCTCTTAAATGATCTGGTCAGGCAATTTCCAGCGATGACCTTGTTGGAAGTGGATGCCATGTTGAAACAAATAAAACTGATTTTATCGCAACTCACTAGTGCGATTAATTACTTATTATATTTTGCTTTGTTAGCTGGTTTTACCGTACTGCTGTCGTCGATATATTCAACATTGGATACTCGAATTTCAGAAGGTGCTTTGATGCGAACATTGGGTGCTCATCGCAGGCTATTACGCAATGCCCATTTAATTGAGTTTGCTGCAATTGGGGTCATGTCGGGGTTAGTTGCGGTGTTTATTTTCAACTGGGTGTTGTTTGGTTTATATCGCTATGTGCTTCACTTGGATTTTTATTTTAATTGGGTATTGTGTCTTGTAGTACCCATTATTAGTGCTGGCTGCGTTGTCTTGGCTGGTTTCTGGGGTGTTAAAGATGTGGTTAATAAGTCACCTGTGCATATGCTTCGAGGGACGTAAGCAACGTGTATTATTTGTATGAACGATAGAGGTTAAAATATATATTATGAAAAATATTTCCCTACAAGACCAATTGCTAAAGGCTGGCTTGACCAGTAAGTCGAAAGCGCATAAAGCTAAAACGCAAAAGCATAAACAAATTAAACAGAAACAAAAAAATAAAATTCAGGTGGTTGATCAAGCGGCCGTGTTGGCTGAGGAAGCTAAGCTAAAACAGCAAGAAAAGGATCGTTTGCTTAATGAGAAACGCAATCAACAAGCTGAGCAGAAACAAATTGCCGGACAAATTAACCAACTTATCTCGCTTAATAAATTAGATAAAGACGAAGAGGGTGCCCCGTTTAATTTTACTCACGATAATAAAGTAAAAGCCATTTATATAGATGAAGCTTTGCGACAACGTATTGTTGCAGGCACGGCGGTGATTGTTCAGCTAGGTAAAACCTACGAAGTCGTGCCTATTGGGGTTGCTGAAAAAATTGCACAGCGCGATAAAGAGCGTGTGATTTATTTAGAAGATGTTTCACCTATTTCATCGGATGATGCCTATGCTGATTACGCTGTGCCGGATGATTTGATGTGGTAAGGGCAGCTGACGAAAGGGTCATAGAGAGTTGTCGCCAATGGGTTGAGACAGTAATTATTGCGTTGAATTTTTGCCCGTTTGCAAAACCTGTTGTTAATGCGGGGCGCGTTGACTACAAGGTGATTAATGAGCGCGGTGTTGAGCAAGCTTTAATGGCGCTTAGTGATCAGCTCAGTTACCTTGTAAACAACGATCATGTCGAAACGAGCTTATTGATTTACCCACAGGGCTTAGAATCATTCGATGACTATCTTGATTTTGCTGCGATAGCCGATGATTTATTGCTTGAGGAGGGGTATGAAGGTGTATTTCAAATAGCTACGTTTCACCCAGACTATTGTTTTGAAGGCCAGCAGCAAGATGATGCATCTAATTATACAAATCGTTCGCCATATCCAATATTACATATTTTACGAGAAGCAAGCATAGAAGCAGCGTTAGAGAGTGTATCAAGCCCCGATAAAATACCAAGCAGAAATATTGAGTTGGCCAGAGCAAAAGGTTTGGAAGGCATGCAAGCGTTGCTGACGGCGTGCCAATCAACATAAAAAAGCCCGCTTTAGTATTCAAGCGGGCTTTTTTGTAACGATATGACTGTGTCTTTAACGGGTGCCCGTTTTGAGGTTTTCAATATCTTGGCTTTTAAGGTATTCATCATAGGTGCCATGGAAATCAACAATGCCATTAGGTGTTATTTCAACAATGCGGTTGGCAAGTGAAGAGACGAATTCGCGGTCATGACTTACAAAAATTAATGTGCCATCATAATTATCCAAAGCTAAGTTTAAGGCTTCGATAGACTCCATATCTAAATGGTTTGTTGGTTCGTCCATTAACATGACATTGGTTTCGCCCAAGGTTAGTTTGCCAAACAGTAGACGGTTTTTCTCACCACCGGAACACACAGCAACTTTTTTATTAAAATCATCGGATGAAAAGAGCAAACGCCCCAAGGTCATGCGGACTACTTGGTCATTATGACTTGGTTTTCGCCACTGACTCATCCAGTCGAATAAGGTCATGTCGACATTAAAATCGTCGCTAGCATCTTGCGGGCAATAGCCAAGAGTGGCATTTTCTGCCCATTGAATAGTACCCTTGTTAGGACTTATTTCATTCATGAGGCAACGCAAGAAAGTCGTTTTACCGGCACCATTTTCGCCAATAACAGCTAAGCGTGTACCGGCTTGTAAAATCATGCTGGTGTTTGTAAATAAAGTTTCATCAAAACCATGCTCAAGGTTTTCAATGGTGACGGCTTCACGATGAAGTTTTTTAATTTGATTGAAGCGGATAAATGGGCTCACACGTGATGAGGGTTTAATATCGGCCAGTTCAATTTTTTCTAATTTCTTAGCTCGTGATGTTGCTTGTTTGGCTTTAGACGCATTGGCAGAAAAGCGACTAACAAATTGTTGCAGTTCAGCCATTTGAGTTTTCTTCTTGGCATTCTCTGATTGTAGTAACTCGCGCGCTTGGGTTGATGCGATCATGAAATCATCGTAGTTGCCCGGGTATATACGCAGTTCGCCGTAGTCAATATCTGCCATGTGCGTGCAAACGGCATTTAAGAAATGTCGATCATGCGAGATGATGATCATGGTGCTTTTTGACTGATTGATAATCCCTTCAAGCCAGCGAATCGTATTAATGTCCAAGTTGTTGGTGGGCTCATCGAGAAGTAATACGTCAGGCTCTGAAAAGAGTGCTTGGGCTAATAAAACACGCAGTTTCCAGCCCGGAGCAACGTTACTCATTAGGCCGTAATGGAATTCTTGTTCAATCCCCGCACTCATGAGTAGTTCTTCTGCACGACTTTCAGCGCTGTAGCCATCCATTTCAGCAAACTCAACTTCTAATTCGGCAACCCGCATGCCTTCTTCTTCGGTCATTTCAGCTAATGAATAGATACGTTCACGTTCTTGTTTTACCTTCCAGAGTTCATCGTGTCCCATGATGACGGTATCAACAACGGTGTGTTCTTCAAAGGCAAATTGGTCTTGGCCTAATTTACCGATACGTTCTCCTGGGTCTTTTGATACGTTGCCGGATGTAGGCTCTAAATCGCCTCCTAATATTTTCATATAGGTTGATTTGCCACAACCGTTTGCGCCGATAAGCCCGTAACGGTTGCCGTTGCCAAACTTGGCTGAAACGTTTTCAAAAAGTGGCTTAGAGCCAAACTGCATGGTGATGTTTGCGCTAATTAACATAGTGATTGCTCGTTATAAATGTGTTGTTTAAAAGTGTGGTTACCGATTTCCAAAATTATCAGGTCGGTTGGTAGGTTTATTTTGAGTATTGCGCTTTTTTGCACGAGTGGAGCCATTCGGTTTAGCACTGGTGTTTGTTTTAGGTTTGGCAGGTGAATGGTTTTTGGGTGTTGATTTTCTAGGGCGTTGATTATTACGGCCATTTTGAATCGGTTCTGGTTTGATGCTTAGATCAGGTTCATAACCTTCAAAAGTAACTTTTTTGATATCGGTTTTAATCAGGCGCTCAATACCTTTTAGTAGTTTTAATTCATCAACACAAACTAGAGACATGGCTTCACCTTCGCTGCCTGCTCGGCCAGTACGACCGATGCGGTGTACATAATCTTCAGGCACATTAGGCAGTTCAAAATTAACCACATGGGGAAGCTGGTCAATGTCTAGGCCACGAGCGGCGATGTCTGTGGCGACCAGTACACGAATATCGTTGGATTTAAAGTTTGCTAATGCTTTAGTGCGAGCCCCTTGGCTTTTATTACCATGAATAGCGGCTGCAGTAATACCATCTTTATTGAGTTGCTCGGATAATTTGTTGGCGCCATGTTTAGTGCGTGTAAACACCAGGACTTGTTTCCAGTCATTTGAGCCAATAAGAAAAGATAATAATTCACGTTTGCGTTTTTTATCAACAGGGTGAACGACTTGGGAGATCAGCTCCGATGCAGAATTCTCTTTGGCGACTTCTACTAACGCAGGGTTATGTAACAGGCTGCTCGTTAGTTTCTTAATTTCGTTTGAGAAGGTGGCTGAAAACAGTAGTGTTTGTTTTTGCTGAGGTAGTAAAGCTAAAACCTTTCTAATGTCTCGAATAAAGCCCATATCAAGCATACGATCGGCCTCATCGAGTACGAGGATTTCGACGGATGATAGGTCAACAGTATTTTGGCTGACATGATCGAGAAGACGGCCTGGCGTTGCGACTAAAATATCAACACCCTTACGCAACTTTTGCTTTTGTGGATTAATGTTTACACCACCAAATATAACAAACGATGATAAGGGTAAATGTTGACCATAATCTCTGACGCTCTCAGCAACTTGTGCCGCTAGTTCGCGCGTTGGTGTTAATACTAAGGCGCGAACTTTGCCCGCCTTTGGTTTCGCGTCGCCAGATTCCATAAGGCGTTGTAAAACAGGTAACGTGAAACTGGCTGTTTTTCCGGTGCCAGTTTGTGCGCCGCCCATTAGGTCTCGTCCTTCTAGGATGAGTGGAATGGATTGGGCTTGGATTGAGGTGGGTTCGGTGTAGCCTTTTTTAGATACAGCGGTGATTAATTCAGCTCTGAGGCCGAGTGAGTCGAACGACATATAGTTTTCTCCGTGAGTCCATCCGCCATTTAATAAATGGCACGGTCGAGGTGGAAGCAATGTTTAGTTACGGCGGGCAGTATTTTAATATTGCCACGTTTTGAGGTGGGTGCAGACCGATCAGCACAACCATTTTGAGGGGCTTATTGTACCTGATCGCTAAAGAATATAGTGATATATGTCAGTAAAGGTTGAGAAAAAGCTGTTTTTCTAAAGAAAGTACGTTAGAATTAATCTCGCTACATTCTCTACTGGTTTTTGTAAGATCTGCTCTTGTTAATTTCCTTGTAAGATTTGTAACATTTTTTAATTTTAATTTTATTGAGGTATTATCATGGCAACAGGAACAGTTAAGTGGTTCAACGAATCTAAAGGCTTCGGCTTTATTACTCCAGAAGATGGCAGCAAAGATGTATTCGTACATTTCTCAGCTATCGCTAGCGAAGGTTTTCGTACATTAAACGAAGGTCAGCAAGTGAACTTCGACGTAGAGAATGGCCCTAAAGGCCCACAAGCTGTAAACGTAACAGCTTAAGTTTCTATTCGTATGAAAAAGCCTCGCTTAATGCGGGGCTTTTTTTTGTCTACACACTTTGTAGGTGTTTTTTAAGGTATGATTGATTTGAGGTATATTTAAGGGTTAGAGGTAATGGCTGAGATATTTGATCAAGTTAATGCGGCACTGCTACCAAGTGCATTTATTATATTAATGGGTGTTTTGCTGAGGTATTGGGAGCCTGCGGGTCTTACATTACATGAAACTCGGCGTGTCATCAGTACCTTGGTGATTAATCTGTTTTACCCGGCACTTATTTTTTCTGTTATTCCTAATGTGACCCTATCGGGAGACATTTTTAGTGCTCCGATGGTATCAAATGTAGGTATTGTTGTTGGCATGCTTGCGTGTTGGGTTTTCTACCCTTGGTTAAAACGTCAAGGTTTGGGTAAACCTGAACTGGGCGCGTTAATGTTGGTTTGTGGTTTAGGGAATATTATTTCTCTGGGAGTGCCGTTACTACAGGCGATGCAAGGTGACGAGGCCGCAAGGTTCGCTATTTATGTCGATATTATGGCCATTACACCAATGTTGTGGATTGTTGGTTTGTGGATAGCGATAGAATGGGGTGATAATAACGAGCAAAAGCAAACTCCGTTAAGGTTTATTAAATCATTATTAAGCCTGCCGCCCATATGGGCCTTTGTTGTTGCAATTTTGATGAATATTTATGACATTAGTTTGCCGCTGTTTCTTCAAAAGGGCACCACGATGCTGGGAAATATTACGATGTCGGGTATGTTGTTGGTCGTGGGGATGTCGCTCTCATTTGGTAGCCTAAGGAAGCACAAAGGCATTGCTATTTTGGCGTCAGCAGTAAAGCTACTTGTCGTCCCAGCGGTCGTTTACTTTACAGCAAATGCAACCATGACAGATGTTAAAACAATACATGCGACGGTCTTGGTAGCAGCTACGCCGTCGATGATGGCAACAATGATTTTAAGCGAGCGTTATGGTTTGAATACGGAGCTATTGTCTACTGTATTAGTGGCAAGTACGGCATTATTTTTTATTACTTTGCCGATTTGGTTGGTGGTGCTGTAGGTTTTTTTCGCTAGGGTCTTTGAGTTGATTTTGTAATTCATCCAGAGATGATTCAACCTCTTTAATGGGGGCGGAAATACTGTTATCGAGGGTGTTTTTAGCACGTTCCACGGATTGTTTTAATTCTTCGACACGAATTTGTTCGTCAATTTCATATTTAACTGTTTTTACCATACCGCGTGCCTTACCGAGCCATAAGCCTGTGGTACGTGCTACACGTGGAAGCTTCTCTGGGCCTATGACCAGTAGTGCGATAATACCAATGAGGCAGATTTCAAAAAAACCGATATCAAACATGCTTTTTAGTGTTAAGAGTGGCTGTTTATTAGAAGAGTTATAGGGGCAGTATAAGATAAACAACAGAGGTTAACCAAGAGTCATCAATCTTAGGTGATAGATTTCCCTTAAAAAAATGATCATGTAGAATGCTGTCTAATGAAAGAATTAGCTTTAATGGGCTTATTGATAGGTTGCTATATAGTGTAAGCCGTATCGTTGAATGCCTTATTATGAGTTGTCGGTAAAGGAACCTATTTGTAGTTATAAACTCAAAGGGGTGGTAAGTATTTATTAATATTGAGGAAAATATGTCTGTTACATTAACTGAAAACGCTGCAATGCAAGTGCAGGATCAATTGAATAAACGGGGTAAAGGGTTGGGCTTACGATTGGGTGTTCGTGAGTCTGGTTGCTCGGGTTACTCTTATGTCATTGATTTTGCAGATGAAGTTGAGTCTAAGGATACTGTTTTCGAAATGCATGGTGTTAAAGTCATCATCAATGAAGACTCGTTGAGTTTTTTAGATGGGATGGAGTTGGATTTTGCAAGAGAAGGTATTAATTCTGCCTTCAAGTTCAATAACCCAAATGTGAAAGATGCGTGTGGCTGCGGTGAAAGTTTTACCGTTGAGCCATAATTTTTTTCCTGTGCATAATTTAGTCTTCGTGATAGTTTTTACGGCTTATTAGCTGATTGCTAGAAAGGGCCGTAATCTGTAGACTACACACATTGTGACAGTTCGCTGTCAGATAACCTAATACCGTGAATTTACACGGGTTTTTCTAAAATTAATTTTTATTGTTGGAGTAATACTATGGCGCTTGAGCGTACTTTTTCTATTGTAAAACCGGATGCAGTTGCAAAAAATGTAATTGGACAAATTTATGCTCGCTTTGAAGAAGCGGGATTAAAAATTGTAGCGTCTAAAATGTTGCAACTTTCTCGTGAGCAAGCAGAAGGCTTCTATGCTGTGCATAAAGAGCGTCCTTTTTATAATGACTTGGTTTCATTTATGATCTCTGGCCCTGTCATGGTTCAAGTGCTTGAGGGTGAAAATGCTATTTTGAAAAACCGTGAAGTGATGGGTGCAACAAACCCAGCTGAAGCCGAAGCAGGTACTATTCGTAAAGACTTTGCAGATAGCATTGATGAAAATGCAGTTCATGGCTCAGATGCGCCTGAAACAGCGGCTGAAGAAATTAAGTTCTTCTTTAATGATGATGAACTGTGCGAACGTCTTCGTTAAACACTGATGAACTCAAAACAAAACTTGTTGAATTTAGATCGTAAGGGTCTGGAAACATTTTTTACTGAAATAGGTGAAAAACCATTTCGTGCGAAACAAGTTTTGAAATGGATTCATCAAGAAGGCATTTCTGATTTTGAGCTAATGACGAATATCAGCAAGGGGTTGCGAACACGCCTTGCTGATATTGCTGAGGTACGCGTACCTGAGATAGTCTTCGAACAAAAATCTGATGATGGAACCTATAAATGGGTGCTTGAGTTAGATGGGCAAAACCGTATCGAAACAGTTTTTATTCCTGAAGAAGGTCGCGGTACCTTATGCGTGTCATCGCAAGTAGGTTGTGCGCTTGAGTGCACTTTTTGTTCTACGGCGACACAAGGTTTCAATCGTAACTTATCTGTTGCTGAAATTATTGGGCAGGTATGGGTGGCGGTTAAGGCGCTAAAAGGTAAAGCCAATCTAACAAATGTTGTGATGATGGGAATGGGCGAGCCGCTACTTAACTTCAACAATACCGTTACGGCCTTAAACTTAATGATGGACGATTTTGCATACGGCTTAGCCAAACGTCGTGTCACAGTCAGTACCTCTGGTGTTGTGCCAGCGATGTATCGTTTGGCCGAAGTGAGTGATGCGAGCCTGGCAGTTTCCCTTCATGCGCCGAACGACGAATTAAGAAACGAATTAGTACCAATTAATAAAAAATATCCAATTGCTGAGTTGTTAGAAGCCTGTAAGCATTATATTAAAGGCGAAAAACGCCGAAAAATAACCTTTGAATACGTGATGTTAAGCGGCGTAAATGATTCGGTTGAGCAAGCGCATGAATTAAAGCGCTTATTGGCTGATGTGCCGTCCAAAGTGAATTTGATTCCTTTTAACCCCTTTCCTAATACACACTACAAACGCTCTAGTAATAATGCGATCCACCGGTTTACCAATGTCTTGAAAGAGGCTGGACTGATAACAACAACACGTAAAACACGTGGAGACGATATTGATGCTGCTTGTGGGCAATTGGTTGGCAAGGTGAAAGATAAAACAAAACGACAGCTTAAGAACCAGAGGGTAACCGCGGTATGAATAAATGGATTATTCAAATAATAATGCTGTGTTTTTTGGCTACCCTTGTAGCTTGCCAGCCGCAACAAGTTAAAGAAAATAGCGCCTCATCTATCCAAGGCACAGAAAAAAGCCCTGCTGATGTTTATGTATCCCTTGGTGTGGAATATATGAAAAGAGGGATGAATGAAGTGGCGTTAGAAAAACTAAAGAAGGCAATAGATGTTGACCCTTTTTCCAGTAACGCACATAACGTTCTAGCCGTACTCTACGACCGTTTAGGCGAAAAATCATTAGCCGGTGAACATTATAAAAAAGCAGTGACTCTAAGCCCAAGGAACTCAAGTGCACAAAATAATTATGCACGCTATCTATGTAGCATGAATGAATTTGAGTTGGCAGATCAACACTTTAATATAGCAGTTAAAAATCCATTGTATCGGTCTGCGGTGGCGGCGTTAACGAACGCAGGAACGTGTGCATGGAAAGCGGGGCAATTAGATAAAGCAGAAAGCTATTATCGTACGGCCTTACAGCGAAATAACCGTTCGGCTGTGACATTATTACAAATGGCCAAATTAAAATTTGAAATGCAGAACTACTTATCCGTACGGGCTTATCTGCAGCGCTTTAAAGAAGTAAGCAAGCATACACCAGCCTCTTTATGGTTAGGTATTCAAGCAGAAGATAAGCTGGGCGATAGCGATAGTGTTGCCAGTTATATTCTTCAATTAAAACGACTTTATCCAGACTCGCACGAAATGGGCTTGTTAGAAAAAAGTAAGTTCAACCGTTAACAATAACACAAGGCCAATGAGTAAAAAGTTACAAGCCATTCGTGGTATGCATGATATTTTGCCCGATAAAACACCATTGTGGCAGCGATTAGAAAAAGCGATGTCAACAGTGTGTCAACAATACGGTTATTCAGAAATACGCATGCCGTTAGTTGAAAGTACGGATTTGTTTTGTCGCTCGATCGGTGAAGTGACCGATATCGTTGAAAAAGAAATGTACACATTCGATGATCGCAATGGAGACTCACTGAGCTTGCGGCCAGAAGGAACAGCAAGTTGCGTAAGAGCTGGTTTAGAGCATGGTTTGTTTTATAACCAAGTTCAACGTTTATGGTATCAAGGCCCTATGTTTCGTCATGAACGTCCGCAAAAAGGGCGTTATCGACAGTTTCATCAAATTGGTATTGAATGTTTTGGTATGTCGGGCGCAGAGATTGAAGCTGAAGTCATTCTTATGTCGTATAGACTCTGGAAAAACCTTGGTTTAGCAAGCGAATTAACCTTAGAGATTAATACATTGGGTACGCTCGAAGAGCGGACAGCCTATAAAGATATTTTGGTGGCGTACTTTAAGCAACATTTAGAACAATTAGATGAAGATAGCACACGTCGATTAGCCACGAACCCACTGCGCATATTGGACAGCAAAAACCCAGCCATGCAAACATTAATCGAATCAGCGCCACAATTAATAGATTCTTTAGGTGAGCAGTCCACGCAACATTTTGAAACGTTGCAAGGCTATTTGATGGATGCAGGTATTCGATTTAAACATAACCCACGGTTGGTTCGAGGTTTAGATTATTATTCACACACGGTGTTTGAATGGACCACTACATCACTAGGTGCACAAGGAACTGTTTGTGCTGGTGGTCGTTACGACGGTTTGATCGACCAACTGGGTGGTAAGCAAACCCCTGCTGTTGGTTTGGCAATGGGCGTTGAACGTTTGGTACTGCTGTTGGAGCAGCGTGAATGGCCTGAAGCAACACCCTTGGCTTATATCGTTTATCAAGGTGAGCCGGCTAGAAAAGAAGCGATACAATTGGCTGAACGTTTACGGGATCAATTGCCAGAAGAAGGCATTGTTCTTCATTGTGGCAATGGTAGCTTAAAAAGTCAGTTTAAAAAGGCAGACAAGGTTGGTGCCAAGTTCGCGCTAATTCTAGGTGAAGCAGAAATTGAAGAAAATAAAGTGAGTATTAAGTTTTTACGTGACAGACAAGAACAACAACAAGTGCCGAATAATCAAATAGACGCATTTTTAAAAAATAACAGTTAAAACGGAAAAGATGATGGACACTTATCAAACAGAAGAAGAACAAGTTGAACGGATCAAAAAATGGTGGGCAGATAACTCTCGTTCACTTATTGCTGGAGTCGTGTTGGGTTTAATAGGTCTTTTTGGTTGGCAAAGTTGGCAGGGCCAGCAGCAAAACCATGCGCTGGAAGCTTCAGATGCCTACCAGCAATTGGCCCAATCAATGGAGAGCTCAACGTTTGAAGCGGCAATTGTCTTGGCTGAAGAAATTGATAAAACCTATAGTGATACACCTTATGCAGCGTTGGCTGGCTTGCAAAAAGCCAAAGCACAACTTGAAACTGGTGATCGTAAAGGGGCAGTTGAATCACTAGAAAAAGTGGCTGATTTGGATGGCAATAAAGCCCTTCAACATATTGCGCGTATACGTGCGTTTAGAATTCGACTGGCTGATGGTGATGCGAATGGTGTTGTTAGTGATCTTGAATCAGTGATTTCGGGAGAAAACGGGATTAACCCAGGACAATTTATTGGCCAATACGAGGCATTAAAAGGTGATGCATATCGCCAGTTGGGTAATGTAGAAAAAGCTAGATCTGGCTATATGGCAGCATTGAGAGACGCAACATTAGATAGCCAGTTGATCCAGTTAAAACTGGATGACCTAGGACCGCCAACTATTGTTGACAGTACAGAAGCTGTACAAGAGATAGAAAAATGAGTCGGTTAAGCCTAGTTATTTTGCTGCTTTTTTTAGCAGGTTGTGCGGGAATCGTAGAAAAAACCAAATCGGCCGGTAAGAGTTTGGAAAGTGGCATTATCGATATGATGAGCACATCCGAAGAAGATGAGTCTGCACCCCCACGTGAATTGGCTGAAATTGTTGAGGAAGTTAGCCTTACATCTGTCTGGCAGCAAAAAGCAAGTGAAGGCAAAGGCTCTAAATACCTGAAGCTTGAAATGGTCGTGTCAGATGGCAAGCTTTTCGTAGCGGATTTAAAAGGCAAGGTCCTTGCAATAGATCAAATGACGGGTGAACTAATATGGGAAGTCAAAACTGAACTTCCGATCTCAGGTGGCTTAGAGGTGGGTTATGAACATGTCTTCTTTGGCACCACAGATGCTGATGTTGTTGCACTAAAATTAAATGATGGTGATACAGCATGGACTTCACAAGTCTCTAGTGAAGTATTGTCAACACCGAGGTTTTCAGATGGGCTTCTTGTGGTTCGTAGTGTTGATGGCGCAGTGAATACACTGGATGCTGCAAACGGTGAAGAGCGTTGGTCGTATATTCGCGATGTACCAGCATTAAGTTTACGTGGTACCAGTTCTCCGGTTGTTAAAAGTGGAGGTGTTATCTGTGGCTATGCTAATGGTAAATTGGTGGTGTTGCGATTAAAAGATGGTCTGCAGATCTGGGAAACAAGTGTTGCCGTAGCGAGAGGCCGTGGTGCACTATCACGGATGGTAGATGTGGATTCAGATCCATTAGCAGGAGAGCGTTATATTTATGCAGCCACCTTCAATGGCGGGGTTGTAGCCGTTGATGTAAGGTCTGGCCAAATTGTGTGGCGTCGCTCAGAAATGTCGTCATATAAGAAAATGATTGCAGACTGGGTGTCCATTTATGTTGTTGATGTGAATAACCACCTATGGTCTGCTGACCAAAATGATGGCAGCATTAATTGGCTACAGGATAGTTTAGAGCACCGCCAATTAACACCCCTTACTCAAGCTGGAGATTATTTGTTAACGGCTGATTACGAAGGCTATCTTCATGTGATAAATAGCACGGATGGCGCGTTGGTTGGACGTTTAAGAGTGAGTGATGTCGCGATTTCTACAGCGCCTATTATTGATGATGGCTTGATTTATGTGCAAGACATAGAAGGTGTTATAACGGCCTTACGAATGGACACTCTGTCGGTCACGGAAGAGTAAACGATGCTACCTGTTATTGCCTTAGTTGGCCGACCTAATGTCGGTAAATCAACATTATTTAATTACTTAACGCGTACACGTGATGCATTAGTTGCTGATTACCCAGGGCTTACCCGTGATCGACAATATGGGTTAGTAAAACGTGCAGATATCAAATCTCTAGTGGTTGATACGGGTGGAATTACGGCAACTGCAGACGGCATTGATGGCGTTGCTGTAGAGCAGGTCGAGCGAGCACTTGAAGAAGCTGATGTGGTTTTATTTTTGGTTGATACGCGCCATGGTATTCACCCTATTGATGAAGAAATAGGGCAAAATTTACGAAAACTTGGCAAACAAATCGTACTTGTTGCAAATAAAACTGATGGTTTAGATGCTAATACACATATCGCAGAATTTCATAAAATGGGCTTCGATAAACCATGGCCGATTGCAGCAACACATGGGCGAGGTGTGGTTGAGCTCTTAAGACATGTATCAAACATTTTGCCGAAAATAGAGTCATTTGATGACACATTGGCAGGAGAAGGAATCAGGGTTGCTGTCATTGGGCGACCTAATGTAGGCAAATCGACACTGATTAATCGCTTGCTGGGTGAGGAGCGGGTCGTCGTTTTTGATCAGCCCGGCACTACGCGTGATAGTGTTTTTATCCCTTTTGAACGTGATGGCAAACAATATACATTGATTGATACGGCTGGTGTTCGTCGTCGTTCAAAAGTATCAGAAGCCGTTGAGAAATTTAGCATTGTGCAAACACTACGTGCAATTGATGACACGCACGTGGTCATTTACATGATTGATGCGAGTGAAGGGGTGACCGATCAGGATGCGAGTTTGCTCGGAATGGTACTGGAATCAGGACGAGCATTGGTTATTGGTTTAAATAAATGGGATGGCTTGTCGGAAGATCAACGAGAAAAAGTGAAGCGTCAAATTGATGTGAAATTAAGTTTTCTTGAGTATGCGGAACGTTACTTTATTTCTGCGTTGCATGGCAGTGGTGTCGGTAAGTTATTTGAATCAATTGGGGCGTTATATCGATCTGCGATGATTGATATGTCAACACCACGGTTAACCGAAATTCTTGAAAATGCGATCAAAGCTCACCAACCCCCATTGGTAGGTGGTCGTCGGATTAAACTGAAATTTGCACACCAAGGTGGGCAAAACCCACCTGTCATCATCATTCATGGTAACCAAACGGTGTCGGTTCCTGGTAGTTATAAGCGATATTTAATGAATGCCTTTAGAGAAAAGCTAGGGTTAGTGGGAACACCGGTAAGGATAGAGTTTAAATCGCCGGATAATCCTTATGCTAAAAAAACAAGGAAGTCGGCGACAAATATCGAAAAAGGCAAAGTCAGTAAATTAAAAGAGAAAAGAAAAAGCAAACCTAAACATCGATAACTAAACCCTTCTTAGGCCGTAGGGTCACTCGCTTTTTCCTGAATTTTAATACCCTGGCCTTCGTGTTTGAGGTTTAAAAGCTCAGGATATTTTTTAGTACGTTTCTTTAAGCTGTGCCGAATTGAACGAATGAGGTACCTGGTGTTAGTGTCCCAAGGTAAGTCAAATTCATTTTTACAGTGTGTGCAGGTAAAAGTGGCTGTTTCACCATCATGGATAATAGTGGTGATTGTCCAATGGTCGCATTTAGTGCAAAGGTCTTTGATATGCATAGTGATGATTACTTGTTTTTGCTAAGTTTGTGTATATGGTCGCTAATAAAAAATGCAGGGTCAACCTTGCTTTTATTAAGATAAATATTCCAATGCAAGTGGGCACCTGTTACTCGACCGGTGGTGCCAATTTCGGCTATTTTTTGCCCTTGTTTAACAGTGTCTCCTGTGCTGACAAAGGTTTTGTTTAAATGGAAGTAGCCGCTAATCAACCCCTGTCCATGATCAACCAATACTGTGTTGCCGTTAAAAAAATAATCCCCGACGTCTAGAATAGTGCCTGCAGCTGGTGAGGTAACAGGGGTGCCCGTAGGCGCTGCGATATCTAAGCCGCTATGTGGTTTTCTCGGTTGATTATTAAAAAAACGTTTTAAGCCAAACGGACTGCTGAGTCGGCCATGCGTTGGTAAGCTAAACTCAACTTGTGGGGGCGTGTCAGACCAAGTAGATAAGGCTTTAGAGAGCGTTTTTTTCTCGCGATTGATACGCTCCATATCCATTTTATTTGGGTTGATCATGCGTTTATTTTTGGGCGTTTTTTTTAAAGTAATGTATTGAGCTGGGTAGGTTTTATCGCTAACTTCAAATGTCGTGACTTGAGCCGTTTGTTGATCTAGCAATTTATGAGTGCGAGGTTTTGCTGACAAGGGAATTCCAACAATAGCCACCCATTGATTATTTTTAAGTAGGGTTAACACTTTATTATTTTGATAATAGAGGGCCGGCTGTGTTTGAGACTTCAGTGGAATAACGGCAATACCACCGGGTACGGGATGATGTTGAGGGAAAGCGTGCGCCGTTTGCATAAACAAAAGGCTAATAGCGAGTACATAAGCGTTAAGTGTTTTCATGGATACTTTCTATATTGGTTTTCAATACCCCATTCGTTAATTGAATATTGATTTTTTCACCTAAAACAACCTGATGAATATTTTTCACGATTGTACCATCAGCCTCACGCTTGCTGATGCTATAGCCTCGCGCTAAAGTAGCTAAGGGGCTGAGTGTCTCAAGCCCTTTGTTACAGTCGGTAAAACGTAAGCGTGCTTGTTGTAAGTTCAGTTGTATTGGTTTAGGTAAGCGTTGTTGAAGACGTATTAGCCGTTGTTCTAAAGCGTGTGCCTGATGACTAGGGTTATTGTTTAAGAGGCGGGCGCGTAGTTCGGATAGGCGGAGTTTTCGCTGTTGTAAAACACGTTGAGGTGTTTGCATTAAACGAGCATGGTAATCATCTAAGCGCTGGGCATGAGCTTGCAATTGTGCGCCTGGGTGGGAACGCTTTAATCGGTGGTGGAGGTGATTTAAGGTTTGTTTTTTATCTGATAAATGACTCGATAATGTATTTGTTAACTGCTTAGCTAAATAATTAAAATGACTCAGCCATTGGTGTTGGTCAGGGCTGACCCGTTCGGCTGCTGCGGAGGGTGTGGCGGCGCGATGATCCGCAACAAAGTCAGCGATGGTAAAGTCTACTTCATGACCAATGGCGCTAATAATCGGTATAGATGAGTGATAAATTGCTCGTGCAACAATTTCTTCATTAAAGGCCCATAAATCCTCTAATGAACCACCGCCACGAGCGAGAATAAGAACGTCACAATCTTTACGCTCATTAGCCAACTTGATGGCACTTACAATTTCGTTTTTAGCACCATCGCCTTGCACGGTAACGGGGTAAATCAGCACAGGTAAGGCGGGGAAACGGTTATTTAATACGGTTAAAATATCATGAATAGCCGCCCCGCTGGATGAGGTGATAACGCCGACTTTTTTGGCTAATTCAGGCAGTGGTTTTTTATGTTGCTCATCATAAAGCCCTTCGAGTGACAGTTTGTTTTTTAACATCTCAAACTGTTGTCGAAGAGCGCCTTCGCCAGCAGCTTCCATGTGTTCAGCAATTAACTGGAAATTTCCACGAGCCTCATAAAGGCTAACCCGAGCTTTTAAGGTAATGCGCATGCCATTGTCTGGTTTGAAACCTACTTTGCGAAGTTGGGCGCGAAACATGGCACATTGCACTTGGGCTTTATCGTCTTTTAAGGTGAAGTAAATATGCCCGGACACAGGACGAGATAAGTTAGATATTTCACCTTCGATGCAGAGTGTTAAAAATGTTCCCTCAAGCAAAATTCGTGTTTCCCGACACAACTCGGAGACGGTATAAATGTGTGTATTGTCGCGCATAATGTCGGAAAGCTATCTATTAGATGATTATTAACGGAGCATACCTTATAATGAGCTGCTTTTTCTACGACAAGCCCGAGATAATATGCGATTCGAACAAGAAGCTTTAACATTTGATGATGTTTTGTTGGTGCCAGCTCATTCTACGGTACTTCCTCGTGATGTCAGCCTAACAACACAGCTTACACGTGGCATTTCTCTAAATATTCCTATTCTATCTGCCGCGATGGATACAGTAACTGAGGCTCGTTTAGCCATTGCGTTGGCTCAAGAAGGCGGCATCGGCATTATTCATAAAAACATGACGGTTAAGCAGCAAGCGCTAGAGGTAATGAAGGTGAAGCGTTTTGAAAGTGGTGTTGTTAAAGACCCGATTACTGTTACGTCCGATACGACCATTCGAGATGTTATTGCAATAACCCGTCAACACAATATTTCAGGTGTTCCAGTTGTTAATGGCACAGACCTTGTGGGTATTGTAACCAGCCGTGATTTACGTTTTGAAACGCACCTAGATGGCTTAATTGAATCAGCGATGACGCCTAAAGAAAAGCTGGTTACTGTTCAAGAAGGGGCGAGTAAAGAAGAGGTCATTGGTCTGTTGCATAAACACCGTATTGAAAAAGTGTTGGTGGTGAATAAAAACTTCAAACTTTGCGGCATGATTACCGTTAAGGATATTCAAAAAGCTAAGGACTATCCGAAAGCATGTAAGGATAACCAAGAACGTCTTCGCGTTGGGGCAGCCGTTGGAACGGGGCATGGAACAGAAGAACGCATTGAAGCTCTAGTTGATGCTGGGGTTGATGTGGTTATTGTTGATACTGCCCATGGGCATTCTCAGGGCGTTTTAGATCGTGTTTCGTGGGTAAAAAAGAATTACCCCGATTTGCAAGTTATTGGTGGCAACATTGCTACCGCTGATGCAGCCTTAGCATTGGCAGATGCGGGTGCCGATGCGGTTAAAGTAGGTATTGGTCCAGGGTCTATTTGTACCACACGTATCGTTGCCGGTGTTGGTGTGCCACAAATTACAGCAGTTGATAATGCTGTTCAGGCATTGAAAGGAATGGGTATTCCCGTTATATCTGATGGAGGCGTACGCTACTCTGGCGATGTGGCAAAAATTATTGCTGCTGGCGCCAGCTCGGTAATGTTAGGTAGCCTACTTGCAGGTACAGAAGAAGCACCGGGCGAAGTGGAGTTATTTCAAGGCCGTTCCTACAAAAGCTATCGCGGTATGGGCTCATTAGGAGCGATGTCTCAACAAGAAGGGTCAAGTGATCGTTATTTCCAAGAAAGTAGTGATACTGAAAAGCTAGTGCCAGAAGGTATTGAAGGTCGCGTGGCTTATAAAGGCAGCATGGTCAGTATTGTACATCAGCTTATTGGCGGCTTACGCTCTAGTATGGGGTATACCGGCTGTGAAAGCATTGAAGAGATGCGGCATAAAGCAAAATTTGTTCGAGTTACCAGTGCTGGCATGCGTGAAAGCCATGTCCACGATGTGACGATTACCAAAGAAGCACCAAATTATCGTGTTGAACGATAATAAAGAGGTTTAGTTTGAATACACAGCAACACGAAGATATCCATTCTCATAAAATTCTAATTTTAGATTTTGGTTCGCAATACACACAATTAATTGCTCGACGCATACGCGAAATAGGTGTGTATTGTGAAATTTATCCATACGATGTTGAATCGCAATCGATTCGCGATTTTAAGGCGAATGGCATCATTTTGTCAGGTGGCCCCGAAACTGTTACAAATGGTGATGCGCCCCAAGCGCCCAGCATTGTTTTTGAATTATCTGTGCCTGTCTTAGGTATTTGTTATGGCATGCAGACAATGGCGGCTCAAATGGGTGGTCGTGTTGAGGCATCTGAGGTTAAAGAATTCGGTTATGCCAGTATTCGAGCACGTGGACATACAGAGTTATTAAGAGATATTGAAGATCATACCACGCCAGAGGGTTATGGCATGTTGGATGTGTGGATGAGCCACGGCGACAAAGTGGTTGAGCTGCCTGAAGGTTTCAAATTGATGGCAAGCACCGAAAGCGCTCCTATCGCAGGTATGGCTGATGAGGATAAACATTTTTACGGCCTACAGTTTCACCCGGAAGTAACGCATACAAAACAAGGAGGGCGAATTTTAAGTCGCTTTGTTTTGGATATTTGTCAGTGTGAGGCATTGTGGACGTCAAAAAACATTATTGACAGTAGTATTGAATCTGTTCGCGAACAAGTTGGTAACGAACAAGTGGTGTTAGGTTTATCGGGTGGTGTTGACTCTTCTGTTGTTGCTGCGTTATTGCATAAGGCGATTGGTCAACAGCTGATCTGTGTATTTGTTGATACGGGTTTGCTTCGTTTAAACGAAGGGGATCAAGTAATGGCCATGTTTGCTGAACACATGGGGGTTAATGTTATACGTGTTAATGCCGAACAACGCTACCTTGATAAATTAAAAGGTGTTTCTGACCCTGAAGAGAAAAGAATTATTATTGGTAATCTATTTGTTGAAATTTTTGATGAAGAATCAGCAAAGTTAACCAATGCAAAATGGTTGGCCCAAGGCACCATTTACCCGGATGTTATTGAGTCAGCAGGGGCTAAAACAGGTAAGGCGCATCTTATCAAGTCACACCATAATGTAGGTGGCTTACCAAAAGACATGAAGTTAAAGCTGGTTGAACCTTTACGTGAGCTTTTTAAAGATGAAGTTCGGCAAATTGGGGTGGAGCTTGGCTTACCATCGGATATGGTCTATCGTCACCCGTTTCCCGGTCCAGGCCTTGGCGTAAGAATATTAGGTGAAGTAAAAAAAGAATACGCAGATTTATTGCGTCTGGCCGATGACATCTTTATTAGCGAATTATATAAACACGACTTGTATCATAAAACTAGTCAGGCATTTGCGGTGTTTTTACCGGTTAAATCAGTGGGTGTTACTGGTGATGGTCGGCGCTATGAATATGTTATTGCATTACGTGCAGTTGAAACGATCGACTTTATGACAGCGCGTTGGGCGCAGCTTCCTTATGACTTTTTAGGACATGTGTCGAACCGTATTATTAATGAAATATCAGGTATTTCCCGTGTTACCTACGATATTTCAGGAAAGCCACCTGCCACGATAGAGTGGGAATAACTCCAGAAAACAGGTAACAGGCTGAATGAGTTTAAAATATTCAGCTTGTTACCTTTACTTCTTGTGCTATTAAGCTGTGTTAGGCAAATTCTTTCAACACTATAATTCGTGATACTCTTGCCCTTAAGTTAGGGGGTGAATAATGCCTATGCCGTGTCAAAAGTGCTATGTAGGGCACAAAAAATCGACAACTCCCTAATATTATTTAAAGCGTGTGGCAAAAAAATGCTATTTTGACCATAGCTACACCCTCATTGTATTGAACAGCACTACATAAGCGAGGGTTGGCAGAAAGCTTTATATATGCAGGCCTTTATGGAAGCTATGTGAAGTAACGCCAACATGCCACAAGATCAGCAGGAGTTTTAAAGATGAGTAATAAGTCCAGCCATAAACCAAGCTTGAAATGGCCCGTAAGAGTAAGAATTTTGCAGGCCCTCGTTGTTACGGTTGTTATTGGCCTAGCTGCTTGGCTGTGGTGGCTTGCACAAGCAAAGGGTTTGCCAGAAGGTTTTGCTGCAGGTAATGGGCGGATCGAAGCGGTAGAGATAGACGTTGCGGCTAAGACCGCAGGTCGGGTCAAGGATATTTTGGCTAACGAAGGTGATTTTGTCCAAGCTGGGCAGCAACTGGCAAGGATGGATGTGGCGGTTCTAGAGGCGCAACTGCGCGAGGAAGAAGCGCAACTGAGACGTGCACTTATCGGCATTGAAACCGCACAAAGCCATGTAACCCAGCGTGAAGCTGAGAAGCGGGCAAACGAAGCATTGATTGCTCAGAGGAAGGCTGAGCTTGATGCCGCGAAGAAACGCCTTATCCGTTCGCAAGAGTTAGTATTGAAAGGGGCTGGGCCTGTATCACAGCAAGATGATGACCGCGCCGCTTTTCAGGCCGCGAAGGCCGCCGTAAGTGCTGCTGAGGCTCAGGCGGCTGCCGCACAAGCTGCTATAGGGCGAGCTAAATCTGATGTTATTGGAGCAGAAGCTTCTGTGGAAGCGGTACGAGCGGGCATCCAGCGCATTCAAGCAGATATCGAAGACAGCGTCCTGAAGTCGCCGCGTGATGGCCGTATCCAATACCGTGTTGCACAGCCGGGCGAGGTGCTTTCTCCGGGGGGCGTGGTGCTGAACATGGTCGATCTAGCAGATGTTTATATGACTTTCTTTTTACCGACCGAGCAAGCTGGACGTGTCGCTTTAGGTGCCGAGGCTAGGCTCGTACTAGATGCAGCTTTGCAATATGTTGTCCCAGCCAAGATTTCCTTTGTTGCCGATGTGGCGCAGTTCACTCCCAAGGCAGTAGAAACGGAAGAAGAGCGTCAGAAGCTAATGTTCAGAATTAAGGCGCAGATTGACCCGCAACTGCTCAGGAAACATCTTTACCAAGTCAAAACCGGCCTTCCCGGTATGGCTTATGTACGGCTCGATTCGCAGGCAGGCTGGCCCCCTGAGCTGCAAGTCAAGCTGCCAAAATGAATCAAAATAACAGCGAAAAGACGAATAAGCACGATCAGTTAGCTATACCGGTTGCCCGCTTGCAAGCCGTCACCTTACGATACAAGAAGGCGCATGCGCTTGACGGCATTAACCTTGATATTCCAGCCGGTTGTATGGCTGGGTTGATTGGCCCAGATGGAGTTGGTAAATCGAGCTTGTTGGCGCTGATTGCCGGCGCTCGCGCAGTTCAAGATGGTAAGGTCGAGGTACTTAGCGGTGATATGGCGAATGCGCGCCACCGACGAAGCGTGGGGCCGCGGGTTGCTTATATGCCACAGGGCCTGGGGCGCAACCTCTATGCGACACTGTCAGTACGTGAGAACCTCGACTTCTTTGGTCGTCTGTTTGGGCATGACGGTGACGAAAGGGCGCGTCGAATCGAGGCGTTAACCGAAGCCACAGGGTTAAAGTCGTTTCTCGATAGAGCGGCAGGTAAACTTTCAGGTGGAATGAAGCAGAAGTTAGGCCTTTGTTGTGCATTGATTCACGACCCGGATCTCCTGATTCTTGACGAGCCGACTACCGGTGTCGATCCGCTCTCACGACGCCAGTTCTGGGAGTTGATTGACAGAATCCGTTTCTCTCGCCCCGGCATGAGTGTGCTAGTGGCAACCGCCTATATGGAGGAGGCAGCTCGCTTCGACTGGTTAGCCGCGATGTATGGTGGCCAGGTATTGGCTTGTGATAGCCCCGAAGGCTTGTTACAGGGTCAAGGAGTGGATTCGTTAGAGGCGGCATTTATCCAGTTGTTGCCAGAAGACAAACGACGAAACTATCGTGCTGTGGACATACCACCGCGACTGAAAGATGGTGCGGATACTGCGATTGAGGCGCAAGATTTGGCCATGCGATTTGGTGACTTTACTGCGGTAGACCATGTCAACCTGCGTGTCCCACGAGGTGAGATTTTCGGCTTCCTAGGTTCGAATGGTTGCGGCAAGACCACGACCATGAAGATGTTGACAGGTCTTTTACCGCCGAGCGAAGGCCGGGCTTGGCTGTTTGGACAAGAGGTGGACCCACACGATCTTGCAACGCGCCGCCGCGTTGGTTATATGTCACAGTTCTTTTCGCTGTACACGGAGCTGACGGTACGACAGAACTTAGCGCTGCATGCCCGGCTGTTTCATGTGCCCGCCGCTGATATTTCGCGACGTGTGGAAGACATGATTGAGCGTTTTGACCTAGCCACCGTAGTGGATAGTTTGCCGGGTGGATTGCCTGTTGGTCTTAGGCAACGTTTATCGCTAGCGGTGGCGATGATCCACAAGCCAGAAATGTTAATCCTCGATGAGCCGACTTCGGGCGTCGACCCAGTTGCGCGCGATGCTTTTTGGCGTATGTTGGTTGAGCTGTCGCGTGATGATGGTGTGACTATTTTTATTTCTACCCATTTTATGAACGAAGCTGAACGTTGTGACCGTATTTCGCTGATGCATGCGGGTCAGGTGCTGGTAACTGACACGCCTGATGCTTTGATCAGGCAGCGGGGAGTGGAGACATTGGAAGAGGCGTTTGTGGCGCATTTAGAAGAAGCATCGGAGACAGAAACTGCTGAAAAACAAGCAGATGAGAGAGCATCGCTCGATTCAATAAATGCCTCGACAGCTCACGTTGAGTCGAAGGGTTGGCGGCGCTGGTTCGACTCTCGACGGATGATCAGTTATGCCCGACGAGAAGGGTTGGAGCTGCGCCGTGATCCGATACGGCTGACCTTAGCATTGGTCGGTAGCGTGATATTAATGTTCGTGATGGGCTACGGCATCAGCCTAGACGTGGAGGACCTTACGTTTGCGGTGCTAGATCGAGATCAGACGGCGATGAGTCGCGACTATACACTTAATCTTGCTGGCTCACGCTACTTCATTGAGCAAGCACCGATTACCAATGTTGCCGATTTGGATCGGCGAATGCGCGAAGGCGATATCAGTTTGGCCATTGAAATTCCGCAGGGCTTCGCGCGCGACATCGCCAGGGGGCGACAGGTCGAGATTGGTGCCTGGATTGATGGCGCGATGCCATCACGAGGTGAGACTACTCGAGGTTATGTGCAAGGGATTCATGCCCAGTGGCTCGCGACCAAGGCGCGTGAAGCCGGCTACGCTGAGGCTTTGGCAGGTCTCGTTAATATTGAGACTCGGTTCCGTTATAACCCAGATGTTAAAAGCCTAGTTGCTATGGTGCCGGCTGTTATTCCGCTTTTGTTGATGTTGATTCCGGCGATGCTCGCGGCGCTCAGCGTGGTCCGGGAGAAGGAGCTTGGCTCGATTACCAATTTTTATGTTACCCCAACAACGCGGCTCGAATTTCTGCTGGGTAAGCAGCTGCCTTATGTGATGCTATCTTTTTTGAGTTTTTTATTGCTGACACTGCTTGCGGTGACTGTTTTCGGTGTGCCGCTGAAGGGTAGCTTTCTGACCTTAGCAATAGGGGCACTGCTTTATGTTGGTTGTGCAACTGCGGTGGGTTTGCTGATCTCTACTTTCATGCGCAGCCAGATTGCGGCAATCTTCGGTACTGCAGTATTGACCATCCTGCCAGCAGCCAATTTTTCGGGCATGATTGATCCAGTGTCATCTTTAGAAGGAATGGGGCGGATGATTGGTGAGGTTTACCCAACGACTCATTTTTTAACAATCGCACGGGGTACTTTCTCAAAGGCGTTGAACTTTTCCGACCTGCATGCGTCTTTCCTTCCGTTGGTATTGGCTGTGCCGGTGTTGATCGGCTTGTCTGCCGTAATGCTTAAGAAGCAGGAGCGATAGTCCATGCGTCTTGCTAATATTTTCCACATTGGTGTTAAGGAGTTGCGCAGTGTCGTGCGTGATCCGATTATGCTTGTGTTGATCGTTTATGCCTTTACCGTTTCAGTTTACACGGCCGCTACGGCCATGCCGGAGAGTCTCAACAAGGCGCCGATTGCGGTTGTAAACGAGGATCGCTCTCCGCTGTCATGGCGTATTGTTAGTGCTTTTTACCCACCGTATTTTGTTCCGCCTGACGTGATTGATCAAGCACAGATGGATGCTCGCATGGATGCTGGCCTTGACACCTTTGCACTGGATATTCCGCCGAACTTTCAACGTGATGTGCTAGCGGGGCGGCGGCCAACGATTCAGCTTAATGTTGATGCCACGCGGATGAGCCAAGCCTTTACCGGTAGCCGATATATACAAACCATCGTTGCTGACGAAGTACAGACCTTTGCGCAGCGCTACCGTGAGGTGCCTGAGTTGCCGGTCGACTTGGCGCTACGGGCGCGATTCAATCCCCAGCTTAATAAGTCGTGGTTTGGTGCGATTATGCAGGTCATCAACAACGTGACGATGTTGTCTATTGTTCTTACTGGCGCGGCGCTGATTCGCGAACGCGAGCACGGCACCGTCGAGCACCTGCTGGTAATGCCGGTTACGCCTTTTGAGATTATGACCAGCAAGGTCTGGGCAATGGGGCTGGTTGTACTTGTTGCTACCGCCTTTGCATTAACCGCGGTTGTGCAAGGCTGGCTGTCGGTGCCGATTCAAGGCTCACTGGGGTTATTCCTAGTTGGCGCGGCATTGCATTTGTTTGCGACTACCTCAATGGGTATTTTCCTCGGCACTGTCGCCCGTTCGATGCCACAGTTTGCTCTGCTACTGATGTTGGTGTTACTGCCGTTGCAGATGCTCTCCGGTGGCTCGACGCCGCGCGAGAGCATGCCGGAGCTAGTTCAATTGGTCATGTTTGCTGCACCGAATACACACTTTGTGATGCTTGCTCAGGCGATTCTCTATCGTGGCGCTGGTTTTGCCGCTGTCTGGCCGCAATTTCTTGCCATTACGGCGATCGGAGTCGTGCTGTTTTCACTTTCGCTATCACGCTTTCGGCGTACTATTAGTAGCATGGCATAAGAAGATTCTCTGGGCGATGAGTGAATGAGAGTAACGGCCTAACTGCTCGATTTACATAAAACTGGTAGCATTTATAGTGGTTATGTTAGTGATGTGGTAGGTTAGTTACATATGAATCAAACGCTCCTAAAGTACAAGTTAGTGTTGCTTCCATTAGTGTTGGTCATGCTTTTAGATTTTGCGTTGTTGGCGATTAACTACTATGTTACTGCTCAAATTGAAGTATCTGCTAAGAACATCAATATCGCGGGTCGACAGCGGATGTTATCGCAGAAAATTATAAAGTTAGCGTCTCTTATTCATAATTCATCGCAGCATCAGACAGTTCCTCTGGGTGATATGGATAAACTGGCTAAAGCAGTTGCCTTATTTGATGAAACATTAAATGCTTTTAGTGAAGGTGGTACGGCTACAGCGGCTTCAGGTGAGGTCATATTTATTGACAAGCTGGTTGATGAAGATGCTAGAGAACGCTTATTTGACGCTCAGTATATTTGGCGACCATTGCATGAGGAATTAAGCTATTTTCTATCATCTCAAGCAGTTTCAGCATCATTTTCCCACCAGATGATGAAGGACTTGGCTAAGCATGATGAAGAACTATTGAGCTTGATGAATGAACTAACCATTAGTTTAGAAGAAGAGGCTAAGGCTGAGACATTTTTTTTAAGAAGTATTCAAACAGCGACAGTTTTACTTATTTTTGTTTGCTTTTGTATTGCTACAATAAGACTTATTCGTAGAGAAGACTATTACGATAATCTGATGGAAAAAACGACAGATATTGTGATTGGGGTTGATGTTAAAACAGCGCTGACCACTTTTGTTAGTGGGTCTGTGGTTGAATTACTTGGCTTCAACCAACAACATTACCTTTTAAAGCCAGCGAGTTTGTTTTTTGTAAAAGAATCGAAAGCTGTTTTTTCGGAAATATTGGAGGCAGTTGATAAGACAGGCCGTTTACCTACTAGTCGGTGTGAGGTGCGATTGCTAAAAAGTGATGATAGTATTTTAGTCGCAGACATTGTGATGCAAACCGCGTTGAGTGAGAACGGCAAAAATGTAGAAGTTACGGCTGCCATTAGAGATATATCGGAAAGGAAAGCAGCTGAAGCCATTCTTATTGAGCAAGCACATAAAGACGAGTTAACGGGATTGCCCAATCGTATTGTGTTTTATGAGTTGGCGGAACATGCGCTTAGTATTGCGCAAAGAAATAAAACGAGACTGGCGATACTGTATATCGATTTAGATCAATTTAAACCTATTAACGATACCTATGGGCACGGTGTTGGCGATACGGTGTTGCAAACAACGGCGAATCGAATTGCTGCTTGCATTAGGAAATCTGACAGTGTTTTTCGTATTGGTGGCGATGAATTTATTGTGTTACTTGAAGGGCAAGTGGATGATGAGGGGGTAAGGAGTCTTGCCGAGAATATTATTCAATCAGTTTCTAACAGCATAATGGTCAACGGTGATAGTTGTCAGATTGGTGCCAGTATTGGCGTTGCATTTTATCCAGACGATGGCGCAGATATTGATGTGTTAACACAAAAGGCAGATAAAGCGATGTATACAGTGAAACATTCAGGACGAAACAATGTGGCCTTTGCTGAATAAATAATGCTTATGAATGATGAGGCTTGGATGCGCAGAGCGATCAATTTAGCGCATAAAGCAGAAGAAGTTGGTGAAGTACCTGTCGGTGCAATTATCGTCAAAGATAATGAGTGTATTTCTGAAGGTTATAACCTGCCTATAAAGAATAATGACCCAACTGCACATGCTGAAATAGTGGCTATTCGTGACGCTGGTCTGCAACTTGATAATTACCGCCTTGTTGATACAACCCTTTTTGTCACTCTTGAACCTTGCGTGATGTGTTTGGGGGCTATTCAACATGCGCGAATTAAACGCATTGTGTTTGGTGCGTTAGATGAAAAAAGGGGGGCTGTTTGTAGTGCGCTATCACTCACTAAAGCTAGTTATGCAAACCATCATGTTGAATGGACAGGGGGCGTGCTGGCAAAGGAGTGTTCTGAGTTATTAAGCGCTTTTTTTAAAAAAAGGCGTAAATGAAAGGGCTATAGGAAATGTTAAGGCAGTTATCAGCTTAATCACGATGGCTTACTATGTTATTTCAACTGTGTTGATTATAGCGCAAGGAAAATAATGGCAAAATACAGTGAAAAGAGGTGGCTTGCTAACGATGGAATGCCTATGCATGCCGTTAGGTGGCAGCCTGATGTTGAGCCGATAATGACGGTGTGTTTAATTCATGGTTTGGGCGAGCATAGTGGTCGCTACAAAGACATGGTTGAATACTATACATCCTGTGGTGTTGAGATTGTTTCGTTTGATTTGCGAGGGCATGGAAAGTCTGGTGGTCAACGTGGTCATAGTGCTGATTTTCAACAAATGATACGGGATATTAAGTGTTTTATAGATGAAGTATCAAATATTGACGTTGCCAAGCCCTGGTTTATCTACGGTCACAGCTTGGGTGCAACACTGAGCATTCAATATGCGCTGTCACATCCAATTGGTTTCAAAGGCGTCGTGTTGAGTTCACCCTTGTTTAAACCTGCATTTGAGCCAGCTAAATGGAAATTACTATTGGGTCGACTTGTGCAAACAGGGTGGCCAACTTTATCGTTATCGAACGAGATAAACGAAGTCGCCTTATGTCGGGATAAAGAGATATTGAAAAGCCGAGCGGAAGATTCTTTAATTCATCACCGGATTTCAGCTCGATTAGGCATTCAAATGCTAAGTGAGGGCGAGCAACTGTTACGAAAAGCCTCAGAAGTGGACTTTCCAGTCTTGTTGATGCACGGTGATGCTGATGCGATCACAAGTCATACAGCGAGTACCATATTTTCTGAGCGCGTCGGTCAGCAATGCCGTTTGAAGATCTGGCAAGGTTTTTATCATGAACTTCATCATGAACCAGAGAAAGAAAAGGTTTTTGAGTACGGTTTAAATTGGATGAAAAGAGAGTTACAGCGCTTGTAACTCGATATTTAGTGTGGCGTCGGTATCAATTTTGTTTTGTTCATCACTTAATGAGTTAGGCTCAAGTTTTTTAAGCATTTTGATATATTGGCGAACATTATCAATATAGGTGACGGGTTCTTTACCACGTGCGTAGCCGTATTTTGTTTTTTGATACCACTCCTTTTCAGCAAGTAGTGGTAGTCGCTGTTTTACATCAATCCATTTGTCTGGGTCGCCGCCTTGTTGTTGGGTCAATATGCGCGCATCTTCTAAGTGGCCAAAACCAATATTATAAGCGGCCAAGGCCATCCATGTTCTGTCGGGTTCTTCGATCCGTTTAGGGATTTTTTTTATTCGAGTTGATAAATAATGTGCGCCGCCTTCAATGCTTTGCTCGGGGTCTAATCGATTAGTTACGTTCATTTGTTTGGCAGTGGCTTTAGTCAGCATCATAATGCCGCGAACACCCGTTGGCGAAACAGCGTGTTTGTTCCAGTGAGACTCTTGATAGGCAACAGCCGCTAGTAATTTCCAGTCAAGATTATATTTTTTTGCAGCTAAATGAAAAGACTTAATGAGCTTAGGGAGCCGAGTGTCAGCATGGTGCCAGAAGGTACAAATTCCAACGTAATCTAATTGTTTAGAATAGCCGAAGTGCTTGTCTTGTAGCTGCTCTAAGACACCGGTGGATTTAAGTTCTGCGAGAAATTTAACCGCTTCATTATATAAGCTGTGGTCTTCACCAAGAGGAAAAGCCCACGCTATTTTTTCAGGTTTTGAAATATCAAAAGCAACGTTTAAGTTGGGAAATTGACCGCGAATGAGTTGAAATTGATTGGAGTCGACGACGGTGTAGTCAAGTATATGATCGTTCACTAGAGAAACTAACTCTAGAACAGTTGAATCGGTGCTTTCTATCCAAGACAGGTTTTTATGTGTTTTTTGAATGCTACGTAAGTTTTCGGCATGACTGGTGTTGGCAATAACTTCTAAAAAAGAACCGCTCAGTTTCGCCACGGACTTAGGGCGACGCGTTCGATAATGATATACAAGCTGTTGCGTGACTTCGTAATAAGGCGGCGTGAAATGTAAGCGTTTTTTTCTGTCTGGGGTGATACTTAGTCCAGCAGCTACAAAATCAGCCTCATCCTCAGTTGATAATTGCACCAATTGTTGAAATTCTTTTGCAATAATGAAGCGTATATTAACACCGAGCTTTTCCGCAAACAGTGATGTTAATTCATACTCAAAACCATGGGTTCCGGCTTCGTCAATGATATACGTTGATGGATCTATTCGCGTCAGAACAACAAGCTCACCACGGTTAAGTACTTTTTCTAATGATGAAGGCGCTGGTGTGCAGCCTGAAAGTACAGACACAGCAAGAAAAATAAAAACGTATTTTATGCGTGAGGGGCTAAGCATAACCGATAGGCTAAAGGGGTTTGTACATAAATGTAATGAATAAACTCTGATAAAGTTTTAGTGTTAGGTAGCTAGATATTAGCAAAAGCAGGGTATTTTACATAACCCAATTGAAAGTAGGGGCGCTCTGAATGAATGCTATAACTGGGTTATTGGTGAGTAATAATTTAAAAAGTTACGACAACCAGATTAGCAAACACTGCCGTGGTGCTAACCTGGTTGTTTAATAAGCCGAGGTGAAGCTTATAATTAGAGCCTGCCTCCTGAGTTGAAAGGCTTTAATTACTTAACTACTTGGTTGAGTTCGCCAGAGTCGTAACGAAGTACCATTTCTTCTAGGTTAATGGGTTTAATACTGCTTGCCTGTCCAGATGTTCCAAACGCCTCCATACGATCTTCGCATATACGTTGCATTGCGTCGGTTGATACAGCTAGGAACTTTCTAGGGTCAAAGTTTTTGGGGTTTTCTGCTAAGTGCCGCCTGATAGAACCAGTACTAGCTAAGCGTAAATCGGTGTCGATATTCACTTTTCGTACACCATACTTGATGCCCTGTTGGATTTCATTAACTGGTACGCCATAGGTTTCACCAAGGTCGCCGCCAAAATCATTGACAATTTTTAGCCAATCTTGAGGAACCGATGAAGAACCATGCATTACAAGGTGAGTATTAGGCAGTCTTGCGTGGATCTCTTTTATGCGTTGAATAGCTAAAGTATCGCCAGTTGGGGGTTTGGTAAACTTATAGGCACCATGACTGGTGCCAATGGCGATAGCCAGTGCATCAACCCCCGTTTTTTTAACAAAATCAGCAGCTTCCTCAGGGTCGGTTAGCATTTGTTCGTGTGTTAAAACGCCAGAGGCGCCAACACCATCTTCTTCACCTGCTTCACCAGTTTCAAGCGAACCGAGACAACCGAGCTCACCTTCAACAGACACACCACAAGCGTGCGACATTTCAACTGTTTTCTTAGTAATCTCAACATTATATTCATAACTACTGGGTGTTTTGCCGTCAGCTTCTAAAGAACCATCCATCATGACAGAGGTAAAACCTAACTGAATAGACCGTTGGCAGATGGCAGGGCTGGTACCGTGATCTTGGTGAAAAACCACAGGAATGTGTGGGTACTGTTCAACCGCAGCGAGAATTAGGTGTTTTAGAAATGCTGAACCGGCATATTTTCTTGCCCCGGCAGAACCTTGAATAATAACAGGACTATTAGTTGCGTCTGCTGCTTGCATAACAGCATGAACCTGTTCCATGTTATTGGCATTAAAAGCTGGTACGCCGTAGTTGTTTTCAGCAGCGTGGTCGAGTAGTTGGCGTAGAGAAATTAAAGCCATTTGAAATCCCCTTATAGAATTAAGTTGTTTGGTGACGAATGAGTGTTATTCGTTGATAAGGCTAGTTTAACTTTTATGGCAGCGTCTTTCTATTTTAATAATGTTTCAACTATAAAAAAACCACTACCGAGTGGTAGTGGTTTCCAAAATAGACTTAATTTGATGTTTATTTTTTTGGTGTTAGAGCCGCTGCGCTTTCTTTAACAATGTTAAGTACTTGCTCGTTATAAGCTTTCGTGTCTTCGAATAAAGATTTGCTATCAGCAACAAATTTTTCAAGGCTTGATTGAGCGAGTTCGACTTGCTCTTTGGCAAAAGCATTAAGTGCCTCAGGGTTATTAATGTTGGTTGCTGCTTTGATGCGGGCTTCAGCTAATTCGGCATAGTTTTTAGCAGCTTCTTGTTGTGCTGCGGCCATTTTTTTAAAATGAGTTTTGTTTAATTCAATTAATTTAGTGATAGGGGCTGCAAAAGCATTAAAGTCGTTCATGAAATTTCTCCAAATAAGGTTGAGTAAATCTAATTTAAAACAAAGGTTAGAAAGGCCAGTTTAAAGTAAAATTTATTGCGGCGCAACATTTGTTTTGTGAAGTGCTTCAACCCTAATTAAAGGTAGCTAACAATAGTTAATTAAAGAAACAAAAAATAATCAGGCTATTTTTTTGTTTCTTTATCAATTTCTTTTTTTAGCTGAACGGTGCTTTCCTGAAAAAGTTTAATTACTTCGGCGTTATAGCCTGTCATGGTTTCAAACATAACACGGCTGTTATCTACCATTTTTTCATAGTTACTTTGGGCGAGTGCCATTTGATCGGTGACAAAACTAGCTAATGCAATAGGGTCTTTGATTTTTGTTGCAGTTTGCATGCGTTGCTGAACAAGTTTTTTATAATCTTCGGCTGCTTTTTTTTGAGCGTCCATGAGGGTGTCGAAGTGATGAGTATTTAATTCAACAAGTTTTGATATAGGTTGAGTGAAACTGTTTAAGTCCTTAATCATTATGATCTCCTGATAAATTTTCACTAAATACATGACGAATACTTTTTTGTATATCTAAGGCAGCCTGTTTGGGATCTCGAGCATCACGAATAGGTCGCCCAACTACAATATGGTCGGCTCCATTATAAAAGGCTTGTTCAACGCTGACGACTCGTTTTTGGTCGTCATTTGGCTTATTATCGACGGGTCGAATACCAGGCGAAACAACCAAGAAGTTTGGACCTAATGAGTCCCGTAGTCCTGGGGCTTCTAGTCCAGAAGAAATAACACCATCACAACCCAGTTCAATAGCTCGTTTGGCGCGTGAGGTGACGAGTTCTTCAACATCGCATTTAAACCCTAAGTCATCTAGGTCGCCCCTATCTAAACTGGTTAAGACGGTAACAGCAAGAACTTTCAGTTGGCCTTTTTGCTCGGCGGCAGCCTGCATAATGGCGTTGTTGCCGTGTATGGTGACAAAATCAACTTTCTTATCGCTAAGCTGTTTAACAGCACGACCAACTGTTGCAGGCACATCAAAAAATTTGAGATCAACAAAGATGCGTTTATTTTGTTCATTGAGCCAGTCGATTAGCTCAAAATAATCACCAGACATGAATAACTCAAGTCCAATTTTGTAGAAAATAACGCTGTCGCCTAATAGCGTGACTAACGCTTTAGCCTGTGGAATATCAGGGACATCCAAAGCAACGATGAGTCGTTCATTAACAGGAATAGGTTTGTTAGAAAGCCATGACATGAGGCGCCGCTCCATAGTGTTTAAAGTATGGTGGATATTATAACGCCCTGTCGCCCGCTTGCCGATGGAAATTTGTCATGGCATGGGTTAAGCAAATATTCAGCTTTTTGGTTATGATGTACGTTATTAATGATAAGACAATAGCTAGCATGGCGAGGTATTTAAACTAACATTATAGCTAGATAAGGAAGCCGTTAAATTAGGGTTTGGATTATGGGCATAAAAAAACATAAAAAGGGTTTAGGCCAGCAATTAAACCTTGCTTTGTTGATAGGAGCTATTTTTTTATCAGTCATCTCATCAGCTTTAATTTCATATAAAGCCTATGAGCAAGAGCGGGCCGATTATGTTCAACACGGTAAGAGAGTAGCTGAAGCTTTAATCGATCAGCTTTCAACTCCTTTTTCTGGCGGTATTGAAGAACTATTAGGCTATTTAGCGACCCCTTTTTTTAAACTTGAGGGTGTGCAAAGCATCATTATTTTTGATGCAGATTTCAAAGAAATATCATCGGTCAAAAAGAACACAGAGTATGAGTTAATAAGCGGCTGGCAAGATGTTGACTTGGAGGGAACGAGGCTAGAGCGTGAGACGGAACAAGCCTTTTACTTTACCGCTCGGCTCAATAATAATGGGGAAATACCTGCTGCATACTTAATGCTGATACTTGATAAGCCGTCCTTAGTTCAGTATGCCCAGACACTATTTGTCGCCAACGTAGGCATTATTATTGCGGTTGCGTTGGTTTTATTAGTACTGATGAGCTTGCTAGTTCGGCGTTTAACAAGGCCGTTAAAAGACTTTTCATCGATCATGATTCAAGCAGCATCAGGTGAGATCGGGCTTAGAGCCGAACATGAGGTTGCTGCGGAACTTGGCCATATGTCTGAAGCGTTCAATCAGATGATGAAGGTGCTGGAAACGCGAAGTAGTGAACTTGAACAGTCGAGGGATCAAGCCGTACAAACAGCTAAAATTAAATCAGATTTTGCAGCGAACCTAAGCCATGAAATTAGAACGCCACTTAATGGCATTTTGGGCATGGTTAATTTGCTCAAAGAAATGGGCTTGCCACAGCATCAGCATGAATACCTTGAGGTAGCGAGTAAATCAGGTGACTCCTTATTGCAAATGATCAATGATGTGTTGGACTTTAGTAAAATGGAATCGGGGAATTTTCAGCTGGCACTGGAGGATATTGATTTAAGGTTGTTGCTTGAACAGCTAGCGTTGTTATATGCAGAGAAAATACAAGTTAAAGATTTAGAGCTTTGTTTGGATTTGCCCACCGACAATGTAATGTTTGTTCGAGGTGATGCGGTAAGGATTCGACAAGTCATCAGTAATTTATTAAATAACGCGGTCAAATTCACAAGCCAGGGGCATATTACTTTATCAGCAAAAATTGTGTCATCCTCAAAGGGGCGTTCTTTGATTGAGATAGCAGTGACTGATACGGGTATTGGAATACCGGAAGGCGCATTAAGTGAAATTTTTAGGCCTTTTGGTCAGGTCAGTGCAGAAACAACCAATCAATATGGTGGAACCGGACTTGGATTGACGATCGTTAATCAAATGACAAAGTTAATGGGGGGTTCTGTATCGGTTACTAGTGAAGTCAATGAAGGGTCAAGCTTCAGAGTATTACTTCCAATGCAAACGCATAATATTTCCTTCGAAGAACCTGCCGATGAGGTTGAATTATTGAGTGGAAAACGGGTGATGTTAATTGAACCGTTTGAAGAAACTCAACATTATCTTGAAGGGATGTTCGATGCGTGGGGGGTTGAATGTCAAATAGTTAACAGTTTAGATGAGGCCATTTTCATCCTAAAGGACGAGTTAAAGTCGGGCAGAGGGTTGGATAGCTGCCTGTTTAATGTTGATTATAGTTTGGGGGATATGACTGCGTTTTTAGCGAGTTTTAAGGCGAATGAGGAATTTTCTGGTACAAAGTTAATTCCGATGGTCCGGTTTGGCAGCAAAATTAGCTCTGCAGACGAAAGCTTGCCGTTATTTGTAGGATCAATTGACCGTCCTGTACGGTATGAGAAGTTACGGATGACATTAATAGATGTATTCTCTGAAGGTAAGGGGAGCACGTCAGCGGAGATTGGGAAAAAACCCAAGATCAAGACATCAGATGTTTTGCAAAGTATAAAGGCCCTAGTTGTCGATGATAATGTGACTAACCAACTGGTAGCCGAGGCAACACTAAAGGAAATAGGTATATCGTCTGATGTGGCCAATGATGGTCTTGAAGCACTGAATGCTTTTAAAGAAAAAAACTATGATCTGATTTTGATGGATTGCAATATGCCAGTGATGGATGGGTATGAAGCAACTAAAGCAATCCGGGCGTTAGACCTTAAGTACCGGCAGCCGATTATTATTGCTTTAACGGCGAAAGATCAACCAGGTGACTTTGAACACTGTATTAATAGCGGGATGGATGACTATTTATTAAAGCCGTTTCAATTGTAAGCGTTATTGGCCAAGCTTGAAAAACTATTCGGTTTCCCTCTAATAGACGATGAATCATCAGGTATAGAGCTTGAAGTGTCGGAAGGCTCAGTAATTGTTGAATCGGCATTCAAGGAGCTCGTTGCTAATACTGGCAGTGGTATTCAACAAATTGTTCAATCCTATCTACTCGATACACCTATCTATATTGTTACCTTAATTGCCGCAATGGAGGCTGGTGATACAACAAAGTGTTTGGATGTGGCGCATAAAATTAAGGGCAGTTCACGTAACTTGGGGGCGGAAGATTTTGTATCTGTTTGTGTTGAAATAGAGGAGGCCTGGTCTCGTAACACTGTTGATGAATCGATAATTGCGCCATTAGCTGAGCGGTTAGAAACAGAGTTCACCTTGGTTGAAGCATCTTTGAACAGCAAGTTAGCGACGTTAGAACTTTCTGATACAGAACAAACAAAGCGAACGAAAGAAGTGGTGTTAATTGTTGATGATGATCAAAGTACGCGAATGACGGTAGCAAGTGTTTTGGAGCGCGAAGGGTATCAAGTTGAACTGGGTGCTAATGGTCGTGATGCAGTGAGGTTGTTTGAAGTGTTAAGGCCTAATGTGATTATCATGGATGCAATGATGCCCATTAAAGATGGTTTTGAGGCCTGTCGAGAAATCAAGGCAATGCAGGGTGGTTCGGATGTTCCAGTGCTTATAACCACGGCCCTAGAAAGTGAAAAATCTGTGGATTTAGCCTATGAAAGTGGCGCCGCTGATTTTGTACCCAAGCCGATAAACTTGTCAGTTTTAAGACAGCGAGTGAGACGTTTGTTAGACAAGCAGTTTGCTGATCAACATGTACATAAATTAGCTTATAAAGATGCATTAACGGGTCTACCCAATAGAACTGCTTTTGTTGAACAGTTTCAGCAAGAACTTGAACATGCCAAGAGAAAAGATTCAAAAGTGGCGGTTTTCTTTATTGATCTAGATCGGTTTAAAGATGTTAATGATAGCATGGGCCATGAAGCTGGTGATATTCTGTTGAAAGCGCTATCTGGGAGGCTAAAAAACTGTATCCGCTCAGGAGATATGTTGGCACGAATCGGTGGTGATGAATTTGTGGTTGTATTAAGTGATATGACCGGTAAAACAGCGCCTGACCAGGTTGCTAAGGCCATGTTAAATGCGCTAAAAGAACCATTTAGCCTCGCCGGGAACGAGGTTTTTGCAGGGGTTAGTATTGGTTTGGCAATATACCCGGATGATGGTCTATCAAAAGAGACGTTGTTGAAAAATGCAGATACGGCGATGTATAGAGCAAAAGCCGCTGGGAGAAATACTTACCGTGCTTATACGCAGGAAATGAGTGAGGTATTAGAGCAAAGAATGCGTATTGAAACTGAGCTACGGAAAGTGTTGGCGGATAATGAGTTATCGCTGTACTTCCAACCGAAACAAGACACATCAACAGCGGAAGTGATAGGCTCAGAAGCATTAGTTAGGTGGGAGCACCGGTTAAGAGGAATGGTATCACCAGCTGAGTTTATACCTGTTGCCGAAGAAATGGGGCTGATTAAAGAAATTGGTTTGTGGGTGCTAGACACCGCGTGCGCAACAGCAAAAAAGTGGCAACTAGAATTTGACTACTATGGCACTGTTGCAGTTAATGTATCCGCGGTACAGATGGCAGAGGAGAATTTTGTATCATTGGTTGGTATGTGTTTGGCTAAACATGAATTGGAACCAAAATACATAGAATTAGAAGTAACTGAAAGTATGGTGTTGGACAATATTGATGCGATGTTGGAAAAATTAAACGATATTGCAGCAATGGGTGTGAGTATTTCTATTGATGACTTTGGTACAGGGTATTCGTCATTTAATTATCTTAAGCAGTTACCAGCGAACACCTTAAAATTGGACATGGAGTTCATCAAAGAGATACCAGAAAATGAAGCTGATATGGCTGTTGTTGATGGAATGATAGTGTTGGCACATAATTTAGGTATGAAGGTTGTGGCTGAAGGGGTTGAAGCACAAGATCAATATGATTTCCTAGCAGAGCATAGTTGTGACCTAGTTCAGGGCTATTTAATTAATAAACCACTGTCGGAAGACGAATTTATCGCAGAGTATGCCCGTTCAGCTAAAGAAGTAGGTCGCGTTTAAGAAGCGTAACAACTGATCGTTAATGATGGCAGGCCTGCAACGGGTCGGTTATCCTAATGGTTTATTTTTAATAATCGAGTTTTTCGTGCATATTATTTACTTACATGGTTTTTGCAGTTCTGTAGATTCCTTTAAAGCGCAGTTAGTTAAAAGCTATATTGAGCGAAACAATGTTCATACCTTGTTTTTAAAAGATTTACCCCCTTCTCCAGCTCAAGCGATGTCCTTGGTTGAGGCGCACATAGCCTCGTTAGATGATCAACCTTGGGGTGTTGTTGGTAGTTCTTTAGGGGGCTTTTATGCAACGTATTTAAGTCAAAAGTATGCCAAGAAAGCAGTGTTAATTAACCCCGCTGTTGATGCGCATTTGATACTTGAAAAAGCCTTGGGGAAGAATACTAATTATCATACCGGAGAGAGCTTTGATTTTACTCAAACGCATCTCCAGGAGTTGCAGCAGTTACACTTACCAAAGCTTCAGCAAGCGCAAAACTTACTGTTACTCACCAAAGTGGGTGATGAGGTGTTGGATTTTCAAAAAGGGGTTGATTACTACCAAGGTAGCGAGCAAGTGGTGCTTGGGGGCGGTGATCACGGCTTTGCTGATTACGAAAATTATTTAGAGAAAACATTCGACTTCTTAACTTCGTAAAAGGTTAAGTTTCATCATAAATCGGTTGTTATACAGCCACCATGTTTCAAATCGGCATGGATTAATTGAATTAGGATAGAGAACATGATTGAAGGCCATTTAAAGAAAATGCTCAGCACCTTGAGTAACCCTGTTGAATATGTATTGCCCATCGGTGATGAGCGTATTGGCTTGAACCAATATTTGGGTAAAACCATCGCGTTAACCTATGAAGGTGAGATCAACTGTCTAAATTGTGGAAAACGAACAAAGAAAAGCTATAGCCAAGGCTTTTGTTATTATTGTATGACTAAGCTGGCTCAGTGTGATTTATGCATTATGAAACCTGAAACGTGTCACTATCACCTAGGTACGTGTCGAGAACCTCAATGGGGCGAAGAGTTTTGTTTTCAAGACCACTTTGTTTATTTAGCAAATTCATCTGGCTTAAAGGTTGGCATTACTCGCCATACACAGGTGCCAACGCGTTGGATTGACCAAGGAGCAACACAGGCCTTGCCCATTTTTAAGGTGCGAACACGTCTACAGTCTGGTCAAGTTGAGATGGCTTTAAAACAACACGTGTCGGATAAAACTGACTGGCGGAAGATGTTAAAGGGCCAAGCGGACCATAAAAACCTATATGAACATAGAGACCGCCTTATTGAGGCTGCAGCCTCTGAGTTAAGCAATATTCAGGCGGCTAATAAAGACGGGGATATAGAGTTAATAAAAGATGCTAAGCAGGTAGAGATTAATTACCCCGTTGTTGAATATCCTCAAAAGGTTACCTCCTTTAATTTTGATAAAACAGCTAGGGTCGAAGGCCGCTTAATGGGCATAAAAGGACAATATCTAATATTAGATAGCGGGGTCTTAAATATAAGAAAGTTCACCAGTTACAAGGTTCAATTTGATGCATAAAACAGACAAGGCGCCTAGCGTCATTATTTTTTCACAAGGCGATGAAGTGATTACAGGTGCTTTGGTAGACACCAATGCTGCTTTTTTGGCTGATCAGTGTCGCCTGTTAGGCTTCGATGTTATTAGGCATATTACTGTTTCGGATGACTTGGCAGACTTGGTTCAGGTGCTTAAAGAAGTAGATGCGATGGCTGATGTTTGTTTGTGTACTGGTGGTTTAGGGCCAACACAAGATGATTTAACCGCCGAGGCCTTTGCTCAAGCCTTTCAAGTAGAGCTTGAAATGGATAGTGAGGCTTTAGTGATGATTGCTGAGTTTTTCGCGCAATTAAAAATGCCTATGGCCGATGTAAATAAGAAGCAAGCACTGTTGCCCACAAATTCGACACGAATTGATAATCGTTGGGGAACGGCGCCTGGGTTTAGTGCCGTCGGTCAGCAGTGCCGGTTTTACTTTATGCCAGGTGTACCGTATGAAATGAAACAGATGATGGAGACGTTTGTGTTGGCCGATTTACAGCGCCAATTTAAGCTGGAACAGCCCCGTTTGATTACATTTCGAAGCATGGGCATGGGAGAGTCTGATATCCAGCAAGCCGTTAATAGCTTAGAGATTGACAATGATATTCGCGTGAGTTTTAGAGCGGGCATGCCAGAGAATGAATTAAAGCTACTCTTTCCACAAAGCCATACCAAAGAGCAGGTTCAATATTGGGTTGATAACGTTAGTGATGCATTGGGTGCTAGCCTTTTTGCCATTGATGGCTGGGGTCAATCAGTCAGTAATTTACCGGATTGTGTCGATCAGTTAATGACCGAAAAAAAGTTGACACTGAGTCTTATTGAAACCTTATCGCAGGGTGATATCGCCCGCCAGTGCCAAGCAGATTGGCTATTAACTTCAGCTGTTTATCCAAAAGTTTCAGGCATACAAACTGCGTTTAGCACGGTGCAGCAACCCATTGGTGAAGCGTTGGCGCTTGAGATAGCAAAGGAAAATCGTGCTCGGCATAAAACAGCGTTAAGCCTTGTGCAACTACATAAGAAAGTAAATGATACAACAGTGGCTGTTTTTACCGCAGTAGCAGATGCTCACGGCCACATTTCAAGCACAAAGGAAGTGTGGGGGAGAGCGCTACGTCAACAAACAGTAGCGTCAGCACTTGCGTTCAATTTAATTAGAAAATTTATTCAAAATCAATAATATGCCATTACTTAAGCTAGATAATGTTAGTGTAGCGTTCGGTTTAAAACCAGTGCTAGATAATGCCGACCTGCAAATCGATGAACAAGAGCGAGTGGGCTTAATTGGCCGCAATGGCGAAGGAAAGTCGACCTTGTTAAAAGTATTGGCTGGGCAAGTGTTGGCCGACTCAGGTCAGGTCTGGCGGCAAGCGGGCATTACCATAGCAACACTTGAGCAGTCACCGTTACTGCCTGATGCCTCCACCGTTTATGATGCTGTTGCTGATAGTTTGGGTGAGGTGGGTCACTTAATTGCTCGTTATCACGACATGTTGCTTGACCCTGATGTTGACTTAGAAGCGCTGGGCAAATTACAACATCAATTTGAAGCATTAGATGGCTGGTCATTACAACAACGTGTTGACTCAGTGTTAAGTCGTTTAAATTTACCCGCCGATAAAAAAATAAATGAAATGTCAGGTGGTTGGAAACGACGTGTAGGGCTAGCCCGTGCCTTGGTAGTCGAGCCTGATGTTTTACTGTTAGATGAGCCAACTAACCATCTAGATATGGAAACAATTGTTTGGTTAGAAAAACAACTTGCAACCTTTCGCGGTGCCGTGGTTTGCATTACACATGACCGAGTTTTTTTACAAAATATAGCGAAACGTATTATAGAGATAGATAGAGGACAGCTAACCAGTTGGTCGTGTAGCTATGAGCAATACCTTGAAAGAAAAGCGGCCGCATTAGAGTCCGAAGCAAAAACAAATGCAGAATTTGATAAAAAGCTAGCGCGTGAAGAAGTCTGGATTAGACAAGGCATTAAAGCGAGAAGAACACGAAATGAAGGTCGTGTGAGGGCTTTACAACAGTTACGACGGGAACGTGCAGAGCGAAGAAACCTAGCCGGCCCTGCGAAACTAGAGGTTGAATCAGGTGAAAAGTCTGGCAAGTTGGTGATAGAGGCGGAGGATATTTCTATTGCCTATGGCGGGCGTAAAATGGTTGATCAGTTTTCATGTCGGTTAATGCGAGGTGACCGCATAGGATTGGTAGGACCAAATGGTATTGGCAAAAGTACGCTCATTAAAGCGTTGCTAAAAGAAATTGAATTAGATTCCGGTGCTGTAAAACACGGAACCAAACTAAAAGTCGCCTATTTTGATCAGCACAGAGATGTTCTGGATCTAGAGAAAACGGTTATTGACCTAGTCTCCGACGGACGAGAGAGCATTACCATTAATGGGCGTGACAGGCATATTATCAGCTACTTAGGTGATTTTTTGTTTGCCCCTGAACGAGCACGATCACCAGCAAAAGTATTATCTGGTGGCGAACGTAATCGAATTTTACTGGCGAAGTTATTTAGTCAGCCGGCTAACTTTATCGTGATGGATGAACCGACTAATGATTTAGATGTTGAAACATTAGAGTTACTAGAAGAGTTACTGGTTGACTATGAAGGTACCTTAATACTGGTGAGTCACGACCGTAAGTTCTTAGAAAACGTAGTTACTAATTTTTGGTTTTTTGAAGGGGATGGTGTCATTACTGATTATGTAGGCGAGTTGCCTAATTGGAGTCAAATTATTAAAGACAGTAGTCAGGCCGAGCAACCGAGTAAAACGGTTAGTGAAAAAAAACAGCCTAAAACCGTTAAAAAACCGAAATTAAGTTTCAAAGTTAAAAAAGAATTAGATGACTTACCAAAGCAGATCGAGGTGCTTGAAGAAACGTTAGCGAAGCTACAGCAATTAACGAGTACGGCGGAGTTTCATGCAGGAGACCGAGAAGAGATAAAAAGCAAAATGGCTGAATTAACGTCTATCGATGAACAATTACAAGAAAAGTATCAACGTTGGGATGAGTTAGAGTCTCAACTACAATAAATACAAAAGGTTTAAGTTTGCTGATATAATTCAGCGCCCTAAAACGCAAGCACAGTGCGTTTTATAAGTTTTATGGAGAGATGTCAGAGTGGCCGAATGAGCACGCTTGGAAAGCGTGTGTACCGCAAGGTACCGAGGGTTCGAATCCCTCTCTCTCCACCATTAACTGCAAACGAAGCGCCATCTGCCGCAGATGGCATAGCCAAAAAATCAGTGCTGCATCAATATTGAAGGCTTCTACAACTAGCCCTATTGAACGGTAAAAAGTAATAATCAACCTTCATGATTATTGATAGTAATGCTGGCTGTTCGCCCTGATATAAGTGCTATGTTATCAGGAATTTCATCAATCGCTATGCGGACTGGTACACGTTGTGCCAACCTTATCCAGTTAAAAGTTGGATTGACATTGGCGATCAGTGTATTAGAGGATGTTGCACGTTCACGGTCTTCAATCGCGGATGAAATCCCGACGACATGTCCGCTGATAGCTTGGTCTTCTCCCATAATATGAACTGTTGCAGGCATGCCAGTGCGAATATGGCTTAGTTTTGTTTCTTCAAAATACCCAGCGACATAAAAGCTATCAATATCGACCAACGCCATTACCGGTTGTCCGGCGGTTGCATAGGTTCCTGGGCGCAGTGAAAAATTGGTTACGATTCCATTGATCGGGGACTTCACTTGCGAGCGCTCTAGATTAAGGCGGGCGAGTTTCAGGTCTGCCAATGCTTGTTCATATTTCGCCTGGGCCTGCTCAGCTACAGAGATACGGTTATCACGTTCTTGTTCTGAGACAATGGTGTTTTTTAGGGTTTTATATCGTTTTTCCTCCCTGTTTGCTGCAGCAAGTGTTGCCCTAGCATTGCTTAAAGCAGCTTCGTTTTGCGCTACAGTATTTTCCAAGCGATCGGTGTCGATAGAAAATAATACATCGCCCTTTTGAACCTGCTGGTTGTCCTGAACAAAGACGGCCTCTACTTGGCCGGATACATCGGAAGATAAGGCAACAATGTCGGCCTTGATCTTGCCATCGCGTGTTTGCGGAGTGTAAGTATAGTAGGAATAGATATGCCAGAGCACAAACGCTGCAAGAACGGTCAGCGTGCATGTCATCATGACTTTTAGGATGTGAATTGTTTTTTCTTTTTGCATATTTTAACCGGTTATAAGGTAAAAAGTTTTAAGTGAAATCCCCAGTAATATAAAAAATAGGGACATATCGAATAAGGGGCGATGCCAGACAACTTTGTAGATGTTTGCTTTTTCAAAAAGAGTTGAAATCATGACTCTTCCAATAAATGCACTTAGCAAGCATAAGAGTAACGGCGAGATAAATATTCCAGCTATATCAATTTCTCCGATCATGGGGCATACCTCCAAGCAGGTGCATATTCAAACAACGCAAGACGAAGGCCAATGAGCCCCCTTAAGAGTGGATGTTTGGCCGATTTCAACTCATGCTTCCAGGCGGTTGAAAGGGCGTTGTCTATTATTGCCAAAAGCTTGTCTGACGGTTCTTTATGGTTAATGTCTTGGCGGATTGTGGTGAATAGGTCTTCCAGCACGCGACGAGTTTCTTCATTCAGGTAAGCACTGGTATGTCGTAGCTCGGCAATACTTGCAGCTGCACGCAAACGACTTAAAACACGAGAGCTAGTATTTATTTGACCGGTTTGTTCAAGCCTACTTGCAAGGGAACCAATTTTATCTAAAGACCGATTGAGGAAAGCATCTCTATCGCGGGGTGTGGCGCGGTAAGTTAGGTTTAATACTTCTTCGCGACCCTCACGAATAAGTCGTTCCATGGTGTGTTTGGCGCCCAACGTGCGCACTAAGCCTAGCGAACAAAAGGCAATAAAAATGCCTAAAAGGTTGGCGATACAAATTTCAAGAAAGACACCAAAATCATAGGGTTGGTAGCTGCTTTGAAAATTAATGCTGCTAAAAGCCATAGCCAATAGCAGTATCGCCATCGGGTTTTTCGTTGCCCAAGCGCCTATTGGTAAGATAAATATCGCCATTATGATCAGAAACATGGGGTAATCATTGGCAAGCGGAAGCAGGCCATAGCTTAATATACTTGCGGCGAATAAGGCGATAATTGTAAACCGACCAAATAAGGTAATGGCGCGACCACCTTCGTCTGAACCACCAAAGAAGGCGAGAGCAGCAACCCCCATTAAAACTGCAGCGGGAGCATGATGCCAGCCTGTTGCATACCATAATACACAGAGCAGGCTGTAGGAGATAAGGCTGCCAATAAATATTTTTTTGGCAATATAGGTATCCGGATAAAGCTTAAATGAACGTGTATTGCTGACTTCTTTTTCAAGAATAGGCGGTAACGGCGAATCTTGTTCTAGTGACTGTTGGCATTGGCGTATTTCAGACCAGTTATGCAGTATAGCTTTTAGTAATTCGGCCATGTTTTCTTGAACTAAATGGCGCCACTCAGACATGGAATCCATACTATGAGCCGTTTGGGTTATTTGTGTAAGTAGGGCTTCGTCCGCTGGCTCGCCATTTTTTGCATGGGCGGCCGCTGTTTTTAAAGAGGCCGCTAACTTGTTGCGTATATCGGGTTCGGCATCGGCAATGCGAGATGAAATGGCTGATAGCAACGGCACTAAACGCAATAAACGCAATTGTATGGAAAATATAAGTTGGCTTTCCCGTCGCGTAACAAGCGGGTCATAACGCAATTGAGCGGCCAGAGCAGATAAGGAGCTGATATCAGAGAGGGCTTTTAAGCGGTCATGTACTGCTTCGTCGTCGGTAATATGGCCTTCAAAGGCATCATCAATCCATTTCTCCATATCAGCCAGCCAACCTTGCAATTTAAACTGCACGCCAGGTTTTAAAGAACGTGGAGCAATAATGCTGTCGACCATGGTGCAGCATATGATCCCCAGACCAATTTCGCAGATACGAAATATGGCTATGTCAAACAGTGTGGCTGGGTGTTCTATATAGGGTATTGCGACGATCATTAAGGTCAGACCAAAGAGTTGAAAACCGTAGCTTCGCGGTGTGCGATCTAGTAAAGAACATCCAAATGCTACTGCACCAATTAGCCCTATAAAGGCAATCATTAAGATCGGTGTGTTTGCAAAAAAACTTACTAAAATCAACGAGACAAGCCCGCCACAAAATGTACCGGTAAATCGATAAACGGCTTTAGATCTTACGGCACCGCTCATGGGATTCATAACCACGCAGCAGGTAACAATGGTCCAATATGTTTCGGGGAGGCCAATATGCGCGGAGATTGTAAACGCCATCATCGCTGCTAGGTACAGCTTGAATGCGAATAGCCACTGGTCAGGTTTAAGAATCATTTTTGATCAGTTTTGCCATTTAGTAAATAGGCTTGGCATCGCTCTTCCAACAGACGCATTACGCGCGTTGTTGTCTCAATATCTTCTTCTGGTACATCACCCATCAGCTTAAAACGAAGGTCCTTAAGTGTAGCTTCCATTTTGCTAGCGTGGCGCTTTCCCTTCGGTAGCAGCTTAATAGCTTTGCTTCTACGATCATTGGGAACATCACAACGAACGAGTAGCCCGGCCTCTTCGCCTTGATCAAGTATACGAACCAGCGCGGCTGCATCAATACCAGCTTCAATAGCCAGCGTTTTTTGTTGAACATGAGGCCCGAAACGCGATGCTAGTAAGACGATAATGGCTAATGATGTGGAAATACCATGATCAAAAGGAAGAGTGCTAACAGTTTGCATCCAAACTCTCCGTGAAGGCTGAATAACATTAGTAAGGTCAAAGAGATGTTGGTCTAGAGAGCGTTTTTTAGTAGACATTTTGTATAGTTCAAATGTAAGTTTTTATATATATTATAAATCAATAGTTGATTTGTCAACTAGTTAAAAGTATCGACAAGCATCTAACATGGTTATGCTCAGTGTGCTGTATGAGGCTTATCAAACAGCATGTTTAAATATTTCAGGAGAGGGTGAGGTGACTAGCGTTATATCCGCAGCCACTGTTAGGACCAGTCAGAACTTGGCGCTGACGAGAAAGTAAGTTATTAGGCTTTTATGACACGCTGGCCAGCTTTCAACTGGCTCAGTAGGCGACAAAAAACAAAGCGTTATACGCTTTTCAAATTGCCGGCGAGATTAACGATAAACCAAGCGTTTATCGGCTATTCATTCATATAAAACTAGTTAGATGGCTTTTCTGCAGTGCTTTGATGAGCTTCATAATGTATTACTTGAGGCTCAGAGTAGTTCGGAACATCATCATAACTAAAGGCAGCATAATATTTTGAGATTTTGCTAGAGCCAAAGCTGTCGTATGTGTAATTATCCGAACCAGCATAGAGCTTTACACCATCATAGGGTGAACGAGGTGGGCGGAACCTATTGCGTACGACATAAGTGCCAACAAATGCTTTGGTAGGTGGGTTCGCCCATGTTAATTTCATTCGACCATTTTCATTGCTTGCTTTTAATTCAGTAACCGCTGCCGTTGGTTTTTTGCGACGCTTGATATATTTAACGACTAATTTCACTTCATTTTTATGGCCAGCCTCATGCCAGTCAATCAATTTTGCATAAGATTCTGACTCAGAGGTGGCCCGTATTACAAAAGCAGCTGCCTCATTAGATTCGTGTTTTTCTTCTAATGTTAATTGACTATATTTGTCGAAAATGAAGTACTGCTTTTGCTTGCGAACAAGGTCTTGCGTGGTTGCTTCATAACCGACATACTCGATATTAGTTCGATTTCTGATATCAGAATAGCTGATGGCATTCATGTCGACAAACTCAAGATTAAAGCAGATATCACGATCACTGGGGGGGGTGTTTTTATTTTGTAAGCAAATAAAGGCTTCGGTAATAACCGTTTCTTCTGGGTTCGGTAAACTGTACAGATTAAACTCAATATAGCCGTATGTTTTACCATCATTTTCGCTAAAACCAGACAGTAGCTCGTTTTCAACAACCCCTTTTTTTGACAGACTACAAAGGCGCGTGGGTGATAAGACCACTTCTGTTTCAGGGACGGTATAAATGACCTCAAGGTGTGGGCGATAATGAATCCCGCCACCAAATTTTCCATAGCCAATGTCGAATTGCATCATTTGTGAATCACGCCCAAGAGGCAGTGTTTTGGGGCCATCTATGCGAAATAATACCGAGCGTTTTGCTAGGTTTGATTCTAGAATTCGACATTCATGAGCACTAAAGGTCCAATGACTCCAGATACCTTGTGTTAGGGCGTCTGATGGAACTGTTTGGCCTAATGTTTCAATGCTTTCGGCCTGCTCTATATCTTCAAAGTTTGTTATATCGGCTACGTTATCTTGCTCTAAAAATGAAATCGACCAATCTCCAAACTGCTCAATTTTTGCGGCGACACGATTCATTGGGTAGAGTGAAGCCCTGGCAAACTTAATAACAGCATTTTCAGGGATGTTATCGAGGCTAAACTCAAGAACACCGGTACAGATACCTTTGGATTGGTTGATGCCAATAAAGAGTGAATTGTGACCAAAATGTTGGCGATTTTGCTCGCCAGTGTATTGACCAACATAACCGACATTGGATTTACCGGGGAATAGCACCCTAGAAAATTCATTATGATCTAGTAATGTTTTTAATCTAATTTTTGTAGCAAAAGGCGATTTAATATTACTCAAGCGATGAACCGCACGAATATAGTAAAAATACATGGTGCCACTATCGAGTTCTATATCTGTAAACTCTTGTGCATGGGTAATGCCAACTAAATTACTTTCGGTGCAGGCTTGTTTGTTTTTTGTATTGCGATAGATTTCAAAATAAATATCCTCATCTTCTTCATACGTCCACGTTAACGTGGCAGATTTACTTTCAATCTTAAGGATATTAAGTTCAGTAACGCGTTTTGGAGCGTGTGTGGAATAATTAATTGCCTCACCTAATGCATATTGTACCGCCGGTATATTTTCATTAATCGACTGGGTCATGTTTTGCATATAGTCGGGAATATTACGGGTACCGACTTCGACAACAGTGGCAAGAATGCCTCGGCTATAATAGTATTCTCGTCCGCTTCCACCGATCAAGTTTGTAGGCGGTTTACCACGATGAATACCGTATTTACGCCCTGTTACTTTGTAGATTTTTCTGGCCATATTGGCGCATAGCATATTCAGGTCTGTGCCTTCATGTTCGGCTTCATGATTAAACTTGTGGGCAGGGAAAAAAACATTTCCCTGAGAGTGGTAATCTAAAGCAATCGTAATGTTTTGATGACTGTCCACAAATTGTTTGATGGCCTGAGTTTCTGGCTCACTAAAGGGCTGTGGCCCACTATAGACGTTTGATGAAGTGTTTTTTGAGCCTGGGAAACCGACACTAAAGTTACGATTAAGGTCAACACCATAGGTACCATCGTGATTGAGACGACGGTTCTTTCGCCAAAATGAGAAATGCTTCATTGAGTATTCGAAGCCATCCGGATTTAAACAAGGCACCATATAAAGCGTGTTACGGCTTAAGATGTTGATAAGCTCAGGGTTGTACTCATGGTTATCGACGATATATTCAATAAACTTAACAGCCAGCTCGTTACCAATCCATTCTCTGGCATGAATGGTGCCTGTATACAAAAGAGCGGGTTTAGACTCTGCCTTTTCTACATCGAAAGAAGCGGTGATTAGCATAATCTCACGTTGTTCGTGAGTGCTGCCGATACTCTGAAGTTTAAATAAATTGGGGTGCTGAGAAACAACATGTTGTAAATACTGTTCTGTTTCTTGGTATGTTTTATATTGTTTTTTCACTGCAGTCGATTCTTCTTAAAGTAAGGGGCGTTAGATTAAGGGGGCTTATTGGGGGCGTATAAAGCCAGCTAATGCTTATTTGGACGATGCTAACACGTTGATCACATTAAGTTAACACCGATGCCTAGTTGCTAATGCTGCGTTGTTTGCGGCATTAGCGCATTGCTTATAAGTATCAAGGCTTAACGTCCCTATTTAGAGTAAAACGGGTGTCATGTCATTTGCCAAACCTTTAATACTACGTGGTTGTTTTTTTACCGTTAGTTGAAAACATAATAAATTCGGTAGTAATGCTTTAACTTCATCGGCTCTTCCTTTGAATGTGCCATCATTACCCCATATCGCAATCGTTTTTTCAGCGCGTTGATGATTTTCTAATAAGCTGACATCATTATATGTGCCGATTGGGTCGCAGGCCTTTTTAAGGCCTGAAATGTTCTTCGCTCGGTACGCAAAAAGACTGCCAATAATAATGCTGCCATAGTCATGTTGTTTCGCATAAGTGCTACATTTTTTTATTAAAGCATCATCATAATGGTCTTCTTCGCAAGTTGGGTGTAAAGCAATAAAAAATAAGCTCGGTTTTTTAATATCCCATGTTCGGCTCAGTGAATAACGGTATGTCTCATCGGTGGGTGGTATGACAAACGCATTGTCGGCATTTGAGCTAATGGACTCAGCTGTTTTAGCAGAATTTTTTGATGTGGCTGGAGCCGGTTTTGAATCGGATTGTTTTTGACGACCTAAATTATCTTGAAAATTCCAAATATCACTGGGCCACTCTTCTTGACTAAGGTCTTTTACTGAGAGCTCGTTAGTGCTTGTTTTGGCAAGTGGTGTAAAGCAGTCGGCATCTGAGCTAGGGGTATATTGACCAAAGGTGATTTGGCGCATGGTTCTTAATAAGTAGGGCGATATCTTACCAAGCTCCTCCCAGTTATTAATGGGGAAATGGGGCTTTTTAAATTGACCGTTACCAAATAACCACATCAAATATTGGCCTATCCAGTCCCTAATATAAGGGAAGGCCGCAAAGGCCGTTGCGCACTCTAATATGCGGTACTTGCCATCTTTTCCAACAGCGATGTCACAGGCCCAGTATTCTGCTTTTGCGGCTTTAGAAACACGTACAGCTAAATCAAGCACTTCCTTTGGCACGTTTTGGTAATCAATGCTGCCACCCTGACTGGTATTGGTTAACCACTCACCTTCTGGTGGACGGCGCCAAAAGGCACACACCGGTTCGTGACCGATTAACATGACGCGAATATCAGCTGACATGGGGATAAAATCTTGAACGTAAATGGGGTTGTATTTTTTGCTTTCTAGTAGTTGTTTGGCTTCATCAAAAGTATCGACCTTATGAACAAAATAGCCACCATAATTTGACGGCCCATAGGATTTTTTAATGATTTTTGGGTAACGAGTTTTTTCAAGAAACTGGTAGCCTTTTTTACGGTCGTAAAAAATATGTGTTGGCGGAATAGGGATGTCATATTTTTTACAAAAGCGTGTAACGTTTTCTTTGGATTTATTAGAAAACTGTGTGTCTAGTGAGGGGACAAAGCGGACGTTAGGCAGTGCTTTGGAGATTTCACGAAACGTTTCATACGCTGTTGCCGGAATATTACCAATTAAAACATCAATTTTTTTGTTTTTAATGTCGTTAATAAGGCGTTGCTGGTCATTTTTCCAATGATAAGTGACGGTTTCAATTTTATCCGGCCAACCTTTAAAGTTAGATGGGTGAAAAAATTGCAGTACAAAGTCCATGTACAGTAAACCTAATGTTGGGCGTTTTTGACTGCTATTCATTTGTTTTTCTCGTTTAGTTTTTTTTCAATTAAGTTGACGATGGCGTTAATTTTTTTAGTATTAAAATCTAAGCCTAGTTGTTCTTGTTCTGGTGTGGCAAAAGCAGGGATGCCGTTGACTTCTAAAACCACATATTGTTCACGTTCTTGATCATAAATCATATCGACGCCAGCAATATCCAGGCCGGTTAATTTGGCGGCCTTTTTAGCTAAAGCGACCAGCTCATCAGTTGGTTCACGTAGTAACAATTTGCCGCCACTGGTAATATTGGTTTTCCAGTCGCCAGCAGGGGCTTGACGGCCATAGCAACTGATGTATTCACCGTCGACAATATCAACCCTGAAGTCAGTGTTATCGTAATCAATAAAGCGTTCAACGTAAAAATGCCGAAGATCGGTATGTTTTATAAAGGGTATCAGCATATCAAGGGCCGCGTCGTTTTCAATTTTAACAAGCCCCATGCCTCCCCAGCCCTCAGTAGGTTTGTATATAATCTTGCCACCCCATTCTTTTAAGATTCTGCGTAGTGTATGAACATCATTACGATGGCATAACTCATATTCTGGCGTGATGATGCCATTACGTTGTAATAAATGAGCTGTTTTGAATTTATCTTCGGTTAGGCTAAAGGCCGTATAGTTATTAATGATCGGTATATATCGATCCAGCGCCTCATAAAGATATAGTTGGTACTGTGTTTGTTGGCCAGCGTTGTAGCTAAAGAACAAATCTAACTCTTCCATTCTAATACCATCACAATAAATAGCGCCATTTGTGGCTGTTGCATTTCTTAAATTTAGCTCGGTAATTGCAGAAATGTCGCGTTCTTGTAATTGGGCAATGATCGAATTTTGAATAACATCACCACCACCATTTTGATAGATCCATAACCCAATTTCATAGGTAGACATGTTTTTTTATCCTCAGATGAAGCGCTCTATAAGATTACAGCAATATTAGTACCAAGCCTGTAAGTCTTTGTTTAGAGCTTGCTTAAAGCTGTTTTAGGTGCAAATAGTCGCACCATATCAGCGCTTTTTGCTTTTATATGGTGCGGTGCAAAAAATAAATGCTGGTTTTTTTTATTTGTTGTTCAAAACTGCGATATATTTCTAAGTATGGGGTGAATAATAGTGTTTATATCTTGAGACTAGGTGAACAGGGTTATGGCTATGTTGTTTGGATTTACCCTGAATTTGGTTAGGCCTTTTTTTGACTGTTAATAAAGCATGGTGAAGGGTGAAATGGATTTTTCTGAATTAGCAGAATTAATTAATATTAATTCTTATACGAAGAATAAGCAGGGTGTCGATAAGAGTGGTGCCTTGTTTCAACTATGGATGGAAGAGATTGGTTTCGTGACCTATGTTTACCAGCGAGAAATGATAGGTAATCATTTATTGTTTACCTCAACTCAATCAACAGGTAAAAAATTACTGCTGTTGGGCCATTTAGATACCGTTTTCCCGCCTTTGAGTTTTGAAACCTTTAGTGAAGATGAGCAGTGGATATATGGTCCGGGTGCTTGCGATATTAAAGGCGGTAACTATGTTGCTCTTTGTGCCTTGAGAGCTGTTAAAGCTGCCTGTGGTCAAATTGGCAATATAGATATGTTATTGGTCAGTGACGAGGAAACCGGCAGTGATGATTCCAAACTGATTAGCCAACAATTAGCCGAACAATATGATTATGTGTTGGTGTTTGAGGCTGCAGGAAAGAATAATGAATTGGTGACTGGGCGAAAAGGCGTGGGCACATTCTTTATTGATATTAAAGGTAAGGCCGCACATGCTGGAAACCATTATTCCGAAGGAGTTAATGCTAATTTAGAGGCGGCGCATAAATGTATTCAATTAACTGAATTGACCGACTTGGAAAGAGGGACCACAGTGAATGTTGGTAAGTTGGAGGGCGGTATTGGTGCCAATACTATTTCTCCGCATGCTCGTTTAATTGTTGAAATGCGTTATACCAATATGAAAGAAAGAGATCGAGTGCTTGAGGCAATACACGTGATTACCCACACGCATGAAGTTGAGGGAACTGATGCCAGCTTATCTGGGGATATTCAGCGAGATGTCATGGAGCCTAATGAAAAACAGCAGCGGTTTTTAAGACAATTAGAATCCATCACCGGTGATCGATTGTTAACAGAACAACGGGGTGGTGTTAGTGACGCAAATATTTTTGCTGCGAAGGGTTGTATTACCTTGGATGGGTTTGGCCCCTTTGGAGATGGGGACCATACTATTCATGAACGAGCGAATAAACAAAGTTTTATAACGCGTATTGAGCAAGTTAGAAAAATCTTGATGCATTATAACCAAGGTTTGGAGAAGGATTAACGCGTCTACTCAGTGCAATGAAGTTGATAAAAACCATGTGTGATCAAGTCGTTCGCTCGCAAGGCTAAACAAATATCTTATTTTGGACGAATAAAAGGCCTACTTATCTTAAGTGGCCTGTAGGATAAACTGTATTTTGTAGCCGTGGCTACATCATTATTAAACCTTGCTTGGTATCAAATTTTTCATCGCTATTCGTAAAACAGTAGACATCTAGCCGTTGTTTTTTTAGGCCGTTATAAAGCCCTTTGTGTTTACTTAATGGGGTATCATCATGACAGTAAAGTTGTTAAAAATTTAATGAATCAGTGGCTTAGCCCGCCCTCTGGCATTCATTGGTATAAGCAAGTTGTCAACGATCGGGGTTTATATGGGTCAACAAGATTTAAAACAAGAATCTAGGTGCTGGGGGGTGTTTGATTTGACACCCAACACAAGGTTGCAATTTAACTGTGGGGACCTTTTGCTGGATATTGCGTCTGGCGAGAAAGATTGGCTTATGCAGTATGAGTTGAAAACAAGCGACACAGTGCACAACCCGTGTATACAACTGATGGGTACGGGTGAGGAGGGCTGGAGCTTGGCGAACAAGCAACGTATTGTGTCAAACAATATGCCGCAAAAGCTTTCCTTGACTCCTGTTATGTCTGACAGGGCTATTGTCTGTCGTGCGACCACGACTGTTGTCTTGTTGCCAAAAGAACAAATATCGCTCTATGTTGCTGTTCCATTGTGGTTGCAACTGAGTATAAGGGGCGGGGAAAAACCATTGTTAGATGTCTCAACAGAGCGTATTTCAGATACATGGTTTGGCTTAAATTCACGAGAAGGTGTGATGAGTTATGCTTTGCGTATGAGCGAGCAATTAGATATACAACCTTCAACCAACCACGGAATGCGAGTGACGATTGAGATTAGAATTAAAAATGAATCCAATGAACAACTAAATTTAGATAAAGTGAGTGTGCCAGCACCACATCTTGCGCTTTATGTAGATGAAGTTGGTCACTTTTGGACACGCCGTATTACTATGGTTCGTGAACAAGATGAACAGGCGACCCTGACCATAGATAAAGTAATGAGTACAGGTTTAGCCCATCAAAACCTGACCCTAGTGAGTGCAGCAAGAGACGACCTGGGGCAACATAAAATAACAAAGGCCTTATCAGCTTTGTTTGGTTAGCCAATAATCCCCAGGACATAATAGATGGATAATGTATTCGCCAACATAAATACCGAGTTAACAATGGCCGTTGTACGTGCGCTGATTTTTTTTATAGTCGGTATTATTTTATCTCGAGCAGCTAATAACGTGGTGACCCGCTGGTCAACGCATAAGCTGGATGCGCATAAACAGTTATTGGTCGCAAGAGTGGCCAGTTACCTTGTGCTGCTGATGTTCTTTTTTATGGGTTTAAAAGCACTCGGGTTTGATTTAGGGGTGTTGATAGGCGCAGCTGGAATTATATCGGTTGCGATTGGTTTCGCCTCGCAAACCTCTGCCTCAAACATTATTAGTGGGTTGTTTTTGGTGTCTGAACGGCCCTTTTCGATTGGTGACATGGTTCGTGTAGGTTCAACCATTGGCGAGGTTATTTCTATTGATTTATTATCGGTCAAACTAAGAACCTTTGATAATTTATTTGTACGAATCCCCAATGAAACATTGATCAAGTCAGAAGTCACCACATTGACGCGTTTTCCAATTAGGCGAATTGATTTGGCGATAGGTGTTGCCTATAAAGAAAGCATTAAGCATGTGCGCAAAGTGATGGAGCGGGTCGCCGATGCTAACCCGATCTGTTTGGATGAGCCTAAACCGACTTTTATTTTTAAAGGGTTTGGCGATTCCTCGTTGGATATGCAGTTTTCGGTTTGGGTAAAGCGAGAAAATTTTAGCGAACTAAAAAATGCTATTTATGAAGAAATTAAAGAAGCCTTTGATGCCGAAGGGATAGAAATACCCTTTCCGCACCAATCCATCTATGCGGGTAGTGTTACCGAGCCGTTCCCTATACGCGTGGTAACAGAGGAAAATGAGGCTGGACGTTAATTCGTAGTGAATAACGCTACTTAGAGAGCTTTATCAACTGGGCTTAGCCGCAAAAACTAATGTTTGAAGCTGACTGATTGGGCTTTATGATATCTGCGCTTTTAGTCATGGTTTTCATCGGCAATTACTTTTTCTCGTTGGTATAAAATAATGGCGGCGGTTCGTAGTGCGCCTAGTACAAACAAAAAAGCAGAAAGGGCATAAAGCATACTGGGATCAATTTTATGCTTGAATAAGGCAATTAAAATTTCACGAATAATGAAAACAATCGCTGCGTCAATAATTAAAGAAATTTTTAGTTTGTGAGAAATAAAGTAGTCGGTTATCGAACGCGATAATTCAATTAACACATAGAGGGTGAGCACATCAGTAATAATGTTAATATACTGACCGGTTACCCCTTCTAATTTAAGCAAATCCCAAACAGAGAAAACGAGTTGGCCTGCCCCAATAGCAATGCCAATTATTATCAGTGCGAGAATCACCCCAAATACAATATCAATGGTCTGGCGATATAATTTTTTGAAAAACGTACTGAACATTATTTGCTCCTAAGCACGTCATTCGACGTGTGCTATTAACGATAAAATAGACAATAACACGAATTGCTTTGAGTCCTTATTTAATAATATAGAAAGCGCTAAATCAGACTGTCATAAACCCTTACTATGTCTTATGTTAAAAGAAACGAAAGGGCTAATAGTTGATTAAAAGATCCGCTGGCTGGTAGAGGTGGAGAGTGTATTTCATAAGAAGGGTTTGGCTGATTTTTACACATAAACAATGTATTTAAACATTAAGAAAGGGGAATAGAATGACCGATGAAGTAAGCCAGTTAGTCGAACGGCTCAATGATGCTCATCATGATGAACAAAGGGTTGTCTTTGAAGATGCTGTTGATCAACTCGAAGGCACTGAGCTGGCTTTATTACTCGAGTCATTACCTGTGGCGGAGCGCTTAGAGCGATGGGAACAAGTGCCAGATGAAGAGCGTATTAATGTGTTGGTCACAATGCGCTCGGAATCACGCCAGGCAATTTTTGACAGTATTGATGAGGAGAAATTACACGCTCTATTGAATAATGTTCATGCTGAAGACCTTGTTCAATTAGCCGATACGTTGCCTGAGTCAGTGGTTGACGAAGCCTTGCAAAATATGGCTGAAATGCAACGTGAACATTATCAGCAATCGGTTCAATATGAAACTGATCAAATTGGGCGTTATGTCGATCACGGGCTATATATTTTGCCCAGAACAGCACGTGTTCGTGATGCCTTACGGGGGCTTAAAAAATCGTCTTTTGAGTGTGCAGATTGCCTTTATTTAATTAAAAGAAATGGTGATTTTGCAGGGACCGTATTAATTCAAACATTATTTTCTGCTCCGCCAGAGAAATCATTGCAGGCATTAAGTATTGACGAGCCAATGACAGTGCCTGCTGAAATGAGTCGTTCTACAGCCTCCGATAAAGTTGAACATTCGGGTTTGATGGCGCTGCCTGTGGTTGATGCGAATAACAAACTATCTGGGCGTATTACTTTGCGCCAAGCCCTTGAAATAACGCGTGAAAATTATGAAAGCCAATTAATGGCAACAGCGGGTTTAAATGAAGATGAAGACCTTTTTGCGCCTGTATTACGCAGTTCTAAACGAAGGGCAACTTGGCTGGGCATTAATTTGTTAACCGCATTTTTCGCATCTTGGGCGATTGGCCTTTTTGAAGCGACATTGCAACAAGTTGTTGCGCTAGCTGTTTTAATGCCTATTGTCGCCTCTATGGGCGGGATTGCCGGCAGTCAAACATTAACCTTAATTATTAGGGGACTTGCATTGGGGCAAATTGCAAAAGGTAATATCCCACCCTTGTTAATCAAAGAGGTCAGTGTCGGTGCGCTTAACGGTGTGTTATGGGCTATTGTAATTGGCGTTATTGCCTCTTTCTGGTTTGCTAGTATCAACATTGGTTTAGTCATAGCAGCAGCGATTGTATTAAACATTATTGCGGCAGCTTTTTCAGGCGTGGTGATTCCAATTATTCTTGACCGATTGACTATTGACCCAGCCTTATCGGGTTCAGTTATCTTGACAACAGTAACTGATGTGGTGGGCTTTGTTGCATTTTTAGGTTTGGGAACCTTATTTCTGCTTTAATGCGGTATTGACGTTACTTTTACTCTTTCGCAAGGTTTAGTGGCGTGGTTATAAGGTGATGGTGCAAATTTAAAAATTATTTAGAGGTTATGCTTTGTTTACAGTGTTATTAAGGGGGAGCCTATTCGCTGTATTGTTGTCATTATTTTTTATGGCGGGCCTTGTGCAGGCGGAAGATCTGATCATTTCGGTGCAATTAGATGGCGCGCCTGAAGGCAAAAAGGACACCTTGTTAAGTGGTCTGAGTATTGTTAAACATCAAAAAAATCAATTGTTATCGTCTAAACGTATTCATCGCTTACATGAACAAGCAGTTGATGAGCTTTCCGAAATGCTGCCCGTGTATGGTTATTACAAGGCCAAAGTTACTAGCAAATTAGAAAAAAAAGACAATATCTGGTTGGCGAGTTATCAGTTAAATTTAGCTGAGCCTGTCACTATTCAAGCGGTCAACGTGACAATCGAAGGTGAAGGCTTGCACGATGAGAGTTTTCAGCGGTTATTAGAAAATTTTCCATTAAAGGAAGGGGAGGTGCTTAATCATGAGCAGTATGAATCAGCCAAGAAAAACCTACGACGATTAGCTGCTGAACGAGGTTATTTTGATGGTGAGCTGACTGAGCATCGGGTTGAAGTGAGTTTAGCTAACAACAAAGCGACTATTTATTTAGTGTATCAATCCGGTGTGCGGTATGTCTTTTCGAAGACTGTCTTTCCTAAAACGGTTATTAACAATGAACTATTGTTAAAACTATCGCCGATCAAGCAAGGCGCGCCTTATTTAGCCTCTAAGGTCTTGGCGCTGAGAAGTAATCTAAATAATAGTGGTTATTTTAATTCCGTGTCAGTGACGACGCTGATTGATGAACGTCAAAATGGCGTAGTCCCCTTAGCTATTTCCTTGGAACCGGAAACGCAGTATCGCTATTCTGCGGGGTTGGGGTTTGGAACCGATAGTGGTGCGAGGGCTTCACTCGGCTGGGAAAATAGATATGTTAATAATCGCGGGCATCGCTTTAGTGCGGGCACTAAATTTTCACAAATTGGTAATAGCTTGTCGGCGGACTACCAGATGCCCTTTTGGAGCCCTAAGATTTCTGATGTTGGTTTTAATGCCGAATTTAAAAACAAAGATACAGATAGCAGCGAAAGTCGTTCATTTGCAGTCGGCAGTTATTATAAAACTGATCGATGGGGCTGGAATGAAACCGGCTCAATAAAATTTCTAAATGAAAATTTTGACGTGTCAGAAGATGATAATACCTCGACCTTGGTGATTCCTAGTATTGCTTGGTCAAAAACATGGGCAGATAACAGTATCTATACCCGACAAGGTGGTCGGTTATCCTTGTCATTGTCGGGTGCCAGTGAAGCGGTATTATCGGATACGACGTTTGCGCAAATGGTTTTAAGAGGGAAATATATTCAATCGATTGGCGAAAAAGGTCGGTTTATTACCCGTGGTGCTTTAGGGGCGACAGACGTGAGCGATTTTACAAAACTGCCTAGCTCATTGCGGTTTTTTGCCGGTGGCGACAGCAGTATCCGTGGTTTTGATTTTGAATCACTAGGGTCTGAAGGTGACGATGGTGAGGTCACTGGTGGACGTTATTTATTGGTTGGAAGTGTGGAATACGAACGCATGCTGGTGGGCAACTGGGGAGTTGCCGTGTTCAGCGATTTTGGTAATGCCGTTAACAGTTTGCATGATCCCCTAGAATACAGTGCAGGCCTTGGTATTCGCTGGAAATCGCCCATTGGCCTTATTCGATTTGATATAGCTAAAGGGTTATCAGATTCAGCTGATTCAATCGGCTTCCATGTGGTCATTGGGCCTGACTTATGATGTATCGCGCTGGTCTACGTGTATTGTTAGCCACGTTTCTTTTGATAAGTGTGCTGTTGGCTTGGCTTGCGTTGACCGAATCTGGTCTTTCGGCGGTGCTATCGCTCAGTCAAAAATTGGTACCCGAATTAACGGTAAAAAAAGTGTCTGGCCGCTTGCTTGATGGCGCTGTATTTGAACAAATAAACTATCAAGTTGACGAGCATAACCGAGTGTCTATTAATAATTTAACGTTAAGTTGGCAGGCCGCTCAGTTAATAAGAGGGCGGTTAACAATTAACGAGTTGCTGATTGATGATGTGTTGATGACACAGCAGGGAAATGGGGCACAGACCTCAACGCCTATCAGTTTGCCTGCTATTTCATCGCCGTTAGTATTATCGCTGAAGAAGGTTCGTGTTAATACGCTAACAGTGCAGCAAGGGCAGGCTATGACGCAGCCGATCAGAAACCTTCAGGCGGCATTGAGTCTTTGGGGAGACATCCTAACGATTGATGCTTTATCCCTCGACAGTACAGGTAAAGCAGGTTTAAAACTGAATGGATCGATACAGTTAAGCGGTGATTACCCTACAACTTTAGCGTATGAGTGGTTTGCAAAGGATCCGACGTTGAAAGGACTGGCTGGGAAAGGCGATATTAAAGGTAATGCAAGCGAATTACGAGTTGAGCAGCGAGTTATTAAACCGATGCAGTCGACCAGCGTCCTGACGATAAAAAATTTACTCGGTAAACTGAGTTGGCAAATGAATGCGCGCATTGCACAGCTTAATCTGGCTGATTATGTAGACGGCCAAACAGGGCATTTGAATAGCATTCAATTAACAGCCCAAGGCGATATAAATCAAGCGGATATTAAGTTTGATGCAGGCTATCAACAAGAAGGCTGGCCCGTGTTGGCGTGGAGCGCTCAGCTGCTTAGTAAAGACCTTGATAGCTGGACGCTGAACAGCATTTTAGCCAATGAAAACGGACTAAGGTTGTCCCTGTACGGCGCTGTTAATAACGTGATGACGTTACCAATACTTGAGCTAACTGGGCAGTGGCAACAGTTAGCTTGGCCGATGTCTAACGGAGCTAGCGGTATAGCAAGTCGAAGCGGCGAATTGACTATTCAAGGCGGGCTTGATGAGTATAAGCTTGCAATAAATGGGGTGCTGGAAGCGCAGCAACAGGCCTTCAATTTTAAAGGGGTGATGGAGGGCAGCTCGAATAAGCTAAACATCACACAGTTACAACTGAACGGTTTAGACGGCCAGGCTTCTTTAGTGGGCTGGTTAGATTGGCAGAACCAAATACCTAGTTTTCAGGCTAATGTCACAATAGAAAACATTGACTTGCCAAACATTTTGAGTGAGACGGCCTTATTAATTAAAGAAGGGCAGGTATCGTTTGCCGGTACGGTTGCCGATGCTACGGCTAAAATCGACGGCGATTTATCAATCAATTCGCTACCCGTGTCAGTACAAGCACAGGCAAAAATTAGCCAGCAAGGTGCGAAAGATTTAAATATGAAGCTGGCTGTTGAGTCCGGCCAAATGAGCTTTATTGGCGAAGCGCAATGGCAAGATATGTTCGCGCTTAAAGGCTCAGTGAGGCTCAATAAAGTTAACCCCGCATTTATTTCGTCACAATGGCCGGGGCAATTATCTGGTGGTTGGCAACTGGTGGCCGAAAACCTTAATACTAAGGCCGTGGGTGTATCAATAAAGGGGCTGGATATTAGCGGTACCTTAAGGCAACGACCGGTGCATTTTAGCAGCGATTTTTCATACCTTGCACAGCAGCTGACGGTCAAGAAATTCCAACTACAGTCCGGCCAATCAGTTATCACAGCGTCGGGGCAAATAAATGAAGGGAAAACGCTAAATTGGGTTGTTAATTCGTCTAATTTAGCAGATTTTCATCCCGAGCTAACGGGAGCATTAACGGCGTTAGGAACAGTCAGTGGGAACCTTGCTACAGCGCAAATATTTGCCGATATTGATGGAAACAAACTAGCCTATTCTAACGTTGTGAGCATTAATCAATGGAAAAGTAAGCTTAGCCTAGATATGAGTCAACAGGGCGTTATGAGTGGTAAAGGCTCGCTTGTCGGCTTAAGTGTTGAAAATTCAGCGCCACTTGATGTCACGGTGGATCTTAACGGTACGACAGATAAGCATCAAGTTTCTGTTGATGTGGATAACAGGGAGTTAAAGGTATCGGCTCAACTGGCCGGTGGCTTGTCTGGGACAAATTGGCAGGGTGAGTTTTCACAACTGACGCTAGAACATGTTCTAGCAGGGCAGTGGCGCCTTAGCGAGCAAGGTGCAATACGTATCGCCAGTACGCATGGTTCATTTGATAAGCATTGCCTACAATCAGCCACTGGCTCAGTCTGTATACAGGCAAATAATTCAACCCGTGGCGATTGGAATATTCAAGGTGAGTTGGCTACCATTCCGCTAACGCTTTTACAGAGCTTTTCCAGTTCACTGGACCCATTAGAAGGGAATTTAAAAGGTCGGTTTGAACTGGCTGGCAGAAATCAATATCCAATAAGTGGCCAAGGTGTTTTCAGTTTGACTGATGGTCGGGTTTTGCTAGAAAAAGATTTAACGCTTGAAAATACAGTGATCGCCTTACGCAATGCCAATATCGATTTTCAGCTTGCCGAGAAAGGGGTGGTTGCGAATGTGTTGATTGAGCCTGATTTAACTGGTGTTTCAGCGTTAACAGGCCAAGTTAGTGTGCCTTCCCTGAAAACGGTTATTGATACGCCACAGCAAGCAGGGTTGTCAGGCTATTTCAGCTTGTCGGTAAAAGATTTATCGGTTTTTGATACGTTGTACTCTGAGTATGAACACTTACAAGGCCAGTTGAATGTTGATATCAAATTAACTGGTACGGTGGCGAACCCTGCTGTTACAGGAAACGTATTGCTTGCTAACGCGGGAGTAGAGTTGACCAGTTCTGGAACAGTGTTATCAGCAATTAATGCGAGTTTAGAAGGTGGGGTGGATAGAGGTATTCACTTAAAATATAAGGCGACCTCTGGTGAAGGTGATTTTTATGGTGATGGTCAGGTTGTTTTTGCTGATAAAGGCTGGCATGCCTCGTCTACACTGGTAGGCGAGAATGTTGAGGTTTTGAATTTACCCGAAGCGTATGTAATCGCATCGCCGAATTTATTATTTAATATGACGGCTGACTCAGCATACCTTGAAGGAAGCATTAATATACCGACCGCAGACTTAGCACCGATAGAGTTTAATATTCCTGTGTCTGCTAGTAAAGATGTGGTTGTTATTGATAAGACGTTAGCAAAAGAAACAAAACCTATTTCAACCCGGGTCAAATTAAACGTTAATTTGGGTGATAACGTACAGGTTAAAGGGCTGGGTTTTGAGGGAGCACTAACTGGCGGATTATTAGTTAGCGGTGAGACAGATAAACTGCTTCTTGGAACTGGCGATATCGTTATTAATAAAGGTACCTATAGGGCATATGGCCAACAACTAGCGGTTGATAATGGCAAAATACAATACTCCGGAGGCGCGCTGGATAACCCAAATTTGGATATAAAGGCGGTAAGAAAAGAGAAAAAATTTACAGCGGGCCTGCACTTGTTAGGCCCGGTCGATAACCTTCAAACCTCGTTATTTTCTATACCGTCGATGAGTGATGACGAGGTGCTGGCTCATTTGTTATTGGGTCGCTCTTTGTCGAACGCGAGTGCATCGGATGCTGCTTTGTTAGCCTCTGCTGCCAGTGGTTTAGGCATTAAAGGCGGTAATATGATTGGTGAACAAATAGCCAATGCGTTTGGGTTGGATGCTGTTACATTTGATGGTAATGGTGGGGATGATACGGCTTTGCATGTTGGTAAGTATTTGCTGCCAAATTTATATTTAAGTTACGGCATTGGGATTTTTGATTCGGTGAGTACGGTTAACCTGAGGTACGAATTGAGTAAGCTGTGGTCATTAAAAGCAGAATCGGGTGTAGATACGGGGGTGGATTTACTATACGTTCGTGAACAATAAACCTAATAGCTATCAGTGGTTTAGTAGATAAGCGGTTATAGTAATGGGGTAAATGAAGGGTTAGTTTTAACATATGTTCACATGCTAGGTGAGCATTGTACAGTCGATATATGATGCGAAGCGTCTAGGGTGTTTATAGTGTGGGGAATAAAATATGAAGTTATTGCGGTGTTTTAGTTATCTTTGTTTGGTTGTTTTTAGTGTTCACAGCTCGGCTGTTGCTGCGCAGGAACTGATAAACCAAGAAGCGACTAAGTTATGGCTTAAAGAAAAACAAGAGACGATAGAACTTATTTCTCAACAGCTAGCTGACAATACGATAGATAAAGCTCGTTTGTTGGAATTGCGTCAAACGCTTCGCTCAGCGCGAACAGAATTACAATATAAGGTAGACGTTATTAAACCGGTTAATAATAGCGTGCAAGCAGATTTGGCCGACCTTGGCGCTGCCCCCGATGAAGATGCGCCACCAGAGCCCGATAATATTCAAAAGTTGCGCGCTGAGTTAACGAATGAGTCGTTAATTATTGAAGGTTTGCTGACACAAGCCGAAGCGCTGACGTCTAAATCATCGCGGTTGTTAGAAAAAATCACTTCGTTAAGACGCACATTATTTTTAGATGGGCTTTTTGAGCGGCAAATGGCAGTATTTAATACTACTTTATGGAAAACAGCAGAAGAGCCTTTTTATGCTCAATTTTCAAATTACAAAGGTATTTTTTACGATAAAACTCTGCGGTCGTTGAGTGTCATATCGGGCTGTATTCTTTTGGTCGTTTTCCTTTTCGCCACGTTAGTATCAAAAAAAAGGTTAACTATAAAATTACAAAATGCTGGGCGGGAACATGTGTTTCGATTGGTTTCAGCGTCGTTAGTTTTGCCATTTTTAGCGATAGGGCTAGGGCTGCTTTTCATTTATCAACTATTTATTAGCCAAGGCATTGTTACCGAGGCTAATCACTTATTAATACAAAAGGTATTAATGCTTACGGGGTTTTTGTTCGCTGTGTATTTGATGACAGGGCGGTTTTTGAAAGCGGCTCTTATTCGTTCACATTTGCGTTATTTAATCTGTGTGGTGGCACTGCTGTTTGCTGTCGATACATTGCTTCTTGAAAGTGGAAAAATTATAGGGGTGCTCATAGAGCTGGCAGTTGTCCAAAGTTATATTGTGAGCTTAACTTTTGCGTTTATATTAGGCCTGTTTTCTTTGTTTGTATTGATAGGGCCAAAAGAGACTAAAGACTACTTTTTCCCACGCAAGATATTTGTTGTTTTTCTAATGATTAGCCTCTCCATCATTATATTTAATGTATTTGGCTATGCAGCTCTTAGCCGTTATATCTTCGAAGGTTTTGTTCTTATTTTTTCATTATTAGCGTCTATTCTCGTTATAAGAGCGGTTATTCGTCCATACTTTTATCGCTTAGATAAACGCTTTTCTCAAGACAACATAGGGGAAGACTCAGAGCAGGTTATTTACTTCTGGTTATGCCTCTCATTGGATCTTATTTTGTTCTTTATCTGTTTACCTTTTGTTGCCGGTATTTTTGGCACCGAATGGCAATATATTCAAGAGACGATAAAGCAGGCATTTTTTGGCTTTAAAGTTGGCAATATGACCATCTCAATTTCAAATATTGGGGTTGGTTTACTTGTCTTTCTAACCTTGCTGTTCATCACACGCGTTATTCAGCGTATTTTGGATCAAAAGATTTTGCCTAAAACGAACATGGATACGAGTGTTCGTCAGTCAATAACACAGGTGTTAGGTTATGTTGGGCTGATTATTGCGCTAATGGCGAGTATATCAGCGGTTGGATTTGATCTAACGAATTTGGCGTTGATAGCTGGTGCGCTGTCTGTTGGCATTGGTTTTGGTTTGCAAAGTATCGTGAGTAACTTTGTTTCAGGCCTTATTTTGCTGTTTGAACGGCCCATAAAAGTAGGGGATTGGCTGATTACCAATTCAGGTGAAGGGATTGTAAAGAAAATCAGCGTGCGTGCCACAGTTGTTGAAACCTTTGACCGAACATCGATTATTGTGCCAAATGCTGAGCTCATTTCATCGTCTGTTAAAAATTGGACGCATGCAGATAGAGTAGGTCGTGTGATTGTGAATGTTGGCGTGTCATACTCCTCGGACCCACAACAAGTTCGAGATCTTCTAATGGACATGATTACGGAAAATAAAGACGTCTTAAAAACCCCAAAACCAACAGTTCTTTTTAAGGACTTTGCGGATAGCGCATTGATATTTGAAATACGTTTCTTTATTAGTAATATCCAAGAAATTTTTTCAATTTCAAGCCAAGTGCGCTTTGATATTTGGGAAGTATTTAAAGAGGCAGGGGTGGAAATTTCTTTCCCACAAAGAGACTTACACATTCGTACAGCACCTGGATTAGAGGGAGTGTTTGATGGAAAATAGTCATATTCTTTACGCTTGTAAGTTGAATGGCGACGGCTCGAGTACCTTACTCGAAGAGTCACAGATACAACAAACTATTAGTAGTGAATCCAAGGTTTGGATTCATTTAGAAGCAGAGCACCCAGAAAGCCGCCGTTTGCTTGAAAAAGAGTTTCCGCATTTAGATCACTTAGTTGTTGATGCCTTATGTGCAGATGAAACAAGACCTAGAATTCTTGAATTTGACTATGGCGCGCTGCTTATTTTACGCGGGGTAAATTTAAACCCTGGCGCTGAGCCGAATGATATGGTGTCGATACGTTTATGGGTTGATAAAGATAATATTATCAGCCTACGGCGTCGAAAACTAAGAGCTGCCATCGATATTCAAGGGAAACTAAAAGCGGGGAAAGGGCCAAAAAATAGTGGCGATTTTGTGACCACGCTAATCGCCGGTTTATTTGAGCGAATGGAACCTATTTTTTCTGAAATAGATGAGAAGTTAGACGAGGTTGAAGAAAGTGTTATGGAAAATCCTGACACAAATGAGCGACAGGAAATCACCTCTATTCGTAAAGACGCCATTATGTTTAAACGTTATATTGCCCCTCAAAGAGACGTGATTTCAAGCCTTCGTGTCTCTGATCAGTCGTGGTTGGACCAAATGCATAAACGCCGCTTGCAAGAGTCATTAGACCGCGTAATAAGGTATGTTGAAGATTTGGATACGATTCGTGAGAGGGCTCAAATTGTTAAAGATGAGCTGGTCACCGGTCTTTCTGATCGGCTGAATAAAAATATGTATATGCTCTCGGTTGTTGCGGCTATATTTTTGCCCCTAGGTTTCTTGACCGGGCTGTTAGGGATTAATGTTGGCGGTATACCAGGGGCAGATAATGAAGCTGCTTTTTGGATCTTTATGGGCATATTGGCGCTAATTATCTTAGCTCAGGTCTGGTTGTTTAAAAAATTAAAATGGTTTTAATAAGCGGTTTTTAAAGGTATACGGTAGTGAGTATCGGCCAAGCGTTTAGCGGATAGTTTGCTGGCCTTAACTGAACCAGCAAACCATTCATGGCGTCTTATAAGAGAGGGGGTAAGGGACTAAAACCGCTGAGTGTTTATAAAAATAATCTCTGCATACCGTTAGACAGGGGGAGCGCATTCAATGGCTAAATTTTGCCCTTTTTAGTTAATAGCGCGTAGGTGGTTAAAGTGTTTCCAAAACGCTAGAACTAACGGGTCTTTCCCACTTAAGCCTCTTTTCAATAGACGCAATAATATGCCCAGCTATGTCCTTACCGGTGGCAGACTCAATACCTTCTAAACCTGGAGATGAATTAACTTCTAAAAGCAGTGGACCTTTACTCGAACGTATAATATCAACGCCAGCAACTTTAAGCCCTAATACTTTTGCCGAAAGCGTTGCTAAACGACGTTCTTCGGGTGTTATTTTAACCACAGAAGCGCTACCACCTTGATGAATGTTGGCTCTAAATTCGCCAGGAGCAGCAGTTCGTTGAATTGAGGCAACTACTTTGCCATCAATGACAAAACAGCGTAAATCTTTCCCGTCTGCTTCTTTAATAAATTCTTGAACTAGCAAGTTTGCATGCAGTGCTTTGAAGGCATTGATAACACTTTCGGCGGCTTTTTTAGTTTCAGCTAATACAACACCTCGGCCTTGAGTGCCTTCTAATAGTTTTACAATCAATGGCGCTCCGCCAACCATTTCTATCAAGTCGCTGGTATCCATTGGCGAGTGTGCAAAACCTGTTGTGGGGATACCAATGCCACTTTTTAACATCAGTTGAAGCGAAAATAACTTATCTCTTGATTGGCTAATAGCGGATGATGAATTGACGGTATAAATGCCCATGCTTTCAAATTGGCGAGCCAAGGCGCAGCCATAAAAGGTCATGCTAGGTCTTATACGTGTGACAACGGCATCTAAGTCATTGAGGATTTTACCGCCTCGATAATGGACTTCAGGTGCTTGTTCATCGACTTTCATATAGCAATATTTGATGTTTAAAAACACCATTTCGTGGCCTCGTTCCTCAGCGGCTTCCATAAGGCGCATGTTGCTATAAAGGTCGGGGTTACTGGCAAGTAAGCCTATTTTTAGCCCACTTTTGTTTTTTTGAGGCTGGCCATACCAATCGTAAAGCTGTTCTTTTGACGGCTCGTTGAGGCATAGGCTTAGCTCAGGGTCTACCAAGATTCGTCCTTTCATCGCTTCACGACCTAACAACATACGATAGCCCATTGAATCACGGTTTGCTAAGGTGAGTTCTACTTCCCATGTTTCGCTTTCCACCTTAATTAAGGTGGAAATTACGTAGCGTGTTTCAGAAATTCCAGACGAGCTTTTGACGGAACGTTTGTCAACCACAGGGCGTTCACAGCGCAACACAGTGCGGCGATCCTTTTGTAGTGGGTGTACTTCAAAGCTAACCCATAAAAGGCCTTCGCGTCTAAAGGTTTGAATGTTAAAGGCATGAATAGAGGATGTTTTAGCACCTGAGTCTACACGCGCTTTGATAGCAGGAATGCCTAGGGCAGGGAAGGAACACCATTCTTCACTACCTACAATGATTTTATTATTGCTAGAAGTCATTTATTAGTCCAAATTAAAGGGTAAAAGGGGTACAAAACTAGATGATTGGAAGGTCTTCAGGGGGGGCTTCATCACTAGCAGGATCAAGGTCCAGCTGAAAAGCCTCCAAATTATCTACAACATCCTTAGGTCGTGTGAAACGCGCAATATGAAATAAGGCTTCACCTTCACTAACGAGAGGCAGATTGGTTCTGCCGATAATAATGCCTGAAATGGGTGAAATAATATCGGTTTCTTTGCCATCCTCACCGTAGGGTGTGGCAACAGCACCGAGTAAGTCACCCTCAAAAACATGTTTTCCCATTGAAACAGTCATCCGGAAAATACCACTTTGAGGTGCGCGAACCCAAAGAGTAGAGCGTGCAACAAAAGGTTCTGGAGCTTTCTTTTTGGTTTTACGTTTAGGGGGTGTCAGCATGCCAATCGATTGCATCACCGATAGAATGCCTTTGACCCCTGCGCGGATCGAAAACTCATCGAAGCGGAGTGCTTCCCCTGCTTCGTAAACAATGATTGGTAAGTTTTTTTCTGTACTACAGGCATACCGTAAAGAGCCTTCTATTAGGCCAGAATTAACCACCACAGGCGCATTAAAGGCTAAGGCCATCTGTTCGGTCACCTGGTTGCTTAAGTCGGCGCGTATTTGCGGCAAGTTGTCTCTATGAATGGCTGCTGTATGCAAATCAATGCCATGTGTACATTGCTGCACCACTTCGGTCATAAATAATTTAGCTAAGCGTGCAGCTAAGGAGCCTTTTACCGAGCCTGGGAAACAGCGGTTTAAATCTCTGCGGTCGGGTAAGTAACGGCTTTGGTTGAGAAAACCATAAACATTAACAATAGGCACAGTAATCAACGTGCCTTTCATTCGTGAGAGTGATTTGCTTTTTACCAGTCGACGAATAATTTCAACGCCATTAATTTCATCACCATGAACGGCCGCAGAAACAAAGAGAATGGGGCCTTCTTGCTTTCCTCGAATGACCTGTACCGGCATTGATAAAGAAGAATGTGTATATAAATCTGGCAGGGGAACATCAATGATAGTGTTTGTTCCTGGTAAGACTTCTTGACCTGCAAGTATAAAGGGTTCTGACATTTTAATTATCCACTTGTATGTAGCTTAAATAGAGACCTTATCAGTCGGTTTTATTAATTAGCTAGAGATTAAACCGATCTGCTTATTGGTCTGCGTCGTCTTCATGAGGTTGGTTTAATTCATCTGATTGTAAATCCTGAACTTTTGGCCTTCGGCGAGCCTTTGTTTTCTTTGGAATCATGCCACGTAAAGAGTCTAATTTTCCAAAGCATAATAGCCTATCATCAGCTTCGAGTTCGCGTGCAGCACGTGGGTTAGGGATTGCCTTGGCCCCTCGATACAAGGTGAGCACGTTAATGTCTTTTTCTTCATCCATCACTTCTTGGATGGTCTTCCCAAGAAACTCTGATCCTTCAGGAATATATATTTCACTGACGCCATACCCTTTGCTAATGGTTAATCGTTGGCGTATATCAATTTCAGGAAAATCAACTTGAGCAGATACATAGTCAATCACAGCGCCGGCAATATCTAAACCGGTGGCCGTTTCAATACCTTCAAGTCCTGGCGAAGAATTGACCTCCATTATTTGAGGGCCGTTTTTACCTTCCAACATATCAACGCCAGCTACTTCTAGGCCTAAAATCTGAGTTGCTCGTACGGCTGTTTCTCTATACCGTTCATCAAGTTCTACCGGTTCAGCAATGCCGCCTCGGTGTACATTGCTACGAAATTCTTGTCCTTGGGCGACGCGGCGCATTGCGGCAACAACACGATCGCCAACGACAAAAGCGCGAATATCCTTTCCTTTGCTTTCTGCCACAAACTTTTGAATGAGCACATTTTGTTTTTGGCTTTGTAGTAGTTCAATAATCGACTCAGCCGCTTTCATTGATTCAGCCAATAGCACACCAATGCCCTGGGTGCCTTCAATCAATTTAATAACGACAGGTGCACCACCAACTCGTTCGATCGCAGGAATCACATCCTTTCGGTCTCGGACAAAGGTAGTTCTAGGAATACCAATATGATGACGACTTAAGATTTGCAGGCTACGTAACTTATCTCGCGAGTTAGAAATGCCATGTGCAGTATTAGCACAAAAAACGCCCATTTCTTGAAATTGACGGACAACAGCCGTGCCATAGTAAGTAATTGATGCACCAATTCTCGGTAATACAGCATCATAGCTACTTAAAACTTTTTGCCGGTAGTAGAGGTCGGGGATGCCTTGTTGTAAATCGATAGCAAACTTAAGGGTGTTTAAGACTTTTACATCATGCCCTCTTTGAAGGGCCGCTTCTTTTAAACGTCGTGTGCTGTAGGCATTAGGTCCACAGGATAAAATAGCAAGTTTCATAAGAGCACCCTTAGGTTTTATCGTTAAGAAGTGATTGTATAGTCTTAATAATTGAAGCTACAGCTTTATATCGCTAAAGGTTAAATCGGTTAGCTCAAATTTGTTCTCGTTTTGTTTTTAATAAGTTGAGCCAATTAATTTTTTTGTCATTGCAGGGTAGAGGCCATTTAGACTTAGCCAGATGGAAGGAAATGTATCTGAAAAACCAGCTTCATTTATTTTTCCTATAAATTGTCCATTAAAATAAAAGTAAGTGATTTTTTCATTATCAATGTAAACCGTAATGGTATCGTTGGGTTTAACACTCGGCCATATTTTTAATAATTGTTTTGCCCAGTTTTTTTTCTGCTCTTCGCTAATATTGAAACGTTTCAATTGGGTTAGTGTTTCATCTACAAGCTCAACATTAGAGATGACTCTTTTGTAAGTTAGCTCTAGAGATAGCGGCCTTTTTCCTTCTTCGTACGTTCCGCTTGGAGTTTTTAACTCAATATCATAAATATCCCAAAACCAAACGCTGAAGTTTGAACGACCGACAAGGTTTAGATCATCTAAATGCAATTTATTAGCACTTGTATTAGCTGTATGTAGCAACAAAAGTAAGATGAATATTTTCTTCATAAAATCTAAAAGTCGTAAGCGGTTTATTAAAAATAAAGTATTTCTAATATGCTACTTAATAACTGGCGTACCGATTTAAAAGCGGACCTAGGATACCTGTAAATTTTAAAGGCGCTTCTGTTATTGCTAAACAAACACAGCCAGTATCACCAGCGACAGGGCTGTGTTCATCAGAACCATCACAGGCAATAAAATCACCAGCGGTATGTGTTCCCTTGTGATCTTTAAAGTCTCCTTCAATCACAAACGTAAATTCTTTACCTAAATGCGTGTGTTTGGGGATTTTAGTTTTCGCTGAAAAACGTAATAAATTAACCTTAAAACTAACGTCGTATAATTCAAGCTCAACGGTTGAAATGTTTGATGTTAGTTTTTGCCATTCAAACCCATCCTGATTGAAGTTTAATAATTGCTTTAGTAAGGGCCTATTGATTTCAGCAACGGCATAATCATCAACAAAACCGATGCCGCCATTATTTTCTCTATCATGGTTTGTCAATACTTGAGGCACTGCCTTGTTAGTGTCAGCCGTTGTCAACTTCGCTATATCTGTAATTAAACGATCAAAGCCAGCACCTTCGTTATGACTACTTTCAGATAATTCAAGGTTTTCACCATAATGTGACTCTAAATCCTTAATTTTTTGTCGACATGTTGGACAGTGTTTTTGGTGGAGAGCAATGGCCAAACTCAAAGCAGGTTCCACACTGCCCTCTACATAATTTAATAATAATTCAGTATCAATATGATTATTCATTCGTTTTGATTTCCTAGATGGTGGCGCAAAACCTTCAATGAACTTCTAATTCTAGATTTAATAACACCCAATGTTAAACCCAGCTCTTGAGCTGCCAATTGGTGGCTTTTATCTTCGTAATAGACTTTTAATATTACCCGTTTTTGCTCCTCACTTAAGTGCTTGAGATTATTGCTTACTTGTATTTTTTCAGAAGTGCTAACAAGCCCTTTATGAAGGTTATCTTCAGCTATTTGCAGCTGAGAGTGTGAGTCATCAAGGCTAACTTCAGCAATTCTCTTTTGCCTTAGTACATCAATTTTTAAATTTCTAGCGATGGTGAAAATCCATGTTGAAACGTTCGCCTTTTCTGCTTGGTATGTTTTGGCTTTTTGCCAAACACGCATGAACACTTCATGGGTCATTTCTTCAGCATCACTGGTACTAGCGTGTTGCTTGAAGAATGTTTTGACCTTAGGAGCAAAGTAAAGATACAGGTTTTTGTATGCATTCTTGTCTTGCTTAACGGCAATAGCCTGCATGTATTGTTTACACAGCTTTGCTTGTTCCGTCTTGCTGATGAGGGGCTCGTTCATAGAGTAATAAACTGGTTGCAGAAGCGTGCTTTGAGCTGACCAATATACTAAGTTTTCGGTTATTTGTCTTTGCGCCTGCCCATTCATATTTTTTAAACTCTAAGTGTTATAAACATCGATAAATAGAACAGCGATACACCGCCCTATTTACTGTTTTACGAAAAATATGCTTTTTTGGATCAAAAAAATAAATTTAATCTAATTGGCCATTTTCTACGTACAAGTAAATATGTCCCAGGAATTTGAGGTATCGATGAAAGTACTGTGTTTGATCTTTAGTGTTTTTTTAATCAATGGTTGCGCAATAGATGCCGAGCGTTACCGCGATAAAACACCTGGTTTTAAGTTTGAATCTTTTTTTCAAGGAAATCTCTGCGCAAAAGGCTTAGTGAAATCAAGAAATGGTCAAATTAATCGAAAATTTGCAGCAGATATTGTTGCCTCTCATTCTGCCAATCAAGTTATCTTAGAAGAAGTTTTTCTATTTGATGATGGAGAACGCCAAGAACGTAACTGGGTGTTTGATAAAACAGCTGAAGGTTGGTCCGGTACGGCCGGTGATGTCATTGGTATTGCAAACGGTGAAGTATTTGGCGATAGCCTACATTTAAGGTATCAGTTGAAAATTAACATTGATAACTCTGAATATATTGTCGCAATGGATGATTGGTTAACGTTAGTTGATGATTCGACGCTTATGGGCTCTACAGAAATAACTAAATGGGGTGTTAATTTGGGCCGAATTGATATCGTTATTCAAAAAACCGAGAGGCTTCAGCAGAATGCAAGTAAGCTAGAAAACTGTATTGAGGCTGGAGTGTTATAAATGCGTTTGCTAAACCGCTTAAAACCGATGCTTGTATGGTTCGATACCCAATCCGGTTTGGATTCAGTTGCCACTAAAGACTCGAATAAATTGGGCTGGGCTCAAGTCACCCCATTCGTTTTTATGCATTTAATGGTATTCGCTGTCGTGTGGGTCGGGTTCAGTTGGGTAGCTCTTTGGGGCGCAATCTTTCTATATTTAGTCAGAATGTTTGCTATTACTGGTTTTTACCACCGATATTTTTCACACAAACTTTTTAAAACATCACGTTTTATACAATTCTTTTTTGCTTTTATGGGCGCCAGTTCAGCGCAAAGAGGCCCATTGTGGTGGGCGTCACATCATAGAGTTCATCATCAGACTTCCGATAAAGAAGGTGACCTCCACTCACCCCGATTACAAGGCTTTATTTGGAGTCATTGCCTTTGGTTCTTAGCACCCAAAAACTTGCAAACAAAAACTGATAAGGTGAAAGACTTTAATAAGTTCCCAGAACTTAGATGGCTTGATCGATTCGATATAACGGCACCTTTGGCACTAATAGTTGCCCTGTATTGCGCCGGCTTTCTGATGGAAATCTATTACCCTCAGCTGGAAACAACAGGCGCACAAATGGTGATATGGGGCTTCTTTATATCAACAGTTGCCTTATATCACGGCACTTACACGATAAATTCATTGGCACATTGTTTCGGTAGCCGACGTTTCGATACGCCTGATGACAGCCGTAATAACGCACTTTTAGCAATTATTACACTCGGCGAAGGCTGGCATAACAACCATCACTTTTACCCGGGAAGTGCCCGTCAGGGCTTCCTATGGTGGGAATTTGATATGACGTTCTATCTGCTAAAAGTAATGAGTTGGTGCGGCTTAGTGTGGGATTTAAAACCCATTCCGATTGAGGTTCAAAAAGAAATTAAAAGAAAATAGTGATGATAATTGAAGACTTTACTCAAATTTACCAACGGCTCAATAAAGATAATCTTGAGTTATTAACAGACCTTTATAGTGCAGATATTACCTTTATCGACCCCTTACATAGAATTGAAGGGATCGATAATTTAACGGTTTATTTTGCAGGTTTATATGACAATGTTTCCTCCATCTCTTTTGATTTCGAAGAAGTTACATCGGATAAAAACAGTCATTTCATAACCTGGGATATGACCCTAGCTCATTCAAAAATGAACGGAGGGGAACCCTATGTTGTAACGGGTGTTACACACTTAAAAACCGACGGAGAAGAGAAAATAAGCTATCACCGAGATTACTATGATGTCGGTCAGATGCTTTACGAACAAATACCACTGATTGGCAACATCATCAGCCTGATTAAACGGAGGCTCTAATGTCCTACGATTTTAACGGTAAAAAAGTCTGGGTTACCGGTGCTTCCAGCGGAATTGGTCAGTGTTTAGCTGATAAACTGTACGAAAAAGGTGCACATGTATTTGTCAGCGCAAGAAATGCCGAAAAACTAAGCGAAAACTTTTCCGGCAAGGAAAGAATAACCATTTTGCCCGGCGATTTAACATCTGCAGATGTTAATAAAAACATCGTGGCTGACATTAAAGCATCAGCGGGAGGGTTAGACTGCGTTATTTTTAATGCAGGGACGGCTGAATATGTTGATGCTTATCATTTCTCAGCAGCCCCGTTTGAACGAATGATAGAGGCCAACTATTTCACTATGATAAGGGGAATTGAAGCGGCCTTACCGCTATTGAAAGAATCTGAAAATGCGTATTTGGTAGGTATGAGTTCTAGCGTTGGGTGGCAAGGTCTGCCTTCAGGGCAAGCATATTCAGCGAGTAAAGCGGCTATTAGAAACTTATTTCAAGGCTTAAAAATAGAGTTGGCTCCAAAAAACATAGCGGTCAGCTGGATCTGCCCTGGCTTTGTTAAAACACCCTTAACCGATAAAAACACCTTCGATATGCCATTTAGGGTAAGCACCGATGAAGCCGCACATACAATTGTTAAACAGTTAATGAAACAAACGACGGAAATCCATTTTCCTAAACGGTTTACCTATTTCTTGAAATTTGTATCGTGCCTGCCCGCAGGCTTGGCAGCAAAAATATTAAGTAAAACCGTGCCGGAGTCAAGCTGATGAAAATTGCTGTTGTCGGTACAGGTATATCGGGTAATTTGGCGGCATACCACTTAAACAAAAAACATGATATTACTGTTTTTGAAGCTGAAAACTATGCCGGTGGGCATACACATACACACACGGTTGAGCTAGGTGGTGAAAAGCAAATCATTGATACGGGCTTTATCGTCTTTAATAAAAAAACCTACCCTAATTTTATTAACTTACTAAAAGAATTAGATGTCCCCTATCAATCAAGCAAGATGAGTTTTAGCGTTCAAAATCAGCGTACAGGTCTTGAATATAATGGGACTAACCTGAACGCTCTATTCGCGCAACGTAGGAATCTATTTAGACCCCGTTTTTATCGGATGATAAAACAAATATTACGTTTTAATAAAGAAAGCCTTAGCCTGCTAGCAGACGATACAGACTCAATATCGCTAGGTGATTATTTATATAATAATCAATACGGTAAGGAGTTTATACATGACTATATTATACCTATGGGAGCTGCAATTTGGTCAACCGACCACGATAGTATGTTTGCCTTTCCAGCACGTTTTTTTGTGCAGTTTTTTCATAACCATGGCATGTTATCGGTCGATGTTCGTCCCGAATGGTTTGTTATTAAGGGCGGCTCTTCGGAATATTTAAAACCCCTTATCGCTGGACATAAAGACAAGATCCGCTTGTCAGCACCTGTTGAAAATGTACGCAGGACAGCAGGTGGTGTATTTGTAAAAGCCGCTGGCTATGAAGAAGAGCGTTTCGATTATGTTTTTATAGCCTCACATAGTGACCAAGCGTTAAGTTCGTTAGCAGAACCAACCCCATTAGAAAACGAGGTGTTGGGTGCTATTCCTTACATCAATAATGAAGTTGTTTTACATTATGACCAAAGCCTATTACCAAAACGTAAATTAGCTTGGGGCGCTTGGAATTATCACTTATTGAAAGAGAAAAAAGAGCGCGTCGCATTGACCTACAATATGAATATTTTGCAGTCACTTAAAAGTGATTACACCTTTAATGTAACGCTTAATAATACTGCAGCTATTGACCCCAAAAAAATCATTAAAGTACTTCAATACACGCACCCATTTTTTAGTGTAGACGGTGTAAAAGCACAACAAAAACACAGCGAATTAAACGGCCAAAATCGTACCTATTATTGTGGTGCTTATTGGCGATATGGGTTTCATGAAGATGGCGTTGTTAGTGCCTTGCAAGCACTTAAAGACTTCAATAGAGATGTGCTCGGTGAACAGTAAAATATTTACTGGCCGAGTGAGACATCGGCGGTTTAAGCCGAAAGAAAACGAATTTCAATACACTATATTTATGTTGTATTTAGACCTTGATGAATTACCGACGTTGTTTGATCGATTTTGGCTCTGGTCCTTAAATAAACCAAATGTCGCTAGCTTCCAGACTCAACAATATTTAGCGGATGAAAACGGCTGTATAAAAACGGCGGTTAAAAATGAAGTTAAAGCACAGTTAGGCGTTGTTCCGAAAGGGCCCATAAGGTTACTGACACATCTGTCTTATTTTGGATATTGCTTTAACCCAGTTTCTTTTTATTATTGCTTTAACGAAGATGGTGAAACGCTTGATTTTATAGTCGCACAAATTAATAACACGCCGTGGAATGAAAGGCACTGTTATGTTTTAGATAATAGACCCTCCGACGCAAGCAATAGCCCCTCTAAAGTGGTTAGAAGTGAGTTTGAAAAAACATTTCATGTATCGCCATTTTTGCCGATGGATATGCGCTATTTTTGGCGTTTTAATACGCCGAGTGAAAAATTAGCTGTTTATATGAAAAACACGCAGGATGACGAGACGTGTTTTGATGTTAATTTGTCATTAAAGCGCAAAGAAATTAATTCGTTAAATTTATGCGCTGCTCTCGTAACGTTCCCCTTGATGACGTGGCAAGTAATAGTTGGTATTTACTGGCAATCATTAAAGTTATGGTTAAGAAAAACACCTTTCTATGATCACCCCAAAACGCATAACACTAAGTAATAAATAGACTCGATAGTAACCTAACAATGATAATTTGAGGATGGTATGAGCAAATCAGCATCAGTAAGAAAACTAACTCAACACTTAGAAAATAAAGCATCTCATCGCAGAGGCACTTTGTTTAGCAAGGTGTTGAAAAAAGCTGTATTAAAACAGCTAAATCACCTTCAGTATGGACAACTAACGTTGACCGACAGTGGGGAAACACACCATTTTATGGGTAATAAACGTAGCGATTTAGTCGTAGAAATAAACATTTTAAATAACGAATTTTATTGGTATATCGCTTTAGGCGGTAGCATAGGGGCTGCCGAATCTTATATAAATGATTATTGGCGCACACCTGATCTAACCAAGGTTATTCAGCTGTTTGCGTTAAACCAATCCGTTATGGACTCAATGGAGACTGGTTTGGCGAGCTTTACAAGCCCTATTAAAAAAGCATTTCACTGGTTAAACAAGAATACGCATAAGGGAAGTAAAAGTAATATCGTTGCGCACTACGACCTCGGTAATGATTTCTTTAAGCTATTTCTGGATCCAACGATGATGTATTCGTCGGGTATTTTTTACCAACCAGATGACACAATGGAACAAGCCTCGACCAATAAATTAGAAAGGATTTGTACTCGTTTAAATTTAAAGCCAGAAGATCAAGTGATTGAAATTGGCACAGGCTGGGGTGGTTTTGCGATGTACGCGGCTAAACACTATGGCTGCCATGTCACCACGACTACAATTTCTGAAGAACAGTACGCCTATGCACAACAACAAATTGACAATGCGGGTTTAAGCAACAAGATTACGCTATTAAAACAAGACTATCGTGAGCTGACAGGGCAGTATGATAAGTTAGTGTCAATAGAAATGATCGAAGCGGTAGGTCATCAATACTTTGACACCTTCTTTTCAAAATGTAGTGCGCTTTTAAAAGACGATGGTGAGATGCTTATTCAAGCCATTACTATTAGTGACCAGCGATTTAATAGCGCAAAAAAAGATGTCGACTTTATAAAGCGCTATATTTTTCCTGGTAGTTGTATACCGTCTATTAACGCGATTAGCCACACCCTAACTAAATCGAGTGATTTGCGAATGACCAATATGGATGACTTCGGTATGCATTACGCAAGAACCTTAAATGAATGGCACAAGTCGTTTAAAAACAATATTCAAGCAGTAAAGGCTCAAGGCTTTAGTGATGAGTTTATTAGGATGTGGGAATATTATTTCAGTTATTGCGAAGGTGGATTTAAAGAACAGGTAATCAGTGTATCGCAGTTGCATTTAGTTAAACCTATGGCGCGGGTTCCAATGTCGTTAGTAGCACTGGAGACATAACAATCAACCTGTGGCAAACAGTTTTATTATTTCAGGCTGGTTGGCTAGTCCTCGTTTCATGCCACGACAGTTTGCTTTACTTAATCTCAATCGCTTTGATTTTGCTTTATTTGCTGCTCGACCTGTATAAGGCAAAGCAGAAAGATTATTTATCGTACGCCTTGCCGAAGCTTTTAATGTTTATAAGCGGTTGCCTGGCAGATTGGAGTTTAGCCAAGCTTGAGTTTATTCAGTTTGCTGCTGATGGCCCGACTCTACCTTTTTGGTTAGTGTTGCTTTGGCTGCTTTTTTCTATTACGTTTGAACAGTGTTACCGCTGGTTAAGTGGTAAGCTAAAGGTTGCCGCTTTATTGGGAGGCTTATTTGGCCCAGCTTCATATTGGGCTGCCAGCAAACTGTCCTCAGTTAGCATACAGATGCCGGTTGAATTTACTTTATTAAGTGCTGTTTTTTGGGCCACGCTGTTTGTGACTTTTATTAAAAAAAGATCGCTGGCCGCTTAAGCGCTCACTAATGTCGAGTTAACCGCGGTTGAAATCAATAAATCCACCATTAAATCAGAAGCGCCTAAGTGAGGCGAAAGGCTAATATTGATGTTTGCATGACGAGCTGTACACCTATTAATAATATTAGGTATATCTTCCACCACATGCCGACCAGAATTAAGAAAGTAAGGCAAAACGGTAATTGATGTTGCACCCTCTGCAATACACTGCTCAATCCCTTCAGGAATCAATACATCGCTTAGCTCCAAAAATGCCGGCTTAACAATATCGTATTGTTCACCGCAGTTCTTTTTAAGCTTTTCAGCTAAATGGGCCACCTCATCATTCGATTGTTTGCGTCGGCTACCATGCGCAACCAGTAATAATGCATTCATGATGCAACAATCTCATCATGATTCTTTCCTAGCAAGTAGTAAGTGATACCTAAAGCCAAAATAATACTCGCTAGAGCAAACATATGCATAGGCTCGACAAACTTAAAGTCAATAATGATAACTTTCCTAGCCATTGCCATCATAGCTGTTGCGACGACTAATTTTAACGGGAATACATCAGTCCTTAAGTAAAGCACAATATTTTGGAAAATTTCTATCGCGATTAAAACCGCTAAAAAAGCAGCGAAGGTCTTAAATATATCTGACAGGCTAAGCAACAAGAAAGGAGGAGCTAGCAGTTGGTTATACATCACATAAAAAACATCGGCGACTCCCCAAAAAATAACCAGCACCATTAATACAGCCAGTATTTTTATGGCCACTTTTATGGCCTTATGCAAAATGGAAATCAAAGGGTCGTGATGCTCGGTTGGCAGTTCATCATGCTGGCTCATGTCAGGTCTCTTTATAATATATAAGGTAATTACTGGTGAACGAAAATTAACGCTGAGGTGTCGAATCCAATAGATTTTGACATTGAGATAAACCGGTCTATCACCTCTGGTTTAACGGTAGGGGTTCTTGCTAACAACCATAAGTAGTCTTTATCTGGGCCCGATATAAAGGCATATTGATAGCCTACGGTATCCAACTCAAAAACAATATACGAACCATAAAAAGGGCCAAAAAATGATACCTTTAAATGCCCTTCATCGGCGTCATTCACAAAATAAGCTTTACCTTGAGCTTCTTGCCAAGCATTATTGTCGGCTGAAAACCCACGGTTAACAACGTTAATACCACCGTCCTCTCTTAAGCTATAGTCTGCGGTAACTTTGCTAAGCCCTCTTTCAAAAGAATGGTCTAGCCGCGCAATTTCATGCCATGTTCCTAAGTACCGTTCAAGCTGAAAATTTTCAACCGGTTTTACCCCCTCTGGTATGCCAACACATCCGGACAGGATGAAAACAACACTACAAAAAAAATAAGCTATGGTTTTTTTTCTAAACATAGAGTGACTATACACCTTTAAAAGCAGACAGCGCCCTTAAGCGACCCAGCTTTAAATCAACAATCGGGCTAGGGTAATTCTCCGGTCTATTCTTGGCGCTGGGTAAATGAATGTCTTTATCTGATAAGTGTGCCAGCTCAGGCAGGTAATGGCGAATAAAGATACCCTTTGGATCAAATCGTTGTGATTGAGTGACCGGATTAAAAATTCTAAAGTAAGGCACCGAATCAGAGCCTGTTGAGGCACACCATTGCCAGCCCCCATTGTTTGCCGACAAATCACCATCAATTAAATGTTGCATAAACCAACGCTCACCTAAGCGCCAGTCTATCAATAAATGTTTCGTTAAAAACATAGCCACTATCATCCGCAAACGATTATGCATCCATCCCCTTGTTAATAGCTGCCGCATAGCGGCATCAACAATAGGGATTCCGGTTTTGCCACCCTGCCATGCGACTAATTGCTCTTTATCATATCGCCATTCAATCTGCTCTGTTTGCAGCTTCAAGGGCTTATGTTTAGACACTTGCGGAAAATCAATCAGGGTGTGTTTATAAAATTCACGCCACAGCAACTCGTTTTGCCAAATATGTACGCCATCACTCATTTCACAGTGCAACGCTGCGTGCCAACATTGTGCAACGGAGAGTATTCCACTGGCTAGATACGGGGAAAGTCGACTGGTGCCGGCTAACGATGGCGTATCCCTATCCGCGTTGTAATGTTGAATAGGCTGCTGACAAAATTCAGTCAATCTGGCTAAGGCTTGCTGTTGACCGGCAGGCCAAAAGGTTTGTATTTTTTTTGAAACCGTTGGCCAGTGTATGTCTGCAAGCTGACACTGTCCGCTCAACCTCTTCGTTGCGTTGTCGTTTATTTTTTCGCAAGGATTAGGTACAGGGTAGAGGCTAGGCGGGGTCGCAAGCCGCTGCCGAGCTTGTGTTGAAAACGCCGTAAATACTTTATACGGCGTGCCGGTTTTAGTCCGTATACTTGCTGGTGGAAGCAGCAATTGGTCGTGATGCTCTTGATAGGCCACGCCACTGTCTTGGCATCGATCAATAACGTTTGCATCTCTTTGGCATTCGTTAACAGGGAGTTCCGCGTTAACGTGCACTTTATTTACAGCCCACTGCTGACAAATAGTGGCGATTAAATCAGGAATTTGTTGGTAGTTATCAAGCTGAAAAAAGTGCAATTCAATATTTAGCTCAGCTAACTCTTTTTTAAGTTGAACGAGATTGCGGTGCCAAAAGTCCAGCTTTACCGCAGCATCATCATGCTGATGCCATTGTTGTGGTGTGGCAATGTATATTGCAATAACCGGCTGCGTAGATTGGCAAGCATGGTAAAGCGCGGGGTTATCAATGGTGCGCAAATCATTACGAAACCAAACTAATTCATGCTGTGCCGACATTAGCGTTTTGTTTTTTCTAGCCAAGTTTTCATCGCAGCGGATTGCCAAGCGTTACTGCTATGGCCGCCTACACAAGCAATACCTAGGCTAGTTAATTGCTCATGGTGAATATCCGATGCCAAGCCAAGACAGATAATATCGTCTTTCCACAACGCGCCAAGTTTAGCTAACGGCTTAAATGCTGTTTGCTCTAGGCGTTGATCTGCATACACTATTAATGGCCATTCAGCATTATTATGTAAGCGTGTTAAACCCGCTAAATCCTCAACTTTACCAAAGGCATTAACACGAAGGCCGCTTTGCAAAAGTAGGCTATGCAGCAAGTAATAGCCCAATGATGGCCCATTAAGGTCTAGGCTTGCTAGGTAGCAATGCCCTTGTGGCTTTTGTTTTTCTGTACGCAAGGTCATTATTAACGTTTGCCGTTGCCAACTTTGTTGCCATAGCTGTTGTTCCAGCTGATAACCCAGTGGTTGCCGTTGCCAGCGCTGGGCTAATGTTGCCTGCAAAGGGTGGTAGACGTATTCACAGAGTGTAATAAACGGCACTGATTTGTTTAATCGGTCCAGCATCTGGTTTACACCAGGCTTGTTAAGCTCTGAGATGCTCGACAGCAATTTATTTTGCTCTACTAACCATTGTTCAGCAACCGGCTCAGCCGCAGCATATGACTTACCGCTGGCAAGCAAAGTAGCCACCTTGCTGATCGCTACACCACGGTTTAGCCACGACAATATGTGTTGAATATCCTGAATATTGCCTTCGTTATACACGCGATGGCCCTTCGCTGTTCTTTCTGGCTTAATTAAGCCATAACGCCGCTCCCATGCGCGCAAGGTGACCGAGGCTACCCCGGTTTGTTGGCTAACATCACCAATCGTATAGTTTTTTTCAGATGGCATTACGTAAACTCAAATCGTCTGGGTAAGGTTGCAAATATGCCTGCTTTTCAATGTAAGGGTCGGGGTGGTTATTAAAATGATGCTTCAGCAAGGTAATGGGCACAATTAGCGGCACCTGATGAGTACGGTATTGTTCAATAAGGTTACCTAGCTCTTGTTTCTCTTTAGCGGATAACACTTTTTTCAAATAACCCTGTAAGTGCATTAACACATTGGTATGCGTTTTACGGGTGGCAAGAACGCTTAAATTTTCCATTAACAAACTAAAATAGCGCTCAGCCAAATCATCAATATCGTACCTGCCCGCATCAGCTAGCAGCTGCCCAAGCTCCACATAATGCGTAGGGGTACGTGCCATTAAGCAATACTTATAACTCGCATGAAATTCTAGAATAGCGTGATGGCTCAACCCTTGTTTCTTGAGTTGTTGCCAATTGTGATAGGCATAAACCCGCGTGATAAAGCTTTCCCTTAGCACTGCATCTTCTAATCGGCCAGACTCTTCAACGGGTAATAATGGATTAGCCTGCATAACGGCTTTAGCATAAACCCCACGACCGGGTTCAGCCGCAGGATAACCACCTTCTTGATAAACTTTGACCCGAAACACCCCGCAACTGGGGGACTTCTGCATAAATACATAACCGCATAATTCATCTAGTTGTTGCGCTTTATGTTCACTGTATGTCTTTAGCTGATCGGTGTAATCTACGCTATTATCGTGAACAGCCACCACCTTAGGCGCCTGTACCTCGCCAATAAGGCGGATGGGTTTTCTAGGAATAGACATGCCGCTGGCCACTTCAGGGCATTCAGGTACAAACTCAAAATAGCGAGAGAGGCTATCGGTACAAAGCTGAGAGTGCTTATGGCCGCCGTCAAAACGCACCTCATTACCCAGTAAGCAACTGCTGATTCCTACTTTTATTTTCATTGTTAATACCCCTTATGAGCTATAAACAAGAATAACAGCTTATAAAAAGTTGTACAAGAATGTTATTTTGTACAAATATATGCCATTATAAAGCCATCAATTAAAGGTCATTTCTATGAAACATGTTCTTATAACCGGTGGTACAGGCTTAATTGGCTCGGCTTTGTGCAAATTATTGCTAAGCCAGCAGCATCAGGTCACCGTGCTTAGTCGGCAGCCCGACACAGTGCCCGCTAAATGCGGCCAACAGGTTAAAGGTATTCAGTCGTTAAGCGATATTAGTAATGAGACACCGATTGATTGGGTTTTCAATTTGGCAGGCGAACCCATTGCCGATAAGCCATGGACAAAAAAACGCAAGGCGTTGCTGGAAGCAAGCCGAATTGAGCTAACACAACAGCTTGTTGACTGGATCGCCCAGCGCAAAACCGCGCCAGACTGTTTAATCAGTGGTTCGGCCATCGGCTGGTATGGCAATGGCAAAGACACGGTAATAACAGAGCACAGTGATTTTGTGGATGAATACACCCACCAATTGTGTGAGGCATGGGAGCAACAAGCACTGCGCGCCAAAGAATTTGGTGTACGCGTGTGCACTATACGAACCGGCTTAGTGTTAGCATCAACGGGTGGCTTTTTACATAAAATGCTGTTGCCCTTCAAATTAGGCCTTGGGGGAAAGCTCGGCTCTGGTCAACAATACATGCCTTGGGTGCATATTAACGATATGGTACGCTTGCTGGCGTTCCTTGCTGATAACGAGCAAGCCCAAGGGCCATTTAATGCGTGCTCTACTAACCCAGTACGTAACGATGAATTTACCAAAACCTTAGCGCAGACCCTACATCGTTATGCGTTTATTCCAATCCCTGCTTGGTTACTTAAAGGCGTATTAGGTGAAATGTCTGGCTTACTATTAACAGGGCAACGAGCCATTCCCGAGAAAGCTCATGCAATGGGTTTTAACTTTGCTTATTCTGATTTACAAACAGCGTTAACAGATATTTTACAAACCAAACACTAACAGCGGACGACATAATGACAAACAAAGCAGTATTATTGGCTAACTTAGGATCACCAGACAATACCGATACAGCCTCAGTTCGGCGCTATTTAAACCAATTTCTAATGGACCCCCACGTTATTCAATTACCGTGGTTATTGCGCCGAATGATTGTTAGCCTATTTGTATTGCCAACGCGGCCAAAAGCTTCTGCTGAAGCTTATAAAAGTGTCTGGATGGATGAAGGTTCGCCGTTGATTGTTTTATCAGAGCGGCTTAAAAACGCATTGCAATCTCAATTAGAAATGCCTGTCGCAATGGCCATGCGCTATGGTAAGCCCAGTATTGAGACGGAATTATTAGCGCTCAGTCAACAAGCCGGTATAGAAGAAGTTTTGTATATCCCACTGTATCCACATTTTGCCGATAGTACCGTCACCACCTCTATTGAAGAAGCCGAGCGGGTTATTAAAGAACACAATCTAAACATCAAGCTTAACGTTGTTGCACCGTTTTATGACCAACCTGACTATATTAATGCCTTAGTAAACAGCGCCCGGCCTTATTTAGAGCAAGCCTACGATCACATCGTTTTTAGTTATCACGGCCTACCCGAATCGCATATTACAAAACGTGACCCAACGGGCCAACATTGCCTGCAAAGTGCAGACTGTTGTCAACGCCCAAGCGAAGCACATAAAACCTGTTATCGCCACCAAGTGATGTGCACCACGCAATGTTTTGTAGAACAGGCGCAAATAGCACCCGAAAAATACTCGGTTAGTTTCCAATCTCGGCTTGGCCGCGCTAAATGGTTAGCGCCTAATACAGAGGACCGCTTGCGCGAACTGGCCCAATCAGGCGTTAAAAAAGTGTTGGTGATTTGCCCCGCTTTTGTCACAGACTGTTTAGAAACACTCGAAGAAATAGCCATTCGTGCAGACGAAGTATTTAAGGAAGCAGGGGGGGGCGAGTTACAGTTAATTCCGTGTCTTAATGATCACCCTGCATGGGTTAATACGCTAGGGGCGTGGTGCGAAGCGAAGGAGGGATAAAAAGCTTAAGCTTGGAACAATATCCTTGTATTTAATCGCAGTTTCAATAATGGGTGACTGAGTAAAAGCGACATTAATACTTCAACCTTGGCCCCGAATTGTTTACATGTTGCCTAGGCATAAATACTTGATTTCTACAAACTCATCGATACCATATTTAGAGCCTTCGCGGCCAATACCAGACTCTTTAACGCCTCCAAATGGCGCGACTTCTGATGAAATAATGCCCGCATTGATGCCAATAATACCTACTTCAAGCGATTCAGCAACTTGCCACACACGCTTAATGTTTTGTGAGTAAAAATAAGCGGCTAAGCCAAAAGGTGTATCGTTAGCAAGCTCAATGGCTTGCTGGTCTGTTGTAAAGCGATAGAGCGGGGCAACGGGGCCAAATGTTTCTTCATGAGTGATTTTCATCGCCGGAGAGACATTGCTTAATACGGTGGGTTGAAAAAAGAGCCCGCCTAATTCATGCGACGCTCCACCGGTTAGCACAGAAGCGCCTAATTGAACGGCGTTATCAACGTGTTCTTTAACTTTATCAAGTGCTGCGGTGTTAATCAGAGGTCCTTGCTCTGCGGTCGGCTCAATACCATTTGCAACAGTGAGTTGACGTACTGTTGCGGTTAGCTTTTCGGCAAATTCATCATAAATACTGTCTTGAACAAATATTCGATTTGCACAGATACAGGTTTGCCCTGTGTTCCTAAATTTACTGGCCATCACGCCTTCAATAGCGGCATCTAGGTCGGCATCATCAAAGACAATAAAGGGTGCATTTCCACCTAATTCAAGGCTTATTTTTTTGATCGTATCTGCGCATTGGCGCATTAAGGTTTTGCCAACCTCTGTAGAGCCCGTGAATGAGAGTTTACGTACGATGGGGCTTGATGTTAGTTCTTCACCGATGGTGCTGGCTTGTCCGGTGACGACATTGAGCACGCCAGGTGGTATTCCAGCTTGATCGGCTAATTCAGCCAGCGCGAGTGCAGAAAAGGGCGTTTCCGATGCTGGTTTGATGATAACGGGGCAACCAGCTGCTAGAGCCGGTGCGCATTTACGTGTGATCATCGCATTTGGGAAATTCCAAGGTGTGATCGCTGCAACAACGCCAATAGCCTGCTTGATGACGATGATTCTTTTATCATTACTGGGGGCGGGAATGGTGTCGCCGTATACTCGTTTTGCTTCTTCAGCAAACCACTCAACAAAACTAGCTCCGTATAATATTTCTCCACGTGCTTCGTTGATAGGCTTGCCTTGCTCTGTTGTCATTATGCTAGCAAGGTCTTCTTGATTGTCGATAATTAATTCAAACCATTTTCTTAGAATACTAGAGCGGTCTTTGGCGGGGCGTTTTTGCCATTTTTCCCATGCAGATTGAGCGCATAAGATAGCGTCTTGAGTTTGTTTTGCAGTAAGCAAAGGGACATGGCCTATAAGCTCATTATTTGCTGGGTTATAAACAGCAAGCCTTTGGTGGTCAGTACTATCTACCCATTGCCCGTTGATAAACGCGTGTTGTTTGAAAAGCTTTTTATTTTCAATGTGCATGATTGTATAGCGGCTTTATAAGACAGAAGATCATAGTAATATAAATTTAAAGGATTAAAAGCTTAAAGCAAATATTATTAGCATCGCGTTTTTAATTATTACTACTGCAAATATTTAAGGGTAGGTCATGGCTTAATGCTCAATCTTGCAGTAAGGGAGTATCAAGCTGATTGATTAAATATGAGCTGGGGTTATGATGTTAGAACACCTTGCAAATATTAAATAAAGGAGTAATGGTGAAGCAGTAATAAAAACAGTGGTAGATGTCATTGTGAAGTGCTAAAAAAATAATAAAGACTAAACAGGGGAAGAGCATGAATTACAGCAGAGAAACAGCGAAACAGTGGGCGAATGAACACATTAAGGGTTTGTTTATGTGTCCTATTTCACCAATGAATGATGACTTTACTTTTGATGAAGAAGGGATTCGTGAAAATATTGAAGCGTTTATTGAAATGGGTGTGGATGGTCTAGTAGTGGGTGGTTTCATCGCCGAGTGCTGGAATGCAACGCTAGACGAATGGTACCGTTATCATGAGGTGGTTGCCGAAGCAGTTAATGGGCGGATTCCCTTATTTTCAATATTATTGGACCCCAGTGCTTATCAAACAATTGAAAAGATGAAGCGCCTAGAAGTACTTGGCTATGACGGTGTAGAAGTGATAAACCCCGTTGTTCAACTCAAAAGTGATGATGAAATTTATAATTGGTTTAAATTTACCACCGATAGCTCGGATTTGGCGGTTGTGCTATACAGAACGCCGGTTTCTGGCAAAGTACTTGGCTGGGATTTACTACAACGTTTGGCAGACCTAGAGACTGTTGTAGGAACAAAACAGGGCGTTATGAATCGCGTGGAAACGTTAAAAATTCGCAGCATCATTCGCCCTGATTTTATTGTAGCTGACCCGTTTGAATCTGTTTTTTGTGATGACCTGCGAAAGGGTGGACAAACAGTATTTGGTGAGCTGTCTTATATTTTGTATGGCAAAAAACGTCATATCGTCAAAGATTATATGGCCTTGTCGGCAGCAGGCAAGTGGGAAGAAGCTTATCAAACAAGTGCACAGTTAAACGATATTCGAGAATTTTATAATGAAGTGTTTATTTGGGATGTAGTGCAAACATTCACCTATGCCAGTGCCTTAGCTAGTATGAAGGCATGGTTTGAAGAGATTGGTTTAAAAGCAGGGCCTATTCGTCCCCCTATCGAGCAATGTACGCCTGCACTAAAGGCGCGTATTCAGTCAACATTAAAAGAATTGGGCGTGAGTTAAATATAATGAAAAAAAAATTGCATATTTGCATACATGGCGCAGGCGGTTTGGGCTCTGTAATAGGGGGGTATTTAGCTAAATCTGGGCATCAAGTAACATTAATTGGTCGGCAAGCACATGCAGATGCTATCAACCAAAAAGGCCTGCAAATGGTTGGGCGCTTAGGTGACATGTTAATTAAGGATAATTTACGTGCTGTTACCGTGCCGGATCAAGTAGAAGGCGTTATTGACTACTATATTTTATTAACCAAGGCCAAAGATGCACGGGCCGCCTTAAATGATGCCGAAGTTTTAGTTAATCAGGTTAACTGTGCGTTAACGATGCAAAATGGTGTTGGTAAAGAGGCTTTGTTGATTGAACGTTTTGGTGTTGAAAAAGTGATTGGTGGCTCAACGATTGAAGGGGGTACTTTGCTTGCGCCAGGGAAGGTTAATAATCATGTCAGCGCGCCAATAACAGCCTTTTTTGGTGAACTTAATGGCGGCACTACAGAGAGAACCGAGCTATTAGCCGAGGCTTTTAGTGGGGCAAATTTAAAAGCAGAATCTGTTGACGATATTAATCACGTTTTATGGGAAAAAGCGGTTCAGGTATCTGGCGCGTCGGCCTGGGCTGCTAGTACGTTAAGTGCAACCCCAGCGCTAGATTACGCTGATGGTATTTCAGTACGCGAAGGGGCTGAGCATTATGTAACGATTGCCAAAGAATTAATTGGTGCCTACAAAGCAATGGGATATGTTCCACAGGATTTTTATGCGCCTTTTTCTTTTCTTAAAGTATTGGATGACGCTACGTTTGAGGATGCTGTTCAAGTTTGCCTCGACTTAGGTGTGCATATGAAAACCTTGCGTAGGGGTATCCGGACATCAATGCATGAAGATGTTATTAATGGCAAATTGACAGAGGTAGATGCTTTGTTTTTACCTTTAATTGAAGCAGCAAAGGAAAATAACGTGGCAATCCCTACCTTCGTTGGTGCATATCGTGTTATTAAAACTATCGACAGCCTACGCTAGAGGTAAAAAAATTACAGGGCTTAGGTGCATTTGTTTAGTGCTTATAAGGCAAGTAGCGTGTAAGGTGTCGAGCCAACTTAAGAATTGATAGTCATGGATAAAGAAACAATAAAAGCATTACTGTATTTAAATGTTGCCAGTATTTTATGGGGAGGTAATGTTTTTTTTGGCAGTTACTTAAAAGACTTTTTAGGTCCATGGAGCATCATGAGCGTGAGAATGCTGATTGGTAGCTTTATATTTTTGTTTTTACTGCACCAAGCAGGGCATCTCAAAGGAGTGACCCGCTTACTCGGCTGGAAAGAGGTGTTTTTAATTGCATTGTCGGGAACAGTTGCCTATCAAGCAACCGTGTATTTTGGTTTGCGCTATACAACGGCCATTAATGTGGGTTTGATTAATTCGCTAGCGCCGATTGCTGTGGCTTTTGCAGCAGCGTTTTATTTAAAAGAAAAGTTGGGCCGCCAACATTGGATAGCGGCGTTTGTTTCGGTTATTGGCTTGGTATTTATTTTGAGTAAAGGGAGCATGGAGAGCCTTTATGCGTTGAGATTTAATAAGGGTGACTTATTTATTTTAGGGTCCATTTTTATTTGGGCCGTTTATAGTATTGCGGCGAAACTGGCAATGGCGAAGGTTACCCCTCTAGTAGTAACAGCCTTGGGTATTTTATTATCAACTTTCATTGTGATCCCGTTGGGGGTGTATGAAGCCAATTACCTTATTAAGCCGGTTATCAATGCTGAGGTTATTATGGCAGTTGTGTTCATAGGTATTGGTCCTACGGTGCTGTCTTTGCTGTTTTGGAATAAGGGAGTGATGATTATTGGCCCAGCTCGTGCGTCATTATTCCTTAATATGGTTCCAATTTATGTAATCGTCTTGTCGTCAATTTTATTGGACGAAGTACTGCACGATTACCAGTTAATAGGTATGGTATTAATTATTGGTGGCAGCTTATATGCCAATAGGCAAAAGGTTGTTAGTAAGAAAGACTGATATTTCTTTGTGCTGACTGGGTGATGAGTGATTATTTGAATGAAGCCGAGTTGTATTGGTGTTATCTGGTTTTGTTAAGTCGGGTTAACATACTGTAAACACATTATTGTGTAAGGCTTCTGATGAAACCTTACGGTAAAAACTTTTCAATACATGTACTTAGGTCTGCTATTTGACGAATGGGCGAGCCAATAGTCAGATAATGTTCTGTTATATGTGAGCTTTTTGCAGCCGATCAACTCTGCTTGTCGTTAAGGCGTAGAGCCATAAAATGATAACCATGGTGACCCCATAAATAGAAGGGACCATCGCCACATCGGCATTGTTGAGTAAAAAAGGGCTAATAGCAATGGTGACACCTAGCATTGCATTTTGCGCACCTACTTCAATGGAAAGCGTTTTGGTTTGGGGCCTTTCAAGTTTTGCAAATTTAGCGATACCGTAGCCCAGTAATATAGACAGGATATTCAGGCAGATAGTTAATAGACCCACTTGTACGAAGTGTTCAAACCAAGACCCACCGTTTTGCATAAAAATCCCAACAATCAGGAAAGGCAAGAAAGCACCACAGCCTCTTCGCACCCATTGTTTAGAGGCTTTCGCAAAGCGCGGCGCATATTGTAATACCAACATGCCGCAGCTGACAGGAATGACGGTAATCAACATGATTTGGCTGGCTGTTTTCAGAAGAGGTAAACTCAGCTGAATGGTTTCATCGTTAAAGTAGATCATGCTTAGGTTAAGAATAACCGGTAACGTAAAGACGGTGATTAGGCTGGAAATGCTGGTCATCGTGACAGATAGTGCTAAATCGCCTCGTGCGATCAGGGTAAACATATTAGATAACACACCACCAGGGCATAGGGTTAATAACATAATGCCAATGGCTATAGCGCCACTTAGATTTAATGTATAACACAATATAAATCCAAGCAGTGGCAACATAATTAATTGCCCTATTAAGCCTGCCAAAGCGGCCTTTGGAATGGTAAAAACTCGGCTAAAATCTTGGATAGTGAGTCCAAGGCCCATGCCAAACATCAGTAAAGTTAAGAGAATAGTAACAAGGTAGCTGATCATGATATTTTTTTTATAGTTATCTTTTATCAGTATAGTCTTATATGTAAAGCAATGCTAATCAAGCCAGTTTTTGCTCAGCGCTTGGGCTGTTAATAGGCTTGCTGATTGATTTCGCGTTGTGAAATTTTAAGGCCTTGGTGAGAGGGCTTGAAAAATATTTCGCAAGACCCCATATCTGGATTTGCAAATAAACTTGATGGATAAAAGGTAACTTTAATGAGTGAAACAATAGAAAAGAATGAAAAACAAACGCTAGGCTTTGAGGCGGAAACGAAACAAGTATTAGATTTAGTGATCCATTCGCTTTATAGCAACAAAGAGATTTTTTTACGTGAATTAGTCTCAAATGCATCAGATGCTGCAGATAAATTACGTTTTTCGGCACTGTCTAATGAAGAATTATATGAAGGTGATGGTGAGCTGAAAGTTCGTTTGTCAGTTGATAAAGAGGCGCGAACGCTAACAATTTCCGATAACGGCATTGGTATGACGGTAGAGGAAGTAAAGAAAAACATCGGCACCATTGCGCATTCAGGTACTAAAAAGTTTTTTGAGTCATTAACGGGTGATGAAGGCAAAGATAGCCAAATGATTGGCCAGTTTGGTGTCGGCTTTTACTCTGGTTTTATCGTAGCTGATAAAGTGACAGTGGTAACACGCAAAGCAGGCGAAGATAAAAGCATGGGCGTTCAATGGGAATCATCAGGTGAAGGTGAATACACTATTGAAACCGTAGAAAAAGCGGCACGAGGCACCGATGTTATTTTGCATTTGAAAGAAGGTGAAGACGAGTTTTTAGAGTCATACCGTCTACAGGCCATTATTCATAAGTTTTCTGAGCACTTGGATATTCCGATTGTGATGAAAAATGAAAACAAGGATGAAGAGAAAGAAGATGAGCCAGACGATATTACCGTTAATAGTGCTAAAGCGTTATGGACAAAAGCAAAAAATGATTTAACCGAAGAAGACTATCATGAGTTTTACAAACAAACACTTCACGATTATCAAGACCCACTTGCCTATACACATAGTAAGGTAGAAGGTAAAAATGAATATACATTGCTGTTGTATGTGCCTGCAAAAGCACCATTTGATATGTGGGATAGAGAAGCAACCAGTGGTGTAAAACTATATGTAAAGCGTACTTTTATTATGGAAGGTGGCGAATTAATGCCACGTTACTTGCGTTTTGTTAAAGGTATTATTGATTCAGACAGCCTGCCGCTTAACGTTTCGCGTGAACTACTACAGCAAAGCAAGCAGATTGATCTATTAAAAGCCGGCGCGGTTAAAAAAATATTATCGTTGATTGAAGGATTGTCTAAAAACCACCCTGAAAAATTTGATACCTTCTGGGCAGAATTTGGCGCAGTCTTGAAAGAAGGGCCTATCGAAGATGTAAAAAATAAAGATCGGATTGCTAAATTATTACGTTTTGCTTCCACAAAAACTGAGGGTAAACAAACCGTAACCCTGGCTTCTTATATTGAAAATATGCAAGAAGGCCAAGACAAAATTTATTATCTAACGGGAAGTGCCTACTCAACTGTTAAAAATAGCCCACACCTTGAAGTGTTTAAAAAGAAAGGTATTGAGGTGCTGTTATTGACCGATCATGTTGATGAATGGTTAGTTCAGCATATGCCAGAGTTTGACGGCAAGTCTTTACAATCAGTCGCTAAGGGTGATCTTGATCTGGATTCATCAGATAAGGATGAAGCGGATAAAAAGACCGATGATAAGAAAGAAGATGAATCGCTAAACAGCGTGCTTGAGCAAATCAAAAGCACGTTAGATGGTAAGGTTAAGGGTGTGCGTGTTAGTTCAAGGCTAACCGATTCACCTGCTTGTCTGGTTGCAGATGAACATGAGATGGGCGCACACATGGAGCGCATTATGAAAGCGGCAGGCCAGGACATGCCGACCAGTTTGCCAATCTTCGAAATCAATGCAGACCATGCGCTTATTCAACGCCTAAAGGATGAAGCGGATGATGAGCGCTTTGCTGACTTATCGAACTTGTTATTTGAACAAGCGTTGTTGAGTGAGGGTGGTCAGTTAGAAGACCCGGCAACATTTGTACACCGCTTAAATAAATTACTGCAATCTTTATTGTAAAAAGTAAAGTTCTTTTTCAATGCTAAAAAGAAGGCGGCCAAATGGCCGCCTTTTAAGTATGTGAGATATACCTCACAAGGGAAGGGGCTAAAATTTTAAATACAGGTTGAGTCCTGGGTTGTAGTAATTAAGACGGTTTAAGGCATTATTAAACCGATGGCCTGATTGGTAATTATTGTAGTGATAATGCTTTGGCCGGTAACTGTTATAATTATAATACTTAGGGTGGTTGTTATAGTTTGAATAACGGCGGTCGCGGTAATTATGCTGTGAATGCTTATTCGAATGTTTTCTTGCCTTCCAATGTTGCTTTGTCGAGTAGCCGTTTTGGTGTTTATTATGTGAATAGTGCTTGTTATGGTGGCTTGAAAAGCCAGTGTTACGATCGGTATGATCTGAGCGATCAGAATGTCTTCTGTCAGCTAACGTGTCCGCGCTTATTGTTAACAAAGAACAAAAAATAATAGCGGAAATAATATGTAGTGATTTCATCATCTTATCCTTAACTGCAAAAGCAGTTCTGTTAATGTGCAGTTAAAGGATAAGACTTAGTGATGAATTGAAACTGAATGCTGGCCTTGATGCAGAAAAGTTCGTTCGTTTTTTTACGGCAGTTGCACAGGCGTGCTAGGTTCCCAGTTACTATCCTTATGTTCAGCGACGACCGTGGTATAAACACCACCTCGTACATTAAACTCGGCTGAAAGGCGCATAAAACGTGGCTCACAGGCTTTAACCAAGTCTGCCAAAATGGAGTTGGTTACCGCTTCATGGAAGGCGCCTTTGTCTCGGTAAGACCAAATATAAAGTTTAAAGGATTTTAGTTCGATACAGCTTTCGTTAGGCACATACTCAAGCGTCAGTGTTGCAAAATCAGGTTGCCCCGTTTTTGGGCATAAACAAGTGAACTCAGGAGTGTCTATGCGGATCGTGTAGTCACGCTCAGTATTTGGGTTAGGAAAGGTTTCTAAGTCGGTATTAGGTTGTGTGCTCATTAAAATATCATGGATGTTGTCTTTAAAAGCGCATTTTACATTGAATATAAAGCGAAGGGTGTTAATCGGCTTTTTTATCGGCTAAATTTACCAGTATTCTTTGTGAAAAAAGTACATTCCTGTATTGTTATTCGATGCGCTTGGAAAAAATAAAACTATCCGGTTTTAAATCATTTGTTGATCCAACGACCATTCCTTTTTCTAGTGATTTGGTCGGTATTGTTGGGCCTAATGGTTGTGGTAAATCAAATGTGATTGATGCCGTTAGGTGGGTGCTTGGTGAAAGTTCAGCAAAGCATCTGCGTGGTGACCAAATGGCTGATGTGGTTTTTAACGGTTCAACAACGCGTAAACCGGTTGGCCAAGCATTTGTCGAACTTATTTTTGATAATACCGATGCCACCATAACAGGTGAATTTGCTGGCTATCAACAAATATCCTTGCGGCGACAAGTGAATCGGGAAGGGCAATCGGTATACTTTTTAAATGGCACGCGCTGTCGGCGTAAGGATATTACAGATTTATTTCTGGGTACTGGTCTCGGGCCACGTAGTTACGCAATTATTGAACAAGGTACCATTTCACGCTTGGTAGAAGCGAAACCAGATGAACTGCGTGTGTTCCTTGAAGAAGCGGCCGGCATCTCGAAATATAAAGAGCGACGTCGTGATACTGAAAATAGAATGCGCCGTACCCGAGAAAACTTGGAGCGTATCGCTGATCTTTGTGATGAGATTGAAAAGCAATGTCGTCATTTAAAGCGTCAGGCCACTACGGCAGAACGTTACAAGCTCTTAAAAGCAGAAGAGCGCCAATTTAAAGCGCAGTTATTGGCATTACGTTGGCAGCGGCTTGATGAGCAAGATGAGGGGCAGCTTAAAGCCATTAAATTGCTTGAGCTAAAAGTGGAGCAGACGCTAGCCGCACAGCGAGAGCTGGAAAAAAATATAGAGCAGCAACGTGAGCAGCATAGTCTGCAGCAGAAACAGCTCGGCGAAGTTCAGGCGGAGTTTTATGCGACCGGGTCAGAGATCGCCAAGGTTGAACAAGCCCTGCAACACCAACAAAGCTTAAAAAAGCAGCATGAGTCAGAATTGGAAAATGTTAGCAAATTGCTGACGCTGTCGACACAAGAGCAAGACGAAGGTGATAGAAAATTGGCAGAAACAAATGATGCCATTAAGAAAAGTGAAGCTGAACTGGTTGAGGTAAAGCAACGGTTAGAAACAGCGAATAAAACGCTAGCTGATCAAGAACAAGCAATGGCAGATTGGCAGCAATCATGGGATGAATTTACTTATCGAGTAGCCGAGCCTAAAAGAAGCATTGATGTAGAAAACGCTAAAATAGCTCAGCTTGATAGACAACTTTTGCAAGCGTCGAAACAATTATCTAAGTTTACAAACGAGCAAAAAACACTTCAGGAAGCTTTGGAACGTGTTGACTTAAGCGACCTTGAAAAACAACATGCTCTGTCTGAAACTCAGCAACAAAAGAGTCAATCAGCAGTGCAAGAGAATCGCGAAAAAATGGCTAGCATGCAGTCGTTAATTCATCAAGAAAGTGAGCTTTTAGCCGACTTGCGTGCTGAAAAGTCACGTTTAACGGCAAGGGTTGAATCAATAACTGTTTTGCAGCGCTCTAGTTTAGGTGAGCCAGATGAAACGGAAAGGCAGTGGTTAAAGGGCCTAGGCTTAGCGCAAGCACCTAAGTTAATTGAGAAAATAGACGTGGTAACTGGCTGGGAAAAAGCAATAGAAACAGTCTTGGGGGTAAGGTTACAGGCAATTTGTACTGAGGGTATGGATGCTGTCGTTGATGCTGGCATGCAATACCCAGTTGATGGCTTAACATTCTTTGATACAACGGTTAAGTCTCAACAATCACCTTGTAAAACGTCGTTAGCGAGCCTGATTACCTCTGATTTACCCGCAATGGCTTTGCTGAAAAATGTTCATTTTGCTGAAACGCTGGAGCAGGCAAAAGTCTTAATGAATGAATTAAAAGAGCATGAATCAGTTATCACTAAAGAGTGTGTTTGGCTGCATGTGGATAGTATTTATTTTCAGCATAATGCGCAAAAAGATAGTGCCTTGGCGCTAGAAAAAGAGAAAAAAGAGTTAACTCAACAATTGCACGTGGTGTCGACTAATGTTTTAGATAAAGAAGGTTGGTTAATAAAGGCGCGAGACGAGGTGTCTGAGCTCGAGAAGCAAGGTATTGAGTTGCGCCAACAAGAAGGCAATGCAGTCAGGCAAGTGTCGCAGTTGTGGATGCAGATAAATGAACAGCGTTCAAAACTGGAGATGGCGACGCAAAGGCTGGCAGAGCTAGAGGTTGATATTAATCAGCTCGTTGAGAACCAAGCGACCGATCAAGAGCGTTTAACAGAAAGCAAACGCGTATTGGAGCAGGCCATTGGTCAATCAGCACAAATAGAAACACAGCGTGCTGCATTACAAAAAGAGCGTTCAGTTAAAAAAGACCTCTTAGATAGGATAAAGCAACAAGTGCATAGTTCGCGTGAACGAGTGCATTCATTGATGTTAAAGATCGAAGCGCAACGTTCATCACAAGCGCTGATTGTTCAAAATGCTGAGAGGGTTAACGAGCGTTTGCTTCATGCAAAAGAAAAAGTGGCGGAATTGCAGGCTCAATTAACCATGAGCGATGAGCCAATAGAAGAAAAGGAAGTGACTTTGGCTGATCTACTTAAAAATCGAGTTGCTATTGAAAAACGTCTTGTAGAAGTCAGGACTACGGCTGAATCGACAGAACAAACAATTAGAAACTTGGAAACAACGCGTCATGAATTTGAGCAACTAGTGCAACAGGCAAGGGACAACACGTCTGCCGCAAAAATAGAACATCAGGCTATCTTGGTGCGAAAACAAACCTTAATTGAGCAGCTTGAATCATCGGGCGTTGAGTTGGCTGACACATTGAATGAGATGCCCAAGGATGCAAATGAGACTCATTGGCAAGAGCAGGTGGATGCGCTTGCTGAAAAAATAAATGGTTTGGGTCTAATCAACCTGACGGCAATTGAAGAGTATGAAACACAGTCTGAAAGAAAGCAGTACTTAAATGATCAGCAGCTTGATTTGACCGAGTCGTTGAGGATATTGGAAGAAGCGATTGATAAAATTGACCGAGAAAGCAAAGCGCTTTTTAAAGAAACGTTTGACAAAGTAAATGCAGGTTTTGAAAAACGGTTCCCAAAACTATTTGGTGGTGGGCATGCGTATTTGCAGCAAACAGGCGAAGATTTGTTGGAAACCGGCGTAACGGTAATGGCGAGGCCACCGGGCAAACGTAATAGCTCAATCCATTTGTTGTCAGGTGGCGAAAAGGCACTGACGGCCGTGGCCTTAGTCTTTTCAATCTTTGATTTAAACCCATCGCCTTTTTGTATGCTAGATGAAGTGGATGCGCCATTAGATGAGGCAAATGTTGGTCGTTTTGCTGAACTGGTTAAAGAAATGTCAGATAATGTTCAAATGATTTTGATTACACATAATAAATCAACGATGGAAATGGCTCAGCAGCTAGCTGGGGTCACCATGAAAGAACCGGGCGTATCGAGATTGGTTACCGTTGATTTGGAAGAAGCCGCTAAAATGGCAACTGGTTAAACGCTAAATAAACGAATTTTTAAGGATGGAAAATGGAAGAAAACTCGTTAAGGTTAATATTGCTCTTAGTGGGTATGGTCATATTGTTGGGGATATATTTTTATGACGTGCTAGAAAAAAAGAAAGCGACCGTTCAACAAGAAGAGCTAGATGACTCGGCATTTGATGAGCGAGTGGATCCGGTGATAGGTGGTGAACCGTCCTTTTCTGCGGTATTGGATGAACAGCAGGCCCCGACCATTCATGAGCATGTGGACGTGCCTGAAGCGCAAGAGTCAGACCCTTCACCCGTTGATCCAGTGGAGGATGTGCCAGTGGCAGAGCAGGCATTGGTCATTCAACTGGTTGTTTTGCCTCATAGTGGCGGCTCGTTATTGGGTACAGCTTTGATAGATGCGTTTACAGCCTTAGGTCTTGAGTTCGGTGATATGGGGATTTTTCATTATTACCAGCGACATGATGGTGTTGAGGCGCAACAGTTTCACGTGGCAAATATATTAGAGCCAGGCACTTTTCCTGTGGGTAATATGACTGAGTTTGAATCAACAGGGATCATATTATTTTTTCAAGTCAGTGATGTCGCGCAACCAAGTGAAGCGTTTGAAAATATGTTGAATGTGGCGCGTGAATTAAGTCAGCGCCTAGAGGCGAGGTTGGTCGATGCTGAAATGAACGAGTTGAGACCAGATAACATTATGAAAATTCAGTCACAGCTTTCTAATTTATGACAATGCATGACGATGTTAAGCGACGTGTGCAGACGCTACGTGAAGAGATAAATCAACATAACCAGAATTATTATCAGTACGACGCACCAAAAATTCCTGATGCCGATTACGATGCCTTATTGCGAGAGCTTCAGTTATTAGAGGCTGAAAACCCAGAGCTAATGAGTGATGATTCGCCGACGCAGCGCGTCGGTTCAGCCCCGTTAGACTCATTTCAGCAGGTAGAGCATGCGGTGCCGATGCTGTCATTAGATAATGCCTTTGACGATGATGAGTTTGAGGCATTTGATAAGCGAGTGCGAGAGCGAGCTGACGGGGTTGAAGACATCGAATACCTTGTCGAGCCGAAATTGGATGGCTTAGCTATTTCTTTGTTGTATGCGGACGGTGTGTTAGTACGCGCTGCAACAAGAGGGGATGGTAAACGAGGCGAAGACGTTACCGAAAATGTTAAAACTATTGGTGCCATTCCACTCAGTTTAAAAGGCGATAATCTACCATTGAGTCTAGAGGTCAGGGGTGAAGTGTTTATGCCGTTGTCTGGTTTTCAGCAGCTGAATCAACAGGCATTGGCGTTAGGTGAAAAGCCTTTTGCTAATCCAAGAAATGCCGCTGCAGGTAGTTTGAGGCAGCTAGATTCAAAAATAACAGCAACCCGTCCACTGGCTTTTTATAGCTATGGTATTGGGGTGGTAGAGGGTTACGAGCTACCGCAGACACAACAGGCGCTGTTTCAGCTGTTGGCTACATGGGGTTTGCCAGTGAGTGATCAGGTGACGACGGCAAGGGGCATGCAGCAATGTCACCAAGCCTATCAAGTGTTGGCGCAAAAAAGAGCGCTATTACCTTATGAGATTGACGGGGTCGTTTATAAAGTTAACGATTTTGCCTTACAGAAAGCCATTGGTTTTGTGTCAAGAGCGCCGCGTTGGGCAATAGCACGTAAATTTCCAGCACAAGAAAAAATGACCGAAGTAATAGGGATTGATGTGCAAGTGGGTAGAACAGGAGCCATTACGCCGGTTGCTCGATTGGCACCTGTTTTTGTTGGTGGGGTTACCGTTACGAATGTCACGTTACATAACGAAGGTGAAATGCGCAGGAAAGATGTTCGTGTGGGTGATACGGTGATTGTCAGGCGTGCCGGCGATGTGATTCCAGAAATTGTTTCTGTTGTATTGGAAAAGAGAAAGCCTGCATCGCAGCTTTTTGAAATGCCAATGTCTTGTCCTGTGTGCGGGTCAACAGTGGAGCGCGCGGAGGGAGAGGCGATCGCACGTTGTCCAGCTGGCTTGTTTTGTCGTGCTCAAGTGAAAGAGTCGATCAAGCATTTTGCCTCACGTAAGGCGATGGATATAGATGGGTTGGGTGACAAGATTATTGAGCAATTAGTCGCTCAGGATTTAGTTAAAACGCCGGCTGATTTGTATCGATTAACTCACGAGCAGTTGTCGAGTTTGGAGCGAATGGCCGATAAGTCTGCCAGTAATATTATCGCGGCACTTGAAAAAAGCAAGGTAACGACCCTGCCGAAGTTTCTGTATGCGTTGGGTATTCGAGAAGTAGGCGAGGTGACTGCGGCAAGCTTATCGAGCTATTTTGGACAGCTGGATGTGATACAGAGTGCCACTGTTGAAGAGTTGGAGAAGGTGCCTGATGTTGGGCCTATTGTTGCACAACATATCGTGGCTTTCTTTGAGTTGGCGCATAACCGTGAGGTAATAGCGAGCTTGAAAAACTTAGGGGTTAGTTGGCCCAATGTTGAAGCAGTTCCCCAAGATGATCAGGCTTTATCAGGTAAAGTCTTTGTGTTGACCGGTACATTGTCGACGATGGGGCGTATTGAAGCGAAAGAAGCCTTGCAATTATTGGGTGCAAAAGTGACTGGAAGCGTCTCGAAAAAAACCGATTATGTTGTTGCCGGGGAGGATGCTGGTTCAAAGTTGAAAAAAGCCCAGTCGCTAGGGGTGACGGTACTATCAGAAGACGATTTAATAAAGCTAATAGCAAAGGACTGAATATAACTGTAACGCTATGGATGCCGATTTAGAAACGCAAGTTTGCGTGTTACAAAGCCATATGGATGGCATGATTTCGCGTGCGCAAAAGAATGAGGAAATGTTGAAACGTTTTCAAGACTTGGAAATGCGTTTATTGTCACTGAATTCTTTACGTGAATTAATTGAGCATATTAACGACGATGCCCAATTAGCCTTTAATCTCGACTCTTTATCGTTGGTGCTCGCAGATGAAGATGATGAGATAAAGCAGTTTCTTACCGAGGATGGTTTTAGGTTTGATGAATACCCGAATATTATTTTTTTATCTAAGGGAGGGGTGTTTAAAGATGAGCTGGGTTTGTCTCAACGAATTTTGCTAGGCGCTGCTAATGATGTCCTACCCCAGGTTTTTTGGCCAGCTAATAAAACAGCGCCAAAGACAGTAGCGATTATTCCTCTTGTGCGGCGTGGTATTTATCTGGGCTGTATGGTGTTTGGTAGTGAAGATGAGGGACGTTTTCAAGTAGAAATGGCGACATATTTTTTGGAGCGTCTAGGTAAGGTGATGAGCGTGTGCATGGAAAACACGCTGAATTATGAACAGCTCAGGCGCACTAGCCTATTTGATACGCTGACAGGGGTGAATAATAGGCGGTTCTTTGAACAACGGATGGATGAAGAGATACTTCGCTGCTTAAGAACGGGTGATAGTCTGTCGTGTTTGTTTATTGATATAGACTTTTTTAAGGCGGTGAACGATAACTTTGGGCATCAAGTAGGTGATCTGGCGCTTCGACACGTGGCGGAGACATTACGTGGTCAATTGCGAGCAAATGACATTCTGGCGCGTTATGGTGGTGAAGAGTTTGTGGCGATATTGCCAACTGCCTCTGAGAAGAAGGGTATTGAAGTAGCAGAAAGGATGCGGCAGTCGGTTGCTAATGCCTCAATAGAAATGGCCGGCGAAAGTTCACTAGCGCTGACCGTTTCAATTGGTGTTTCAACGTTTGTTGTTGCAGAACCAGGGTTATCTAAGCCTTTGGGGGCTAGTCAGTTAATAGACGTTGCCGATAAGGCTTTGTATCAGGCAAAAAAATCTGGGCGTAATCTCGTGCGTAGTGGTGGAGAAGTAAAGTCGTGCTCAGTTGTTGATAAAAGAGCCGAGTAGCCGCAGGGTTTGTTTCTATGGTTCAGTATAGGGCGTAGCGGCTTCTTAAGGCCATATTTTATGGCGATGTAATGGCGAAAGCTTAGAAGCATTGTTTTGTGCGGGCAAACAAAGTTATCAAGAGCACCGTTTTTCGGGTATAATTTCGGCTTTATTTAGCATAAATTTTTTGGCGATAAAAAGCTGATGTGAAGTATATTTTTATCGCTTTCTTAATGTTTTTTTGAATTATTTGGCATCCTAGGAGATACCGATACATGTCTGAGCTTGTAAAAGAAACGATCCCCGTCAATATTGAAGATGAGATGCGCCAGTCTTATTTAGACTACGCGATGAGTGTTATTGTTGGGAGAGCCTTGCCAGATGTACGTGATGGCTTAAAGCCAGTGCACCGTAGGGTGTTGTACGCAATGAATGTGTTGAACAACGATTGGAATAAACCTTATAAGAAATCCGCCCGTATTGTTGGGGATGTTATTGGTAAATATCACCCTCATGGTGATACCGCTGTGTATGACACCATCGTTCGGATGGCGCAGCCTTTTTCTATGCGTCATATGTTGGTGGATGGTCAGGGTAACTTTGGTTCAGTTGATGGTGATTCTGCAGCGGCGATGCGGTATACCGAAATCAGAATGTCAAAGTTGTCGCATGAAATGTTAGCTGACCTAGATAAGGAAACAGTTGATTTTACTGCTAACTACGATGAATCAGAGCACGAACCCAGTGTGTTGCCTGCGCGTGCTCCTTTACTGCTCATTAATGGTTCGTCTGGTATAGCGGTGGGCATGGCGACGAATATTCCGCCACATAATCTTGCGGAAGTAACCTCAGCATGTCTGCGTTTGATTGAGGAGCCTGAAACAACCATTGATCAATTGCTGGAATATATTCCAGGGCCTGATTTTCCAACGGCAGGTATTATCAATGGTGCCACCGGTATTCGCGAAGCTTACCAAACAGGCCGCGGAAAAATTTACCTACGTGCGCGTTACCATGTTGAAGGCGAAGAAAGCTCAAATAGTAAGCTGTCTATTATCGTCACTGAATTGCCGTATCAAGTAAATAAAGCACGCTTGATGGAGAAAATTGCTCATCTTGTCAAAGATGGCAAGCTAGAAGGTATTTCAGGCCTGCGTGATGAGTCAGATAAAGACGGCATGCGTATGGTGATAGAGCTTAAACGTGGCGAAGTGCCTGAAGTGATTATCAATAATTTATATCAACACACGCAACTTCAGAATGTGTTCGGTATTAACATGGTGGCGCTGATCGATGGTCGCCCTAAATGTTTGAATCTTAAGCAAATCCTTAATGCGTTTATTGATCATCGACGTGAAGTCGTAACGCGCAGAACAATTTATGACTTACGTAAAGCGCGTGAGCGTGCTCATACCCTAGAAGGGTTAGCGATTGCGTTGTCGAATATTGATGAAATGATCGCGATGATTAAGGCAGCAAAGACCCCCGCCGAAGCAAAGGTGAGCTTGCTGGGAGCAGCTTGGGAGCCTGGTTTAGTAGCTGACTTATTATCAAAAGCAGACTCAAGCCGTTCTCGCCCAGATAAGCTTGAAGAGCAATATGGCATTGTTGATGGGCGTTATCATTTATCTCCTGCGCAAGCGCAGGCTATTTTAGAGTTGCGCCTGCACCGTTTGACAGGGCTTGAGCAAGATAAGATTCTTCAAGAATATAAAGATCTTCTTGTTGTAATTGATGACCTTTTAGATATTTTGGCGAACAGGGATCGCTTGATGTCAGTGATCAGTGAAGAGCTGAAAGCACTGATAGAAGAATATAAAGAAGAGCGTAGAACAGAAATTGTTGATAAGTTTTTAAACCTCACGGCAGAAGATTTAATTACCGAAGAAGATATGGTGGTGACTTTGTCGCATGAGGGTTATGTGAAATCACAGCCGCTTACTTCATATACTGCGCAACGTCGTGGTGGAAAGGGTAAAACAGCCGCAAACACAAAGAATGAAGACTTTATTGATAAGCTGTTTATTGCCAACACACATGACACGGTTTTATGTTTCTCGAGTAAAGGGAAAGTCTATTGGTTGCGCGTGTTCAATTTGCCGGTGGCCAGTAGGGTTGCGAGAGGTAAACCGATTGTCAATTTGCTGCCGCTAGACAGTGACGAACGTATTAACGCTATTTTGCCAATTCGTGAGTTCAATGAAGATGAATATATTTTCATGGCTACTGAATCGGGCACGGTTAAAAAGACCCATATTAAAGAGTTTGAAAAACCACGTGCGAACGGCAAAATTGCTATTGATTTGCGTGATGACGATACCTTAGTTGGCGTTGCTGTCACCGATGGCGAAAAAGACGTTATGTTATTTGCTAGCTCAGGCAAGGTAGCTAGTTTTAAAGAGGCAGATGTTCGGGTGATGGGACGTACAGCAAGTGGTGTTCGGGGTATGCGTTTAAAAGATGAAGAACATATTATTTCATTGATTATTTCAGAACCAGGCACTGTTTTAACATTAACCCAAAATGGTTACGGTAAGCGCACAAAAATTGAAGAGTATCCGATTCATAAGCGTGGTGGGCAAGGGGTTATAGCAATGCAAACCAGTGAACGTAATGGTGCGTTGGTCGGTGCTGTCTTGGTAGATGAAAGCGACGAGCTAATGCTGATCACCGATGGCGGTACATTGGTTAGAACGCGAACCAGTGAAATATCAATTTTAGGGAGAAATACACAAGGTGTTCGTGTTATTCGTCCCGCTAAGAATGAAAAAGTCATCGGTTTAGATCGTATTGCTAGCTTAGATGATGAAGAGGGTGAAGAAGTCGCCCTTGATGAAGAAATTACAGATTAATTGTTTTAAGGAGAGTTAGATGTCCCGTGTATATAATTTCAGTGCCGGCCCGGCTGCAGTACCTGTAGACGTATTGAAAAAAGCCCAACAAGAAATGCTTGAGTGGCATGACTCGGGTATGTCTGTTATGGAAATGAGTCACCGTGGTAAAGACTTTATTTCAATTGCAGAAAAAGCAGAAGCCGATGTTCGAGAACTAATGAACGTTCCTGAGAACTATAAGGTTCTATTTTTACAAGGTGGTGCAACAACCCAATTTTCAATGGTGCCGATGAATTTACTTCGCGGTAAAGAAAAAACCTGTTATGTCAATACAGGTGCTTGGTCTAAAAAAGCCATTAAAGAAGCTAAAATTCATAGCAATGTGCACATTTCGGCCAGCTCAGAATCGACTAACTTCACTACAATCCCAGCAGTAGACAGTTGGGATGTTGATCAAAATGCGGCCTACTTGCATTACACCAGTAATGAAACCATTGGTGGTGTTGAATTTCACTCTATACCCGATGTAGGTGATATAGATTTGGTTGCGGACATGTCATCAAATATTTTATCTAGAGAGTTTGATGTCAGTAAGTTTGGTGTCATTTATGCTGGCGGTCAGAAAAATATGGGGCCATCGGGTATAGCGCTTACAATAGTGCGCGACGACTTGATTGGCAATGTGAAAGCCGGTTCGCCGTCCATGATGGATTATAAAAACCATGCAGATGCAGGGTCAATGTTTAATACACCTGCCACCTACAGCTGGTACTTAATGGGCTTAGTGTTTGAGTGGATAAAAGAGCAAGGCGGTGTGTCAGCGATAGAAGCACAAAATGTTCGTAAGGCTGAAAAACTTTATGCTGCGATTGATAACTCAGATTTTTATGCAAACCCTGTCGAGTTGACCTCACGATCAAGAATGAATATTCCATTTACCTTGGCAAATGCTGAATTAGAAGGCTTATTTTTAAGTGAAGCTAAATCAGCTGGCCTAGTCACTTTAAAGGGTCATCGATCAGTAGGGGGTATGCGTGCCAGCATTTATAATGCAATGCCAGAAGAAGGGGTTGATGCATTGATCAGTATGATGGCTGAGTTTGAAAGAACAAAGGCATAGACAAACAGTTAATAATTTATAGGTTAGTAAACATGTACAAAATACAAACATTGAACAACATTTCTGTAAAAGGCCTTGAGAAATTTCCAAGAGAGACCTATGAAGTGGCCTCTGAAATTCAAAACCCAGATGCTTATATGCTGCGTTCTTTAAAGCTGCATAATGTAGATATACCTGAAAGTGTTTTAGCAATTGGACGAGCCGGTGCCGGTGTTAATAATATACCCATTGAGAAAATGAGTGCACGAGGTGTTCCTGTGTTTAATGCACCAGGCGCTAATGCAAATGCGGTAAAAGAATTAGTTTTAACAGGTATGCTTTTAGGTTGCCGAAATATATGTCAGGCGTGGGAATGTGCAAAAAACCTTACAGGCGATGACGAGTCCATTAGTAAAGAAGTAGAGCAAGTTAAGAAAAAATTTGTAGGCTTTGAATTACCAGGTCGTACATTAGGCGTTATTGGCTTAGGTGCGATTGGCACATCCGTGGCGAATATGGCGCGAGATTTAGGCATGAACGTTGTAGGATATGACCCAGCGTTGACTGTTGAGCGTGCGTGGCAGCTATCATCATCTATTGAATCTGCAAATACAGTCGATGAGTTGTTAGCAAAGTCTGATTTTGTGACGATCCACGTGCCGTTTAATGAGGGAACAAAGAACCTCATTAATGCACGTCGTATTAACACGATGAATGATAATGCGATTATTTTGAATTTTTCTCGCAATGGAATTGTAAATGATGAAGACGTTGTTGAAGCGTTAAATGCCGGTAAGCTGTATTCATACATTTGTGATTTTCCAAGTAACCTATTAAAAGATCACCCGCGTGTCATTACCTTGCCACACCTTGGGGCTTCTACAGGGGAAGCTGAAGAAAATTGTGCAATTATGATTGCTGATCAATTAAAGGATTTCCTAGAAAATGGAAATATCAAAAACTCGGTGAATTTTCCACAAGTCAAGATGCCACGAGTGAGTGGTTACCGTATGGCTATTGCAAATTCTAATGTACCTAATATGGTTGGGCAAATTTCGAGTATTCTTGCGGAAACAGGTCATAACATCTTAGATTTATTGAATAAATCGAGAGGCGACTTGGCGTATACCTTATTAGATGTGGATACAGAAATTACAAAAGACGTCGTTGATCAAATTAAAGCCATTGATGGTGTTCTATCTGTTAGAACGATTTAAGAGGTGAGCATGGGTGTTAATGATTCATTATCTGAGTTAAGAGGCGCTATCGATGAGCTAGATAGTCAATTATTAACCCTGTTTAATCAGCGAGCTGATTTGGCAAAAGCGGTTGCAGCTGTAAAGTTACGTGAAGGAGAAACGGTAGATTTTTATCGTCCAGACCGTGAGGCTTCGGTCTTAAGGCGTGTTAAGGAGCAAAACCCAGGGCCTTTAAAAGATGAGCATGTGGCACGAATTTATCGTGAATTAATGTCATCGTGTTTGGCGCTGGAAAAGCCGCTGACGGTGGCTTACCTTGGTCCGTCAGGCACCTTTACGCAAGAAGCTGCCTTAAAACATTTTGGACATGCTGTACGCACTGTTGAGACGGCGACCATTGCTGATATTTTTCATGAGGTGGAAAATGGAGAGGCGCACTATGGTGTGGTGCCGGTCGAAAATTCTACAGAAGGTGTGATTAGTCATACGCTAGACATTTTCATGAATTCAGCCCTACAGATTTGCGGAGAAGTAGCGTTAAGGATTCATCATCATTTGTTGACCAATGTTGAAGCACTAGACCAAGTTAAGGTGGTTTATTCGCACCAACAATCCTTAGCGCAATGCCGGCAGTGGCTTATGTCGCATTTACCCGGCGTAGAAACTATAGCGGTAAGCAGTAATGCTGAAGCGGCAAGGCTTGCGAGTGAAGAAGGGGCTGCGGCGATTGCGGGTGAAATAGCATCTGATTTATACCAATTAAATATGTTGGCCAGCAATATTGAAGATGAGCCAAATAATACAACACGGTTCTTGGTCATCGGTCAGCAAGAAGTACCACCAAGTGGCGATGATAAGACCAGCATGATGATTTCTACAAAGAACATTGCTGGTGCTTTGCAAAGTGTATTAGCACCGTTTGCATATGCTGGTATTAGTCTAAATAAAATAGAATCTAGACCGTCAAGGCAAGCAGCTTGGGACTATGTATTCTTTGTTGATATTGATGGTCATCAAGACGATGAAAAAGTGTCCACAGTATTACAAGAATTGCTGCCTAATGTGAATCTATTAAAAGTATTGGGCTCTTATCCCAAAGCGGTTATTTAAAAATAAAGCAAAGGGTTGCCGGAAAGCAATAATAATAATGTCTATAAAAAATAATTTTTGTGATTTGGCGTTTGAGCCTATTAATGGCCTGTTCCCCTATCAGCCCGGGAAGCCTATTGATGAATTACAGCGTGAGCTGGGACTTGATAATATTATTAAGTTAGCCTCAAATGAAAACCCCTTGGGCCCAAGTGAGAGGGTTAAAAAAGCGATACAGAACTCGTTGAATGATATTTCAATGTACCCTGATGGCAACGGTTTTTATTTAAAAAAAGCCTTGTCAGAAAAACTCGGTGTAAACGCTGATATGATTACACTGGGTAATGGTTCAAACGATGTTCTAGATGTTATTGCTCGGGTGTTCTTAAGCATGGGGCGAGAATGTATCTACTCTGAATATGCGTTTGTTGTGTACTCCATAGCTACGCAATCTGTAGGTGCTACTGCACGAGTCGCTAAAGCCCGTTTGCCTGATGAGCTTGACGCTTATGGGCACGATCTTGAGGCGATGGGGAAGTTAGTTAGTGAAAAAACGTCAGTTATTTTTATTGCTAACCCAAATAACCCCACAGGAACGTGGATAGAGCCAGACCAATTGGAGCAGTTCTTAAAGAAAATACCTAAGCACATTATTGTGGTTCTTGATGAAGCATATTGCGAATACTTGGAACCACAAAATGTCGTTGATACAACCCGTTGGCTACAGCGCTATCCAAATTTGATTATTACCAGAACTTTTTCAAAAGCATATGGGCTAGCTGGGCTGAGAATAGGTTATGCGGTCAGTCATCCGGATATTGCCGATTTGCTCAATAGGGTGAGACACCCATTCAATGTAAATTCTTTGGGCTTAGTTGCTGCCGAGGCTGCGTTACAAGATGATGCCTACATTGATAAAAGCCGTGAATTAAACAAACAAGGTTTACAACAACTCGCTAATGGTTTTGAGAAACTAGCGCTGAGCTATATCCCTTCTGCTGGAAACTTTATCTCGCTAAATGTCGGTGAAAAAGCGGCAGATATTTACACGAAATTACTGCATGAGGCGGTCATTGTACGCCCTATAGCAGGGTATAACATGCCTGACTATCTTAGAGTATCAGTTGGCTTAGCCGAAGAAAATGAGGTTTTATTAAGTGCGCTGAAGAAGGTGATCTAGCATGTTTAAGAAAATGTGCATCATTGGTGTTGGCTTAATTGGCGGCTCTATTGCAAGGGCATCAAAGAAAAACAACTTATGTGAAGAAGTTATTGGCGTAGGGCGAAGCGAGAAGCATTTACAAAAAGCAGTTGAATTAGGTGTTATTGATGGGTATGAGCTGTCCATTCCATTAGCGACAAAAAACGCTGATATTATCGTTATATGCTCACCTGTTGGGGCTTTTGAATCAATTTTCCAGCAACTAAAAACCACATGGTCAAAAGAGTGCTTGTATACGGATGCTGGCAGTACAAAAGCTAGCGTTTTAGACGCTTTAGAAAACGTTTTTGCTGGGGTGCCCAGTAACTTTGTGCCAGCGCATCCGATTGCAGGCTCGGAAAATAACGGTGTAGAAGCATCCAGTGATCGTTTATTTGAAGGAAAACGTAGTATCCTTACGCCCACTGAGTCGACAGATCAGCAGCTCACTGACCTATGTCAAACATGGTGGGAGAAAATGGGTGCAGAGGTGTCTATAATGAGTCCTCGGCATCACGATGAGGTGTTTGCTGCGACAAGTCATTTACCCCATGTATTAGCGTTCTCATTAGTAGAAGTACTGAAAAACAAACAAGATGAACGTGAGATATTTGAATACGCTGCCGGTGGATTTAAAGATTTTACACGTATTGCATCAAGTGACCCAGAAATGTGGGCGGACATCTGCCTAGCAAATGGGCCTGAGTTACTTAATGTAATGAAAGAGTTAGAGCAACTTAACCAGAAGATATCATCGTTAATCGATGCAAAAGATAAACAAGGTTTATTAGAGATATTTAAATCAGCACAAAGTGCGCGGAAATATTTCTTAAGCCTTCAAAAAAAGTAAAATTCAATGAATACAATGTTATCAAGCCTCAGTCAGGGACTAAAGGGGCAATTTCGTGTCCCTGGCGATAAATCAATTTCACATCGAGCTATTATGTTAGGTAGCTTGGCAGAGGGTGTCACGCAAGTCAGTGGTTTTTTAGAAGCCGAAGATGCCTTGGCAACCTTAAAAGCATTTCAACTTATGGGTGTTGATATTGAACGATTAGGTGAAGGTCGGCTACGAATAAATGGAGTCGGTTTGCATGGGCTTAAAGCGCCGCAAGAGGACTTATATGTTGGTAATTCAGGAACCTCGATGCGCTTATTATCGGGTATATTGGCTGGCCAAAAATTTGACAGCACGCTGACAGGTGATCATTCATTAACCAAACGTCCAATGCGTCGGGTCTTAGACCCACTATCATTGATGGGTGCAGCAGTTGAAAGCACTGATGCAGGTACATCACCTTTAAAAGTTCATGGTGGCGCGCCCTTGCGTGGTATTCAATATAAGATGCCAATGGGTAGCGCCCAAGTGAAGTCGTGTTTGCTATTAGCGGGTTTATACGCAGAAGGGACAACAGAGGTGATTGAGCCTGCAATTACTAGGGACCATACAGAACGTATGTTGAAGGGCTTCGGCTACTCGGTAAAAACGGAAGGCAATGTGGTTTCAATAGAAGGGGGAGGGACACTAAAAGGTATGTCAATTGATGTGCCGGGTGATATTTCTTCGGCAGCATTTTTTCTTGTGGCGGCCTCGATTACACCCAATTCAGATATTACACTCCAACATGTTGGCGTGAATGCAACACGGACAGGCATTATCGATATTTTATTAAAGATGGGCGCCGATATTCAGCTACTAAATGAAAAAGTAGTGGGTGGAGAAAAAGTAGCAGACATACGGGTCAAAAGCTGTCAATTAAAAGGTATAGAAGTACCTGAAAATTTAGTTGCTTTAGCCATAGACGAGTTTCCAGTCATTTTTGTTGCCGCTGCTTATGCTGAGGGTCAAACAATCGTAACGGGCGCCGAAGAGTTGCGTGTAAAAGAGAGTGATCGGATTCAAACAATGGCTGATGGCTTACAAACATTAGGCGTAGATGCCCAGGCTACAGCCGATGGTATGATTATTAATGGAGGGGCTGTGCAAGGTGGAGAAGTAGAGAGTTTTGATGATCATCGAATCGCGATGGCGTTTGCGGTAGCTGGTCTACAGTCAAGGGGAGCTATTAAAATTAATAATTGCGAAAATGTAGCGACGTCCTTCCCTAATTTTGTTGAGTTAGCGACTCAATGTGGTTTTGAGTTAGCGGCAAAATGAGTAATATAATTCCAGTTTTAACAATTGATGGTCCAAGTGGTTCAGGAAAAGGCTCTATTTCCAAGCGTATTGCTGAAAAATTAGGCTGGCGTTATTTGGATAGTGGTGCACTATATCGCGCACTGGGTGTAGCAGCGATCAGGTCTAAAGTGGATCTTAAGAATGAAGACGCGCTTGCAGATTTGGTTAGAGATATTGAATTAGAGTTTAAGCGAACAGAACTGGGAAACTGGTCGGTTTTGCTAAACGGGCAAGAAGTACAGAATGAATTACAAACCGAACAGGTTGGGGATGTTGCTTCAAAAATAGCGGTATTTAAGAGAGTGCGAGATGGGTTGTTAGCTAAGCAACAATCTTTTTTGAAGCCGCCAGGCTTAGTCGCCGATGGAAGAGATATGGGGAGTGTTGTATTTCCAACTGCGACACACAAAGTGTATTTGACAGCAAACGCGGCCGAGCGTGGAAAAAGGCGTTATAAGCAGTTGATTGAAAAAGGAATAAGTGCTAACCTGACTGATGTTATTCAAGATATTGAGCGAAGAGATGAGCGAGATAAAAATCGCCGTGCTTCTCCGTTGGTAGTGCCGACAGATGCTGTTTACATAGACTCATCTCTTTGCACTATAGAAGAGGTTGTACAGCAAGTTCTAAATTTACTGAAAAACAAATAAAACGTATCCGACAGTTTGGGTACTCTCGTTACCGAGAAATAAAGGTGGTTTGAGCTCGAATGACTCAAGCCTTTTTTTAACTTAACCCTTTTTTTAAGGTCTTAGGACGTTAAAAAATTTATAAAGAGAACATCATGAGCGAAAATTTCGCAGAACTATTTGAAGAAAGCATTAAGTCCGCTGAACTAACACCGGGCACACTGATCACCGGTTTAGTAGTGGATATTACTAACGACTCAGTTATTGTTAACGCAAACCTGAAATCAGAAGGCAATGTGCCACGTTGGCAGTTTGTTAACGCCTCTGGTGAGCTAGAGGTTGCGATTGGCGATGAAGTTGAAGTTGTATTGGATATGGTGGAAGACGGCTTAGGCTCAACACTATTATCGAGAGATAAGGCGAAAAAAGCTGCAGCCTGGAAATTCCTAGAAAAAGCAGCAGAAGAAAAAGAAACAGTAACAGGTGTTATCACTGGCAAAGTACGTGGTGGCTTTACTGTTGAAGTAGGTGGCTTAAGTGGCTTCTTACCAGGATCACTTGTGGATGTACGTCCACTTAGAGATACAACCTTCTTAGAAGGCAAAGACCTTGAGTTTAAAGTCATCAAATTAGATGAAAAACGTAACAATGTTGTTGTCTCTCGTCGAGCAGTTCTAGAAACAGAATACAGCGCAGAGCGTGAAGCATTATTAGAAAACTTGAAAGAAGGCGCTATCCTTAAAGGGGTTGTAAAAAATCTTACCGATTACGGTGCATTTATCGATTTGGGCGGCGTAGATGGTTTGTTACATATTACCGATATGGCTTGGAAGCGTGTTAAACACCCATCCGAAGTGATCGAAATCGGTCAGGATATTGAAGTTCTTGTGCTTCGTTATGACGAAGAGAAGAAACGTGTTTCACTTGGCATGAAACAGTTGGGTGAAGATCCTTGGGTTAATATTTTAGACCGTTACCCAGTTAACTCTAAACTGAGTGGTAAAGTAACAAACTTAACAGATTACGGTTGCTTTATTGAAATTGAAGACGGCATCGAAGGTCTTGTTCACGTGTCAGAAATGGATTGGACTAACAAAAATGTTAACCCAGCTAAAATCGTATCATTAGGTGACGAAGTTGAAGTGATGGTGCTTGAAATTGATGATACTCGCCGTCGTATTTCATTGGGTATGAAACAATGTAAAGGAAACCCATGGGAAGACTTCTCAGCGATTCATAAGAAAGGCGACAAAATTAAAGGCCTTATTAAGTCTATTACTGACTTTGGTGTCTTTATTGGATTGGATGGTGATATTGACGGTTTGGTACATTTGTCTGATATTTCTTGGGATGAGAAAGCTGAAGAAGACCTGCAAAATTACAAAAAAGGAATGGAAATTGAAACTGTTATTCTAGCGATTGACTCTGAGCGTGAGAGAATCTCATTAGGCATTAAGCAGTTAGAACAGGATCCTTTCCAAGAGTTCTTGGCATCGAATGATAAAAATAGTCTTGTCAAAGGAACGGTAAAAGAAGTTGATGCGAAAGGCGCGGTTATTCAATTAGCAGAAGGTATTGAAGGCTACTTACGTGCTTCAGAGCTTAATAGAGACCGAGTGGATGATGCTAGAAACTTACTGACCGAAGGGGATGAGGTTGAAGCTAAATTTATTGGGGTTGATCGTAAGAACAAAACCATTAATTTATCTGTAAAAGCTAAAGATGATGATGAAGAGAAAGCAGTATTGAGCGACTACTCTGCTCAAAATGCTAGCACACCGACATTGGGTGATATCTTTAAGAACTCCATGGAAGATAAGTAAAAAGAGTCGAACATTAGGCGGGATAATGTATTCCGCCTAATGTCTACTTAAGGTGATAACGTGACAAAATCAGAATTAATTGAAAAATTAGCAGATCAGCAAGTACATCTGCCCTATAAAGATGTTGAGTTGGCTGTAAAATGCATCTTAGAAAGAATGAGCAGGGCGCTATCCTCTGGTGAAAGAATTGAAATTAGAGGGTTTGGTAGTTTTTCGTTGCACTATCGTCCACCAAGAATTGGTAGAAATCCGAAAAATGGCGAATCGGTTGCCTTATCAGGGAAGTATGTTCCTCACTTTAAACCGGGGAAAGAACTAAGGTCTCGGGTAGATAATGCAAAAGAAAGTTACAGAATTAAATAAAAAAAGCCCCTTTTAAGGGGCTTTTTTTTGCTCGAAGAAAAGAACTAAATATAATTTTAGCTTGTTATAATCAAGTACACATTGTTTGATAAGCTACATATAAAGGCTAAGAAGGTGCGTATGAAATTCATATATTTATTAGTTTTCGTGATTGTTCTAGTCGTGGGCTTTGTACTATCCGTTTTAAACTCCGCGCCTATCAAAATTAACTATTACTATGGCTGGCTTGAGATGCCACTCTCTTTTGCGTTACTGTCAGCATTTATATTAGGTGCCGTACTGGGGTTAAGCTCAAAAATTTGGAGTAATTTGATGTTACGACAACGTTACTCGAAATTGTCAAAAGAAGCGGCAGTTGCCAAAAAAGAAGTTTCTAGTTTAAGAACATACCCCGCTAAACAGATAAATTAATTGAATGTTTGAATTTGCAATAATGCTGCTACCGGTAGCAGCAGCCAGTGGATGGTACGTAGCATTTAGACATTATAATGCGAAGTTAAAAAAGCCTTCTAACGAATATGAAGGCTTTTTTAAAGGCATCAACTATTTGTTAAATGAGCAGCCTGATAAGGCGATTGATGTTTTTATTGATTTATTAGAAGTAGATGATGAAACCATAGAAACGCACCTTGCATTGGGTACGTTATTTCGTCAGCGCGGTGAAGTAGAAAAATCCATCCGTCTACATCAAAATCTTATTGCGAGGCCTCAAATTAGCCTAGATACGCGAGCCAATATTTTAAATGAACTCGGTTTGGATTATATGCGTGCCGGACTACTTGATCGAGCCGAGAATATTTTTCTTGAATTAGAAAAAATGGAGCTTCATGAAGTTAATGCGGTTCGACAATTATTGTCTATTTTTCAACAAGAAAAAGAATGGTTAAAAGCGATAGACTATGCGACAAGACTAGAATCAATCGAATTCAAAAAGCAACCTTTACTACTGTCCCATTTACACTGTGAAGCAGCACTATTGTATCGTTTTGAAGAGGATGCGGATATTATCAAAAGCCACTTGAGAAAAGCGCTTAAAATCGATCCATTGTGTGTCAGGGTTAATATTATTAGTGCGGAAATTGAGGTGGCTAAAGGTGAGTATAAGCAAGCATTGAAATTATTGTTAAAAATAATGGATCAAGATAGAAAGTTTGTGCCTGTATTTATTGATTTAATACTTAACTGCTATGACCGACTAGGCCGGTCAAAACAAAAATTTGATTTCTTGTCTGAACTTCAACAGAACAATGAATCAACCATTGTTGTCAGTCGCTTTTTAGATGTGCTGTTGGAACACAAAGGCTTGGAAGAAGCATCTGCTTTCATGCATAAAAAGTTACGTCAACATCCGTCGAAAAGTTATTTGAAATTGTATGCAGGGATTACACGTCCGGATAAAAATACCGAGCTTGAGTTCTTAAAAAGTATTATTAAACAGTTTGATAATGATGTACAAAATTTTCAATGTAAACAGTGTGGGTTTACTTCAGTTGATTTAAATTGGTGTTGTCCAAGTTGCCAAGACTGGGGGGTTATTGAACCGATCGAAATATAAAAGGTATTCTGTAAGTCTTTACCGATAACACTTTAAGGTTTTACGTATAGACGTAGGCTATCTAAATAGACGAAAGTAAATACGGTTGTATGGAATAAGGATGTTTAATCAACGTGAATGAATAAGGATATTTATGAAAAAGATTATTATATTATTGGTTTCATTAAGTTGTTTTTGCTTTTCTTTCATGGCATTGGCAGTAAATATAAACACAGCGGATGCCGATGATATTGCAAAAGAACTTAAAGGTGTTGGCCCAGCTAAAGCAGAAGCGATTGTTAATTACCGTGAAAAAAATGGTGCCTTCAAAAGCCTGAAAGAACTGACTAAGATAAAAGGTATAGGCGCGTCTACGGTTGATAAAAATCGTGAAAATATTCAACTGGATGTAATGTAGAGCTTTTTATGGAGTGAAAAAGCCCTGTTAATTCAGGGCTTTTTTATGCTCATACCTTGATGGTTAAAACTGCTCTTCCTTAAGGCTCATGGTGCTATTACAGCCAGCCAAGATGTTAGACAGTAGAGAGCCTGTTTGAGGCAAGAGGCGTTGCATATAAAATAGGCCTGTGTTGAGTTTTGCATCGTAAAAATCGGCACTCATTTCGCCTTTACGATAGGTGATTTGTTCAGCCATTTTTGCCCACATATAACCAAGAGCGACTAAACCAAACATATTTAGGTAATCGCTAGCAGCGCTAGCAGCTTCATCTGGGTCTGATAACCCTTTTTGTGCAATAAAGAGAGTTGCTTGTTGTAATCTTGAAAATGATTTCTGTAAGGGTAATATATAGGCTGTTAACGGCTTATCGTTAGCATATTGCTCAAGAAAGTTAGAGATGGGGTGAAAGAAATGCCGTAAATATTTACCCATTTGCTCGGGTAATTTTCGACCGACTAAATCAAGCGCTTGAATACCATTTGCACCTTCATAAATTTTACTAATTCTTGCATCTCGTAAATACTGTTCCATTCCATTTTCACGGATATAACCATGGCCACCGTATACTTGTATACCTAGGCTAGTGACTGTTTCTCCAATATCAGTAAGAAATGATTTAAAGACCGGTGTTAATAAAGAAACAAGCTCATCTGCTTCTTGCCTTTGTTGTTTGTTATCAGCATGCTGGGATAGGTCAAGTTTGTAAGATAACCAGCTACTTAAGGCTCGCGCACCTTCTGTGTAAGCCTTCATTGTCATCAGCATGCGTCTAATGTCAGGGTGAACGATCAGTGGGTCGGCAGCTTGTTCGGGGTACTTTGCCCCACTAAGAGCTCTGCCTTGAAGACGTTCTTTAGCGTAATCTTTAGCACTGCAATAAGAGGCTTGAGCAATGGCCAAGCCTTGAATACCAACATGGAGCCTAGCGCTGTTCATCATAACAAACATCGCTTTCATCCCTTTGTTTAGCTCGCCAACAAGAAAACCTTTCGCGTTATCAAACTCTATAGAGCAGGTGGATGAGGCGTTAATGCCCATTTTATGTTCTATTCCGCTACAAAAAACACCGTTGAGTTCTGCCAGGGTTCCATCATCATGAACGTTGAACTTGGGCACTAAAAACAAACTAATTCCTTTGATTCCTGAAGGGGCATCTGGGGTTCTTGCTAATACTAGGTGTATTATGTTTTCTGTTAAGTTATGCTCGCCAGCGCTAATAAAGATTTTACTGCCGGAAAGGTGATAATTACCCTCACTTTGTGGAACCGCTTTTGTTCGAATAAGCCCTAAATCTGTGCCACATTGAGGTTCTGTTAAACACATTGTGCCACTCCATTGCCCGGAGACCATATTAGATAGAAATTTTTCTTTTAAATCTTCGTGGGCAAATTTTTCGATAGCGTTATAGGCACCAATAGTTAACCCCATGTACATGGTGAATGACATATTGCTTGAAATAAGCATTTCATCAACGGCATTGGCAATATAATGAGGTAAGCCCTGTCCGCCGTATTTAGGATCACAGGTTAAATTCCCCCAGCCAGAGGCTGTCATTTCTTGATAGGCTTCTTTAAAACCATCAGGCGTTGTAACGACGCCATCATGGTATGTGCAGCCTTGTTCATCACCCGCTTTATTTAAAGGAAATAATAATGTTTCGGACACCTTTCCAGCCTGTTCAAAAATAGCATCTGTCAGGTCTGTCGTCATCTCTGAGAAAGTAGGTATGTTACTGAGTTCGTCAGTTTCTAAAAATTCATTTATTAGATACTTAATGTCGTCAATCGGCGCTTTTAATGTAGCCATGTTTAGTTCCTCAGCGGTTTGCCAGTTTCTAGTGTGTGCTGCATACGATCTAATGTATTAGTATTTTTGATCAGTGTTACAAAGGCTTGGCGTTCGAGTGCATATAAATCATCTTCAGTATGTAGTTCAGTAATATCTGTGTCACCTCCACTCAATACCATAGCTAATTGGTCGGCAACGGTGCTGTCGTAGGGTGTTGCCTTACCTGTATTAACAAAATTGTTAACGGCTAAATTAAGCGCTATACGTGCGGTGCTGCCGGGTAGTGATACCTCAGCTTCTTCAGGAGCAAGGTAGCCCTCAACCAGTTCTAAGGCTTTGTGTTTTGCGTCAAATAATAAGCGTTCACGATTCATCGTGATGCCATCTGTTGGGCGCATGAATAAGTGGCTTTTCGCTTCTTCTGCTGAGCTGGAGACGGTGGCAGTGCTGATTAATTCGAATGCTTTGCTGATCGCTGGCATGGGACCTTTAGCCCGTTTTGGGTTTAGCATCCAGCGGGTTAATAGTTCTTTACAGCCTCCCCATGATGGAATAAGCCCAACGCCTACTTCAACTAAGCCGAGGTAAGACTCTGCGTGTGCTTGAATGGCATCACAATGAAGCAAGCTTTCGCAGCCGCCTCCAAGAGCCATTCCAGATGGTGCACCAACAACAGGAAAGGGGGCGTATTTCATGGCTTTGTAGGTATCTTGCCCTGATTTCACCATCTGATTTATTTGTGGCCAAGCGGCTGTGTTAGCAGCAAATAAGGCTAAACCAATGTTGGCGCCAACAGAGTAGTTGTCGGCTTCATTGTATAAAACTAAGGCTTTGTAATTAGTTGGAATGACCTCAACTGTACTACCAATCAGAGCTAAAATATCAGGGTCAATCGAATTCATTTTGCTGTGAAACTCTAAACAGAGAACACCATCACCAATATCCCATAGACTTGCGGATGAATTCGACTTGATAGGGCGTTGGCTTTGCTTGATATCGGTTAATGTTAAAACCCCCTCGTGTTTTTCTACCGGACGATACTCACCGGCAAGGTTTAAGCTTAACGCCTGCTCGTTTTCAAAGGAGTAAAAGGTTTTTCCTCGTGCTGCTAACAAGAACGGTGGGATGGGTTGTTGGTTATCGTTTAGTTTATTGATAAACCAATCAACCCCGACTTTATCGAGCAGTTCGAACGGGCCATACTTCCAGTTATAACCTAGCTTCATAGCTCGATCGATGGATTCAATATTGTCGCTTATTTCTGGAACTAAAGAAGCTGAGTAACACAAGGTTTTTGATAAAACTGACCAAGCAAATTGACCACCTTTGTCATCGAATGAAACCATTTTTCGTAGATCCTTTTTAACTGAAGGTTTTAGTGACTCTAATGTTGTTTGCTTGTGTGGGGCATATTCTCCAGTTATTAAGTTAATAGACTCTTTGGTTTTTTTACCGTTTAACGTACTGAGTCTATAAAATCCACCTTTTCCCTTGCGGCCTATATAGCCATCGGTAATCATTTTTTTTACGATGTCTGGAATAACCGTTTGTTCTTGAAATGGGTCGTGCTTAGGTAAGGAGTGAACCATGGACTCTAAAACATAGGGCATGATATCAATGCCCACTAGGTCCATTAAGCCAAAAATGCCTGTTTTAGGAACGCCCATTGGTGTGCCCGCTAGGCTGTCGGCCTCATCTACGGTTAGCTTTAGGCGAATGGCATCTAGTAAGGCAGTTTGTATCCAATATGTACCAATTCTATTAGCAATAAAGCCGGGTGTGTCATGGCACTTGACGACCCCTTTGCCTAGTTTGTAATCACAAAAATGACTTAAGCATTCCACAACTTTTGGCTGTGTATCTGGCCCGACAACCATTTCTAATAATCGCATATAACGAGGTGGGTTGAAAAAATGCGTGATGAGAAAATGACGTGAGAAGTCTTTGGATGTTCCAGCTGTTAAATCGCTAAGAGGGAGTGTGGAGGTATTAGATGAAATGATGCAGTCCGGTTTACGTATTGCGTCAATTTTTTTGTATAAATCTTGTTTCAAATCTAAGCGTTCAACAATTACCTCTATTATCCAATCTACAGTGGCTAAATCATTGAAATTGTCCTCTAGGTTTCCAGGTGTAATGTTTTTGGCGTTACGTTTATGCATTAACGCAGCTGGTTTTGTATTCAATAATTTTTTCAGGGCAGTTTGAGCAATGATGCTGCGATCTTCGGCACCCTCAGGAACGATGTCTAATAACAAAACTTTTTTACCGGCATTCGCAATCTGGGCTGCAATGCCGCTGCCCATTACGCCTGCGCCAATGACGGCGATGCTGTCTATTTTCATTAGAGAGACTCCAGGATAGTTGCAATACCTTGCCCGCCGCCAATACATTGAGTGGCTAATGCATAGTGTTTGTTTTCGCGCTTTAATAAAGCGGCTGCTTTTCCTGTGATTCTAGCGCCTGTCGCACCCAGAGGGTGACCGAGAGCAATGGCGCCACCATCAATATTAACTCGATTAATATCAACCTTAAGTTCTTGAATACAAGCGATAGACTGACTGGCAAAGGCTTCATTAATTTCAATGATGTCTATATCTGTAATCGTTAAGGATGCTCTTTGTAAGGCCTTTTTGGTCGCGAAAATTGGTCCTAGGCCCATTGTTTCGGGAGCGCAACCGGATACAGCAATGCTGTTAATTCGAGCCAAAGGCGTTAATTTATTTTGTATGGCGTACTCTTCGCTGCAAACTAATGTTGCTGAAGCGCCATCAGTCAGCGGGGAAGAGTTGGCCGCCGTTACGGTTCCGTCAGTAGAGAAAGCGGGCTTTAATCCTGCCATCTCTTCGATGCTGGTATTTGCTCGGATGCAGCCATCCATCTCAACAATGATTGAATCACAGTCTATGGGGATGATTTCATCTTTAAAGCGGCCTTGTTGCTGAGCGGCGGCAGCTTTTTGTTGGCTAGCAATGGCAAACTCGTCTTGTTGTGAGCGTGACAATTGGTATTGTTTCGCAACGTTTTCAGCTGTTTCCCCCATGCTGATATAGGCTGCTGGTAGGGTGTTGAATAAGGCTGGGTTTGGCATAGGGTTATACCCGCCCATGGGAATGCGACTCATTGATTCAACGCCAGCACAGATAAAGGCTTCTCCTGCATTCATTTGAATAGCACCGGCAGCCATATGAATGGCTTGCATAGAAGAGCCACAAAAACGATTAACTGTGACCCCGGCAACACTGTTGGGTATTCCTGCCATTAAACCACTCAGTCTGGCGATATTAAGACCTTGTTCGCCCTCTGGGAAAGCACAGCCCATTATAATGTCTTCTAGTGAGCCTGAGTCGATGCCTGTTTTGCTAACTAGGCCGGCGATCACTTGAGAGACCAGGGTGTCTGGCCTTAGGGTTGCTAAAGCGCCCTTATGGGCAAAAGTTTGGGGTGATCGTACGTAAGCTGCTATAACAACATTTTTCATGATTTGCTCCATCTGATGGCAGGTTGAATGCTGAGAGTTTTTGAGACGGTGGGTTAGGTTTGTTTACGTTTTGCATGTTTTTTTCAGTCCCATGTCGACGCTCAGTGAACGGCCTAATGTGGCCTGCTGAGCTGATAAGTAGAGGGGTTATATGTGTTGTTTGTTCTGTAGGACTGTTATATGACGCCGTAAAAACGTTGATATTAATGAATGAATAGCGAAAAGGTTTAGCGCAAAGCGTTAGCCACTTATGTGTGTAACCGTTATAAGGAAAGGTGAGGTTAAAAATAGGACTTTTAGAGTTTTTAAAGCGGCTCGTTTTATAGCGTGCTAGCGTATAAGTTCTAACATTTGCAATGCCAGTTATCGTTATTGCTATGTATAACGTGTCATGTTTCATATTATGCCTAATATGCAATATGCGCCTGCCTTATAGTAACGTCAATTGAACAAGCGGGTAGATACAAAAACGCAGCTTGGCATTGACTATAAAGACCGAAGTTCACGCCTTAAAACCTTACCGACATTGGTTTTAGGTAGTTCATGAATAAAAACAATTTTATCGGGTGTTTTATAGGCGGTAAGGCTCTTTCTGCAATGTGCCAGTAGTTCGCTTTCTGTTAATGATTGGTCTTTTTTGACAACAAACGCTTTAACAGCTTCACCACGTAGGTCATCGGGTACGCCAATAACGCCACATTCTAAGACGCCTTTATGTTCAACAATAACGCTTTCTATCTCGTTTGGGTATACGTTAAAACCAGAGACTAAAATCATGTCTTTTATACGGTCGACAATGTAGAAAAAGCCATTACCATCCATTTTTGCAACATCACCGGTTTTAAACCAGCCATCGTTGGATAGGACTTCTGCGGTATCTTCTGGGCGATTCCAATAACCCTGCATAACTTGTGGGCCTTTAACGCAGAGTTCCCCCGCTTTACCATCTGGAAGCGTATCACCCTGGTCGTTTATTAGTTTGCAATAGGTTGATGGAATGGGGAGTCCAATACTGCCGTTAAATTCTTCCAAATTTAAAGGGTTAATACAGACAGCGGGTGAGGTTTCGGTTAAGCCAAATGCTTCTACAAGCGTGCATCCCGTTATTTTCTTCCATTGAGCAGCGACGGCTGGTTGTACCGACATGCCGCCACCTAATGATATTTTAAGTTGGGTGAAGTCTATATCTGCAAAGCCAGGTGTATTAATAAGAGCATTAAAAAGCGTATTCACTCCAGTTATGGCGGTAAATGGGGTGTTGCTAAGTTCTTTAACGAAGCCTTTGAAGTCTCTTGGGTTGGTAATTAATATATTGTTTGCGCCCGCCTCCATAAAGACCAGACAATTAGCAGTAAGGGAAAAAATGTGATAGAGCGGCAAAGCAGTAATAATAGCTTCACGGCCCGGTAGTACGTCATTTTTTATCCATTCGGATGCCTGTAACATGTTAGCAACCATGTTTTTATGCGATAACATGGCGCCTTTGGCAACACCAGTTGTGCCGCCTGTGTATTGCAGAAATGCAATATCATGATGGCTAAGTGGTGTTGGTACAAAGTCCTGGTTTGATCCTTCAGATAAGACGGTTTTGAATGAAATGGCGTTGGGTAGAGTGTAAGGAGGGACCATTTTTTTTAGATATTTAACCGCCCAATTGATGAGAATAGATTTAGGGAAGTTAAGCATGTCGCCCATTTTGGTAACAATAATATGCTCAATATCGGTATCAGTTACAGCTGCTTGAACTGTGCTGGCGTAGTTTTCAACAACAATAATCGCCTTGGCACCAGAATCTTTTAGTTGGTGGTGTAATTCACGAACGGTATAAAGCGGGTTAGTATTAACGACTGTTAGGCCAGCTCGCAAAACACCAAAAATTGAAACAGGGTTTTGCAGTAAGTTTGGCATCATAATGGCAACACGTTCTCCTTTTTCCAGCCCAAGTTTATTTTGTAAATAGGCGGCAACTGATTCTGTAGCATCGCTAAACTCGGCATAGCTAATTGTGGTGCCGAAATTGCTAAAGGCTGGGAGGTTTGCATACAACTCCACACTGTGTTCAAAGATCTCGACGAGAGAGTTATATTGATGAATATCAATATCTGAATTTACACCATAGGGGTAACTGGTTAACCAAGGCCTATCCATGATGTTCTCCTTTGTCGATTAGGCGTTTAAGTATGTTGATATCGGTTTTTATAATGGCTATAAACGTCTACTGGTCTACATATTCCAGCGCAGTTGTACGCTGATAATATCAGCATCAGACTCATAGTCTCCTCTAACAGCGCTAAGTTCTGCTGGGTTAAGTCCAGTGGCTTCAGAAGATCTATTGATTTTTGTGTCCGGTACGAAGAGGTGAGCATAGCCCGCGTCAAGAGATAAATTATCGGCAAGTTGGTAACTAGCGCCAATGGCTAACCAATATCGGTCATTATCAGGGAAGCGTGAAGAACGGGAAGATGCATTTCTTGCAGCGCCTTCATCGTAAGCTGCGCCTATGCGGTATGTCCAAGGGCCCTCTGTTGAATAGGTAGCACCAAGAGACAGACGAATATTGTCTTTAAGTCGTAAGATATCGGTGCTATCTGCTTTAAGTGGGTTATCAAACATAATGACTAGAGCAGGCACAGAGCTCCAGCCGACCCAAGTGGCATCCGCCATAATATCAATACTATCATTCCATTGGTGGTGGATGCTTAATGATGCACTGGCGGGCAGATCAGGTTGAACGTCTAAATGGGTATCTGCTAAAACAAGGTCTAAATTTAAAGCGGGTGTAATATTACGGAAATCGGCATCGCCTTCAAAGTCATGCTTTATTTCTGATCGATAGGAAAGCCCAATGCGTGTTTTATTGGTTATGTTGTACAGTGCTCCTAGGTTAAAACCATACGATATGTCATCGGCCTCTAAGTGAGAAAAGCCGTCAGGAATAGCTCCTAAAACAGAAAAATCTACCTTATTATTTAAAGTGGCCTCAATGTATTGAATGCTGATGCCAAAGCCAAGTGAGAGGTTCGTTGTGGCTTTCCAAGCTACGGAGGGGTTGATATTAACGGTAACAATTTCAGACTCAATCGCCTGATACTTTCCAATCCAGTCAGCGCCATATTTTGTTGCAAGTCCAAACGGTGAGTTAATGCCTACGCCCACTTTGACATCATTATCTAGGCTGTGGACATAGTAAAAATTGGGTACATAGGCAAAACGTCCGCCGTCTTCTGAGCCATCTGCAAAGTTGCTAGCGCCAGCAGAGTTAGTGCTTCCGTCGTCATCAAAATCAAATGAAGGCGCGATAAAGTGCATGCCGAGTACCATTTGGTTGCCTTTAATACGCGTCATGCCCGCTGGGTTAAACCAAATGGTCGAGGCGTCTTCAGCAGAAGCTGCGCCACCTGCAAAGGCGTTCCCCAAACCAAATGCGCTTTGTTCGGCGACACCGAAAGCGGCTGAGTGAGACATTGGAGAAAAAAAAGGTAATGTAAACAGGGTGGATAAAGCAAAAACTTTAATAGAGCGAGTATTCATGTTACATCCTCCAGTCATTTACTTTTGTAATTAGTATTTTTATAAGTAACGCAATCCTTTTTTATGCCAATTATTAGAAAAGGTCAAATTTAGTTGCAAAAGAATAAGATCAAGGACACCATGCTTAATATTAAAATTATTAGGAATGAACAGATGTCGTCAGTTTTAGTGGAAAAGAAAGACGGTGTTGCTTGGCTTATTTTGAACCGACCTGAAAAGCTAAATGTGGTTGGTTCAACAATGCCGGCTGACTTACTGTGCTGTACTGAGGGGTTGAAAAATGATGAGAGCATTAAGTGTGTCATTGTCACCGGTGCGGGAGATCATTTTATGGCTGGGGGCGACATTGATTACTTCAAATCACTTGTAGATGCTTACGCAATAGAGGGTGAGTCAGCATTACCGGGTGATATGTTTGATAATTTGCATCAGGCAATATTGAATCTTGTCATGATGGAAAAGCCCGTTATTGCCTGTGTTAAGGGAGCTGTTGCAGGGTTTGGGTTAAGTTTAATGTTAGCGTGCGATATGGTGGTGGCGGCGGATAATTCAGTGTTCTCCGTTGCATATTGTAAAATTGGCACTACACCTGATGGTGGCATGAGTTATTTCTTACCGCGAGCAGTTGGTCAAAAAAGAGCGCTGGAGTTATCACTAACTGGGCAACGTTTCTCCGCAGAGCAAGCTGAACGTTGGGGAATGGTTAATCGAGTTGTCGCTGTCGAGTTGCTAGAGACAGAGTCAATGACTCTTGCCGAGTCACTATGTAAGGGGCCGAAAGATGTTTTAGCAAGAACCAAGCGTTTATTTAACCAGACGTATGAGACCAGTCTAAAAGATAGATTAAATGAAGAAGCGGATAACTTTTTTTTGAGTATGTTAAAAGAGGATTTCGCCGAAGGGGTTACCTCATTTTGCGAAAAGCGCCCAGCAATTTTTAAAGAATAAATAGAGGGTTAGTGCAAAATGACATTTAATGTCGCCGTGATAGGCCTTGGTTATGTTGGTTTGCCATTAGCCGTTGAGTTGGGTAAACAGTTTCCAACGGTTGGCTTTGATATTGATAATGAGCGTATTTCTGCATTACATAAAGGCTCTGATGTTACCTTGGAAATATCAGCTGAAGAGATCAGTGCTGCGAAGCAATTGAGATTTACAGCAAAGGCAGATGAAATATCGGCTGCGAATATCTACATTATTACGGTTCCCACGCCGATAGATAATGGTAATAACCCAAATTTAACACCGATTAAAGAAGCGACAAAAGTGGTGGCTAACTACCTGGGCAAAGGGGATGTTGTTATCTATGAGTCTACAGTGTACCCGGGGGCAACAGAAGAGGTTTGTGCGCCAATTCTTAGGCAGATATCAGGGCTGACATATAACGAAGAGTTCTTTTGTGGTTATAGCCCCGAGCGCATTAACCCGGGGGATAAAACACGTAGTTTAACGTCTATTGTTAAAGTAACATCTGGCTCAACGCCGGATACCGCAGCGCTAGTGGATCAGCTTTACCAGTCAATTATTTCAGCCGGCACTTACAAGGTTAGTAGCATCAAAGTGGCTGAAGCATCCAAAGTTATTGAGAATACACAGCGCGATATTAATATAGCCCTTATGAACGAATTGGCGCATATTTTTAGCCGTCTTGGTATAGATACAGAAGAAGTGCTTGAGGCTGCAGGGACAAAGTGGAACTTCTTACCCTTTAGGCCAGGTTTAGTTGGCGGGCACTGTATTGGAGTTGATCCATATTATTTGGCGCATAAAGCAGAAACACTTGGGTATCACCCGCAATTGATTGCTGCTGGACGACGGATCAATGACAATATGGGGTCGTTTGTAGTCAGTGAAGTGCTGAAACTTATGGCCAAAAAGCGTTTGAGTATTGTTGGTGCTAACGTGTTAATAATGGGTTTATCGTTTAAAGAAAACTGCCCAGACCTACGAAATACCCGTGTAATAGGCATGGTTGAGGAGCTTGAATCATACAATGCTAACGTCGAGGTGTACGACCCTTGGGTAAACGTTGATGACTTAAAAAATGAACAACAACTTAAGGTGATAAAGCAGCCGACTAAAGGATCGTACGATGCCATTATTATTGCTGTGTCGCACGATCAATTTAAAGCCCTGGGTGTGAATGCTGTTAGAGCCTTTGGGAAGCCTAATCACGTGTTGTATGACATCAAGTATTTGTTTGCTTCAAATGAGACAGATGGGCGGTTGTAACAAACAGGAATGAATGTTTGTGTTCTCGACGCGCATTAAGGCTGATCAGTAAAATACGCTACTAATTTGAATTTGCCTGTTATGTGTGGCCAATACTTGCATCGCTTTATTGGCGAGGGGGGTATTAAAAGTAGCTTAAGGTAACTATGGCTTGCAAACTGAGCGTGTGGGCTTTAGGCTTGTCAACTCTATTATTAACTTTCCCATTAGTGTCTAAACAGAAGCGAAGCAATAAATTGTCAAACAACGAGACAACGTCTTTAGGTAGTAAAGAACCTATCAATAAAACCCAACTTATCAATTATTTAACTCAGCAAAAACGTCCGCAAAGTTGGATAGATATTGTGAGTGGGTTGAATGTCCAATCAAAGCGTGAAAAGAAAACAGTGTCGCGCCATTTATCTGAGATGTTGAAATCCGGCCAGTTGCTATTTAATCGAAAAGAGCAATATTGCTTGGTGCAACAAAGTGATCTTGAAACGGGCATAGTCATAGGTCATGCGGACGGTTTTGGGTTTTTAAAACGTGATGCGGGTGGTGACGATATGTTTATCCCTCCACATGAGATGCGAGCGTTAATGAACGGTGACCGCGTGGTAGTTAGCCGTGGAAAATTGAACCGTCAAGGAAAGCTTGAGGCGCGAGTGGTTGAGGTTCTGGAGCGGAAAGTTAAGACAGTCGTTGGGCGATTTTTTGATGTGATGGGTATTTTTCATGTTGAAGCAGAAAATAAACGGATTTTCCAGCATATTTTTATTCCCCCCGAGGCGACGTTAGGTGCTAAAGACGGCCAGATAGTGATGGCTCAGATCACCCATTACCCTTCTTCACGTACGCAAGCTATCGCCAAGGTGATTGAAGTGATGGGTGACCATATGGCGCCTGGCATGGAGATCGATATGGCCATTCGCTCTTACGAATTGCCAAACAGTTGGTCGCAGGCGGTATTGGATGAGGCGCAGCGTTTCGATACCAGTGTTGTTGAGGCCGACTTGGCCGACCGTAAAGATATTCGTAAATTACCTTTTGTAACCATTGATGGTGCAGATGCTCGCGACTTTGATGACGCGGTGTTTTGTAAAAAAATGGCGAAAGGTTGGAAGCTATGCGTGGCGATTGCCGATGTGTCTCATTATGTAAAGCCACAAAGTGCAATTGATACAGAGGCGTATGAGCGTGGAACATCCGTATATTTTCCCGAAAAAGTTATCCCAATGCTGCCCGAAGTATTATCAAATGGTTTGTGTAGTCTAAACCCACAAGTAGATCGTTTATGTGTGGTTTGTGAAATGCGAATCGATGAGCAAGGAACGGTTACATCAACCAAGTTTTATAATGGCGTAATGTATTCACATGCACGGTTAACCTATGATGAAGTCGGGTTGATTTTTGACGAGGCAGCACCTGAATTATTGCTTAAGCATAAAAAATTACTGCCTCATTTAAAAGAATTAAGGGCGCTCTATGAAGTAATGAAAGGTGCTGCAGATGAACGTGGTGCGCTTGAGTTCGATACATTTGAAACACGCTTTGTTTTTGATAAAGGTCGAAAAATCAAGGCAATTGAGCCGGTTGTTAGGCATGATGCCCATCGGCTTATAGAAGTGTTTATGATTGCAGCGAATGCATCAACAGCTAACTTTTTAGCGAAACACGAAATGCCTAATTTGTTGCGTATTCATGAAGGCCCCAGTGTTGATCGTTTGTTGAAATTGAGGGGGTTCTTGTCAGAGTTGGGTTTGAGTCTAGATGGCGGAGAAGAACCAAAACCGCAACACTATAAACAGTTAATTGCGAGCATACAAAACAGGCCAGATGCCCATTTGATTGAAATGGTGATGCTGCGCTCAATGTCTCAAGCGATGTATGGCCCAGAACAACAAGGGCATTTCGGCTTGGCGTTAGAACTGTATGCGCACTTCACGTCGCCTATTCGCCGTTATCCTGACTTATTAACGCATCGTGCCATTAAGCACGTTATCGCAAAACAAAAGGCAGGGAGCTTTACCTATTCAAAGAGTGATATGACGCTATTTGGTGAGCATTGTTCTTTTTGTAGTAGGCGAGCAGACGAGGCAACACGTGATGTGGAGAGTTGGCTGAAATGTGAATTTATGATGGACAAGATTGGCCAAGAATTTAGTGGTGTTGTCTCTTCAGTGACCTCCTTTGGTTTGTTTGTAGAACTAGATAAGATTTTTATCGATGGTTTGGTTCACGTTACTGGCTTAGGTGATGATTATTACCACTTTGATGCCAGTAAGCATCGTTTGTTAGGCGAGCGTACCAATAAATCATTTCGTTTGGGCGATCGACTAAAAGTAAAGGTGGTTAAAGTAAGCTTAGATGATAAAAAAATTGATTTGGCATTGGCGGGTGTAGAGCAAAAGAAAAAAATTGTGACTAAACGTCGTAGGAAGAAGAAACGCTAATGGCTGAAGTGCAAAAAATTCATGGAATTCATGCTGTTCAAGCGCTTATTAAAGCGAGGCCTGATCATATCGTTAATGCATGGATGGATCGACAGCGCAAAGATGCAAAGCTGCAAGCAATAAAACAAAGTCTGGATGAGGTTGGTATTCGCGTTGACTATGTTGATAAGAAAACATTAGAGAAATTGTCCAGCAATGCAAACCATCAAGGTGTTTTGTTAACCGCTAAATTGCCACAAGAACGAACAGAAGAGCAACTTAAGAAGGCGCTTAAAGAACAACAAGACCAAGCATTTTATTTAGTGTTAGACCAAGTGACCGACCCGCATAATTTAGGGGCTTGTTTAAGAACAGCGTTGGCCGCAGGGGTGCAAGGGGTTATTGTGCCAAAAGATAATGCCTGTCGCTTAAATGCGACTGTTTGTAAAGTAGCCAGTGGTGCTGCTGAATTGCTTCCGGTCTATCGTGTGACCAACTTAGTGAGAACCTTGAAATACCTTAAGACTGAAGGGGTTTGGGTTAGCGGGGCTGCTGGAGAAGCAACAAAAGATGTTTTTGAGGCTGAATTGACCGGGTCTGTAGCGATTGTGATGGGAGCAGAAGGTAAAGGCTTGAGGTCTTTAACGCAACAGCAATGCGACCAATTAATTAAAATACCGATGTCCGAAAAAGTGGAAAGTCTAAATGTTTCTGTTGCTACGGGTATTATTTTGTATGAAGTGCTTAGACAAAATCAACGATCATTGAATTCATAAAAAATCAGTCAGGCATCAACCCTTATAAGTGTTCATCAGAATAAGCAAAAGAGCCTGTTGAATAAAACAAGTCTGTTTGGTTGGTTTTTGGGTCGTTGATGAGCCGACAAAGTTTGCTTAAGGCGTTTAAGCAGTAAAGGGCTTGTTTAAAAACTGAGCCGTTTCTATGGTTAACAGTTTAACTATTAGAGCTAACTTGATTTGCAGTACTGATACCTGTAAAATCGCGCGTTCGAAATTGTAGCTTGTATGATCAGACTACAATCCTTGCCTTACCTGAGTGTGTCAGGAAGGCTGATAATCCTAAAGGAAATAAAATGAGACATTACGAAGTTGTATTTTTGGTTCACCCGGATCAAAGTGCGCAAGTTCCTGCAATGGTTGAGCGTTATAGCGCATCAATAACAGAGCGTGGCGGAAACATTCATCGAGTAGAAGATTGGGGCAGAAGACAGCTTGCATACCCCATTAACAAAATCCATAAAGCACATTACACATTGATGAACATCGAGTGTGATCAAGCGGCTCTAGAAGAATTAGAAAAAGCCTTCAAGTTTAATGATGCTGTGATTAGAAATATGATCATGCGTCGTGATGAAGCAACGACAGGTACCACACCACTTGCCAAGTCAAACGAAAAAGAAGCGGCTAAACCCTATGTAAAGCCAGTTGAAAAGAAAGCTGAATCATCAGCCGAAACAACAGAAACGTCTGAGCCTGCTGCTGAAAAAGCAACAGACGCATAGACACTGTACAACGTATAATTTAAGGAATAGACATGGCATTTGATAAAGGTTTTAGACGCCCACGTTACTGCAAATTCACTGCAGAAAATGTAAAAGAAATTGATTACAAAGATTTAGATACATTAAAAGAATATATGACCGAAACTGGGAAAATTATTCCTGCACGTGTGACGGGTGTTAAAGCAAAGTACCAACGTCAGTTAACGGCTGCAATTAAGCGAGCTCGTTTCTTATCGTTGATTCCATATTGCGACGCGCACGAACGGTAGATTTATGTCGCGAGTAATCGCGGGCTAAGCCTTGTATGATGAAAGCAGTAGCAACATTTATTATGCAAGGTGGTCGGCAGGCCACCATTGTTTCAGCAACGATGGCAATTTTGTCATTGTTAATGCCGCCATTATTAATCATTAGCGTTGCCTGTGTTTGCTTGGTAACATTAAGAAATGGGTCTGCTGATGGGCTTAGGGTTGTAATTGGCTCAACCGTCGCGACTGCGTTAATAGGCTATATAGTATTAGGAACATCGTTAGTTTCTTTTACATATTTGTTTATTATGTGGTTACCTGCTTTTTTGATATCGCTGGTATTACGAGAGACAGGGGAGCTAAACAAAGCACTTGAGTTTTTAGTCATACTTGGGATGTTAGCGGTAACGGGGCTTTATTTAACAATAGATAACCCTGCACAGCTATGGGCAACAGGCATTCAAGAGGTTGTTAAAGCCCTTGCAGAACAACAAGAGTTGCCGGTAACCGAGGCAGAACTTGAAGAAGGTTTGCTGTTCTGGTCTCAGTACATTACTGGTGTTGTAGTGGCCGGTACGCTTATTAGTTTACTGATGAGTTTGCTGTTAGGCAGATGGTGGCAAGGCTTGTTATTTAATGAAGGTGGTTTCGACAAAGAGTTTAGCCACCTTCGTTTATTACCACGTGATGGGTTAGTATTCGCAATACTGGTTGTGTTAGGCGTGTTATTAGACGGACAGTTTGCCGAATATATATTGAACTTGGATATACAAGTTCTTTTATTGTTTTTTATAGTTGGTGTGTCAGTGGTACATGTAGTAATCAAGGGTAGAGGTGGTAGCCGTTATTTGCTCTTTGTTTTTTACATGGCGATATTTTTTGTGCCACATTTGATCTTGCCTTTGGTGTTGATTGGCTTATCAGATGTTTGGATGGATTGGCGTCAGCGGTTTGTTTGAATCGCACGCTGAGTTAAATTTTAAAATAAATAGGATTTAGTAAAGATGAACATTATTCTTCTTGAAAAGGTAGCAAATTTAGGTAACTTGGGTGACAAAGTAACAGTAAGGCCCGGTTTTGGACGTAATTTTTTAATCCCCGGTGGTAAAGCAGTTCTTGCGACGCCAGCCAGAATTAAAGAATTTGAAGCACGTAGAGCAGACCTTGAAAAAGCAGAAGCTGAGCGTCTAACAAAAGCTCAAGCAAGAGCAGAAGCCATTGAAGTGTTAAACTTAACTATTACTCACCAGGCGGGTGAAGAAGGTAAGTTATTTGGATCGGTCGGCTTACCGGATATTATTAAAGCATGTGCGGATGCAGGTGTAGAAGTTGATAAGCAAGAAATTAAATTACCTGAAGGTTCAATTAGACAGACAGGTGAATTTGAAGTGGCTATCCACTTACATACTGATGTTGTTGCATCACTAAAATTGGCGGTTGTAGCTGAAGCTTAGGACACCACATTTAAAAAAAGCCGGTGTCATTTGGCACCGGCTTTTTTTTGCAAAGAAGATTTCACCTTCCTGTACAATCGTAAAAACTTTCAATTTATCTTCAAAAACTGCTCATGTCTGAAGAACCATTATTTGACTATGAAATGCCCGATGAGACAGAGTTTCTTCGTGTTCCACCTCACTCATTACAAGCCGAACAATCAGTTTTAGGCGGTTTAATGTTAGATAATCAGTGCTGGGATACAGTGGCTGATAAGGTTTCACCAGAGGACTTTTACCGTAAAGAACACCGGTTAATTTTTGAATCGATTGCAGACTTAGCAAAAAAAGACGAGCCTTTCGATGTTGTTACTATTTCCGAAGTGCTCGGGCAAGCTGGGGAATTAGAAAGTGTCGGTGGTTTAGCGTATTTAGGGGCGCTCGCAAAAGATACGCCTAGTGCAGCAAACATTGTTAGCTATGCAGCTATTGTTCGGCAACGATCTGTTCGGCGTCAGCTTATTCATATTGGTAATGAAATATCAGATTCTGGGTTTGATACTGAAGGCCGAGACATAAATGAATTGTTGGACGAAGCTGAAAGTAAAGTTTTCAAAATTGCCGAACAGGGTGCAAAAGGGCAAAAGGGTTTTGAATCGATTAAAAACTTATTGGGCGTAGCCGTTGATAAGATTACCGAATTACATGAAAACCAAAATGCTATTACCGGTGCGAGTACCGGGTTTTCTGATTTAGATGAAATGACATCCGGTCTTCAACCGGCTGATTTAATTATTGTCGCTGGCCGACCTTCAATGGGCAAAACCAGTTTTGCAATGAACTTGGCAGAAAACATAGGCATTCAAAGTGGCTTGCCTATCGCCGTATTTAGTATGGAGATGCCGGGTGATTCATTAGCGATGAGAATGATGTCTTCTTTAGGCCGTATTGATCAGCATAAAGTTAGAACCGGACAGCTTGATGATGATGAGTGGCCACGAATGCAATCTTCAATTAATCTGTTGGCAGAAGCTAAAATATTCATTGATGACACAGGAGCACTGAGCCCAATTGAGGTTCGTGCCCGAGCAAGGCGACTGATGAAAGAACATGGTCAGCTAGGTTTGATTGTTCTCGATTACTTACAATTGATGCAATCACCATCGAAAAGTGAAAGCCGTGTAGCAGAGATTTCAGATATTTCGCGTTCATTGAAAGCCTTAGCCAAAGAGTTAAATGTGCCAGTTATTGCTTTATCTCAGTTGAATCGTAATTTGGAGCAACGGCCGAATAAACGACCAGTGATGTCTGACTTGAGGGAGTCGGGAAGTATTGAGCAGGATGCCGATGTTATTATTTTTATTTATAGGGATGAAGTGTATAACGAAGACTCTGACGCAAAAGGTGTGGCAGAAATTATTATTGGTAAACAGCGTAATGGGCCGATTGGCACCTGTCGGTTGACGTTTTTAGGGCAATATACGCGGTTTGAGAACTATGCCAATGACAGTTACATTGATGATGAATATTGATCTGATGGTTAATTAGTGGCCCATCAACGCATTATGACGTTAGAATAATTATGTCTTTTCACCCCGAAGCGGTTATTGATTTATCGGCATTAACACATAATGCTGATGTTGCTCGTCGAGCAGCTCCTAACTCAAAACTTATGGCGGTAATAAAAGCAGATGCTTATGGGCATGGCATGTTAGCGGTTGCTCAGGCGTTGTCATCGGTTGATGGTTTTGCTGTAGCACGGCTAGAAGAAGCAATAAAACTTAGACAAGCAGGCATCGATAAAATAATTCTTGTGTTAACTGGGTTTTCTTCTCAAGCAGACCTTGAGCAGTTTTGTGCCTATGACCTAGATGCAGTTATTCATAGTGAGTACCAAGTAGAGCTACTCCATTCAGCTGATATTTCAACACCGATATCTGCTTGGTTAAAAATAAATACGGGGATGAACCGTCTAGGAGTTGATGCGTCCGCAGTGCCGAGGCTTTACGACGCTTTGCAACTATCTGGAAAGCTGCGTTTGCCGGTTAAGTTAATGACTCACTTGGCCTGTGCGGACGATATGAATTCATCGTCTACAACCTCTCAAATTAGTGTGTTTGATGAAGCTACGCTCGGTTTGAACGGTGAACAAAGTATTGCTAATTCAGCTGGATTGTTAGGTTGGAAGCATGCACAAAGACACTGGGTGCGTCCTGGCATAATGCTATATGGTGCCAGCCCGTTTTGTGACTCAACAGCAAGTGATGATCATTTGCTTCCTGTGATGACACTAAAAAGCAGGGTTCTATCAATAAGAACGGTTAGAAAATCGGGCTGCGTCGGTTATGGTTCAACTTGGCAAGCTAATAGAACCAGCCTAATAGCAATTGTTGCGATTGGTTACGGCGATGGTTATCCTCGCCATGCCGTGACAGGAACACCCGTTTTGGTAGCGGGCCAAGTAGCCCCATTAGTAGGCTGTGTTTCAATGGACTCGATTACGGTGGATATCAGTCAATGCAATAATGTTCGCGTGGGTGATGAAGTTGTTTTATGGGGACGTGGTTTGCCCATTGAGGAAGTGGCTGAAAAAAGTGGTACGATTTCCTATGAATTATTGTGTGGGATTACTCATCGTGTCAGTCGATCTATACGGGAAACATTAAATGTCGAGTAAACCTAAAACTGTTTATAGCTGTCAAGAATGTGGGGCGAGTGCAACTAAATGGGCTGGACAATGCCAAGATTGTGGTGGCTGGAATACTCTGCAAGAATCAACGCTGAGCGGTTCCTCTAAAGTAAACCGTTTTAGTGGTTATGCTGACCAAGCCAGCTCGGCTGAAGTGCAAATCTTATCTTCTGTAACAGCGCAGCGTTTAGAGCGTACTCAAAGTGGCATGGATGAGTTGGATCGAGTACTCGGTGGAGGTATTGTTCCCGGCTCAGCAATTCTTATTGGTGGTGATCCTGGGATTGGTAAATCAACCTTATTGCTGCAATCATTGGCGAGTATGAGTCAACGTACTAAAACGCTCTATGTAACGGGTGAAGAGTCTGCTCAACAAGTAAGTATGCGTGCGACGCGACTTCATTTATCAGTCGATAAAGTTAATATTTTATGTGAAATTGCACTCGAAACCATATTGGCGACAGCAGAAAAAATGTCAGCAGATGTTTTGGTTGTAGACTCTATTCAAACGGTTTTTAGTGATGAGTTACATTCTGCGCCCGGCTCGGTTGGGCAGGTACGTGAATGTGCTGCACGGCTGGTACGATTTGCTAAACGCACAAATACCACCATATTTTTAGTGGGCCATGTCACCAAAGAAGGGGCGATTGCTGGTCCACGTGTTTTAGAACATATGGTGGATTCTGTTTTATATTTTGAGGGTGATTCGGGAAGCCGTTTCCGCGTGATAAGGGCGATTAAAAACCGCTTTGGTGCGGTTAATGAGTTGGGCGTTTTTGCGATGACAGAAAAAGGGCTTCGCGAAGTGACAAATCCCTCTGCTATTTTTCTTTCACGTCACGAACAAGAGGTGCCTGGTAGTGTTGTAATGGTGACTCGCGAAGGGACTCGTCCACTTCTGGTTGAGGTGCAAGCATTGGTCGATGAAAGTAGGCAAGGAAACCCTAAACGGGTTACTGTCGGGATGGACCAAAACCGTTTGGCTATGCTGTTGGCTATTCTACATAGGCATGGGCAATGCTCATTACTTGACCAAGATGTATTTGTAAATATCGTTGGTGGCCTACGTGTTATGGAAACAGGTGGTGATTTGGCGGTCGTTGCAGCGTTATTATCTAGCTTTAAATCTAAAAATATCTCTAAAGACTGGGTGGTGTTTGGTGAGTTAGGCCTATCAGGGGAAGTTCGCCCTGTGCCTAATGGTGAGGAGCGTCTAAAGGAAGCTGCGAAACACGGTTTTAAGTTTGCACTAGCGCCTAAAGGAAATATTCCTAAGGAAGGTGTCGATGGTCTAAAAATACACCCGGTGAGCGTGTTAAGGGATGCATTGCAGTTTTTTTAGAAGCATTTTTTGAAGAGTAATGACTAAAGTAGAAGTTGCCCTTCCACTCTGTTGCTTATATTTAAGGGTTATTCAGTAAAAAAGAGATATTTATTGTCTGCAATGTTTAAGACATTGTTATTAGCCAATTTGGTCTCGCTGGATATCGTGTTGCCGTCGATGGAAATGCTAATATCGTCCATTAATCTTGAAATATAATACCCGTCGGCTCTCTTAGCAATCATTGCGGGTGTGGTGTTAGTAATATTGACTTCATTAACAGCCTTATTTAACGCGCTAACTAGGCCGATGTTGGCACCATTTAGAGCTTGAAGGTTTGCTTTGCCTACTGGGCGTAACGATGGTTGCGCAGTTGATGTGCCTGAGGTGTCGATATCATCGATGGTAGAAAAAGAATAAAGAAGACTGTGTTTTCCGATGTTAATTTTGTCGCCTTTCTTAATGGCCTCTTTTTGAATTGGCTGCCCATTAATAAAAGTGGGGAACTGTTCAGATACGCTTTCAATAAAGTATTCGTTAGCAACCCGAGTCACTTTTAAGTGTGTTGGTGCGATAGCAAGGCTGTCGATAATAAATGTATTGTCAGGGTCCCTGCCGATGGTTGAGGTGTTTTGTTCGAGTTGGAATACCTCAATGGGCTTGCTGTTAAAAAAAAGAGTCAGTTTAGCCATAAGTCATATTCCATTATTTTTTTATATTAAATTAGAGGCACCATAATCGTTATTTTTCATAACGATTATGATGATTGAAATTTCGCCAGCTTTACAGCATTGTCTTCAGTTAATACGATTTCAACAGAGTGTTTATAGAGTTTTAAACTGGTTCCTTGTTCTGGAATAGATTCAAGGTATTCAATAATTAGCCCGTTTAATGTTTTAGGACCGTTGGTTGGCAATTTCCAGCCCATAGAACGATTAAGTTCTCTAATGGTAATGTTGCCGCTAACGAGTATGCTGCCATCTGCTTTTTTCTGAATGTCAGGAGAGCTATCTGAAAAGTCGGTGGTGAATTCACCGATCACTTCTTCTAACAGGTCTTGTAAAGTTATTAAGCCTAAAATGGAGCCATATTCATTTACAACAAAAGCAAAGCGTTGTTTGTTCTGTTGAAAGTTAATCAGTTGTTTATACAGGCTTGTGTTATTTGGAATAAAGTAAGGTGGTTGCTTAATGTCTAATAATTGTTGATGGCTAAAGTCACCACTGTTAGCTAACTGCAAGATATCTTTCGTTCTTAAAAAGCCTTGAATAGAATCCATATTAGTGGAAAAAACCGGCAAATTAGAATAGGACGCATTCAATAATTGTTTTTTTATATCATCGATGTCGTCATCAAGATCAATACCGTGAATATCGTTAATAGGGGTCATAATATCTTCAACGGTGGCCTGTTGAAGATCAAGAATACCCAGTAGCATGCCTTTATGCTCATCGGGAATTAGGTTTCCAGCCTCGGTCACAACAGTACGTAATTCATCATGGTGCAAATGTGTGTCTGTATCATGTTGAACATGGATGCCCACCATTCTTAGTAATAAGTTAGATAAGGTGTTGATGACCCAAACGAGTGGGTAAAGGAGCTTTAATAAAGGTGTGTATATAATCGATGCAAAAAAAGCTAAACGTTCAGGGTGGCTAGCTGCCCAAGTTTTTGGTGCGACTTCAGAAAAAATTAAAATAATGAAAGTCAGTAACCCCGCGGCAATAGCGATACCTGATTCGCCATATAGGCGTAAGGCTAGGATGGTTGCAATCGATGAGGCGAAAATGTTAATAAAATTATTGCCTAATAAAATAAGGCCGATTAATCGATCTGGCTTTTTTAACAGGGTATGGGCCATCTTGGCGCCTAAATGGCCGCTTTTGACAAGATGTATAAGCCGATACTTATTCAAGCGCATCAAGGCAGTCTCAGAGCCGGAAAAAAAAGCGGATAATAAAATAAGGATGAATAACGTGGAAAAAAGAAATCCCAGTGAAAGGTCTGTCACGGCGTGTGGCTCAAATTAATATAATGTACTTTCTAAGACTTGTTTGTATAGCTGTCAAGTTAAAACACAGCGGAAGTCTAAAACAGCACGTTAACGCACAAAAAATTGCACGAGGTGTCGGTTTTTTGACATACTAATTGAAATTTATATTTCATGACATGGGTTTATTGCTTTATGGCATTACAAAAAGTTTTTTTGATAGGTGATGATAAAGATCGCTGCTCAGAAGTAATAACAGTATTAAATTTTTTAGATTATAAGGTTAAATTATTAACCTTGGATAAGTTACAAAATGAAGTCAAGGATGATGAGTCACCACTGGTTATTCTTTGTGATGATGTGAGCTTTAAGGACGATGAGATACATTCTTTTTATTCAGAGCCTTCAGAGCCTAAGCACCAGCAACCATTTTTGTATTTACATAACAAAGGGCGCGCGCCTAAATTGTCTAAAACCATAGCGAGCTACCTCGTCCCCTTAGAGTGGCCAACCACCTATCAGCACTTTATTAACAGTATTCGTCAGTTACAGTCTGTAGGGCATTCGTTAACAAGAGATGCGACACAACGATCGACTGAATTATTTAGAAGTTTGGTAGGTAATAGTCAGGAGGTTAAACGTGTTAGGCAGCTGATTCAACAGGTATGCGTTTCGGATGCAACGGTGTTAATTCTTGGTGAGTCGGGTACAGGAAAAGAAGTTATTGCGAGAAATATTCATTACCATTCGACACGCCGTCAAAAGTCTTTTGTGCCTATCAACTGTGGAGCAATACCAGCAGAGCTGATTGAAAGTGAGTTGTTTGGTCATGAAAAGGGAGCCTTTACTGGTGCATTAACAGCAAGGCAGGGACGTTTTGAGTTGGCAGAAGGTGGGACCCTATTTCTTGATGAAATTGGTGATATGCCGATGCAAATGCAGGTAAAGTTACTACGAGTGTTACAGGAAAAAGTATTTGAGCGGGTAGGGGGGACTAAGTCTATTGAATGTAATGTAAGGGTGCTAGCTGCGACACATCGAGATTTAAAGCAGGAGATTGAAAAGGGCAGCTTTAGGGAAGATTTATTTTATAGATTAGATGTATTTCCTATTAGTATTGCGCCATTAAGAAATCGCGCTGAAGATATTCCTATGCTGGTGAGTGAATTAGTGCAGCGTATTGAAAATGATAATAAAGGCTCTGTGCGCTTTACCTCGGGTGCATTAATGGCGCTATGTCAGTACGACTGGCCTGGTAATGTTAGAGAGTTGGCAAATATGGTAGAGCGACTCGCCATTATTCATGCTTACGGGGTTGTAGATGTTAAGGACTTGCCTGATAAGTTTCAGCAGTACGATAGTGCTCCAGTGGCTACTCAAGAAGAGCTGACGTTGGAGCCACCAATATTCGACGAGACAAGTTTATTAAATCATCATTCGGTGACTAATGGCCATCATACGGTAGGTATCTTGCCTGAGCAAGGGATGGATCTTAAAGAGCATTTGAATAACCTTGAGTATTCATTAATTCAACAGGCGTTAAATGATTCGGATGGTGTGGTGGCGCATGCCGCTAAGAAGTTAAGTATGCGTCGAACGACCCTAGTTGAGAAGATGCGCAAACATGAGATTAACCGCGCGGATTAAGTGACCAATATTTGACATTCGTTAAATCAATACTTCATAACGTATTGTTTATTAAGCATTAAATAATATGGCACGTTTTTGGCATTGTTTGTGAGTACCACAATTACAATGGCAGAAAATGAGTTTACTTGCTACATCAGATAAGGTTCATCAGAGCCAACCACTTGAAGATGCTTTTCATGCGTTTAATCAAGTGTCGCAACACCTAACGGAGTCATACCAGCAACTCGAACAACAGGTGGTTGTTTTAAGTGATGCGCTAGCTCAATCAAACTCAGAAAAAATACAGCACTTATCAGACAAAGAGGCCTTAGCGACTCAATTGGAAGGGTTGATTGAGGCTATTCCTGGTGCAGTTATTGTTCTTGATGTTCAGCAGAAAGTTGTCAAGCTAAATGCTTGCGCTAGATCCTGGGTGGATGGAGATGTACTAGGGTTACCGTGGGATAATGTACAGACAAATTATTTGATTCCCGATGAGCAGCTTGCAGATCAATTTAGTCTAAAGACGGGGCAAATAGTCGCCTTATCCACCACAAGCTTAGGTGGGCAATCTGGTAGTGTCGTTTTACTAACCGATATCACTCAGCAACGAGAGTTACATCAACAGCTTGAGCATAAAAAAAAACTGGCTGAAATGGGTGAGTTTTCCGCAGGCTTGGCTCATCAAATCAGAACGCCTTTAGCGTCTGCATTATTGTATGCCTCGCAACTGAATACAGGTGTATTAAGTCATGAGGCGCAGCAAATTTTTGCCGCAAAACTACTTGATAGATTAAGGCTATTGAACACACAAATAACAGATATGCTGAATTATTCGCATCATGGTGAGTTTGTGAAGCAGCCCGTTAAATTAACAACGTTTATTAAGGACTTAAGCGATTTGTATCAGGATAAACCAGTTGCTTTTGAGGGTCGTGATGCAGAAGAGTCTATACAGCTTTATATCAGTAAAAATGCTTTGCTCGGCGCGATTGGTAATTTGCTAGATAACGCCTTAGATGCGATTAAGTCGGGTGAATCTGTGACATGTTCAATAAGCTTGAACGGTGACGCTAACCTAAGAATCACCGTGGCAGATCAAGGGCATGGCTTGAGCAAAAAGCAGCAACAACGAATATTCGAGCCCTTCTATACCAATAAAGCCAATGGAACAGGGTTAGGTTTGGCTGTGGTCAGTAATGTGGTTAACGCCCACGCGGGTGACATTAAATGGGTCTCAAAGGTAGGGGTTGGGACCACGATGGACGTTCAATTACCGGTGGTAATGTCATCGTCCATGAAGCAACTACAAGGGAGTATGTAAGGTGATAAAACAAATAGATGTGTTAATTGTTGAAGATGATGAACCGTTGCGAGAAGCTATTCAAGATGCGTTAACGGCTTACGGTTATCAAACAAAGTGCGCTGCTAACGGCCTTGATGCACTTAAAGTGCTGGAGAAGTATCAGGCTCGTTTAGTGATCAGTGATGTTCAAATGGACGGAATGGGTGGTCAAGAACTACTTGAAATGCTCAAAGTGCGGTTTCCAAACTTACCGGTTTTATTAATGACTGCGCATGCCACAGTGGAGCAGGCCGTCAAGGCGATACAAGCAGGTGCATCAGACTATTTAACAAAACCCTTTGAGGTGGACCAACTCATTGTTCATGTGGAGCAAACGATCTCGCCAAGAGAAACCGCGTTTGGTGAACTACCCAGTAATGACAGCTGTATGAAAGACATTGTGGCGTTAGCAGGGCGTGTCGCTAAAAGTGAAGCGACGGTATTGATACAGGGCGAAAGTGGCACGGGTAAAGAAGTGTTATCGCGATTTATTCACAAAAACTCGCCTAGAAGTAAAAAAGAATTTGTGGCGATAAATTGTGCGGCGATTCCTGAAAACATGCTTGAAGCAATGTTGTTTGGCTATGAAAAAGGGGCGTTTACAGGTGCATATCAGTCGTCAGCAGGAAAATTCGAGCAGGCGCAAGGCGGGACTATTTTGCTGGATGAAATCTCTGAAATGAATATTTTATTACAGGCTAAATTGTTGCGTGTTTTACAAGAAAAAGAAGTGGAGCGCTTGGGCGGCAAAAAAACCATAGCGCTTGACGTGCGTGTATTGGCGACCACCAATAAAGACCTAAGAACCCTGGTGAACGAGGGTAAGTTTAGAGAGGATCTGTTGTATAGGATCAATGTGTTCCCCATCAATATACCACCACTAAGAGAGCGAAAAGCAGATGTTCTGGCTTTGTCGAAAACGATGATTGCGCGACATTATAACGGCGACCAATCGCCACCAACACTATCAGCTAACGCCATTAAGCTGCTTGAAAAGCATGATTGGAAAGGGAATGTTCGTGAGTTGGAAAATGTCATTCAGCGGGCTTTAATTATGGCAAATGGCTCAATGATTACTGAGAACGATTTGATTTTTGAATCGACGCCATCAGCAATAAGCACAGAGCCGCTTGAGATGCCTGAGACGTCAGAAAATGAGTTGAGTGCAGGTGTTAGAGCGGTCGAAGATAAGCTTATTCTCGATACGCTAGTTAGTGCTAATGGCAGTCGTAAAAATACTGCCGAACGGCTTGGTATCAGTGCAAGAACACTGCGCTACAAAATTGCACGGATGCGTGAGGCGGGCGTTGAAATCCCTGCATGATGGTATTAATTGTTCAGAAACACGGTAAGGAAAAAGACTATGAGTAACATGGAAATAAATAATGTATTGGCCCAAATGCGGGCGATGTCGGCGCAAGCTTCAAATACAGTTGCAGAAGCAAAACCAACAAATTCATCAGACTTCTCAACAATGCTGAGTCAGTCAATTGAAGCGGTGAATAAAACACAACAAGAAGCCAGTACGCTATCAGAAGCTTTTACGAAAGGTGAAACGGATGCCAGTTTGGCTGAAGTAATGGTGTCTTTGCAAAAAGCAAACTTATCATTTCAGACGGTTCTGCAAACTAGAAATAAGTTAGTAGATGCCTATAAAGATGTTATGCGGATGAGCATGTAAGCGTGTTTGCTAATGCTCATAAAAATTACTTAAAGCAGGTTTACTAATATGGCAACTTCCGCCGAACAAGCAACTATTCAATTATCACCAAACAATATGATGGTGCGTCAGCTGGGCGTGATGCTCGCGCTGGCCATCAGTGTCGCCTTAGGTGTTGCGGTGGTGTTGTGGTCACAAACGCCAAACTACAGCCTGTTATATAGTAATTTGGGTGATAGGGAATTAAGCGAAGTAATGTCTGGTTTGCAGCAATCAGGGGTTGAGTATAAGTTAGAAGCAGGTTCAGGCGCTATATTGGTGCCTTCGTCACAAGTTGATGAGTTGCGTTTAAAATTAGCCGGTTTAGGTCTGCCACGTGGTGGTGGACAAGGGTTTGAATTATTAGAAAAAGAAACCGGTTTTGGCGGTAGTCAAGCTATCGAAAAAGCGCGTATTCAACGTGCATTAGAAGGTGAAATAGCCCGCTCCATTGTAACTATACAAAGTGTGCGTTCTGCGCGTGTTTTATTAGCCATTCCAAAGCAGTCCGTGTTTTTACGGCATCGTAAAAAACCCAGTGCTTCGGTGGTTGTTGATATGCATCAAGGGCGAGAGCTGAATAAACCTGAAGTTGCCGCTATTTTGCACTTGGTGTCATCAGCGGTGCCACAGCTTGATGTATCGCAAGTAACCGTTGTTGACCAAAAAGGTGCTCTATTAAGTGCTAAAACATCAAATGATGTTATGTCTCTGACAAGCAACCAATTTGAGTTTAAGCAAGGTGTTGAAGAGCATTTAATCAACCGGGTTGAAAGTATTTTATTGCCGATTGTTGGCGCAGGTGCTATTCGTGCATCGGTCTCAGCGGATGTTGATTTTACGACGACAGAGCAGACACAAGAGCAATATAACCCCGACTTGGCCGCTTTAAGAAGTGAGCAGGTGACCGAAGAGCAGAGCAATTTAGCAGGTGTGCAAGGTGTTCCGGGTGCGCTCTCTAATCAACCGCCTGCAGCTGGGGTCGCACCAGAAGTTGCTGAAGGTGAATTGGGAGGCGCTGCATCGGCGACCACGAATGTTAATAAACGGTCCATTAAGAACTACGAATTGGATAAGAAAATTAGCCACACTAAATTGTCTAGCGGTCGTGTAAAACGAGTAACTGTGGCCGTTGTAATAGATAATAAACAAGGAGCGGTCACCGCTGAGGGTGGAGCGAGTGCTTCAGAACCCTATAGCGATGAGGATGTCGCTAAATTCACTGTGCTCGTGAAAGAGGCTGTTGGTTTTAATGCATTGCGAGGAGATAGCGTAACCATTACTAATTTGGCATTTAGGCAGCCAGATGTTCCTGTTGCCTTGCCTGAAGTGCCCTTGTGGGAACAAGCCTGGGTGCTAGATGCTGCTAAACAGGTTGTCGGCGGGGTTTTTGCGCTAATCTTGATATTTTTTGTATTAAGGCCCACTATTAAAACGTTATTAGAAAAACCAACTGCAGCGGGTTTACCAGCAGGCGGTCAAGGCACGCAGATGACCCCTAGTGGCGCTATGGCGACAGAGGCAAGAGCTTCTCAGTCAGCGGGGGAAAGGTCTTTGGAGCTTGAGTCAGATGAGGAACTGATGATGTTAGAAGCACCTAAAAGTTACGAACAGCGTTTAGAGATGGCCCAAAAGATAGCGGGTGAAGATCCTAAGCGGGTTGCCCAAGTCATGAAAACATGGATAAAAGAATAATGGCTGAAGAACAAATAAGTGCACATGAATTAAGTGGAACAGCGAAGGCTGCAGTACTATTGTTGTCTTTAGGTGAAGACTATGCGGCAGGTGTTATGAAACACATGGGGCCTAAAGAAGTACAACAAGTTGGTACAGCCATGGCCTCACTTGAAAATGTGACGACGGAAATGCTGGATTCAGTTGTAGGACACTTTATTACCACCATTGGCGGGCAAACGGCGTTAGGCATAGATTCGGACAAATACATTAAAAATGTGCTGACCAATGCGCTAGGAGTGGATAAGGCGGGTGGCGTCATTGACCGGATTTTGTTGGGCAGAAACTCTAAGGGGTTAGAGCAACTTAAATGGATGGATCCACGGTCGATTGCAGACTTTATTCGTTTAGAGCATCCACAAATCATGGCCATCGTCTTATCGTATTTAGACAGTGATCAAGCCGCTGAAACATTGGGTTATCTGCCAGCCTCGCAGAGGTCTGATGTGCTCATGCGTATTGCCGTACTGGATGGTGTACAACCAGATGCATTACAAGAGCTCGATGCGATTATGGAAAATCAGTTAGCTGGAAACTCTGGTGCTCAAACTGCCCAAATGGGTGGTATTCAAACGGCAGCCAATATTTTAAATTTCTTAGAAGGTTCGATGAGTGCCGAACTTATTGATGCGGTAGTCGAATCAGATGATGAAATTGGACAATTAATTCAAGATAAGATGTTTGTCTTTGATAATTTGATTGATGTTGACGATCGTGGCATTCAAAGCTTACTCAAAGAGGTGTCTACTGATGTATTAACGCTGGCATTACGTGCAGCAGAAGAAGCGTTGAAAGAAAAAATATTTGCAAATATGTCTAAACGTGCCGCCGAAATGCTGCGTGATGATATGGAAGCCGCTGCACCTGCTAAGGTGAGTGATGTAGAGGCGGCGCAAAAAGAAGTGTTAGTGATTGCAAGACGTTTGGCAGACTCAGGTGAAATTGCGTTAGGTGGCTCTGGAGGCGAGGAGTTTGTCTAATTCATCAACAAAAAAAGAGGTTGTTTCTTCTTGGCGTTTTCCATCATTTGTCGAGGGTGACTCTGTTGATGTGGATATAGCTCATGTTAAAGCCCCGACGGCTGGTGATCTTGAAAAACTGCAAGAACAAGCAATGCAAGAAGCCTCTAAAAAAGGCTATGAAGAAGGGCTTGCAAAAGGATTAAGGGCGGCTGAAGCACAAATTTCACAACAGGTTAAATCCTTGGAGTCTGTTATTCAGTCGTTAGTGAGCCCGTATGAAGAATTTGACGAGCGTGTAGAGAATGAAATTGCCTCGCTTGCGATTCAGATCTCAAAACAGCTAATTCGACGAGAATTAAAAGCCGATGCGGGGCAGGTCGTTGGTGTTGTAAAAGAAGCACTAAGCGCATTACCTTCAAGTTCACAAAATATTCAATTATTTTTACATCCTGATGATGCGGCGTTAATAAAGTCAGCGCTTTCAATTGATGATGAGGCCCGTTGGAAAATTGTTGAAGACCCAGTTATTACCAGAGGTGGTTGTCGTGTTGCTACCGACGCATCAACAATTGACGCAACCATTGAAAACCGCCTGTTAGCCATTATTGCTAAAGCCTTGGGTGATGAAAGAGCGGTGTCGTGAACGATTTATCATTTGTAACGCAACGTACAGATAAATGGCTTAAGCGCCTTAAAGAATATCAAGAACGAATTGAAGAGCCTCAGCCAATGTTGGTAGAGGGACGATTAACACGAATGGTCGGTTTGACATTGGAAGCGGTTGGTTGTCGCTCGACAATTGGAGGGCGCTGTATGATAGAAACGGCGGATGGCCATCAAACCGAGGCGGAAGTCGTTGGTTTTTCGGGCGAACGTTTATATTTAATGCCAACGGGCGATATTAGAGGTCTTGAGCAAGATTGTCGAGTTATTCCTATGGGTTTGAGTAGTATGGCGCATGTCGGACCTGGTTTATTAGGTCGAGTTGTGGATGGCGGCGGTAAACCAATTGATGGCAAAGGCCCTGTGCATACGACTGACACAATGCCTTTACACGGCCGTGCCATGAATCCCTTGGGGAGACGGGCTATAACGGAGCCTTTGGATGTTGGTATTGGGACTATTAATTCATTATTAACGGTTGGGCAGGGCCAGCGAATAGGCTTGTTTGCTGGCAGTGGCGTAGGTAAAAGTGTATTGCTTGGCATGATGACGAAATATACGAAAGCGGATGTGGTCGTGGTGGGCCTTATTGGTGAGCGTGGTAGAGAGGTGAACGAGTTTGTTAGAAAAACTTTGGGAGCCGAAGGAATGGCGCGAGCAGTAGTAGTGGCGTCACCAGCGGATGACCCGCCATTGATGCGAATGCACGGTGCTATGTTGGCGACCAGTATTGCTGAATACTTTCGTGATCAAGGAAAGAATGTATTATTGTTGATGGATTCGCTAACGCGTTATGCACAAGCTCAAAGAGAAATTGCCTTAGCGATCAATGAGCCACCTGCAACAAAGGGTTATCCACCCTCTGTGTTTAGTAAGTTGCCCAGTCTAGTTGAGCGCGCAGGTAATTCAGACAAGGGTAATGGCTCTATTACAGCCTTTTACACAGTATTGACTGAAGGGGATGATACAAATGATCCAATTGCAGATGCAAGTCGAGCAATTTTAGATGGGCATATCCATTTGTCACGACGTTTAGCAGAAGCAGGGCACTTTCCGGCGATAGACATGGAGGCATCAGTGAGCCGGTTGATGACAGAAATTGTGCCAGAAGACCATCAAGAGATGGCACGTGAATTTAGAAAAATAAACTCGACCTATCAACAAAATGCAGATTTAATCAATGTTGGTGCCTATCAGCCCGGTAGTAATTCGTCGGTTGATGAGGCCATTGATATGCATGAATCAATGTTAGAGTTTCTTCAGCAGAGAATAACCGAATCGGTTAGTTTTGATGAAAGTATTGAAGGTTTGGAAAGTGTTTTACAACATAGAAAGCCGGCAGCTATGTCAAAGGTATTATAAATGGGGGGAGTGTTGAAAAAGTCAAAGAGGCTTGGTCCGGTTAAACAAATTGCTGAAAACAATGAAACAGCAGCTGCGATGAAAATGAATCAATCGCTTCAAGCCCAGCAAGAATCTCTAGCGCAACTGGAGAAACTAAAAGAGTACCGTAATGATTATACCGTTCAGTTTAAAACGAAGGGGCAAGTGGGGATGTCAGCGTCACGGTTGCGTGAATATCAGGAGTTTGTTCAAAAACTCGATCAGGCCATTGAAGAACATACCAAAACGGTGCAGTCATTACAGGAAAAGTTAGGCCAGCATCAACAGGCCTTTAAAAAAACGAATAGTCGAAAAAAAGTAGTTGAAAAGTTGATCGAAAAATCTAAACAGCATGAATTAAGAGAAACCGGCAGGCTCGAACAAAATGAGTCCGATGACCGTATGGTAAAAGGGTTTGAGCTGGATTAGGAGCAGTTTTTAAACACCTTTTTTAACAAAGCGTTTGTATATTTATTGTGTTTTTCAGCAAGGGGTGCTTTATAATACAGCTTATGAATATCACAAACTTATTAGAACAAGGTGTGGAACTAATGTTACTTGGAATGGGGATGGTATTCTTCATCTTGGGTATGTTAGTTTTTGCTATCAAAGGGATTTCTGCTGTTATTCAACGATACGAACCCGTTGTTGAGCACAGTAGTAAATCGTCTGTTTCCACAGATATTAGTGAAGATATCGTTACAGCGATTACGGTTGCTGTTCAACGTTTTCGCTCTAAATAAACTTAAAAATCATGAAAAATCCTTTAAAAATTACTGATGTCGTGTTGCGCGATGCTCATCAATCCCTATTTGCAACCAGGTTACGTATTGAAGATATGTTACCGATTGCGGAAAAATTAGACAAAATTGGCTATTGGTCATTAGAAACTTGGGGCGGAGCAACATTTGATGCTTGTATTCGTTATTTAGGTGAAGACCCATGGGAGCGTTTGCGATTACTAAAAGCGGCGATGCCTAATACACAACAACAAATGCTATTACGTGGGCAGAACCTATTAGGCTATCGTCATTATGCTGATGATGTTGTTAGAAAGTTCGTAGAGCGTGCTGCAGACAATGGTATGGATGTTTTCCGTATTTTTGATGCGATGAACGATGTGCGTAACTTAGAGACGGCCATTAAAGCAACTGTCGAAGTAGGCAAACATGCGCAAGGTACAATCTCATATACAGAAAGCCCAGTACACACGCTAGAAAATTGGGTCGATATGGGTAAGCGGTTAGAAGATGCCGGCTGCCATTCGATCGCGATTAAAGATATGGCAGGACTTTTGAAACCTTATGATGCTGAGATATTGGTGAAGCGTTTAAAAGCCGAGTGTGATCTACCAATTGCTTTACACAGCCATGCAACAACTGGGATGAGTGTAGCAACCTGTCTTAAAGCAGTCGATGCAGGGCTTGATATGCTAGACACAGCTATTTCGTCCATGAGTATGACATACGGTCATTCACCAACGGAAACCTTTATTGCAATGTTGGAAGGAACTGATCGCGAGACGGGTCTAGACATTGAGAGCGTTGAAGAAGTAGCGGCCTATTTTAGATCAGTACGGCCAAAGTATGCGGAGTTTGAAGGGTCGCTGAAAGGTGTCGATTCAAGAATTCTTATTGCACAGGTCCCTGGTGGCATGTTGACAAACCTAGAAAGTCAATTGAAGCTGCAAAATGCAGGTGACAAAATTGATGAGGTGTTAGCAGAAATTCCACGTGTACGTAAGGACCTTGGCTATCTTCCTTTAGTAACCCCAACATCACAAATTGTAGGTACTCAGGCAGTGATGAACGTTTTGATGGGTGAGCGTTATAAATCTATCAGCAAAGAAACATCAGGTGTATTAAAAGGCGAATATGGTGCAACACCTGCAGCAGTGAATAAAGAGCTTCAAGAGCGTGTATTGGATGGCGCTGAAGCGATTGCTTGTCGTCCAGCTGACTTGATTGATGATGAGTTGGAGAAAATTTCATCAGAATTTAAAGAAAAAGCCGAAAAAGATAGTTTGCCATTGGCCGATGAGGTCATTGATGATGTGTTGACATATGCGTTATTTCCACAGATAGGCTTGGACTTTATTAAAAATAGACATAACCCTGATGCGTTTGAGCCGGTTCCAACAGGCGTTGTTACTCAAGCAACAGCTGAAAAAGGCGGTAGTGAAGTATATGATGTGGCCGTTAATGGTAAAACATATCAGGTTGAAGTGGGTCCAAGTGGCTCGATTGAAAATCTAACACCTTCTTCAGCTGCTAGTAAAGTGGTTGCGAAAGCAGCTGAACCAACACAAGAGACAACATCAGGCGCGGTTTGTCAAAATGAACCCTTGTTGTCTCCAATGGCCGGTAATATTGTGCGCATAGCAATGGCGGCAGGAGATGATGTGTATGAAGGTGATGTAGTGATTATTTTAGAAGCCATGAAGATGGAAACTGAAGTAAGGGCGCATATTGAAGGTCAAATTTCAGATGTTTTCGTAAAAGAAGGTGAGTCAGTTCCTGCTGGCGCGCCGTTAGTACTTATTTGCTAAGGTTTATATAATATGGATAGTGGCGTATTACAAATTTGGCAGTCGACGGGTATTGCAAACTTTGAATGGGGCAATATATTAATGATAGCCATTGGCTTATTATTAATATATTTAGCCATTTCAAAAAACTTTGAACCCTTGTTATTACTGCCGATTGGTTTTGGTGGAATTTTAGCTAATATTCCAATTGCTGGCATTAGTGGGCCAGATGGAATGCTAGGTATTTTGTACCATATGGGCGTTGATACTGGCTTGTTCCCTTTGCTTATTTTTATGGGGGTTGGTGCATTAACAGATTTTGGAGCGCTTATAGCGATGCCAAGTTTATTGGTACTCGGTGCGGCAGCCCAATTTGGTATCTTTGCAACGCTTCTTGGCGCTTTGGCGATGAACCTAATACCGGGTATGGAATTTAGTTTGTCTGATGCGTCGGCGATTGCCATTATTGGTGGCGCAGATGGCCCAACAGCTATTTTCTTAGCCTCTAAATTAGCACCTGACTTATTAGGCGCTATTGCAGTGGCTGCATATTCATATATGGCTTTAGTGCCGCTAATTCAACCACCTATCATGCGTGCATTAACCTCAGAGTCTGAGCGAAAAGTTGAAATGAAGCACTTGCGGCATGTGAGTAAGAAAGAGAAGATAATCTTCCCATTAACTATATTAACGGCGGTTATTCTATTTTTGCCAGCGTCAGCACCTTTGGTTGGAATGTTAGCCTTCGGTAATTTAATGCGAGAAAGTGGTGTGGTTGATCGTTTAAGTTCTACAGCACAAAATGAACTTATTAATATTGTGACTATTTTCCTAGGCTTAGCTGTTGGCTCGAAACTATCAGCGGATAAGTTTTTAACTGCTGAAACACTTGGTATCTTAGTGTTAGGAATGGCGGCATTTTCCATTGGTACTGCAGGTGGTATTTTAATGGGTAAGTTAATGCACAAGGTAACGGGCGGCAAAGTTAATCCACTCATTGGTGCTGCAGGTGTGTCGGCAGTTCCTATGGCGGCCCGTGTGGTTAATAAAGTAGGGCTAGAGTCTAACCCTCATAATTACTTATTAATGCATGCGATGGGGCCTAACGTAGCGGGTGTTATTGGTTCTGCGGTCGCGGCAGGTGTTTTGCTGGCAATAGTTAATTAATATCGGTCATTATCTAGGTAAAGAAATGAACGCAGCATTGATTGCGCTCAAAAATATACCCTGAACACTGACCTGCCTACAGTAAGGTTAGATGAGAGTAATCTAAACCAAAGCCATAACGTTACTGATTAAGTTAAAAATCACCCTTAATAGAAATATTGGGGTGATTAGCCTTAATAATTTGTGGGGTTATCTTACGGTTCTTTTCGCTGCCTTTTAATTCAATCTATCAATCACTGACACTGGATTTCTTAGAAAGCTTTAAAAGGGCCAACCATCTAGCTGTTTACATTAATACAGGTTTATAACAGCATTATTTTTGATACTGATGGGCAATGTAAACAAATTGGGCTAACATCTAACAGAAATAGCAATTACTCTCATGCCAAGCATTAATAGACTGTTATCCATTGCACCGATGATGGATTGGACAGACCGGCACTGCCGATATTTCCATCGACTTTTATCACCTAATGCCCTGCTTTATACAGAAATGGTAACGACAGGTGCATTACTTCATGGCGATAAACAGCGCTTTTTGGCATTTGATCAATATGAGCATCCAGTAGCATTACAATTAGGTGGTAGTGACCCTAAAGCCATGGCGCAATGTGCCGGATATGCACAGGAAGCGGGTTACCAAGAAGTAAATATCAATGTCGGCTGCCCAAGTGATCGTGTTCAAAATGGACGTATAGGCGCATGTTTAATGGCCGAGCCGCAACGTGTTGCACAATGCGTATCATTAATGCGACAAGCTGTGGATATTCCAGTCACGGTTAAAACACGAATTGGGATAGATGAGTTAGATTCATTTGAATTCCTGAGAGGCTTTGTTCAGGCAGTTACTGATGCGGGTTGCGAAACTGTTATTATTCATGCCCGTAAAGCCATCTTAAACGGCCTGTCCCCGAAAGAAAACAGAACCATTCCGCCGTTAAACTACGATAGAGCGTACGACATTAAAAGAGCTTTTCCATCGGTATCAATTATTGTTAATGGTGGGATTAATGCAATCAGTGAGATTCAACAACATTGGAAACACCTTGACGGTGTGATGATTGGTCGTGAGGCTTATCATAATCCCTTTTTTTTGGCGGAAATTGAACACCAACTGTTCAAACAGCCCTTGGCCGATAGAAAAAAATTGCTCGAAGCCTACCTTCCATATATTGAAAAACAATTAGAGTTAGGTGTTCCGTTACAAAATTTAACACGGCATATATTGGGGCTTTTTGCAGGTCAACCTGGTGGAAAACATTGGCGTAGGTACCTTAGTGAGAATGCTCGACAGAAAAATGCGGGGCCAGAGGTATTATTAGCCGGTCTAGAGGCTATGGCGCCATACGCTAAAACTATTTGATTTAAAGCAAACAAGAAAACGGTATACTTTAAATACTTTTAAAGATGATTGAGATTGATGGAAAAACTATATAAACAAATAATTTCACAGGTTGGAGAAGACGTTAATCGCCAAGGTTTGGTTGATACGCCAAAGCGTGCGGCAAAAGCAATGTCTTTCTTAACAAGCGGCTATCAGCAAAGTTTAGAGAATATTGTGAATGGCGCCGTTTTTGACTCTGATGCTGATGATATGGTGATTGTTAAAAATATAGAACTGTATTCTATGTGTGAGCACCATTTACTACCCTTTATTGGCAAGTGCCATGTGGCGTATCTGCCAGATGGAAAAGTACTTGGTTTATCAAAGGTAGCTAGAATCGTCGATATGTATGCACGTCGATTACAAATACAAGAGCAATTGACGACACAAATTGCAGATTCTATTCTCGAAGTAACGGGTGCAAAAGGGGTTGCAGTGGTTGTGGAGGCAAAACATTTGTGCATGATGATGCGAGGTGTGGAGAAACAAAACTCACAAATGACTACATCTAGTATGTTGGGGCAATTTCGTAAAAATTCTGAAACACGGGCTGAATTTTTAAGCTTATTAAAAATGGGCTAGTGGTGATTCAGCCTGTTAAATTACAGAAAAGCTGTTAATAGCACTGTTTTATTAGTTTAGGGAATGATGTGCCAAATAGACGGTCACAGAGTTTTAAAGGGAGTGATAGTCAGCGACTATCCCCACATTTAGGTGAAAGTAAAACACAGGCCTATGTGTTTTTAGAAGTTGATTGACAGTACGCCATAGGTGAGACGGTAATACAAAAGGAGGGAACGAGATGCCAAAGTTTTTTGGAGAAGGGTCCGATTGTAGTTTTTGTAGAATGATGAGAAGTATGGCATTCAGTGGCCTAGGTGCTGCGATTGGTGCGGGGATAGGTAGCCTGCTAGGCCTGCAGCGATCTGATATTTGGATGTGTGCGATTGGCGGGGCTTTTGTAATGGTCTTTTTGGTTTTAAGAAAACTGGAAAATTCATGAGATATATCGTATTGATAATCATAACCTTTGTTCTTTCGGCTTGTTCAGAAGAACAGCAAAATAAATTTTCACGATTAGGTGTGAGCTGGATGGAAGGCGATTATAAGGTAAGCTTTTACGAGGGTGAGCATAAAAAATCGTGGACAGTTCTTGATAGTAAAGTGACATCTGAATCACAAAAAGGTTATTACTACTTTTGGGTTAAAGAGAACGGTAAAAAGAAATACGTCCAAGTTCCTATCGAGCGGACTATCATAGAAGAGATTTAACAGTCTATATGTGTGAATTACTAGGGATGAGTGCAAATGTACCGACAGATATTTGCTTTAGCTTTAGTGGTTTAATTAAGCGTGGTGGGGAAACTGGTGTACATAAAGACGGGTGGGGTATCGCTTTTTATGAAGGAAAAGGTTTTCGTGCTTTTCACGACCCAGTTGCTAGTGCTAACTCTGAAGTCGCAAAGTTTATTCAGCAGTACTCAATAAAAAGTACGCAAGTTATTTGTCATATTAGAAAGGCAAACCGAGGACGTGTTTGTTTGGAAAATACACACCCATTTTCGCGTGAACTGTGGGGTAAAATATGGTCATTTGCACATAATGGTCAATTAAAAGGCATTAAGAAAAAAGTACTTAATGGCTACACCCCTATCGGCACAACAGACAGCGAGTATGCTTTTTGTTGGATTTTGGGCCAGCTTCGTAAAAAGTACCCTGTTAAACCAAAAAGTAAAGTGAAGTTGCGGAAGACTGTTGAAGAACTTTTCCGTAAGGTATCTCAGCATGGAGTGTTTAACGTATTAATGAGTGATGTAGATCATTTGTATACGTTCTGTAATACAAAACTATATTGGCTAACACGTCAAACACCATTCGTAGAGGCGCAATTATTGGATGCAGACTTGTGTGTAGACTTTAATCAAGAAGCGTCACCCGATGATGTGGTGACGGTGATAGCCACTGAGCCGCTGACATCGAATGAGCAGTGGACGAAAATGGAGACCAATGAATTTAGTGTGTTTCGCTTGGGTGTAAAAACATTTACGCAGGTTTCTTAATCAAAAAATAACGCATAGGTTTGGCTAAACTGTTCGTCTACGTGATTAGCAGCGGGTGCAATAATGCCGTAAGGGAGGTCAAGCTGGTTCCATAAATTATCTTCTGTAGATATCGTTTTGTTGATGGTTTCTTCAGACGTACTGTTAGCATGAGTTAATTTATTCGCAAGGTAAACGATATAAACTTCGTCTTTATTATTAGTAGCTAAATCAGGCTGATGATGGAAGCTTGCCGAATCTTGAATGGAAGCTGGTATTTCCCATAGTTTTAACAAAGCACCACCTAGCTCGGCATGATTAAAACCTACAAAGGAGGCCTCGGCTTCAATTTCATTTACAGTTTCCGTCTTAACAAGCAAAGCGGCTGCGCGGGCTAGATCAGGTGCTTTGATATAAAAAATTAACCGCCCTATATCATGGAGAAGCCCACTCATAAATGCAGAACTAAGCTGCCTTTTTTTAGGGTGATTGTCAGCAAGGTACTTTGCAAATAAAGCAGTTTTTAAACTATGTATCCAAAATTGGCGCATATCAAGAATCGAGTTAGGTAAAGTTGAAAATTTTTCAACCACGCTCGTTGTCATGACTAGCATTCGAACGTCATGATTACCCAAAATAGAAATGGCATGCTCAATTGTTTTAATCGAGGCCGGGAAACCAAAAAAAGCGGAATTAACAATTTTTAGCATTCGAGCGGATAGTGAAGGGTCTTGTTCGATAATGGCCGCAATATCTTGAGAGTTTTTTAAGGGGTCGTCGAGTGCTTGTGTAATACGATAGAAAATCTCCGGAGCAGAGCACAGATCAATGTCTCCTGTTAAAAAATCATCAACGGTACAAATATTGGCGTATGTTTGTGTCATATCGAATCATGATTAAAAAGTTAATGGCTCTAAGTCTAGTAAAAATAGGCGATATGCTTAACGTTGAATGACTGATTATTATTTTTTCTAGCAGATATATTCTACGGGGTCCTTGTCCGGAATATCAAGCTGTTATGAAATTATTGTTGACACTGTATTAAGAGTAGGCGTAAAGTTATTGATAGAAAAGAAAATTATGTATATATTTTGATAATTATTCGTTGCTTGTTGTTTTAAAATAACGGATAGTCAGCTCGAAAAGGCGACTGAAATGACGGAACAAATACCAAAGCAACAAGCTATTCTAATCATCGAAGACGAGGTGAGCCGCTTGTCTAGGCTGCAGGATATTTTATCAGCCGGTGGTTATAGAAATTTAATTTGTGCATCAAGTCAGGAACAAGCTTTTGAGCTTATCCGTCCTTATCAAGGTAAGGTAGACGAGATTGGCATGATATTTTTAAGTTATGGCTTGCCTCAAAGTGACCCCTTGAAGCTTAGCCAGGTTTTAACGACTCTCGATGGTCATGATGCCATTCCGTTGATTTTACTCGCAGATAAAGCAATTACGATTAATGATGAGTTGATGGCCCAATGTCATAAAGCAAATGCCGCGACGATGACGCATTACCCAACAGAGGGCAAACATCTCATGCCTTTAGTTGAACTGGCGTTTGCACTTAAAAGTGAACGAGATGATCGAATTCAGAGTGAGGAAAAGTTAGTCAGAGAGCTTTCTGAACGACGAATTATGGAAGCCCGTTTACAATATTTAGTAGCGCATGATGAATTGACAGGGTTATCTAACCGAAGTGGCTTAGAAAAAACATTGGATTTTGCTATTTTAAGATGCAATAACTTTAAACAACATGGTGCTTTGTTAGACATTGATTTAGACCAATTTAAAGTCGTCAATGATATTGAAGGTCACGAAGCTGGTGATCGACTTCTAGTGGAAGTAGCCACCCTAATTCGTTCAACCCTCGATAATAATGCGTTTATTGCACGAGTTGGCTCAAATTTATTTCAAGTCTTCATCAGTAAAACAGCCGAAAAAGAGGCCATGCAATTGGCTGAAAAAATAAGGCTAACCATTGATGAGTTTGATTTTAAATCGGGTGAGAATATTTATAATATTTCAGCCAGCATCGGTGTCGCGATGTTGGAACCATTAAAATTAATTAAACGCCCTAGTGAACTGATGTCTAGAGCGAATCATGCCTGTTATTCTGCAAAGACCTTGGGCCGTAATAGGGTTAATTTATTTGAGAGTGATAACGACGAATTAATTAGCATTAGAGAGGATGCCAAATGGGTGCCTAAAATTCGTCATGCATTGAGTGAAGACTTATTTAAAATAGTTTTTCAGCCTGTCGTAAAACTCTCCAATGGGTCCGTTTCTCATTATGAAACATTGCTTCGGATGATAGGGGATGAAGGCGAGTTGTTAAGACCAGCCCAGTTTATTCCGGTGGCAGAGAGAATGGGGCTTATCCATCACATTGACCTATGGGTGGTTTCACATGCGATAGATCACATCGCTGGTTTACCAAAAACACAAGAGAATATTTGTTTTACCATTAACTTATCCAGTCACGCACTCCAAGGTGATTATTTGTTGCCGGTTATTAAACAGAAACTTGAATCTACATGGATTTCACCGTCAAGGCTAACGTTTGAAATAACAGAGACAGCAGCAGTTTCAAATTTCAATAAAACACGTGAAATGGTTTCTAAAATTCGTGCCCTAGGGTGTCGATTTGCCTTAGATGATTTTGGTGCTGGCTTTAGCTCGTTTAATTATATTAAAAACTTTCCGGTCGATTATCTAAAAATTGATGGTCAATTCATTAATAATTTAGCTGTGGACCATGCTGACCAAGTTCTTGTTAAATCAATGATAGAAGTAGCGCATAGTCTTGGTAAGAAAGCTATTGCAGAATATGTCTCAAATGCTGAAATATTACGAGTATTAAAAGAGTTGGGTGTGGATTATGTTCAAGGTTACCTGCTTGGTAAGCCTAGCCTAGAACTGTTAGAGGATCAGTATGTTTCTATTGACGGTTTGTTGAATAAATCGTTAGATATCGAAAAATTAATGACCCATTAACGCCAAGTCTATGACATGATGACGCAGCCGTGCTGCGGTGCAAATTTTGTAACCTTGTAAATCTGTTAAATTGACTATGGCTAAGCCAAAAACTAAAGCAAAATCGAGCAGAAAAAAAACGAAGAAACCTCAAAAAAAACCACAGTCTAGTGGTTTTCTAAAGAGGTTAATCCTGAAAGTAGGGTTGCTATTAATCGTTGTGATAGCTGTCTACGTTTTTTACTTAGATCATGTTGTTCGCACTCAATTTGAAGGGAAAAGGTGGGCGTTACCGGCTCATGTGTTTGCAAACCCTGTTGAACTGTATCAAGGGCTGTCCTTATCAGCACAGCAATTTGAATCGTTATTGAAAGACCTACATTACCAACGAACATCGACATTCACCTCGGGCGGTCAATACTATCAATCAGGCTCAACTTTTACGGTAAAAACACGTTCATTTAAATTCTTTGATGACCGTGAAGTATCTAAGACAGTCAAAATTTACTTTAGAAGTGATCATATATCGGCGATTCAAAACGTACAAACAGGTAAGTCTGAAGCCTTACTCCGTTTAGACCCAGTTCGAGTCGGTAGTTTTTACCCTAGTCAAAAAGAAGATAGGATTCTAATAAAGCTTGATGATGCGCCACGTACATTAATTGACGGCTTGATATCAGTTGAAGACCGCGATTTCTATCAACATTACGGCGTTTCTATTAAATCTATTTTGCGTGCGGTGTGGGCAAATATAAAAGCTGGAGGCGTTGTTCAAGGAGGCAGCACCTTAACGCAACAATTAATTAAGAATTTTTACTTAACGTCAGAAAGAAGTTTGTGGCGAAAGATTAAAGAAGCCATGATGGCGTTGATTATTGAGTTTCATTACGAAAAAGATGAGATTTTAGAAGCCTATCTAAATGAGGTTTTTGTTGGCCAAGATGGTGAGCGTTCGATCAATGGTTTTGGAATGGCCAGTGTGTTTTATTTTAATAAACCATTGATTGAATTAAAGCCACATCAAACGGCGTTGTTAGTTGGGTTGGTCAAAGGCCCTTCTTATTATGATCCGAGGCGACACCCCGAAAGAGCGCTAAAACGCAGGAACTTAGTACTTGATGAAATGACTCGCTTTGGAGTGCTACCGGACGAGCAAAGGCGTATTGCAAAACAATTTGGTGTGGATATTTCGCCGTTTAAGCAGGTTAAAAGTTCTCGCTTTCCGGCGTTTTTAGATTTAGTAAAGCGTCAATTAAGTCGAGATTATAAGGATGAAGACCTACGCTCGGAAGGCCTAAATATTTTTTCAACGCTGGATTACAATATTCAGACGACGGCCGAAAAACTGTTTAAGCAAAAGCTTGAAGCACTAAATAGGCAGTACGGTATCGAAAAAAATAAACTCCAAGGTGCAATGGTTATTACACGCCGTGAGGGCGGTGAGATTGTTGCCGTTATTGGCGACAGAAATCCATTGTTTAGTGGGTTTAATAGGGCGCTAGATGCAATTAGGCCGATAGGCTCTTTGGTGAAGCCAGCAGTTTATTTGACGGCATTATCGCAACCAGCAGACTATACGCTCACGACAATGATTGAAGATAAGGCGGTTAGTTTAAAACAACGTTCAGGTGAACTTTGGATGCCGGAGAATTATGACAAGGTTGAGCACGGACCTGTGCCATTACACGAAGCCTTGTCGAACTCATATAATTTAGCGACTGTTCGCTTGGGTATGGCGCTTAAAGTGCCAAATGTAAAACGAACAATTGAAGAGCTAGGTATTCGGCGACCGATTAAGCCTTACCCGTCATTATTGCTGGGAGCACTTCGGCTATCACCTCTTGAGGTAACGCAAATGTATCAAACTTTAGCAGGCGAAGGTTTTTTTACCCAATTGCGATCTATCCAGTCAGTAACATCTAGTGATCATATCGCTTTGCAGCGTTATGCGCTAAGTGTACGACAAGTGGCAAACCCATCAGCGGTTTACCTTGTTAATACAGCCTTACAAGAAGTGATGACGAAGGGCACAGGGCGCTCAGTTTATCGACAGATGCCTCATTACTATAAGGTGGCCGGGAAAACCGGAACTACTGACGAATTAAGAGATAGTTGGTTTGCCGGATTTAGCGGGGATTATTTAGCAGTTGTATGGCTAGGACGTGATGATAATAGGCCCTCTAAATTAACTGGCGCTAGCGGCGCATTGCAAGTATGGTCAAGTGTTATGAGTACTATTTCAAAAGAGCCCGTGGAGCTGACAAAGCCACAGAATGTTGAGTATACTTGGGTAGACCCACTCGGCTATCGTGCTAATGAGTTTTGTGAAGATGCTGTACAATATCCGTTTATAAAAGGCTCCGAACCCACTGAGTATTCACCCTGTGTTGGGGCGGTTAATAGAACATTAGAGCGAGCTGGGAATTGGTTTGATCGCTTAACGAACGGTATGTAAATAATCATGAAATTAACCACCTTGATCGCGTTGCTGCTAGCTTTATCGGGTTGCGCAGATCTGTCGATGTATAATCAAGTACCTGCTCCGATTGGACGCACTGGTGAAGCTTCGCCATATCCATCGCAACCATTGCCACAAACGGCTCAAACATACCCTATTGATGAGCAGCCTATACAAGAGGGTATGGGGCAGTCTTATGATCAACCAATCGATGAGGCAAAAACCACACAAAACCCAGCTGTAGTTGCCTTACTGGATAGTGCGTACCAACAAAGTGAATCTGGTCAGCCTGATATGGCGGCTTCAAAATTGGAACGAGCTGTTCGTATTTCTCCAAGAGACCCGCAGGTTTGGCATGCATTGGCGAAAGTGCGTTATCAACAAAAGAAATATACCTTAGCGATTAGTTTGGCTGAAAAATCTAACTTATTGTCTGCTGGGCAGGCGAGCCTTCAGCGTAGCAATTGGTTATTGATGGCAGACTGTTATGATACCTTAGGTCGAACTGAGGATGCCCGAAAAGCACGTGTTGCTGCCAATAGGTTGTTTTAAAATGACGGAGCCAACGCAAGTTTATTCTGTTGATAAATTAATAGAGCAAGCAAGGCAGTTGGCCACAGATTATAAAAAAATGACAGGTAAGCCCTTGCCGGGGGTCAGCAACGAAATTGCTGAACATGATGCCTGCAAACTATTAGACTTAGCGTTAAGCGACGACCGCTCGCTAGGTTTTGATGCCTTACGTGTTAAAGGGCGTGGGCCAAAAAGAATTCAAATTAAAGCGCGAACTATATTCAATGACAATTATCGAGGCCAACGGCTTGGGCAATTAAAGTTAGATAAAGAATGGGACTCGGTTGTGTTAGTGCTTATGGATGAAAATTATCTGCCGTTTGATATCTTTGAGGCCACACGTAGCGATATTTTAGATAACCTGAATGATAGCTCAAAACGTATGAAGCGAGGCGCTATGTCGGTTGCAAAGTTTCGCAATATTGCTACCTTGGTTTGGACAAAAGAAGGCGGTTTGGACGCATCAGCGTGGCCTGATGAAACAAGTTAATAAATTTAAACGGATAACCCTTTGTACGACCTCGATAGCATATTTGGCTCTAATGGCGAGCTGGTTAAACATATTCAAGGCTTTCAACCGCGAGATGGACAGTTGTCGATGGCGCAGGCTATCGAGCGGGCTATTGAGCAGCATACACATCTAGTAGCTGAAGCTGGAACAGGAACAGGAAAAACCTTTGCCTATCTTATTCCTGCCATTTTATCTGGTAAGAAAACAATTATCTCAACCGGGACGCGTAATCTTCAAGACCAAATATTCGAAAAGGACTTCCCGTTAATCCGTGACGTATTAAACGTACCTGTACAGGGTGCAGTGCTGAAAGGACGGTCTAATTACCTGTGTTTATATCGCCTTGATCAGGCAAAAATGCAAACATCTAGCTTTGATAAACAGACGGATGCTGAATTAAGAGAGGTCGAACGGTGGTCGAATCAAACAAAAGAGGGAGATATTGCTGAGGTAACATCGGTTGCCGAAGATTCTTACGTTTGGCAACAAGTTACGTCAACAGCAGATAATTGTTTGGGCCAAGAATGTCCAATGATCAGTGAGTGTTTTCCAGTATTAGCCAGAAAAAAAGCACAAGAAGTAGATGTGTTAATTGTTAACCACCATCTTTTATGTGCAGACTGGTCATTGAAAGATGATGGGTTTGGGCAGTTATTGCCAGATGCAGAGCTAATTATTGTTGATGAGGCCCACCAATTAATTGACACGGCGTCTCGGTTTTTAGGGGTGTCGGTCAGTGCACGTCAAATTTTATCGTTGATCGGTGATGTCAGTGCAGAACAATTAAAATTAGCATCAGATATGCCTGAATTGATTGATTTAACACATGTAATTAGTGAAGACATACGAGAAATGCGGAAGGTGCTGCCTGAGCCGGTTATTAAAGGCTCTTGGGATGAGCTTGAGCAAGGTACAGACTTCTTGCAAGCCTTAGATTGCCTGATTGAACGTATCGAACAGTTATTTAAAGTATTAACTAAGGTGGCTGTTCGTTCTAAAGGTTTAGAGGCGTGTTGGAAACGCTGCGAAGATGTTCTACTGCGACTGAAACTTTTTTCAAATCAAGATCAGCACGATTGGATCCAATGGTTCGAAACGTATCAGCGGACGTTTACTTTTTATCGAACGCCTTTGGATATTTCTAAGGCATTTGCCAGTTTTGCTTTTGCCAGTGATGCCAGCTGGGTGTTTACCTCGGCAACTTTATCGGTGAATAATAAATTTGATTTCTTTTCTAAACGATTGGGTTTGGAAGATGCTGAAACAGGTAGCTGGGAAAGCCCTTTTGATTTTGTGCATCAGTCATTGATGTATGTCCCAACTGGCATGCCTGAGCCACGCGATTATCACTATACGGCGACGATGATTGAAAAAATCATTCCAGTATTAGAGGCTAGTGAAGGTAGGGCATTTATTTTATTTACCTCGCATAAGGCATTAAAAGAAGCCGCTAATATTTTATTGGCTGAAACGAACTTTAAATTATTAGTGCAAGGTGATTTGCCGAAGCAACAAATGTTAGAGTCCTTTAGGCGTTCTGAGCGTGCGGTTTTGCTTGGTACTGCGAGTTTTTGGGAAGGCGTTGATGTGCGGGGGGAAGCCTTATCCTGTGTGATTATAGATAAACTACCGTTCGCATCGCCTGGCGATCCGGTGACTAAAGCTCGGTTAGAATATATGGCCGCTAATGGCCAGTCAGCGTTTTCAGATTTCCAATTGCCCTCAGCAGCCTTGACGCTAAAACAGGGGGTGGGAAGGTTGATTCGTGATGTTGAAGATAAAGGCGTGTTGGTGCTGTGTGATCCACGGTTATCTAGCAAAGGCTATGGTAAAGTGTTTATTAAATCCTTGCCAGCGATGCCTATTACACAAGATGTAAAAGATGTGAAGAGATTCTTTCATCGTATCAATAGTCAAAAACTCAGTGATAAAAAACACGTTATAAAATCAGCATGAAAATTTTAGCGATTGAAACAGCAACAGAGGGGTGCTCTGCGGCCTTGTTGATAAACGGCGAGGTAATAGACCGTTTTCAGGTGGCACCACGAGAACACGGTAACTTGATTTTGCCAATGGTCGATGAGCTACTGAACGAAGCTGGTATGACGTTACAACAACTCGATGCGTTAGCTTTTGGCCGTGGCCCCGGGTCTTTTACCGGCGTTAGAATGGCGACAGGCGTTATTCAAGGCTTAGCCTTTGCGGCAGAGCTACCGATCGCGCCGGTGTCTACGCTTACCGCGTTGGCATATCAGGCGGGTCCTCCCGTAGAAGGTCAGACAGTGTACGCCGCCTTAGATGCTCGAATGGGTGAGGTATATTGGTGCGAATATGAACGGATTGATGGCCAACTCAAAGCGGTTTCCAATGAGTCTGTTATTGCGCCAGCAGCGTTAAGCGTTACGCAAGGAAAACAGGCGATTGGTATTGGACACGGTTGGGGCACATATGAAAATGAGTTAACGCAGTTAGTTAACGCTAGCGAGTTGTTGCTTTTACCAAACGCGCTGCCAAAAGCAAGAGAGGTTGCTCAGTTGGCGGTCGGCATGGTGAGGGATGGGCAAACGGTGTCTGCCGACAATGCATTACCGGTGTATTTACGTGATAATGTAGCAAAGAAAAAAGCACAACAGCAATCATGACACAATACTTGAATATTCACCCCGATAATCCACAGCCACGGTTAATTAAGCAAGCGGCCGATATTATACGTCGGGGCGGTGTTATCGCTTACCCAACTGACTCTTCTTATGCCTTGGCTTGTCATTTGGGTGATAAGCAGGCGCTTGATCGTATTCGTCAGATTCGTCGAATTGACGATAAACATAATTTCACCTTAGTGTGTCGGGATCTAACTGAGATCTCGATGTACGCACAAGTGAATAACGATACGTACCGCCTGCTCAAATCATTAACGCCGGGCGCGTTTACTTTTGTGTTAAAGGCAACTAAAGAGGTGCCTCGACGCCTCCAGCACCCGAAACGAAAAACCGTTGGTATTCGTATTCCAAATAATTTGGTTGCGCAAAAAATACTTGAAGAGCTCAATGAGCCGATGTTAACCAGTACCTTGATCTTGCCGGGTGAAACCGAGGCCATAGCCGATCCTTATGAGATTAATCAGCAGTTAGCCCGAGTATTGGACCTTGTGGTTGATGCGGGTGTTATTCCGTATGAACCAACAACCATGATCGTTTGGGATAATGACTTTCCTGAAGTGGTTAGAGAAGGTAAAGGTATTGCTGATTTTATTGCACGTAAGGATGAGCATTAATGTCAATGGACGAATTGACCTTGGTCGGTCGAATAGCGGTGTGGATATTACCGGTTATTTTTGCCATTACTGTTCACGAAGTCGCTCATGGTTGGGTGGCTAGCCAGTTTGGTGATAATACGGCAAAGAGCCTTGGGCGTTTAACCTTAAACCCCATTAGTCATATGGATTTGGTCGGAACCGTGATTGTGCCAGGGGTTTTGTTATTATTGGGTGGTTTTATATTTGGTTGGGCAAAACCGGTTCCGGTTAACTGGCACAATTTAAAGAACCCCAAACGTGACATGATTTATGTGGCCCTAGCGGGACCCTTCGCTAATCTTTTAATGGCGATTGGTTGGGGTGTTGTCATGAAAATAGGCTATATGATGGGCGCGCAAAATGAGTATTTTGCTATACCGTTGATATACATGGGCTATGCAGGTATTTTTATTAATTCGGTGCTGATGATGTTAAATTTGTTACCGATTTTACCGCTTGATGGTGGACGGGTGTTGGCCGGTTTATTGCCAATGAGAGCCAGTATTGAGTTTAGTAAACTTGAACGCTTAGGCTTTCCAATTTTGGTCTTTATTATTGTAATGGGATGGTTATCTAAAATTTTAGGTCCGCCCGTTTATTTTTTACAAACCAGTATTTTTAAAATATTGGGTATTTAGGAGGAAATGTGAGTTCAGAAGTTCCAGCGCAGTATCGTCGTGTACTATCCGGTATGAGGCCAACCGGCAAATTGCATTTAGGTCACTATCACGGAGTACTAAAAAATTGGGTCGATTTACAGCAAGAATATAAGTGTCATTTCTTTGTGGCAGATTGGCATGCGCTCACAACGCACTATGAAGACCCTTCAATTATTGCAGACAGTACTTGGGATATGGTTGTTGATTGGTTGGCCGCTGGTGTTGATCATGGTTTGGCTGATTTATTTATACAATCGAGCATTCCTGAACATGCAGAGCTGCATTTGTTGCTATCTATGATAACGCCGCTGGGCTGGTTAGAAAGGGTCCCGAGTTATAAAGACCAGCAAGAAAAACTCAAAGAAATGGATTTAGCAACGTATGGGTTTTTAGGCTATCCACTTTTACAAAGCGCAGACATTCTTATATACAAAGCCGGTTTAGTCCCCGTTGGAGCCGATCAGGTGGCACACGTTGAGTTGACGCGTGAGGTGGCTAGGCGCTTCAATTATTTATATGGCCGAGGCTTAGACTTTGAAGAAAAAGCGGAAGCTGCGATTAAGAAAATGGGGAAGAAAAATGCCAAAATATTCAACAAGTTGCGAAGTTCTTTCCAAGAAAATGGTGATCAAGAAGCACTGGGTGTAGCTAGAGCTTTATTAGAAGCACAACAAAATATAACGGTTGGTGATAAAGAGCGTTTATTTGGTTATTTGGAAGGCAGTGGCCGCGTTATTTTGCCAGAGCCCATCGCCTTGTTGACTAAAGCGTCGAAGATGCCCGGCTTAGATGGGCAAAAGATGTCCAAGTCCTATAACAACACAATTGCATTGCGCGATGAACCAGAAGAGGTAGAGAAAAAACTTAGAACAATGCCAACCGATCCAGCGCGTGTTCGTAGAACAGACGCGGGTGACCCAGCAAAATGCCCAGTATGGCAGTTTCATGAGGTGTATTCAGAAGAGGGTGTGCGTAATTGGGTTCAAGAAGGCTGTAAGTCAGCGAGTATTGGTTGCATAGATTGTAAACAACCCGTTATTGATGCTGTGTTACGTGAACTAAAACCGATGCAAGAAAGGGCTAAAGAATACACGGAGCAACCTGAGCTTGTTCGCTCTATTATTAATGAAGGCACTGAAAAAGCTAGAGATTTGGCAAAAGAGACGCTTGAAGAAGTAAAGTCAGCAATGGGTATTAATAACGTTTAAACGACGTTAAAAAAACAGAATAGGAAATAACATGTCAGAATTTAAAAATGTCACGATTGTTAAAAAAGCAAATGTGTATTTTGATGGAAAAGTGGTTAGTCGAACGGTTAAATTTGAGGATGGTTCGACAAAAACATTGGGCTATATGATGCCGGGTAACTATGACTTTAATACCGCTGCCGCTGAGGCGATGGAGATTTTAGCTGGGCAACTCGATGTGTTATTGCCAAATTCGCAAGAGTGGGTAGCTGTTAAAGGTGGCGAATCGTTTGATGTGCCGGCGAATGCTAATTTTCAATTAAAAGTTCATGAGCCGACAGATTATTGTTGCTCATATTTTAAATAACGTGTGGGTTATTGTTGCCATAAAACTGTCATCTACACGCTATACTCTAATCACTATTTCTTAATGAACGAGTAGAGTATGCCTCCTTTTAGAAAACCTAGACGGACTAAAATTATTGCCACCTTGGGTCCAGCTACCGATGAACCCGATGTTTTAGAGAAATTAATTAAAGCGGGCGTAGATGTCGTTCGCTTGAATTTCTCTCACGGCCATGCTGATGAACAAAGAAAACGTGCTCAAGCGGTAAGAGACTTATCAGAAAAACTCGGCCGTCATGTCGGTATCTTGGCTGATTTGCAAGGACCAAAAATTCGTATAGCGCGTTTTGAGGATGGAAAAGTAAGCCTTCAAGAGGGGGCTAAATTTACGATAGATGTAGCGTTAGCATCAACAGCAGGTGATATCACCCAAGTTGGTTGTGATTATAAACCGTTAGCCAATGATGTGACTGAGGGCGATCGTCTATTATTAGACGACGGACGTATCGTGCTGGATGTCGAGGCTGTTAATGGTTCAAAAATCAAGTGTACCGTCGTTGTGGGCGGGATACTGTCAAATAACAAAGGCATTAACTTACAAGGTGGTGGCTTATCCGCCAATGCGTTAACCGACAAAGATAAGCAAGACATTAAGACGGCTGCTGAGATGAGGGTGGATTTTGTCGCCGTGTCGTTCCCAAGATCTGCAGAAGATATGCATCAAGCGCGTGCGTTGGTTAAAGCGGCCGGTAGCCAAGCGCATTTAATTGCTAAAATCGAACGGGCCGAAGCCCTGGATGTGCTGGAAGAAATAGTAGATGCATCTGATGCGGTTATGGTCGCACGAGGTGATTTGGGTGTGGAAATTGGTGATGCTAACTTACCCCCGGTTCAAAAACATATCATTAGGATGGCTCGAGATAGGGATACTGTAGTTATTACCGCTACACAAATGATGGAGTCGATGATTAATAACGCCATTCCTACGCGTGCAGAAGTGTTTGATGTTGCAAACGCCGTTTCTGATGGTACAGATGCTGTGATGTTATCGGCTGAAACATCAGTTGGACAGTACCCTGTTCAAACCGTGGAGGCAATGGGGCGTATTTGCGAACAAACCGAACGTCAGCCAAGAACGACTCGTTCGCGCCACCGTATGGGTAAAGCGTTTGGGCAAATTGATGAGGCCATTGCGTTGTCTGCGATGTATGTGGCTAATCATACAGATATTACCGCTATAGCTGCCTTCACTGAGTCGGGGGGTACGCCGAGAATGATGTCTAGAATTAGTTCAGGAATACCTATTTTTGCAATGGCGCCAAATAGTGACGTTTGTCGCCGTATGACGCTGTATCGAGGTGTGGTGCCTATTTTGCTAAAAGCGCCACTAGGTCATGCTAAGGATGTTAATGAAGCGGCAATAACAAAATTGCAGCAGCTTGAAATAGTGACCAAGGGCGATTTGGTTATTATTACAGCAGGTGAGCTGACAGGGCAGCATGGTGGAACAGATACCATGAAAATAAAGAAGGTAGAGTAGCTTGATAGGGTTTAATTGCCAAGCATTTGCTGTGGTAGACTCAGTATCATTAGCTAGCATCTTTTAAATTAATGAACGACCAGACTGACTATGTGGTGCCAATTCAGCAAACGTTAGCCTTGGTTGATGGGAAACCATTTAAAGAGTTACCCGACGACTTATACATCCCCCCAGATGCCTTAGAGGTTTTTTTAGAAACATTTGAAGGCCCTTTAGATTTGCTGCTTTACCTTATTAAGCATCAAAACTTAGATATTCTTGATATTCCCATTCTGAAAATTACTCAGCAGTACATTGAATACATAACGTTGATGCAGAATTTGCGTATGGAATTGGCTGCCGAATATTTAGTCATGGCGGCAATGCTCGCAGAAATAAAATCTAATATGCTATTGCCAAAGAATGTTGAACAGTTAGATGATGAGGAAGACCCTCGTTCAGAACTGGTTAGGCGCCTACAAGAATATGAACGGTTTAAACGAGCAGCAGATGATATTGATGCTATGCCACGATTGTATCGCGACAATTATTTAGCCACAGCTGAATTGATCGTAGATAAAATGGAAAAACCGCTTCCTGATGTTGATTTGAACAGTCTCTTAATAGCGTTTCAGCAGGTGCTTAAACGTGCTGAAAAATTTACTCACCATCAAATTCAGCGCGAAGCATTGTCGGTTAGAGAAAGGATGTCTAATATTTTGACGCTACTCGATAAAACAGAGGGCACGTTTTTAGCTTTTCATCAGTTTTTTACCGTAAAAGAAGGGAAAAAAGGCGCTGTGGTGACATTTTTAGCTATTTTAGAGCTCTGTAAAGAAGAGCTGGTTGAGGTCGTGCAAGGTGAGGCGTTGTCAGAAGTATGGGTTAAATCGCTTAGAGAATAATTGAGAAACTAGGATGGACATAAAGAATATTATTGAGGCATCTTTATTTGCCGCCAGTGAACCCTTGTCGATAATGGAATTGCAAAACTTGTTTTCACTCGAAGATCGTCCAGATAAGCATTCGCTTCGAGAGGTCGTCAACCAGCTGCAAGATGAATATTCGACAAAACCGGTGGAGTTGGTTGAAGTGGCCAACGGCTACCGTTTTCAAGTTAAATCAAAGTATTCGCCTTGGGTAGCAAGATTATGGGAAGAAAAACCTGTAAAATATAGCCGTGCCTTACTGGAAACATTAGCTATTATTGCTTATCAACAGCCAGCGACTCGTGGCGAAATAGAAGATATTCGAGGTGTCGCTGTTGGGACTAATATTATACGTACGCTAGAAGACAGAAACTGGGTACGTGTAATAGGGCGTAAAGAAGTGCCGGGTAGACCGGCCCTTTACGCAACCACAAAAGCGTTTTTAGATTATTTTAATTTACAAACACTGGCTGATTTGCCACCGTTAGCAACTCTCCTGGAAGCTGGCTTATTATCGAGCAATGAGCTTCAACTTAACCTGGGTGACGATACCCCAATAAATAAAGATATTACTCAAGATGAAAAACAACAACCCACGTAAAAACCCTCAGCAAGCGACTAATAAAAAAAAGGGTCAGCAGCCAGAGCGCATTCAAAAATTATTAGCGCAAGCCGGTGTTGGCTCACGAAGGCAAGTTGAAAAGTGGATTTTAGACGGTTCTATTCATGTTAATGGTGATGTTGCTAAGCTAGGCGACAAAATTACCACGCATGACATCGTTAAACTTAGAGGGCGGCCAGTTAAATTAGCTGGCAAGCTTGATGTAAATACACAAGTGTTGGTTTATCACAAACCCACGGGTGAAATTGTCAGTAAAAAAGACCCCGAAGGTAGGCCTAGCGTATTTAAACGACTGCCGCGACTAAAGGTTGGGCGTTGGATTGCGATTGGTAGGCTCGACTTAAATACGCAAGGCTTATTAATGTTCACTAATGATGGTGACTTGGCAAATAAGCTCATGCACCCATCAAAGCAAATTGATCGTGAATATGCAGTGAGAGTGATGGGGGTTGTGACACATGACATGCTTGAACGTTTGGTAAATGGTGTGGAACTGGAAGATGGAAAAGCGCGTTTTGAAGATGTACAAGAGTCTGGTGGTGAGGGAATAAACCGTTGGTTCCATGTGGTAGTGGCTGAAGGGCGTAACCGTGTTGTTAGAAGGCTCTGGGAATCCCAAGACTGTAAGGTGAGCCGTTTAATTAGGGTTCGCTATGGCAGTGTGTTTTTGCCGCCGGGACTGCCAGCTGGACAGCACCAAATGTTAGATAAAAAAGAAATTGAAGCGCTTAAACATTTAATTGCCGATTAGGCGCAAACGACTTTATTTCGACCGCTATCTTTTGCTTTGTACAATGCGTTATCTGAGCGACTCATTATGACCCCCAGTGAGTCGTTTTCTTTGTATTGTGTAATACCCATACTAGCAGTCAGCTGGAACTGAGTGTCATCATGTAGAATGCTTAAAGATTCAATAGCCGTGCGTAATCGTTCAGCAATGAGTTCAGCGCCTTTTAAATCAGTATCGTTTAGTAGTATGGCAAACTCTTCACCACCAAGCCTAAAAATATAGTCGCTTTCACGCAGGGTCTTTTCAATGCATTGTGTGACGTCTTTTAGGGCAGTGTCTCCCGCGCAATGACCGTATCTATCGTTTACTGTTTTAAAAAAATCAAGGTCTAGCATTATCAAAGATAAGTCAGAGTGGTGGCGTTTGGTTAAAGAAACCTCTTTTTGAAAAACAGAGCGTAATGTGGAACGGTTTAAAACACCGGTTAATGGGTCTGTATGTGCAAATTGAATTGCTTGGCTGTATAACAAGGTATTTTTCAAAGGGTAGAGCAAAACACTAAGAAATTGCTCTATGGTGTTAAGTTCACTTTCAGTAAACCGTTGACGACGCATAAATGTCAGCTTACCAAGAGAATTGTTTTCAATAGTCAGGCTGTATTCGCAACTGTGGTTGGTGCGTGAACCATGTTGAAAAACAATGCCTAGCTCAGGGTTTTCAAAAATGACACCACTATGGTCAACAGCTTTTAGTAATTCATTACTAAAGAGGGGGACTAATTCATCTAAAATAATAGTGGTCTGAAGCGCACTGATTAGATGATTTATAGTGTCTTGCTGTTTAAGTTTTTGCGAGACTGATGTGTCGTTTGATCTGCTGTCTATTGTTTTTTTTAATTCCATTGTTATTCAGCCTGTACAGGTAACTAGGTTAACCGTTATTGTTGATTTTAAAACTTTATAGCGAAAGTTGTGCCAAAAAAAATTAAATCGATATAAAACAATGTGTTAATAATTTATTTAAAGGTAATATTTTAAAACGACAATATTTTGACTTTTAATTGAGGGTCGTCTTGCAGGTAGGATTAGTGGTTCTTATATGGTAATAAGAACCGAGCTTGGCAGTGCTATGGCGTCGTTAAAGTAGACGTTCTTGAGATCTTCCAATGGTTATTAGGTGGAGTGATGTATATATACCATTTGCCTTGTTTGGGTAATTTAAAAGGAGTTTGGTAGATACCGTTGGCTATTTTAACCAAATTGAGAGTCTGGTCATATTGCTCAAGCGTGGGATGTCGTAGCGCAACGATTAAGTGTGACGGTTGAACCTTAGGGGCATTTAAATGGACGGTAAGAGCGGTACTATTAACACTGACAACTGCTGAGACACCAAGTCTTAGAGTCTTTTCTTCAAGCTGTTTGCTGGCGTTTATGGCGAGCCCCTCTTTGTAATAATCACTTTGGACCAAGGAAGGAGGGTTCCCTTGAGCAATGAGAAAGGTAATTATGCTGGCAACAACGACGCTTAGCGGAAGTAGTATTAAAAACCAGGGCCAAAATTGTTTATACCAAGGGAGGCTGTCTTCACGAAGAGTATTCATCATTAAGGTTCTAATGGGCCAATAAATCGGCCTTCTGATTCAGTTGAAATGCTGGCATCATCTGTTGCTTGCACCGATAAAGTCAGGTTGATTGAGGTTGTATGAAGCGTATCTGGGTCGGCGGATAATTGTAACGGCATTTCTAATACTTGGCCGGCGTTAACATGGATAGGATCTTTGATAGAGGTTTTAATGCCTTCTATACCGGTGACCTTTAAGCTGTAGGTGTGGTCAACAGTATCCATATTTAAGATTTTAATCGTGTAAGTATTACTGATGGTTCCTTCATAATCTTCACGGTATAGTGCATTTCGATCTCTTAGGACATTTAGCTCAACAGCATCCCGTGTTTCAATAGAATAGATAACGCCAGATAAAATACCGATGAGCAGTAGACTGTAGATGACAATTCGTGGCCTTAGCAAGTTAGTTTTCTTGCCTTCCATATGGTTCTCGGTGGTGTATTTAATCAGCCCACGTGGGTAATTCATTTTATCCATAACGTCGTTGCACACATCAATGCAGGCGGCACAGCCAATGCATTCATATTGCAGCCCGTTACGAATATCTATTCCTGTTGGGCAGACTTGAACACATAAACTACAGTCTATACAGCTGCCTAACTGTTTTTCTTTGAAATCCTCGCCTCTTTTTCTCCGCCCTCTAGGTTCGCCTCTTAGGGCGTCATACGAGATCACTAAGGTGTTTTTGTCTAGCATGGCGCTTTGAAAGCGAGCATAGGGGCACATATACATACAGACCTGTTCTCTTAACCAGCCTGCATTGCCATAGGTTGCAAAACTATAAAATAGAAACCAGAACGTTTCCCATGGACCTAGGTTAAACGAGGCAATGCCCTGTGCTAGATCCCTAATAGGTGTAAAGAAGCCGACAAATGTGAAGCCGGTATACAACGAAAAGATCAGCCAAATGGCATGTTTGGTCGCCTTTATACGAAATTTCGTAAAACTATTTGCTTGTTTGTCCAGCTTCATTTGCTGAGAGCGAGTTCCTTCAACTTTTCGTTCAATCCATAAAAAAACTTCGGTCCACACTGTTTGTGGGCAAGCGTACCCACACCATAATCGACCGGCTAGCGCAGTAAAGAGGAATAGTGCAAATGCAGCACAAATTAAAAGTAGGGCAAGATAAATAAAGTCTTGAGGCCAGAAAATCCAATGAAAAATGTAAAATTTACGCTCTGGTAGATCAAACAGTACAATCTGGTGACCATTAAAATTAACCCAGGGAAGGAGGTAATAAAGACCAAGAAGGGTGACTACACCGAGCACTCTTAGGTTAGCAAATAGGCCATGGACTTCACGAGGGTAAAGTTTTTTTCGTTTTTCAAAAAGCGATGACTCTATAGAGTCATTTTTATGAGACGTCATTTTTTTCTGTTTACGCTACGAGAAAATATGATTGAGAATAAGCCACTCCAAGCACAAGCTAGCCAGAAAAAAATAAAGCCTAAGGAGTAAGCGGCGAGATAGGAAATATGATCAAAACCAATCTGTGATGCGATAATGATGGGATCAATGGCACTAAAAACAATGCCGCTGAGGACGCAGGCCATCCAAAAAGATGGCCACAGTGTTCCAATAATGATCCGTTTAGTATCTAAATTCATGCTTAATTTAGTGGCTAGATAAGCTATAGACGTAAGCAGAGAGAATATGGATTTTGTCCTCGCCCAAAAACTCCAAATGAGCTGGCATTTGGCCGTTACGGCCTTTACTAATGGACTCAATTATTTTGTTACGTGAGGCACCATATAACCAAATTTTATCAGCAAGGTTGGGTGCGCCAAGCAAAGGATTGCCGGTTGCATCTGCTTGGTGACAGGTGGCGCAATAACTTGCAAAAACTTTTTTACCACGTTGAGCATCGGTCGCTTTATGTTGTCTGCCAGTTAAGCTCATCAGGTAGTCTGCAAGGTAACTAATTTGTATGGGTTTGAGGACTGACTCCCAGGCAGGCATAACGCCGGTGCGTCCGTGAGCTATTGTGTATTGGATATCAGTGGGTTGACCGCCCCAGATCCACTCATTATCCGTGAGGTTGGGGAAGCCTCTAGAGCCGGCAGCGTCAGAACCATGACATTGTGCGCAATAATTAACAAATAAGCGTTGGCCGACTGCATTGGCATCTTTGTTTTCACTTAGCTCAATAATGGGTGTTTCAGCATATTGACTGAAAATAGGACCGTAGGTCTCATCGGCTGCTTGGACTTCATCAGAGTATTTTTTATCCGATGTCCAAGCTAATAAGCCGGGGTAATTACCATAACCGGGGTACATTAGTAGGTAGATTAACCCCCACACAATGGTGATGTAGAACAAGTATAACCACCAGCGAGGCATTGGATTGTTCAGTTCCATTAGGTCGCTATCCCAAACATGGCCTGTTGCTTCGCCTTGCTTGGCCTCGCCCTTATTGGGCTTGGCAACCCATCTAATGAGTAGATAGCAGCCAATAATATTTAATAGAATGACAACCGTTACAATGATAGACCAAAAATCACTCATTTTTTATCCTCTTGTAAAGTTGCGCTGATCTCTTCACCTTGAAAGGGGATATTAGCGGCTTCCTCAAACTCTTTTTTACGGGCTTTGCTCCATGCCCATATCCAAATGGCAATAAAAAGTACAAATAGCGCTAGTGTCAAAATAGAGCGTAGTGTATTTAGTTCAAACATACGTTATCTCCTTGTGCTGACGTGGGTCCCGAGAACCTGCAAATAGGCAATGATTGCGTCCATTTCGGTTTTTCCTTTTACAGAATCAGCTGCATTGGCAATGTCTTCGTCTGTATACGGCGTGTTAAGAATGCGAAGGGCGCGCATTTTCTTTGCAATGAGCTCACCATCTATCTCGTTATCTTTAAGCCAAGGGTAGCCGGGCATATTGGATTCGGGCACTACTAAGCGTGGGTTTGTGAGGTGTAAACGATGCCAATCATCACTATAGCGACCGCCAACACGTTGTAAGTCTGGTCCGGTTCTTTTCGAACCCCACTGGAAAGGTCTATCGTACGTAAACTCACCGGCTAATGAGTAATGGCCATAACGTTCTGTTTCTGCACGGAATGGGCGAATCATTTGTGAATGACAGCCATAGCAGCCTTCACGTACATAAACGTCTCGGCCAGCTAACTGTAAAGAATTGTAGGGTAGTAACCCAGACACAGGTTCAGTCGTTTGCTTCATAAAGAATAAAGGGACAATTTCAATCAAGCCGCCAACTGAAATAACGAGGACGATTAAAACAACCATTAACCCAATATTAGTCTCAACTTTTTCGTGACTCATCTTGATGCTCTCCAGTTAAACATGTTGAGGTACAAGAATATTAGAAGCTTCAGAGCCCTTAATAGTTTTGTACACATTGTAAGCCATGATAAGCATGCCAATTAGGAACATGGTGCCACCCAGAAAGCGAATAAGGTAAAAAGGCTGCATACGTAATAAAGACTCTACAAAACTATAAGTGAGTGTCCCGTCATCATTGATTGCGCCCCACATCAGCCCTTGCATAACACCAGCAATCCACATGGATGCTACGTAAAGAACAATGCCAATAGTAGCGACCCAAAAGTGTGTTTCAACAAGTGCCATATTAGACATATCTTGTTTACCAAATAGCTTTGGGATTAAGTAATACAAAGAACCTATAGTGATCATGGCGACCCAACCTAAAGCACCGGAATGAACGTGCCCTATCGTCCACTCTGTATAGTGAGACAGAGCATTGACAGATTTAATTGCCATCATCGGGCCTTCAAATGTAGACATGCCATAGAAAGACAGTGAAACAATTAAAAACTTTAAAATGGGGTCATGGCGAAGTTTCTGCCAGGCACCTGATAAAGTCATGATGCCGTTGATCATACCGCCCCATGATGGCGCCAATAAAACGATCGAAAAGGCCGCACCTACGGATTGAATCCAGTCAGGTAGGGCGGTGTAATGAAGGTGATGTGGTCCTGCCCACATATAAATAGAAATAAGTGCCCAAAAATGCACAATAGACAAACGGTATGAATAGATAGGCCGTTCGGCTTGCTTAGGAACAAAATAATACATCATGCCTAAAAAGCCAGCGGTTAGGAAAAAACCAACCGCATTATGCCCATACCACCATTGCACCATGGCATCCGTTGCGCCAGCGTAGATCGGGTAAGACTCGGTAAGGCTTACAGGGATGGCTAAAGAACGGACAATATGCAAAACAGCGACAGTAAGAATAAAAGCGCCAAAGAACCAATTAGCTACATAAATATGTGGTGTTTTTCGTTTCACGATAGTGCCGAAGAAGACAATGCCATAGGCTACCCAAACAACCGCTAATAGAATATCAATCGGCCAAATTAATTCGGCATATTCACCGCTTTGTGTATAGCCTAAGGGGAGCGTAATCGCAGCCAGTACGATAATCAGTGTCCAACCCCAAAAGACAAAGCTAGCCAAGGCGTTAGCAAATAAACGAACTTGACAGGTTCGTTGTACCACATATAAAGAGGTGGCCATTAAACCAGAGCCACCAAATGCAAAAATAACGGCATTTGTATGTAACGGCCGAAGTCGGCTATAGGTTAACCAAGGTAGGTCAAAATTAAGAGCAGGCCAAACTAATTGTGCAGCAATGATGACGCCGACAAGCATACCAACAATACCCCAAACAACGGTCATGATCGAAAATTGTCGAACCACAGTATCGTTGTAGATAAGTGTACTCATACGAGAGCCTCTGTCATTTAAGAGGCTAAAGTATAGGTGCTGTATTGCAGCAAAGAAAGGTCAGCTGGGGCAAACCTGATCTGAATCAGTTTTTCGTTAAATCAAGTTATTTTGTGGGCTTAGCTCGGACTAAATGCTTTGTTTTTTGTGATAAATTAGATAGCCGTCAGTATGTTTTTCAGGCCTTCCAGGTTATTGATTTTAATCCGGCGTCTGTTTTCAAGCGTGATGAGGTTGTCACGTTCAAGTTTGCGTATGCCCCTGCTAACGGTTTCAGGTGAGAGGTTGAGTAAGCTGCCGATTTCACTACGCGATAAGAAAAGGTTGAATTCGGTATAGAAGTAGCCCCGTAGTCGATAGCGATCCGATAAGTCTAATAGCAATGAAACAATACGTTTTTCAGCACTAACTTTACTAGTAGCGTTTGTATTGTTGCTTTGATTTATTGATTTGCTAGCATGCTTGAGTAATTGTTTAAAAATACTTGGGATGTTTTCTTGTAAACTCTCAAGGTCTATTTCACAAATATTGCTGGTTTCAAGTGCATGAATCGAACATTGGTATCTGTCAGTAGCGACACCATCAAAACCAATAATTTCGCCGGGAAGATAAACACCCATTACATCATCAGATTCATCACTTTTGCTGATAATTTTGACAGAACCAGATTTGAGTGCATATAACGACTTAAAAGGAGAGTTTTGGTGATAAAGAATATCACCCGCTTGCAACAGTTTTGTATGGCTGACCGAGTCATCTAGCCGATCAATATCTTGTGGAGCTAAGCCATGAGGTATACATAAATCACCTAGGCTGCAGTTACTACAAGATACAGTTAAATCACGAAATAAATTTTTAGCTGATACGCTCATTCAATCTAAACTATTGAAAATGAATATATTACCTTATTTGAACATGAATTCCACTGTCTAACTGATGACAATTGACACTAAATTAGAAAAAGAAGTTGTTTGCTTTCACTGTGGCCTTGAAGTGCCGAGCACAATGAAGTGGGGTATTAATTTTGATGGGCAGTGGAGAGCCATGTGTTGCCCAGGCTGTGAAGCCGTGGCGCAAGCGATTATAAATAATGGTTTGGCAGATTATTACCAAAAACGTACCGCTTATGCAGTTTCCATGGATTCGTTAAGTGAAGAGCTTGAGTTTAATACGGCTGCATCGTTAGAAACCGATTGCTCTAACGAAGAAGTCATAGAGACCTCACTTATCATCGAGGGGATTACTTGCTCTGCCTGTATATGGTTATTGGAGCGGCAAGTTCAAAAACTACGCGGCGTGGTGTCGTTTAAGATTAATTATGCGACTCGGCGTGGGTTACTTAAAACCATCGGTCACGAGGTTAATATTGCCGATGTACTAACGGCGATAAGAGCCATTGGGTATCAGGCAGTTACCTTTGAGGCGAATAAGCAGTTCCTTAACTTGCAAAAAGAACGCAAAGACTTTCTTAGTAGAATTGGTGTGGCTGTATTTTGTGGTATGCAGGTGATGATGATCACATTAGGTATCTATGTAGCGGACCCAAGTGAAATTGACCCTAATATGTTGCAGTTTTTAAAATGGATTAGCGCCTTATTAACACTGCCGGTCTTATTGTTTTCAGCGAAGCCATTTTTATATGCGGCTTGTCGAGATATTAAAAATAAAATGCCGGGTATGGATGTGCCTGTTGCATTGGGTATAAGCCTGGGTTTTTTTGCCAGCCTTTTTAATACCTACCAAGGTAAAGGTGATACGTATTACGAGTCAGTTTGTATGTTTGTATTATTTCTTATGTTAGCGCGATATGTAGAGTTTCTCACCCGTTGGTACGCGATGAGTTCGAGTGAGCGTATTACACAGGCGGTGCCAATGATGGCTAAACGGATAGCTGAAAACAACGTTACCCATAAAGTTGCAGCAAATTCGTTAGCATTGGGCGATTACATACAAATTAACCCAGGAGAAGTGGTGCCGGCAGATGCAGTTGTTGTGGACGGTGAATCGCAGGTAGATGAGTCAATTTTAACCGGTGAAAGTGAACCGATTCGTAAACGCCTCAATGACAGTGTATTAGGCGGTAGCCATAATTTAGATAACACCTTAATAGCAAAGGTGAGCTGCGTTGGAAAAGACAGTACCTTATCAACCATTGCACGTTTAATCGAACAAGCCCATGCACAGAAGCCTGCTTGGGTCGAAACAGCAGACCGTTTTGCTAGTGTATTTGTTTTAATGGTTATTTTGGTCACCTTGGGTAGCGCTATATTTGGTTATTGGCAAGGTCATGTGGATTGGTTTTCAACGGCCTTGTCGGTCCTAGTGGTGACCTGCCCGTGTGCGTTATCCCTTGCGACGCCAACTGCTTATACAGCTGCGATGAGTGCGTTATTTGACCACGGCATTATTATTACAAAAGGGACTGCGTTAGAAAAATTAGCCAGTATTAATCGGGTCGTTTTTGATAAAACGGGCACGCTCACCGAAGGCAGTATGAATGTATCTGATTGCACTGTGTTTGATGGGCGTGATAAGCAAAGCATAATGGATATAGCCATTAGTTTAGAGCGCTTTTCAGATCACCCTATCGCGCGTGCTTTTAAACATGAAAAAACGGTAAACCCTCAACCAGCCAGCGCAATAGAGCAAACCAATGGCGCCGGTTTAAAAGGCTCGATAGAGGGTAAAACCTATTATATTGGATCTCAGCAATATATTAAGCAGTCATCTGGGTTAATGTTTGAGACTCATAATTCAAATGTAACACAGGTGTATTTGGCTGATGATGTGCAATGCCTCGCTGTTTTTGAAATACATGATGATATAAGGCAGGGGGCTTCTTCAGCTGTTAATTGGTTAAAAAGCGATGGAAAAAAAGTGAGCTTATTAAGTGGTGATAAACTCAGTCCCGTTGCATGGTTAGCGAAAAAAGTAGCTATTGAGGATTTTAAATCGGATGCCACACCGAGTGATAAACTAAAAGAAATCGACCGCATGCAAAGGGGCGGCGAGCAAGTGGCTATGGTGGGTGATGGTGTTAATGATGCGCCCATTTTGGCTAAGGCGGATGTTTCTATTTCTGTTTCTGGTGCAAGTCAATTGGCACGTGCATCATCGGATATCTTGTTAATGAATAATGATATGCAAAACCTTCAACACGTCTTTAAGCTATCAAAAAAGACCAAGGCAATTATTAAGCAAAATATGGCTTGGGCACTGGTATATAACATTGGTGCTTTACCATTAGCAATGGCAGGGCATGTAGAGCCTTGGCAAGCAGCACTCGGCATGTCGATTAGTTCCTTGGTGGTTGTTTTAAACTCTTTTCTCTTGCGCTTTGTGCTCCCAGCAGCCAGTAAGAGCAAAAAAATATCGAGGTTACACGTTGGATAGCTTGTATTTTTTAATTCCCGTATCGGTTGTTTTGCTGGTGCTAATAGCCGCTATTTTTTTATGGGCGGTGCGGTCTGGGCAGTTTGATGATTTAGAGGGGCCGGGCCACAGTATTTTGTATGAAGAAGAGAATGAAGAATTAGGTGCTGATGACAACAAGGCTGACAATAAAACAGACAAATAACGTTACTGCATAGACATACCCATGGGGTTAATTAATTTAAACAGCGCAAAAATAATAATTAAGCCACCAACACTGCGTCGAATAAGTAGTGAGCGTGTAAATTGGGTTAGTTTTTCTGACGCTATTCCCATGGTCATTAACATCGGTAAGGTGCCTAGGCCAAAACTTAACATAATTAAGGCGCCATTTAGAGGGTGCGCGCTGGCAAGACTCCATGCCAGTGCAGAATAGACCAGTCCACATGGCAGCCAGCCCCAGATAATACCGAGGAGAAACGCATCACGTTTATGTTGGATGGGTAATAGTTGACGACTAAGTGGCGACAGGCGTTTCCATAAGCGTTGGCCAAAACGCTCTAAGTAACTGAGAAAATTTAGCCAGCCTAAGAGGTAAAAACCGAAGGCAAGCATAAAAATAGACGTTAAGTACTTTGAAAACAACATCAACGCGGCTGTATCCATTGGCGAAAGAGCCACATGGCTTATGCTACCAGCTAAAAAACCAATAAAACTATAACTAAGAATACGCCCAGCATTATAGGACAGTGTTTTTGTAACAGTTTGATAACTAGACGAATTCGTTTGTTGGCTTAATATGCCGACTATTCCTCCACACATTGGAACACAATGGGTAGACCCCAATAGACCAAAGGTAAATGCAATAAAGTAAGTGCTTTGTGTCAACAAGGGGTAGCAATAACGGCTTTAGCAGATAAGCGCAGCGTCTAAAGCATCCCTAGTTGAAGTTTTGCAGCTTCAGACATCATGTTTTGATTCCAAGGCGGGTCTAAAACAACCTCTACTTCAACAGTCTCAACCCCTTCCATATGCTTAATACCCGATTCAATATCAGCTTGAATAACCGGGCCCATGCCACAACCCGGTGCGGTTAGGGTCATTGTAACGTGTACATGATTCAAGCCGTCAGTTAGGGCGCGAACGGTGCAATCATAAATTAGCCCAAGGTCAACGACATTGACCGGTATTTCAGGGTCGTAGACGGTTTTCATAAAAGCCCAACAAGCTTCACGCACTGATTCAGGGTCTGTGCCGGTTTCATAAGCATGAACAACTTCAACTTCCTTACCTAAAACATCAGCATCAATGGCTGAAATTCGAGCAATAATACCTGTTTCGCTTGATACGGTATAAGAGCCGCCCAGTGACTGCATGATGGTAACGACATCACCTTTTTTGAGCCGAACATGGATCCCCGCAGGGATAACGATGGCATTAACGTCTCTGTTTAGTTCGATGGATTCTTGTTCTGACATAAAAAAAATAAAATGAAAAGTGAGATTGCGTAAATGATACCTGTGTTGTTTACGAAAAGCGAAGCCTGTAGGATATTTGAGGAAAAAAAAGAACAGACAATAACAAAGGCCTGGGAGCTAATACGTGCAAAAAAATAAATTTAACTTGCAAGATAAAGTCACCTCGTTGCTCTGGCCAGATGAAACAGGGCTGTCACCATTCCATCTACTGTTATTGAAAATATTACGTGTGGTATACGTGTCTGTCACAGATTTAATGGAAGGGCAGCTAAGCCTAAGGGCGATGAGTTTGGTTTATACCACGCTGTTATCCATTGTGCCCTTATTGGCGTTGAGCTTTTCGGTGTTAAAAGCAATGGGTGTGCATAATGAAATTGAGCCTTTCCTATTTCAATTTTTAGCACCGCTTGGTGAGCAAGGCACCCAAATTGGTGAAAATATAATTGGGTTTATCGATAATATAAAAGTCGGGGTGCTCGGCTCGGTTGGCTTAGGTTTGTTAATTTACACCGTTTTGTCGCTAGTCCAAAAAATAGAAAATGCATTCAATATGATTTGGCATGTTGAAACGACCCGTAGCATTGGAGAGCGATTTAGTAGTTACTTGAGTGTTATTTTAATTGGCCCAGTTATGATGGTTTCTGCGATAGGGGTAACCGCTACCATCATGAGTTCCTCTATTGTGACTTATTTTGCGACCATCGAGCCTTTTGGTAGTTTGATTGTGCTAGCAACCAAATTGCTGCCTTATCTCATGGTGATGGGCGCTTTTACATTTATCTATATGTTTGTGCCCAATACGCGTGTGCGCCTATCAGCGGCTTTAATCGGGGCAATCGTAGCAGGGTTTTTATGGGAATCATCAGGCCTTTTATTTGCAACATTTGTTGTTAATTCAACGAAGTACACAGCTATTTACTCCAGTTTTGCTGTAGTGATTATGCTGTTGATTTGGCTCTATATCAGTTGGTTAATTTTACTGTTTGGCTCTAACCTTGCCTTTTATGTGCAAAACCCATCGTCTCTCAGGGTCGATAGGGGCGGTTTTGAAATAAGTAATCGGGTTAAGGAACGCATTGCTCTATTGTTAATGCAATTGGTTGGTGAAAAACATTATGCAGGGGAGAAGCCGCCTACAATGGCTGATTTAACCGGTGATATCTCTGCACCACATACAGTCGTTCGTTATGTTCTTAAAAAACTGATAGCGCAACATCTAGTGATAGGGACGAATGAGACACCGGTTGCTTATTTACCGGCCAAATCATTGGATGTTTTACTATTAAGCGATGTTATACAAGCGGTTCGATGTGCAGAAGAAGATCACTTCTTGGCGGCTAATGTACTAACATTAAAAAGCCAATCATTAGAGCTCGTTAATGGAATTGATAAGGCCATTAGTGCCTCTTTAGGCAATAAAACAGTGCGTGACTTGGTTGTTGATAGTAAGCAGCAGTGACTTTTTAAAGACGTTACCCGCAAGATGCTTTAAAATTCGGCGCTTAATTTAGAATTAGGTGTTCCGTCGATGAATGATAAGAAGATTGAGTCAAGCCCGAGTAATTTTATACGTACTATTATCGATGCCGATATAGCGTCGGGCAAGCATCAGCAAGTCATCACACGTTTTCCGCCCGAGCCAAATGGCTATTTGCATATTGGGCACGCAAAATCTATTTGTCTTAATTTTGGTATTTCACAAGACTACAAAAATTCTGTTTGTCATTTACGGTTTGATGATACAAACCCCGGTAAAGAAAAGTCAGAGTATATTGATGCTATTAAAGAAGATGTGCAATGGCTCGGTTTCGATTGGGGAGAGAACCTTCACCATACCTCTGACTACTTTGATCAACTGTATGCCTATGCAGTTCAGCTGATAAAAAAAGGCAAGGCATATGTAGATAGCTTGTCTGCAGAAGACATTCGGCTTTACCGAGGTAATTTGACGGAACCCGGTAAAAATAGCCCATTTAGGGAGCGGTCTATTGATGAGAACATCGATTTATTAGAGCGCATGAAAAATGGGGAGTTTGCTGAAGGTGAGCATTTATTACGTGCAAAAATTGATATGGCCGCACCGAATATCAATATGCGTGACCCAGCCATTTACCGCATTAAAAATATGTCACACCCTATGACGGGTAATAAGTGGCATATCTACCCAATGTACGATTTTGCTCATTGTGTATCAGATGCCATTGAAGGCATTACACACTCGCTTTGTACGCTTGAATTTGAAGATCACCGTCCTTTGTATGATTGGTTTTTAGATGAATTGCAAACGCCGGTACACCCACAACAGATTGAGTTTTCTCGTTTAAACCTCGATTACACGGTTATGAGCAAACGTAAACTGCACGAATTAGTAGAGGGCGGTTATGTTAATGGCTGGGATGACCCACGGTTACCAACGCTAAGCGGAATGCGTCGACGCGGTTATACGGCCAATGCTATACGTGATTTTTGTTCACGAATTGGGGTCACCAAAAAAGATAATATTGTTGAAATGAGCGTGTTAGAAAACTCATTACGAGAAGATTTAGATGATAACTCGCCCAGAGCATTGGCGGTTTTAGACCCCATTAAGTTAGTTATTGATAACTACCCAGAAGATCAAGAAGAAATATTACGTGGCGTCAATCATCCCAAAAAGCCGGAGCAGGGGCAGCGTGATATTCCCTTCTCCAAGGTGTTATATATTGAACGAAGCGACTACATGGAAGGTGCTCCAAAGAAATTTTTCCGCTTAACCGAAGGCCGTGAAGCGAGGCTGCGCTTTGCTTACTATGTCACGTGCACCCATGTTGTGAAAGATGCAAACGGTGAGGTAACAGAAGTTCACTGTACCTACGACCCTGAAACGCGCGGTGGAAAGTCGGAAGATGGTCGTAAGGTAAAAGGCACCATTCATTGGGTATCAGCAAAACACTCAGTTAACGCAGAAGTCAGGCAATACGATCGTTTGTTTAGCATTCCTGCGCCAGCCTCAGAAAGTGATCAGGACTATAAAACGTTTATTAATAACGAGTCAGTACAGGTACTAAAAAATTGCCAGCTAGAAGCATCGTTATCCACTGCGGGATCATCAGCTTATCAATTTGAACGTCAAGGGTATTTTTGCCAAGACAGTGTGGACTCAACACCAGAAAACCTTGTGTTTAATCGAATTGTAACGCTGAGAGATTCTTGGGCTAAAAAGAAGTAAATGGGTTGTTACTAAACAAGGAAACAGTGTTAATCACCAAGTCATCTGGTGAATAAATGCTTGGCTGAAAAAACAGTGTATTTAAAAAGCCCAACCGCCGATGGTGGTTGGGCTTTTTAAGGCGACAACATTTTTTAGAATGTACGGCCTATACCAATACCCCAAACGATAGGGTCTATATCAATATCTACTTTGATATTGGCGCCATTTTTAATATGCGCATCCGCTTCGATATCAATGTACTTAACATCAAAGTTAACAAACCAGGTGTCATTCAGGTCAATATCAACACCTGCTTGTGCAGCAAGTCCCCATGAATCATCTATCTCAAGGTCTGCTCCGGGTGCATCTAAAGCCCCTTTTACAGTCGAGTCAAAGAAGTGAGTATAGTTAATACCGGCGCCTACATAAGGGCGGATATTTGATGTTGGTGCAAAATGATATTGCAAGGTTAGAGTAGGTGGTAATACTTTAGTATCGCCAATTTGGTTTAAGCCACCTAAAGAACCACCAGCATCAACTTTATGCTCGGTGTACGCTAAAATCAGCTCTAAACCCCAATGAGGATCGAGCATATAGGTAAAGTCTAGCTCTGGCATAATGTCTGAATTAACAGACGCACCACTGCCAGCTACCGATGCGCCATTTATACTGACACTGCTACTGTCGTCTTGAGGGTCAACACTAATAATTCGACCTCGAACAATAAGGTCACCCGTTTCATAAGATAACGAAGGTGTTGCTATAACAGTTAAACCTAAGGCCGCACATAAAACAGTCGTGTTTTTGATAAGCTTCATTCATCCATCTCCATAGTTAAGAATTGTTAAAAGCCAAAGCGGCTAATGACAAATATCTTAGTAAAGAGGCTGTGTTTTCTTCTATGATCTATATCAGAGATCGGCGAAATGCATCTCTACAGAGGGGTGAACGCTAATTAAAATGAGATGAGTCAATTTTTTTAAAAAAATGACGGCAAAAACTTAGTGCTTAAAGCTCTAATAGTTAAGGTTTATGGCCCTGATTTTTTACAGGTGGTTATCATTCATAAGGTTGCGTTGTTAAGGCATTGGCTGAAAAACCACCTGTAAAAATTTAACAGGCTATTGGGTTGTTTTTATAAGAAAACGTTAAGGTTTTTGCTTAATAACGAGGTGAAGTCAGGTGTTATTTTGCGTTTAGCAACCTTAAAAGAACCATCGGCTTCGCGTAAGACATCATCCCGTTTGGCAAGTAACCAATACTCTTCACGCTCTAATCTGCTTCTGTAAACTAATGTATTAGATCGCACCTTGATTTCACCTGCGGCGTCGCCTAGCTCCACTTCAACATTAGAAACAATATGTCGATAGCGTGTGCGCGGGTCTTCTGCCCAAGCGGCGCCACTATGAAGCCTTGCCACACGTAATTGTAAACTGGGCAAGGTTTCATTGTAATGGTTCATATTGCTGGTTGAATCGGGTTTTTCATCCTTGCGAAACACGCTTTCTCTTGCGGGCATCCAGTACTGTAAGTCTTCCGCTAGCATCGAAAACCAAGTTTCATAGTCTTCATCGTCTAATGCGCGTGCTTCTTGATTATAAAATTGGTTTACTTTATACCAAAGTAACATTTGATCAGTATCAGTCATTTTAGTTTGTATGTTTGTTGTTGTAGTCATCTGAATTACCCCTTAACGGAACTTAGGAATATCGTCCCAAGAATCGGCGCTTAAATAGTCCATCCAGCGTTGATAAAACGCTAATTGATTAACATCGCTGTACATTGGTTTACTGATGTTGCCAGGTAATTCGGGGTCATCTCGGCGACTGGTTCCTGATCTTAATCCATAGTGCAGGCTTTGTTTTCGGGTTACAACGCCTTCATTGGCTTGAGTAGCATTTTCCCAGTTTTCACCATCGTCCATTTCAAAAATACCACTGGGTGAAAAGGTCATTACACAGGCGTTTTGAACAATTTCCCTGATATGGTCAGGCATGCTTTTGTTAACCATCGTCCAAGCACGTAATTCAAATTGTCTTGGGCCCTTTGGTAACCAAGTTCTCATGGTGTTAATGCCGGGTAAAAATGAAAAATTGGGGAAAACCGTTGCCGATATAACTGAGCCATATAATTTACGAGCACGAAGCTCACCAAGGCGTTTAGCCATGTTTTTACGCTCATTCTCAAAGTATTCGACCAACGTTGGGTCACCACTGGATATAAGTGCTAAAGTGCCCACACCATCGGTGCCGCCTTCCCAGCCATGGCCATTTGCGTTGGCATGAAAAGATTCAGGGTCGACTGGCATGTACTCAGGTACTTCGCCACCTTTACTAACCGCTCTTGTGCCTGAGGCATGTGTCCAACCAACATGAAGTGAGTCGCCAACAAAGTTTTCGGCACCGAACTTCCAGTTAGCGTTGTACATATTCTTGATGCAACCACCAATAAATTCGGTTCCTTCTTCGGTTTGGTCAAGAATAACATCTAAATACCAGCGAAAATCGCCCAAAAAGTCTTCTAGTCTGGGTGCTTCATCGTCAAAACAAGCAAATACCAATCCTTTGTAGGTTTCAACACGTGCATTTTGTAAACCGTGTTCAGCTTTATTAATATACCCTTCATAATGCGTTTCTTCATGCATCCCCAATAGGGCGCCATCGGTGCCAAAAGCCCATCCATGATAATTACAAGTAAACTGCCTAGCTTGCCCGCGGTCTGCAAAGCAAATACGGTTGCCACGATGAGTGCATGAATTTGTAAACACATGGATATTGCCATCTTTGTGGCGAGAAACAATCACGTTATCTTGTCCCATATAAGTAGTAACAAAATCACCTGTGTTTTTTACCTGACTTTCATGAGCGACAAATAACCATGATTTAGCAAATAGTTTTTCGAGCTCCAGCTGGTAAATCCAATCTTCCCAAAAAATACGTCGGTCGATGCGACCATTTTGTAGATCAACCATCGACTTAAGTTCTTCAATCCGGCTCATTTGTCTTATTCTCCAGTGTGTTGTATTTAAATTTAAACCAAACTATCATTAGTTTTAACTTTATAAGAATATCTTAATATTGGATGTTCAACAACAAATCAGCAAACACAATTTAAAATAAGGAGAACACAATGAGCAGTATCTGGACAGATCTTATGGGCGTTGAGTACAGCCAGAAATATTACGATGTTAAGGGTATTAAAACCCGTGTTATAGAGGCAGGTAGTGGTCCCGTTTTAATTTTTTTACATGGAACCGGCGGGCATGCTGAGGCCTACGTTAGAAATATTGAAGAACACGCGAAACACTTTCATGTTTATGCCTACGACATGATTGGTCACGGCTATACAGATAGACCCGACTGTGAATACGATATGGATGATTTTGTTGAACATTTGGTTAACTTTATCGACACAATAGGGGCGGATAAAGTGTATTTGTCTGGTGAGTCGTTAGGGGCAATGGTGGCATCGTGGACAGCTATAAAACACCCTGAAAGAGTTATTAAACTAGTACAAAATACGGGCATCCTAATGGCACCAAACTGTGAAGGGAAAGCCGAATTAGCCGATGCGCTGGAACGTTCAAAAAAAGCAGCGGGTCAATTAACTAAAGAGATCGTGCGAGCTAGAATGAGCTGGTTGATGGCTGAGCCTGAAAAAACATTAACTGACGAGATTATAGATGTTCGTTATCAAATCTATGATCAGCCCGGTATGTTGCCGGTGATGGGGAAAATTGCCAATAGTATTTTAGGGGGTGTTATTAATGATCAATGGTGCGATAAATGGGTTAACCCTGAATCCATGCGCAACATTCAATGCCCTACATTGGTTTTATGGACACGACACAACCCAGGTCAGCCTGTTGAGTTAGCGCAAGAAGGCATGAAGAAAATTCCTAATGCACGGATGATTATTTTGGAACAAAGCGCGCATTGGCCGCAATGGGAAGAACCAGAAGAGTTCAATAAACTGCATTTAGAATTCTTGCTCGAATAATTCAACTTTATCGCTCTGTGTTAAGAGAGGTGGCGCTAAGGTAATAATCGCAAAAAATTGCGATAAATCATTTCGTTTGTTTCTTTGTGTGTTATTTTTTAGTAAAGCGAGTCGCCTTTCTATAGGCGACTTTTTGAAAACTAAACCGGAGAATGAAATGAAAAACCAACAAAGCAGTGATTTTATTGATGTACTCGGTGCAGTTTACGAAAGACTATTTGAACAGGTTGTCGAGGGCTTTCATAAAGCGGAAAAAGCCTCTGCACCGGTGCTTCATCAACTAATAGATGATGCAAAAGAAGAAGCCGTTAAGCTCGAAAAGGTTACTAGGGATGAAGGCGAAAAGTTAGCTCAATGGTTAAAGCAAGATATTCATGAAGCGGCTCATTACCTTACAGAAACAGGGCAAGAGTTAGAAGACTGGCTTGGTTTTGAAAGCAATATCTTGCAAAGTGTAGCCTTAGAAAAGCTACTTAAAACGGCAGATAAGGCAACGGTACAAATGTTGGCGCTAAAAATGGAATTGGCCCGGCGCATGACTCCACACACGGGTGAAGTAACAGGGGCAGGTACGCTGGTGTGTGATAAATGCGGCGAGAAACTACATTTCCATAAAGCCGGCAAAATCCCTCCTTGTCCAAAATGCCACGCCACTGAGTTTCACCGTGGGCATTAAATAATTCCTGTCTGGCTTAAAGAGGCTTATTGCTCATAACCAGCAAGGTAAGATAGAACCATTTTCATACCTTAATGGGGCGGTTGATTAGTGGTAAGCCTTAACAAGGCCGGTGGTCACTAACTGGGTATTTGTTATGCCTTAAACCCCCAAATAATTTTAAGAGAGAAAGTTTCAGCTAATGGCGCAAGCAAATAATTCGGATCAACCAAACAGCGCCAAACCAAAACGCGTTATCTCATTAAAAGATTTATGGCCTTTTTTAAGGCCTTATCGCTTACAGCTGGCTATTGCTTTTGTCTTATTAAGCTTGGCGTCTGCCACCTTATTGTTAGTACCCTTAGCCTTTCGTGATTTAATTGATGTAGGCTTTGGTAATAACGATGCTACAACCCCCGCTATTAATATTAATACCAAGTTTGGTGTACTGTTTGGCTTGGCTGCTTTTTGGGCGCTGATGGTAGCTTCGCGCTTTTATGTGGTTTCATGGATAGGTGAGCGAGTAACGGTAGACTTACGTAGCGGGGTGTATGCCCGTGTACTAAGGCAATCACCACAGTTTTTTGAAACGCTACAAACCGGTGAGGTACTGTCGCGCTTAACTGGCGATACAACGCTTATTCAAACGGTTGTCGGTAGTTCGGCATCCATGGGCCTACGCAGCTTGTTTCAGTTTACGGGCGGTATGATCATGCTAGCGGTCACCAGCTTTTACTTGTTTTCGATCAATATTGGATTAATGATCTGTTTGATTTTTCCCATTATCTTAATTGGTCGCTCAGTCAAAAAGCTGTCACGTGAGTCGCAAGATCGTATTGCCGACAGCTCCGCCATGGCGGGTGAAATTTTAAACGCCATGCCCACGGTGCAATCGAATACACAAGAAACGCGAGAAATTGATCGTTTTACCCAGAGCGCACAGTTGAGCTTTTTAGCCGCAATGCGCAGAACAAAGGTAAGAGCCTTATTGACGGCGGTGATTATTACAGCCGTGATGGGTACGATAATTTTTGTATTGTGGCTAGGTGCGCGCCAAGTCAGTGAGGGCATAATGACCGGTGGCGAACTCGCCTCATTCGTCTTATATGCCGCCATGGTGGCTGGTAGCGTTAGCACCATAGCGCAGGTATGGGGCGACATTATGCGCGCAGCAGGCGCCACCGAGCGATTACTTGAATTGCTGCATGCAGAAACAGCCATTACCGATACGCCAACCCCAGTACCATTAGCCAGTGTATCTCAGGCCGATATTCAATTTACCGACGTCACATTTTACTATCCATCACGGCCAGCTAACCCCGCTTTAAATAACGTAAGCTTGCATATTAACGCAGGGGAAACCCTTGCCTTAGTAGGGCCATCCGGCGCCGGTAAAACCACCATTTTTCAATTATTGTTAAGGTTTTACGAAACGCAAAGTGGCAGCATTGCCATCAATGGTCAAGCAATTAATGAGATTAGCTTAGATGACTTACGGCGCTTAATAGCCATTGTCCCGCAAGACCCAGTTATATTTTCTGCCAATGTATTAGAAAACATTCGTTACGGGCAGCCCAATGCCACCGATGAAGCAGTAATCGCCGCGGCCAATGCCGCCCAAGTTGCGCCATTTATTCCGCAACTACCCGATGGTTACAACACCTTCCTGGGTGAACGCGGTACACGTTTATCGGGTGGGCAACGGCAACGCATTGCCATCGCCCGCGCGATACTAAAAAACGCACCTATTTTATTATTAGACGAAGCCACCAGCGCATTGGATGCAGAATCTGAAATACTCGTACAAGAAGGGCTTAATGCCGCCATGCAAAATAGAACCACGCTGATTATTGCCCACCGCTTAGCCACGGTACAAAAGGCCGATAAAATTGTCGTTATGGAAAATGGCGAAGTAGTAGAAACAGGCGATGCGACCGAATTACGCAAAAAAGGTGGTTTGTACGCAAGGCTTGCTGAATTGCAGTTTGAAGGTTAATTGTAAGGGGTAATTTATTAATCAAGCTGGCCGACCCCTTGATTCTCCTTCCGTGCTATGGGGGTTTTTGATCATAGCGTTTTTGAGCCTATAGGTGTTGATGGACACTTTACAGCTGAAAGAGAGCGGATGTGGGCGTTACACGAAAAGCATGTAACTTCAGGCATGGCTCCCGGAGCGGTATATATGAGTAATCCAATAATGACTTCGGGACACCCAACGTATTTAACTAGGCTGTGTGACTATTACGCTCAGATTATTAGAAATAATGACCCCATGCTTGATGAAAGACATTTTATAAACGACCTTTATGGTCAAGGTGGGTTGTCACATCCAGATAAGTACAATTTTGAATGGCGGATGGACAGTCTTGATTTAGGGTTGCTTGATAAGAAAAATGATGTTTTCTTCAGTATACATAAAGGGCATATGTAGCATAGTTAGAAACTTTGTATAACAATCGTGGGCATGCGGGCAAATTTTTTGCTGCGCTACAAATTTGCTGAAAAGCGCTAAGTTTAGTTCTTTAAAATATGACACCAGAGCAACTACATATTTACACGGAAGAAACATATATTCATGCGCAATTAGCGTTGTCGAATTATCAAACGTTTAGGAATATTGTTGATAACCCAGATACCCGGCAACATAAGGAGGCATGGATGTATCTTCAAAGTTTTTTGTCACATTTTGGAATGGTTTCTAAATTGTTATTTGCTCCAACAGGTAACAGGCGCGCAAAAGACCGCGCAACCGAACTTAGTGCACATTTAGAAACAAGTAATGTTAGTGCTCTAAACAATAGGGATGCCAGAAATGCTGTAGAGCACCTTGATGAAAGAATGGATAATTGGCTGGATGCCGACCACAAAGGGATACTAGAAAATATATTCGAAGCGGAAAAAGACTTTGCTTATCTATCTCCTGATAGGTGGATTGTTCGTAGAGTCTTTATTTTGGCTGAGTCCTTGTTTGTTACTGAAGAGCGAGAAGGGCCTAAGAAAATGGAAATTTTGCCTTTAATTGAGGAGTTGAATAGGCTGAATGATCTATGTTATCTAAAACTGAATAGTGAAAACCCATATTATATAATTTAATCAAACCTCGGTTAACAATGGAAATACAGACATGAAAAATAAATCAGGGTGGGTATTCGGCACATTAATGATATTGATAGTGCTTACTATATTTTTCTTCATGGGCTTATCAGTTGGCCTAGGTTCACAAGGAGACCTTGTCTTATCTAGTGATACTCTTTCAGCATGGGTGTCAGCGCTGGCAACGGTATGTATAGCAATATTGACTATTTTCCTAGCAAAAGAAACGTGGGCGTTACGGCAGGTTCAACTGTCTCAAATAGAGCAAATTAGAAAGGATTCCATTAAGCCAAATGTTGACATATACCTAAAGTCATCACATGCGGGGTTTAACTTTATGGACGTTTATATTATTAATAATGGATTTGGGGTGGCTCAGAATATTAAATTCAACTTTGCCAATAAAAATTCACAAGCGGAAGATGTGTTCCAAGAGTTGAATAAGAAATATGAAAAGCTTTCTATGTTGGCAAATGGCATATCTTCTCTAGGCGCAGGAGATAAGCGGTCAAGCTTCATATTTAGCTTTATTGAACTACATGCCTCATTTGGTGATAGGGCGCTCGAATATCAATCAGAAGTTGATATACGGTACCAAGATAATGAAGGTAAAGACTATGTGTCGCGCGCATATTTTAACTTTTCTGAATACAAAGGTATTACTGAGTTAGGCGATGGTGACCCGCTTCGTAAAATATCTAGAATTCTCGAAAAAATACAAAAAGACATTGGGCATTTTTCGAGTGGTTTTAAAAAACTAAAGGCGGATATTTATACAAGTGATGATCGAGAAAGAGAAAGGGAGGAATGGGAAGAGGATAGAAAACAAAATGAAAATAGCTAACAAATAGCTTGTTCGGCTTCTCAACCACGTGAGCAAGAAAAAGCATAACCAGTTGAGGCTGATGCCCAATAAATAAAAAACTATATTTGACATGCCATGATGCCGGTTCAGCACATAGAAATACACATGAGCATTTAGTTATTATTACTTAGGCTGAAATCACGGGGGTGGGTGGTAGTGACTAATCATTATCTTAGACAGAGCTAATTTAAAAGTAGCCCCTGAGTAGCCCCCAATAAAAAAGCCCTAGCGTTTTCACGCTAAGGCTTTGATATATGGCTCCTCCGACTGGACTCGAACCAGTGACCCAATGATTAACAGTCATTTGCTCTACCAACTGAGCTACAGAGGAATTGTTCAGGTCGCGTATCTTACGAAACGCGGCTGTTTTGGTCAATAGCTAATAAGCTTTAAAACACATTTAATTGTCGTTTAGTAACTTTGCTATTCGATCCATGGCGTTTACTAGGTTATCCATGCTGGTTGCAATGGATATACGCATGTGACCATTAAGCCCAAAAGCTGAACCGGGAACAAGCGCGACGCCTGCCTTTTCAAGAATATATTCAGCTAAGTCTACATCGTTGTCGATGCTGTCCATGCGATTCAGTATGGCGTTGAAATCAGGGAAGCAGTAAAACGTTCCGTCAGATGAGATGCAGCTGACGCCATTTATTTGGTTCAGTTGTTCTACAACATAATCGTGGCGTTCTTTAAAGGCGACGAGCATTTCACCGATGCAAGATTGATCTCCTTCTAGTGCGGCTTGCGCAGCGTATTGTGAGATAGATGTTGGGTTTGATGTGCTTTGCGACTGAATCTTCTTCATCGCTTTGATCAGCTCGCTAGGGCCTGCTGCGTAACCAATGCGCCAACCAGTCATGGAGTAGGCTTTTGATACACCATTAAGCACAATAGTTTGGTCGTATAGTGCTGGGCACGCCATAACGATGTTGCTGAAAGGCTCGTCAGTCCAAAGGATGTGTTCGTACATATCGTCGGTCGCGATGAGGATATGTGGGTGTTTGACCAACACATCGCCCAGTGCTGCTAATTCGTCATTGGTATAGGCTTTACCACTTGGGTTTGATGGGCTGTTGATCACAACGAGTTTGGTTTTTTTGGTGATGGCAGCCTCAAGCTGTTCAGGGGTAATTTTAAAAGCTTGATCTTGGCCTGCTTGAACGATGACCGGTACGCCACCTGCCAATAAACTCATATCAGGGTACGACACCCAATACGGTGCAGGAATAATAACTTCATCGCCATCGTCTAATAAGGCTTGAGCTAAGTTGAAAAAGCTTTGTTTACCACCGCATGAGACAAGAATTTGGTCGGCTTGATAATCAAGACCATTGTCGCGTTTTAATTTATTGATAATGGCATCTTTAAGTTCAACCGTGCCATCAACGGCTGTGTATTTGGTTTTACCTGCATTAATAGCGTCTTTAGCGGCTTGTTTGATATGCTCTGGTGTATCAAAGTCAGGCTCGCCTGCGCCTAGGCCGATGATGTCTTGTCCGGCTGCGCGTAAGGAAGCCGCTCTTGCTGTTACAGCAAGTGTTGGAGAAGGTTTTATGCGTTGTACGCGTTGTGACAGTTTAATGCTCATTTGTTATAGCCTCTATGAATAAAATTCAGCTTAAATGGGGTGTTGACAGCTTTTTTAGAATAAAATTAAGTATTTGGTCCCCTAAAGACAGTATTCTACTAGATGCTGCGTTCCCAGATAATCCCTATGAATAAAAAATTCGAAATTCACTCATCTTTTAAACCAGCAGGCGATCAACCAAAGGCGATTAAAGCGCTGGTTGAGGGAGTTAATCATGGCGAAGCGAATCAAACCTTATTAGGGGTAACAGGCTCAGGTAAAACTTTTACGATGGTGCATACCATCGCAGAGCTACAACGGCCTGCTTTGGTGTTGGTGCATAATAAAACGCTGGCCGCGCAGTTGTATGGCGAGCTTAAAGAGTTTTTACCCGATAATGCGGTTGAATATTTTGTGTCGTATTACGATTACTATCAGCCAGAAGCCTATATGCCGGCATCAGATACCTTTATAGATAAAGATGCGTCATTAAATGAGCACATTCAGCAAATGCGCTTGTCTGCGACTAAAGCACTGATGGAACGCAAGGATGCGGTGATTGTTGCGAGTGTTTCTTGTATATATGGCTTAGGTGATCCGGAACTATATTTTAGTATGATTTTGCATTTATCTCGTGGTGAGCGGGTGAGTCAGCGCGAGATTATTCGTCAGTTAACAGACATGCAATACAAGCGGAATGATGTTGAATTACTTCGGGCAACGTATCGAGTAAGAGGGGATGTGATTGATATATTTCCTGCCGAGTCAGACCAAGATGCGCTGCGTGTGGAATTGTTTGATGATGAAATTGAGCGTTTGTCGTTGTTTGATCCATTAACCGGTGAAATTATCCAACGCATACCGCGTTACACAATTTTCCCTATTTCTCATTATGTAACCCCGCGCGAAACCATTTTAGAAGCGATAGAGAAAATAAAATCTGAATTGGCAATTCGCTTAGAACAGTTACGTTCGTTAAATAAACTGGTTGAGGCGCAACGGTTAGAAGAACGTACAAAGTTTGATTTGGAAATGATGCGTGAAATTGGCTACTGTTCGGGGATTGAAAATTACTCACGTTATCTATCCGGTAGAAAGCCTAATGAGGCGCCGCCCACGTTATTTGATTATTTGCCAGATAATGCCTTGCTCTTTATTGATGAGTCACATGTGACGGTGCCGCAAGTAGGGGCGATGTATAAAGGTGATCGTTCAAGAAAAGAAACGTTGGTTGAATATGGCTTCCGTTTGCCATCTGCGTTAGATAATCGGCCGATGCGCTTTGAAGAGTTTGAAGCGAAAGCGCCTCAAACGATTTATATTTCAGCGACACCTGCTAAGTATGAAATCGAGCGCTCGGGGGCGGTGGTGGAGCAAGTTGTTAGGCCAACAGGCTTACTTGACCCGATTATTGAAGTAAGGCCGGCCACAACACAAGTGGATGACCTGTTGTCAGAAATTAAAAAACGAGTGGCAGTTGAAGAGCGTGTGTTGGTTACAACGCTAACAAAACGAATGTCTGAAGATTTAACCGATTACTTAATGGAGCACGGGGTAAAGGTTCGCTATCTGCATTCTGATATTGAAACGGTTGAACGGGTAGAAATTATTCGTGATCTTCGTTTGGGTATATTTGATGTGTTAATTGGTATTAACTTATTACGTGAAGGCTTGGATATTCCAGAAGTGTCCTTAGTAGCTATTTTAGATGCAGACAAAGAGGGATTTTTGCGATCTGAGGTGTCTATGATTCAAACAATAGGGCGTGCGGCAAGGAATGTAAAAGGAAAGAGTATTTTATATGCCGATAAAATAACACGGTCAATGCAACGGGCGATGGATGAGACCAGTCGCCGCAGGGAAACTCAGCAGGCGTTTAATGAAAAGCACGGAATTAGCCCAACCGGAATCATTAAAAAGGTCACCGATATCATGGAAGGGACGGCCCGATCTCAGCGAAGTACAATGAAAAAAGTAGCTGATGAAGCGGCAAAATATCAAGCCTTATCACCAGCTCAAATGGCTAAAAAAATAAAAGAATTAGAAGCGAAAATGTATCAACATTCACGAGATTTAGAGTTTGAGGAAGCCGCTAAAGTACGGGATGAGGTGAATGAGTTACAAAATCAGATGGTTTTGAATAGCTAGCATTGGCAAATTAAATAAACTGATAGCTTCACTAACGAGGCAACATTCAGTACAATGCGCGGTCTTAAGAAAATTGGCTTGCAGGCGCGTAGCTCAGTTGGTTAGAGCGCATCCTTGACATGGATGAGGTCGGTGGTTCGAATCCACTCGTGCCTACCAATTTTTAACACCAAATTCAAACATCAAAACACAAAGGTTCTAACGTGCCAGTTATTACATTACCGGATGGAAGTCAGCGCGAATTTTCACAAGCAGTTAGCGTGCTGGACGTGGCCGCTGATATTGGCGCAGGCTTGGCAAAAGCAACCTTAGCAGGGAAGGTGAATGATGTATTAGTTGATGGTTCTTATTTAATAGAGCAAGACTCAACGCTAGCGATTGTGACCGTAAGAGATGAAGACGGTCTTGAAGTTATTCGCCATTCAACCGCACATTTATTAGCACAAGCAGTTAAGCAGCTGTTCCCATCGGCTCAAGTCACCATAGGCCCGGTTATTGATAATGGTTTTTTCTATGATTTTGCATTTGAGCGTTCGTTTACGCCAGATGACCTTGAAAAAATTGAAAAGAAAATGTCTGAACTGGCAGAGCAATCTATACCGGTTGAGCGTTTTGAGCTGTCTCGTGATGATGCGGTAACGTTTTTTAGAGACAAAAACGAGGAATACAAAGCACAAATTATTGAAAGCATTCCACAAGATGAAGTGTTGTCACTTTATAAACAAGGTGATTTCACTGATTTATGTAGAGGGCCGCATGTACCAAATACTGGTAGTTTAAAAGCGTTTAAACTAACTAAACTGGCTGGTGCATATTGGCGTGGTGACTCTAATAATGAAATGCTTCAGCGAGTATATGGCACGGCTTGGGGCGATAAAAAGGCGCTGAAAAAGTACCTGCATAGAATAGAAGAAGCTGAAAAGCGTGATCATCGTAAGATTTCTAAATCACTGGATTTGTTTCATATTCAAGAAGAAGCACCAGGGATGATTTTTTGGCACGATGCAGGCTTAAGTGTTTATAGAACAATTGAGCAATATATTCGTTCTAAACTACAAGACAATAATTACGTAGAAGTACGTACACCGCAATTAGTGGATAAGTCATTGTGGGAAAAATCAGGTCACTGGGAAAAATTCCGTGATGATATGTTTACTGTAGACTCGGATAACCACGAGTATGCTGTTAAACCAATGAATTGCCCATGTCATGTGCAAATATATAACCAAGGCTTAAAAAGCTACCGTGACTTGCCCTTAAGAATGGCCGAGTTTGGTTCGTGTCATCGTAATGAGCCATCAGGTACCTTACATGGACTGATGCGTTTGCGTAACTTTATTCAAGATGATGCGCATATATTCTGTACAGAAGATCAGGTTCAATCAGAGGTGTCTGATTTTATTGACCTGTTGTTTGAAGTGTATGCGGATTTTGGTTTTACCGACATTCTTATCAAGTTATCTACACGCCCTGAAAAAAGAGTAGGCTCTGATGAGGTTTGGGATAAGTCTGAAAAAGCTTTAGAAGAGGCCTTAAATGCAAAAGGCTTAGACTGGGAATTACAACCGGGTGAGGGTGCCTTCTATGGGCCTAAAATTGAGTTCTCACTGAAAGACTGCTTAGATCGTGTTTGGCAATGTGGCACCATCCAAGTGGATTTTTCAATGCCGGGTCGTTTAGATGCGCAATTTATTGCAGAGGATGGTTCAAGACAATCGCCGGTTATGTTGCACAGAGCGATTTTGGGTTCTTTGGAGCGTTTTATTGGCATTTTAATAGAAGAATATGCGGGTAAATTTCCTGTGTGGTTGGCACCGACCCAAGTCGTTTTAATGTCAATTACGGATAAAAATGACGAATATGCGACCTCAATTGCAAAAATCCTTCAAAAACAAGGCATCAGAGTCAAATTAGACTTGAGAAATGAGAAGATCGGCTTTAAAATTCGCGAGCATACTTTAAAACGCATTCCGTATCTCATCGTTATCGGTGACAAAGAAGTAGAAAATAACGAGTTGGCAGTGCGTTCGTTAAGTGGAAAAAACCTGGGTCATTTCAATCCTGAGGACTTTATTTCGTTAGTAACCAAAAATGTTACTGAACGAAATGCATTAGAGTCTTAAGTTTTTGCACAAGGTGCATTAGCGTACGTTGCTAATATTAGAAATGGCTTAATTTAGCGTTAAAAATTTTCGGAGATTGTTAAGATCGCAACAAAAAGAGTAAGAGTAAACGAAGAGATTACAATACCAAGTGTAAGACTCATCGATCATGAGGGTGAGAAAGTAGGTGTTGTTACACTAGAACAAGCGATGAGCTTGGCGGCTGAAGTCGATTTAGATTTGGTTGAAGTTTCTCCAACAGCTAAACCACCTGTCTGTAAAATAATGGACTATGGTAAGTTTAAATTCGAGGCTAGCAAGAAATTGCAGGCATCGAAAAAGAAACAAAAAAATGTTCAGGTTAAAGAGATTAAGTTTAGACCTGGAACCGATATTGGTGATTACAACGTAAAATTACGTAATCTGCGTTCATTTTTAGAGAACGGTGATAAAACCAAAATCACAGTAAGATTTCGCGGTAGAGAAATGGCCCATAGAGAGTTAGGTATGGAGTTGTTAAATCGCGTAGAAAAAGATTTAGAAGAATTAGCCTTGGTCGAACAGCGGCCAAAGTTTGAAGGCCGCCAAATGGTAATGGTTATGGCGCCGAAAAAAATTAATTAACGGAGTATTGTAATGCCAAAGATGAAGTCAAATAGCGGAGCATCCAAACGTTTTAAGAAAACGGGTACGGGCGCTTTTAAATGTAAGCAAGCTCACTTGCGTCACATTTTGACCAAAAAAACCACTAAACGTAAACGTCAACTACGTAAAGCATCACTGATTCACGCTTCAGATATGAAAAGCGTGACTCGTATGTTGCCGTATAGTTAATTTTAAGATTTTCGAGGATAAGAAATGCCAAGAGTAAAACGCGGTGTTGTTGCTAGAGCAAGACACAAAAAAGTATTAAAACAAGCAAAAGGATACTATGGAGCACGTAGCCGTATTTATCGTGTTGCTAAACAAGCGGTGATTAAAGCGGGTCAATATGCCTACCGAGATCGTCGTCAAAGAAAACGTCAATTCCGTGCTTTATGGATTGCACGTATTAATGCTGGTGCCCGTAGCTGTGGTTTGTCATACAGCCGTTTTATGAATGGCCTTAAAAAAGCATCCATCGGTTTGGATAGAAAAGTATTAGCTGATCTAGCAGTGTTTGATAAAGATGCGTTTTCGCAATTAGTAGCGACTGCAAAATCTAACCTGTAGAAACAGCTTTTGGGTAATTAACATTACCCACATATTTTTTATACTGTATTGACTACAAGCTGATAGTGAGTCGTGAGGGAAAGGTCTAGAGGCCTTTCCCTTATTTATTTGGATTAAATAAAAAGATAACAACGTGGAAAATTCATTAGAAAACATTGTTAAGCAAGCGCAAAAAGAATTAGCTGATGCGTCATCTCTTTCAGTTGTTGAAGAAATTCGAGTTACTTACCTAGGTAAAAAAGGTGTATTTACGCGCCAAATGAAAACGCTGGGCAAGCTATCTGCTGAAGAAAGGCCAAAGGTTGGTGCCGTTATCAACCAAGCTAAACAAGAATTTCAAGCGCACTTAGAACAGCGTAAGGTACAACTTGAAAATGAATTATTAGCAAAGCGCTTAATAGAAGAAACTATTGATGTGACCTTACCTGGCCGTGGCCAATCAGTGGGTGGTGTTCACCCTGTGACAAGAACGATGCGCCGTATTGAACAGATTTTTAATCGTGTTGGTTTTGATGTGGCAACTGGGCCTGAAGTGGAAGATGATTTTCATAATTTTGAGGCATTGAATATTCCTTCTCATCATCCTGCACGAGCCATGCACGATACTTTTTATTTTGATGAGCATACCTTATTAAGAACACATACATCACCTGTTCAAATTAGAGTGATGGAAAATCAACAACCGCCACTTAAAGTGATAGCGCCGGGTCGTGTTTATCGTTGTGATTCAGATATTACGCACACACCCATGTTCCACCAGGTTGAAGGCTTTGTTGTAGATAAAGATATTAACTTTGCCGACTTAAAAGGTGTTATTAGTGCGTTTCTAAAGGCCTTTTTTGAAAAAGATGTCAAAGTAAGGTTTAGACCCTCCTATTTTCCATTTACAGAACCCTCTGCTGAAGTAGATATTGAATGTGTGATGTGTGAAGGTGAAGGTTGTCGTGTATGCGGGCATACCGGTTGGTTAGAGGTATTGGGCTGTGGAATGATTCACCCAGAAGTATTTCGTCATATCAACATTGATGCAGACCAATTTACCGGCTTTGCTTTTGGTATGGGTGTAGAAAGACTGACCATGCTTCGGTATAAAATCAATGACTTACGGTTATTTTTTGAAAATGATCTTAAATTCTTAAAACAGTTTAATTAAGCTTAAATAAGGACTCATAAATGTTAGTAAATGAAGCATGGCTTAAAGAGTTTGTTGACTATTCAATTCCAACGAATGAATTGACAGAAAAATTAACAATGGCTGGCTTAGAAGTAGACTCTGTAGAAGCGGCTGCGGCTGAGTTTACCGGCGTGTTAGTAGGTGAAGTATTATCAGTTCAAGCACACCCAAATGCGGATAAATTACGCCTTTGTAAAGTCTCTATTGGGCAAGAAGAACCTTTAGATATTGTTTGTGGTGCGAGTAATGTTAGAACTTCGTTACGGATTCCTGTGGCAACTGTTGGTGCCGTCTTACCCGGTAATTTCAAAATCAAACCATCAAAGTTACGTGGTGAGCCTTCTAATGGCATGTTATGTTCCGAAGAAGAGCTTGGCCTCGCTGATTCAGCTGATGGGTTGATGGAGCTACCAAGTGATGCGCCGATTGGAACTGATATTCGGGACTATTTACAACTTGACGACACGATTATCGAAGTAGATTTAACGCCAAATCGTGCCGATTGCTTAAGCGTGGAAGGTGTTGCGCGTGAAATTTCTTGTTTTGCTAAACAGCCTGTCAAAAACAAACCAGCACCAAAAATAGAAACTTCAATAAACGACCATAAAAATGTAAACGTTGAGGCTACTATAGATTGCCCTCGTTACCTAGGTCGTGTGATTAAAGGCTTAGATCGTTCAGCACAAACACCTATCTGGATGCAGGAAAAATTGCGTCGATGTGGTCAGCGTAGTTTAGGTCCGTTAGTGGATGTGACAAATTATGTTCTATTGGAATTAGGGCAACCGCTTCACGCATTTGATTTAGCTAAAATCGATGGTGACATTGTTGTTAGACATGCGAGAGAAAAGGAATCTCTAAGGCTATTAAACGAACAACAAGTTGAGTTAGATGAGAGTGTGCTGGTTATTGCAGACCAACATAAAGCCTTGGCTTTTGCTGGTGTGATGGGTGGTGAAGCGTCAGCAGTTAATGACGAAACAACAGATATATTCTTAGAATGTGCATTTTTTAGTCCTCTGTCAATTGCGGGTAAATCTAGAAAGTTTGGCTTACATACAGATTCATCACACCGGTTTGAGCGTGGTGTAGACCCAGAGCTTTGTTACCGTGCATTAGATCGGGCGATTGAATTGTTGACCGATATTGCTGGCGGGCAAGTAGGGCCATTAACGGACGCATCGTCAACCAAAACGCTTCCGGTTAATAAAGCAGTGCCTTTTAGGTTTCAAAGAGTGCAGCGTGTGCTGGGTATAGAACTTGATGAAAATACAGTCGAAGCATACTTTGATAGCTTGGGAATGATTGTTAATAAGACGGCAAGTGAGTGGTTTGTTACAGCACCAAGTTATCGATTTGATATTGCAATTGAAGCAGACTTGATAGAAGAGGTGGCACGCTTATATGGCTACGATAATCTGCCACAAAATGAATTAACCGTTTCGGGTACTTTAACAGCCATTGAAGAGCAGTTGCAGCCCCTAGACAGGATTAAAGACTTACTGGTTGATTTAGGGTATCAAGAAGCGGTTACATACAGTTTTACAGATGACTCGTCGCTCAAGCTGTTGACTCCTCAGGATGATGTGTACCGATTACAGAATCCAATATCGGCTGATTTGTCTGTTATGCGTACAACCTTATGGGCTGGCTTATTAAAAGCAATGGATGCAAACATTAAACGTAATGAAGAAACAATACGTTTTTTTGAAACAGGCTTAAAATTCACGGTTAAAGATGGGCAGCTAGTGCAAGAGCAAATGTTGTCTATATTAGCGACAGGACTCGCTCAGCCAGAACAGTGGGGTGAGTCATCTAGAAGCATTGATTTTTATGATGTTAAACACGATATAGAAGCTATTTTATCGTTGAATGGCAGTTTGTCAGACTACCAGTTTAAACCGGCTAAGCACGAAGCTTTACACCCGGGACAAACAGCAGAGCTGATTAATAATTCAGGGGAGCATGTTGGTTATATTGGTTTATTACACCCAGCTTTGGAAGGTGAGTTTAATATTAAGAAACCAGTGTATTTAGTAGAACTAAAACAATCTCTGATTCAGACAAAACAGATACCAGAATTTCAAGCAGTGTCAAAATATCCAGCGGTAAGACGTGACCTAGCACTCATTGTGGATGAAAAGTTCCACGTAAATGAAATGGTCGGCTATATTACTAAGCAATACACGCTTGTTAATGAGGTTATTGTGTTTGATATTTACCAAGGCAAGGGAGTAGAAACTGGTAGAAAAAGTGTTGCTTTGGGCTTGATTTTACAGGATAAATCTAAGACACTAGTTGAGCAAGATGTTGAGGAACTCATTAATGAATTGCTCGCTAATCTTAATAATTTATTTAATGCTCAGCTAAGGGAATAAAAAAATGTCATTAACGAAAGCTGATTTAACAGAGCAATTATTTGACGAGTTAGGTCTCAATAAACGAGAAGCTAAAGAGATCGTTGAGCAAATGTTTGAAGCAATAAAGGAATCGTTAGAAAAAGGTGAGCAAGTTAAAATTTCAGGATTTGGAAATTTTGAACTTAAAGACAAAGAGGCTCGACCTGGACGAAATCCAAAAACAGGCGAAGATGTATCTATTTCTGCAAGAAGGGTGGTTACTCTTAGAGCAGGTCAAAAACTTAAAGACAGAGTAGAAGCATATGCTGGAACCCAGTCATAACAATGAGTTGCCGGCGATACCGGCGAAACGTTATTTCACTATTGGTGAAGTGAGTGAGTTATGTGCTGTAAAACCCCATGTACTAAGGTATTGGGAGCAAGAGTTCTCACAACTAGAGCCGGTAAAACGCCGTGGTAATCGTCGTTATTATCAACGTAAAGATGTTGTGCTGATAAGGCAAATTCGTGGGCTGCTTTATGAGGATGGTTACACTATTGGTGGCGCTCGTTCACACCTTTCAGGTGAAAGTTCACAAAAAGACACCTCACAGACAAAAATAGAAATTCAGCAAATAAAAGCTGAATTAGAAGAAATTTTAGACATACTCAAGTAATTTTAATTCCATCGGGGCGTAGCGCAGCCTGGTAGCGCACCAGTATGGGGTACTGGTGGTCGGAGGTTCAAATCCTCTCGCCCCGACCAAATTTACTAACTTATTCAATAAGTTACGTCTATACTAAAACCTTGATAATACAAGATTGTCTAACCTTTCACCTAAAATAAGTCACTTTTGCAACAGCACTAGCAAAGCCACTAAGCCACTAAGGTAATTAGCTTTTCCAGTTCCAACGTTGAAGCTTTTATTATCAGCGTGTTTCTTAGCGTAAGAGGCAGAATGTGTTCCCATGTGCCATCCATCAGCAAGTAGAACCATTGAGCCAGATATGGTACCAACGGTAATTTCAAATGAGGGTAGTAAGCCAAAATGCTATCTTTACTTTTTTATCACTATGATTATTATCAATACCGAAATCATGTGAATGATTCCACTGAATACTGTTATCGTCTTGAACTGTTGCTCCTAACTATAATTTTATTGCGTATTAATACACTGTACCCTCAGGATATTATCTAAAGTAAGCGTAATATGTCTCATGCAACCATTGGTAAAAAAGTTACTAACTCGTGCCCAGAAGGTTAAAGGACTGGTATTAGCTCTAGAAAACAGCTTAGAGGGAGAGCCTGACTGCATGAAAGTTTGCTTCAGATTGAGGCTATATAAGGTGCAGTTAATGGACTAATGAAATAAGTACTGGAAGATGATTTGTGATAACTTTTGGGTGGGGAAGATATGTCACAGGAGCAGCGAACGGAAGAAGTAGAGCAGGTAACCTCAGTTTTAAAAAGTTATTTGAAGTAAATCTCTTAATACCTTTTTAAAAAACCGATTGTTAATCGGTTTTTGTGCTACAATTTTATAAATTATCTTCATAGGCTTGGTTAAATAAAAAATGTTTCTTGGCGAATTGGAAAAATTAGTTCTTCAGTACCTATGGGAAACAGAATCTGCTGATGCGAAACAGGTCTTTGCCTACTTTGAGAAAAGTCGTGGTGGCACACTCAATACAATTCAGAGCACCCTAGATCGCCTGTTTAAAAAAGGATTGTTGGCGCGAGAGAAGCATGGGCACGCATTTCAATACCGTGCGGCAGTCGATCGTGATGTTTTCATTGGGCGATTAATTACTAATATTTCGAGTGACTTCGGTTCAAGTGGCGAGAATATGTTGCTCGCGGCATTTAATTCGCTGTCGAATGGGATGGATGAGAAACAATTAGATGAGCTAGAGCGGTTAATAGATGAGCGGCGTTTAAAAGCAAATTCGGATAGACAAATATGATACTAGGTGATTGGGGGCTAGCACTTAATATACTCACGATTGCTATTCTAAGCGTTTGTTTTACAGTGTTCTTAATGTCATTATTTATTAATAGGTTAGAAGGTTTATTGTTGCGGTTTGATGCCTCAAGTCGATCACTTTTACTTTGGTTTATTGTTATTTTGCCTTGGTTTGTAAGTTGTGCCTGTGTAGCTGTATTAGTATTTCCAGAATTATTTATATGGAAAACTCTACCATTCACATCGCCTTTACATTGGCATCATATTTACACCTTTCCTCTTGTGAGCTGGCATGGAGCTACTTTAGTGCTATTTAGCTTTTTATGTCTATTTTTGATGCTAACGAAGTTGCTTAAAGCCTTAAAGATTACATCGCATTTAAATCAACTCAAGGATTTTTTAAATCCGGCTACTTTGCCTAATGGGTGTGTACTCATTGAATCTCAAGAAATTAGTGCATTCACCTCGGGGTTTTTTAGGCCACAGGCTTATATTACACGTGGGCTGTGCGACCTCCTAAGTAAAGAAGAGAGTTTTATTGTTCAACAACATGAGCTTGCGCATGCTAAGTATGCGCACCCCCTTAAAAAATATATCTTTTCACTTTTTGCATTGTTTTTCCCACAGCGTGTCGAAAATAAACTGAATGATTCTTACGCACTTTCGCTTGAACAGTTAGCTGATGACACTGTGTTAAAACAGACGCTTGATGTCACTTTAATTTCAAAAACCATTCTAAGGGTTGTTCGCTTGCAAGGGGGGGTCCGTGTTAATCAAAGAGAGTTTATCGCAGATTGCGCCTTCACTGCGCACCCATCGGCGCTGAGAATTAAATATTTATTAAATGATAATAAAGGCCGTTCTTTCCCATATCTATTTGTATTTATATCAACACTAACTGTTTTAGCTATTAACTCATTTTCAGTTGATTATATTCATCATTCTTTCGAACACTTATTTAGCCATTAAGGAAACATAATGCTTCTTATCCAATATAAACATGTGCCCAAAAAACCGACCTTTAATCGGTTTTTTGGGCATCGGTTATCTGTCCATGTAGGACTATTGTTTGCAATATATATAGCCGTATCCACTCCTGTATATGCGGCTGATTATTTAGAAAAGTCGCTTTCAATGCAAGAAGCGATTTCACGAAGTCTTAGCCTACATCCAGAGCTTGCAAGCATTGGTTATCGGATAAAAAGCGCAGAAGGTGATATTAAGTACGCCGCCGTTGGCCAAAAACCAGAACTGTCCCTGGCAGTAGAAGATGCTTTAGGTACCGGTGATTATTCAGGCTTAGATAATGCTCAATCTACGTTAAGTATTGGTTGGATTTTAGATGAGGGGTTATCAGGTAGTCGAGTTGGGAAATACCAAGTAAGAAAAACGCTTATAGAGATAGAGAGGGATATCAAACGATTTGATATTGCTGCACAAACTGCGCACCAATTTTCAACCGTGCTTGCTCTTCAGGAAAATTTATCTATTGCTAAGAGAGCGCAGCAACATACAAAAGTGATTCTTTTCGATATTGTGAAACGTGTTAAAGCAGGAAAAGCCCCTGTTGCAGATCAACTTCGTGCGGAGGTTGATCAGGAGCGCCGCGAGCTTGAGGTCGAAGACATCACACATGAATTATTATCTGCAAAAAAAATCTTGGTATCTAAGTGGGGAGAGACTGACATAGATTTCATATCAGCAGTGGGTTCATTGGATACTTCAAGGGCATTAGTTGATTTTGCAAAGTTAGAAAAATCTATAAAAACCACACCAAAAATGCGGTACTTCTTAACGCAACAACGACTTGTTGATAGTGAGATTATTTTGGCAAAAGAAGAGGCTAAAAATAGATTACGTTTCGATGCTGGGGTCAGGCGTTATGAGCGAGAAGAGGATTACAGCCTAACGTTCGGGGTGTCGTTACCGATTGGAAAACCTAGTCGAAATCAAGGGAAAATTTCAGCATTAACTGCGGACAAAGACAGTTATCAAGCGGATGCTAATGCTACCAAAACTCAACTTCTCACTAAAATATTTGTGCTCTATGAGGAGCTGAAACACGGGCATCACATTATAGAGTCTATTGAAAACAAAATTATGCCACGCCTTGAGCGGGCATTAAAAGAAACCCAAAAGGCTTATCAAATTGGAAAATACAGCTATCAGGAGTGGTCAGTAGTTCAGCAAGAAGTACTCGATACGCAGCTAGCACTTGTTGATGCTCGTTTGAAAGCGCATAACAATATGGTTGAGCTGGAGCGCTTAACGGGGTTATCGCTCTTAAGCCGTAAAGTAGCTCAGTAATAAATCAGGTTCTTCCGTACTACGCACTTAAAACATTAATTAATAGAGGAAAGAAATGAAGAAGAAATCACTATTGCGCCCTGTAACTTTTGGGCTTGTATTGTGGACAGTTGTAATGCTCTTAGTGACGACCTCAATATCGGCAGTTGCCGCTAAAAATACTGTAGAAGAGGCGGAGCCAGAAAAAGGCCCACATGGAGGGCGTCTATTAAAACAAGAGGGGTTTGTTATTGAACTATCTATTTTTGAAAAAGGTGTGCCGCCAGAGTTTCGTGTTTGGATAACAAATAACGAAAAAGCAGTACCCCCCGAGGCTGTTTCCTTAACCGTGGAACTCATTCGCTTAGGCGATGTTGTGGATGTAATTAATTTTAAACCACAGGGTGATTTTTTACGTGGTGATCTGGAAATTTACGAACCCCACTCTTTTGTTGTAAGGATTAATGCGAGCTATCAAGACAAGAGTTATCAATGGAAGTACGATAATTTTGAAGGACGCACGTCAATTGAGGCACAAGTCGCAAAAGCCATGAATATACAAACAGAGGTTGCAGGCCAAGCAACGCTTTCTGAGGTAATACATGTATTTGGTCGTATAGAGCCAGCACAGAATGCTCAGCGTCAAATTATGGCGCGTTTTGATGGGCAGATAAAATCGATGCCTGTGAGCCTTGGGCAACCAGTAAAAACGGGCGATGTGCTCGTTAGAGTTGAAAGTAATGAGAGTTTGAAACCCTACTCGATTACGTCGCCCATAGATGGTGTTGTTGCGATAAAAAATGCGAATGTTGGCGAACAAACTGCTGGGCGTGTCCTGTTGTCCGTTACTAATTTACAAGATTTAACGGCAGAATTTTCGGTGTTCTCATCGGATCGTGGGAAAGTTCTCCTTGGTGCTCCTGTGACCATTAGTGTAAACGGAGTTGAAAAGAACTTAATAGGAGAGGTGGTATCTTTTGGTAGCACTGTTCAAAGCAACCAATCCACGATCGTGCGTGTCTCAATAGATAATACTTCTGGCCGTTATTTACCAGGTCAATATGCGACGGGGAGTATAGAGGTGGATCGATACTCTGTTCCTTTGGCGGTTAAACGAGCCGGGCTTCAGGCCTTTCGAGATTTTACTGTTGTTTATGCCAAAGTTGGCGAGCAGTATGAAGTGAGAATGCTCGAGTTAGGGCGAGAAGCAGGGGAATGGGTTGAGGTTTTAGGTGGCTTAGATGTGGGTACTGAATACGTGACACAAAACAGCTTTATCATTAAAGCTGATATTGAAAAGTCCGGCGCGTCTCACGACCACTAACGATAACCACATTTAGGGGATTCCCATGCTCGAATATCTTATTAAGTTTTCTATTCAGCGGCGCGCCTTAATTATGGTTGCCGTTGTTGTTTTAAGCGCACTTGGTTTATGGAACTTTACGAAGTTACCTATTGATGCCGTTCCTGATATAACAAACGTTCAGGTTATGATTAATACTGAGGCTGCAGGTTATACGCCGTTAGAGGTTGAGCAGCGTGTGACTTTTCCTATCGAAACGGCTATGGCTGGGTTGCCGAACCTCCAATATACGCGTTCAGTCTCTCGTTATGGGTTATCACAAGTCACAGTTATTTTTAGCGACGAGACAGATATTTATTTCGCTCGCCAGTTAGTTGGTGAACGTTTGTCGAGTGTGAAATCTAATTTACCTCGTTTACTTGAGCCAGAGCTTGGGCCTCTATCTACAGGCTTAGGTGAAATTTTTATGTTTACGGTAGATGCTGAGCCAGGTGCATTAAATCAAGATGGGTCATTGGTTTCACCTACAGACTTACGTTCCGTCCATGATTGGATTATCCGTCCGCAATTGTTGCGCGTGCCTGGTGTTGTTGAGGTTAACCCAATTGGTGGTTATAAGCGGGAGGTATTGGTCGCTATTGAGCCAGAAAAGCTTCTAGCGTTTCAACTTACACAAGCGGATGTTATTGGTGCAATTCAAAATAACAATCAAAATCGCGGTGTTGGTTTCGTCGAGCACAACGGTTCACAGTGGTTGCTACGTGTTCCTGGTCAGCGTGCAAAGGTGGCGGAGCTAGGTGAATTACTAATACGCAGTGATAACGGTATTCCTATTAGGATAAAAGATGTAGCTAGCATCGAAGAAGGCAAGGAGCTGCGAACAGGCGCCGCGACGCAAAATGGTAGAGAAGTTGTCATGAGTACAGTGTTTATGTTGATGGGTGAAAACAGTCGCACAGTGGCTGAAGCCGTTGCTAAAAAACTCGAGGAAATTAAGAAAGGCCTGCCGGAAGGTATTTCGGCTACAGCCGTATACGACCGTACAGGGTTAGTTGATAAAACACTAAAAACCGTGCAAACAAACTTACTTGAAGGGGCATTGCTAGTTATTGTTATTTTATTTTTTCTGCTGGGTAATGTTCGAGCTGCTTTACTTACTGCAGCTGTTATCCCCATTGCTATGTTAATGACAATAACAGGTATGGTACACGCAGGTGTAAGCGCAAATTTAATGAGCTTAGGTGCATTGGATTTTGGGTTGCTTGTAGACGGTGCGATCATTATTGTTGAAAACTGCTTACGTCGATTAAGTCATGCTTCATCTGATAATAAGAGGATGGCTATCGGGGAGCGTTTTGATATTGTATTTAATGCTACTGGCGAAGTTATTCGCCCTGCCTTATTTGGTGTGTTTATTATTACAGCAGTTTATTTGCCAATATTCGCACTAAGCGGTGTTGAGGGAAAAATGTTTCACCCTATGGCATTAACGGTGGTGATTGCACTGGGGTGCGCAATTGTGCTTTCAATTACGTTCGTTCCCGCCTGTGTAGCATTATTTTTTCGCAAGCCTATTGAAGAGAAAGACAGTGCAATTATTCGAGTTACACGATCAGTATATGAGCCTTTATTAACACTAGCGCTAAAGGCTCGCTGGTTAGTTGTTGGGTGTGCTGTGGTTTTAGTGTTGGCTTCTGCTTTACAGGCAACGCGGCTAGGTAGTGAGTTTGTTCCGAATCTAGATGAGGGCGATATTGCTATGCATGCGTTACGCATACCAGGTACCTCTTTAACTCAATCAATAGAATTACAAAAAGTGCTAGAAGAAAAGATTACAGAACTGCCCGAAGTTGCTCGCATTTTTTCGAAAATAGGCACGCCTGATGTAGCCACGGACCCGATGCCGCCGAGTGTCGCCGATACATTTATTATGCTAAAACCGAGAGGTGAATGGCCGGATCCGAATAAGATGAAATCACAAGTAGTAGAAGAATTAGCTGCATTGGTTGAGCCCATACCTGGTAATCGCTACGAATTTCTTCAGCCTATTCAAATGCGCTTTAATGAATTGCTATCAGGTGTACGGGCAGAGCTAGCCATTAAGGTATATGGTGATGACTTTGAACAGCTGCAGGCTTTGGGGGGTGAGATTGAGAGGGCTATTGCGAAAGTAGAGGGTATTGCCGATATTCAAATGGAAAAAATTACAGGCTTACCTATCATGACCATGCAACCAAAGCTGGATGTACTTGCACAATACGGGGTATCACTAAGTGATTTACAAGATCAGTTGGCCATTGCATTGGGCGGTGAAGTTGCCGGGCAGTTTTATGAAGGTGATCGGCGGAGCGATATTGTTGTACGTCTACCTGAGCAGCGTCGTACTGATATGGATCGTTTACGGTACTTACCCATTCATCTGTCCAGTACGGAAGCGGTGCCCCTACAGGAGCTTGCAACATTAGAGTTAGTGGAGGGATTCAATCAGGTAAATCGTGAAAATGGAAAACGACGAATAGTTGTTACAGCTAATGTACGGGGGCGTGATTTGGGATCATTTGTTTTAGATGTCCAGTCAGCCATTAATGAATCAGTGGAAGTGCCTTCAGGTTATTGGGTGGAGTATGGTGGTACTTATCAAAAGCTTCAGTCTGCATCGAAACGTTTAACATTGGTTGTACCTATTACATTGATCATGATTATTGGCTTGTTGTTTCTAGCTTTAGGTTCCTTTAAAGATGCCATGATTATTTTTACTGGCGTACCTTTAGCACTAACGGGTGGCGTTTTATTTCTTGTAATGCGTGATATTCCATTTTCTATCTCGGCCGCAGTAGGCTTTATTGCTTTGTCTGGTATTGCTATCCTCAATGGCTTGGTCATGGTGTCATTCATTCGAGAGTTAATACAGGAAGGGTTTACTGTAGAAAAAGCGGTGATTGAAGGTGCATTAACACGTTTGCGACCAGTTATAACCACAGCACTTGTGGCTTCTCTTGGCTTTGTTCCTATGGCGTTAAATACGGGGATTGGTTCAGAGGTGCAGCGACCTTTAGCGACGGTTGTTATCGGTGGCATAATATCCTCGACTTTACTTACTCTGTTTGTATTACCGGTGCTTTATCGCTTATTACATAAAGATGTACCGTTAACGGAAAACGTTTAGATTTAAAATATTCACGTGGTTATCAATATTGATAACCACGTGAAAAAATCGTGTTAGATTTTTTAGTCGTTGTGTTCAATTCGCAATGTAATTACACTATTTGAAATGCTTTTTTCATAAAACAAATAAACGTACGCAATTCCTGTGGTTAGTTTTTCTTTCCATTGCATTACTATGTAACCAAGGAATGAAGCTTCATTTGCATGGCATTGATGAACCACATCATGCTCATCAATCAATTCCCGCAGAACACGAGCATATAACGCTATCTAACTTAGACTCTTTAAATGCTCTGTCTCACTAGACCACTAGGACCAGAAGGTTGCTAAATTGATCTGAGCCAAAATGGTGTCTTGAAAAATCTTACAAGCAAAGTGCCTGTACTGGCTTTCTTGGTTTTTATAACATTATTACTTCGTAAGAGGCAGAGGGTGTGCAAAGCCCGTTAAGCAACTTATAGACACTGCAACAGTGTTAGCATATCTAGCTAACTAATTGTCGGTACAAATGAGGAAGCGGGTTGTAGTTGAAGTGTCTTATCATGTGCTTAAGTTTTTTGATACAGCCAAATTCTTTTTAATATCAACTGCTAAATAAGTTATCTACGATTGTAGGTCTGATTTTTAGTTAAGCATGAATCGTGGTTAGACCATTTTAGTTGGTACTTAACAAATTCAAATAATTATGGCTATAAGATGCTAGTTATTAAGACTGGTGCTCTAAGTGGTTCGTTATTCCTCTGTAGTTACGTTATTGGGCTTTTTGGCTAGGAAAGCCTTTATTAAGAATATCAGGTAGTCTATTTGCAAGGGCCATTAATAGTATTCCCACCACAGAGGCAGGAGGATAGGTTAGTTGTAGCGTAATAAATTTTATACAGGACTTGAACTGTGTTGTGTCACAATGTTATTAGATTTATTGTCTTTTTTGATTAAAAAGGGGTGGGTCTTAGGCAATAGAGACTGTTCACTAAACAACAGTAGGGTAGATAAATGGATTTGAAAGGAAAAGCAGCGATAATAACCGGTTCAACATCGGGAATTGGTTTAGGCATTGCGCAGGGGTTTGCAGCGCAAGGCATTAATATTATGTTGAATGGGTTTGGTGATTCGGTTGAGATTGAAAAAGAACGGCAGGCGATTGAAAACCAAGGGGTTAAGTGTATCTATAATGATGCTGATATGACCCAACCGGATGAAATAACAGCCATGGTCGAAGAGGCTATGAAGGTTTTTGGTTCTATTGACATTGTTGTTAATAATGCGGGAATTCAGCACGTTGCACCCGTTGAAGAATTTTCGCCTGAGAAGTGGGATAGCATTATAGCGATCAATATGTCCTCAAGTTTTCATACCGTACGTGCCGCTATTCCGCATATGAAAAGACAAGGTTGGGGGCGAATTATTAATATAGCATCGGCACATGGACTTATTGCATCGCCTTTTAAATCGGCATACGTTACCGCTAAGCATGGTGTTTTGGGGTTTACAAAAACAATTGCCTTAGAAGTGGCGGAAGACAATATTACTTGTAATGCTATTTGCCCGGGTTACGTATTAACTCCATTAGTTGAAAAACAAATTCCGGATACGGCTAAGGCTCGTGGTATTAGTGAGGAAGAAGTAAAACGAGACGTTATTTTATCGGCGCAATGGACTAAGAAATTTGTAACTGTTGAGGAGTTAGCAGGGACGTCTTTATTTTTGTGTTCGGAACACGCTGAGAATATTACAGGTACACATATATCGGTCGATGGTGGTTGGACGGCTGGCTAAGTCACTCTATTGAGGTAATAAGGTGAATACTAGAGATATTTTAAGTTTACTTTCGATGCCGCTTGCATCGCCGAATTACCCAAAGGGCCGTATCGTTTTATTGATCGCGAGTATTTGATTATTACGTATGAGTCAGGCCCTGCTTGTTTGCAACTCATTCCACATGTAAAGGCACCCGTAACTGATCTGCCTGTTAAACAAGTTATTGGGGGCATGTAGATCTAACACTACCATATGGACGTGTAATACATGACTACATGGGCTCTAAATAATCTATTAACCGAGGAATTCCATGACGCAAAAAAGCAGTAAAGTAGAAAAGACAATCAACCTTGCGCTTCAGGGCGGGGGGGCACACGGTGCATTTACTTGGGGTGTGTTAGATAAACTATTAGAAGATGGTCGTATTGGCATTGATGGCATCTGTGCAACCAGTGCCGGAACGATGAATGCCTGTGTGTTAGCGTCAGGGATGCAGCAAGGCGGTCCTGAGAAAGCGCGTGAGAGTTTGCATAATTTTTGGTGGCGCATTTCAGAGGAAGGTAAAGCCTTCAAGCCAATGAAAAAATGGGCTCTAGATAAATATATGCCATGGAAAGTGCCTGATGCATTGAATTTTATGGTTACAGACTTCATGTCGCGGATCTTTTCACCGCATCAACTTAACCCATTTGATATAAACCCTCTGCGTGATGTATTGGCCGATACGGTCGATTTTGAAGCGCTAAATAATAGCAGTGACATTAAATTGTTTATCAGTACAACGCATGTCCATAGTGGCAGAGTACGGGTATTCAATACCAAAGATGTCACATTAGATGTAGCTATGGCATCCGCTTGTCTACCGTTGATATATAAAGCGGTGTCGATAGACGATGAAGACTATTGGGACGGTGGTTATGTTGGAAACCCTGCCTTGTTTCCTCTGTTTTATAAAACGGATAGCAGAGATTTGTTGATTGTGCATATTAACCCCATCAACCGTTTTAGCACGCCTACAACATCGGCAGAAATTGTTAGCCGCATTAATGAAATTAGCTTTAACTCATCACTATTATCAGAAATGCGTGCGATAGCCTTCGTGAAAAAATTACTCGAACACGATATGCTCAAAGATGAGCATAAAGGCAATTTTAAGGATATTCTCGTACATTCTGTTCGGGCAGATGAGGCATTAAAAGACTTGTCACTGAGCAGTAAGTACAGTTCAGATTGGGACTTTCTAACCTCTCTGCGTGATAAAGGTAGAGCAGAAATGTCTTCTTGGTTGGAACAAAATTTTGATGCAATAGGCGTTAATGACTCTGTGGATTTGCATAAGACCTTTCTCAATTCGAATACAAAAATATTTGAAGATGAAAATGGTCGGCATAGACACGAGAACAAGTAAGAAAGCATTTATTCATTACTACGGAAGCTTCCAAAATAAGCTGAGCAAGTAACAAGTTAAAAAAACTAATCAGCGTTTTTCGCACCTCCAGTGCTTGTTATTCCCTAGGTGAAATTTTGTAGAAGCCGTTTTTTTGGCGGATATTTTTTGCAGTGCCCTTAAGTGATCAGTTGGATCTTGTTATAACGAGGTATTTTTCCTGTCTTGTTAGCAGGTGTCTTAGGCGTACGAAGGGTATCAAGGATCGGTTCATTATAAAAAATCAAGCGGCGTATACCTGAATTTCCTGGGCTGGCATTACCCTTTTGATTATGGCTACTTTGGCTGCTTTTTTTATTACGTTTGAAAAGAGCCATAGCCGGTTAAATAGCAAACTATAGGCTGCAGATTTATTGGTGGTTATATTTGCTCCAGCTTGCTATTGGATTATAAGCAAACTGTCCTCTAATTTTAAAATTATTTCTTTGTAGAGTCTGTACGCTTAAATTCACTCATTGGAGTAAATTTAACGGGTTGACTGGCTTTATTAACGCTACTGTCATTATCGCTTGTGAATGTTCGTACACCATTAATTATTGCAGAAACATCACTGCCAGCGCCTTTATAGTCGTGCCAAATAACACAGACGATGTGTAACAGACTAAAAATGAGTAACAGTTCACTGCCGAATAGGTGGATTGGTCGTGGTGAGTAACCCAATATAAAATCTCCATTAGTAAGCACAATACCGCTTACTAGTTGAGAAAATAAAACGATATAGATGAGTAAGTAAATAGGCTTCCAGAAAGGATTTTGGGCGTACCAATTAGGTAGCTTTGATTTGCCGAGTAGGGCGTAAAACCGCAACATTTCAAGCATTCCTCGTACATCGCTAGTTTTTGGAATTAAATATGCGAGACGCTCGTGAGGTTGACCAAAGAACATTAAATAAACACGAACAACTAAACCTGCTACAAAAAAACCTGCGCTGTAGTAATGAATATCGAGTGCTGATAAAGCGAGTAACGGGCTATGTTGAATTAAAGTGCCCGTGGCCAGTAAAACAAGTGTGCTAAGACCAATAAGTAAGTGACTTAGGCGAAACCAGCCGCTCCAAATAGCAATGCGTTTAATGTTAGTATCCATTTAAGTAGGCTCGCTGAGTTGACTTGTTATTATAAATAACAAAAAGGGTGCTAGATAGTAATTAAATACAATATTACAGCGAATAACAGAGCATACTGTTTATTCGATTTTTCAATCCTACAAAATAACCTCAGCCTTGATATCAAGTGCAAAATCAGCTATTAGATTTAGCTTTTGAGGAATCAGCAGGCACTCGCTGATCAGGCATGGAAGTGAAGGAACGGCCGATACCTGAGCCACTGTGTGTCAAAGGATATATGAATGCTAGTAAACAATCTTTAAATCAACAGTAAAAACCAAGTTGATGCAGTTAATAAAACAGCTAACAAAACCGCAGCTGAAGCGATGTCTTTTGCTCTGCCAGATAGCTTGTGGTGCTCCATACTAATTCGGTCAACAGTCGCTTCAATGGCTGAGTTCAATAATTCAATAATCATTAACAACAGTAAGCTACCGATTAATAATACTTGTTCAATTGGTGTTTCTCCCAAATAAAGCCCGAGCGGTATACCGATGGATGAAATAATAACTTCTTGACGAAATGCTTCTTCGTGAATCCAACAAGCCTTTAATCCAGCTATTGAGTTTTGCCAAGCAGCGTTAAGACGTGCAATACCTACTAAATTTTGTCCAGCCATTTTTTATTACCTTATTTGTTAGTTTATGGCAGAAAGGTTGAGTTTCGCTGACATCAGCGTATCAAAGTCAATCAGTTTTTTTGGCGTAGACGGGTTACCAATTAATCTTTTTCTGGCAATAAATGCGGTGTTAAAAAGGCTTTTTGTAGCATCAAATGATTGGTATCTAAGGCCCGCTAAATCACTCCAGCTATAAATAAAGTCTGAATTTAGATAAGGCCGATTTAGGTATTTTTGAAGTTGTTTTTCAGCGCGTAATGAAGGTGACAGCCAAGTGATAAAAGGAACTTGGTACATGGCACGAGTCGGTTTTCCTTCATTTCGGCCAGTAAATAAATATTCTTTTGTGTCATAGACCTCTTCACCATGATCGGCAAAATAAACCATGGCGCTAGGTGTGGCTTTTGATTTTAATTGCTTAAGTAAACTACTGACAACATAGTCATTATATAAAATTGCATTGTCATACGCGTTATATTCTTCAAGGTTTTGCTCTGGAAGCCACTCAGGTGCTCCTTGTTGAGAGGTGAAATGGTTGAAACTCTCAGGATATCGGTATTGATAAGCACGGTGGGTGCCGATTAAATGAACGATAATCAGTTTTTTCGCCGCTGGGTCCTTTAATGCTTGAGCAAAAGGCTCTAACACGGCTTCGTCAAACTGGCTAGAGTTCTGAACGCGGTTATTGTTTAGGTAGACCTGCTGATCGGTTTGTTTGGAGAAACTTAATAACATGGTGTTTCGAGTCGTTTGGGTTTGTTGGTTCGTTATCCAGAATGACTTATAACCAGCTTGACTCATCATATTCATTAATGTTGGGCGGGTTAAATAGCCATCAGGGTTTTGTTGATCGCCAAAGGTTAATATTTGTTGTAATGCTTCAATGGTATAGGGTCTTGGGCTAATAACGTTATTGAATACATACAGCTCGTCTTTCATCTCGTCGAGTAGAGGAGTTGTCTTGCGGTGATAGCCGTATAGACTCATCCGTTGAGCATTAGTGGACTCACCGATAACAAGAACCAATGTGGATTGTTTGTTATCAGTGATATCACGCAGGTCGTTTAGTGGTGCAATTTGACTATTTCTGGCCAATTGAACCTGCATATTTTCGAGTACTTTCTTGTACTTAAAATAACCAGCAATAATATTCCAAGGGGCTGTCGGCTCAAGGCGGTCTTGCATGTGCTTGATAGAGCGATCCCAACCCGCACTTTGTACGGCCATAGAATTAATGAATGGCCAGGTCAAAATAAAACTAAAAACAAAAATACTCAGGTACTTATATAAACGATGAGGTATATAAACAGCCTCAAGACGACGCCAAAGCATGTACGCCAGAGTGGCATAAAAAAGTATCAGTAAAATGATAGTTAAAGATATATAAGACTCAATAAATTCACTACTTTCAGCTAGATTTGACTCAAATATAATAAATAGCACACTTTGTGAAAAGTCCTGACCAAATACGTAAAAGTAGCTCCAACTGACGATGGACGTTAGCAACAAAAGCACCCCAATAGCAGCGGTTATAAGCCGTGTGTGCTTAGGCCAAAGTACAACAGGTATTAACCAAATGCTAGACATTAATATAGCATCACGAAGCCCCGTGGTATTTGACATCCCCGTTAAATAAATAGCTATTTGATAAGGCCCTGAGAAGAAAAAGAAAAAGAAATACAGCTTGCCTAGTTTTCGCCAATTGAAAGTTGTTTCCATTAGTCCTGTTACATAGTTAATGATAGTTTATTTTCAACTGTTAAACTTAAGTAAACCTTAAGACGAGCTGGTAATTAACATATTTAATCAGCTCAAATTTCAGTCAACTAGGCGCTGTATTTTGAATCTTTTGGGGATGTGTAGTGAAACAAGATTAGATACCATGCTAGGCTAATAAACCAACAGGCAACTAGTGTCCATAAGTCATGCGAAATGAAGTGAGCACCTCTAAGCTGCTGTGTTATTCCAAATATAAAACCAACCGCCAAGCCAATGGCTAAACCGAAAAATTTCCAGCGAGGGGCGACCACAAGAAAAAAGAAATATAAGGATAATAACGAATAGCCTATGCTTGAATGGCCAGCTGGAAAGCATTTGCCGAACTTATAGTATCCAGGATGCGAGGCGAATAAATCTAAAAAGGGTTTTTTGCCGCCATAACGTATTAGATCCCACGGACAGTCGACATGGGTTAGCTGTTTGCCAAGGTTGGTGAAAATGGCCACTGATAAGGGGACGGCCAACGCTAAATAAAACAAAGGGCGTCGATACCGGCTAAGAGAGGCAAAAAAATAGCTGGCAAGAAAGCAGCAAATTAATAGCGCAACAATTAGAGAAAAGAAAGTTTGTCCACCTGAATGTAATATATCAGACAACCAATAGTTATCGCGTAAGCTCCATTGACTCCCCTCAAGCTGAAAGAGCCAGTCGGCCAATTTTAAATCAGCTCTAGTTACTTCCAGTGACCCCGCTAAATAAACAAACAGTAACAAAGGGATAGTGGCGTGCTGGTAGAAAAACTTGCTATCAATTTGCATGCTGCTCTCGCTTCAACGTATATTTATTAAGGCGATTTTTGTAGATATAGCTCGCGCCTTGGTAGTATGCAATATTCGACATCATGTGCTCATCCGGCTCACTTACTGATTGCACGTTAGTAATATTTTGTTGGGTATTAAGCTGAACTACCGACATTTCTTTTCTTGGACTAAGAATGGATAGTCGATTGTTTGAATACAGCCCTAGGTGCTGATAGTTGCCTATTAATGCCCGTTCTTCATCTTTTCGCATTGAAAGAATGTCTTTACCAAAGGCGAAAGAGTTATAGCTTACATTCAAAAGGCTCAAAATGGTTGGCGCAAGGTCTATTTGGCTCGATAATGTCTCGATAGGCTTTGCCGGTAGTATTGAAGGGGCGTAAATAAAAAGAGGAATATGGTACTTAGCAATGGGTAAGTTAGTTTTCCCTGCACTGCCAGCACAGTGGTCGGCAACAATAACAAATATCGTATTATTGAACCACGGTTTGTTTTTTGCCTGAGCGATAAAATTGCCGATTGCCCAATCCGTGTATTTGACAGCCCCCTGTCTCCCCGTGCCAGATGGGATGTCGATGCGATTTTCTGGGTAGGAATAAGGACGATGGTTTGAGGTTGTCATTATATGGAAAAAGAAAGGTTCGCCATGTGCACTTACCTTGTCGGCTTGATCAAGTGTTACCTTGAGCAAATCTTCGTCTGAGACTCCCCAGGCATTTGAAAAAGTAATCTGTTCTTCGGGTATGTCAGATTTGTCGATAATGCCGTAGCCATTGCCTTTAAAAAAAGTATTCATATTATCGAAATAACCATCACCGCCATAAATAAACTGAGTGTTATAACCTTTATCTTTGAGCACATTACCGAGTGACCACATCCCGGATTCTCGGCCTAGGCGTTTAACGATGGAGCGGCCAGGCGTTGGTGGTATCGATAATGTTACTGCTTCTAAACCGCGTGTTGTACGAGTCCCTGTGGCATAAAAATTTTTAAAAAATAAGGACTTTTCGGATAAATCATCAAGGTTAGGCGTTAATGCTTCAGTATTGCCAAAACTCCCAAGATAACGAGCTGAAAGGCTTTCAACCATAATGAGAACAACGTTCATGGTTTTTTGCTTACCGATGTTGGCGATGTTACGCTCAATTGAATAAGGTTTATTAGGAAAGGTGATTTTAGCTCTGTCTGTAAGAACATTTTGCTTGAGCAGCTTTGATGCTTGATCGTCAGGAAGTGTCGCATAAAAAGTTTCATAATCTAGCTCATTATTCCTAAACGCGGCAAAAAATTGATAAGGGCCATTGCTTGCGACTTCGTTTAAATAATTATTGTCTGAAAAAGTGCGAGCCTGTTGATCTAATGAAAAGAAAAATAAAATGGGTAGGGCTAGCAAGGACGAGCCAATAAAGCATCTTTTTGAAAAAGGTTCCGTTGAATCCAGTGCATGGTTTAACCGGGGTCTAACCCACACGACGTATATAAGGCTGGTGATAAGTAGTAAAAGTAAAAGTAAGCTAACGATCGGGTAAGATTCAGCGATATTATCTGTCACCTCACGGCGATAGACTAAATAATCAACAGAAATAAAATTAAACCGAACATTAAATTCATCCCAAAATAACCACTCTGCTACAGCTACAAACCCCATGCCATACAAGATTAAAAAGCTTATTGTATGGCTTATTAAACGGTTAAAGCGACTTGACCACCATTTGTTCGGTAATACGATTAAGTAAACGATGAAGATGATGGATGCGTAGGCTAAAAAGGCAAAATCATAGATTAAACCAATAAAGTTTAGCTCTAAGAAACGACTCATATTTTGATCAGCGAAAGGTAGAGAGGCAATAAAAAGTGTTAATCGAGTTAAAATGAAATAGCTACATGCGACGGTAAGCATGGTAAGAAGTGATTGGAAGCGGCTGCCGGCTTTATTAAGTTTTATCATTACCTTCGTATTGAGATGTTTGCATTAACATAAGGCTACACACATTTTCTTAAGATAATCTTAAGCCGTTGGCTCCTATTAATATAATGATCGGCTCTGGTGCTGCTCAATAGGTGTGTGTGGAAGGGGAGGTGGTCAGTAAATTGTAAAGAACCTATTTCGGCATTATCAACTGGCTGAGTACTTGTTACGCAAAAACCAGTTAGTAACGTCAAGGTGATCAGAGTTAGCTATTTAGTTTGACTTGTTTAATTGCCTTGACCCGTAAAGTTGCGCCCAGTACATTTTAACGGTGGCTCTGCCAGAGAAAATTACCAAAGAGTCTATAGCGACTGGATTTCTGCTTTTTATGTCATTGCTTCAAATCATGAATATTTTTCGCTGATGCTAAAAAGGTATCTTGCAGCAGCGACAGAATTTTTGCCTTAGCCCGTGTTGAGTGCTTTTTATAAAGCCCGTTCCGGCATTCAAGGAGGCAGTGGAAGCCGTTACCAGAGATTTTTTTTACTATATGCCTCAAGTTAATGACTGCTCCATCATTAACATATTCTAGGCAGTTGCGAGCCGCTTAGCAGTTGCAAAATACGTGTTGTACCGATTCGGTTTTTTATTGTAACCATAGCCTGAGAACCCTTGTGTACGTTACCGATAACGGCGGCTTGTTGTCCTAAAGGGTGGGCATGCATGATGGCTAATGCTTGAGCAGCTTGGGCTGATGGTAATATGCTAATAAAACGTCCTTCATTGGCAACATAGTACGGGTCTAGGCCAAGTACTTCACAAACACTACGCACGGGATCGGCAATGGCGATAGCGGTTTCGTCAAGCATGATTTGTTTGTTAGCGGCAGTGCTAATTTCAATTAAGGCAGTGGCTAATCCTCCCCGAGTTAAATCACGCATACAGTGAATGTCAATGCCGCTATCAAGCAATAATTTGACCAGTCCAGATAGGTCAGCGCAATCACTTTCCAGAGTTTGTTCGAGTTTAAAACCTTCTCTTTGCGCCATAATGGCGATGCCATGGCGACCAATATCGCCATTAATAATAACAACATCATCATGCTGTAGCATGCTTGGGGAGAGGCTCATGGCTGTATCTAGCACGCCGATGCCACTGGTATTGATGTACAGCCCGTCGCCTTTTCCTTTCTCAACGACTTTGGTGTCGCCAGTTACAATGTTAACGCCAGCCGCTTTGGCTTGGTGGCTCATGGAGTGGATAATTTTTTGCAAGGAATCAATAGCAAAGCCTTCTTCAATGATTAAACCACAACTTAAAAATAACGGTCGAGCGCCACTCATTGCCAAATCATTTAATGTGCCGCAAACCGCCAGTTTGCCGATGTCACCTCCGGGAAAAAATAGGGGGTTAACCACGTAGGAGTCAGTGGTAAAAGACAAACGCTCACTATTGATAGCCAGCACAGCGCTATCATTTTTTTCATTGAGTGCAGGGTTGTCGAATTCAGCCAGCATGAGTTTGTCGATGAGTGACTGTGTCAATTGACCGCCACCACCATGCGCCATCACTATTTTGTCATACAGGCCAATAGGTAGAGGGCAGGCGTCTTCTGAATTATCCGTTTTACTCACTGGCTAATGTTCTCCGTAATACTTTGCTGACGACGGTAGGCGTAATAAGCGGCGCAGGCACCTTCAGCGGAAACCATGGTGGCACCTAAAGGGGTTTCTGGCGTGCAGCGGCTAGCAAACTCTGGGCATTGTGATGGTTTGATAATACCTTGTAACACCTTACCGCTTAGACATTGCTCGTGTTCTTGTGTGTTGATATGTGCGATTTGAAAGTAATTTTCTGCATCAAAAGCAGCGTAATCTGCACTGAGCTCAAAACCACTCATCGGGATATCACCAAGTCCTCGCCATGAACGAGTAACCGGTTTAAAAATTCGATTAACTATCTGTTGCGCGGTGGTATTACCTGATGCTTGGACGGCCCGAGCATATTGATTTTCAACTGTTACCTGACCTTGTTCTAATTGGGTAATACACAACAAGATCCCTTGCAGAATATCAGCGGGCTCGAAGCCAGTAACGACAATCGGCACCTGATATTTCTCAGCGATAGGTAAATATTCCTGATAGCCCATCACCACACAGACATTGCCTGCGGCGAGAAAGCCTTGCACTTTATTTTCTGCTGATGACAGTATCGCTTCCATAGCCGGAGGAACGCGAACGTGTGACACCAGCAATTTGAAATTTTTTAAACCCATTTGTTGCGCCTGATATACGCTCATGGCGGTCGTTGGAATAGTGGTTTCAAAACCAATGGCAAAAAACACCACCTGCTTATCAGGGTGCTGTTGAGCGATCGTGACCGCTTCTAATGGCGAATAGACTGTTCGGACATCGCCACCTTCCGCTTTGACGGTCATTAAATCTTTTGTTGAACCGGGTACGCGAAGCATATCGCCAAAGGTGCAAAAGATAACGCCATTCAAGGCCGCTATGCCGATTGCCTTATCAATGGCTTGCAAGGGCGTAACGCAAACAGGGCAGCCAGGGCCATGAATGAGGTTAATATCGTTTGGTAGCAATTGATCAATACCGTATTTCATGATCGCATGTGTTTGACCACCGCATAATTCCATAATGGTCCAAGGGCGTGTGCAGGTATTCCTTATCGCTGTTGCCAATAACTCAACATGTGGCTGATGTCGGAATTCATCAATATATTTCACTGAACCTATTCCTGTGCGCTTTTCAGGTCATCGAGGCTGGACAAGGTGGCAAGGGCTTCTTCTTCATCTAGCAGGTTAATGGCAAAGCCTGCATGCACAATGACATAGTCATTTTCTTTCGCTTCTGGCACCAGAGCGAGGCTTACAGTGGTCACTAGTCCTGAAAAACTGACATCCCCTGTACGAGTGTAGAGGTCTTCACCAGAAATAGAGATGATTTTACCGGGAATTGCCAAGCACATTCTGTGTTCCTCTATTAGCTGCGGCGAGTAATTGACCAAGCGCTAAGCCGCCATCATTACATGGTAGTTTTTGTTGCCAGTAGACCTTAATATTAAGGTCTGATAAGCGGCGGATGAGCGTTTCGCTTAGGTAGCGGTTTTGAAAACTACCTCCGCTTAATATTACTCTTTTTTGTCCTGATTTGTGTGTCATATCAACCATCATTTCTACTAGCGTGTTATGAAATTTACATGCAATGAGTGGTTTGGGCACGGCGTTGTTCAAATCATCAATAATATCGCCGAGTAGCGGTTGCCAGTCAAATCTGGTCAATTCTTTGTTTTGCTGCCATAGCACGCGATAGAAATCGCCACTTGCTGTTGCGGCGAAACATTGTTCTAAACGCTGTGCAGCTTGGCCCTCATAACTTGAAACCTGGCATAAATCGAGCAAACTGGCGACACAATCAAATAGCCGCCCAAGACTAGAACTGCGCGGGGAGTTGATTCGTTTGTTGAGCATAGCTTGTAACAGTGCTTTTTCTTCCTCGGTGAAGGCTGATATGGGAGCGAGTGACGTGTGTTCAAATACCCTGTCACCCATGTATTCCCATAACATTGCCAATGCTGATCGACGAGGTTCTTTAAGGGCGACAGCGCCACCAAGCAAAGAAAATGGCCGCAGACTGGCGATGCGTGAAATGTTTGACGATGGGTCCAATGTGAAAAACTCGCCACCCCACAGCGAGCTATTATCACCGAGGCCATTGCCATCGCAAATGATGCCTAATAACGGTGGTTTAATAGCATGCTCTGCCATACATGACAGTAGGTGGGCGTGATGATGTTGTACGCTAACAGTCGGCAAATGGAGCGATTTAGCATAAAGGCTGCTGGCATACTCAGGGTGTTGATCCTGAGCAATCAGCTCGGGGTGGTATTCAAGCAATTGCGATAAATCAGCAATATTGTGTTTAAAACCAGTGATGCTTTCAAGGCTTTCAAGGTCACCATTGTGTTGACTGATCATGGCGTAATCACCATTACTAATGGCAAAGGTGTTTTTTAAATGTCCACCAACGGCCAATGTAGGCCTTTGCGGGTGTTGAGCAGATTGATTATCCGCTAGTTTTATTGTGATAGGCGCATAGCCTCTAGCCGCACGTAGCAATGTTGCTTCGTTATGAATGGTTTGTACAACAGAATCATCAACGGGTCGTAGAATAGGGCGATTATGAATAAGAAAAAGGTCAGCGATATTAGCTAGCCGGTCTAGTGCTTGTTGATTATCAATACAGATCGGTTCGTTACAAAGGTTGCCGCTAGTAGTAACAAGAGGGAAAGGTAAATATCTAAGCAGTAAATGATGCAAAGGCGAGCAGGGTAGCATGATGCCAATGCGGGTGTTGTCAGGCGCGACACCATCAGCCAAGGTGGAACACGCGATTAATTTATCCATTAACACAATCGGCGCAGCTGCTGAAAGTAGCAGTTTTTTCTCCAGTGCTGAGGGTGTGGCGATGGTGTCGACTTGGGCAATGTCTCGACACATCAACGCAAATGGTTTCTCAGGACGTGATTTATGGATTCGTAATTGTTTAATACTGGCCTGATGGGTCGTATTTGCTAACAGTTGAAAGCCACCAATACCTTTTAGCGCCACAATTTTACCTGTAGTTAATGCCGCTGACGCTTGCTTGATAGCCGTTATATTGTCAGCAAGGTATTTGCCTTGGTGAGTTAATAACTCAACAGTGGGGCCGCAGTCTGGACAGGCAATAGTCTGAGCATGAAAACGGCGATCGCTAGGGTTATCATATTCATGCTGGCATGCCTGGCACAAAGGAAACGTGTGCATTGCTGTTCTTTCACGATCATAAGGTAATGCGTTAATAATGCTGTAGCGAGGGCCACATTGGCTGCAGCTGGTAAATGCATACTGATAGCGACGATTGCTTGGGTCAAGCAGCTCATCGATGCAGGCGGGGCAGGTAGCAATATCGGGCGAAATAAACATCGATTGCTGCTGACCGGCACTGTTGCGTAATTCGAATTGTTGGTAACCGCAGACAGGTAGATTAGTTATAGTTAATGATTCTATTTTGCTGTTGATAGGAGGGTTTTTCTGAACTGTTTCAATAAACGCCTCTAACGCGCTTGGTGAGCCTTCAATATCCACCGTTACACCATCACCGGTATTGCTGGCCCATCCCTTCAGTGCTAATTGGCTGGCTTGCCGGTAGATAAAGGGACGAAAACCAACACCTTGAATTATCCCTGTGACTTGTAGTTTTTTTCTGTTAATCTGAATGCTCATGGTGTTTCCATACTATCGAACTATGGACTTGGAATGAAATCAAATTTGTGCAGGTTTAATCGCTTTGGAAAGAGATGATGGAAACCAAAATCAGTACAATTATTGATGAGCATGCGGCTGACCCCGCACGGCTGATTGATATTTTACAGGCCTTGCAAAACCACTTTGGCTTTCTTTCGACAGATACCGTTGAACAAACAGCGCATCTTCTGAATATTCCCCGTAGCCAAATTCATAGCGTTATCGAATTTTATAGTTTCCTACATTCAAAACCCGTTGGGGCTTACCGCATTCTGTTAAGTGATTGTATTATTGATACCTTACATGGTTTCCAAACAGTAATGGATGCGTTTTGTCAGAGGCTTGATATTCAACCAGGTATCATTCGCAGTGATGGCAAAGTGAGTATTGCGACCACCTCATGCACCGGCTTTTGCGATCAAGGTCCTGCAGCACTTATCAACGGTATTGCAGTGGTAGCCCTGGATATCGATCGTGTTGAGCGGGTTGTTAGCCTCATCGAACAGGATGTGCCAATCAGTGAGTGGCCAGCTGATTTGTTTCATAGTGAAGATAATATTCAGCAAAGCGGCTTTTTATTAAAACAAGATATTGAAGCAGGATCGGCCATTAAGGCCTTGCTTGATCGCGGCATTGAAAACACCTTAAATGAGTTAGAAAAGTCTGGCTTACGTGGCTGTGGTGGTGCAGGATTTCCTACGGTGAATAAATGGCGTTTTTGTCGACAGATCGAAGCTGATGCACATTATGTGGTTTGTAATGCAGATGAAGGTGAGCCAGGTACCTTCAAAGACCGTGTTTTGCTGAATAATTATGCCGATCAAGTGATCGAAGGGATGACGCTGTGCGGGCGCATTATTGGTGCCTCTCAAGGCTTTATTTATTTGCGTGGAGAATATCTTTTTCTGCGACAAAAATTACAACAGATCATTGATCAACGTAGACAAAATAACTGGTTGGGGCAAGCCATTGCTGGTGTCGAAGGCTTTGATTTTGATATAGAGATTCGCATGGGTGCAGGGGCATATATTTGTGGTGAAGAATCCGCCTTGCTCGAGTCGCTGGAAGGTAAGCGTGGTGTCCCACGGATAAGGCCGCCTTTTCCTGTTACGCATGGTTATCTTGATAAACCGACGGTCATCAATAATGTAGAAACATTTGCCTCAGCGGCGAAAATAGCGCTAGCAGGCGCTTCATCTTATAATCAGGTCGGTACGGAAGACTCTCCCGGAAGCCGCTTGCTAAGTATTTCTGGCGATTGTGCTCGCCCAGGTATTTATGAATACCCTTTTGGCACGACGATTAAACAGATCCTTATTGATTGTGGTGCTAGCCATACACGTTGTGTGCAAGTGGGTGGGCCATCGGGAGCACTGGTGGCGAACACCGGTTTTCAGCGTCAGATTAGCTTTGAAGATTTGCCAACGGGCGGTTCATTTATGATCTTTGATGAGAGCCGTGATCCTTTAGCAATAGCGACTAACTTTGCCCATTTCTTTGCCCACGAAAGTTGTGGCTTTTGCACACCGTGTCGGGTGGGCACAACGTTGGTGAAAAACAGGCTCGATAAGGTAGTTAACGGCATGGGGAGTGAGAATGACCTTGCAGAATTAAAAAAACTAAGTCATTTGCTGAAAGATTACAGCCATTGTGGATTAGGTCAAACGGCGACCAACCCAATAATGGACTCATTGACTTATTTCCCCGAGTACTATCAGGCCAAGCTTAAAGATCAGCCGTTTACCCCTGCTATTGATCTTGAACAGGCTTTACAGCAAGCACGTGTGCTGACCGGTAGAACGGATGCGGATGCCCATCTGGAGCAATTTAACGAATGAAAACGCTGTCGATAGTAATTGATGGGCAACAGGTTCCTTTTCAGCAAGGTCAGACGATTATTGAGGCTGCGTCAGCGGCTGGAATTTATATTCCTCACCTGTGTTACCAGCCCGAGTTTGCACCCCATGGTAGCTGTAAGGTTTGCGTTGTTAAGGTGAATGGTCGGGCTTGCTCTGCCTGTACAACGCCAGCGAGTGAAGGCCAAGTGGTCGATAATAATAGCGATGAAATGAATGCTTCACGTCGCAGCATTACACAAATGTTGTTTGTTGAGGGCAATCATTTATGTCCTTCTTGCGAAAAGAGTGGAGATTGTGAGTTACAAGCGCTGGCTTATCATTTAAAAATGTTCGATGCTCATTTTCCTCATTTGTTTCCCCTGCGTGAAATAGATGCCTCACACGCCGATATTATGTTGGATCGAGATCGCTGTATTTTTTGTGAATTATGTGTCCGAGCAAGTCGCGATGTTGACCAAAAAAATGTGTTTGCGATCAGTGGACGAGGTATTGAGAGCGAATTGATTGTTAATTCCCCGTCAGGGACATTACACGACAGCGACCTTGATGTGAACGATAAAGCGGCCCACGTTTGCCCAGTAGGGGCGATTTTAATTAAAAGAAAAGCATTTGATGTGCCCATCGGTGAACGTACTTATGACAAAAAGAGCATTGATGGAACAGAGCTGAATAAGGTGGAAAATGACCGCCAAAATTAGTATCGCTACAACATCACTGGCTGGTTGTTTCGGTTGTCATATGTCCTTGTTGGACATTGATGAGCGTATAACCGGTTTGGCGGAAGTGGCGGTGTTTGATCGTTCGCCATTGACTGATATAAAAAATTGTCATCATTCAGATATAGGCTTGATAGAAGGTGGGGTCTGCAATGCGGAAAATGTGCATGTATTACGAGAATTTCGAAAAAACTGTAAGACCTTGATTGCTGTTGGAGCCTGCGCCATTAATGGCGGGCTGCCGGCATTGCGCAATAAGATATCGCTAAAAGAATGTCTTGAAGAATCCTATATTGATGGGCTTGGTGTGGTGAATCCGCAAATCCCTAATGACCCAGAACTGCCTTTGTTATTAGATAAGGTTTATCCGATTCATGAAATCGTCAAGGTTGATTATTCGCTACCGGGTTGCCCACCGTCAGCTGATGCGATATGGGCATTTATTACCGATTTACTTGCAGGGCGCGAACCGACCTTGCCTGACGAGCTAATGCATTATGATTAATGAGACGTTGACTTTATGAGCACGACAGACCAGCAAGCATCGAATTCGGAGCCACTACGACGAGTTGTTATTGATCCTGTTAGCCGTGTAGAAGGGCATGGCAAGGTTACGTTATTGTTAGATGAAAACAATCATGTCGCGCAGGCGCGCTTACATATTGTTGAATTCAGGGGTTTTGAGCGTTTTATTCAAGGTCGCCCCTATTGGGAGCTACCGGTTTTAGTGCAACGTTTATGTGGAATTTGCCCTGTTAGCCATCATTTAGCTGCGGCAAAAGCCATTGATCAATTAGTCGGTGTGGATCAACTGACGCCTTCGGCAGAAAAGCTGCGTAAGTTGCTACACTTCGGTCAGGTGTTACAGTCACATGCGTTACACTTTTTTTATTTAGCCTCACCTGACTTGTTGTTTGGTTTTAGCAGTGACAAAAGTAAACGTAATATCCTCGGTTTATTAGCTGACTACCCTGAACTTAGCATGCAGGGCATTAAACTGCGAAAATTTGGTCAAGAAGTGATTCGGATTGTTACGGGTAAACGCATACATGGAACGGGGGCTATTGCAGGTGGAATGAATAAATCATTAACGCCTGATGAGGTTAATTATTTACTGAATGATATTGATGATGTCATTGAGTGGAGTAAAGCAGCGGTTAAGTTAGCGGCTGATATTCATTTAGCAGATGTCCCCTTTAACAATGAATTTGCCACCGTCAAAAGTGGCTTTATGGGTTTGACCGGCTCTTCTGGTGAGTTGGAGCTTTATCATGGCGGTTTGCGCGGTATAGATCGTAACGGTCATAGTGTGTTCGACCATTTTGATTACCGTCATTATCATCAAGTGATCCACGAGGAAGTGAAGCCGTGGACTTATATGAAGTTTCCTTTCTTTGAGTCGCTAGGGGTGGATGATGGCTGGTATCGTGTTGGGCCCTTAGCCCGAGTTAACCTGTGTGATGTTATTACTACGCCAGCTGCTGAGCAGGCGCGTGTGGCATTTAAAGCACAAGCAGGCGCTGATGCGATGGGAATGGTACAAAGCTCACTCGCTTTTCATTGGGCAAGAATGATTGAAATTCTTCATTGCGCCGAATCAATTAAAGGGCTGTTGCAGGACACCGATCTGCAGGGTAATGATTTGGTTGTTACGGGTGAAAAACGATTGGAAGGTATCGGGGTGATTGAAGCACCACGTGGCACCTTGTTTCATCATTATGAAATTAACGAAGATGATATTGTGACAAAAGCCAATCTGATCGTTTCAACCACAAGCAATAATCAAGCAATGAATGAATCTGTGCGGCAGGTTGCCGCTCGTTATTTGGATGGTCAGGAACTGACAGAAGGGCTGTTAAATTATATCGAAGTGGCCATTCGTGCCTATGATCCTTGTTTGTCTTGTGCCACTCATGCTCTTGGTAAAATGCCATTACAGGTGGAGTTACGCGATGTTGAAGGAAAGTTATTACAGCAACTGGTTAAAAATAGTCAGGGTGAAGTAAGTGGCTAAACTGCTGATTATTGGTTATGGCAACCCAGCGCGTGGTGATGATGCCTTGGGGCCTTTAGTTGCCGAGCATATTGAATCGCTTAAGTCGCTGAGACATTGGCAACATATCGATGTGTTAACGGCGTACCAATTACAAATAGAAAACGTCATGGACTTAGTTGATTATCAAACCGTTTTGTTTATCGATGCAGATATCCAAAGCAATAGCCCCTATCTTCTAACGCGTTGCCAGCCTGAAGTCGGGCAAAGTTATACCTCGCACGCATTGACACCAGATGCGTTGTTAGCGGTTTACCAGCAGGTGTATAAAACAGCACCACCGGCCTGTTATTTATTGAAAATGGCTGGTTATGCATTTGAATTAGGTCAGCCATTGTCGTCGATAGCCACTGAGAACCTACGGTTAGCAAAGGACTTTGTTGAGCACTGTTGTCAACGGTCAGAACAAAGCGTGCTATTTGATGATTGTGAAATGATGGAACTTAGTGCTGCGTATGCATGAACTATCGTTGTTAGAAGATGTACTAAGCATTATTGAGGATAATGCAGACACTCAGGGCTACACATCAGTAAAAAAAGTGTGTTTAGAAATTGGAGCGCTTTCGTGTGTTGAGCCAGAGGCATTACGATTTGGTTTTGATATAGTGATGAAAAATAGCGTAGCCGACGGCGCGATTTTGGATATTGTAACCGTGCCAGGGCAGGCAATATGCCAACAATGTGGTTGCGAAACAGATGTGTTTGAACTACATACGCCTTGTCCCGACTGCCAATCCTTTAGCTTGGATATCCAGTCTGGATTGGAGATGCGAGTGAGAGACTTGATTGTTAATTAGGAGAGATTTATGTGTACCACTTGTGGCTGCGGTTCGACTGAAACAGTAAACCATCAACATACCAGTAAAGTGGATGCTGCTGATATGACTGATCTTCGATTGGTGCAATTAGAAAAGGATGTGCTGGAAAAAAACAAACGCTATGCAGCAAAAAATAGACAGTATTTACAGCAGCATGAGATTTTTGCATTGAATATTATCTCCAGTCCAGGCTCTGGTAAAACTTCATTATTAACGGCCACGATTGATGGCTTGAAAGACCAGCTGGACATTAATGTGATTGAAGGCGATCAGAGCAGCGAATTGGATGCTGAGCGCATTCGCAGTTCTGGCGCGAAGGCTATACAGATTAATACCGGTAAGGGTTGTCACTTGGATGCTCATCAGGTGGGGCATGCCATTGAGGACTTAAACCCAGCAGATAAAGGGGTGTTATTTATCGAAAATGTAGGCAATCTGGTCTGTCCGGCGCCATTTGATCTTGGCGAGGCCTACAAGGTCGTTATGCTGTCAGTAACCGAAGGCGAAGACAAACCGCTTAAATATCCTGATATTTTTTATGCAGCGGATTTAATGATTATTAATAAGATAGATCTGCTGCCCTATGTTGATTTCAATATGGATCAATGTATTGCCTACGCAAAGCAGATCAACCCCAACTTAATAACTATTAAACTCTCGGCGACAAAGGGCGATGGTTTAAGTGAGTGGGTGCAATGGATCAAAACGCAACGAACATTAAAGGCTGTTTAGGCGCGCCACTGAAATTTATAACGAACATTGTGCATAATCCACAGTAGATAATTAAAACAATCAATTTTAATATTATTTAGCAGAACCTTTAGGAGAATAGGGTAGGTAGCTAATTATTAGAAAATAAATCACATTAGCCAAGCAGTTGTAAGTCCAACTGCAGACGCAGCCAATAATGGCAGTAGAACGCGCATCCCCAGCCCCGGGCCGCCAATAAAGCTGGCTAATAATGCTTTAATAAGCGTGTTTGACGATGCAGCAATAACAATACCTAATGCAGCGAGGTTTACTGATAAATCGCTGGTACTCATTCTGGACAGTGCCAGATTAATCGGGTCCACATCGGCAATGCCCGATATCATTGCCATCAAATAAATACCCGCTTCACCAAAATAATCAATCGCTGCCTTACTTAACAAGATGACGAGCACCAATAAAGCGCCGAAAAACAGTGCAGATTTTAGCTCTAGTGGATTAATCAAATGGGTCATCTTAGTGGGTGTCTGAGCGGCTTTTTTATGCCAGATGACAAGTGATGATAATAAAACCACAGCCATCATAACTGACATGGGAACCAGTAGTTTACTGAACAGCGCTGGATTGATAAGGCTAGAAACCAATAGAACACGAGGAAACATGGTGCCACAGGCAAGTAGGATACCTGCCGCTAGCAGGTTCTTCATACTCTCTTGCTTTTGGGATAACCGTGCATAATGCAAAGTCAACGCGGTAGATGATGCCATGCCCGCTGCCAGTGCAGTCAAGATGATTCCTCTGCTTGGTCCCGCTACCTTCATCGCAAAATAACCGCTGAATGAAATACTCGCAATGAGGACAACCATCCACCATATCTCATAGGGGTTCAAAGCTTGCCAAGGGCCGTAACCACGGTCGGGGAGGATAGGCAGAAGAACGACAGAAATAAGAAGAAGTTGCAAAGCGGCATGTAGTTCCCTTTTTTCCAGTTTTTTTAACCAGCCATGTAATGCCTCTTTATATCGTAATAATATTGCTGTCAGTACAGCGATAGATGCCGCAAGGTCTACGTGCTCTAGGGTTGCAAATACGCCCAATATAAATGTTAGCAACATTGTAATGAGGCTAGTAATGCTGGCATCTTCGCTATTGTTTCGCTGCACCGTATAGGCGGCTGCTACTGTGATAGAGAATCCCAAAAAAATAAAACCTAATACGGTTGCATCAAGATAGTGTGACAGTAACCCAGCCCCGCCACCTAGAAGCCCAGTAAGACCATATGTTCGCAGGCCAGCTATCCGTTCACCGTCTTTTGCTTCACGGGATTTCCAGCCACGTTCGGCACCGATAAGAAGACCTATAGCTAGCGCAATGCCCATAAGCGTTATCTGTTTAGCATCAACAAAACCGTTCACTTTTTTTCTCCAGTGGTTCGCTTATAGAAGGTTGTAGCATGTATAAAGTTGGATTTTTCCATCACTCTCCTTTCATTTTTTGGAATGCGAGCCGCATCTGTTTTTCTGCCTCAATAATAGTAAACAGTGCGATACCAACCGCGATAATGATAAGACCGTCTAAGAAGGGGATAGACTCGGTGGAAAAAACAGTTTGTAGTAATGGCAAATAGGTAATAGCAAATTGTGCAATCGTTATGGAGATAACAACAGCCCACACGACTTTGGTGCCGCGTACTCCCTGCCAAGTTAATGAGGCACTATAAATGTTTCGAATAAAAAACAGATGAAAGATTTCCATCACGACCAAGGTGTTTAGCGCGATGGTTCTTGCTAAATTGACTGAATAACCATTATCTATGGCGTAGCTGTAAGTGCCAAAGACGCCACAGAGAAACAAAAACGATACTAGTACGATATGCCAAAGCAAACCACCATTTAATAGTAGTTCATGACGTGATCGCGGTGGTCGCCGCATGGTGTTTTTCTCGGTGGGTTCAAATGCCAAAGCAATGCCCAGTGTTATAGCGGTAATCAGGTTGACCCATAGAATTTGAATAGGGGTGATCGGTAGCGTCATTCCCAAAAGCAATGCTAATACGATGGTCATGGCTTCACCGGCGTTGGTCGGTAGTGTCCAGCTGAGGACTTTTTTTAAGTTATCGTATACCGTGCGGCCTTCGCGTACAGCGGCCACAATGGAAGCAAAGTTGTCATCGGCTAATACTAGGTCTGCTGCTTCTTTTGCCGCTTCACTGCCCTTTAACCCCATGGCAATACCCGCATCAGCTCTCTTTAGCGCGGGTGCATCATTAACGCCATCGCCTGTCATCGCTACGGTCTTACCGTGGGCTTGTAAGGCCATGACCAAGCGTAGTTTATGCTCTGGGTTGGTGCGGGCAAATATATCGCATTCTAAGATCGCTTGGCTCAGTGCCGTGTCATCAAGTTCATCAAGGTGTTTGCCGGTGAGGACTTTAGCAGTGTTCTGGAGGCCAACCTGCTTACCGATGGCGGCAGCTGTTTTAGTGTGATCGCCAGTGATCATTTTTACTTGGATGCCAGCATGATGACACTCCGCTACGGCTGTAATTGCCTCTGGTCTGGGCGGGTCAATCATGCCCAACATGCCAATCAACGTTAACGAATCAGATACCTCTGCATGCTCTAATACTGTGTGTGTTGGTGGTGTGGGTTTAACAGCAAGCGCCAGTACACGTTGACCGAGTGCGGCAATGGTGTCCGCCTGCTCGCTCCAATAAACGGTATCTAAAGGTTCAGTGCCACCATTGGCGCTTCGTTGATTCGCGCACATGGCGAGCATACGTTCTGGCGCACCCTTTACATGTATACAAGCGTGATGCTCATGATCGTGATTGAGTGTTGCCATAAACTGATGTTTAGCGTCAAAAGGAATGGCATCGGTTCGCGCCCAGCTAGCTTGTTCTTGACGGGTATTCAAATCCATTTTTCCGGCGAAGCTTAGTAGCGCGCCTTCCATTGGGTCGCCTTCAACAATCCAGGCCCCATTGTGTTCGCGCAGCGAGGCATCATTGCAGAGTATTGAGGCGCGGGCCAACTCTTCCAGTACGGCGTGTTGCGCTGGAGACACAAAAGCGTCCTCCAGCATGAGTGAACCTTTGGGTTCATAGCCACTACCTTCTAGGGTAAAAAGATGGCGGTGAGTGAGTACAGAGGAAACCATCATTTCATTGCGAGTTAGGGTGCCAGTTTTATCTGTGCAAATGACTGATACCGATCCAAGCGTTTCTATGGCAGGCAAGCGTCGTACGATGGCGTTGCGCTGAGCCATGGCTTGCACACCAATAGCCAAGGTAATAGTGAGGACTGCTGGTAGGCCTTCAGGAATCGCCGCCACAGAAAGCCCCACTACAGCCATGAATATCTCAGTAAAATCGTAATGTGCAACAAAGTAGCCGAATGCCAATAAGATCACAGCGATGACAAGAATCAAAATGGTCAGCCATTTGGCAAACACATTCATCTGTGTCACTAACGGTGTTGTTAGCGTTTCGATTTGCGATAGTAGTCCACTGATTCGACCGATCTCAGTGTCTGACCCTGTCGCCACTATCACCCCTTTGCCCTGACCACTAGTGACGAGTGTGCCGGAGTAAGCCATACAGCTACGGTCTCCTAAGGCGGCATTCTCGGCAACTAAGTGTGTGTGTTTATCCACTGGTACAGATTCACCGGTTAAAATTGCTTCTTGCACAGTTAATCCATGTGCGTTAATTATTCGAAGGTCAGCGGGCACTTTATCACCGGCCTCCAGTATGACGATATCGCCGGGAACCAATTGCTCGCCAGCGATATTGGCGCGCTCTCCAGCACGAATAACATTGGCTTGAGGCGCTAACATATGGCGGATGGCATCCATAGCCTGTTCGGCTTTTCCTTCTTGCATAAAGCCGATAATGGCGTTAACAACGACCACCGTCAAAATAACCCAAGTATCGACCCAATGACCTAGAAGGGCGGTAATTAGAGCAGCGCCGAGTAGTACATAGATAAGGATATTATGAAAATGCAGAAGAAAGCGTACCAAGGAGTTACGACGGGGTGCTTGTGGCATTCGGTTGGGACCATGGGTGGAAAAACGAGCTTCAGCGTCGATTTTAGTCAAGCCGTTTTGTGAGGAGCCTAGGGCCTCCAGTGTAAGGTCGGAGGAAATTCCATGCCAATTAGTCTTTGACGACGCACCTGTGTTTTTCATATTTGCCCATTGTTAGCGTATAAAAAAATATCAACGTTGGTAAGCACCTTATCTATCATCCTAACAGATCTTGTATAAACTGCTTATTGGAAAAAAATCGGTTCTGGTAAGTGGGAGTGGCCGGCAAAGTTTAATTTAATCGTTTTTCAGACACCGCATCGGATTCGCTATTATTTCAATCTATTTTCTTTTGTTCTTGAAATACCCCAGCTATACTATTTTCAGCTTGAGGTTTCTAAAACTAAGGTACATGGAAAGTTAAAATAATGAGAACAGTGGTTGTAGCGAGTACAATTTTTATATTCTGGTTTATGCTCTCAGGGCATACCGAAACGTTGTTGATCGGGTTAGGTGTTTTATCTACGGTGATCAGTGTCTATCTTGCAAGGCGAATGGATATTATTGATCATGAAAGTTACCCTTTTCATCTAAGTTTACGCTTGTTACATTATTACTTTTACTTGGGAGCGGAAATTATTAAATCTAATATTGATGTGGCGAAACGCATTCTGACGCTTGGGCCTGTTAATATTAGTCCGCAAGTTGTTACACTTCGCGCCAGTAAAGAAACTGACTTAAGTAAAGTTATTTATGCTAACGCGATTACGCTGACACCAGGTACTGTGACCTTGAAGTTATCAGACGATGAAATTGAAGTACATGCGTTAAGTAAAGAAGGCGCTGCTCATTTAAAATCGGGTGAGATGGCCAAGGCGGTTCCTGATATGCCAGAACACACTTTATGATGTACGCTGCCGCAACACTCGCCATTTTAGTTGTTATTTTATTGCCCTTGGTAAGAGCTTTACTGGGGCCAACGGTTTATGACCGTATTGCGGCAATGAATATGTTGGGCACTAAAACAATTTTATTAATTGCTGTCTATGCCTTTTTGACTGATCGACATGACTTGCTTGATATTGCGTTGGTTTACGCGCTGATTAACTTTATTGGCGTGGTTGCTGTTTTAAAATTAATTGAGCAGGGTAATTTTTATACTGAAGGTAAGACGGTAGTTAATAACAAACAGAAGATGAAAGAAAAATGATGATGGATATACTCAGCTGGGTCTGTTTAGCATTAGGTAGTTTTCTGGGTATTGTTGGTGGTATCGGTATACTGCGTTTCCCTGATTTTTATACAAGACTTCATGCCGTTGGTATTACAGACACCTTATGTGCAGGACTTTTTTTATTAGGGTTGGCTTTTCAGGCAGGCTTAACAATAGCCAGTTTTAAATTATTTCTAATTTTCGTGTTTATTTTTTTTACTAGTCCTACTGCCTCACATTCCCTCGCTAATGCGGCTATGTTGGGTGGGCTTAAACCTAAACTTTCAACCGGCGACACAACGGATTCAAGCAAGTTGGGTGATGAATGATAGATAATGTTGTTGATATTATATTGCTCAGCCTTATTGCCATCCATGCGATTGCGATTATTCGTCTGAAAAGTATATTTACGGTCATCATGCTATTTGCTGGATTTAGTTTTCTATCAGCTGGTTTGTTTGTGGTTATGGATGCCGCTGATGTGGCTTTTACTGAGGCTGCAGTGGGTGCTGGTATATCGACGGTGTTGATGTTGGCAACGCTCGGGCTGACCTACTCACCCAAAGATATTAATAAAGAAGAAAAACGAGCAACACATAACCCATGGCTCCCTTTCATGGTGGTGTTAGTTACCGGTGCGTTATTAATTTATGGCACATGGGATATACCCGCATTTGGTGATTTGGCAGCACCGGCGAATCAGCACGTAGCACCCTATTACTTAGGTAACAGTTTATCTGATACAGGCGTGCCCAACGTGGTGACTTCGATACTAGCGAGTTATCGTGGGTTTGATACCTTGGGTGAAGTCACTGTTATTTTTACTGCAGGTATTGCAGTACTATTGTTGATTGGTGGCCGTCGGCGTAAACCTCAATTAGAGAAAAGAGACGATAACGGTGAAGCATAATTTAATTTTACGGGTTGTTTCAAAATTCCTTATCCCCCTTATTTTGCTGTTCGCACTTTATGTTCAGTTCCATGGCGATTTTGGCCCTGGTGGTGGTTTTCAAGCGGGGGTGATTTTTAGCGCAGCAATTATTTTATATGCGTTAGTCTTTGGCGTAGATAATGCAAAAGCAGTGATTTCACCGTATGTTCTTCGCCTTCTTGCCAGTTTAGGCGTATTAATTTATGCAGGAACGGGTGTAGCGGCATTAATCTTAGGTGGTAATTATTTAGAATACAGCGTGCTAGGGGCTACGCAAATAGCGGGTCAGCATCTTGGTATCTTGGTCATTGAGTTGGGTGTGGGTATCACCGTAATGTCTGTGATGTTGCTAATGTTTTTTACGTTTGCTGAACGCGGCAGACCAAACTTAAAATCAGAGCCTGAGTCAGGATTGGAATAAGTTATTTATGGAGATGATTCTTGGGCATTATAATTACTGGTTGGTCATTGTTATTATGATGGCTGGGTTTTATACCGTTATTAGTCATGGCAATTTGATAAAAAAAATTGTTGGCTTGAATATTTTTCAGGTCTCAGTTTTTTTGCTTTATATCAGCATTAGTAATGTAGAAGGCGGTGCGGTACCGATTATAGAAAAGGGCGTCGATCTTTACTCTAATCCCTTGCCTCATGTATTAATTCTGACGGCTATTGTGGTCGGTGTGGCAACAACTGCCTTGGGTTTAGCGCTTGTCATTCGAATCAAAGAAGCGTATGGCACTATCGAAGAAGATGATATTCATCGTCAGGATCAATCATTATGATAGAAAGCCACCTAAGTCTACTGTTAGTTGTTTTACCTTTAATGGCGGCACCTATTATAGCGGTGCTACCAAATGGCCGTTTGCCTTGGGCCGTTAGTACGATAGTGAGCTGGTCAGTTTTTTATATGGCGGCTTGGCAATTAATCAATGTCAGCACAGGGCATACGATCAGTTATGAACTTGGTGGCTGGGCTCCTCCTTGGGGTATTGAATACCGTATTGATGCGGCAAATGCACTGGTTGCCTTGGTGGTTTCTGGTATTGCTGCGCTAACCTTACCCTACGCATTAAAAAGCGTTATTAAGGAGATTCCAGAGAAGCAGCACGCGCTTTTTTATACGGCGTTTATGTTGTGTTTGACCGGTTTATTGGGTATTGCGCAAACAGGCGATATATTTAATTTGTTTGTCTTTTTAGAGATTTCGTCTTTATCATCATATGCATTAATAAGTTTGGGTAGGCAACGTCAGGCATTGACGGCGGCTTATCAATATCTAATTATGGGGACGATTGGAGCAACATTCTTTATTATTGGGGTGGGTTTACTCTATGCGATGACTGGCACGCTTAACATGGCGGATTTATCGCAACGGTTACCAGAGTTATATAACCATCGTACTATTCATACCGCTTTTGCATTTATTATGGTGGGCTTTGCATTAAAGTTAGCCTTGTTTCCATTACACCTTTGGTTACCTAATGCTTACACTTATGCGCCGACGGTTGTGTCTGTTTTTCTTGCAGCGACGGCAACAAAGGTTGCAGTTTATGTCATGTTACGTATGGTATTTTCAGTGTTTGGCTTTTCGTTTATTGAAAATACACCAGCGGATGAGTTGTTTATATTGTTATGCGTAATGGGTATTTTATCGATGTCATTTTATGCCATTTACCAGAAAGACAGTAAACGCTTACTGGCATACTCTAGTGTGGCTCAAATTGGTTATATGATGCTGGGTATAGGCTTAGGAAGTGTCCTAGGTGTTACGGCAACTATGGTGCATTTATTTAACCACGCCTTAATGAAGGGAGCTTTATTTATGGCAATCGGTACCTTAGTTTATAGAGTCAGTTCTAGTCGCCTTGAGCACTTTTCTGGGTTAGGTAAGCAAATGCCGTGGACCTTTGGGGCGATTGTGATAGGCGGGCTTAGTTTAATTGGCGTGCCCGGTACGGCAGGTTTTATTTCTAAATGGTATTTAGTACTGGCGGCGATTGAAAAACAGAATTGGTTTATTGTTGGTGTAATCTTAACGGGTTCGTTGTTGGCCGTTGTGTATGTTTGGAAGCTCGTTGAAGTACTGTACTTCAAAGTAGCTGATAAACCACAACAAGGGCAAATAAGTGCAACAGAGGCACCATTGATGATGCTAATCCCCATGTGGGTATTGGTATTGGCTAATGTGTATTTTGGTTTTAATACTGAGCTGACCGTGGGTACGGCAGAGCAGGCGGTTAAATTATTGCTTCCAGGTGCTAGCGAATGAGGTTGAATAAATGATCGGCTTAGCAGGCGAGCAAATAATCCAATTAGCTATCTTAATGCCGCTAGTGGCGTCAGTTTTAATTGTGTTAGCGGGTAAAAAACCTAATCTTCGTGAAGCAATAACACTCATTACAGCCGTGATGGTTGCTCTATTAGTGATGACACTTGCTGGCCAAGTGAACGCTGGTGAGCGACCAAGTTTTGATGTGTTTGAAGTAATTCCTGGCATCAATATTAGTTTTTCAGTAGAACCGTTAGGGATGTTGTTTGCCTTGGTGGCGAGTATTTTGTGGCTAGTAACCTCCATTTATGCGATCGGTTATATGCGAGGTCACCATGAAAAGAACCAAACACGCTTTTATGCCGCATTTGCCATTGCCATTGCTAGTACGCTAGCGGCAGCATTTTCTGGCAATATGTTTACCTTATTTCTTTGCTATGAAATATTAACGCTATCAACCTATCCACTTGTTACGCATGCGGGTACTAAAGAAGCAAAACGCAGTGGCCGTATCTATTTGGGTATTCTTTTGGGAACCTCTATTGGTTTCCAGTTGTTGGCTATTTTACTGACTTGGTCAATAACGGGTACGCTTGATTTTAAAGATGGCGGTATTTTGGCTGGTAAGCTAGATCCTGCCTATGCTGGTATTCTGTATGCCTTGTTTGTTTTCGGTGTTGGTAAAGCGGCTATCATGCCATTCCATAAATGGTTACCTGCCGCGATGGTTGCACCTACGCCAGTCAGTGCTTTGTTACATGCTGTTGCCGTTGTGAAAACGGGTGTATTTGCGATCCTTAAAGTGACGATTTATATTTTTGGTAGTGATTTTATTACAAGCTCAGGAGCCGGTGATTGGCTTATTTGGTTTGCCGCAGTAACTATCTTATTGTCCTCATTGATTGCAATGACTAAGGATAACCTTAAAGCACGTTTAGCGTATTCAACCATCAGCCAACTCAGTTACATTGTATTGGGCGCACTGGTGGCTGTTGAGATGAGCTTAATCGGCGCATCTATGCATATTGCAATGCATGCATTTGCGAAAATCACCTTGTTTTTTGCTGCAGGGGCTATTTTAGTAGCAGCGCATAAAAAGGATATTAGTGATATGGACGGTTTAGGCCGTGTGATGCCGATCACTTTTGCCGCATTTACTATTGGCAGTTTGAGTATTATTGGTCTACCTCCTTTTGGTGGCATGTGGAGTAAGTGGTATTTAGCATTAGGTATGGTGCAAACTGAACAATGGGTATTGTTAACTGTTTTAATGCTTAGTTCATTACTTAACATCGCATATCTATTACCAATATCAGTGCGTGCGTTTTTTGCAAAACCTAAAGAAGGTGTGGTGTATACACAGATAAAAGAGGCGCCCATCAGTATGTTAATGGCTATAGGGTTTACATCACTCGCTTGTATCGTTTTGTTTTTTTATTCTGATCCATTTTATAACCTCGCTGTAGATGCAGCGACGGGTCGTTAGAGAGTACTTAATATGTCAAACAAAATTGAAGATGAAAAAACTTACTTGTTTGATAACCCACGCAATGTTTCGCGTCTGTTATTAGGCTTTTATATCATTTCTGCAGGGTTGTTTATTGCAGACTTCTTTGTTCATCGTCATACCGTTCACCCCTGGGAAGGCTTTCCAGGTTTTTATGCCCTATATGGTTTTGTGGCTTGTGTGTTGCTAGTTTTTATTTCTAAGGAAATGCGCAAGGTGCTCATGAGGGATGAAGATTATTATGAAATGAAGGAAAAGAAAGATGATGTGGATAAGTAATTTACCACCCTTCATTCCTTTTTTTATTGCCGCGATATTGGTGCTGGTTACGCGTGGTCAGGTACGTAATATAATTCTACTTGCAACACCGGTTTTGGGTGGTTTACATTTATGGTTAGATGTACAACCGTTTGTTCCAATGCAGGCAAGTGATACCTTAGTCAAAGCAACTGCATTATCATATCCATTAACCGTATTTACGTATCAACTTGAGTTTATGCGAGTTGATAAGTTGAGTTTGTTATTTGGTTATTTATTTCATATTGCCAGCTTTATTGCCATCGTGTATGCCTTACATGTGCGGGATACCACGCAACAGGTGGCAGGGTTACTTTATGCAGGCAGTGCGCTAGGGGCAGTGTTTGCAGGGGATTTAATAAGTTTATTTATTTTTTGGGAATGCCTGGCATTAAGTTCAGTATTCTTGATTTGGGCTAACCGTACTGACCGTGCCATTCAGTCGGGCATGCGTTATTTGATATTTCAGGTAGCCTCTGGTGTGTTATTACTAGCGGGTGCTTTGGTCTATTACAATGAACATGCTTCATTGGCTTTTGATTATATTGGGCTTAATGGTATCGGCAGTTGGTTAATATTTTTAGCATTTGGTATTAAGTGTGCGTTTCCTTTTTTACATAATTGGTTAACAGACGCTTACCCTGAAGCGACCGCTAGTGGGACAGTCTTTTTATCTGCATTTTCGACTAAGCTTGCGGTATATGCTTTAGCACGTGGGTATCCTGGAACAGAGCTTCTGATTTATATCGGTGCTGTAATGGCCTGTTTCCCAATCTTCTATGCGGTCGTTGAAAATGATCTCAGGCGTGTTCTAGCGTACAGTATGATTAACCAGTTGGGTTTTATGGTGGTAGGTGTTGGTATTGGCACTGCTCTAGCGCTAAATGGCACAGTTGCACATGCCTTCGCACATATCATTTATAAATCACTGTTGTTTATGTCAATGGGTGCAGTCATGTATCGTGTTGCTAACATTAGAGGCTCAGATCTTGGCGGCTTGTATAAGAGCATGCCCTGGACAGCAACATTTTGTATTATTGGCGCCGCCTCAATTTCTGCTTTTCCCTTATTTAGTGGTTTTATTGCAAAATCATTAATCATGGTTGCTGTGCTGAAAGAAGGGCATGAAGTAGTTTGGTTGATGTTATTGTTTGCAGCGGCGGGTGTATTCCATCACGCGGGTATTAAGGTACCGTACTTTGCTTTTTTTCATCATGATTCGGGAATTAGGGTTAAAGAGGCGCCGATTAACATGTTAATTGCAATGGGCGTTGCGGCTTTCTTATGTATATTTATTGGTACACAGCCACAATACCTTTATGCGTTATTGCCATGGAAATTTGATTATTGGCCGTATGATTTGACACATGTATTGACCCAGTTACAGTTACTCTTTTTCTCTGCGTTAGCCTTTGTTTGGTTAAACAAAAAAGGCTTGTACCCACCTGAGCTACGCTCGGTTAATATTGATGTTGAGTGGACGTATAGAAAACTATTACCTGCAACAGCAAGGGCGAGTTATAAATTATTGGATCAGCTTAACCGTGTTGTAGTAGCCACTCTTCGTCAAAGTTGGGAAGGTGCTCAATCGGCTTTTCAAGCCAGTCGTTTATCTCAATATCATTTAGCGAGTAGCTGGCCAACCGGAAGTATGGTGTTGTGGATTGGCGTTATTTTAGGTGGATACCTATTAGCTGATATTTATTTTAAATAACAGCTAATAGGCTTATAACAAGAACTTAAAGTCTTTTCGCTATTGGCATAGGGTATTAACCCACAGTAGAAAACCTTCTCTGTACTCTAATCGTTTTGTCTTTTCCCAGCAGTTTTGACTTGCGTCTCATCGTGAGCACAACAGGCCAAGGTTCCGTATTATAAAAATAATAACGTAGATGAGTGTTCACTCATTTCGTTAATAAATAGGGCTGTTTGTTATACGCTGGCCCATTTTTTTACGCCTACCGTATCTAATAATTACCTAAATATATCGTTTAAGACGCTTTATAAAACACAGATTTAAAAGTGGAAGACTGTATATAAGGCACATTTATGGTGCGCTGCATGATGAAGGTTGCGCATATATAGTGCAGTAGAGTATATGGATTCTTAAATTTGAAAATAAATTTATTTAGACATTTATTATTCGAGTTAAGTATAAAAATATTTATTTTTAATAGATTGATTCTAAAGTCTTTTTTAATAAGAAGGTGTTAAAAAAAATAGGGTGGCATTGTAGTTGCTTTAAGTAAACTTAAAGTGCGACGAGGTAGAACTAATTTTACGGCACTAGAGGTTGGTAATCATTATTTAGACTATTTATAAAGGAGTTTGCAATGACACGTAATGAGGTAACTGAATTAATTATCTTACAAAAATCTGCCATGGGTTTTACCTGGTCTGAGTTAGCAAAAGCGATAGATAAGAGTAAAGAATGGACAACGGCGGCTTTATTAGGGCAAATGACATTAACGAAAGAGCAAGCCGAGACACTTGGTACGATGCTTAATTTGCCTGTTGATGCGACGACCCAATTACAAGTAGTTCCTTATAAGGGCTCCTTACCTACAGCCGTTCCAACAGACCCTTTAATTTATCGTTTTTATGAACTAGTTAATGTGTACGGAACGACGTTTAAAGAACTGATACATGAGGAGTTTGGTGATGGAATTATGAGTGCTATTGATTTCAGCATGGATCTTAAACGTGAACCAGACCCATTGGGTGATCGTGTGAATATTGTAATGAGTGGGAAGTTTCTTCCGTATAAAAGTTACTAATCATTTAATTAATTTGTAAAACTGGAGTATATAAAATGTCATATTTAGAGCCGAGTGAATTCGTTACAAAAATGGTGGATTCTGGTGAATCCAAAGTGTATATGTCGACAAAAGATACGTTTATTCGTGCTTTTATGGCCGGTGCTATTCTTGGGCTTGCCGCCATTTTCGCCATTACGGTTGCTGTGAAAACGGGGTCTCCATTAATTGGTGCTATTTTGTTCCCTGTGGGTTTTATCATGCTGTACTTAATGAAGTTTGATCTATTAACAGGGGTATTTACCTTAGTGCCATTAGCATTAATTGATAAGAGGCCAGGTGTCACCATCGGTCAAGTATTTAGAAACTGGGGGCTTGTGTTTATTGGTAACTTTGCAGGAGCGCTCACAACAGCGTTTATGATGTCGTTTATCTTAACCTACGGCTACAGTGTCGATGGAGGCGCTATTGCTGCCAAAGTCAGTACGATTGGTGAGTCTAGAACGTTAGGCTATAAAACACACGGTGTTGATGGCTGGTTTACGATTTTTATTCGCGGCATGTTATGTAACTGGATGGTTTCAATGGGTGTGGTTGGTGCAATGATTTCGACTTCTGCTACCAGTAAAATGTTAGCGATGTGGATGCCTGTTATGCTGTTCTTCTTTATGGGTTTTGAACACTCAATTGTTAATATGTTCCTGTTCCCATTTTCAATGATTATGGGTGGGGAGTTTACGTTTGTTGACTATTTAGTTTGGAATGAGCTGCCAACAGTACTTGGCAACCTAGCTGGTGGTTTGTGCTTGGTAGGGCTTCCACTATACTTCACTCATGTTAGAACCAGTCCAAATCGTTCTATATAATCATTTCCATTAAACAACTGATGGACCAAGGCCAGCCTAAGCTTAGGCTGGCCTTTATTTAAAATGACAAATCGATTAAACATATCCGTAGGTCAATATTCAGATAAAGGTAAAAAGGATATAAACCAAGACTTTCATGGTGTTTATATTCCTGATGAGCCGATGCTAACATCTAAGGGCATAGCGGTTGTTTTATCCGATGGTATCAGTAGTAGTGATGTAAGCCATATTGCCAGTGAATCATCGGTGAGTGGTTTTATCTCGGATTATTATTGCACCTCCGAGACTTGGTCTGTTAAACAATCAGCTGAACGGGTGCTAAGGGCTACCAACTCTTGGCTATACGCCCAAAGCCAACAAAGTACACACCGGTTTAATAAAGATCGTGGTTATGTGTGCACGTGCAGTGCCATGGTTATTAAGTCAAGAACAGCACACATTTTTCATGTTGGAGACAGCCGAGTATATCGCCTGAATGATCAGTCGTTAGAACAGCTTACCAACGATCATAGATTATGGGTAGCAGAGGGTAAAAGTTACCTTAGCCGAGCAATGGGGGTTAAGCAACAACTCGATATTGATTATCAAAGCATGGCTGTGGCAGAAGGTGATACATTCTTTTTGGCAACAGACGGGGTGTATGAGTTTGTTAATGATGCGTTTATCGTTAATACAATAAATGAGCACGCCGATCAATTAGATGAGGCGGCAAAGCTTATTGTTAATACAGCATATGAACAAGGTAGCGATGATAATTTAACGGCGCAAATTATTCGTATTGATGCACTACCAGATCATGAGACAAGTGAGCTTTACCAACACATTACTGAGCTTCCATTTGCCCCGTTATTAGATGCTCGCATGACAATGGATGGGTATAGAATTATTCGCGCTATTCATCAAAGTAGTCGTAGTCACGTTTATTTAGCGTTTGATGACGACACTGGAGAACAGGTTGTTATTAAAACGCCCTCCGTTGATCTAAGAGATGATTCTGCTTATCTAGAGCGCTTTACAATGGAAGAGTGGATTGCGAGACGTATCAATAATGCACATGTGCTGAAACCCTGTAAACAGAGTCGCAAACGAAACTACTTGTATTTAGCAATGGAGTTTATTGAAGGGCAGACTTTAAAACAATGGATGATAGATAATCCTACGCCTGATTTAGAAACAGTACGCGGCATTATTGAGCAGGTTGCTAAAGGCTTACGGGCTTTCCACCGATTGGAGATGCTGCATCAAGATTTAAGACCAGACAACATCATGATCGATTCAACAGGGACGGTGAAGATTATTGATTTTGGTTCGACACGGGTGGCTGGCATCATGGACATATCAAGTTCAAGGCAGCAAGACGACATACTCGGCACTGCTCAGTATACAGCCCCAGAATATTTCCTTGGACAAAGCGGTACAAGCCGTTCAGACCTATTCTCTTTAGGTGTTATTACGTATCAGATGTTAACAGGTCGGTTACCTTATGGCGTTGATGTGGCGAGGTGTAAAAGCAAGTCGGCGCAAAATAAATTGAATTATAAAACGGTGCTCGATGATGAAAAAGAGATTCCAGTATGGTTTGACGATGTGTTAAAAAAGGCAGTGCATCCTGATCCTTATAAGCGATATGGGGAGCTATCAGAGTTTATTTTTGACCTGCGACAACCAAATAAAGAGTTTATAAATAAAACTCGTCCACCTTTGATGGAGCGTGACCCTGTGCTTTTTTGGAAGAGCACCACGTTAATGTTAACGATCTTGGTTTTATATTTACTTAGCCAATAACGGGTTTTATGTTTATTGGTATAGGCTAAATCAAAGGGGAGCCGCCGAACCATGTTTGATGAAAGTACATAACGGCAAAGAATATGGCGGTACCTGCTAGTGCTGCCCAGATATTAAGTTCGCTCAAAACAAGTTTATTACGTTTGTTTAAAATAGCTACAAAAGGAATATAGGATGTTTGTTCGGTAAATTTAACCCAAGACTCACCATACCGGGCCTTGTATTTACGGTCTAAATTCATAGGCGCAATAAGCCCTTCAAATGCAATTGTTCCAAACAGAAGGTGGGAGGCCCAATCGCCGTTGACAATAAAATGAGCGAAGCCCCATAATCCTAACCCAATAAGTCCTGCATGCCGTGTGATGCGTACCATGCCACGGGTTGTGACTTGGTCGGGTGGAACAAGCCCCATTAAGGTTGGGTTTTTATCAAAAATACTCATTGGTAATAACAAAAAGGCAAAGAAGGTGAGCCCAATGCTGACTGGTTTTAAGGCTTCAGCTGTTCCCCAAGTGGCAATATAAGGAGCGCTTTGATAGGCGAACCCCATCCAAGCTAAAGCAATAAATATACTCAGCGAGAATAAGACCTTAAAGACGGTTTCGCCAAGAATGTTAACAATGTGAGCACGCAAGGGGCTGCCAGAAATAATCCAGTGCATGCCAAGAAAAAAAAGACAAGCCGCGGTTAGTGAGTTCATGGGGTTGCTCCTCCAGCTAGTTATTAGCGCCCTTTTTAGCTATGGGCTGTTATTCGAACTAGCATAAAGCATACTTAAAATTTTGCGAAGCGTCGTGTATTTATGTAATTGTTAATTCAAAAAGCTAGTTTTTTTTGGCATGAGAGGATGTAGATCAAGAAAACGCTAGTGATATAGGGTCGCTAAGATGATAACGAAAAGCGTTATCGTTATGAAAACATGGATTTACTTTATGAGCAAAAGGGCTGCATTGGTGAATAAGCTTAATAGCGCGACTGCCTTCCAGAAGGCGAGAGGGTTACGTTCAACTAATGGCGTGTGAACGGCAGTGGTGAATAATTTATTCGGGTGTGAGAGGTCGTGAATAAATTCTGATATTTCTTCGTATCGATTTGAAGGTTTTTTGTTGACGATTTTTCTGATTGCACCATCAATCCAAAGTGGAATGTCCGTATCGATTTCTAATATTGGAATATAGTGCAATTTACTAAGTGCTTTTTCACCGTATTTTTCCCCAAAAGGGAGTTTTCCTGTCAACATTTCGTAGGTAATAACGCCTAAAGAGAAAGCGTCTGAACGGTAGCTAGCGGGCTGACCTAATAGGTATTCTGGTGCTGTGTAGTGTTGAGTTCCCAATAAATTTAAACGTTGAATGGGAGATGCTATTTCTTCTACACCGGCAACTTTTGTAGAGCCGAAGTCTATTATTTTAACGGTGCCTTGGGTATCGATAATGATGTTTTCTGGTTTGAGGTCTTGGTGAATCATTTCCTTTTTATGAAAAGCTCTGAGGCCTCGAGCAATTTGCCTAACGATGCCTCTAACATCGTGCAAGCTGGGTTGGGGGTTGTCACTCATCCAATGCCTGAGTGTTTGTCCTTCGATGTATTCGGTGACGTAATAAAGAAAGCGACGTGTCTTTGTTTGTTCAATAATTTTTAGAACATGATTGTTATCAATTCGGCGGCCAATCCATTCTTCTTGGACAAACATATCTAAAAATGTAGGGTCATCTACATAATTAACAGACGGTGTTTTAATAACAACTTGCTGTTGTGTTTGAATATCTGTTGCCAGATACACTTGTGTACGATTACTGGCATGTAGTTCTCGCTCAATTCGGTAACCATCTAAGGTCATGCCGGCACTTAAGTCTGGAGGAAAAGGTAGCTCAGTTAATTTACGGTATATTTCCTGTTCATTAACGTGTGGTCGTTGATTAAACCTGACAATTTGGCAGGTGACATTGTCATGGCTGCCATTTTTCATTGCAAGATCAGTAATGTTTCGAGCAGCACGGTCAAAATTGTCGGTATTATTATTTACTTGTGCCAGCATGATGTTGTCACTGACAAACTCATGAACACCATCCGTGGTGAATAAAAAAGTATCGCCTTCTTCCAATAGAAAATGGCTGTAGTCAATTTCTAAATGTAGATCAATGCCTATTGCACGAGTGAGGTAATTTTTTTCTTTGGATACCCAGAAACGATGATCGTCCGTGAGTAGCTCCAATTGCTTATCGCGTATTCGGTAAATACGTGTATCGCCAATATGGAATAAATGCACGGTGGAAGATTTAACAACTAAGGCGCTCATAGTAGTGGCTAAGCCTTTTTGGTTAGCACCACCTTGCTGTGCCATCCCCAACATCCAACGGTTAGTAGCGGTTAAAACCTTTTGAACAGAGGTTTTAACCGTCCAAGTGTCAGGTGTGCAGTAATAATCACCCAATAAGCTTTTTACACAAGATTCACTGGCAAGTTTACCGGCATCACAGCCACTAACACCATCAGCTATAACCGCAGCCACCCCTTTTTGCTCTAAAACAGGTGATTCAGGCAGTAAAACACCATAACTGTCTTCATTGTCCGTTTTAAGGCCTTTATCGGATGATTGACCAAGGTCTATAATCGATTCTGATTGCATGTTAGTGGTGTTGATGGGTTATGTCACATCGATAAGTTCTACTGTACCATCTTCAAGCACCTCGGCTGTTTGTCCTTTAGGCTCTTCTAAGAAAATAAACATAAATAATAAAACGGTGGCGGCTGTTCCTCCAATCACCATAAAGAAGACTTGCGGAGAAACAAAAGAAAGAACAGTTAGAAATATAAGGCCACCTACATTGCCGTAAGCGCCCACCATACCAGCGACTTGGCCAGTCATACGACGTTGAATTAGAGGCACCATGGCATACACTGCACCAGACCCGCCTTTAGAAAATAGCCCACATAAAATAGTACATGCCACAACTAACGGTACAGCCCATGTTTCACTAACTTGACCGAGTAATAAAAAGGTAACGCTAATACCTGAAAACAAAATAACAAGTGATTTTTTGCGGCCAATTTTATCACTCATCATACCGCCGCCAGGTCGAGCTATTAAGTTCATCACAGGGTAAATGGCGGCTAGTAGCCCAGCTGTTACAGGCGATAAGCCAAACATATCGATATAGAATAATGGCAACATAGAGACTAGGGCTAATTCAGAACCAAATGTCACCATATAAGCAAGATCTAAAATGGCAACTTGTTTAAATTGATAGCGAAATAAATCAGGCACTTCTTTGCTGAAAATATCTTTGTTAACTTTAATAATATGCATCGCTTGATACAGGTAGACAATGGCAATGGATGCATAGGTGATAATGACTACTTGCTCATTTAACCAGCCCATACCCTTTGGAGAGAGTTTCCATGTGAGCAATGCGAGTGCACCATAAATGGGCATGCTCATTATTAAGTAAAGCGTCAAATCAAGCTTACTGGTGACTTCCATTCCACCTACTTTTTTAGGTTTGAAATAGGTTGAACCTTTTGGTGTATCTGTGACACTTAAATAATAAAAAATACCATAGAAAAAAGCGATCACTGCGGTAGCTGTTAATGCATAACGCCAGCCATCCTCACCGCCTATCCATAAAGCTAAAGCGGGTAAAGCCATGGCGGAACCTGCCGAGCCAAAATTACCCCAGCCACCATAGATACCTTGTGCGATACCAGTTTGTCTAGCGGGGAACCACTCGCCGATCATACGGATACCAACAACGAAACCTGCGCCAACAAAACCCAGTAAAAAACGAGCTAAGGCAAGTTGTTCAAAAGTTTGTGCCCAAGCAAAAAATAAACATAAAAAACTAGAGAATATTAGTATGCCTGAGAACATGCGGCGAGGGCCAAAGCTATCCACCATCATGCCTACAATAATGCGTGCAGGGATTGTTAATGCAACGTTCAGGATGAGTAAAACAGACACTTCTTGAGCTGTTAAGTTAAAGACATCTCTGATAACAGACATTAATGGGGCATGGTTAAACCACACCATAAAGCTGATAAAAAAGGCAAACCAAGTTGTATGTAAAATACGAATATTGCCTTTGAACGATAATAAATTTAGTTTTTGCGACATTGCAATGTGTCTCCTTCAATAGATTGTGAGGGTAAGAGCAAAAGCTATGCCAGCTAAGTATTTACTTACTCTTAATGGTCGTTGTAGTTATTTGTTTGGGGTAATGTGCTTTTTTGCACCAAGTTAATGCGATTGGGGTTTTTATTGCACAGCACTAAAGCAAAAAACTGTTTTGACTGTCTTTTTTTATATGTTTTTAAAAATTTTCTGCTTAAAAATCAATTGTTAGAGAGGTGGTGGTTGATGTTGGCATGTTGCGTGCTAAGGAGGTGTGACTATAAAGAATTTTGGATATACATAAAGCATGAGTAATAAAAAACAATTAGTTGTAATTGGTAACGGTATGGTTGGGCATAAATTCCTACAGTCCATGGTAAACAGCGATGAAATGCAAAACTACGATATAACAACGTTTTGTGAAGAAACGAGGTTTGCTTATGACCGTGTTCAACTATCGTCATACTTTAATGGTAAAACTGAAGAGGATCTGTCACTTGTTGAGCCGGATTTCTTTGAAAAAAATAATATTACCGTTCATATCGGTGATCGTGCAGCCCACATTGATCGTGACAAAAAAATCGTTACCTCCGATAAGGGTCAACGTATTTCATACGATAAAATTGTTCTAGCGACAGGGTCCTTTCCCTTCGTTCCACCTATCCCAGGCCATGAAAGGGAAAATTGTTTTGTCTACAGAACTATTGATGACTTAATTGATATTGCGAAAGCAGGTAAAGAATCTAAGGTAGGCGTTGTTATTGGTGGTGGTTTGTTGGGTCTTGAGGCTGCTAAAGCGTTAAAAGACTTGGGGTTGAAAACACACGTTGTTGAGTTTGCGCCACGGTTGATGGCCGTACAAATTGATGATGGCGCTGGCGCAGTGTTACGTAAGAAAATTGAAGAGTTAGGTGTTAGCGTACATACCCAAAAGAATACACAAGGCATTGTTGATGGTGAGCAGTGTCTGCATCGGATGAACTTTGCTGACGGCTCACATATTGAAACCGATGTTATTTTATTTTCAGCCGGTATTAGACCGCGTGATGATATTGCTCGTGATTGTGGTCTGACACTTGGTGAGCGAGGCGGTATTGTTATTGATGATCATTGTCAAACGTCAGATAAAGACATTTATGCGATAGGCGAGTGTGCTTTATGGGATGGCAAAATATTTGGTTTGGTGGCACCGGGTTATCAAATGGCCCAAGTTGTAGCAGACCGGTTATCACTCAAGGAGAATAGTTTTACCGGTGCAGATATGAGCACGAAATTAAAACTGATGGGTGTGGATGTAGCGAGTATTGGTGATGCGCATGCAACCACTGAAAAGGCGAAGATTTACACTTATGTCAATGGTGCAGATGACGTTTATAAAAAGATCGTCGTCAGTGAAGATAATAAACGCTTATTAGGTGCGGTGTTAATTGGCGATACGGTTGATTACGGTAATTTGTTACAACTTAAACTGAACGATATTGCTTTGCCAGAGTATCCGGATGCATTAATTTTGCCACAACGAGATGGCTCAGGCGCAACAGGTTTAGGTGTTGAAGCTTTACCGGATGCTGCGCAAATATGTTCTTGTTTTGATGTATCCAAAGGTGCGCTTTGCCAAGCCATCTCAGATGGCGCTACAACGATGGCAAGCCTTAAAGAGTGTACCAGTGCAACAACAGGCTGCGGTGGTTGTACGGCACTTGTTGGTCAAGTACTGAATAAAGAGTTAGAAAAACTGGGGATGGATGTTAATACAGATTTGTGTGAACATTTTGCGTATACCCGCCAAGACCTTTATCACTTGGTTCGTGTCGGCAAGATTAAAACGTTCGATGAAATGATCGAAAAACATGGTAAGGGGTATGGCTGTGATATTTGTAAGCCAACGCTAGCGTCTATTTTTGCTTCTTGCTGGAATGATTATGTATTAGAAACTCCACATACTGGCCTGCAAGACACGAATGACCGTTATCTTGCCAATATTCAGAAAAATGGCACTTATTCAATCGTACCTCGGATTCCAGGTGGTGAAATTACACCTGACAAGCTGATTACTCTGGGTGAGGTTGGCAAAAAATATAATTTGTATACGAAAATTACCGGTGGGCAGCGTGTTGATTTATTTGGTGCGCACCAAGAAGACCTACCTGTTATTTGGAAAGAATTAATTGATGCGGGCTTTGAAACAGGTCATGCCTACGGTAAATCTTTACGAACAGTTAAATCCTGCGTCGGTAGTACGTGGTGCCGATATGGCGTTGCTGATAGTGTGACAACGGCGATTGATTTAGAAAATCGTTACAAGGGTTTGCGCACACCACACAAAATAAAGTTTGCTGTTTCGGGTTGTACTCGTGAGTGTGCAGAAGCGCAAAGCAAAGATGTTGGCGTGATCGCCACAGAAAATGGTTGGAACTTGTACTTGTGCGGCAACGGCGGTATGAAGCCGAGGCATGCGGACTTGTTTGCAACAGGCTTAGATTACGAAACAATGATTCAATATATTGATCGCTTCCTTATGTTTTATGTAAAAACAGCAGATCGATTACAACGTACATCTACATGGATGATGAACCTAGAAGGCGGCATTGATTATTTGCGTGAAGTGGTCATTGAAGACTCATTAGGGCTTGCTGAAACGTTTGAAACAGAAATGCAAAATGTTATTAATACGTATCAATGTGAGTGGAAGACAACAGTTGAAAACGAAGAAAAATCAAAAACCTTTAAAGCGTTTGTAAATTCTGACAAAGGCGATAGCCAAATTGTATTTGTTTCAGAAAGGGATCAAATACGGCCTGCGCGAAAAGAGGAAATACCAGCACAACTTGAAGAAGTTTAAACAAACGGATGAATACACGAATGGTTAATGAATTAAAAAGTAGTGAAGTGGATGTCTGTGCGTTAACAGATCTAAATGAAAATGCAGGTACAGCTGCTTTGATAGATGAGAGACAAATAGCTTTGTTTTATGTGAAAAAGACCGAACAAGTTTATGCGCTTAGTAATTACGACCCTTTTAGCGAGGTGAACGTTATATCCAGAGGGATAATTGGCAGTATAGGTGATGAACTTGTGGTGGCATCGCCGATTTATAAACAGCACTTTAATCTAGAAACAGGGCAATGCTTAGAAGACGAGAGTGTTTGTATTAATGCATACCCAGTAAAAATAATAAATGGCCGAGTTGTCGTCGGTACAAACAGTTAATGAAGGCTAAATAATGAAAGTAACTTATTACACTCTCGATGTTTTTACCGATACGCTTTTTCAAGGGGCACAGGTTGCTGTTTTCCCAGATGCAGAGGATCTGCCAGAAGAGCAGCTTGGTCGTATAGCACGTGAAATAAATTTATCTGAAACGGCATTCGTTTATAAAGCAGATGAGGGCCGTAGTACCTTTAAAGCTCGAATTTTTTCGCCCGATGGCGAGAAGGATTTTGCAGGACATCCTATTTTAGCGATTGCCAATGTTTTAGTGGAAACTGGAAAAGTTAGCTTGGAAGGCGACTATACAAGCATTATGGTAAAGCAAAATAGCCAAGATGTTACCGCAAATATTTCTAAGGATGCGAATGGTAAGCGGTATGTGCAATTTACATTAAGTAGTATGCCTGTTGTTGACCGATTTACACCCACGGATCAAGAGTTAGCAAAACTATTATCGATTGATGAGAAAGATATAGACCATTCAAGCTATTACACACGCCTTGTGTCGAGTGGCTTACCTTATTTAATTGTGCCACTGAAATCACAGGCGGATGTACGTAAAGCATGTTTTGATGTGAAGGCTTGGGGTGAGTCGTCAGCACCCGCTATGGCAGCACAAGAAATTTTAATTTTTAGTGCAAAAACGGACCTAGACGATTGTAATTTCCACGGGCGTTTAATGGGTCCAAATATCAGCGATCGTGAGGACCCACCCCTTGGTTCGGTCTTGCCTACCTTTGCTGGCTACCTAGCTTCTCATGAGCATATACGGCTGGGTACTTATAGTTTTGCAATTGATCGTGGCACAGCAGAAACTCGCCGAAGTTTGTTACATGTAGAAATGGATAAACGAGAAGGCCGCCCAATAACTCTAAGGGTGGGTGGCGATTCATTGTTGGTCAGTAAAAGCGAACTGTTGCTAGGTTAAACGAGGGAGATAATAAGATGCTATTTGGTCGGAATAAAAAAAATCCCATCGCGATCGCGGATAAAAAAATTGAAAAATGGACCTATGCTACTTGTGGCTATTGTTCAACTGGCTGTGCCATTGAAGTAGGCACGGACAAAGATGGTGTGCCAGTAGGAAGTCGAGGAGTGGCTGATGCAGATGTTAATCGAGGCAAGTTATGTGTAAAAGGCCTTTTTGAACACGAATTGTTTGAGTCAGCAGGTCGCGGTGACGTACCGCTGATGCGCTCAAATATTCATGATGAATACCAAGAAGCGAGCTGGGACGAAAGCTTTGAAAAAATGGCCTCTGAAATCAAACGCATACAAGATACCTATGGGCCAGACTCATTTGCCATTGTATCGACGGGGCAAATTTTAACCGAAGGTTTTTATACCTTGGGCAAGTTGGCCCGCGGTGTGATTGGAACCAATAACTACGATGGCAATACCACGCTGTGTATGGCCTCGGCAGTATCAGGCTATAAGCGCTCTTTTGGTTCAGATGGCCCTCCAGGTTGTTATGAAGATTTTGAACATACCGATTGCCTGATTGCTTGGGGATCCAATTTACCAGAACAACACCCTATTATTTATTGGCGTTTTAAAGAAGCGCAGGAAAAACGAAAATTTCCTTTAATTGTTATTGATCCAAGAGTCACCATGCTGGCGCAAAATGCAGATATGCATTTGGCAATTACGCCCGGTACAGACGTTGTGTTAATGAATTCATTAATGCATGTCATTCTGGCTGAAGGATTGGAAGATCAAGACTATATAAAAGCGAATACTACTGGCTTTGACGAATTAGCAGCAGAAGTTAAAAACTATGACCCGATAACGGCATCTAAAATATGCGGTATTGATGAAGATACGATTCGCAATGTTGCTCGTTTGTACGCAAAAGCTGGCGCCGCAATGAATATTTGGACGATGGGTATTAATCAAAGCACGCATGGCTCAGATGGAGTGGTGGGTCTTAATAACCTTAGCTTGCTGACTGGCAACATTGGTAAAAAAGGTGGGACCAGCTTGTCTATTACTGGACAGTGTAATGCGATGGGAACACGAGAGTGGTCATCGTGTTCTGGTCTACCTGGCTATCGTTTATTAGAAAATGAACAAGACCGAATTGATATTGGAAAATACTGGGGCGTAGATCCAGAGTTTTTCCCAAAGAAACGGGGGCTTGCACAAACAGATATATTTCCTGCCATTGAAACCGGCGCAATTAAAGGTCTGTGGTTGGTGGGTACAAACCCAATGACATCAATGCCTAATACGGCGCGTATTCGTAAAACATTAGAAAAGCTCGAATGTTGTGTAGTGCAGGATTCTTACCTTGATGTGGAAACAACGCAATATGCACATATTTTTCTACCAGCGGCTATTTGGGCTGAAAAGGAAGGCGTTTTTACGAATACAGAAAGAAGGGTCAATATTATTCGTAAAGTAAAAGAACCCTATGGCCAGTCAAAAACAGATTTACATATTTTTAACGGCCTAGCAAAACAGTTTGAACAGGGTAGAAAGATGAACTTCCCTGATAATTTTCATGAAGTGTTTGATGAAATGCGCGAACTATCCAAAGGACGGCTGGTTGATATATCGGGTATGACTCATGATTTGATTGAGCAGAATAAGGGCATTCAGTGGCCTTATACGCAAGAGCAGGTGGATAAGGGTGAAAAGCCGCTTAAAGGTGGAAAACGCTTGTATACCGAACCAGCTACTTTTCGCCATCCCGGTGGTCGGGCTAAACTGATTCCGCTACCGTTTATCGATAATAATGAAAAACCAGACGAGCAATACCCGTTTTGGTTGAATTCAGGCCGGTTAGTTGAGCACTTTCACTCACGGACTAGAACTGGAAAAGTCGGTAATAACAATAAATACAGCCCAACGCCATTTATGGAAATGAACCCTGATACAGCAGCTGAACAGGGGATAGAGCATCAGTCCTATGTGCGTGTTATTTCACGTCGTGGTGATGCTGTTGTTATGGTTATGTTGACACAACGAGTACCTAGGACGATGGTGTTTATTCCCTTTCACTTTTTTGATTGCGTTAACCGACTTACATTAGGTCTATTAGACCCACATTCACGGCAACCTGCCTTTAAACAATGCGCAGTACGAATAGAGCATGTAAATCAGGAAGTTGCTGCACGATTAAATTTAGAAGCAAGAACATTTTAAGTCCCATGATTGAAACACGTAGTGATGAACAAAAATATGCTTTTTTAAGGACAGAAGAAAGCCGAGAAAAAAACCGATATGGAGACAATATTGAGCTCGCCGAGGAGGGTAATGCGTTAAGGGAGGTGAGCCTTAATATAAATGGTGATACAGGTATTAGCGAAAACCCAGATCGATATAAACAGCATGGGTTTTATTTAAATGCAGATAACTGTATCGGTTGTCATGCATGTGAAGCGGCATGCAGTGAAAAAAATGATAACCCTGCTCATATCTCATTCCGTTCGGTTGGTTATGTCGAAGGTGGAACGTACCCAGATTATCAGCGCCTTAATATTTCGATGGCCTGTAACCATTGTGATGACCCAGTTTGCTTAAAAGGTTGTCCAACAAGAGCTTACACAAAGTTTGCTGAATATGGTGCGGTGTTACAAGACCCAGATATTTGTTTCGGCTGTGGTTACTGTACATGGGTTTGCCCTTATAACGCCCCTCAACTTGACCCTGTTAAAGGTGAGGTTAGTAAATGTAATATGTGCGTTGATCGATTAGAGGTGGGGTTAAAACCGTCATGTGTATCAGCCTGTTTAGGTAATGCGTTGGATTTTGGAGTCATTGAGAATGTGCCAGAAAATAGGGAACAGGCTCAAGCTGAAATACCGGGTTTTCCAACAACAGATATTACGCATCCGAATATTCGTTTTCAGCAAACGCGACAAAATAAGCGTGAAATGACGCGTACCGACTCGATGCCGCTTAAATATCATAAAGATGAAGAAGTTGGAAAGTATAAACCGGTAGTAGATGAAAAGCATGGAGTCAAAAAGCAATGGAATTGGAAAGCTTTGCTGATGACGCATGAAAGTTCTCATGTCATTTTTACATTATCAACACAAGCCATCCTTGGCGCGTTTTTAATCATTGTGCTTGGCAGTTTTACGGGGGTTGAAGCGATAGTAGCGATTCAGTCGTCTGTTGCGTATCTGCCGTTATTAGTATTGATGAATGTATTGCTGATGTTTGGCTTCTATAAACTCAATATGCATTTGGGCAAACCACATCGTTTTTACCGTGGTTTTTATAATTTACGCCATTCACCGGTAAGCCGTGAAATTGCTGGGGTTAGTTTGTTCTTTAGCAGCTTGCTTGGGTTTAGTGTTTTTAGTTATTTTGAGATTAAGCCATTGATTGGACTGTTTGCCATTATGGGCGTACTCAGTGGTCCGGTAGGCCTGTTCTATATGTATAAACTGTATCGTATAAAAGCACGACCATTTTGGGATCACTGGCAAACAGCGAGTTCTTTTGTTGGAACATGTTTGAGTCTTGGGTCATTAACGATTGTTTTCGTTGCGTTAATAGCAGATGCTCTCAATACTACACAATATATTAGTTTGGTAGTTTTACTATTGCTGGGCTTGCTGCTTGAAGCCATAGGGCACGTCGCGCATGCCGCTGATCTTAAAAATAGTGAGGGAGAAGGTAGTGCTTCATGGTACTTACAAACAACCCGTTTTGCATGGCCTTATATTATTAGTAATGTATTGTTAGGCTCCTCAATTATTGTGTCTTGCTTATTGCTTGATTCTCCATCATCAACGCTGGGTTGGTTGATATTAGGGCTGTCATTACTTAGTACAGCCGTGATTAGGCGTTCTTTATTCTTTGCATTGGTTATTCCTACCACAATGCCAGGTGCATTCTTTTGGAAAAACAAAGCTTTTGAAGAACATGCAAAAGAAACTGGTTTAGCAAATATGCCTCAAGTGGGTGTGCGTTATGAGGAGCATAGAACCTTTAAAGTAGGTGAATTGATAGATACTATTAAAACCACAACCGCAAAAGAAGCGATTGACCAATTGAAAGAAATATTTTATTGGAAAAAGGTTAAATAGAAGCTCGGCTTGAAACTCACGTGACCTTGTTATTTAACAAGGTGTAACTTTTTAGAAAATCCTAATGTGCCTTAAATTTATCAATTTGTTAATACTTGTTTGTAGGCTACCTTAGGCCTACAGCATAGGCTGTAACGTATTAAAGGCGATGTTCAGGGAAATATAAGGCTTTTATTATGTTTTTGCATTTATTCCAATTCTCTTAAGATTGGCTTAATTTTCAACAAGTACACTCGTAACCAGTCTATGAGAATAAGGATTGGTTATGAGTGCACTACAAAGTGAATCAGAGGGTAGCAAACAACGTGCTGATTCAGAAGCAAGCAAACGAGTTTTTTTACCTCACTTATCTGTTGTTTTAACAGGCCTTGAATCACCGCAACGAGCTAATGTAGAAGCATATATTACAAAGCAATTTTATAAAAACCATGCCGCGCAGATTAAGAGTTTTTTACCTTATTTATTATCTGCAGAAACCAAAAAAAATATAACATCAGTGCTTGGGTTCTATCCGGCTGAGATCGATAACCCAATGTTTTTAGAACAATATTTAGATGATAAGGCTGAGTTAGTGATTAGTCGGCTGATCAACCTTAATGTTGACCGGCAGAAGATAGCGGAAATTGGTAACTTAACATCGAGCTATCCTAGTACCAGTAAAATGCTGTTTGTTTTAATAGTGTCAACACTCTATCAATTAGATATTGATTGGGCATTATTTACCGCAACTAAGCAAGTTCAATCTATGATTTCGGAACTGGATATTGGGTGTATTGATATTTGTGATGCCCAAGCCGAAAGTCTTGCGTTTGATAGTGGTTCATGGGGCAGTTATTACAAAAACCAACCAAAAGTTATTGCAGGCGATATAAAAAAAGCTTATGCAATATTGAAAAGTCATCCGGTTTCAGGTTTTGTGATGACTAATTATCAGTCCACAATTGATCAGCTTGTATTGCGAGTATCTTTGGACCGGTAATGCTTTGGAACGAAATTAAAGAGCTTGCCAAACAGCGGCCAAGTGATATAGCCATTGTTGGCGAAAAAAAAGCATACACCTATAAAGAATTGCTGAATGGGGTTAATGTTATATCAAGGTTTTTAGCACGTTATCAGCATAAAGTATTGGCCTTGTTTTGTGATAATTCGCCTGAGTGGTTGTTAGTTGACTTTGCTGCTAATGTATCAGGGGTGGCCTTGTTACCCTTGCCGGCATTTTTTTCTCAGCAGCAATTAGCCTTTGCTATTGAAAAATCAGGCGCATTTGCGCTGGTTCATAAGCGTGATGATAGCTTATCGAAAGTTACGGAGTTATTGAATACAGAGGTATTGATTGGGGATTTACTCTGTAGTAATTTGAAAAATATAGCGGATAGCGAATTACCCGTTTCTACTGCGAAAATAACGTTTACATCGGGTTCAACAGGTGAGCCTAAAGGTGTTTGCTTATCGAGCAAGCAGCAGTTTGCGGTCGCGAAAGCTACGCATGATTCATTACAATTGCCAGTCGGAAAGCATTTATCAGTATTACCGTTTAGTACCTTACTTGAAAACACAGCGGGTTCGTACGTCACCTTGTTAAATGGTGGAACTATTATTGCCTTACCCAGCAATCAATTAGGCTTTAATGGCAGCAGTGACTTTAAGTTATCAGCTTTGCTTAAAACGATTGAAAAATATAAGCCCGTTAGTTTAATTTTATTACCAGAAATACTACTGAGCCTTATTGGTGCGATAAAAAAAGGTTGGACGCTCCCCTCGTCCATAGCGTTTATGGCTGTCGGTGGTAGCAAAGTGTCTCAACAACTCATTCAGCAAGCGCAATCGTATGGCTTGCCCGTATATGAAGGATATGGGCTATCTGAGTGTACTTCGGTTGTGAGTTTAAATTCAGCTAAAAATAATAAAGTGGGGTCGGTTGGCAAGCCCTTGCCGCACCTTGAAGTACGCATTGTGGACGATGAAATTATTGTTTATGGCAACCCGTTCCTAGGTTACGTAGGTGAACCTGCTTCATGGGGAAAAGCAGAAATTGGAACGGGTGATTTGGGGTTTTTAGACGAACAAGGGTATTTATATGTCAATGGGCGTAGAAAAAACCTTCTTATTTCAAGTTATGGTCGGAATATTAGCCCTGAATGGGTTGAAGGCGTTTTATTAAGCGATGGTCTGCTTAAACAGTGTGTCGTGTTTGGCGATCAACGGCCTCACTGCATCGCACTAATATCCTTAAGAGATGAAGCAATGCCTGAAGAAATAATAAAGGATAGCATTATCAAAGCGAATCGTTCACTGCCTGATTATGCGCAGGTTAAAAAATGGACAGTACTACCACAACCGATGAGTTTTTCAGCAGGCACGATGACCTCTAATGGCAGACCCGTTAGGGATGTTATTTTGAGGCAGTATCAATCAACTATACATCAATTATATTCGGAGTAAGGACAATGGCCTTTTTTCATCAATTGCAGCAACAAACCGAGCAGGAGCGTCATCAACTGTTGGCGGCCCCGATTATTAACAAAGCGGTGTCTGGAACAATCTCAGAAGAGGAATATATCGCTTTTTTAGAACAGGCTTATCACCATGTTAAACATACGGTGCCATTATTAATGGCAGCAGGTGCGAGAATTCCAGAGGAAAAAGAGTGGCTACGTAATGCATTGGCAGAATACATCGAAGAAGAGTTAGGCCATCAAGAATGGATTTTAAACGACCTTGCTGTGTGTGGGGTTGATAAAGAAAGAGTTCGGCATGACGCGCCAGCCTTTGAAACGGAATTAATGGTTGCGTATGCCTATGATGTTATTAACCGTGTTAACCCCTTGGGTTTTTTTGGTATGGTTCATGTGTTAGAGGGAACCAGTGTCACAACAGCCGATAGAGCGGCAGATGGCATTCAAGAGGCATTGAGTTTACCTGATGAGGCGTTTAGTTATTTACGCTCACATGGCGCACTCGATCAGGATCATGTTCAATTTTTTGAAAGCTTAATGAATAAAATAAATGAGCCAGCTGAGCAGCAGCTTATTATTCGTTGTGCCAAACAGTTTTATCGACTCTATGGTGAAATTTTTTGTAGTTTAACTGAACAGCCTGAAAAGACATTAGCATAGAAGGTAAGCGTACTTATAAATATATAAAACAGCGTGACGAGTAGTGGTGCATTGGCTTATCAATGATGTTATTAAGCGCTGGCTGTTCAATCTACGGATAAACAGTGAGCAAACACTAAAGGTTGCTGAGTAACCTAAACTGGAGTTTGGTATGAAAAATATTGTGAAAATACTGTGTTACGTTTTGCTCTTATCATCAACTGCCGTATTGGCAGATGTTCAACAAGATGTGGCTCTCTTGGCAAAAGCTTGGGCAAAAGCTAACTACCAATTGAATGGGACGCAGCAAGAAGAAGCGTTTGAGACCTTAATAGAGCAATCTAGTGAGGCTGTTAAGTTGCATCCGGTATCGGCGGATGTGCTAATTTGGCGGGGTATTATTAAATCAAGTTTCGCAGGCGTTAAGGGTGGCCTGAGTGCGTTATCATTAATAAAAGAAGCAAAAAAAGATTTGGAAAAATCTATTTTATTAGATGATAAAGCGTTGTCTGGCTCAGCATATACAACCTTAGGAACCTTGTATTTTAAGGCGCCAGGCTGGCCGATTAGTTTTGCTGATGACGAACAAGCAAAAAGCTACCTCCAAAAGGGCATACTCCTTGATCCAAATGGCATTGATAGTCATTATTTTTATGCCTTGTTTTTGCTGGATCAAGGTGAGAAAAAACAAGCTCAAGCTAGCTTCATAAAAGCACTCGATGCTAAAGCAAGGCCAGGCAGAGCGCTTGCAGATAGCGGCCGCCGGCATGAAATAAATGAAGCATTGCATGAAATTAATTAGCATTTAAACTGAACAAGTGAATATCTTACTGGTTGAAGACGATGCAGCATTGGCTAACGCCTTGGTAAAGACGCTAACACACGAAGGGTTTGTGGTTAATCATTTGAAGCATGGCCAACAAGCGATAAGCGTCGTTAAAACTGAGCCAACGGATATTGTGATTTTAGACTTGGGCTTGCCCGATATGGATGGCTTGGATGTATTGCGGGCCATTAGGCAGCATACAGCGCAGTTGCCGGTACTTATTTTAACGGCTAGGTCATCGATTGATGATAAGGTGTCGGGCTTGGATTTAGGGGCGGATGATTATTTAGCAAAACCATTTGAAGTGGATGAACTGTTGGCGCGCTTAAGAGTTGTTGAGCGCCGTTCTAGTAGCTCAAAACATGCAGGCCTTCATATCGGTGATGTTGTATTAGACACGGCTTGTTATGGCTTATCGGTTGCCAACGAAGCGGTGGATATATCGCGTCGTGAGTTTACCTTGTTAAAGGCACTGATGGAAAATGCTGGGCGTGTTTTAACACGCGAAAGCCTGGAGTCAAAACTGTATAGCTGGGATGAAGAGGTGGCGAGTAATACGATAGAAGTTCATATTCATCATCTTAGAAAAAAGTTACCTAAAGGTTTTATCAAAACACTTCGAGGTGTTGGGTATATAGTGAAGCCAGTATGAGGTCAATTCGTACCTTTTTATTGTTAACACTGTTAGCGACTATTACCGCAGTGACGTTTCTATCGTTATTACTAGGCTATCGCTCGAGTCTTGCTAAAACGGATGCTTTGTTTGATGAGCGACTTAAAAACTTAGCCAGCATTATTGTACATGCTAATCATGATCTCACGCCTAGGGTTGAAAAAACGCTCGACCTTAAGCCTTCGGTTTTTTTTCAAATTTGGTCGCATGATGGCGTACTTATTGCGCGCTCCGGTAATGCGCCTGAACACCAAATGTTTAACAGTCAATTGTCGGAAGGCTTTCATAATGCCAACTACGCAGACTTTCGTTGGCGTACTTACATATTACAAGACAGGCTTTTTAAACGCTGGGTGATCACAGGGGAACGTATCGACTTACGTTATGAAATAGCCGATAAAATTGTATTATCTGCCATCAAACCAACAGTGATGGCTATCCCATTGGCCGCCTTTATTATTTGGTTAACGGTGGGTTTTGGTTTAAAGCCGCTACGTGAATTAACCACGCAACTCGGTGATAAGAAAGCGGATGATCTGTCTGCAATTTCGATTAAGCAACAACCCAAAGAGCTAGAGCAATTATGTATAACAACCAATGATTTACTACAGCGCTTAAATGATGCATTCGTACGTGAGCAGCAGTTTTCGGCGGATGCGGCGCATGAGTTGCGCACCCCTATTAGCTCCTTAAAAGTGCAGCTACACAACCTAATGTCTACTAAGGACATAACTGATGGCGATCTAGAACCTTTGAAAGAGGGAGTGGAACGAATGGGGCATGTGATTGAGCAGATACTGAGTTTATATCAACATTCACCCGATCAAGCTGCTCAGCAAATGGAACCGTTAAACTTAACTGATATTGCTAAGATGGTGATTGCCAAAGAATACATGCAGTTTGAGTCAAAGCAGCAAAGAATAAGTTTGAATGCAGAGCCTGTATGCCTTATCAAAGGTAATGAATTTGCACTAGAGAGTTTATTGCAAAACTTAGTTCTTAATGCCAATAAATATACACCAGCACAGGGTGTTATTTCGGTAAATATTAAATCCAAAGACAATGCTGTGATGCTTTGCGTAGAAGACTCTGGGCCAGGCATCGCAGAAGAAGATCGGGTACGTGTTTTTGAACGGTTTTATCGGGTGGGTGGAGATAGACATGCATCCGGTATATTAGGGTGTGGGCTTGGCTTAGCCATTGTGCAGCATATTTCTACTTTTCATGGGGCTAAGGTTGAACTGGCAGTGTCAGCTGAATTAGGTGGTTTAAACGTGATGGTAGAATTTCCAGCTATTTAAGGGCACCTATGCGCATATTACTCATCATCTGCTTAATGTTGGCAATAACCCCGCTTTTCGCGGCACCTACAGTTAATATTGTCATTCGTCATCACCTGTTTTACCCGTCCACGGTTGAAATTCCCGTCGATACCAAAGTAAAGCTGTTAATTGATAACCAAGACCAGACAGCAGAGGAGTTTGAAAGTTATGAGCTTAACCGTGAGAAAGTTATTCCAGGACATTCAAAAGGCGTTGTTTTTATAGGCCCATTACCAGCGGGTGAATACCCCTTTTTTGGTGAGTTTTTTCCTAAAACAGCTCAGGGCAAGGTCATTGTAAAGTAACGTTATGCTCATCAATTCAGTCATTATTATCTTAAGGGAGGTATTTGAAGCAGCGCTCATAGTCAGTGTGTTGTTAGTACTATGTCAGAAACTGCAATTACCGCGTCGTTACTTTCTTTCTTCGTTGGGCTTAGGTGGGGTGTTATCAATTTTTTATGCTCGTCATATTGCATCTATTTCGATGTTTTTTGATGGTGTTGGGCAAGAAATTTTGAATGCGTGCATGCACCTAATGACGTTTATTTGTTTGTTATTTTTAATTTTTTCAATGGGGAGGCGACCTTATTACAAAATAACTGTATGGGCGATTGCTGGGTGTTTATCGGCCACTTTAGTGGGCGAAGGGTCAGAAATAATCATTTATATTCAAGGTTTTATAGGTAATGAGCAGCTATTAGAAACAGTGCTTGCAGGCAGCTTTATTGGAGCTGGAGTAGGTTTCAGTGTGGGAGTGTTTATGTATTATTTAATGATCAATTTGCGTCCTAGGAAGGGGATTGCTGTTAGCTTAGTTGCCTTGGTTCTAATCAGCGCGAGTATGACCACTCAAGCATTTCAATTGTTAATTCAGGCGGATATTTTGATCAGTCAAGCACCATTATGGAACACCTCATCATGGGTGAGTGAGGGCTCTGTTATAGGGCAAATTTTATATGCCTTGCTTGGCTACGAATCTACGCCAACGCCTATTCAAGTTGGTGGGTATTTTTTAAGTTTAATACTTGCATCTGCCTTAGCTGTTAGGACTTTTAATACCTTTAAGTGGGAAAAGGGCGAGTGAGAACAATAAGCAGAACACTACAAGCCTGTTGTTTAGCGCTTTTAGCCGTTCGTGTGGCAGCATCAGAATTTTCGGTAGATAAAGTTTATCACCCGTATATTCAACCGTTAGAAAGGGAGTTGGAATGGCGAATGTTATCAGGAGATGGGCAGCAACTTCACCGGCTTGGTATCGGTAAATCATTATCGGATAGCTTGTTCGTTGAGGGTTATCTTATTGCAGAAGATAACGATCGGCACTTTTCTTTAGAGGCCTTAGAGCTGGAAGTAAAATGGCAGTTAACTGAACAAGGTGAGTACGATGCTGACTGGGGTGTTTTATTTGAACTTGAGCATCAGCAGCACGATGATACTTGGGGCTTATCCAGTGGTCTTTTAATGGAAAAAGAGTGGGGTAAATGGGTGGGTGCCGCTAATTTTATTATTGAGTATGAGTGGGGGAATGAAATAAAGAATGAGCTTGAATCGTCGCTAGTTCTTCAGGCACGCTATCGGTATTCAGAAAAGTTAGAACCTGCCATTGAGTTTTATAGTAATGAAAATGGCCAGGCGGTAGGCCCTGTTGTAATGGGTGATATTCGCTTAGCCCATGCGAAAAAAATGCATTGGGAAGTGGGCTCCATATTTGGCTTAGGTTATAAAGGCCCTGATAGTACGTTGCGCGTATTGATAGAGTATGAGTATTAATGCAGAGGGATTAAGGTTTTCTACTTAACTGTAATTAGGGTTTCTTGATTGATTAAAGCGCCATGTAATGGTTGCTATGGGCACGTTATAAGAAAGTTGTTTAAGTTTCTTGATTATTAGTAAGGGTTTGCAGCAAGGTAAGAATGTCGCTTTTTAATGTAAGCAATGTCTGTATTTCATTACAAAAAATCTTGTGGAACTTTTGAGTATTATTTTTATCGTTTTCCCTCAATACAAGCTCAAGTTTTTTCGCTGCTGATTTTAATAAAGGTGTTCCACAATATGCTGCCGAACCGTGGATTTTATGGACTGCTTCTGCTGCATCCACTATGTTGTTTTGCCCAATCAGCTCTGAAATGTCTTCGCTTTGTTTAGGGAGTTCAGATAAAAACTTCTCAAGCATAATTAACATAAAAGAATGGTCCGCATTCATGCTTTTTTTAGCTAAATGATAATCAAACGGTTGACTGTTAGAGGCTGAGTCGCCATTTGTAGTGGTTGATATAAAAGGCTGCGTATCAAAATCATGTTCGCTAAGTAATTGCTCAATTAAGGCGAAAAAGTGTACTTGATCAATAGGTTTTATTAGGTACCCATCAAATGAACTGATGTGGTGTGCCTTCTCTTCACCTGAGGTAATGTGTGCAGTAATAGCAATGGCGGGTGTTTTATAGTTAGGGTTTTGTGGGTGGTTACGTATTTCAAAAAGTGCCTCATTGCCCATTTTTAAAGGCATTCTTAAATCAAATAGCATCAGGTCATAGGGGTGCTTGAAGGCTAGTTCAATGGCTTGTTGGCCATCGTTAACACAGGTTACATTAGCATGTTGTTTTTCTAATAAATGACTCAACAATAAACGATTAATTTCGTTGTCGTCTGCAACTAATATATTTAAAGAACTTAGGTCGGGCAGAGGGTGTTCAACCGCTATGGGTTTGTTAAGAGCTTGGTAGCTATCTTTCACCTGTGTAAAGGGTAGACTAAAGGTGAAATTAGAGCCTTCGCCTAAGGTGCTTTCTACCTTAATGCTGCCGTGAAGTGCATTTAGCAGGCGTTTAGTAATTACTAGGCCAAGACCTGTTCCCTGATCGCTAGTAGCGCCATCGAGTTGAGAGTATTCTTGAAAAAGCTGTTTGAGGTTATGTCCACTGATGCCGATACCGTGATCAATGATGCTAATATCAATAACATCCTGCTTGTAAGGGTTCATTTTTAAGCGAACGATAACAGATGATTGGTGGCTGAACTTGATAGCATTGCTAAGTAGGTTAATAAGTATTTGACCAAACTTGACGTGGTCTTGATTAATAACCACAGGGACATTGGCATCGTGCTGATAATTAATGCTGACGTGATTTTCCTTTGCTTGGGCAGATAAAAGCAAGATGGCATCTTGTATTGCTTTTTTCAGTTCAAAATTTGTTTTATGAATAAGTACTTTGCCAGATTCAAGCTGGGTAAAATCTAAGACTTCATTAATAATGGTTTGTAAATTTTTTGATGATAAATGAGATGCATTGACCAATTTCAGTTGCTCATCATCAAGAGGGGTTTGTTGAATGATTTCAAGAAAGCCGATAATGCCATTTAACGGAGTTCGTATTTCATGACTTATATGTGAAATAAACCGTGATTTTGCATCGGCGGATTTGAGGATTTCTTCTTGGGCAGAAAAAAGCTTGTCGTTTTGAGATCTTAACTCTTGCGTCGCTTCAAGGACCCTCTGTTTCAGAATCCGCTGATGATTATTAATTTGCTGAGCCATTTCATGAACACCGCTCTCGAGTGTGGCAATTTCATCTTTGCTACTGATATTTGGGGGGTTAGGTGGTGGAGTATAGTTGCCTTTAGTAATGTTTTTTACATCACGTGTTAATTTTAGAATGGGGCGACTAATTGTTGCGCTGAAGTATTTTGCAATAAGAGCGATTACCAATAGTAAAAATAAGGTGATGTAGATTGTGTTAGATAAAATATTATATTGCCGTTGTTGAATAGCCTCATATGAAAGCGTGAGTGTGACGTAACCAATGGTTTCATTTTTTTCAACCGGTAGGCCAACCAATAAGCTGTCAAATTCATCCGTGTTTTCAATTGATTTAAGTGTGATTGGTTGAACAATTTCTTTTGATGGGTTGGATAGTAATGAGGGTGTTGCAATATAACTGTTTGCATAGGAAAGAGCCGTTCCCGCACTGTCTGTAATTTTAATAGAGAGGATATCTGGCTCATTAACTACTGAACGGACAACTGCATCGAGCGCCGCTAAATTCCCAGAAAAGACACCATTAACACTGGATTTGGCTATTGAAAGACATAAGTTCTCATTCGTTTTATGCAATAAATCGTACATGTCATTTAAACGCGTTGAGGTTAGGTAGGTGGCTAATATAATGGCTACGATGGCTGCTGGCATAACGCCTAGGAGTAGCAGCTTATCTTGTAATTGAAACCTACTTATCAAACTCATAGCTGATTAATTGCGCTTGTAATGCTTTATCGTTAGGGAAATGTAGGTTTAAACTTTTTGCGACATTTCTATTGGAAATAACGCTGAAATATTTAGGGTAAACAATACTGTTTGCCAGAGGCTTCTTTGCTTCCTCTAGGGCGAAGATTGTTTCGGTTAAATGCTTAGCCAACTGCTCGAGGCTACTGACTGTTCCTGCAATAGCCCCGGCTCTTATAAAGCCTTTAGAAAAACCTATGATGGGTGTTCCATAACGGTAACTGGTTAGTAGGATTTGTGAAAGAGACGTGGCGTTATAAATATCGGTATCGGCTATTGCGAGAATGATGTCCGAAGATTGTGAAACACGACCTATTTGGGAATTTACATTTTTTGAATTACTAAGGTGTTCGTTAATGGTTAATTTTTTATCCGCGGCAATTTTCTTTAAGTGTGTTAGCTGATCTTTTGATTGATGAGTGACAATAACACCAATGTTTTTAAATAAAGGGCTAAGACGTTGTATTAAATTTAATTGTCTAGCTGGTGGCTGATCCAAGACAAAGAAAAAGTGATTAGGCCGAAGCTCTCGGCATGACGGTAAGCATGGGATGTTCTTTTTAGCATGTGATAATGTTGTTAAGGCGTGAAATGTTGTGGTTTGTATATTCAATTCCACGAGTTTTTTTATGGCTTTATTATCGAGATTAATCAGGATGTCGGGTGAGTCTTTTATTAGCGTTTCGGTGCTTAATGAGCTGGTCGGTATGTTTCGTAATTGTATGCTGGGGTCTTGAGATAGCTGGTTCGTAATAAGTGTTTTATAGCTGGTTTGATAATGGCTAGCGTTATCAGAAATGATAGCCAAATTTTGTGCAAGTAAGGGTATAGGTATCAGCAGTAAAGCCACTGCTAGATAGACACTATAAAATTTTCTGGGCTGATGGGTGTTAATCAGCACGCTATTTTATCCTTTGATGCATTTGGTTATTGGTGACTACGTATTGATGAAGAGGCTGCTTTTTATTGGATGCTAATGATGAGCTAAAACGGATTCCATTAGTTAGCTTTTTCGATAGTTTAAAGTACAGTCGAATATTAGCAATGGTTTGATACGTAGAAGTGGTTCCACTAATTAGGACAACCTGCTTAGGAGTTATTTTCCCAGTTAAT